>OATI01000072.1_pt1 | contig 138423 bp, 104 predicted proteins | sample 1494981 | NCBI WGS metagenome assembly OATI01 (sample SAMEA2579952, study PRJEB22360) | human gut metagenome
TCTGAACTCTAAAAAAATCAATTTATTAATGGTTTAAACGGCTCTCTTGAGATAGGGAGCGCAATTTATTTACATATGAAAAGAGAAATCAAATTCAGTTTGGTCTTCAGAGACATGTGGCAATCTGCCGGAAAATATGTTCCCAGAGTAGACCAACTAACCAGAGTAGCCCCCGCTATTGTTGAGATGGGCTGTTTTGCCCGCGTTGAAACCAACGGAGGGGGATTCGAGCAAGTTAATTTACTATTCGGAGAAAATCCAAATAAAGCCGTACGTGAATGGACGAAGCCATTCCATGAAGCAGGTATTCAAACACATATGCTGGACCGTGCACTGAACGGCCTCCGTATGAGTCCGGTTCCGGCAGATGTCCGCCAGCTATTCTACAAGGTAAAGAAAGCACAGGGCACCGACATCACCCGTACATTCTGCGGCCTGAATGACGTACGCAACATTGCTCCTTCCATCCAGTATGCCAAAGAAGCCGGGATGATCTCCCAGTGTTCGCTCTGTATCACCCACTCGCCTATCCACACGGTCGAATATTATACCAAGATGGCCCTGGAACTGATCGAACTGGGAGCAGACGAAATCTGTATCAAGGATATGGCAGGTATCGGACGTCCTTATTCATTGGGACAGATCGTTGCCAATATCAAAGCGAAACACCCTGAAATACCTATCCAGTATCATAGCCATGCTGGTCCCGGATTTAATGTAGCTTCTATCCTGGAAGTATGCAACGCCGGTTGCGATTATATCGACGTAGGTATGGAACCGCTATCATGGGGCACAGGGCATGCCGACCTGCTGACCGTGCAGGCCATGTTGAAAGATGCCGGTTACAAAGTGCCGGAAATCAATATGGAAGCCTACATGAAAGTACGCAGCATGATCCAGGAATTTATGGATGATTTCTTAGGATTGTATATCAGTCCGAAAAACCGTCTGATGAACTCGTTGCTGATCGGCCCGGGACTTCCCGGCGGTATGATGGGCAGCCTGATGTCTGACCTGGAAAAGAATCTGGAATCGATCAACAAAAACAATATCAAAAACAACAAGCCGCTGATGTCGCAAGACCAGCTGCTGATCAAGCTGTTCGACGAAGTGGCTTATGTATGGCCACGTGTCGGTTATCCTCCATTGGTAACTCCGTTCAGCCAGTATGTAAAGAACCTGGCACTGATGAATGTAATGCAGATGGAAAAAGGGAAAGCACGCTGGAGCATGATCGCCGACGACATCTGGGATATGCTTCTCGGAAAAGCCGGAAGACTGCCTGGTCCGCTGGCTCCTGAAATCATCGAAAAGGCAAAAGCCGAAGGACGCGAATTCTTCGAAGGAAATCCGCAGGACAACTACCCGGATGCTCTTGACAAATATCGCAAGATGATGAACGAGAAACAATGGGAAACCGGCGAAGACGACGAAGAGTTGTTCGAATATGCAATGCACCCGGCTCAGTACGAAGCCTACCGTTCCGGAAAAGCGAAAGTCGAATTTCTGGCTGATGTTGCCCAGAAAAAAGCAGCTTTGCAGGGAAAGGCACAACCGGCAGCACCGGCCACAACCGCTTCGGCAGCTCTGCCTACAACACCCCAGGTACTGACTGTAGATGTAGACGGACAGCCTTACCGCGTAACAGTTGCTTTCGGAGATACGGCTAATACCGCACCTGCTGCTCCTGCCCAGGCCGCACAACCCGCAGCACCGGCCGCTCCAGCGCCTGCCGGAGCCGGAAATGAAATTCTTTCACCGCTGGAAGGTAAATTCTTCCTCGTAAAGAACGCTTCCGACACACCGCTTAAAGTTGGAGATATAGTCAAAGAAGGCGATGTGCTTTGTTATGTGGAAGCAATGAAAACATATAATGCCGTACGTTCGGAATTCAGCGGAAAGATCACTTCCATCAACTACGCTGGTGGCGACACGGTTTCTGAAGACGACATATTAATGACTATACAGTAATGAACGAGATATTTCAAAATCTGTATGAAATGACTGCGTTCAGCAACATTATTGCTGAACCGCAGTTCCTGATCATGTATGCAATCGCATTCATATTGCTTTATCTGGGTATCAAGAAGCAATACGAACCTTTGCTGCTTGTCCCTATTGCATTCGGGGTGCTGCTCGCCAACTTCCCCGGAGGTGACATGGGCGTGATCCAGGCTGATGAAAATGGATTGGTCAATGTTAACGGAGTAATGAAAAACATCTGGGAAATGCCGTTGCACGACATTGCTCATGAACTGGGAATCATGAACTTCATCTATTACATGCTGATCAAGACCGGTTTCCTTCCGCCAATCATTTTTATGGGTGTAGGAGCCTTGACCGACTTCGGCCCGATGTTGCGCAATCTTCGCCTGTCGATTTTCGGTGCAGCTGCCCAGCTGGGTATTTTCACCGTTTTACTGGTAGCAATCCTGATGGGATTCACTCCGCAGGAAGCCGGCTCTCTCGGTATCATCGGGGGGGCAGATGGACCTACAGCGATCTTTACAACCATTAAACTCGCACCTCATTTATTAGGTCCGATTGCCATTGCTGCTTATTCATATATGGCACTGGTCCCTGTAATCATACCACTGGTAGTCAAAGCTCTTTGCTCCCAAAAAGAACTTCGTATCAATATGAAGGAACAGGAAAAGAAATATCCTTCAACAGTAGAGATTAAGAATATGCGGGTTTTAAAAATTATATTCCCAATTATTGTTACTACTGTTGTTGCCTTGTTTGTTCCCAGTTCAGTGCCTTTGATCGGTATGTTGATGTTCGGTAACCTTGTAAAAGAAATCGGAACCAATACATTCCGTCTATTCGATGCTGCATCCAACAGTATCATGAATGCAGCGACCATCTTCCTGGGACTATCGGTAGGTGCAACCATGACGGCGGAAGCCTTCCTGAACTTTACAACGATCGGTATTGTGATCGGTGGATTCCTGGCTTTTGCCTTGTCTATCGCTGGCGGTATCTTCTTCGTAAAACTGTTCAACCTGTTCACCAAGAAGAAAATCAATCCGCTTATCGGTGCAACCGGATTAAGTGCCGTCCCAATGGCTTCACGTGTTGCCAATGAGATTGCATTGCAATACGATCCCAAAAACCATGTATTGCAGTATTGCATGGCCAGCAACATTTCCGGCGTAATCGGTTCGGCTGTTGCAGCCGGCGTATTGATCTCATTCCTGGGATAAAAAAACTGCAACTATTTATAAAAAGTCCCTGTAATCTGCTCAATGCAAGTTGCAGGGATTTTTGTTTAATACATTTTTGGGAGAACAAAGCGGTTAATTCCGGACTTTTTACACGAATATTAACCTTTTCTAATAAATAAATTGCCCGCAAATGCTGTAATCCAAAAATAAATACTTTAATTTGTGACTTGATATAGGAATGCTTTTTATCCTTTTCTTAAATGTGATTGAATATGAAGGACACTCATGAAACTAATCTGCCAGCTGAAGAAACCGGCAAATTAGAAGAAACTAAAGCACCGGAAGTAACTCCGGAGAACACTGCGGCTGAAGTTGAAACAACTGAAACCCCGGATGAAGCGACAGCGAACGCTATCAGTAAATTATCAAAAGAAGAAATTCTTGAAAAATTAGCTGAATTGGTAAATGCTGCTGCCGAAACGGCACGCAACGAAGTGGAATCGTTGAAACAGGCATTTTATAAAATCCACAGAGCCGAAGTTGAAGAATCGAAGAAAACATTCCTCGAAGGTGGTGGAGAAGAAAAGGATTTCGTCGCTCCTGAAGATGAAGGCGAAAACAAACTGAAAGAATTGCTGGCCGTTTTTAAAGAAAAAAGAGCTGCAATCCTGGCAGAAGAAGAACGCATAAAGGCTGCGAACTATGCACTGAAACTTCAACTGATCGACCAGTTAAAAGTGCTGACCGAAAGTCAGGACGACTTCAATAAGCTATACAACGACTTTAAAGACATCCAGCAGAGATGGAAAGAAATTAAAGCCGTACCACAGGAACATGCAAACGAACTGTGGAAAAACTATCAGACTTACAGCGAAAGATTCTATGATATAATCAAGATCAATAACCAGTTCCGCGATTACGACTTCAAGAAAAATCTGGAATTGAAAACTGCCCTATGTGAAACAGTTGAAAAGCTGCAAACCGAACCGGATGTCGTGTCCGCATTCCACCAGCTTCAAAAACTGCATCAGCAATGGCGTGAGATCGGTCCGGTTGCCAAAGAACTGCGCGAAGAGTTATGGGCTCGTTTCAAAGCGGCTTCTACCGTGATCAACAAACGTCATCAGGAGCATTTCGAATCGCTGAAATCGAAAGAACAGGAAAACCTGGTTGCAAAAACAGCTATCTGCGAAGAAATAGAAGGTATCGACTTCGATGCATTGAAGACATTCAAAGACTGGGAAGAAAAGAATAAAGAGGTGATCGCTTTACAGGATAAATGGAAAACAATCGGTTTCGCACCGAAAAAATCCAATGTAAAGATTTTCGAACGCTTCCGCGCTGCCTGTGATGTATATTTCAACAAGAAAAGCGCTTTCTACAAGAATATCAAGGAAGAGATGGAAAAGAATCTCGAACTGAAAAAAGCCTTGTGTGAGAAAGCGGAAGCACTGAAAGACAGCGTAGAATGGAAGAGTACGACTGAAAAGATGATCGCTCTCCAGAAAGAATGGAAAACGATCGGTTCGGTTGCCCGCAAGCACTCGGATGTTGTATGGAAACGTTTCATTTCTGCCTGTGATTATTTCTTCGAACAGAAAAATAAAAATGTTTCCTCCCAGAAGAGCGTAGAACAGACAAATCTGGCCGCTAAAAAAGCATTGATCGAAAAGATCAATAAGCTGGACGAAACATTGAGTGCAGATGAAGCATTGGCTGAACTGAAAGATATGATGGCTGAATGGAATGCAATCGGTCATGTACCTTTCAAGGAAAAAGATAAAATCTATAAAGAATATCACGAAGCGGTAGACAGCCAGTTCGACCGTTTGAAAGTAGACCAGACAGATCGTAAGATGCAGTCATTCCGCAGTAACCTGAACGATATGGCAGGCGAACATGGAAAAGGCAAACTTTATGGCGAACGCGAAAAGCTGATGAGAATGTATGACCGCATGAAAAATGAATTGCAGACATACGAAAATAATATCGGCTTCCTCAGCATCTCCTCGAAAGGCGGTGGCGGTCTCGTGAAAGAAATGGAGCGCAAGATCGAAAAGCTAAAAGATGAGATGGCGCTCATAATTAAAAAGATCGATGCAATAGATGAAAATCTTGAATAAATAAAACGAAGCCGTCTCGCTAACAGACGGCTTCGTTGTTTATATACATCTACTATTTTATATGATATCCCAGATACATTTATTTAATCCCGGACATGAAACTGCCGTACTGCTGGGCACGGAGAACTATACACCTCCGACAAACGTACAAAGAATGATACAGGAGTTATCATATCTTCCGGTGTGGTACGCCGACAGCAACGATTATGTATTTACGGAAGAGATTGCTTCGCCCCGTTTCTTTTCTTTACAACCCAAAGAGCTCAGGCCATTCGCCACACTCGTCTCCGGAAAAGAGTTGAAGAATCTCGCTCCTTCCCTCCCGGAACTGGCAGCGTCTCCCTGGGGAATATCTCCGCACAGCCTGCACTTCTTTGAGAAACTGAAACAAGAATTACAATTGAATTTATCCGTACCGACCTGGAAAGAAGAATATTTCCGGCTGACCGGCAGGCAGACAGCGGCAGAATGCCTTGAACGAATCCGCCAACTGTTACCCGACCTTCCCATACCGGCAACTCCAAAATTCTGTAAAAAGATCAGGGAAATAGAAAAATACCTGATCCTGCAAAATGCCCCTTTTGTTGTAAAGACTCCTTATTCTTCATCCGGACGCGGTTTGCACTGGATACCGGAGCGCAAACTCACCCCCAAAGACCGTACCTGGATAGAAGGGGCTATCAATAAACAGGGCACTGTCAGTATTGAATGCGGACTAGACAAGGTCCATGATTTAGCGATGGAGTTTTATTCCGATGGGGAAGGCCATGTCACCTATGAAGGACTCTCCGTCTTCAGTACGGAAAAAAAAGGTTCCTACTCCGGAAATGTATTGGGAAGTCAGGAATACCTGGCTACACCGATCAAACGTTGGATAGGAGAAGATGTTTACCTGCGGACCCAGGAAGCAGTTGCAGAAGCCCTGAAAGGCATTTATGGAAATATATACCGTGGATATCTGGGAGTGGATATGATCGTCTACAAAACAAAAGACGGTTCGTATGCCCTTCATCCCTGTATCGAGATCAATATGCGCTATACAATGGGAATGGTTGCCCTCCGTCTCAGTCAAAGATATCTGGCTCCGCATGCCATTGGTGATTTCCACATCACTTATGACAGTAAAGTCGGGGAAGCCTACGAACGTCATCGTTTCATGAAAGGAGCTTACCCGCTCACCATAGAAAATGGCAAAATCAGGGAAGGATACTTGTCTTTATGCCCGGTGACAAAGGAGACAAAGTACAGAGCCTATATTTTAGTTGTGTAGATAGTTTTCTCTATCTACACAATTGTTCTATAATCTCTTTTTCCTGAGGATACCTAACGACCAGTTCTTCTTTCCGGGCCAGTTCGAAATCTTTATATTCGAATCCGGGAGCGACGGCACAACTTACCAACGTAAAACCTTTCGGATTTTTCAGGCGGGCAGCAAACCAGATATCAGGTTCAACAGTGATCTGTAACTGTCCTCCCTCCTGATCCGAAAGTTCACGACAAACAAGTTGCCCTCTCTCGAAAGAATAGATATGTAAAGGTTCACCCTTATGGAAAAACCAGCTTTCCGGAGATTGGATACGGTGAAAAGCTGAAAAGTCCGCCTCTTCCAACAGATAATAGATCGTTGTCAACACTCTGCGGTCGGATGGATATCCGGGAATAGATTTCCACTTGTCCGGACGATATACTTCTTTAAAATAACCACCCTCCGGATGCGGAGACATATTTAGTTTTTCAATCCAATAAGAAGAATCTTTGCTACGATCCATAAACTGTATATCTTATTATTTATGACGACGAACGCTACGAATAGTACCCGTCTTTTCTGTTCCTAATTTGTACCCCAAAGATAATCCAAATGTAAATGTACGGTCACGTATTCCATCTGATAAACGGGTAAAACTAGGTAAATAAGCGATATTAAATCCTAATTGCATATTCCTGAAGTCTTTCCGGATGCCACCCACACATTTCAAACCGAACAGGACAGGATGAATGCCATCCAACTTTTCTTTGGTAGGTTCAAAATCAGAGGGACGGTGTTCATCAAAATCAACATAAGTTACTACCACCGATTTCAATTTAAAATCAAGACGGGGACCAACACCGATAAAAAAGGTATATCCGTCATGACTTGTCTTTTTAATGTCACCCATTCCGACCTATTCTAACCCACTTCTTCTTCGAACTCCTTCAGTTCTTCCAGGCCTTTCTCTATTGTTCGGATATTTCTCAGGTAAAAACGGATTTGATAGAACATCATAATAGAAATAAAGAGCAATATTAATATCAGACGTATTTCCCAATTAGCGACAAGCCGGGCCTTTTCAATAAACAGAAAAGCAATCAGAGCTGAAACTACAAGTCCCGAAGCAAACATGAAATTCCTTTTCATCCAAAGTTTATAAATTAACGTAAGTCGGGCCAGTTCACAAATCCTCTTCTTCTCCATATTGAACCTAAGAAGGATAGCGGAGAAAAAGACTTGTATAATAAATCCTATGCCAATAGTCCCTTCCAATACAGCAAAAGAGAGCGGCTGCATCACGATTTTACCTGTCACAACTAGCACAGGAAACAACACACACATCACGAATGCCAATATAAGTCCAAACAAATCAAACCTGAACAACCGTTCATAGGCCGACTGTGTCCGATTAATTATCATCTCCTTAATGATCCTTTTATTCAATATCTCATTCTGTGCCAATCGCTCGTTCAGCACATTCCAACCTGCTTTTAATTCTTCCAGTTCCATATTCTTTTTAATTTAACTGTTTGACATGATTCTTAGTTTCTCTTTAATACGATTGAGTTTTACTGCCACATTATTACGGGAAAGTCCGGTAATATCCGCCATCTCCTGATAACTCTTTTCTTCCAGCCAAAGCAGGATCAGTGCACGCTCCAAACGTCCCAGCCGGTTTATCATCCGGTAAAGTTCATGAAGCTGGGCTGTTTTATCTTCTTCTTCCACAAAATCTTCCAAGTCGACCGAAATCGGTACCACTTCCGGTTTGGACTTTGACTTGCGGAAAAAAGAAATACAAGTATTCAATCCGATACGATACACCCAGGTGGAAGCCTTACACTCGCCCCGGAAGCGGGGAAATGCTTTCCACAGGTTTATCACGACCTCCTGATATAAATCATTCAGATTTTCCGGATCACTTGCATAGATATAGCATACCTTATATATCACCTGCTTATATTCTTCTACAAGTGCGATAAACTCTTTCTCTTGTTGCTGTGCTTTCATTTACTAACAATCGTATTGTTTACTATATCAGTCGTATGCAAAGATGGATAATTACAATAATAAATCAAAAATCTGCATAAATCTTCATCTTACTACATCTGTAAAAATTTCAAAATATTTTAATATTCACTTTTTTTAATATATCAAACTATATTTATTCCATAAAAAAATTCCATATTTGTTCCGTATACAAAACCAAGTTTCTATACAGAAACTCAATGTTTTGTATCACAAACCTTAAACAAATGATATTACTCGTTTAAATTCAAGACAATACAGTTAAATAATTAGTAACATTTTAAATTTACATGCCTATGAAATAAACACAATCACCTGCCTTTGTACAAAAAAAGGCCAATAAGTGTTGCCTCACTTATCAGCCTTAAATTAGTACCTCTTTTCTCATTAAATTAATACTAACAAAAACGCATACAAAAGTATGAAAAAAAATCGCATAAAAGATGATATTACATTTTATCATCCAAATTCAATCTGTACACACATTTTTAGACCTTTGGGGTCTTTATTATTATTCTCATTCTTTGTAGGGCATATATGGGCGGATAATATAGGAGAGCCTTCTCTGATTCAACAACCGACCAAACACCAACAAGCCAAAGACAACGTCCTGGTTTCAGGTAAAGTAAAAGATGCTTTAGGAGAGTTAGCGTACATAACAATTCACGTTAAAGCCAACGCGCTGATCGGAACAATATCTGGAGAAGATGGAAGTTTTAGCTTGAGCAATGTACCAAGAAATTCGACCCTCGTATTCTCTTATCTCGGTTACAAAACGAAAGAAATAAATATCAGTAAATTAAAGAATCAGGAACTGACTTCCCTTCTTGTCGAAATGGAAGAAGACTCTGAACTTCTGGATGAAGTTGTTGTCACAGGTGTCGGCTCTCAAAAAAAAGTAAGTATCGTAGGTGCTATTACGACTCTTGAACCAAGTGAATTAAAAGCGCCAACACGATCATTATCAACCCAATTGGCTGGTAGAGTAGCAGGCGTTACCTTTGTACAAAAGTCCGGACAACCAGGAAAAGATGGTGCCTCCTTTATTATCAGAGGGATCAACTCTGTGACAGGGAATAGTGAACCTCTTATCTTAATTGACGGATTAAAAAGAACGATTGACGACGTAGACCCGAATGATATTGAAAGCTTCTCCGTTTTAAAAGATGCCTCAGCAACAGCTGTATATGGTCTGGAAGGAGCCAACGGTATCATTGTTATTAAAACAAAAACAGGAAAAGTTTCAGCAAAACCATCCGTAAGAGTCAGCTATTCAGCTTCTATTAACAACTCGACTTACAAACCCAAGTGGGTAGATGCAGTTGATTATGCCAAGATGAAAAACGAAGCATACGTTGTCAGAGGGAAAAAACCGTATTACTCAGATCAGGATATAGAGAAATTCGGTGATGCGGATATGGACTTTTATCCGAATGTGGATTGGTACAAGACTATGGTTAAACCGAATAATTTCTCTCAAAAAGCGAACTTCAACATCAGCGGTGGAGGAAACGTGGTAACCTACTACATGTCCGGAGGTTTTTATAAAGAAAATGGTATGTTCAACAGCGGAAATGATTCCAATGCCGATTACAACCAGTTCAATTTCCGTTCAAATATCAAAGCCGATGTGAGTTCTTCAACAACATTAGCTTTAGGATTTGACGGTCGTTACAATACAACGACAGAACCGGGGCAAGGCGTTGACAATCTTCTGAATATTATGAATAATCTAAACCCAACGCTTTTCCCGGCCGAATACTCGAACGGTACAGCTCCAGAAGAGCCGCCCGGTGTGACAAACCCGTATTCGTTGCTGACAAAGACTGGTTTTGTAAAAGATTATGCCAATCACATGTCAACCAACCTGAATATCGTTCAAAAACTTGACTTTATAACAGAAGGGCTATTTGTCAACTTTATTGCTTCTTTTACAAAAAACAACTATTACACGCACAAGTACGAAAAGAAGTATCAAAAACATGCTCCTGACTTCGCCCATAGTTATATGGGTTCCGGGCGAGACGAAGAAGGCAATCTGGTCACCATTAATAAAACCCCGGATGTCGACGACAAAATGAGTTTTAAATATGTAGCACCAACAGGAAACAGAGTTATAGAAGTACAAGGTAGCGCAAATTACAGCAGAACTTTCTTCACCGATCTTCACACAACAGGATTGTTCCTTTATAAGCAAAGAGAATATCTGACAGATGCACCCCAAGGGGAAGGAGCCGAATTACTGATCAACGCATTGGCCTCACGCGAACAATCGTTGGCAGGCCGTTTGACATTCGACTGGAAGCATCGCTACTTTATGGATGTGAATATAGGGGCATCAGGCTCTCAACTCTTTACACCGGATAAGAGATGGTCTACCTTCCCTTCTATTGGCGCAGGTTGGCTGATTTCGGATGAAAACTTCTGGTCAGGTTTACGTCCTGTAGTGGATCTATTTAAAATCCGAGTCACTTATGGTGAAGTAGGGGCTCCGGGTAGTGCCAAACGTTTTGGTTATTTGGCAGCGACAGGTCCTCTGACCGGTTATTCATTCGGTTTCGGTAATGCCGCAGGCAGTGGCGTCAGCATTGGAGGTATTGGCGAAACACGACTGGAACAATTAGGCTTAACTTGGGAGCGCAACAAGAAAATTAATCTCGGAATAGAAATCGGTTTATTTGAACAATTCAAATTAATCACTGAGTTATACCGCTACGACAACGAGATGCAATTGATCGACCTGAACCGTCTGCCATCCACATTAGGCTTACCGACCATACCAAAAGCCAATCTGGGACGCACTATTTCCGAAGGTGTTGACTTCGATTTCACTTATTCCAATTCATGGAATAATTTCAGAATCAATTACATAAAAGGTATCATCAGTTACAATAATAACGAGATCAAAGAAAACGGACAATTAGACCCGAAAGTTCCTTACCAGAGCGGTATCGGCCTGGACTACGGAAGATCTCTCAATTATATTGCTTTAGGCCTGTTCAAAGACCAAGAAGACATCAACAATAGTCCTGTTCAGACATGGAATGATGTAAAGCCCGGCGATATAAAATATAAAGATATAGACGGAGACGGTGTAATTACGCCTACCGACCGTGTATGGTTAGGAAACCAGTATCCCAAATGGACTTACTCGTTGGCTTTCGACATCAGTTACAAAAACTTCACTCTGGCATCGCGACTCATCGGAAAGTCGAATGTTTACAGGACGATCAGCGGAGGTAGAATACCCTTCAATCCATATGATTCCGACGGCAAGGAAGTAATCAACGAAAACGGAGCATTGTATTATGCCGCAATGAACGACCACTGGACACCGGCCTCTTATTCAGGAACTACTGCCACAGAAAATCCGAATGCGACTTATCCGCGTCTGGCTTTCGGATCTGAAAACAGAAACAATGCCCAACAATCTACCTTCTGGCTTCGTGAGTCTTCTTATTTGCAAATTGCCGACATAGAATTGGGTTATAACTGGATACCTAAAGACAAAAATCAATTCTTCAAGAGTATCTATTTCTACGGAAGATGCGATAATGTATGTACGTTCTCCAAATTCAAGGATTGGAATCCGGAACTAACCTCTCCTTATGCATATCCGCTAAAAAGAACGATCACATTAGGTTTTGAAATCGGTTTTAATTTATAATACAAATCATGAAAACAACATATATCATAGAATTAGCATTAAGCCTTTGCTTGTCGGCGGGTTTTAACTCTTGCAACTATCTGGATGCAAATGAGTATTTGAATGAGGTAGAAAACCTGAACGATATCTGGACTGAACGAAACAGCATACGAAAAGCATGGGCCGCTTGCTACGGAGCCATGCCCAACTATGCAGACATGGTCGACGGTTGGCCTTTCAACTGCAATTACGATGAAGCTCATGGCGGCCTGGACAGTTATAAATGCCTTACCTTTGCCCAAGGCAAATATGACGCAGACAAACCGATATACGAATATTGGAAAAACTATTACAAAGCCATTCGGTTATGCTGCCAATTTCTGGAAAACTCTCATTTGGCAAACGACAAACTGCTGGAAGAGGGCGAAGTAGAAGGTTATGCTGCAGACGCCCGCTTTTTAAGAGCCTTCTATTATTCCCAAATGATAGAATTATATGGCCCGTTTGTCATCATCGACAAAACGATCGACTATTCGCAGCTGGAAGAATACCCTACCACCAGATCGACATTAGACGAATGTACGGATTTCATCCTAAAAGAATTAGAACAGTGTATTGCCGAACTTCCCAACAGCGAAGACATCCTGACTTCCGACTACGGCCGTCCTTCCAAAGAGGCAGCCATGGCCGTGAAAACTCGCCTGCTACTATGGGCTGCCAGTCCGTTGGTAAACGGAAATCCGGATTATAGTGACTTTGTTAATAAAGAAGGTGTTCCGTATTTCAACGTACAATCGCCTGATATGGAGAAATGGAAAAAAGCCGCCAAAGCAGCTAAGGACATTATCGATTTAAATAAATTCGACTTGTTCACGATGCCCGCCAACGACGGCTATCCAACCGTTCCGCTTGGCGAATTCGAAGGCAACAATATCGAATGGCCAAACGGTCCCGCAGGTATCGACGCCTATCAGTCTTATAAAGCATTATTCAACGGAGGAAAAAATTACTGGAACAAAGAAGTAATCTGGCAGGTGAACACATCCGGACAAAGCTCCTCGTTAAGCTATTTAGGTTTCCCCCGCAACTATAACAAAGGACAGGGCGGCAGTAACACCGGTAAATTATGTGCCGTACAAAAGCTTGTCGATGCTTATTTTATGAATAACGGCAAGACAATCGAGGAAGAAAAAGAGTTGTACATCGATCTGGGAATGACCTCCATCGGCGACAACTACTTCATTCATGGAGAAGGGAAGAAAGACAAAGTTTCTCCCATAATAACCGGATTCAAACTGAACAACACGATTCAAAAAGTGCCCAACAGATGCCTGAACAGGGAAGCTCGCTTTTATGCAACGATCGGGTTCATCGGGAAAGGCTATGTCGAAAATACCGGAAGCATACACTATGCCGATTACCGTGCCAATATGGTTGACGGATATTTACAATCCGACCGTCCTTCTATCCGTACCGGCTACCAGATCGTAAAATGGATCAATGACGAAGATCAAAACGCAGCCGGAAGTTTCGATAAACAATATCCTGTATTCAGAATGGCGGAAATCTATTTATCGTATGCCGAAGCATTAAATGAATATGACCCACAGAATCCGGATGTTTTGAAATATCTGAATTACGTTCGTTACAGAGCCGGACTACCGGGTTACAGATCGGGAAACCAAGATGTAAATCGGGAAAGAATCAAAAGAGAAAGATATGTCGAATTCGCTTTTGAAGGCAAGAGATATTTCGACTCGCGCAGATGGAAAGATGCAGAGATAAACGAACGAGATCAATTCGGTAACAACAAAGGAATGAACGGCCCCGTATATGGTTGCAATTATCAAGCCACCGACGGTAGTTTTTATGACCGGACCATCATAGACGGTTACCTGTTCAAGAAAAAAAACTACTTCCTGCCGATTCCTTACCAGGATGTGGCAAATCACTGGGGAGACCTTGTTCAAAATCCGGGATGGTAATTTTAATATCCTATAAAAATAATAACGTATATGAAAACATATTTGTCTTATATAACCATTTTCACGCTTACGCTGATAACAGCAGCATGTGGAAAGCTAGATTACGAAAATAAAGAATTTTATAAACAGGAAGTTTATATCATCAATTCAGAATCGACCTCCGCCACGGAGCGCGAGATAACTGGTGTCCAAGCTTATACTTTCGTTGATACACTAAAGATCATCAACGACAGTTACGACACGGACACTTTAGTAGACTACAAAGTCGGCACGGCCAATATTATTTTCAAAATAGGAATAGGAGGATCGCTTTCCGCCCATGAAGATTTGGAAATCCTGATCGATTTTGACGAAGAAGCCGTGAAAGACTATAACATTTCAAAAAATGCCGAACGTTATATTCCGGATCCGTCACTGTACACGACAAACATCCCTTACGACCAGACAAGAAAAGGATTCCCTGTCGTCATTAAAGCAGGAACAGCCTCCACGTCTCTGACATTTCAGGTTCCCATCGAACGCGACAAGATGGAAACGTATGCCGATTTCGCTTTTGCCCTGAAAATAAAAGAGACAGGAAATGCTACACTGAGCCGCCAATACTACAACTTCATGGTATCCGAACTCAATGTAGACCTGGAAAGAGTGGTCGACTGGTCCGGTTTTCCGATACCAGAAATACCGACAGGCCGTTACCTCTCAGCCCGTCTGTTAGGAAATGGAGCCGAAAACATACCGGCAGACGGCAGACATCGTAAATATAAATATATCACACCGTTGGGCGATACCCCTGAACTAAAAGGAAAGTATATAATCTGGGGAACCGGTGTTTGGAGTTTCGAAGTCTTCGCCTATCATGGTGCCGGTTGGATGTATAACCTGTTCACATTGAACGACCAGGTTGCCGGAACTTACACCATCGAACCCATCCTGGCAGGAAACAGTGACTTCCCAGCCCAAACATTTGCCTATAGCACCGTACAAGGTGTCACGGAAGACAACAAATATGATCCTAAAACAAAGACCCTTACCATTCATTACAAGAATGTAATCGGGCAGGATTATACCGATGTATTAACCTTCGAATCAGAAGACCTGACGTTGGATCCGATCAAAGGGAATAGCATCTCTCCCCAAAGTTGGGCACAAGTAAAATCGAAAGGATACAAATATTGGTTACCTGAAGATAAATAGGATAAGAAAATGCATAAGCAAAATATTTGAATCAATCAAAATATAAAAACAGGGAACACGGTTGACGTGTTCCCGTTTTTCATATTCCACACATTTGTTCCATGGTTGTAAATTAACAAATTATATAACCTTACCCCTTGTTGTTATTAATTAATTAACAAAATACATGAAGTCTATTTATTATAAAAACGCGAAATTTGTTTCAAATAAGAAATATGATTTCAAATAAGAAACAAAAGAAGGAAGTGACAATATGATGAATCAGGAAGAAACAAAAGAAGTAAAAAACGGAGATAAATATAACATCCCCATGCTTGAAAAAAGCTTTGAACTGCTGGAGCTACTTATCAAGTACCCGAACGGGTTAACCATGCAGGAAACAGTCAACCTGCTGAATACACCCAAAACGACTGTTTTCCGCCTGCTGAACTCTTTGCTCAATATGGGATATCTATCAAAAAACATCGATACCCAACAGTTTTTCCTTTCCAAAAAGTTTTTAAAACTGGGTCTGGCAGCTTTGGGCGAATCCAATATAGTGGAACAATCTCTTTCACCCATGAGAGCGCTGCGCGATAAGATCAAAGAAAGTATTATGCTCGGCGTTTTTATGGAAAACAGAATAGTCCTGCTGGAGCAAGTGCTGGGATCTCACAATTTCACCTTCCTGCTACGTCCCGGAACAAGCTTTTGCTTGCACGCCTCTGCCCCCGGCAAATTGACCCTCGCCTATTTGCCGGAAGAAGAACTCGAAAAAGCACTGGAAACGATACAATATACCGTCTTCAACAAACATACTATCGAAAACGAAGCTCAACTGAAAAAAGAGCTCGAACGCATTCGGAAAATCGGATATGCAGTAGACCTGGAAGAAGAAATGGCCGGTGTGCAATGTATCGCTGCACCTATATTTAATCAATTTAATAATATTGTCGCAACAATCTGGACGTCCGGTCCATCCGGCCGTCTAACCAAAAGTATCTTTCCTGTAGTCGCAAAAGAATTAATCCTAACAGCGAATAGTATCTCTACCAGTTTGGGATATACTTGTAAGCAATAACAATATAAATAACCACATATCATGAGAAACTACAGCAAATTCATCATCCTTCTGGCGACAGTCTGCATAGGGAGTATGCAACTTTCCGCCGAACAAATGGACCCGAAGAAAATTACACTCACCGCAAAGGCCAAAGAACAATTGGCGGGAAAACAAATATTGTATATAGAAAGGGAACAGTATGCCCCGGACCATCATAATACCGCCACTCTTTTCCAGAAAGAGGAAATCAATGAAAGCAGTTTCTTCCCGGGAGGTGCCATGCGTATTTTTGATGTGAACACAGGGAATACGACCACACTTATCGAACTGAAAGACGGATTGGTCCGCGATCCTGAATTGTCTTTCGACGGGAAAAAGATCATCTTTTCCATGCGGAAGAATAAGGATGATTTCTATCATATCTATGAAATAAACACGGATGGAAGCGAATTAAAGCAATTGACTTTCGCCGAAGGAGTATCCGATATAGATCCTTTATATCTGCCGGACGGAGGAATCGTGTTCAGTTCCACCCGCCAGCCCAAATATTGCATGTGCAACCGGCATATCATGTGCAACCTGTACCGGATGGAAGCAGATGGTGCCAATATCACACAAATCGGCGTTAGCACGTTATTCGAAGGACATTCCTCTTTATTGAACGACGGTAGAATCCTCTACGATCGCTGGGAATACGTAGACCGCAACTTCGGTGATGCACAGGGATTATGGACGGTAAACCCCGACGGAACAAAACATTCTATATACTATGGCAACAATACTCAATCGCCAGGCGGAGTAATCGACGCCCGGCAAATCCCCGGAACCGACCAGGTAATCTGTATCTTCGGCTCCTGCCATGACCGTCCCTGGGGAGCCCTTGCCATTATAGACAGAAAAAAAGGAGTAGACGGCGTTGAACCCGTCGTACAGATATGGCCCGAAGACAGCAGGAAACTGGTTGACAACGGTGACCTCGACTCATTCAAATGGATCGAATACTTCTTTGAAGACCCTTATCCTCTCAATGAGAACTTCTTCCTGGCTTCCCGTACAATCTGGGCAAAGCCGGGCGGATGGATGCATCTCGACTCCAAGTCCGGCATCTACCTGATCGGTCGCGACGGTACACAGGAACTGATTATCGAAGGAAACAGAAGCCTTTTCGATCCGATGATTATCGAACCGCGCCCTAAACCTCATGCCATACCATCCAACAGAAATTATACAGATAAGAAAGGTTCCTTCTACGTGCAAAATGTTTATCATGGCACACATATGAAAGGCGTCGAACCGGGAACAGCCAAATACCTGCGTGTCATCGAATCTCCGGAGAAAAGGACATGGACAAAGAACGGCTGGGGCGGACAAGGCGAGCAGGCACCGGCCGTTAACTGGCACAGCTTCGAGAATAAACGTATCCTGGGAGAAGTACCGGTAGAAGAAGACGGCTCTGCTAATTTCGAAGTTCCTTCGGGTACATTCGTCTATTTCCAGTTGCTCGACAAGGATAAGAAAATGATCCAATCCATGCGTAGCGGAACAATGGTTATGCCGGGAGAGGTAAATGGTTGTATCGGTTGCCACGAAGATCGCCTGAGTGTTCCGAGTGCAATGGGCCCCAAACCATTGGCCTTAAAAAAGGTTCCTGTAAAGATGAATGGCTGGATGGGTAAGGCACCCAGGAACTTCTCCTTTATGGAACAGGTTCAACCGATTCTGGATAAAAGCTGTGTACGTTGTCATGATTTCGACCAGAAGAACCGTGACAAGCTGGTGTTGGCAAAAGACAAAAATCCATTCTTCAATGCCGCCTACGTCAATTTATATGTAAAGAAAGAAATTACACTCATCGGTGGAGGCCCCGCACAGATACAGGAGCCTTATTCCTGGGGATCGCATGCCAGCAAACTGACAAAGGTCATTGAAGGCAATCATCACGATGTGAAATTATCCCCCAAAGATAAAGAGATACTTTACACCTGGATGGACCTGAACGGCGTTTACTATCCGGTTTATGAGTCCGCTTTCGACTCTACACTTGCCGGACGAAGCCCCCTATATAATTACGAAATACAAGAATTAATAAAACTGACGGAAGTAAACATCTGGGACCTCAACCACCACGGCCGAAAACTGACCGCACAAATATCTTTCGACCGCCCGGAAGTCAGTCCATGCCTGGATAAAATCAGAAACGACAAGCAGAAATATGCCCGTGCCGTCGAAATCATCCGCACCGGACAAAAGCGGCTGAAAGCTACTCCACGCGGAGATATTGAAAAAGACCTCGTTCCCTGCGAACGGCATAAAGCACAGCTACGAAAATATGCGGAACGTCTGAAGGTCGAACAGCAAAACTGTTCAGTCATCGGACAAGGTAATAAGATTTACGACAAATAATATAAACACACAACCATGAGTACACTCGATTTATTCAGCCTGAAAGGGAAAAAAGGCTTTATCACCGGAGCCGCACGCGGTATCGGAAAATGCCTTGCCGATGCATTCACAGAAATGGGCGCCTCTATCGCCATTGTCGACATAGATATTGCAGAGGCGGAAAAGACAGCAAAGGAACTGGCCGCCCGTTACTCAGCCCACACCATCGCCATCCGCTGCGATGTGACGGATGCAGAAGATATAGGACAAATGATGGACACATTTATCAAAGAGTACGGCAGCATCGACTTTGCCATCAACAATGCCGGAATAGCAAACACTTATGCAGCAGAGGAAATTTCATCCAAAGACTTCAAGAAAGTTGTCGACATCAATCTGAACGGCGTCTTTCTGACAGCCCAGGCCGCAGCCCGCCAGATGATAAAAGAAGGGAAAGCCGGCAGTATCGTAAACACGGCCTCCATGTCCGCCCATATCATCAACACCCCACAGACAATAGCCAACTATTGTGCCTCTAAGGGTGGCGTGCTTCTGCTGACAAAAGCACTGGCAGTCGAATGGGCCAAGTATAATATACGCGTCAACTGCGTCAGTCCAGGATATATGGCAACTGAGCTGGTTGCAGAGATGAAGGACATGCACGAAGGATGGATATCGAAAATCCCGGCTGGCCGCCTCGGTGTGCCGGAAGACCTTATCGGAGCCTATTTATACCTGTTAAGCGATGCCGCACGCTACACAACAGGGACAGATTTAATTGTTGACGGCGGTTACACAAGTTTATAATCATGAGCACTCACAATCCTATCATTTCCTCCCGGGAAATCGCACGTCTGATCGATATCAGTGCCGTACGTGCAGATTCCACCCGCCAGGACGTGGAAGACATCATCGACGGAGCTATAAAACACAACTTCATCTGCGTCTTCCCCATGCCCGGCATGCTTCCGCTCGTTTTTGAGAAACTGAAAGACCATCCGCAGATCGGAATCGGAGGTGTTGTCGGTTTCCCTTCCGGCGGAGAGACTACGGCAAGCAAGCTGTTCCAGGCTAAAGAACTGAAAGAGGCTGGCTGCAACGAAATCGACATGGTTCTGAATATCGGCAAACTAAAGTCCGGCATGTTGAACGATATAGAAGACGAAATCCGGCAGATCAAAGCCGCCGTTTCCCCTCTTCCTTTAAAAGTAATCATGGAAGTCGTCCTCCTCACCGATGAAGAGATAAAAACAGCTTCCTCCATCATCCTGAAAGCCGGAGCGGATTACATTAAAACCGGAACCGGCTGGGCGGGAGCAACTACGCTCCATCATATCGATCTGATCAAAGAGACCGTCGGCGACGCCATCAAATTAAAAGTGGCAGGAGGTGTCCGCACGCTCGACACATTGCTGGAAATGTATCAAATGGGCGTCAGCCGTTTCGGTATTGGCTATAAATCAGCCCTCAACATCATGGAAGAATGTATAAACAGGGAAACACATGAATGAAAAAGTAATATCCTATGATCTGGGAACAGGGGGAATAAAAGCCTCTCTCTTCAATCGCAACGGAGAGGCTCTACATTCCGCCTTTATCCCCTATCCGACTGCCTACCCGCAACCTGGCTGGCAGGAACAGGCACCCGAAGACTGGTGGCAGGCTATTATCCGTTCCACCCGGCACCTGCTGGATAAGACTAAGATCGATAAAAATGAAATAACCGCCCTTGCCATCTCCGGACACAGCCTGGGCGTCGTCCCGATCGGCAAAAACGGTAGCCTGTTGCAGGCTGCCACCCCTATCTGGTCCGATCGCCGGGCCAGCAGCGAAGCCGAAACGTTCTTCAACCGGATCGATTATAAAGAATGGTATGAGACAACCGGAAACGGTTTCCCGCCGGAATGTTACTCGGTCTTCAAGATCATGTGGTACAAGAAACACTTCCCGGAACAATATGAGGTTACAGACAAAATAATCGGAACAAAAGACTACTGTAACTACCGGTTTACCGGCCGCCTTTGCACCGACTATTCGTATGCCTCCGGAAGCGGAGTTTTCGACTTGAAAACCTGGAACTACAAAGAGGAATATGTACAGGCCTCCGGCATCCGTCCGGATATATTCCCGGAAATACTGGACTCAGACGCTATCGTCGGGACAATTACTCCCGAAGCCTCTCTCGAAACCGGATTGCCGGAACATGTCAGGGTTATCTGCGGCGGTGTGGACAACTCTTGTATGGCCCTGGGAAGCAAAGGGATCAAGCCTTCCCGTATTTATACCTCGCTGGGATCTTCTGCCTGGATCGCCCTGGTATCCGAAAATCCGGTGCTCGACTTTGACAAAAAGCCTTATGTCTTTGCACACGTCATCAAAGGAATGTATGCCTCCGCCACCTGCATATTCTCGGCAGGGAGTAGCCTGCAATGGGTACGAAATACGATCTGTCCCGATCTGTTATCGGCCGAAGAACAAGGTGGAGAAGACGCCTATATAGCCATGAACAAACTGGCAGAGACTTCGGCTCCGGGTGCGAATGGCCTGCTCTTCAACCCAAGCCTGGCTGGTGGTTCAAGCATCGAGCCCAGCCCGGATATGACAGGAGCCTTTACCGGACTGAGATTGGGGAATACCCGTGCCGACCTGATTCGTGCAACCATGGAAGGTATCGCCTTGAATCTTCGTATCGCACTGGATCTGTTCCGGAAATATCACGCCTCATTCTCTGAGATGTTATTTGTCGGCGGTGGCACAAAAAGTGATTTTTGGATGCAGCTCTTTGCCGACATCTACGAACTGGAAATCCAAAAGACAAACATCGGGCAGGAGGCGGCTTCGTTGGGTGCTGCGGCACTCGCCCTGAAAGGTACAGGTCTTTGGAATAGTTATGAAAAGATCGACACCCTGCATCAGGAACAACAGCGGTTCAGGCCCGATCCCCGTCATCAGGCAACCTACCGGAAAGTCCTCGACAACTTCAAGGCACTTGCCGACAGTATTGCTTCCCTGAATAGTACAAACAAATAAATGAACCAACAATGAATGCAAAACAACTTACCGCATCCATTCTGTTATCCGCCCTGTTGTTAGGCGGATTCACCGGATGCGAAACAAACAAAAGTAAAGACAACATGGTACAGACAAAAGAAAAGGTATTCACCAAAAAGTACACAAATGCAGATTTTTATGTAGACGGAAAGTTCAACGGCGAAGTCGCCCTGAAAGCCTATCTCGAAATGTTTGAATTTTATGGAGTTCCCTTTACAGACTTTATGAAGGAGAACATGTGGATATCCGATTTCGGCTTAGGAGATTTCGAACATGCCGGTATGGCCGGCGTATTTTGGGTTAACGACCCGGTTAACCGCCATTTCGGACACGAAATATATCTGTTACCCGGACAAATGATCCCGGAACACCGTCATGTGGCAACCCCTGAGTATCCGGCTAAATTCGAATCATGGATGGTACGCAACGGATCGGCTTATAATTTCGGGATCGGTGATCCTACCCCCAATCCTCCGGCATTGCCTGAAAGTCAGAAAGAGGCTATCACTGTCTCCAACTTCACTTATATGAAAGTCGGCGATATACTTCCGCTGAAGGAACTCTTGTCTCCTCATTTCCTTCGTGCAGGCGACAATGGTGCCATCATCTCGGAATTCGGAACATATCAGGATGGGAACGGATTAAAATTCACCAATCAAAAGGCTGTGTTCACAGACGTGCTACGTCCTTAAACAATCAGGTGACCGTATAATCCCGTACGGTCACCGCAAATCCTACCGGTTATTCTTGATCAGGTTCATAAATTCCTCACGCGTCTTAGCCTGCTGGAAGAAACCTGTAAAGTCGGAAGTTGTCGTCAGGGAATTCTGTTTCTCCACGCCACGCATCTGCATGCACATGTGCTGTGCTTCGATCACCACCATGACACCCAGAGGGTCCAACGTTTGCTGGATGCAGTCCTTGATCTGCATAGTCAGGCGTTCCTGGATTTGCAGGCGGCGGGCAAAGATATCCACTACCCGGGGAATCTTGCTCAGCCCCGTAATATATTTCTTGGGAATATAAGCGACATGGGCCTTTCCGAAGAACGGAAGCATATGATGTTCACACAGCGAAAAGAAATCAATATCTTTTACAATAACCATCTGCTTGTAGTCCTCTTCCTGAAACATAGCGGAAGCAAGTACCTTTGCAGGATCTTCGTTGTATCCTTTGGTTAAAAACTGCATAGCTTTTGCTACACGTTCCGGCGTTTTGATCAGACCTTCACGTTCGGCATCTTCGCCCAGCAGGCCTAATATTTGTTTATAATGGCCGGCCAGTTCTTCGCGTGCCGCCAAGGTCTTGTCGTCTATTTCTTTTGTCATTTCTATAATTATCCGTGTCAGCCACGGGGACAAGTTTCTTATTTTCTTAGTTAATTCAATGGGATTTTTACTTCTTCCCGGACAATATACATTTCTTTTCCGAACGAAGGGAAAGCTGTCATCAACAGGCGTTGCATATGATATGCTTCTTCGTGTGAACGGAAATCACCTACACGCAGTTTCCAAAACGGTGCGGTATAGCTGACATAAGTCGGGACATCAGGGAAAAGTTCCTTGATCTTCTTTTCTTTTTCGAACGCTTCATCTTTCGACTTACGTTGGCTATTTCCGGAAAACACCTGTGTCCGGAATCCCTGTATCTTCAGGAAGGCAGTACTATCCGTCTTCTCTACATTATCACCATACAGGCGTACTCCCACCATTTTACGAAGGGCCTCCGGCTGATTGACAATCACCTCGCCTTTACCGGGCTTCGATGTTTGCAGGTCGTCAAAGATCGTCTGTGCCGATCCATCGACACTCGTTTGTGCTGACGCCCCGGTCACACAAACCAGTAACATGAATAAGAAAGTGATACAAGGGGAATTCTTCATTGTGATTTATTTTTATGTTCAAATCGGGAGGGAAAGAGCGTTTGCCCTTTCCCTACAGGATAATGTCATTAAAATGCTTCAACGATCGGCATGAATTTATCAACAGCCAGAGAAGCACCACCGATCAGACCACCGTCTACGTTCGGTTTAGAGAACAATTCTTTTGCGTTACCGGCATTAGCGCTACCACCATACAGGATTGTGCAGTCGTCAGCCACTGTGTTGCCATATTTTGCAGCCAGTGTAGCACGGATATGAGCGTGGATTTCTTCAGCCTGTTCAGCAGAAGCAGTCTTGCCTGTACCGATAGCCCAAACCGGTTCGTAAGCCAGAACGATCTTACCGAAATCTTCAGCAGAAAGGTCGAACAAAGATTCTTTGATCTGAGCGTCTACCACTTCGAAGTGTTTGCCGGCTTCTCTTTCTTCCAGTACTTCACCGATACAGAAGATCGGGGTCAGACCGTTAGCCAGAGCCAACTGAACTTTAGTTTTCAGAATCTCCGGAGTTTCGTGATAGTAAGCACGTCTTTCAGAGTGACCCAAAATTACATATTTAGCACCTGTAGAAGCAACCATAGCAGCAGAAACTTCACCGGTGTAAGCACCTTTTTCTTTGTCAGCACAGTTTTCAGCAGCTACACCGATTTTATCAGTATCGATAGCAGCAGCGATGCTTGCCAGGTGAGTGAACGGAGTACCGATGATTACATCACAGTTGATAGCTTTGCCTTTCAGGGCTTCATTTAATCCTTTTGCCAATTCCAGACCTTCCTGAAGAGTTGTGTTCATCTTCCAGTTTCCTGCAACAATATTCTTTCTCATGATTTAATTAATTAAATATATAAATACAATAAAATCTTTTATTCAGCCTTCTCTTTCCGTCTCCGGCGGAATCGGAAAAAGTCATATACCCAAACGAGCAGCAAAGGTACGGTAAAAGTCAATAAAATGGTAATAAGCCAGCCATCTTCTTTTTCTTTTGTTTCACTCAGGTTCAAATGATCTTCGATCTCAGCCTTCACATGTTCCTCGTCCGGGATATCGTTATAATGCCATTTGCCCATCACAGTACCGTCTTTCAGCAGTACCAGCCCCGGGTTAGAACGGATGATCGTCTTCAATAATACTTCGTCGGCCATACGGAACGGATATTCGGCACCGGTATTGTCGCTCCATTCATCGATCATTTCAGGAGAGGAACCGGTCACACAATAGAATGGCATTTCATATTCCAACGCATAATCATACACTCCGTTTATCTCGTCAATCTGTTCATCATCCGCCTTTTCCAGTTTCGGAGCGATCAGCAGCAGAACCGGCTGCGGATTATGTAATATTTCATCGGTGACATCGTCTCCTTCGGCGTTATAGATATTAAAAGAAGCCACAGGAGGTTCATACCCTTTCTTTATCAGTTCGGTCTTCGACTCAACAAATGTCCAGGTACTGTCATTTTGCGGATAGTTTTCCAAAGAAAATTCTTTCTGTACGCCATCTTTCTCATAGACAAAAGTATATTTATACTCATCTTCGGGAGCGCCATCGGGTATTGCCATTAAAGAAGGAATATTTGCTCCAATCTTATACGGACGAAAATCCATGACCGGCAGATGATTGTAATTCCAGTAAGCAAACCCAATGCAGAAAAAGTAAGAGAACAACGCCACGAACCAGTAAACCTTGTAAGTAAAACACTGGAACATCTTACCGCAGTTCATGAACACCATAATAGCAGCAGCCGAAAGAACCAGGTTCTTAAAAAACGTCTCCCAATTCGTAATAACGACTGCATCCCCGAAACAACCGCAGTCGGAAACCGGATTGAATATCGCAAGATACAACGTCAGCGGCGTCATGAATGCCATAAAAAGTAAAACAAGGAAAGAGTTGTAGCGGCGGTATACCCCTAACAACATACAAACACCCATGGCAAACTCGGCAGCCGAAAGGGCAAAAGATGCCAGGACAGTAAAAGGCTGCAACATATCCAACCCGAAAGAAGTCAGATAGTCGCCTATCTTAATTGCGCCTCCCATCGGATCGACCGCCTTTACAAAACCGGAGAAGATAAACACGACCCCGATCAGCAGACGGCCGCACTCTGTCAGTATCTTTATTGCAGTCTCTTTATAGTTCATATATTATTCTTCGCCATATTCGAGTTTGATCAAACCGAACAGGGCGTAATTAATCATATCCATATAATTGGCATCCACACCTTCCGACACGATCGTCTTGCCACCATGGCTTTCTATCTGTTTGGTACGGTAGATCTTCATCAGGATCAGATCGGTATAGGAACTGATACGCATGCTGCGCCAGGCTTCATCGTAATCATGGTTCTTGGCATACATCAACTCTTTGGTTTCCGTTATGTACTTATCGTACAATGCCAACGCTTCCTCATTCGTCATATCGGTCGTATCCGAAAAGCCTTTTGCCAACTGGATCAGTCCGATCACTCCGTAATTAACGATCGCAACAAACTCCGGACGTATCCCTTCGTCCACCATGCTCACCCCTTTTATCTCGAGGCTGCGGATACGGTTTGCCTTAATAAATATCTGGTCGGTCACAGACAGGGGACGCATAATCCGCCAGGAGGGACCATAATCTTTCAACTTCTTTTCGAACAACTCCCGGCATTGGGAGATCACTTTCTCGAATTGCTCTTTCGTATCAGCCATATACTAAATATATTATGCCGCAAAGATAGTAAAAAAACAACAAAGGCACAGATGAAGTTTCCATCTGCGCCTTGCCTTTATCTTAAAAATAACTTATTTACAGCGGATGGAACGACCCAGTTTCAAAACAGTAGTTTTGGATATACCATTCATTTCGCACAACTTGCCAACTGTTGTTCCGTATTTAGCAGCCAGAGCACCCAAGGTATCACCACTCTTAATGCGGTGGTAAACAGGTGTTGCTTCCTGATCAGCACTGACATTTCCAGTCAGAGAGGCAACCGGAGTGGCAGCTTCTACAGTTGTAGTCTTAACCGCTTTTGCTACAGTTTGCGTATTTGTCTTTTTGGTTGCAGATTTAGCTGCTACAGTCGCTTCTTTTCCGGCACTACAACGGATTGACTGACCTAAACGAAGCATAGAAGTACTCTTGATGCCATTCAAACGGCAAAGCTCATTAACTGTCGTGCCATACATGCGGGCAATCTTACCCAGTGTATCACCCGATTTCACACGGTGATAAACCATCTGGTCACTTGAAGAAGTATAAATATTACTCTTACGCCCGTTAATCTTTATATTATGGAATACATAAACATCCTGATGAGGAACTGAGTTTTCGAAATCAATAATGTCGGCCGGATTGATAGCCTGTCCCAGGAAGCGGGTTTCGAAATGAAGATGAGAACCGGTAGAACGTCCGGTGTTTCCTCCTAATGCGATCGGATCGCCTGCACGAACAATGTCGTTTACATCAACAAGTGATTTGGATAAGTGACCGTAAACTGTTTCAAGTCCGTTCGGATGGCGAACCACCAGGTAATTTCCATATCCGCGACGTTCGAAATTACGGATACGTACCTTTCCGTCAAATGCTGCACGGATCGTATCGCCTACCTGAACCTTCAGGTCTATTCCTTTATGCATACGACGACGACGGGGACCATATTTAGAGGTAACGCGCGTCATTGTATCGATAGGAAGAATAAATGTTGAACAATCTATAGCGCAGGAATCCGGCATTTCAACTTTAGCACCTCCACGGAAAGGATCTACCCAACGGGTGTCCCAGTTCGATCCGTACAATTCATCTGCAGGAAACAGAAGGGCTTCATTGGCAGCAAGAGATTCATCAACTCTTGCATTGATCTCTGCCAGTTCTTTCAAACCCATATCTTTACGGATGGTAACACGGTCAGCCATCAGTTCGGATACGCGTTTATCCATTTTTACTATATGTATAGTTTCTTTTGGAGTATCTGTCCCTGTTTGTTTCTGAGCTGATACAGCCGAAACCATAAAGGAAGTACAACAAATAAAAAGTAGTGCTCTTATTTTCATTTTTATCATTTTTCGAAATGGAATCCAGAAGTAAAATAAGCTGTGAAACAGACCCTATTTTTTACAAATCGACCAAAGTTCGTTATTTTGAGCAAGTTGACAAAATTCAATCCGGAAAAATTTCCGCAATGAAAGTGAAGAAATTCAAAACGACGCACTATTCTTTCTGAGACACAAACACTTACACAAAAACATGTTTCACAACATATTAGCTAATCATACTCCAGTTTATCTTCCGGGTAAAGAGTGTTTTTAACCTTTCGTTCAAAATCCGGTTGGGTTCGGACAGTAATTCGGGGTCTTTGTCCAAGACTTCCTGTGCGATATCCCGCGCATATTGCAATATCTGCCCGTCAGCAGCCAGGTTCGCAATCTTCAGGTCAAGCCCTTCCCCGCTTTGCTGGGTTCCTTCCAGATCTCCATGTCCGCGAAGATGCAGGTCGGCTTCTGCAATCTCAAAACCGTTATTACTATTCACCATTATCTCCAGACGCTTACGGGTATCGTTGCTCAGCTTATAAGAAGAGACCAGGATACAATAGGATTGTTCCGCACCACGTCCTACCCTGCCGCGCAACTGGTGTAATTGTGACAGACCGAAACGTTCGGCACTTTCAATCACCATCACAGAGGCATTCGGAACATTCACCCCTACCTCGATAACAGTTGTTGCCATCAATATCTGCGCTTCGCCGGTAATAAATTTCTGCATTTCAGTTTCCTTGTCCGCCGCTTTCATTTTCCCATGCACCATGCAAACCTTATATTCGGGAAACACCTCTTTAAATGTTTCGAAACCGTCTTCCAGATTTTTATAATCCAGCTTCTCACTTCCTTCAATCAGCGGGTAAACAACATACACCTGGCGCCCCAACTGGATTTCCTTACGCAGAAAATCATATAACTGAGCTTTTTTATTATCGTAACGGTGCACTGTCTGGATAGGCTTGCGACCGGGGGGTAACTCATCAATAACGGAAACGTCCAGATCACCATACAAAGTCATGGCAAGTGTCCGGGGAATAGGAGTAGCCGTCATCACCAATACGTGAGGGACAACTGCATTCTTTTTCCAGAGGCGTGAACGTTGTTCCACACCGAAACGATGTTGTTCGTCAATAATAGCCAACCCGAGTGAAGAGAATACCACAGTTTCTTCAATCAGGGCATGCGTTCCTATCACGATCTGTATTTCACCGCTGGCAATAGCCGGAAGTATTTTATTACGCTCCTTCTTTTTCGTCGATCCGGTCAATAAGGCAACACGAATATCCATATCTTTCAGAAATTCCATCACGGTAGCATAATGCTGGGTTGCCAGTATTTCCGTCGGCGCCATCATGCAAGCCTGACAATGGTTATCGACAGCCAGCAGCATGGAGAGTAAAGCGACCAACGTCTTTCCGCTTCCCACATCTCCCTGCAACAGACGGTTCATCTGCCGCCCGCTCCCCATATCGGCACGGATCTCCTTCACCACCCGTTTTTGTGCACCAGTCAGTTCAAACGGAAGATAATCTTTATAGAATGTATTAAAGTAATTCCCGACAGTAGGGAATACGATTCCTTTCAGCTTCAACTTCCGCAGACTGGCTGTACGGAGGATATTCAACTGTATAAAAAACAGTTCGTCGAACTTCAAGCGCAACTGTGCCTGTCTCAGCTTCTCCGTCGACTCCGGAAAATGGACATTACGGATCGCTTCCTTCAACGGCATCATCCGGATACGTGACAGGACATCTGCCGGAAGTGTTTCAGGCAATATCCAGTTCAAAGAACTCAGTAATGTATATTGCAGATTCTGTATCGCCCTCGAATTAAGGAACGACTTTTTCATTTTTTCCGATGTATTATAGAAAGGTGTCAGACCGGCTGCCACCTGGTCTGCCTGATCCATCGGATCGATATCGGGATGGGGAATATTATAAATATGTCCGAACTCGGTCGGTTTGCCGAAAACAATATAATCTGTCCCCGTTTTGTATTTATCGGTCACATAATTAAGACCTTTGAACCAGACCAGATCGATCGTCCCGGTGCCATCGGTAAATTTAGCCACCAATCGCCGGGTCCGCCCTTCCCCCACCGTGTCATAATACAGGATACGTCCTTTCAGTTGGATATAAGGCATATTTCCCGTTATTTCGGAAACCTTATAAAACCGGCTACGGTCGATATATTTATACGGGAAATAAAACAACAGATCCTCATACGAAGATATTCCGGCCTCTTTCCGTAATATCTCCGCTTTCTTCGGGCCTACACCCGGCAGATACATAAGGGATCGTTTGTCTAAATCAAGCATAGCTGTCTATTTCTGTCTATATAATTCACAAAACATAATCGTCATCGCCTTTATCTTCAAACTCATCAATCCATTCCTTCAATTTTCTTTGTAGTAAGCTTTTATTCGGAAGATATAGCGCATATTCCGTTGCATAAATATTTGCATTCTCTGGTAGAGTGAGTTTGACTAAAGCATCATTTTTCTCCTGACAAAGCAAAATACCAATCGTCGGTTTCTCAAAATCCATCTTTACATAACGATCAAAGAAATTGACATACATCTGCATTTGTCCTAAATCCTGATGTGTTAATTTATCAACTTTCAAGTCTATGAGAACATAGCATTGTAACAATCGATTATAAAAAACCAAATCAACAAAGAAATGTTGCTCGTTAAAAGTAAAACGCTTCTGACGCGCTTCAAATAAAAAACCTTTTCCTAACTCCAATAGAAAGTCTTGCAATTTTCCTATGATCGCATTTTCAAGCTTACTCTCACTATAAGCAGCATCTATTCTCAACCCCAAAAATTCCAAAGTCAATGGATTCTTTATTATATCAGATGATTTCTCTAATGTCTGCCCTTCTATTGCCAAACGCATTACCTCGTTCTTGTTTCGGCTTAATGCTAATCGTTCATATAAACTTGATCCAATTTGTCTACTTAATTGCCGTACACTCCAATTCTGTTTGCCGCATTCTATTTCATAAAAATTTCGTTCTTCAGGATTTTCTATCCGCATAAGAACAAGATAATGTGACCAGCTAAGAGTAAACTGGACGGTCTGCCCTGATAAAATCTCCGTTTCAATTGGCTCAACACTGTTGAGCTTATTAGAATAAGTTACATAAAACTGTCTGATTCTCTTCAAATTCGGGTAAGAATATCCATTGCCAAATTGTTGCGAAAGCCTATTTGACAATTCTTTCAATGTAGCTTTACCATACTCCGCACGAGAAGCTCCCTGCTGTTCTTCTTCCACAATATAGCGTCCTATTTCATAGTTTGTATACACCATAGCCACATTTATAGCTGTAGCTAGTTGTCTACGAGTCGACTCTATCAACATAGAGATTTTATCATATAAAACCTCTATTGTTTGCGAATTTGACATCTCTGAATCTTTCATATTTCTTTACGGATTTTTCAATAGTACAGCATCGGTCTGAATCGAACATAGCTGTCTATTTGGACAGCGAATTTATCATTTTTATGGGCATTATGCAAATAAGAAAACAGAGTATCTCACATTTTCAGTAAGATACTCTGCTTTTATTACAATTTGAATTTGTATCCGACAGATACTCCAAACAGGAACTCCTGTTCATTTATACAATTCTGGAAGCAGTTAACGCCGACAAAGACTCTTTTCATTTCAACACCGACTTCTGCCGTAGCACCTACCTGAACTTCCGGCCCCGTACCAAAATAAACGCCTCCATTCAGACGAAGATTTGCCTTTTCCTTCAATGGAATGTGGAATGATGCATAAACCGGGATATTAAAATCAATATCCCATGTATCCGAATTGCCGATTGCCGACCTATTTGCCGTATGCAACAACACCCCGGTCTGAATTGAAAATAATGTTGATTGCGGAAAGTTTATATAGGCTCCCGCATGAAGCCCCCATACATCTCCACCCATTATACCGGTACGTGCCTCTATATCAGCGGCCTGTACACAATTAAAAACAGAGAACAATGCAATAACAATTAATACCAGTGTCTTTTTCATCATATATTCATTTATTTACAAAGTGTAAACGGGATAAATACAGATATATTACAATCGGAAATTTGTCCCTTCCTGAACTTCTCGGTATCTATCGTATTTGTAAAGCCTAACCGGTAGTTCACAGAGATATCGATCTTATTATTGATATTATAACCGACTTTCCATAAAAGCGGAATATCAAACTTCTTCCCGTCGGAAGCCACATACCAGGTAGGCTCCAGTCCTAGACCTGCATATAAGCCTTTCACGATCTTATAATTAACGGAAGAAGACAAGGCGAGTGAAAGATTCGCATCGTTCGCCTCAACACGACCTGCATCAGACCTGACATCTTTCGATTTAAACATTTTGGCATTAACCAGCGGATCAATATCATAGAACCACCGGGTATGTTTCTTGTCTTCAATACGGAAACGATAGCCCAGCTGTAAATTAAACTTGTAATCTTCAAAGAGTTTTGTCCCCTTAGCTACTTTTTCAATAATATCGGGATTCTTCATATTGGGAGCAACATTTCTGTCAAATCCCAAACCACCCCCTACCAGTAAACCTGTTCTCAACTGTGCATGACTACTCATAGCCACCAAAAGAAAAAGAAATAATAAATGCTTTTTCATACGCCACATTATTTAATTAATAAATAAACACAATCAACATCTCGCAAATATCACTACAAATATTCCTTCGTTTGCAAAACTAAGAATAAGTTTTAAACTTATCGATTAATCACACAGAAAAAGCACATACACATTAAGAAAATAAAGAGATATAGATTTTTCTGTCAAAAGTAAGAAAGTGTGTCAAAAGTCACGATCCTGTCATCCCGGGCTTGACCCAGGATCGCATACTAAGCGCTATAATCAGTGTAGTATGAGTTGGCGGATCAAGTCCGCCATGACAAAACAGACTTTTGGCACCTCCTTTGATATAAAACAGATTTCTCTTACAAAGAGAATTTATAACCAACAGAAATACTGGCTGTTCTGTTTTTCATCTTATGAGTTGAAGTTTTATAACTTGGAGTATCAAAACCAGACCATACTTTCTTTAGTCCCAGATCATAAGCAAAAGAAATGACAAAATCAGATATTTCACCAGACAGTCCAAAACGCAGTCCGGAGTCAAAACGATCAAATGCTTTGATTTCCGTATCTACAAATCCTTCTTTTTTAAAGTCTTTAAATGGATTATCCCAGGTTTCAGCGGGGCGAGTACTTCCACTTTCATCTGAAACAATAATATCAAGATCACCAGAACCAACTACACCACAGGCAAAGTATGTTCCAATAGAAGGCACCAAATGTACCTTTTCCATTAAAGGAATCCGATAACCGACCATTAAAGGAATCTCAAGATACCCCAAATGGATATTAGCATGCCTTAATACAGACGAATAATTATATCGATCCCATAATCCGGAAGCACCTTTACTCGAATAAGATAATCCGGATTGTAGCATAACTCCATTCTTAAACAAATAGTCGACAGAAACTCCTCCTGTAACATCTACGTTATGTGAATTGGCAATAATAGCCAAAGAAGAAACATTCATTCCAATTTCTGCCCCCAAACGAAATTGAGCACTCATTTTTGCTGCACTAAAAAGAATTAGTACAAGCATGATGTAAAATTTTGTTTTCATACAATTTCAGTATACTGAATTAATCATTCTCCAGAATGTACATTGTCATGCTCATCACATACTTTTTTAGCACAATTACCAGCATTATGGTCTTCATCCATTTCTTCTAAAACGCTATTTTCTCCACAAGAAAATAATGCACATGAAAACAAACATGTACCAATAAACATAATTAACTTATTCATAAAATGTAATTTATATAATTAATAATACAATAATAATTCTATTCTATAGAAAAATTTCCCCATAGTTTATACTCATCACTAAGAACAATAATGATATAGGTTCCTTTTTTCAAATCCAACTCCAAAGGAATGCTTCTACCACATCCTTCAATAGAAGAATTAAAAACTATATTTCCTGAAACATCCTCTATTAGAATATTCAGTACTCCAAAATCTTTTGAAATGTCAAACTCCAAAATCTGATCATCAATAAACACCTCTATCGGAGGTTTAGGAAACCTGGTTTGACCATTCAAATCAATTTTCCTTTTTGCAAAACCGGAAATCGTTGCACACAATAATACCATGACTACTAATAACAATCTATTCATATTCATTCAAGATTAAATTTCAGGGGCAAAGGTACAGGTCTTAATAGTAACGAGGGGGACCAAATCTGCTGAAAGGCATGTATGGGGAGAGTCCTCCAAACAAGCAGTAAGCTACTGATAATAAACAAAATAAAAAGCTCATACATATAAAAACATATGTATGAGCCCTATTTTCATCCTTCCGGAGAGGTCATTTACAAACCAAAAACAAATTTTTCCAACGTTATATCAGTATTCTCCAACTGCCCCTTTTTCATAATACGATAGCGCTTATGACTGACAGATGCAGACTGAATATTTAATAGGATAGACAACTGTTGACTATTCAGTCCAATCTTCAATAGACAACAGAAACGTATTTCATCTTCAGTCAGATTTGGGATTTGACTCTGCAAATTATCAATAAAAAGAAAATAAGTAGTCTTCAGTATTTCTTTTAATGTTAACCAATCCTGATCTGTTAACGGATACTTTTTTGCTTCTTCAATTGATTGAGAGTTTTTAATAATTTTCTTATAAACAGCGGAACTCCTCAATATATTTTCTCTGATATTCAATATATCACCTTTTAGCCCTTTTACTGCAAATTCTTTTTCTTGTAAAGCCTTATTTGCTTCACTAATCCTTTTTTGCTGATTAAGTATATATTCATTTTTTAAAGTAATTCTATATTTATACAATACAAGCAAAAACAAACTAACCAACAACAACAAAACACAAGCAATAATAATCCATTGATTTCTATTTTCCAACTCATTATTATTATTCAACAATTCAGCATACTCATATCGTCTTTCAACTTTTAAAACATCTGCCCGAGCTTGTAAATCCGCTATAGAATCAGCATAATTAACATACTGTTCATAATAGTCCAAGGACAAAGAATAATTGCCCTGTTCTTTTTCCAATATATATAATCGAAACAAAAGGCCACCTGTCAATTTATGCCCCGGAGTACGATACATAGAAGCCATTTCTATATATTCCCGTACCTTTCCATATTCCTTTTTCCGAGTATATAAATCAGCTAAAGCTAAATAAGTCGGAGCACTTCCCGCCTCATCATAAGCTATTGATTGATACAAGTATTTTTCTGCCAATGAATAATCACCTAATTCTTTATAATTAATCCCCAAACGATTGGTCATGGAACTCAATAACAACGAATCATTCATATTCAATGCTAGCTGATAAGCCTTTTGATATGATTCCGAAGCCTCTCCATATTCTTCTTTCAACGTATAAAGCCAACCTATATCCCGAATCGAATAAATATAATCCAGGCTATCTCCCCCTTTTAGATAATATTCGCCACTCAACAAATGGTAACGCTGTGCCTCATCATAATTATCTTCATAGTCATGTAACCCGGCAATTTTTTTATACAATTTCCCAGCTAACACATAGTTGTTCGCCTTTTTCGCCATCTCTACCGCCTGCAAATAAGATTTCATAGCCCAGTCGAAATCGGTCTCTTCTTCATAGGACATACCCAGATACATCAGACAATTCATCTTTTCTTCCAGAGAGCCGTGTTTTTCGTAATAATCATTCGCCCGCTCCATTTGCGGAACAAACGGCATGTCTTCACCCAACTGCTCGGATAAACCGGCATGAATCAAGCAGAAACGGGCAAAGGTTTTATCATTTAGTATATCCGGATTGGTAATACCGTCCAACAAGGCAAAAGCACTATCCGGCTGTTCAGCCCGAATCAATTCTTCCGCTTCTTGTATCTTTAAATTAATTTCATTGTTACTTTTACAGGAAAAGAACAAACAGAAAAGAATAAATAGTAATATGACGTTTTTCATATCAATACTTGTGTGTTATTCAAACTGCAATATCCGAATTAAATATTTAATGCACAAATTAACAGCAAGTATATTCAAAATTAAAACACTAATCAGAATTTCCCAATTATCAAAAAGATATCCTTTTCACCTAAAAAATATCAGAATAATGCATTTTGCACAAATTTCATATCCGCTATTTTTCACAAAACGGACAAAATAGAATGAAAATAAATACATTATTTAACACATAATCAGCCAATATCAATTCCAACTATTCACTTAAAACAAATTTCAACTCCGTTTAAAGCAAAATTTTTTTCGTTTTAAATGAAGTTGAACTCCGTTTAAAACGAGTTTTTTATTGATTGCAGTCGAAAAAAGCGCTTTTAGAGCATTCTTTTTCATGCACAAAGACATGTTAAAAAACAGTTTTTCTTTCCAGAAAGAGCAATAATACATACAAAATCCAAACAGCAAATTCACACAGATAACACCATTCATTCTACCAATCCCTACATATGCGTTATAAATAAAATCATAAAGATACCCACATCAAGTAAATATAAAAATAATGATATTCACTTATAACGAATAAAACGAGTAAAAATTCATCTTCCCTATAAAGCCCTCATACAACTCACTGATAAGAGACCTTATTTTACATTTTGATAATTCTTCTATCCCCATTTACCCCCTTGTTGACAAGTCTTGACGCCAGCTCCATTAAGGGTAAACATTTAGACATACTATCAAAAAGTCAATTCAAGCCAGCGGGACAGAAATACATCATATACCTGGTACCATAAATCACGAACATCTTCCTCCCGGTAAATCATTTCCTTTTCCAGCAAAGCATCGAGTGCTCGTTTGGAATTAGCAGGTGTTCCTATCTTATATTTCTGTATGAATGTCTTAGACTGAGGCTGATACACTTTTCCTTCTTTGGCGATCGCAATCAAAAGTTGCCATTGCACAGGACTTAACAACTGACGGTATTGAACATAAGTGGCTTGCTGAGATAATAAAAGATTACTGCAAACCTGCTTGACATCTTCCAAACGGATATTTTTTAACGGTAAAGCATACGTGTTATTACAAATAACCTGTGTGTAATAAGTATGTAGCCTCGTCCATTCGAGAATGAAACCGATCGCTTCGTCATCTATTTTTTTCCCACCCTCTTCAAACTTATTTTTTATAAAAGTATAATATGCATCCTGCGAAATAGGATTCAAATACATCATTTGTGTACTTGAAAAAAACGGGCGCTTGGCACTATTAAATATTTCTGCCATCATATGTTTGTTACTTCCACTAAAAATAAATCGTGTCTTCTGCAGGTTCTGTATCCGTGAACGAAGTAATGCTTCTGTATTTACCTCCGGATAATTAGCAACTTGCTGAAACTCGTCAATTGCGACTACTGCCTGCTGAGCTTCGTTTTCCAAGAACTGAAATATACCGGTAAGTGTCTTTTCTGTAGTTTTCATCTCAGTAAACCCAAAACTAACTTCTGGTGCCCCAGTCAAAGGGTCATACGAAATGACCGGATGAAATCCCTTCAACAAATCAAGAAAACGCTTTCCGAAACTTTTGTGTTCCGGAATTTGTTGCAAAATGGCTTGTGACAGATTTTCCGTAAATTCTTTCAAATTCTGTGTAGGATATATGTCTACATATATACAATGACAAGTGTTATCAACTCTCAAATCCTCAAACAAACGATGTATTAACGACGATTTTCCCAATCTTCGCAGAGAGATAAGCGTCGTATTTATATTATTTTCGACCTGTTTTTTTAAAGTCATTAATTCATATTCCCGATCACAGAAAAATGATTTACCGATATAACCTGTTATTGGAAAAGGATTTACACTACTAAAAGCCATATTGCATAAGTTTTATGAATTACAAATATACACTTTTTTATCATACATTTTGTATGATACATTTTGTATGATACTTTTTATTAACAAGCACAAACCTTGCCGCCCTATCGACAGTCAGTATAGTTTTGGATTTTGATAATTTTCTTGTCAAATCTGACACAAGTACGAGTTCACTATTTGAGCATCGACAAAAATCATATACATTTGTCCTAATCCATGTGAAACTAAACTTTGTCAATATGAAACTTAAGTCCGGTATTTCAATTCTTTTGTCATTTCTTTTTGTTTTGACAGCAAATGCAACTCTTACTCCTGTCAGGCTCACCTGTGAATATCTGGTCGATCCCTCCGTTATAGATGCCCGGCATCCCCGGTTGTCGTGGATCAATACAGCCGCTCCCGGCGAACGAGGACAACAGCAGACCGCCTATCAGATACGGGTTGCTTCATCGGCCGATAAACTGAAAAAGGAACAGGCCGACCTTTGGGACAGTGGTAAGAAAAAAAGCAGCCAGTCCTTTCTGGTTCGTTACGAAGGAAAGCCGCTACAATCGAGACAGGAATGCTGGTGGCAAGTCCGTGTTTGGGATGCCAACGGAAAAATATCGGACTGGAGTGAACCTGCCCGCTGGAATATGGGATTGCTGAATGCCGATGAATGGAAAGCACAATGGATCGGTGTCCCCTGGCAAGGCGAAGAAGCCACGGCAAAATCAGCAGACAAAACACTTCCCCCTGCCCCACTCTTCCGAAAAGATTTTACCGTTTCCAAAGAAATAGCTTCAGCAAAAATCTATATCAGCGGATTGGGTTATTTTGAATTATATCTGAACGGAGAAAAAGTCGGCAACGACGTTCTGGTCCCCAACCAGACCAATTATGGGAAACGGGACGACCTGGATGTAACCCGTGTGACCCTCGACGATAATTTCAGAGGCTATAATGTACTCTATCTCTGCTACGACCTGAAAGAAGCGTTGAAACAAGGTAAAAATGCACTCGGCTGCCTGTTAGGTAACGGCTTCTATAATGCGGCACTAAGCTGGACGATGCCCTACGGATCGCCACGCCTGATCGCGCAGTTACATATCGGCTACACCGACGGCAGCGAGGAGGTCATCACATCGGACACTTCCTGGAAAGTATCGCGTAGCGCCATTGTCTTAGATGGAATTTACCAGGGAGAACATTATGACGCCCGGTTGGAACAGCCGGATTGGTGTTCGCCGGACAAACCAGCTGACGGATGGGAGTCTGCCGTCGTACGGAAAGCGCCGGAAGGTGAACTACAGGCACAGATGTCTCATTCCGACAAGGTAATGGAAGTCTTGAAACCGAAAAAGATCACACGACTGGAAAACGGAAATTATAAAGTCGATTTCGGAGAAGAAATATCCGGCTGGGTACATCTGCACAATATGCAGGGAGAGGCAGGCAGAAAGGTAGAGATACGTTATATCTGTGAATCACCCAACGGATCAAACTCTTACACAATGAAAGGCGGCAGACCGGAATCGTATGCCGCCCGCTTCACCTGGTTTGTTTTCCGGGAAGCGGAGATCATCAACTGGCCGGGTGAACTCCGGGAGGATAACCTGACAGCAGAAGCCGTATATACGGAAATTGAAACGACCGGACATTTCGAATGCTCGAACCCTCTTTTCAACCAGATCAATAAGATATGGAGACGAAGCCTGACAGACAACTCACACGGCAGTATTATCAGCGACTGTCCCCATCGGGAACGTTCTGCCTATACCGGCGACGGACAGGTGGCTTGTGTCACTGTCATGCACAACTATGATGCCGCAGCTTTATATACCAAATGGATCAAAGACATATTGCTTGCCCAGAATAAAGCGACCGGTTATGTTCCGAACGGTGCACCCTGGCAGCCCGGCTGCGGAGGCGGCGTGGCATGGGGAGCAGCTATGAACATTATGCCGTGGGAGTTTTATCTGCATTATGCAGATAAAGATTTGCTGGCTGCCAATTACACCGGAATGAAAGAACAGCTCCGGTACATGCAAACCTGGGTAGATTCCGACGGCATCATGCTTTCGCAGATAAAAAGCAACGGAAACGTCAGCGAATGGCACAACCTGGGAGAATGGTGCCCGGCAGACGGATTTCCTCCGAAAGACCTGGTTCATACATTCTATCTCTGGCGTTGTGCCGATCTTACGGCAAAAGCGGCATCAGCACTGGGAGAGAAAAAGGATGCAAGCCTTTTCTCCGCTCTGGCAGAGAAAACACGGCAGGCTTTCCACAAACGTTTCTATAATCCGGTGACTAAAACATATGGTCCTTCGGGCAGCAATATCTTCGCTCTGGTAATGGGAGTTCCGGATGAAGTAAAGAAAGATGTACAGGAAACGGTACGGGAAGAAGTGCGCGCCCATAACGGACACTTATACACAGGTATTTTCGGTACTCAGTTCTTTTTTGAGACATTGGCAGACAACGGAATGAACGAACTGGCCTACGAAGCAATGAATAAAAAGGATATGCCTGGTTACGGATGGTGGATTTCACAGGGAGCCACAACGACCTGGGAAGAATGGAACGGCAACAACTCGCGCAACCACCCGATGTTCGGTGGCGGCTTTACCTGGTTTTACAGGAAGATGGCAGGACTGAATAGCGACCAACAGGAACCCGGCTATAAACACATCATCATAAAACCTTATCCTCCTAAAGCAATCAACTATGCTTCCTACTCTACCCGTACCCCTTTCGGACAGGCGGCTGTGAGTTGGGAAAAACAAAATAATACGTTCAAAATGGATGTAGAAATACCCGTTGGAAGCCGTGCCACAGTCTATCTGCCGGTTATTTCCGGAAAGACGGTAAAAGAATGCCGCTCCGGCATCAAACAGGCAAAAGGCGTTAAATACAACGGGATACAGGATGGTTATGCGGTTATGGAGGTGTCTTCCGGAAAATATTGTTTTGAGACTGATTAAGAAGCAATCCCTGTGCTATCAGCAGATCGAACGGGGTCGTTATTTTGATATTCTCACGGTTGCCGGTTACCAACCGGACCGGTACTCCGGCAGCCTCAACAACCGAAGCGTCATCCGTGAAAAGAGATGTGAACGGTTGTTCGTATGCTTCCAGCAAAATATCACTGCGAAAAACCTGCGGTGTCTGTACAGCTACATAACGGCTACGGTCTACCGGATGCGAACCATTTTCATCGGTTTCACGCAACGAGTCGATCATCGGCATAACCGGAATAGCAGCACCGCTTTTTTCTGCCTCATCAAAACAGGCACAGATTACTTCGGGAGAGACAAACGGACGTACACCGTCATGTACCGCGATCAAGACTTTTTCATTTCGTCCGGATGCATTTCCAATTTCTTCCGAAAGGAATTGTAATCCGTTCCGAACGGAATGAAACCGGGTCTCACCGCCATTCGCTATCCGGTGAGGCGCCTTACACCCGATCTCCCGGCAAAGCATATTCCAGTAAGGCTGGTGATCTTCGGGAAGGACCAGCAGCAATTCTGCCGCATTATCCCAGCGATGGAAGGCTTCCAACGTATGCATCAGGATCGGTTTACCTTCCAGCGGAATGAACTGTTTAGGCAGATCGCCTCCCATCCGGAGACCTTTCCCACCAGCCACGATCAATACATATTTACGCATTACTCCAGTTCCTCCAATACCTTTTTGACTTCTTCGTCTACCTTATACAGTTTCTCCTTGCATAACTTAATCAGCCGGGTAGCCTCTTTCACCTTCTCTGAAAGGACATCCACATCCAGATCACCGTTCTCTATATCGGCCACAATTTTACGGAGTTTCTCTACCGCTTCATTGTATGTTTCTTCTTTCTTTGTCATATTTCGGAATAATTTATTTTTTAACGATACTTTTCACATCCCCATCCGCAAACCGGGTCACCAGTTCATCGCCGGGATTCAGATCGGTTGCATGCTTGATGATTTTGCCGTCTTTCAGGGACAAGCTATAACCACGCTTCAATACATAATCGGGAGATGCCATTTTAATGAACTGCTCCGTCAACTGGATAAACCGCGTGCCTTCCGCCAGACGCGAAGCAGCACGGTTCTGCAACTGCATTTGCAGGCTTTCAAGCGTTGAACGCCGGCGGAGCAACATGGCCGAAGCAGAAGCCGGAAGTTTATTGCCTGCCATTTGCAGGAAAGAACGGTTACGCTCGATCCTGTTCGTGACGATCACCGGTAAACGTGCCCCCAGCAATTGCAGGAAGTTTTTTTGTTTCAATAAGATCGTACTTGCCAGTTCGCTCACCTCCTGCTGAAGGTCTTCCAGTTCTTCCGCCGCTGCATCCATACGGCCGATCAGAAATTCGGCTACGGCTGTCGGTGTTTTCATCCGCGTATGTGCCACCATATCCAGAATGGTATCATCGCGCTCATGGCCGATACCCGTTATCACCGGCAACGGGAACTGGGCACAATTTGCCGCCAGCAGATAGGAGTCGAAACTATTCAGATCGGAAGTTGAACCACCGCCGCGGATAATGACCACCACGTCGAAACAATCGATATGATGGTAAATACGGTCCAGCGCTGCGATGACAGACTCTTCCGTTCTCTCCCCTTGCATCAGGGCGGGAAATAACTTCGGATAGAACGGATAGCCCGCTTTATTATTTGCCAGCTGATTCAGGAAATCCTCATACCCGGCAGCCGTCGGGGAAGTAATAACAGCAATACGTTTAGGCAGGACGGGGAACGGTAATTCTTTATTCAATGTAAATACACCCTCTTCCTTCAACTGACGGATAATCTCCATCCGCTTTCTCAGCATATCTCCCAACGTATAAGCAGGATCGATATCCAGCACCGTCAGGCTGTATCCGTACAGTTCATGAAATTCGACCGATACTTTCACCAGCACTTTCAGTCCGGAAGCAAACAACTGCCCCGTCTCCATCTCAAAGTAAGGCTTCAGCATCCGGAACGTTTTAGCCCATATCGAGCCGCGTGCCCTGGCAACCAATTGCCCGGTTATAGGATTTTTTTCAATAAACTCCAGATAGCAATGCCCGGAAGAAGCATTCGTCCGCACATCACTCATCTCCGCACGAACCCAGCAAGTGCCGGGGAAAGCCTCACTGACCGCACCGCGCACCAGGTTATTCAATTCCAGCAAAGACAGTTCCCTGCGTTCTTCGCCCATATATTCCGGATTAATGTTCAGTCCTGGCATACTGCATTCCTTTCTTATAGGCTTTATATATATTCGGGATGCCATACCCCAGTTCGGCATCGGGCTGTTTGAACTGGCTGGAAACCTGCTGTAATAAAGCAATGACCTCCTTATTGCTCAACTCCGGCAACGCCTGCCACAGACAGACGCCCAATCCCGCCAATATAGGAGTTGCAAAAGATGTTCCGCTGGCATAGCGTACATTTCCTTGTGGATCGATCACACAACTGCCCGACCCTAATGCCACCACATCCGGTTTCACCCGGTAATCGGCAGTAAATCCTACCGAACTGAAAATACTTTTCTTTTTATCTTCCGTAATAGACCCAACCGTCAGAATATCCGATGCATCGGAAGGGAAAGTAATTTTCCCCCAACTGCCGTTTCCTTCATTTCCGGCACTGCAAAACATCAGGATCCCCTTTTGCGCTGCGATATGTGCCGCCTGGCTGATCAAAGAACTCTTTCCGTCCAAAGCGGACTGATCGTAAGATAATTCATCTGCATCAAAAGCGAAATAACCTAATGAAGAAGAGATCACATCGACTCCTACACTATCGGCATATTCAACAGCCGCCGCCCAATAGTCTTCTTCTATCGGATATTCGGAATCGCTGTCCTCGCTTTTTATAAGCAAATAAGACGCTTTGGGAGCTGTCCCGACCATGATCCCGGGCATATTGGCAGCCATACAAGACAGAACCTTCGTCCCATGGTCGTCTGCTTCATACACACTGCGGCCCGGGTAAATCACATTATGCGTCCCGATCAATTGCAGGGAATCGAAAACGCAGATACGGTCTACATTCTGGAAGCCGGCATCTATCACTGCCACGCGCATCCCTTCCCCACGGAATCCGGCATCATGCAGTTTGATACCATTCAACATTTTGATCTGCCTTTCAGCATATCCGTATTTTTCTTTCAAAGGAGCATCAGAGGGAGAAAGACGGATCTCCTGATCATCTTCCTGGGCCGGAGTCACATCATGCCCTTTCCATACCCATTTTACTGAATCGACCATCGTCAGATTTTTCAGACGGTCGGCAACTGTGCTGTCTTTACTGGTCACGACTACGGTAGAAAGCCATTTACTCTGCACCACCGGTTCAGCGCCGGTAGCGACCAATGTATCCAGATAAGCATGCGCAATGGGAAGATCGGAAGCGGTGACCGGCGTTCCCGCCTTTTTACGCCGCTGAATGGATTCTTTCGACAGGAAAGCCTCCGGTTCTTCCACTGTAAAGCCGGAATCGCCTTTATCTTTCAAATAGACACGAAAACAGTAACTTTCTCCGGCAGTAAGCCACGAAGAAAAACAGCATAACAAAACAAACAGTCCTATATATTTTTTCATGGGATCATATAACTCAACTCTACAAAAGTAGTAATTGCCTTGGATATAAAAAAGCCCGGCAACTCATCAAGAGGCCGGGCCATTATTTTTTAAACTAATTTATTCGTTTACGTTACAGATAGGAATTTCACGCTTAACACTTTGACGCAAAGAAATCAAAGTCTCTGTAGCAGTAACCCCCGGTATCTCCTGAATCTTTGTATTCAGCAATTCCATCAGATGTTCATTATCACGGGCATATAACTTGATCAGCATTGTATAAGGACCTGTTGTAAAATGACACTCAACCACTTCGGGTATCTTCTCAAACTCAGGTACTACGTCTTTATACATAGAACCCCGTTCCAGTTTCACACCGATATATGTACAAGTATTATATCCCAGAATCTTAGGATTAATATGATAACCCGACCCAACGATCACATTCATATCAATCATGCGCTGTACCCGTTGATGGATGGCTGCACGCGACACACCACACTCTTCAGCTACATCCTTGAAAGGAATCCTGGCATTCTTTGAAATAATGTTCAATATCTGCCGGTCCAGTTTGTCTATTTTCTCCATTTCTACTATCGCTTTATTATACGCTCTTTTTATTTATATATCAAAAGTATATAATTATTTTCAACAATCTATCATTCTGAAAGAAAAAAGTAGCAAATAAATAATAAAAGCGGGCAAATAATGCTTTTTAGCATAATTTACCCGCCTCTTTATCTACAAAATGAGATATTACTTTTTCTGATCGTCTTTAACGATATCCAGTAACTCGATTTCGAATTTCAGAAGACTGTTCGGTTTGATGCTGCTTCCACGAGGAGGCTGAGGACCATAACCCAGTTCAGAAGGAACCCAAACTATATATTTAGATCCGACCGGCATAATCTGCAGGATTTCAGTCCATCCCGGGATTACACGATCAACTCTGAATTCAGCAGGTTCGCCACGGCTAACAGAGCTATCGAATTCAGATCCGTCCAACAGAGTTCCTGTATAATGTACTTTCACATTATCTTCTTTTGCCGGTTTTGCACCAGTACCTTCTTTTTCTACTTTATATTGCAAGCCGCTTTCAGTTGTGATAACGCCGTCTTTCGTTTTGTTTTCAGCCAGGAACTTTTCACCTTCTTCCTTAGCCTGCTGAGACTCTCTAGCCTGAGCTTCTACGAAGTAAGTGTTCAGATAAGTCTGAGCCTGTTCCGGAGTCATCTTTGTAGAATCGCCTTTAATAGCCTGAACAAAACCTGCGATCAGTGCATCGATATTGGCTTCGCCACCAGGTAATGTTTTCAAATTTTCTTTATAACCGGCACCGGTAGAAACACCGATAGCATAACTTGCGCTATCTACTGCCGATTTCAAATTTGCACTAGGCTTAGAATCACAAGAAGTGGCAGCAATGCCTAAAGCTACAATCGCTGTAGCAGCTAAAACATTAATCTTTTTCATTTTTCTCTATAAATTATTTTACTATATCTAACAATTCAACATCAAAAACCAATGCACTGTTCGGTTCGATAGCTTCACCCGCTCCATGTTCGCCATAAGCCAGGTCTGACGGGATAAATAATCTCCATTTAGATCCTACCGGCATTAACTGCAATGCTTCCACCCATCCCGGGATAACCTGTGATACTCCGAATACAGCCGGTTCGCCACGCTGTACCGAACTATCAAACACTGTTCCGTTGATTAATGTTCCGTGATAATGACATTTCACCTTGTCAGAAGCAGTCGGTTTAGGACCTTCACCTTTCTGAAGTACCTGATATTGCAATCCGCTGGGCAGGGTAACTACACCCGCTTTTCCTTTATTGATATTCAGAAATTCCTCTCCGGCTTTCTTATTTATTTCAAATTTTTCTTTTTGCAGCTTCATGAAGTAATCGTTGATCACCTGCTTAGCTTCGTCATAACTGATTTCCGGGGTCTGACCACCTAAAATATCTTTCAATCCTTTCACAAAGTCTTCAATCTGAAGATCATTAATGCCCGAGTTCTGGAAATTATTTCCGATACTTAAGCCAAGTGCGTAACTTACTTTATCCATTCTTTTTCGTTTTCAACTAATTACAAGCTACAAAAGTAATGCTTTTAACTACACAAACGTCATCAGAAGGCACTTTTTTATTACTTTTGCATCTGTTATGGGAGAACAACAAACGGAATCTTCACTATTTTCAACGCTCTTCGGTCAATTCAAAGAGCCGTTCATTCTGTTTGCCAATTCATACGTAAGGGATATGGCCGCCGCGGAGGATATTTACATGGAGGCAATCATCCAATACTGGGAAAAAAGAAAAGAACTGCCAGCCGACACCAATATTCCCGGGTACATATTAACAACTGTAAAAAACAAGTCACTCAACCACTTACGCCACCAGACCATCCGTACAGATGTGGAAGACCAATTATATGACCACCGGCAACGGGAACTGAATTTTCGTATCTCGTCCCTGGAGTCGTGCGACCCGTCAGACCTCTTCACGGTCGAAGTCAAAGAGATCATCCGAAAAACATTAAACGAACTGCCGGAACAAACCCGCGCGATTTTCTTTAAAAGCCGGTATGAAAGCAAAACAAACCGGGAAATTGCAGCCGAACTGGAAGTCAGTATCAAAACAGTAGAATTCCATATTTCGAAAGCACTGAAACTATTCCGTAGCCGGCTGAAAGATTATCTACCGGCATTGCTGATATTGACCGGAATAAGCGACTTATAACTATTTTTTTAATCTACTCTCCGACAGTATAAAAAGAACCTCGCTTTTTAAACATTATCTCCTCCTCATCGTTTATATATAAAGTAAAACGATAAGATTATGAGACGTATACAGAAATGGGGAATAGCGCTAGCAGCCATTACAGCGGGCACTCAGTTAAATACCACAGAAGCCTGCACCAGAGTTGTTTATCAGGGAAAAGACAATACAGTTCTGACCGCCCGGTCAATGGACTGGAAAGAAGATACCCGCACTAACCTGTGGATATTTCCGCGAGGTATGAAGCGTAATGGAGAAATAGGAAAGAATCCACTTGAATGGACTTCCAAATATGGAAGTGTAGTTGCTTCCGCCTACGATATTTGCAGTACGGACGGGATGAACGAAAAGGGACTGGTCGCCAATCTGCTCTGGCTGGCAGAGTCGGAATACCCGCAGTGGGATGGCAAAAAACCGGGACTGTCCATTGCCGCCTGGGTTCAATATATACTGGATAATTTCGCCACAGTCGATGAAGCAGTTTCCTATGTTGAAAAAGGCACCTTCGAAGTTGTATCGGACATGATGCCCGACGGAACCCGCATGGCAACATTACATCTTTCCATCTCGGATGCCGACGGTGACAATGCGATCTTTGAATATATCGGCGGAGAATTGAAAATCCACCACGACAAATCATACCAGGTAATGACCAACTCCCCGGTTTTCGACCAGCAACTGGCCTTGAATGATTACTGGAAAAATATCGGGGGAACGACATTCCTACCAGGAACCAACCGTGCTGCCGACCGTTTTGTCAGAGCCTCTTTCTATATTAATGCTATTCCGAAAGTGGCAGATACCCGTACGGCCGTTGCCAGTGTATTCAGCGTAATCCGTAACACGTCAGTACCATTAGGTATCACAACACCTAACGAACCGAATATCTCATCGACAAGATGGAGAACGGTTTCCGACCAAAAGAATAAGGTTTATTTCTTTGAATCGACCATCCAGCCTAATGTATTCTGGGTAAATTTACAAGATGTGGATTTTTCAGAAAAAGCACCGGTGAAGATGCTTGACCTGGTTAGCGGTAAAACCTATGCCGGCAACACGGCAGAGCAATTTGTTGAAGCTAAACCGTTCAAATTCCTGGGAGTCGATTAAGACTCCCTTTTTTCAGGCTATATCTTCACTAAGTTTCACGCGCAGGTCATTCTGATAAGTATGCATAAACTTTTCCAGATCAAAGAAAAGGCGGGAAACGACTTTCAGAAAAGGATTCTTCATCCGGATAATTTCCGTCGATGTAAAATGAGTTCCTCCCGTACTGGTTACTTTCAGTTCGCCTTTCCAGTACCCGGTGAATCCGTTTCCTTTCACAATTTCAAATTCATATAAGGAATGAGGTACTTTACGGGCTGTCCTGAACCGGATAACAGAGCCGTTCTTCGCTATTTCATCCCAGACTTCTATGCCGTCTTTCTCTTCCACAATAACGATCTCTTCCAGATCACTGCGATAACCGTAATCAGCATTATTGATGAGTGCATTATACACCTTCTCGGGGGAAGCATTATAAAAACATTCACTGGTTGCAGTTCTTTCATCCGGCAAAAGAAGGCCGGCAATAAAAACTAAAAGAATAATTCCTGCTATAACAATAAATATATAAGTAAAGATAGATATCATTTATAATCGATTTTATAAATAACTGAGTTACTGACTGTTTACAAAAGTAACCAATAAAACTCACATAACAGGAATATTCATAGTAAAAACAATCCTTCCTTTTCCCGGCAAACAAAGCCATCACTTATCTGTTTTATATACAGGGAATAAAAAACAAAAGATCAAATGAAAGAAGTTATTTTAAACAACGGAACAAAAATCCCTTCCATCGGAGTCGGTGTATTCAGGGTTGAAGATGCAAACATTGCATATGAAACAGTAAAAACAGCTTTATCTGTCGGATACAGACATGTAGACACAGCCATGATTTATGGAAATGAAGAAGCTGTCGGCAAGGCAATCCGGGACTCAGGTATCCCACGGGAAGAGATATTCCTGACCACTAAATTATGGAATGACGACCAGCGGTCGGGAAAAGTAGAAGAAGCGATCGAAGCCAGCCTGAAAAGATTGGGCATGGATTATGTAAATCTCTATCTTGTGCACTGGCCGGTAAAAGAGACTTACGTCAGTGTCTGGAAAAAGATGGAAGCAGTGTATAAAAGCGGAAAAGCAAAAGCAATCGGAGTCAGCAATTATCAGACACATCATTTAGCCGATTTGCTCGAAGAAGCAGAAATCATACCAGCAGTCAACCAGATAGAATGTTACCCCTACCTTTCCCAGGCGGCAACTATCCAATATTGCCTGGAAAGGAATATCCGTCCGGAAGCATGGGGACCATTGGGAGCCGGCAAATCAGACATTCTGACAAACCCTGCCATTACCGAGATTGCTAAAAAGCGCGGACTGACTCCTGCACAGGTCGTTTTAGGCTGGAATCTGGAACGTGGAGTGATAGTCATCCCCAAATCCATCCATAAAGAGAGATTGACAGAGAATCTGAAATGTACGGATTTCGAACTGACAGACGAAGATATGACCCGGATAAGTGCTCTTAATAAGAATCTGAGACTGGGTGCAGACCCGGACCATTTCAATTTTTAGCAAACCTCTATAAACAATTAAAGCCTGTCTCACGACAAGCCCTAATCAAACTTTGTTAACCTTAAATCTAATACTATTATGAAAAAACCACAGTACAAAGATACACCTGTAGCAAGCGTTTGTCAAGCTTTTTACAGACAATATATGTTAAGCCTCCAAGCATCTTTCGCCAAAAAGTGTTAGCTAAGATAAAACTATATACAATACTGGCAAAAACTGCTAAAATTAACAATTAAAGAGAGCATTTTCACTCCGGGAAAACGTATTCGCCGGTTTACAGAACCAACTCCGCAAACAACTTTTCAAACGTAACCTCCAGGTCAGTCGAAAAGCCGGGATGCGGACGCGAAGTCTGGATGGAAGAACTGCGCACAGCCGTCAGCCAACGGAAACGCTCGGGAATATCCATAGAGGCTATCGGGCCACCGTCGGCAGTGCCGGAGCAGATGCGGTCGAATACTTTCAGGCTGGCATAGAGCGAATCCATATCCAGTTCGGAAGAGAACAGACAGAGCTTCTTTTCATCCACCTGATAACGCGCCTTTATAAACCGGGCCCGTTTAGAGAACATGATAATACCCACATTAATAAACTCCTCCCGTTCCACCCGGGGAACAAAACGGATAACGGCGTATTCATATAAGTGCTTTCCTTGCATGCTGCGCTTCTTTTATAAATGTTTCGGAATGGGCAATCCTTTCTGTCAGGAATTCAATATAAACGTCTCTTATTTCCTGCGGCGTACCGGGACTTTCGTTCCACTGCAACCAGTCGTCCGGAACCAGAGAAACAATTTCACGGATTTTATCCGGAGTAAGAATACGTTTAAATTCGGCATCCGTTTCCCCCAACTTACCGGCTTCCGGCAACAGGGCATGGTCTTTAATCTGGATAAACGGGCTTAAAGCATGTTTGCGCCAGTTCGACCATGAATAATGGAAATAGAGTGACGCGCCATGGTCAATCAGCCATAATTCCTTATGCCACATCAGCATATTGGTATTGCGGGTCGTACGGTCCACATTCGTCAGGAGGGCATCCAGCCAGACTATTTGAGAAGCGAGTTTTTCTCCGACCTTATTGATTACCGGGTCAAATGTCAGGGCACCCGACAGGAAATGCAATCCCAGGTTCAACCCACGGCTTGCCTGCAATAAATCCTGTATCTCCTCATCCCCTTCGGTACGACCAAAGGCCTCATCGAGATTAAGAAAGACCAGTTCAGGCACACGGAAACCCAATGCCCGCGCTATTTCACCGCCAATCAATTCGGCTATCAGGGCCTTGGTCCCATGACCGGCTCCCCGGAACTTTACGACATATTTATATTCATCGTCGGCTTCTGCCAAAGCCGGCAACGAACCTCCCTCCCGGAGAGGCATAATATATCTGACTACATTCGCTATTCGCAATTCCATAATAAATGCTTTTGACAAAGATAAAGATACTTCCTGTTTACACAAAAGAAACTATCTACATCTCTAAAACAAAATAACCGAACCGTTATTTTTATTCAAAGGATGTTATCATATCATGTCAGAAGTTTATAGATATTTCCCGGCAGCGCCTTAATCCGTCCGTTCATTTCCAGTTCAAATAGTAGGGAAGACAGTTCGCGGACAGGCAGATTCAGTTCCGTAGCCAGTTGGTCGATATGTATTTCTCCCTTTTCGCGAAGAAGTTTTATGACTGTTCCTGCACGGTCGTCTTCTTCGAAAAACAATTCAGCCTGGACAGGGGCAGGCGAAGGCGTTTTATTCACGTCCCAACAAAGTGCCGACACCAAATCGGAAGCCGATGTTATCAAACCCGCCTTATTCTGCCGGATTAATGCGTTGCATCCTTTGGAATAATAATCGTTTACCCGTCCGGGGAATGCATAGATGTCATGCCCATAGGAAAAAGCAAGGTCAGCCGTAATAAGCGAGCCTCCTTTTTCTGCCGATTCCATTACAATCGTTGCCTCCGCCAATCCGGCAACAATCCGGTTACGCCGGACAAAGTTCGGCTTATCCGGTTCCGTTCCGCTGGGGAAATCGGACAACAATCCGCCATGAGACAACATTTCAACAGCTACGGAGCGATGTGAGGAAGGATAGATACGGTCCAGACCATGAGCCAGCACAGCTACAGTCGGCAGTCCATACTTCAGGGCACTCCGGTGGGCACAGATATCGACGCCATAAGCCAGTCCGCTCACGACCAGCAAATCCGGATAAGAGGCCGACAAGGCATGTATCAACTCTTCCGTCATCGTCCTGCCATATTCTGTTATGTGGCGCGTCCCGACAATACTGACAATATGTGTACTATTCAAGTCGGTCTTCCCTTTAAAATAGAGTAGTACAGGAGCGTCGGAGCACTCTTTCAAACGTTTAGGGTAACTCTCATCTGTCAGGAAATAACAGCTTATCTGGTTCTTTTCAATAAAAGTCAACTCTTTCTCGGCTTGCAGAAGCACTTCCGGGCTTTTGACGGCAGCAGCGGTAAGGCTGCCGAAACCCGGAATCTTCTCCAATGTCTGTCTCTTTTCCGCAAAGACAGCCTCTGCGTCGCCGAAGGTTTGCAGAAGCTGACGGGCCAGGACATCTCCCACCCCGTTTATCATAGTTAAGCCAATCTGGTAAATCCGTTTATCTGTCATGATACTGTCATAGTTTGTCTTGTATCCTTTTCAACATTTCGTCAAAATATTCGCCGCGGGTCAGCTTGCCGTCCTGTACGACAACCGATTCGACTTTCCCCTTAGTTGCCAGCGCACCGTCGGAGGCTCTGTAGATATCCTGTTCAAAGACCAGCTTTACGCCTTTCTTATATACATTCAGGCAGGAGATATAGCTGTCGCCGCTCTTCAAAGAGGTCTTGTAGTCGATCTCCACATGAGAGACAAACCCGTCCACTCCCTTATCATGCATGGCACCGAAATTCTCTCCCAGCGACTCGAGGAACTCATGACGGGTATGTTCCATATAATGCTGATAGTTGGAGTTATTCACTACGCCCTGCAAGTCGCATTCGTAGTCACGCACTTTGTCTGTCAGTTTAAAAATATACTCTTTCATTATTTCAGTTCTTTATCGTTCGTTGATACCATTTTATAAAGACGGTCCGAAGGACGTACTTTATCGGAGACTTTAAAGGAGAAGCGTTCGCCCTTGACAGTCTCTTCCACCGGTTTGAGGTCGACACGTATTTCATCGATGGTCTGCATCACCGCGCCGGTTGTCGGACCGGTAATCAGAATCTCGTCGCCCACCTTCAGCGAACCCGATTCCATTTCAAACTCCGCCACACCGATACCGCTGAAATATTTGATTCCTTTCGCCACATAGACTTTCTTTTTAGTCGAACCGGAACCATACTTGCTGCTCCATTCACCCAGGCGCTGCCCCAGATAATAACCATCCCAGAAACCACGGTTAAAGACACTTTTCAGACGTTCGTCCCAAACAGCGATTTTCTCTTCATCATAACTTCCGCTGCAATAAGCCTTCACCGCCTCCTTGTAACACTCCGTTACGATACGCACATATTCGGGTCCGCGGGCACGTCCTTCAATCTTAAATACCCGGACGCCTGCATCCATCATCTTGTTCATAAAATGAATCGTCTTCAGGTCTTTGGGCGACATGATATACTGGTTCTCTATATCCAGTTCGATATTGCTGTCCTTATCCTTCACCGTATAGCCACGGCGGCAAATCTGCATGCAGGCCCCGCGGTTGGCAGAGGCATTCATCTCGTGCAAACTCAGGTAACATTTGCCGGAGACAGCCATACACAAAGCACCATGTGCAAACATCTCGATACGAATCAGTTCGCCTCCCGGACCGGTAATCTGCTGTTCAACGATTTGCTGGTAGATTTCAGAAACCTGCTTCAGGTTCAACTCACGGGCCAGCACCACCACATCGGCAAACTGGGCATAGAACTTCAGCGCCTCCACATTCGAAATATTCAACTGGGTAGAAAGATGCACCTCCTGTCCGATACGGTTCGCATAACTCATTGCAGCCACATCCGCCGCAATAATGGCAGAGACTTCCGCCGCCTTCGCCGCATCGATAATCTCGCGCATCAGAGCCAGGTCTTCCCCGTAAATAACTGTATTGACCGTCAGATAACTTTTAATCCCGTGTTCCTTACAGATAGAAACAATCTTGCGCAAATCGTCTGTCGTGAAATTATTGGAAGAACGCGAACGCATGTTCAGTCCCTCAATGCCGAAATAGATAGAGTCGGCACCTCCCTGAATAGCCGCCATCAACGATTCATACGAACCTACCGGCGCCATTATTTCAAAATCTTTTTCGTTCAAAGCTGTTTGGTTTTAAATTAGAAACCACAAAGATACGGGTTTCTTCCTAATATTACATGAATAAAATCGGTTAACTTTTAGCCTCTTACCGGCATGCAGTCTTTAAAACACCCAATCATTGCTACTGTTTCATCCTAATGAAACAAGTGTTTCTACATAATGGAACAGTTGTTTCATTATGTAGAAACAGATTCCCTTAAGGATGTACCAGACCGATGCTTACGCGGCTCTTCCGGGTAACAACCTTATCTATAAATACGTTTCATCCGATACCTTTTAAGCCTTTCAACGTAAATGATAAATAGTAACGAGCGGATTCGAATCTTCCGTTACCTGTTGCAGGACAGGGTGTTTCCTGAGGTCGGGATATTTCTCTTTGAGATATTCGATTTCTACCGCCGTATTGAATTGTATCATCAGTTTTTTAGCCGGAAAGGAGAAGAAAGGCCAGATGGGAAGCCCCCCGTCCGTTTCATTGCGGATACCGATGCCGGTCAAAGCCCTGTTGTATCCGAACAATTCGTCTGCGTCGATAAGAGAAGCCTCACGACACAAGGCTCCGGTTTCTTTATTCAGGCTGTACAAAAAGAAATTAGACTGGTCGGAACCTTTGAAACATTTGACAAAATAAGACCGGGGAGTTTCAAAGATATTGAAAATACTGAATTTACCATCCACAGCGGCATTTCCTGTTTTAGAGGAACGTATTTCTTCCTCATCGGCAGCAGAATAACCATGCCTGATAAGAAATGCCGGTGAAATTGCTTTTGCATTCACATTCCAGACGGTATCTATCCCATCCGAATAGCAAAACCAACCATCCATGCTGCCATTATATATCCATCCTTTCAAACTGACTTCTTCCAGCGGCATTACATTCACATTTCCAATCGTCCGCCGAAATGCAATCGTATCGTCCGTTGCCCAGTTGAAAATTCCAAGGCTGAACATTCCCGGAATATTCATAGGGACATACATCCGGCCTAATTCGGCCATCGTATTCGCCCCGACGGAAAGCTGATAAGAGTTAGGACGCAGACTCGTTATCTTTTTAATAAATTCGCCGTCAAAAGAGTAGAACGAGGTAGAAAAATACTCGTTAACACAAAAAAGGCGGTTTTCTTCATCGATGGTGAGCGATATAATCTGTGCGACTTCTCCCGGACCATTCCCTGTCTTTGCGATAGGACGGACAAACTTTCCTTTCCGGTCAAACTGCAAAACGCTTTCCTGCCGGGTAGAATAAATAAAGATATACTCGTCGGAAACACATGCATCCAATACGTTTGCAATCAGAGATTCATCGGTCAACTCCAGAGGAATATACTCAATCGATTCTATTTCGTCCGCTATTCCAACCTTATCGGATGAAAACGTTTTTGCCGTCAAATCAATCTCCGGTAATTCGCCGACCAACTGCTTTGACCCGCATCCGGTTAAAACCATCATGGCTGCCATGAGCCCTAATAACATCTTTTTCATACGCTTTTTCTGACAAAAGTAGAAGAAACAGTCTCCTTCACGGTTTCACATCAGTTCACATCTGCTTAAAAATCACGAATAAAGGAGTCACACAGTTCCGGCGTTCCCTTTTCACCCGTCATTTTCAGGTAAAGACGGACGCGGCGCATCGAAATAGCCTGATTGGTACAACAGAGCAACATAGCCATTGTAGAAGGGGGAACATCCATTTTAATCAGGCAGCACATGCGCCATTCCTGTTCACTCAGTTTCGGTATTTTCTTTTTCAGCCGTTCGCGAAACTCCGGGTAGGTCCGGTTGAAGGCTTGCAACAACTCTTCCCAGTCTTTAGTACCCGCCCTCCATTCTTCTTTCCGGTGGAAACGCTGATAAACTTCCGAAGAGAGGAAATCTGTTTCCGACAGGGAGACGGCCGCCTTTTTCTTCCGGTAACGGGAATACCCCAAGAGACTTGTACCGCAAAGGATAAACAGGGCGCTCCAGAGATACAACCGCCCTGTTTGAGTATTTTCAGCATTCGAGAGACGTCTCTCCCACTCTTTCTGCTCCGAAGTCCAGAGAAGTTGAGTTATTTGATTGTCTTCCTGCTGCCGTCGTAAAACGGACAGGTTGTGGAGATAATTCTTTTGATAAAAATCAGCTTGCAAGCTGTCTCCGCGACATTGGGCAATCCGGGACAAAGCGGCATATAAATGCGGATGGGAAGAGGGTACCTGACTTAAATTCGTTTCAGCTTCTTCCAATTTACCCATGTTTATTTGCAAATCGGCCAGAGCCAGAAAGAGTTCCGCTTTTTCTTTCTGGGGGATTGTTTGTTCCAATTCTGTTTTCAGTAATGCCTCCGATTCCTTATACTTTCCTCCCTGCTGCAATACTTTTGCCTGCTTTATCCGGCAATCACCCATTTGATAATAATAGAAGGCACTGTCCGGCATTCGGGACAACATATAAATATCTCCCATCTCCCGGTAAAGCACCGTTCGAAGTGAATCACCGCCTGCACCTCCGAGATAAGACAATGCTTTTTTCTCGCTTTGCAGGGCCTTTTGCTTCAAAGATTGATTCCGGTAAATTTTTCCCATTTCCAAATAGCCATGAGAAAGAGCAAGGCTGTCTTTATCCTTTTCGGCCAGCCTGATAGCCTGTTGATAAGTATCTAATGCAGGAATATACTGTAACCTTTCCCCATAGAAAGCAGCCTGCCGGAAAAGTTCCCCGACAGTTACAGCCTCTTTTCGCTCAGTTGAAGAACAGGCAACGAAAAGGTAAATGAAAATGATTATCCCTACTTTATATATCATCTATTCCAGCTCCTCTTTATTCAGAGGTTTGGTTTTAATCAGAAAGATACAAAGATATGGGATTCTTACTACATTACACGAATAAAGCCGATTAAGTTTTTATTGCTAAGGATAACACGGAAGAAGGGTGTCCTTTTGAGACACCCTTCTACTATTTACAATAGCAATATCATTCTCTTTTGACGATGTACTCGACGTCATATTTGATTTTGTCTTTCAAATATTTTTCAACACCATCAAGCATACCATCCGGTGCTTTCTTATATACAGTAATAGTAACAGATGAAATATCATCATTATAAATACTGTTGAACCGCTTGTCAATCTCATTTGTATTCTTAAGATATCGCTCATATACAATAAGTCCTTGTTCCTTTCCCCCATTTTTATAATTGAAAGCGACATAGGCATCCGGACTTGGTGGTGGTGGTGGTGGTGGAAGCGCATCTCCATTTTTAAATACACTTGTATTGATTTGACAAGAGAAACCATTTTTCTCAATCATATCCTTTACACTATTTAATCGAGATGAAGACACATCTTTTCCAGCGGGTTGGATAGTAACCATATCTTTAGAAAAATCAGGAAGCTTGTAGTCTGCGACATCACCATTTATCACTCCCACTACTTTTTTGTTTTGGATAATACATACTGTTCCTTTTTTTGAAGACTGAGCCATACTTACTTTTCCCGGAAAATTCTTATTATTTCTGGCATCCTCAAACAGAAGGAAGGGGGCTTTATCAGCACCTACAACTTTTTGTCGCTTATCAAATGCCTCTTTTACCAAATGTAAAACGGCCTCAGTCGCTTCCTCCGGAGTATTTATGTCAATAAGGAAATAGAAGGAAACAGGCTTTTTACTTTTTTCAAATAAATCCTGCAACTTGCCCAGGAATTGTTCCTTTTCTTTATAGTTTGCAAAATCATTATTCAACAGCACATCACCTTTAGCATTGATAAATAGATCCTTCGGCTCAGTATTCTTTTTCATGAAAGCTATAATCTCATCAGGTTCAAACCGGGTTTGCGGTTCCACCTTTTTCATATAACTATCCAATTCCATCTTAAAGAAACTCTTCATATCCTGTTGTTCTTCCGGCGGAGTTTCCTTATCTTTGCTCTGTACAAGCGTTTCCAACTGCCGGTTTACTTCCGGACGGGCAAAAGCGTTCAGGACGATAAGTCCTACGGGGACCAGGAGCAATAACTTCAACCGGGCCCAATTGTTTGATTTACCTTTTAACATCATAGTAATACGTTTTTTAATTTTACTGTGATTGAAGCTGTTGGCAAGAGTGTAGAGGCTGGAGCCGACAGCTTTTTTCACGAGTAACAGTTGATATTTTGTTGCATCGACGCCCTGGGTAAGTACTCCTTTATCGGCCTGGTATTCATGAATATCCTTTAACTCCCGTTTCAACAGCCAGATAGCCGGGTTGAACCAGTGAAGCCAAAGAATGCACTCCATAAAAAGCAGGTCAATGGAATGATGAGATTTCAAATGCATCATTTCATGCGTCAGAATCTCATCAGGATATTTCTCATAATCTTCTTCCGAAAGAATAATATAACGTCCCCAACTGAAAGGGGACACACAGGAAGGAACTAATATTAATGTATAGCGCCCCTGTTGTAATTTGCGGCCACTCCGAATCAAAACAAACATCTTTCTGAATGAGAGCAAAGTTGTCATCAGGCAAAAAATAAATCCTGCCCAATAAAGAAGAGCAATGATTTGTCCCCAATCAATCATTTTAGCCGGCGTAACCACAGGAATCATATCGACCTCGGGGTTATTATCCGAAAGATAAGTTACAACTGTTTCCTCACCGGCTATCATCTTTTCCAAATGAATGATCGGCTGTTGTATCAATAAAGGTTCGGAAGTCTGTATCTTTATGGCTGGCAGCAACATACAGGTAGCGATTCCTACCAACAACACCCACCGGTTAAAACGGAAGAACGTATCGTTACTAAGCAACGCCTTGAAGCCTAAATAAAATAATATCAGGCAAATAGTGGATTTCAGTATGTACAAAAGTAAAGCTCCCATAAGCCTACGTTTTTACTTATTTTTAATCTGTTGTATCAACTCTTGCAATTCATCAAGAGTCAACGCCTCTTCCTCAATTAAAGTAGAGACGACACGGGTATAGGAATTATCGAAATATTTATCGACAACCTGCTTCAGGGTCTTCTTCCGGTATTCGTCTTCCGAGATTAATGCATAATACTGATGTGTATTTCCAAATACCTTATAACCGATATATCCTTTTTCCTCCAATGTACGGACAATGGTTGAAAGCGTATTATAATGCGGCTTGGGTTCCTCCTGCAAGTCGAGAAGTTCGCGGACAAACAGAGGGCCTTTCGCCCAGAAATAGCCTAATATCTCTTCTTCTTTCGATGTCAATCGTTTCATAATCTGTTGTTTTATTAAAGGAATGCACAAATATAACTATATTTACTAGTAATACAACTACAATATATAGTTAATCTACTATAAAACGTAGTAGATTGTTCATTAAAGGCCAGGATAACCGCATCAAAAGAATAATTCATCCATATCCGGATCTTTATTTTGCTACATTTCAAATTAATCCCCAATGAGATGCCACTGTAATTGCTTCAATACAATTCTCAACATCCAGTTTTTGGAATATATTCCTTTTATGAAACTTGATAGTATTCACATTCAATGACAATTCTTCGGCTATAGCTGCATTTGTATGACCTTGGGAAGACAGTTGCAAAATGAGTCTCTCTTTAACTGTAAGAAGTGGTAAAGTATTTTTGTACCAGAATTTCTCCTTTTCCTGATAAATGAATTGTTCCCCTGTATTGAAATTTTTAATGATCGTTTTATTTTTAGCTTTCGAATATAGCGGTGTCACAACACATACCGCTAACCAAAGATCGCCAGCCTTATTAATTATGAGCGGTATCAACCGTTGATTTACCCTGGTTACTTTTTTGTTTATATGCACCAGGTCAAAATCATATTCAATAGAATACATGTACCGCTTTTCGATCGGAAGTTTATAGTAAAAGTCAAAACCGGCCTTATTGATTTCCAATAAACGCCTTAAATCATTTTCGGGAACAACCCTGGTATAAAATGAATACCCCCACTCAAGTACTTGCTCCACAGAGTAGCCACACAAAAACAATTTATCAGGAGACACATAGACAAATGATTGTTTCAGATAATCAATCACATACAAAGAGTGATTCAAAGTACATGCCATACGATGAACAATATCCATACTGTTCTTCATCTTTTCATTCAGATCGTCATCAATCTTTGGCCTCTTAACAGGATCAAAAAATTTCTCTACACTAAATTCTTTCATGTCTTGTTTTTTACTGTCTGCTAAAAATACGAACATTATAATCAATTTTACGACATCGTCTCAAAAAAAATCACGCATAAATGATTTCTCTACTCTAAAGTGTAGCTATTTATTATTCTTGCCATTCTATATTTGCGCATAACTTAATCAAAAATCATGTAATACTATAAGATATGAAGTTTAATAAAATCAAAATGTATCCTATACTCATATTATCAATAATCAGTATAGGATGTAATGAGAAGGCAGAAACTACAAAAAATAAGCTTGTTTCCATCGATGTTAGAGCTCATGTAAATTCCAATGATGCAATTTCTATTAAAAAGGAAATTGAAAGAATAGAATATATTCCATTAGAATTAACCGATGACAACAGCTCAATGGTTGGGAAAATAATGGATGTAGTCCTTACCAAAGATTATATATTTGTCTTATCCGACCCTACATGTGGAGTGCTTCAATTTGATATAAAAGGGAATTTCATTAGGCAAGTAGCAAAATATGGACAAGGCCCTGGAGAACTTCTTTTTCCTATAAGTATGTATTCAGTAGAAGAAAATAGTAAATTATATATCACCGGGGCGTACCAAACAACAATATACAATTTTGATGGGAAATTTGAAGAAGCGTTCGACCGGGGAGGGAGAATGAGTTTTTACTCTTATCCTATTGGAGAAGGACGAGTCGTTGAAACTAGCTCCGAAGGCATACCTTTTGAGGCAAAAGGACATTTTGGAATTGGTATATTTAGCAATATGGGAAAAGGAGATACAATAATGATGAAAAACAATTTTTCAAATGATAAAATATCTCCATCAAAAGAATCAGGTTTTAAGTTAACAAGATGTATACCCAGTGATTCGGGAGTATTGTTTTCAACCATGACAAATGATACTATTTATCGTTTGACTAAAGATACAATCACTCCAGCATTCTGCTGGCAGAGGAATCTAAATGAAGAATCTTTAAAAAGTTCTTATTCACTCTTGAATTTTATACCAACAAATACCGAACTATTTCTTTACGATATAATAGAATTCCCTGAATCTATTTGCTTTAGGTATGTATATAAGGAAAAATCGTACATAATGCTTTATGATAAACAGAGTGGTAAAATATTATCCACACCTACTCCATATAAATGGAATGATATTTCAAATGTTGATTTTTGGATGACCATGTGGGGAATAAATAATGATATAGATCATGGACTACCTATTGCCCCGTTACATTGGTATAAGAACAAAAAAATATCTATACAGTGCACCCCTGCTTCAACTATTGATTATCTGCGAGATAAAGGTATGCTTAAAAAAGCTCCAGACATTCTAAAAAAGATGAATGGAGATGAAAATCCGATTGTTATATTGTATCACTTGAAATGCTAACTCTGTTTAATTGGATACAATTGCCCTGATTGCAGACAATTCCATCATAAATCTTCGCGGAAAAAGCTGTACTTTTGTGGTCTATAATAAGAAGGTATGAAGATAGGCTCAATAGATTTAGGTGAACGCCCGGTATTCCTGGCACCGATGGAAGATGTAACGGATATTTCTTTCCGTCTGATGTGTAAGCGCTTCGGTGCTGATATGGTTTATACGGAATTTGTATCGAGCGACGCCTTGATACGCAGCGTAAACAAGACACAGGAAAAACTGACCGTTGCCGAAGATGAACGTCCGGTCGCTATCCAGATATATGGAAAAGAAGTAGATGCAATGGTGGAAGCAGCCAAAATATGTGAAGCTGCCCGTCCTGATATACTGGATATCAACTTCGGTTGTCCGGTCAAGAAAGTGGCAGGCAAAGGTGCCGGAGCCGGTATGCTCCGGAACATTCCTTTGATGCTTGAAATAACGAAAGAAGTAGTAAAAGCCGTCAATATTCCGGTTACGGTTAAAACACGTCTGGGATGGGATGCGGATAATAAAATAATCGTCGACCTGGCCGAACAGTTGCAGGATTGTGGCATCGCCGCCCTTTCCATCCATGGCCGTACCCGTGCCCAAATGTACACCGGCGAAGCGGACTGGACACTGATCGGTGAGGTAAAAAATAATCCCCGGATACATATCCCCATTATCGGCAACGGCGATGTGACCTCTGCCGAAATATGCAAACAGCGTTTCGACAATTATGGAGTAGATGGTGTCATGATCGGTCGCGGAAGTATCGGACGCCCCTGGATATTCCGTGAAGTGAAACATTTCCTGACTACCGGGGAAGCACTGCCGGAAGAAAAATTCACCTGGTATCTGGATATCCTTAAACAGCAGGTCAACCAAAGTGTGGAACGCCTGGACGAACGACGCGGTATTTTGCATATCCGACGCCACCTGGCAGCCACTCCATTGTTCAAAGGAATTAGCGATTTCAAGCAAACACGTGTCGCCATGTTGCGCGCTGAAACAGTGTCAGAACTGTTTGATATTATGGATTCTATCCCGGAAAAGTTCGGTATACTGTAACAAATCATTCAAAAATTGTAACATTTACGTCATAAAGTGACAAATTTACAATAAATTGAGACGATAGTATATTGCACATATTATAATTCCTCTTATATTTGCAATGAGTTTTTTTCATAGTATTTTAGATCTAAGGTTAACAAGTCTTTGCAAAGGAGGAATCGTGAGACTGCTTCGTTGGAAAGCAAAGAAGCCGCATCCGTTAATTATATGGATTGCGGTTTTCTTTTTTATCTACCCGCCCCTTTTCTTTCACTTTTCCTGAAAAAACTCTTTCCAATCTGCAACCTAAACGCAATAGCATTCGTCTTATAAATAAAAGAACTAAAAAATTATACAGATGAAAACAAAAGTATCCCTCCTTATTGCCTGTTTACTGATCACATTGACAGGATTTGCTTTCACCAATGAAAAAGTGGAAGGAAACGGAAATATCATTACCAAAGAAATTTCTATCAGCGACTATAATGAAATATCGACAGTCGGAGTCATGGAGTTCGTTTATGAACAATCGGATGCCGCTCCTTATCTGAAAATCATGATCGACGAGAATCTGTTTCCGTTACTGAAAGCACAGGTAGACGGCAAGGAGTTGATAATCGGTCCGAAAAAGATCAAGGAAAATAGTCGTAACGGTAATTCATATAACCTTCAACCGACCAAATTCAAGGTTATAACCAACTCACGCGAAATAAAAGAGTTGAACGTGGTATCTTCCGGCGATTTCATTATTGCCAGTCCGATAAATATCGGAAAACTGGAAATCAACATGGCAGGCAGCGGCAATATTCTTTTGGAAAAGAAAGTAGAAGGAAACAAGCTGGAAATCAATTTGGCCAGCTCCGGGAGCGTAGTAGCCTCCAATATCGATCTGGCAGGAATAGAATGCAGCCTGGCAGGCAGCGGTTATATCCAGATTGCAGGCAAAGCGGACCGCGCAGAATACAATCTGGCAGCAAGCGGCAACATTAAAGCCTACGAATGCGTCACCGGCAAAACGGAATGCAACATAGCCGGTAGCGGAAATATCCAGACTCATACCAGAAATCAGTTGGAAGCAAACATCGTAGGAAGCGGGAATGTCTATTATAAAGGTAATCCCACTACGAGCAAAAGTATCATCGGCTCCGGTAAATTAAAAAGTGCAAACTAAATAACATCACTTAAAAACGAACATCATGAAAAGAATTACATTCGCCATCATCAGTTTAATCGCATTCAGCACTATATCCTGTTTTGCAGAGAAAATCAAAGGGAACGGTAATATAATAACCAAAGAGATCCAGGTCGCCGATTATAAACAGATAAAAGTAGGCCAGGGAATCGAAACAGGCGGAAACTCTTTCTTCGGCAAGAACCAGTCTCCCCAGGTGAATTACACACAGAAAGGCGGTAAATCCGGCTTAAAGATCACCATCGACGAGAACCTCCTTTCCGAATTAAAATTCAACTCGAACGGAGACGTACTTCAGATAGAGACAGAACGCGGCACTCGTATTAATCCGAGCAAATTGATTATAGAAACCCATTCCTCAGAATTAAATAAATTAGGGGTATCAGGGGGCATCGATTTCTTTCTGCGCAGTTCCCTCTCCGGAGAAAACCTGGAAATCAGTGCTTCCGGAGCAAGCGATGTTTTTCTGGAAAAACCGATACGCATAACTAACCTGTGCAAGATCAACCTGAGCGGGGCCAGCGACCTGAAAGTATCCGACCTGATTTGTGACAGAATAGATACCCACTCCTCAGGCTCCAGCGACATGAATCTGAAAGGAAAAGCAAACGACGGAAAATATAGTTGCAGCGGCAGCAGTGATATCAAAGCATACGACTTCGTTATAAAAAGACTGAAATGTTCTGCAAGCGGCAGCAGTGACATTTTCACAACCGTTACCGAAAAACTGGAAGCCAACGCATCCGGAAGCAGCGATATCAAATACAAAGGCAATCCGGAAGTTAAAAAGCATTCAAGCGGTTCCAGCGATATCGACCACATAAAATAAGAGATCATTATATTGGGAGTTGGAAAACCCGGAATTACTTTTCATCAAGGTATTGGATGAATAGTGATATCCGGGTTATTCATTATAATTCCAAAACTTAATTCCCTATAAAAATATACGAAATGTTGGACTTATAAATTAAAATACTCCTATTTTTGTAACCGACCGCATCGAAGTCACGTCTATTTATTATAAGAAAAGGCAATACTAAACAAATAAATTATGAGAACAAAAGGGTTATTATCTATTATCATGTTGCTGGGCCTGTTATTTACAGTCCAGGCGGCAGATCATGTGAAGGGCAACGGTACCCTTACTACAAAGAAAATAAAGATCGATGATTACAATGCCATCAAGATTGACGGCGTTATCGATTTCAACTATGAACAGTCGAATGCAGAACCCTATATCGAAATTACGGTTGATGAAAACCTGCATGAATACGTCAACATCAATATAAAAGACCGCGAACTTTCTGTTGGTTTCAAAGGTGCCAAAGTGGATCACTATACCAAATTCATCGTAAAGACCAACTCCAAATGGCTGAAAGAGGTAAAAGCCGCCGGAAATGCGAATTTCATGATAAACAGCTCTTTGACTGGTGACGAGGTAAAGATCAAGGCAAACTCCAACTGCCTGGTACAACTAAAAGAACTGATAAAAGTAGGAAAACTGGAATTGAATGTTTCCGGTAGCGCCAATATGGTTGTCAATGACCTCCAAGTAGACAAACTGGAGTGCAGCATCAACGGCTCCGGCACTATCAACCTGAAAAAAGGGAATGCCAAGGAAGGTGAATACAGCATCACCAGCAGCGGAGAGATCATGGCTTTCGGTGTAGACGTTCCTGAACTGAGTTGCAAAATGACCGGTAACGGAACGATGGAAGTTCACCCCACCAACAACCTCAAGGCAAACGTTGTCGGCAAAGGCAAAATCCGTTATAAAGGCCCGACAGCCGTTCAGCAGAAAGTTATTGGTAAAGGTTCCGTAGAAGAAGTAAAATAAGATGAGTAAGAAATTATCATTTATAATATTGGGCAGTATCCTTTTACTTGCTCAAGGATGTATATTTTTCCCTGCTGTAAAAGGAGACGGAAATGTAACGACTCATACGATCGACATTTCAGACTACGATCAGATTAGCGTCGATGCATCGGCAGCCGTTTTCAATTACACGCAGGAAGAATCGGCACCTGCACTGACTGTCACGGTCGATCAGAACATTTATGACCTTTTCGATTTCAAGACGGATGATAATAAGCTTGTCATCCGCCCTAAACGAGAAAATAAAACACTCCGCCTCCGTCCGACCCAATTCACCATTACCTCCAATTCCAGGCAGTTGAAGAAGGTAGATCTGGCCGGTGCAGAAAAATTCAATGTAAACAGCAAGCTGTCTTCGAACGACAAGATCAAATTTAACCTGGCAGGCAGCGTCATGCTTCACATGAAAGATACTGTTACGGTAAACCAACTGGAAGTATCTATAGCCGGTAGCGGTACCGTAGATGCACTTACCTTGTATGCGAAGGAGTTTAAAGGTGAAATAGCCGGTTCCGGAACATTCAACCTGGCAGGTACGGGAGAGAAAGCGGCATTCGAGATTGCCGGTAGCGGGAAAATACATGCACTGAATTTCTTACTATCAGACGTATCGTGTGAGATAGCGGGCAGTGGTTTGCTGGAAACTCATGCAACGAATAATATCTATGCCGAGATAGCCGGTAGCGGGAATATCAGATATAAAGGAGACCCTTCCATTAAAGAGGAAAGGGCAGGTTTAGGTAGCATAAAAAAGGTGGACTGATCTACAGCCACCCTTCCTTACAATACCACTCAATACTTTCCTCCAGCCCTTTGCGCAAAGGGTATTCAGGAGTGAAACCTAGTTCTTCCTGAAGTGGCGTAACATCGCAAATCCAGTTACGCTGCTTCAGGATGATATATTTATCGGTGTTCAGTGTCATACTCTTATTCAACAACTTGCCTATCCACTCGGAACAATGGCACGCTACATAAACCAATCCCAACGGGATGCGGGCATGCAACACATGCCTTTTCTTTACTATATCCTGTATCATCCGTGCAAATGACTCGTCGGTATGCACATCTCCGTCTGCCACAAAATAATGCCGGTTAAGGATTGTTTCATTTTCCAACGCCAGGAACGCCACTCTCGCCAGATCCTTTACATATATAAATGTAATACGCTGGGGAATGAATCCTACCGCAAAGTCAAACCCCGACTTTACGCTTTTGATCTCCATAAAATAATCCTTTTCACCGGGACCATACACACCCGTCGGCCGCAGGATCACATAAGGGAAATGAGATTGGTTGCGCACATAGCTCTCCGCTTCCAGCTTACTTTTACCATAGGCTGTATCCGGTTGTTGCGGATCATCCAGGCGAATCGGACGGAAATTCACCTCGTCTCCCCTCCCATAACTGCTCAGGCTACTCATCAACAGAAACTTTTTCGGTTTGCAACCGGCAGCAGCTAATGCTTCTATGAAGTTATGTGTATTCTCTGCATTGATACGGAAGAAATTCTGCTTATCGAGCGTCTTTGTCAGACCTGCATTATGGATAACATAATCCCAGGCGCCCTGCTCACGGACAAAATCCTTCAACTGGGTAGTCAATGCCTCCCGGTTGTTATATTTGAGATCAATAAAATGAATCCGTTCATCCTGTAGGTTTTCACGGCTGCTTGTGGCACGTACGCCCGCCCAGGTTTCATATCCCCGGCGCAACGCTTCCTTTACCAGAAAACCACCGATAAATCCGCTTGCACCTGTAATCAATATCTTCATAACTCAGTCTTTATTCTTCATATAATAGGTGTAGTAATACCATAACAGACCAATCCAGTTGAGAACAATAATGATCAGTATCCATACAATCTTCTGTCCTCTGGAGATAAAAGGATTTTGCGTAACGGCCTTGCATCCGAACAGGATAACGGCAATGCCTACGATAATACCGGCTTCCGGTAATGAGATTAAGCAAAGTGTGTGTGACATGGTGGAATTAAGAATATTAATGTTCGTGTGTTTTCAATACGCGGTGCGGCAGATTCCCGTGTCCGATCAACTCGATCGGGCAGGCATATTTCTCGCCCAACCATTCTTCCGAAACGTCTACACCGGGGTGATAATGCAAAGTCTCGTTCACGCAGGCAATATTTTTCACCATGGCCAGCACCGTTCCGATATCGTGAGAGACCAGAATAATGGCACTCTCTTTATTAATATCCTCCAGTAACTGGTAAAAACGCGACTCAAACCGTTTATCGACATACGAGTTTGGTTCATCAAGAATCAGTAATTGCGGACGTGAAACGATCGAACGGCCTAACAGAACACGTTGTAGCTGCCCTCCCGATAACTCTCCGATTGAACGGGTGTACAAATCTTCGAGCCCCATCTGCCGGATCACCACCTCAATACGCTCCTTCTGGACAGCCGTGTAAGAACGAAAACGAGGCTTTTCAGCAGCTAGTCCCGAAGCGACCACTTCCCATACGGAAATAGGGAATTTACGGTCAATATTATTCAGTTGAGGCAGATAACCAATCCGTAAAGAAGAAACTTCAACCCCATTCTGATAAAAACGTATCGCACCGGATACCGGCTGAAGTAATCCCAGGATCACCTTCAGCAGTGTTGTTTTACCACCGCCGTTAGGACCGATTATGCCCAGAAAATCATCTTTCCATACGGTCAGGGAGACATCTTTCAAAACAGTCTTATTCCCATAAGCGGCTGTTATCTTATCTATTTCAATGAGTTTGTCCATCAGCCAGTGCTTTTGCAATATGAATCATTTCTTTAGTCCAGTCATAAGCCAACGGATTGATTACAGTCAGTTTACAGCCTGTCTCTTTGGCAATCAGTTCGGCATTCTTCTGATCGAACTCCTGTTGAATGAATACGACGCGGGCATTGTTGGCACGCGCTGTTTCCACCAACCGTTTCAGTTGTGCAGGCGAAGGTTCTTTGCCGTCCATCTCGATACAAAGTTGCGTGAGATTGAACTCGTTGGCAAAATAAGTCAGTGCCGGATGGTAGATAATAAATGTACGGTCGGTCAACGGGTCAAGCAGTTGCTTTATCTCAGTATTTGTTTTATCGATCTCGTCTACCAGTTTATTATAGTTCTGCCAAAAGTACTCCGTATTGTCGGGATCGAGTTCAATAAATGCATTCAACGTATTCCAGGCAACAGTCTTAGCTCCGGCAATTGAACTCCATATATGCGGATCGACTCCGCCATGATGATGGTGATGCGCCTCCTCTCCGGCATGGGCATCATGATCGTGCGTGCCATGTTCATGTGTATGGTCGTCATCTTCCGTATCTGTCAGCAGGTTCATTCCTTCAGATGTATCAAACACCTGTAGTTTCGGATTATTTTCACGTATCTTATCCATCCAGGCCTGTTCAAACCCGATAGGACCGATGCGCAAATAAGCGATACTTCTTCCGATCTGTATCATTTGCTGGGGAGTAGGATCGTATGTTTCAGGACTTTGCCCGGCAGGAACTACACAATTTATTTTGAATTTATCTCCTGCTATCTTTTCCGCAAAATAGCGCTGAGGTTCAATCGTGACTGTAACAACAGTCTCATTAGCCTGCTTTGTCACACAAGCCGTTAACAGAAAAAATGAGAGAATAGTGATTAGTATACTCGTTTGTTTCATCTTGATTTTCTATACATTATATATCATGCAATATTTTTATTTCTATCACAACCTGACAAAGGTAGTAATTTTTTTGTTTCTCCTTCGATTCCTTACAGAAGGTACTTCTTCCTGTAGAAAAATCCACACAAGTATGGAGAAATTCCACACCTGACGGATTTACTTCTTTTTAATCCGGTTAATCAATAAAAAATTAACCTGCCCATTTAGAACATGTTGCCTGAAAGAATAGTTCATACCATCTTTTTGGCACGAAAATTGAAGAATATGGGGCAATAGGTAAATTTAGGTTTTTAGTTTTAAGGCAAAAAAGAAAGTATGAAAAAGATTATTTTAATGACAGCGATTGCCATGTGCACCGCTTTTACGTCACAGCTTCAGGCACAAAACGCACCGGACAACAACAAAACACAGGTAGAAAAACAGGATAAGTTTTATGAAATAGACGTTACGAATATCCCCCAGATACTTCAGGAGGGTGTAAACAATGTCCACCAAGACTGTCTGATAAAATCCGTTTACGTGTCGAATAACAGCACTTATGTTAAATACAAAGTTATCCTGGTGACACGCGAAGGAAAAGAAATGAAAGTTTATTTCGATGACAAAGGAGCCGTAGTCAAGGAACATAGTTATTTCAAATAAGACATTGATTCCCAAGTTAAACACACATATATTTTGCAGGCTTTCACCGATCTGTGATCAGTGCTGATCTGAAAAGATGTAATTTTTTTTCTTTTTTCGTTAGGGTAATCCGGGAATGGGGTGTTATTAGTATGAAAGGCCCCTGAACGGGAACCTGAATCAATACGAAAGAATGGAAAAAGAATTACTACATAAATATTTCAGAGGCGAAACTTCCCCCCAGGAAGAAAAACTGATCATGGATTGGGCGGAGGCTTCCGGTGACAATTACCGGGAGTATCTGGAAGAGCGCAAAATCTGGAATGCCCTATTAATACACTATACAAAGCCTACTGAGAACGCGACAGCATTCTCAGTTCAGAATAAATCATTTATTCTTTGGAAAGTAGCGAGTATCGCCGCTTCCGTCGCTCTACTGTTTGCCCTCTCGTGGATCTGGATTATCTCCGGGGATAAAGAAACCCATGGATTACAAGCCGTTATGGTTCCCGCCGGCCAGCGTGTAGAGTTGGTGCTGGAAGACGGCACACGGGTCTGGCTCAACTCCAAATCAAAACTGACCTATCCCACTTCATTCGGGAAAAAGAAGCGCGAAGTCATACTGGATGGTGAAGGCTATTTTGAAGTAACGAAAAATGAAAAAGCGCCCTTTATCGTAAAAACACACAAGTATGATATCAAAGTATTAGGAACAACTTTCAATATCTCCGCCTATCAGAATAAACTGAGTGCATTCGAAACCTCCCTGCTGGAAGGTGCAGTCGAAGTTTTCTCATCCAACAATACCGAGCATGTTTCACTCACTCCCCATGAGAAAGTAACAGAAATAAACGGTACGTTGCGAAAAGATACAATCAGTAATATGGAACATCTGCGCTGGAGAGAAGGATTGATCTGCCTGGATGACGAACCATTCGACAGCCTGATGAAAAAATTCTCCGTTTATTATGGCATCGACATCTTCATAAAAAATAACAACGTATCGAAATACCGCTGCACCGGAAAGTTCAGGCAAACCGACGGTATAGAATATGCTTTGAGAGTTCTTCAGAAAGACGTATCATTCAAATATATAAGAGACGATGATTTAAATACAATTACAATCATATAAATATGTTACATCTTAAAATTAATACACCATGAACAGAGACCCATAAGAAAAAAAGCAAAGCCGGAAGATGTCCCCACATCCCCCGGCCGAAAGCTAATCAGAGACAACATCGATTAATTATCTCATTATTAACATTTAAATCCACACAAAGTTATGATAAATTTTCTTTGTCAAACCCTTTTTGTACCTAAAAAGTATAAATCAAACCATTTGGGACGGATTATGAAATTATCAACATTCCTTCTACTGAGTTGCGCATTCACTGGTATTGCAGGAAATGTAAGTTCTCAGAACGCCCGGGTAACTCTGAACGAGAATAACGTGGCAGTCAGTAAAATTTTAAATTCAATCGAATCACAGACCGATTATTTGTTCATTTACAACAAGAATAATGTAAATGTCAGCCGGACGGCTTCTGTTAAAGCGAAAGAAAAGACAGTTGACAAAGTATTGTCGGAACTCTTCAACGGCACAAACATTACCTACGAAATGGAAGGTAAGCACATTGTGCTTTCTATGAAAAAAAATACTTCCGAAATAAATTCGACTGTTCAATCCCAACAGACAGGAAAGACTGTAACCGGAGTTATCAAAGATAAAAGCGGACTGGAAGTTATTGGTGCCAACATTGTCGAAAAAGGGACTACCAACGGAACGATCACCGATGTGAACGGTCAATTTACACTAACTGTACAACCGGGAGCAATCCTTCAAGTTTCTTTTATTGGTTATAACACTAAAGAAATTAAAGTTGGTAACGAATCGACCCTCAACGTAATCCTGGAAGAAGACAGCCAGGCACTCGACGAAGTGGTAGTGGTAGGTTACGGAGCCCAGAAAAAGGTAAACCTGACCGGTGCAATCACAACGGTTAAAATGGAAGATGTCGTAGGTAACCGCCCGGTCGGTAACACGGCACAGGCTTTGGAAGGAGCAATCCCCGGTCTGCAGGTCAGCCGCAACAATGGTAAACCGGGTACAACCATCAATATGAACGTTCGTGGTGCTACCAGTATCAATGACGATACAAACGGTGCCCCGCTGGTATTGGTCGACAACGTACCGATGGATATTGATTTACTGGACCCGAATGATATTGAAAGCGTTACGACATTGAAAGATGCCGCCGCTTCAGCGATCTACGGAGCCCGTGCAGCCTTCGGTGTAATCCTGATCACAACCAAACAGGGAAAAAAAGATACGCCGATGCGTGTAAGCTATAACAATAACTTCTCTTTCTCCACTCCGGCTGCCCTGCCGAATAAGGTCGACCCTTATACAACGGTTCAAACGTATGCCAATATGGGACTGAAACGTTATTATGGCGGACAGGATACGGAACAATGGCTAGGATATCTGGACGAATATCGCAACGGGCAACACAAGGATGGTTATGTATGGTCCGACGGTGTACGTTACAACCTGGCTCCGACCGATGTGATCGACGATATGATGGATAATTTCGGCTTCCAGCAACAGCATAATGTTTCCGTAACAGGCGGTAGCAGCAAAGCGACTTACCGTGTATCTTTCGGTATGATGGACGAAGACGGTATCCTGGTGACTGACAAGGACTCTTACAAACGTTATAACGCATCTGCATTCGTAAGTATGGATGCCAACAAATGGTTGACTTTACAGGCAGACTTCCGTTATACAGACTCGAAAACATCGACGGCCCAGTCCGGAACTTCCGAACACGGGGAAAATGCGGTCTGGTCATTTGCCAGCAGTATGCCGAGCATGTGCCCGCTGGGTTATGACTATGCCACCGAAGATGATAATGAATTACTGCCTTACGGTACGCCGTCCAACCTGTTGCGACTGGCTTCTCCTAAAATCAACCGGGCAAACAATACCCGTATCCTGGGCCGTGTCATGATCAAACCGCTTGCAGGTCTGGACATCATCGGAGAATACAGTTTCAACCGTAACTGGGGTTCGGAAAAACAGTTCAATGAAATTTATAAATATATTGCACCCGTAACAGGAGAAAAGAAAGATACTTATACGAACTCTAAGTATCAGATGAAACAATTCTTTGAAACGACAAATGCAATCAACATCTTTGCTACCTATTCCAAAGATATCGACGATCATTCTTTCTCAGTCATGGGCGGATATAACCAGGAAAACTGGTATTACGAATCACTGAAAGCGACCCGTGAAGACCCGATCAACCAAGGGTTGCCATCTATCTCACAATCTACCGGAACGATCACTTCCGAAGATTCATTCAAAGAATATGCCCTTAGAAGTTTGTTCTATCGTCTGACTTATTCTTACAAAGGTAAATACCTGGTAGAAGCCAACGGACGTTATGACGGTTCGTCCCGTTTCCCGAAAAACGACCGCTTCGGTTTCTTCCCTTCTTTCTCTGCCGGATGGCGTATTTCGGAAGAATCTTTCATGGAAGATACGAAAGATTGGTTGAACAACATGAAAGTTAGAGCTTCCTGGGGTAGCATCGGTAACCAGAATGTGGATTATTATGCTTATCTGCCGACGATCGATGCGAAAAATGACTATAACTGGATTCTGCCGGGCACAGATAAATATGTAACTACATTAGGTGTTCCGGGACTGGTTAGTTCATCATTTACCTGGGAAACAGTCAATACGCTGGACATTGGTGTCGACCTGAACCTGTTCAACCGCCTGGGTATCGTTTTCGACTGGTACCAACGCGATACGAAAGATATGCTTACTGCAGCCAAACCGCTGCCGGCCGTATTGGGTGCAAATGCTCCGAAAGTAAATGCCGCCGATATGCGCAGCAAAGGTTGGGAATTGGCTGTTACATGGAGCGACAAGATCGGAAAAGACATCCGTTATAATATCGGATTGAACCTGTATGATTCACGTTCGAAGATTACTAAATACAGTAACGATGATAACCTGTTGACTTATACAGATGCTTCAGATAACAATATCGAAAAAATGTATTATCGGGAAGGTATGGAATTTGGTGAAATCTGGGGATATACTACTGATCGTTTCTACACGGAAAACGACTTTGTCGATGGAAAGCTGAAAGATGATATTCCGGTATTCCTGGGTCAAAACAGGGATAACGTAAAGCCCGGAGATATCTTGTACAAAGACTTCGACGGCGACGGAAAGATCAGTAACGGTGACAACTCGGAAAACAACCCGGGCGACCTGCGCAAAATCGGAAACAGCACTCCGCGCTTCCAGTATGGTATCAATGCCGGTATCTCTTATAAAGATTTCGACCTGTCTTTATTCTTCACCGGTGTCGGCAAACGCGATTTATGGATCAGCGATTTGTGGGCTCCTAACGGACAGTTCGTTACTTCCGTATTCGACTACCAGACCGATTACTGGCAGGAAGACAATCTGAATGCTTATTATCCGAGAGTATATGGAGAAGGCGGTAACAACAGTTACAACAACAAACGCCAGACCAAATACCTGAAAGACGGTTCGTATGTACGCTTAAAGAACCTGACTGTCGGCTATAATTTACCGGCCGATCTGTGCAACAAACTGTACATTCAGAAACTGAGAGTATTCTTCAGTGGTGAAAACCTTTTCACATGGCATCATCTGCCGGAAGGTTATTATCCTGACTCATACAGCATGGCACCGGGTAGCAACAAGGTGAACGCTAATATCGAAGGCGACTCGAAAGCTGCAGGATGGTCATATCCGTTGATGAGACAATTTTCTTTTGGTATTAATGTAACATTCTAAAGTAAAGGAGATTCACTATATATGAAAAAGTTATTAATAAGTTTCCTGGCAATAGGCACCACCCTGTTTCAGTCATGTCTGAACAACGACTACCTGGAAAGACTTCCGCTCGATAAACAGACAGAAGAGACCGTATTTGTGAGTTATGACAATTTTAAAACATACTCCTGGAAATTCTATACCTATCTGACAGCTTATGCCGGACCGACAGCGATCAAAGGAGGACCTAACGAAAAATATATTTTCGATAGTTATTCCGACAATGGTTTTTATGGGAATCCGGGCAGTGAAAATCCCTGGACATGGCCTGAAAAAACAACCGTTCCCAGTACGGCTGACGAATGGAGTAAACCGTACGAACGTATCCGTGCCATCAACATCATGCTGGATAACCTGGACAATTCACAAATGACAGAATCGGAAAAAGTGCATTGGCGCAGTCTCGGGTATTTCTTCAAAGCGAATGAATATTATCGTTTGATCGCTCATTATGGAAGTGCCATCTGGGTAGAAAATGCCTTAAAAGATACCGATACGGAAATTTTGTATGCCAAAAGAACTCCCCGTACGGAACTGGCAGCTAAAATACTGGAAATGCTGGAATATTCCAAAGAGAACATCAATCCGGACGGTGACGGAGAAAATACGATCAACCGTGATGTTGTCTGTGCACTGATCTCCCGTTACGGACTGTTTGAAGGGACCTGGCAGAAATATCACAGCATCTCTGATGGTCTGAAATATCTCCAGGCAAGTTTCGATGCTTCAAAGGAACTGATTAACGCGCATCCTACTGTACACAATCATTACGACGAACTGTTCAACTCCGAAGAATTACAAGGCACGACAGGGATCTTGCTTTACAAAAACTTCCTGTCTGACGGAAAAGGTCACAATATGACCCGTTACGTAAGAACATCTTCCCATTATTCGGAGATCAGCTCGGATGGTATCGCAGCGTATCTTTGCCAGGACGGCAAACCGATCTATACCAGCGACCTGTTCGAAGGAAATAAAGAAACGGGAGACGCCGATGTATATACCGAATTCAGAAACAGGGACTACCGGTTATATTACAATGTATGTCCGCCTTACAAGGTGAACAGCCCGTCAGCAACCAATATGGATATGTCGAAAGTCACTTTCACGGACGATCCGAGAGATAAAGAATATATCGACCTGATGGCTCAGATCTCGAATACAGCCGGTTCGACCAAGACACTTCCTGCTTTACAATGGGCCGGACAGATATTACGTGAGGTTCCCCATTTCCGCGAAAACTCATATAATATGGGACAAGGTTTTATGACCTCTTACGGCGGTTACTATGTATGGAAATATTATAACACAGTTACTCCGGTCAACTCGGCAGGTAGCGTAAACTCCACCGACTTCCCGCTGTTCCGTATGGGTGAAGTGATGGTAAATCACGCAGAAGCAGCCTGGGAACTGGGACAGTTCAACCAGAGCGTTGCCGATGCCACGATCAATGTATTACGCAAACGAGCACATGTCGCAGATATGAAAGTCAGCGAAATCAATGCTTCATTCGACCCGAAAAGGGACCAGAGCGTCGATCCGGTTTTATGGGAGATCCGTCGTGAACGCCGTGTGGAACTGATGTTCGAAGGGTATCGTTTCGACGACCTGCGCCGCTGGAAAAAGGCTGAATACATGAATACACAGCAATTCGGTGTTTACCTGAAAAAATCAGACCTGGAAGACACACGCCATATGGGTGATAACGCCAATCCGTCCAACTTCAAACTAAAACTGGACCGAAACGGAGATGAAGGACGTATCGTATTCTTCAGTAAACCGGTTGGATGGGTAGACCGTCATTACCTGTTCCCGTTGCCTAGCAACGAACTGCTGCTGAATCAGAATCTGGATCAGAATGAAGGTTATCCGCGTTCCAATGCTGAATAAACAATTCCATTACTAATTATAAAAGGCTGTTTTTGAAACCTTCGTTTTGAAACAGCCTTTTAAATTCCCACTTAATTCCATGAAAAGAAATATTTCACTTTACAGTATCTGCCTGTTCGCCGCTGGGAGCAGTGCAATATCCCTTTCAGCCAAAGAGAAAACAAATGTCGTATTCATCCTGGCTGATGACCTCGGTTACGGCGACTTGAGTTGTTACGGACAGGAAAAATTCCAGACACCTAATATAGACGAACTGGCACAGCGGGGCATACGTTTCACCCAATGTTATTCAGGAACGACCGTCAGCGCCCCTTCCCGTTGTAGCCTGGTAACCGGAATGCACACTGGAAATACCTGCATCCGTGGCAATTCCAGTGTAAACCCGGATTATGAAGTAGCCCTTCCTACCGGCACCAACACCATCTTCAAAATATTCAAAGAAGCCGGTTACAAAACCGGAGCTTTCGGGAAATGGGGACTGGGAGAAGTTGGCAGCACCGGTGATCCGAACAAGCAATTCGTCGATACGTTCTTCGGGTATAACAGCCAGCTTCTTGCACACAACTATTATCCTGACCATATGTGGGATAACGATAAACGAATTGATTATCCTGAAAATGCAAACGGAGCCTATGGCACCTATTCCCAGGACGAGATCCACAAACATGCCCTGAAATTCATAGATGATAATAAAGAAGAGCCTTTCTTCCTCTTCATTCCTTATGTCTTACCCCATGCCGAATTATTGGTACCGGAAGACAGTATTATCCAGAAATTCAGAGGAATGTATCCGGAACAGCCTCATCACGGTACCGATTCAGGACCTATGTTCCGTAAAGGTGGCTATTGTTCCCAGGTATATCCGCATGCCACATTCGCAGCAATGGTTTACCGCTACGATGTATATGTAGGCCAGATCGTTGCCAAACTGAAGGAACTTGGGTTATATGATAACACACTCATCATCTTCACCAGCGATAACGGGCCACACCGTGAAGGAGGAGCCGACCCTGAATTCTTTAACAGCAATGGCATCTACCGCGGCATCAAACGGGATTTATATGAAGGAGGCATCCGTGTACCGATGATCGCTGCATGGCCCGGACAAATAGAAGAAGGGACGATCTCCCACCAGCCTTGTGCTTTCTGGGATATGATGCCTACTTTTGCCGAAGTCATCCATACTAAGAAAGCTCCGGAATGCGACGGTATCAGTATCCTGCCTACATTAAAAGGAGAAAAAGGCCAGAAGCAACACGACTACTTCTACTTTGAATTCCACGAAATGAACGGACGCCAGGCCATCATCCGGGGAAACTGGAAACTGATCCTGCTGGATATCCAGAAATCGCCCAAATATGAGTTGTATAATATCGCTGCCGACCCATCGGAAGTACACAACATGATCGATCGCAATCCCGAAAAGTTTGCCGAATTGAAAACATTAATGGAACAAGTCCATACAAAAGATACGAACTGGCCTTTGCTACCAGCTGAATTTTAACTGATAGCTAAATCCAAATACTACAAAAGAGGTTAATCAAAGATATCCCGCCTGATATTTTTGATTAACCTCTTTCTTTTGAAAACAATGAAATAATATTACCCTATCCACAAAAATATCATACATTTGCAGACGAGATAGGAGGAGATTTCTTAAATTTATCCACATAGTTTTAAACAGTTCAAATACTCATTAATGGAAAATCAGTCTGACGAAATACTATGGTCACTTTATCTGAAAGGGGACAAAGAAGCCCTTGAACAGATATACAGACGATACTATCCATTACTTTTGAATTACGGATGCAGACTTTCTGCCAATCAGGATCTGGTGCAAGACTGTATTCAGAATTTGTTTATAAAACTGATGTCTAAATCACGGAACTTATCAGACACACCCTCTGTAAAAGGATATTTACTTAAAGCCTTCCGCAACAATCTGCTGGACAGTCTTGAAAAAGAAGAAAAACACAATGATTTCATCTTCATTGACGAAATACCGGAAGTATATCACACTACAACAGAAGAAGAATCTGCCCTTAAAGAAGATATAAGCAATCTGTCGTTGGCTTATCAGGAACTTTCTGCCAAACAAAAAGAAATATTATATCTTTTTTATATCAAAGGTATCTCTCACAAAGAAATTGCCGACATATTGAATATCAACTATCAATCCAGCAAAAACAGACTATCCCAGTCACTCGTACAATTACGTAAAATATTTTTTCTGAATAAAAAATAACTTTTTTCGGTTTCTTACAAGTACCTTTTCCCAATTTCGCCGTACTTATAATAGAGAGACAACGAAAAAAGGATGAACAAAGCAGAAAACAACATACGGAAAACTTCTTTCAAAAAGGCCGGACAGGCATTGATCGATCATATACAGGAAACCGAAAAGGTTGACCTGCAAAGAATCGAACAATCTCTGGAAGATCTGAAAAACAACTATCAGATACAACACAAACGGAGAAAACTATGGCTTTACGCTGCTTCTGCTGCCGCATCGTTATTGATTGCAGCCTTATCAATCAACTTTCTATATTCGCCAAACTCCTACGACTGGGATATGCTGGCGACATCTTTATTGAACGATAGCATACCTCATCAGGATAAAGAGATCACCCTGATCACCCAAAACGACCGGATGAAACTCTCCAACGAAGCTTCTCTGGAATACAAAAAAAATGGGACACTACAGGTAAACAAAGAAGATGTTACTAAAGAAAGCCCCGTCCGTCACAAAGAAAAGCTCAACCACATTATCGTCCCGAAAGGAAAAAGGGCCACCATAACCTTTTCAGACGGAACATCTATGTATATCAATTCCGGAAGTCATGTTATTTATCCTTCCGACTTCGATAAAAACAAAAGAGAAATTCTTGTAGAAGGAGAGGTTTACCTGGAAGTAGCCAAGGACCCCAAACGTCCATTCTTCGTTAAGACAAAGGATTTCGATGTAAAAGTATTGGGCACAACGTTTAATGTCTCCGCCTACAAAGACGACGCTATAGCATCCGTCGTACTGGTAGAAGGTAAAGTGGAAGTGGATAACAACAATCAGAAAACCACGATCAGACCCAATGAGAAAATCGCTATTACCCACGGAGAATCAACAGTCAGCATCGTAGATGTAAATGAATACATTTCATGGAAAGATTACATCATGCTGTTTGCAGAGCATCGCGCCGGAGATGTATTCACACGTTTATCACGCTATTATGGCGTTCATATCGAATGTGATCCATCCATAGCCTCATATCCGGTTTCAGGAAAACTGGATTTAAAGAGTGGCATAAATAACTCTTTAGATATTCTTACAGAGTTACTGGATATTAAATATAAAACCGAGCCGGACGGGAGTATCCGGATCTTTCAATAAATGATTGTTTAACCTAAAATATATTTGCTTATGAAATAAACACACGAAATGAAAAGGGAAATTCCACATCTCCCCCTCAAGAGAGAAAAGTATATGATACTGAAAAAGCCAGACAATACCGTCATATTGCCTGGCTCAGGAAAGTATTAATCTAGTTCGTTACTAAAAAATACACACAAATGTATGAAAAAACAAAAGAGTATCAAATCTAAAAGATTTAATTATCTAAAAAGTATCTGTTTAAGTGGCTGTTTATTATGCATTGCAGCAGAGGCTACAGCCAATTTAACCGAAAATTATTCAGCACAAGTTTATTTAACTGTAAAAATGAACAACAAAACGGTACGGGATGTATTTTCCTATATCGAAAAAAACAGTGAATTCATTTTTATCTACCAAGGCACCAAAATTGACCTGGATAGAAAAGTATCCATAGACTTGAACGATCAACCTGTTCAGACAATTCTTCATGAAATCTTTGCCGGAACAAACGACACCTATTCCATAAAAGGTCGACAGATCATTGTCAAAAAATCACAGACAAAAGAAAATGCAGAGGTTTTGAGTACCAACCAGCAAAAAAAAACCGTTACCGGTTTATTGACTGATAGTGATGGTAATCCGGTTATCGGGGCAACAGTTACTATCAAAGGTACCACCCATGGTGTTACAACAGATATGGACGGTAAATATATACTCAATGACGTCAACGAAGGCGACGTCATTGAGTTCCGATATATCGGATTTAATACGGAAGAAAAAACCTACAAAGGCGAAGCTAACATCAACATTCGCATGATGGAAGCCTCGGTAGGATTGGAAGACGTTGTCGTAATCGGTTACGGCCAGCAGAAAAAAGAGAGCGTTGTATCTTCATTGAACACGATCGGACCGGCTGAGTTAAATGTAAAACAGCGTAACCTGCGCAACACGTTGGCCGGACAAATTGCCGGTGTAATTGCCGTACAGAGAAGCGGTGAGCCGGGTAACGATGCTGCTGCATTCTATATTCGCGGACAAAGTTCATATGCCGGCGGTACATCTGCTCTAGTATTAGTAGACGGTGTTCCCAGAAGTATGGACGATATCGATGTAGATGAAATCGAAAGTTTCACCGTATTAAAGGATGCTGCTGCTACTGCCGTTTATGGTGCAGAAGGTGCGAATGGTGTTGTATTGATTACTTCCAAACGCGGTAAAGCCCAAAAGACATCTGTAAATTTCAGCGCACAATACAGTATTGTCACTCCGACACGCATGCCTGAGACTTTAAATTCTTATGATTACCTGTCATTATATAATGAAGCATTGTGGAATGACCAGGGCAATCCGAACAAAGAGTATTTTAATCCTCAATATACCGACGAAACACTTGAAAAATACAGAACCGGTGTAGACAGGGATTTATATCCTTCTGTAAACTGGTATGATTTGCTTCAGGATCATACACAAAGCCAGAGATATACGGTAAACTTCAGAGGTGGTTCCGAGAAAGTACGCTTTTTCGCTTCCGGAGCTTACTATTCAGAAGACGGTATCTTCGATTCTACTCCCAAAGAGGATTACAATGCCAATATCGGATTACAACGTTTCAACCTGCGTTCCAACGTGGATATGGACCTGACAAAAACAACTCAACTTTCTATCGATATGAGTGGACAGTACTTGAAGAAAAATCAACCGGGATATACTTCGGATGAAATCTTCAATTATATCAGCCACTTCCCCGTACATGTTATTCCGATGTACTATTCCGACGATACTGCCTCGGATCATGGAGCTCCCGGATACGGCGTTGAATATCAGCCATACAACATGTTGAATAATAGCGGATACAGCAAAACATGGAGTGCTTTCTTACAAACCAAAGTCACATTGAAGCAAGATCTTAAATTCATCACAGAAGGATTATCAGTGAAAGGTTCTATCAGTTTTGATGCCGACTTCTCTTCTACCATGAAGAGATCAAAAACCCCGCAAACGTTTTTTGCATTAGGCAGAAATGAAGACGGGACACTCAATAAAAAAACGATCAAAGAAAGTTCTGCCCTGAGCAATCCTTACAAATCCTCTACTGATGGTACGAAAAAGATCTACATGGAAGCATCATTAGATTATCAGCGTTCTTTCAACAAGATGCATGATGTAACCGGTATGATATTGTATATGCAAAAAGAAACGCAATATCAAAACAAAGAGGGTTTACAGCTTTTGCCCTACCGTAAACAGAGTGTCGTTGCCCGTGCAACTTATGGATACAACGACCGGTACATGCTGGAAGCCAGTATGGGTATGACCGGTAGTGAAAACTTTGCACAAGGCCACAGATGGGGTATTTTCCCAGCCGTAGGTGCAGCCTGGTTTGTCAGCCATGAAAAGTTCATGAGAGGAGTGGAAGATTATATCAGTAAACTGAAGCTGAGAGCTTCTTATGGTATAACCGGTAACGATAACATTGGTGAAGATACACGTTTCCCATACAGAGAAAGTATCAATACTGGTCTTGGTAGTTATAGCTTCGGATTAACGCCAGGAGCTAATGGCGGTACAGGTAACTCTCCGGGCGGGGGTATTGCAGAAGGTAGTTTTGCCATGCCTAACCTGTCATGGGAAATTGAAAAAAAACTGAATCTAGGTCTCGACTTAGGCTTATTCAGAGGACGTGTCGACTTCAGTGCCGATTATTTTTATAACCGCCGTAGCGATATCTTGTTGCAAAGACAAACCGTTTCAAACGTTTCCGGTCTCCGGGTAAAACCGTACCAAAACTTCGGTGTCGTTAGAAACCAGGGGGTTGATGCCAATCTTGTACTAAAACAGAAAGTAGGGAATGTAGATCTCTCCGCTCGAGGCAACTTGACTTATGCAAAAAATAAGATTCTTGAACGCGATGAGATTCCTCAGAAATACGATTATCAGACATATACAGGAAACTCCATTGACAAACCATTACTGTATATCGCTGAAGGTCTTTATACACCGGATGATTTTAATATCACAACAAACGAATACGGAGCCCAGACGTATAAGCTGAAAGACGGTATAGCTGTACCTGCCGCCAATGTTGCACCTGGTGATATCAAATACAAAGACTTGAACAACGATGGTGTCATCGACTCTTACGACCGTACTTACGATCACAAATTCTATCAGGCAACACCGGAAATCGTCTATGGATTCGGGATAAACGCAGAATGGAAAGGTTTCTTTGTCGGCGTCTTCTTCCAGGGAACATCACATACGTCGGCCAATATGTTGGCAAACAATTATGCAATGATCCCATTCACGAAAGGTATCGACAACGGTTCGGCCCGTACAGAAATTACAGACCGCTGGCTGCCCAGTAACCCGAATAATCAGGATGTTACTTTCCCGCGTCTACATACCAATTCATTCAGCCATAATATGGAAAATAGCACCTGGTGGTATCGCAATGCCGGATTCCTTCGACTGAAGAACATCGAAATCGGTTATCAATTCAATGACAAAATACTCAAGCAACTCCGTATGAAAAATTTGAGAGTTTATTTGCAAGGAAATAACGTTGCAGTCTGGGATCACATCAAATACTGGGATCCGGAATTAGGTAGTGCAAATTCAGGTGCCAAATATCCTATCTGCAGCACATATTCTCTTGGATTAGAAGTCACATTTTAAAAACAACAAATATGAAATTCTTAAATAAAATAACATCAATAGCTTCTGCATGCTTTTTAACTCTTGCCCTCACAGGATGCAGTGATTATCTGGATGTGTCGGATGAAGTGGCAGAAAATCTGACATTAGATGAAGTTTTCGATAACCCCAACTACATGCGTCGTTGGCATGGTAATCTGTTCAACTGTATTTCAGAATATTCCAGTATCGGTAGAAATAAGAACACTCCCTTTGCCGGTGTTTGGGTATCCATGTGTGGAGAAACAACCATCAGTGGTGCCGGTTGGGGTGAAATGATATCCGGTTTTACATCAGCCAATGCTCCATACCAACGTTGGACACCGCTGTATCAGTATATTCGTGATGCTAAGATTTTCCTGGATAGAGTAAATCCTAAAGGTGGTATCAACGACCAATTTCAATTAACAGAAGCAGACGTTAAAAGAATGAAGGCAGAGGCTAAATACCTTATTGCTTACAGTTATTTTTCACTCTTTGAAATGTATGGCCCGGTTCCAATCCTAGATGAATTAGCCGATCCGGAAGACAAAGGTTTGGATTATGCCAGATCATCCGTGGATGAAACTGTTGAATACATCGATAACTTACTGAAAGAAGTCATCGAATCCGGAGATCTGCCCGAAACGATCATCCAAAATCAGTCAGCTACCGGAAACGACCGGTACAATTTGAACGAGATTGTCCGTCCGACAATGACAGTTGCTAAAGCATTAAGAGCTAAACTTTGGGTATATGCAGCGTCTCCCCTATTCAATGGCGGTTACAAAGAGACACTGGATATTGCCAATACCGATGGTAAAAAAATATTTTCTTCCTACGATGCCAACAAATGGGTTACAGCTAAAAGCCGCCTGGAAGATCTATTGAACAATGCGGAACAAAACAAACACACCTTGTTTACCGTATATAATACAGACGGAACCATCAATCCGGATGAATCGGTTTACCAGTTATTCCAGAACTACAATGACGAAATATTGTGGGCTACCGGAGATAACCTTTGGAATGGTTCGACCATGGAACAGAACACCAATCCCAGAGACTGCTACACAGGTTGGGGATATCTTGGTGTTTCTCAGAATTTAGTGGACGCTTTCTTCGTCAAAGACGGGTTAACAATTGACGATCCAGGTAGCATGTATAAAGAAGACGGCTTTACCGATGTCGTCAACCCATGTAACGAAAACAAGCGGGTAGATACAAATGTATTCAATATGTATGCCAACCGCGAACCTCGTTTCTATGCCGGCGTAGGATATGAAGGTAAAAGCTGGCATATTCAACCGGTGGGAAGACCCGATTACACACTCGGATTTGCCAAAGGAGAAGGTTGCGACAATTCATCCGCCGATAACCCTCGTACCGGTTATCTGCCTACTAAATTCAAAAACCGTCAAATCATGTTTACCGGAAACTATTTAAGAGCCTGGGCACGTCCTTCTATCCTTTTCCGTCTGGCAGACTTTTATCTGTACTATGCAGAAGTTTGTAACGAAGTCGATCCGAACGACCCCAATATCATTAAATATCTGGACTTGGTAAGACAACGCGCCGGTATTCCGGGTTATAAAGAACTTGCCGCCTCCGGTAAAAAGAATATTATTGGTAATCAGGAACTGCAACGGAAAATGATTCAGCGCGAACGTACAGTGGAACTGTTTATGGAAGGACAACACTACTTCGATATCCGGCGCTGGATGATTTGCGGAGAAGGTGAAGATGCAGACCAAAGCGTTTTTTATTCCATGAATATGAACGGATATAAAGATCAACCCATCGGAACCAATAGTTCTTTCTTCAACCGTATTCTTCTTGAAAGACGTGCCTGGAGACGTGCCATGTACCTTTATCCGATACCACAGGATGAAATACAAAAAAGCCGGCTTCTGATTCAGAATCCTTTATGGTAAGAACTGATTAATTATAAAAACAGATAAGCCTTATACTAGTTATATTAGTAGTATAGGGCTTATTCTCTCTTAAATCATATCTCATGAAACAAAAAAAATACTTTATTCTTATTCTATCAGGGTTATTCTTTTGCTTTGCCAATTGTATACACGGAAATAATCCGGACAAAGGCAACGGAAAAGCAAAGACAATCACCTTCCGCGGCATCTATGCCGACGACCCTGCCGGACAGGAAGGTCTGTATAATCCGGAAAGAGGTTTACGGTTAGAAATAGCAGTCGATATTGCCGACCGGAAAGATGTCTGGAATCCTAAACAATTCCCTGATATAACCAGTCATTTAGAATCAGAGTCTGCTATCTATGCATCAGATAGTGTCAGCCTGGTTCAAAGCTACTTTTATCTCACCGGATTTGTAGGAAAAGACTTATCGGAAGATGCTTTTACCACAATGGATACCTATTTCAACAAACTAAGAGAATTAGGTAAAAAAGCCGTATTGCGATTTGCTTATGAAACCGCTTTTATGGGAAGAGCGGGAAGTGGCCCTACCTTGGAAGATGTGCTCCGCCATATGGAACAACTGAAACCATTCCTTGCACAAAACACAGATGTCATCCAAGTTGTTCAAGCCGGATTTATCGGTGCATGGGGCGAATGGCACAGTTCATTCCACGGACTGGAAAAAACGAATGACAGCAAACGTACCATCCTGGAAAAGATAGTCTGGATGACTCCGGAAAACAGAATGGTGCAAGTAAGAGTCCCGGAATATAAAAACCTGATAAACAAAGAAAGTAAATCATATAACAGAGTTTCTTTCCACGATGATTTCATCATTATAAAACCTCATAAATGGGACGGGAACATGCATGAAGGAACTCCTTATTTCAACCAAATCGTTGAAGAAAGTCCTTATTTAGCCGTAGACGGAGAACTTCCCTGGGGAACCTGGAGCATGAATGAAGATCCCGACAATCCGGAAGCCGGATGGGTTATCGACGGCAAAGCGACAGCCAGACAGCTTTTCCTGCAACATTACACCTCGCTCAGTGCCATCCATAATTACAAAGAGAAAGGAACTAAAGATAAATACTCAATGATGTATTGGAAAGAAACTCCACTGGAAGAATCATTCCTGTCTGAAAACCATATGCCCGTTTCCGACAAATACTTTAAAAATCAGGACGGAAGTCCGGCTACACGAAACGTATTCGATTATATCCGGGATCATCTGGGTTACCGGCTGGAACTGCAACAACTCAAAATAAACGGCAACCCGGCAGCCGGAAAAGAAATCTCACTGGACCTCTCTCTGGTCAACAGAGGTTTTTCCACCTTATTCAATGAACATCCCGTTTATTTTGTACTGATCGATGAACAGAACCGGATCACGGAATTTCTGACGGAGACGAACGTTCACAACTTCCAACCATACCAGCCCAAAGATCCGGAGTGTAAACCTTTGCTTCATACCATCAAAGGACAATTTATTATTCCGGAACACCTGAAAACAGGAAAATACCGGCTAGGTCTCTGGATCCCTGATGGCTCCGAACGGTTGAAATATAACAACCGATATGCCATCCGTTGTGCCAACGGAGATACGGAATGGTGGAGTTCGCCCGACAACAAATATGGCATCAACATCTTAACGTCATTAGATATAATACGCCACTGATCTATTCGTCGGTCAGATTAGAAACTGCTTTGAATTTATTATTTGATTTATTTATTGTCAAAAGTGAGCTATCTTGTCCCCGTGCTTGACACGGGGCCGCAAGAGAACTGGCGGTATCAAAAAATACATACAGGATACAGTCTGTCCCCTTGCGATCCCGTGTCAAGCACGGGAACGGGATAACTCAATTATTTCTACATTGGAACCAAACAATAAACTCAAAACAATTTCTAGTTTTTTACCTGCCTCTTTTATAATTCAATAACTAAAGAAAAATATTATATTTGCACCTTTCATTCTTAATTCAATTATTATAGACCATGAATACTAAATCAATTCTTAATTGTTGCCTGCTCGCATTGTGTTTTTGTGCGTGCACCGGACAACATCTTCCCGGTGAAAACAGGGATGTAGCTATCGCTGATTCCTTATTAACCAACATCCTGACAAAGTATAACGTCGAAAAGTACGGTCTTCTTTCCGAGACCTATCCGGTAAACCCGGAAAATCAGGTCACTTACCTTGCCGAAGGGAGCGAACAGAAAAAGAACCAGGAAGTCTCTTTCCTATGGCCTTACTCCGGTATGCTGTCGGGTTGTATCTCCCTCTATGACGTTACCGGAGATAAGAAATACCTGGAAATACTGGAAAAACGTATTATCCCGGGACTGGATCTGTATTGGGATAATACACGTACCCCGCACTGTTATCAAAGCTATCCGAGATTCAATGGTGAAAGCGACCGCTTTTACGATGATAATGACTGGCTGGCCATCGACTTCTGCGATTTGTATGCCCTCACCAAAGACCTGCAATATCTTCTGAAAGCAAAAGAGTTGCACAAATATATATACAGCGGATGGGACGATGCGCTGGGAGGCGGCATCTACTGGTGCGAACAGAAAAAGACCTCTAAAAACACCTGCTCCAATGCCCCGGCAACCGTCTTGTGCATGAAACTGTATAACCTGACGAAAGAACAAAAGTACCTCGACCAGGCCATCGAAACATATAACTGGACAAAGAAGAACCTGTGCGACCCTGCCGATTCGGTATATTGGGATAACATCGGACTCGATCAAACAATCGGTAAAGCCAAATTCACCTACAACAGCGGACAAATGATCCAGGCAGGCGTACTCCTCTACCAGACAACTTCGGACGAGACTTATCTGACAGATGCAAAGAACACTGCAAAAGGCGCTTACAATCATTTTTTAGGGAAACGTACAGGGATTAACGGAAAAGATGCTTACTTTTACCCCACAAATCCATGGTTCAATGTCATTTTATTACGCGGTCTCCTTGCTTTGGCGGAGGTAGACAACGATTATAAATATGTCAGAACAATGGCGGACAATGCCCATTACGCCTGGGAATATACCCGCGACGAAAACGGATTCCTGGGGAATGACTGGGCAGGGACCGACAACAAAAAGTTCAAGTGGCTGCTGGACAATGCCTGTATGATCGAACTTTTTGCTGAAACAAGTAACATTCAATAAATAAAATATATAAACCCATGACTACACGTAGAAACTTTCTAAAATCCGGAGGTTTGTCTCTGGCAGGTCTGTTGGTCGGGCAAAAATCATTTGCTCATTTGACAGAATCGGCTACACCGGGCGCACCTCTCGTGTCTAACACATTACAGTACACTTGCCAACGTCCGGCACCGGAAAAACGCCAGTTTACTTCTGCCGCCGTCGAAAAGGCAATCCAGACGACAAAAGCCAAACTGAAAGATCCGAAGCTGGCCTGGATGTTTGAGAACTGTTTTCCAAACACACTCGATACGACCTGTGAGCATAAAATGGTAAACGGCAAGCCTGATACATTCGTCCTTACAGGTGATATCCATGCGATGTGGCTCCGTGACTCATCCGCACAGGTTTTTCCGCATATCATTTTTGCAAATGAAGACCCGAAAGTAAAGACAATGCTGGCAGGTGTTATCAACCGCCAGACCTGGTGTATCAACATCGACCCGTATGCCAACGGTTTCAACGAAGGCCCGACAGGCAGCGAATGGGAAAGTGACCGTACGGAGATGAAACCGGAACTTCACGAACGCAAATGGGAGATCGACTCGCTCTGTTACCCCATCCGCCTGGCTTATCACTTCTGGAAAAAGACCGGCGACACCTCTCCTTTCGATGCCGAGTGGGAGAAAGCAATGAAAACCGTCTATAAAACGTTCATTGAACAACAACGTAAGGATGGACTCGGTCCGTATCGTTTCTCCCGTAAGACAGACCGCCAGGGAGACACCTTGCTGAACGACGGTTACGGTAGTCCGGTAAACCCTGTCGGATTGATCGTTTCTTCTTTCCGTCCGTCTGACGATGCGACTTTGTTCGGTTTCCTGATCCCGTCGAATATGTTTGCCGTCACTTCACTCCGCCAGTTGGCAGAGATGATGCGCGACATCAAAAAGGATAACGACTTTGCCCGCCAGTGCGACTCATTGGCCGACGAAGTAGCTGCCGCCATCGAGAAATACGGTATTGTAGAACACCCCGAATTCGGAAAGGTATATGCCTTCGAAGCAGACGGTTTCTATAACCACGTTTTCATGGACGATGCCAATGTCCCCAGTTTGTTGGCTATGCCTTATCTGGGATGCGTCGATGTAAACGATCCGGTCTACCAGAATACCCGCAAACTGGTTCTGAGTCCGCTGAACCCCTACTTCTATAAAGGCAAGGCAGGCGAAGGTATCGGCGGTCCGCACATCGGTTTCGACTTTATCTGGCCGATGAGTATCATCATGCGATGCAATACGACCAACGACAACGAAGAAATACGCCACTGTGTAAAAATGCTCCGTGATACGGACGGCGACACCGGTTTCATGCACGAATCATTCCACAAAGACGATCCAAAGAAGTTCACCCGCTCCTGGTTCGCCTGGGTTAACACCTTGTTCGGCGAAATGATTTACCGCCTGGTACAGGAAGGTAAAACGGATATATTGAATAATTTGGGATGATTGAGTCAATATAGAAATAATTGAGCTATCAGTTTATAGCGACGGGAGTAACCAATTCCCCTCTTGAGAGGGGAGACAGGTACAACCAGTCACTATAAATAGCTCAATTCTGATAAGAAGTGAACCATCTGTGAATATGACTAGTTGTACCTATTTCTCCTCTTGAAAGGGGATAAGAGATGTATTAATGCCAGTAAATAAAACAAAACCGATTGCAGACTCTCCCAATAAAAGTTTTTCCGTTTTCTGTATTCATTCCTTCATCTATAGCATATAGAGTTTATAAATCAAAGAATACAAAATGAATACAATGAAGGATCCGATATAATTTGTAATTGAATCGATGTAAAAATCTCTATTTCTCCCCTATCGCTTCATCATGAACAACCATTGGATACCGGCAAATCCAAAGGTATATCTTATCTCTTTATTAGTGTACAGGTAGAGTGGGACTGATATACTTTTAAACCAAAAGTGCTGTTTCCGTTCTTGTCCGTCATTCGTCAAACGCTTGTTCGATATATGTAGGACGCTTATCCGATATTAGTCGAACAAGCGTTTGACAATTGACGGACAAGAAATCGGACATGACTTTTGAACTAAAGAATAATAAGATAAATGCTTACAACATACGACTTACTCTTTTGTTGATATACAGAAAGTTTCCCTTTATTCATTTATTACATGGGAAATTTGAATTATATAGATGCTACAGGATGATATCCTTCATTATATTCATCTACAAACCATTAATCATCAGCACAGTAACTCCTATATGAACAAATGAAGAAAAAAAACGGAAAAACTTCAGATGATAAAGATACTGTCTTGAATTAGCCTCTTTATCATTTCCCCATTTGCCTTAACAGGTATTCTACATTAATAAAATGCCGGGTATATTCCGCATGCATCTTTCTTGCAACTGAACAGCTGGATGCCATCCGGGCAAGAAATTGTAAATGTCTTCCCAGGGAAGTATTCATTTCTAATCGCTGCGTTTTGGGGATACTGTCCTGTACGGAATAAACTCCGCAGGCCATTTGTATTTCCAACAATCCTTCATCCCAGGAGTGTTGCGTATACTTACATAAAAATCCGAGGTTTCTCTTCAGGTCTTTGCTTAGTATGCTCAATACTTCAAAGTCGGTGCGTTTAGGGGAACATGCGCCCGGATTGACCAGACGGGCCAGTTTGAGGTAAAAATCTTTTAGTTCTTCTTCAGAAAAAGGAGAAGGGTTTCCACTTAACCTTTGCAGGTCTTCACTTTGTTGGGCAGTTAAAAATTCTGTGTCCATACCTATTAATATTAGATGTGAAGGCGAAGATTTTCCGAATATAAGAGCGGTTCCGCCTGTCCCGTTGCATTTCACCCCAAAAGGCAGTAGATACATTAATATTCCACACGGGGGTACGGAACCGCCATATAGAATGATCGTAAGCGGACATAAAAATGCCCGCCACGGAAATTGGCAGGTTTCCCCACCTTTTGGAATGAAATGCACAGCAAATGTACGATAATAATTAAAGGGGGCAATAAAAAACATGTCAAAAATCATAGGCAAGTCGAAATAAATAGAGATTCATCAAAAAGGGGAAGAATATTCTCCCGAACTCTCTTCCCCCACCTTGTTAACCATCAATTCAGTTAACTGTATGTACTCTTTAAATATTCAGTATTATTCCAGTGCTTTACCGGGCGCCATCGGCCAATACGGATTCTGATACATTACCGTGGTGTTTATATCTTCCGGATTGGTGGCGGCAAGCTGCATATCCTGCAAACCGATCGGACTGAGGTAAAATGCCTTTCGCCAGGTCAGTCCATCGTAAAGCTGGTTGTTGATACTGGTTCTGCGTAGCGGACGCAAATATTTACTATCTTCTTTCCGCGAAACATTTGCCTCAGTCGTGCCGTCGGCAACTACTGCCGAAACTTCTACACCGTCTACCGTTTTTGTATATTTCAGGTAAGCGGCATCCCAAAAGTTCACGCCTTCAATGATATAAGGCTTCGTAAGCAACTGATCCCAGGCACGCCACCGGATCAGGTCGTCCCAACGCATGCCTTCGCCATTAAATTCGCAACGACGTTCGCGACGGATATTATAAAGTGTCGGATCCACCAACTGATCGCCGGAATAAACGGCCAGGTCATTTTCGTTGCCCAGATTAGTTGCACCAATGGTTTTTGAGAAATCCTCATCAACACCGGCACGGCGGCGGATAGCTTTCCAATACCCTTGCGCTTTGCCATCGAGCGAACCGTTTTTCTCATAGCATGCTTCCATATAGTTCAGATAGGCTTCCGTAGCCCTGAAAATAACACAACCGTTACTTCCCAGCAATTCGTCATTCCTGTTCTGGTCGTAATCGTATGTGTAAGCTTTGCGCGGACGGTATCCGGTGATATCCCGGTTTTGTTCGGCATCTGAAATGATACGGAAATTTTCCATGTGCACTACGACACCGGTATCGGCTATTGCAGGGTCTTTCGTATCACTGCGCTGTACGTCTTCTTCTCCCCAGACAAATAGTTGCAGGCGTTCGTCACGGTCTTTTTTCTCCTGCGATACGGTGACGTCTCCGTGATAACCCGAACCGGCAGCATAAATGGGCAGCCCGTTCTTCATCAGGAAAGTATTAACCAGTGCACGGGTCATTCCGGTGCGGTCGCCTACCTGCAAACGGATGGGTACACAATGGGAAATGCTCAATCCCTTATTATACTGCTTCCATAGCAACACCTCGTTAATCCCTGACGCATCCGGCGTACTGAACATTTCGAAATAAGGATTCCAGCCGTATACTTGTCCGTAAACGGGATTCATCACATGGGAGTTATCCGTCAGCGTGGCCTGATCGGCTACTGCTGACGCAGCATCCATAGCCTGAGTCAGGAAAAAGTCTATTTCGCCGGGTATATCGAACGATTTACCGCTGTTATAGTCCATCTTAGCTCCCGGCCAGTTCGCATCGCCCGGTACACGGCCCGTACCCTGGTGGTATTTTTCGAAAGTAGCTTCAAAGAGGGCTACTCTCGATTTCAGCAGTAGCGCTGTTTGTTTATTGATACGCTGGTTCATTTGAAATCCATGATCTTTAAGACGGGAGATCGCCTCATCGAGGTCTTTCAGGATAAAACGGGCCACTTCATTGCGGGGTGCTCGTTTGCTGTGTTCGACAAGCACGTCGCTCTGGTCGGGCAGTACTTCTTCCACGATCGGGAAATCACCGTATTTCACGAGGGCTACATAATAGCTCAATGCCCGGAAAAAGTAGGCCTCCCCGATGTAATGACGGAGCAGATCGCTCGCCCCCTGAATAGTACCGGCTTCTTCTTTGGGGAGCACCTGTTCGAACAAATAGTTCCAAACACGGGCACGGGATAACAAACCTTGCGTAGCCTTACCGGCCGATACCTGCCAGTTTCCAGCAAAATAATTGAGGTTGCTTTCGTCGGTCAGCAGGTTATCGGTATTGGCATCATTACGTTGCACACCAGAATTCCAGGCTGTTTGATGGAACATCTTGGTTCCGTTGGAGTTTTCAAGTTGGGAATCATAGTAATTAAGTACGTAATTACCCACCTGGTCCACGGTCGTGAAATAAGATTCCGGGGTTATCTGGCTGATCGGAGCGCGTTCCAGAAAGTCGTTACAGGATGTCGTTGCCAATCCGCCCATACCGATCAATGCACCGACATATATATGTTTTAATTTTAGTCTCATATTCATTCAATGAATTAAAAGTTTACATTTAAACCGATTGAAATAGTTTTCTGCAAAGGATAAAGTTTACCGTCTCCCCAGTCGCTGCCCAGCAATTCGGGATCGAATACGCCGCTGATATCAGACAAGGTCAGCAAATTGTCGCCGGAAACGTAGATACGTACCGATTCCATGCCTGCTTTTTGTGTCCATATTCTCGGCAAGGTATATCCGACCTGCATATTCTTTAAACGGATATAAGCAGCATTTTGCAAATAACGAGTTTGAGTTCGCTGGTTCTTGTTGGTATTGAAATAGGGTTTCGGATAGTAAGCTCCTGTGTTGGCTCCCAACGGGTCGCCTTCCGGACGCCAATAATCCATATGTTCACTGAAGGCGCAAGATTGCCATTGTCCGCCTTGCCCGTCCGCACCCCAGAAATATGGTCCGCCCAGCACATAGTCTCTTTTCATGATACCTTGCAGGAATATAGAGAAGTCGAGTCCGTTCCAGGCTCCGTCCAATGTCAGACCGAAGTTATAACGTGGCGTGTTATTACCGATGATCTTCATGTCGCCATGATCGTCGAGCGTATTGGCTCCGCTATCTACACCGTCTTTACCATCTATATTGGCGTACATAATATCACCCGGACTCCAACCAGTTCCCCAGTTGGGCGTGCCGCCGTTGGCAAGATGTTTGTCCATTTCTTCCTGGCTTTGTGCGATTCCAACCGTCTGGTATCCCCAGATATCCCCCAGGACTTGCCCTTTATAATAAGTACTCAAGGCCATTGTTTCATTCGGATACCGGAGTATCTTACGCAGGTTGTCGGATACCACCAGACGAACACCATAATCGAACTTCTGAATGCGGTCTCTCCATGACATTTCGAGTTCCCATCCATACGATTTCATATCGCAGTTATTGATCTGCGGAGCATTAGCGCCCAAAACGGAAGGCAAAAGAGGAGCCGGACCGATCATATCATATGTATAACGGTTGTAATAATCGAACGAACCGGTCAGACGGTTGTTGAACAATCCCCAGTCGAAACCGACATTCCATGATTCGATCGTTTCCCAGGTCATCAGGCTGCTGACGATGCCCGGAAGTCCGGCCACATTCTGCTGAGTTCCGTTTATCAACCAACTGGAAGAAGCCGTGCCGGTCGGCATGTTCTGATAGAACGGATACCAGGCATCGGTACTGTCTGCATTGTTATTACCGAGCTGTCCCCAGGATGCTCTGACCTTCAATGTTCCGACCACATCGTTCAGGGATTCGAAAAATGCTTCGCGGGCAATATTCCAACCGGCCGAGAAAGAAGGGAAAAGTCCCCAGCGCTGATCGCCGATAAAACGGGAAGAGCCGTCGTAACGCAGGTTGGCTTCCAGCATGTAACGGTCGGCATAATTGTAGTTAATACGTCCGAAGAAACCGGCAATAGCCCGTTCACGTGCCCAGGAGCTTGCTTTCTTATTATCCTGTGTCAAGCCGAGCGATGGAACATCCGGCGAGATCAGGTCCGTACCGAAACCGTTCAACCCGCTCGGACGGTAAAGTTCGGCATTGAAACCGGCCATTACTTTAAAGTTATGATCGCCCAGCGATTTGGTATAATCCGAATAGATATTGGTAGAGAAGTAGTCTTCATCCTCACGTGAGTCCGATACTTCGGAGTAGCCGGCTGCACCACCGTTCCAGGAAAGAAGATACGGTTCGTTTTTGGCATCGTACGCATAAATAGGCAATACCGCCCAGCTCTGTTTACGGTAGTAAGAACGCATGCTGCCTTCAGCGACGATACGCCAGTCTTTAACAGGTTCGAAGATGGCCTGCAACTGCTGTGTGTACCAGTTCTTCTGGCTGGTTTGCTTTCCTCCGTCTTCCAGCTGGACGATTTCCATATCCCGCTGATAATGTCCGTTCGGATCGATAGCCGGACAAGTCGGCCAGCGGCGTGCAATATTATGGAAGAACAAACCGGTCAGGTAGGTCGGGCGATGATAATCTTCACGTGTCCATTTGCCGGTGTAGTTCACTGTAACCCAGTCGGCCAGTTTTGCCGAAATCTTTGCATTCATTGTATAACGGTTGAACTTGTCGTCGCCATGTCTTAGCAAGCCGGTCTGGTCGAGGAAACTGCCACTGAGCATATAGGTTAGCTTATCAGTACCACCGCTCAAGCTAAGATTATGTTCCGTAGAAGGCACCCAGTCACGATAGAACTCGCCAAACCAATCCGTGTTGGCAAAAGCGCCTCCATAGTTATTCCATTTACCATCAGCTCCGGCAACAGTACCGTAGTATTCAGGTTTGGTAGGGTCGGTGAATTTACCATCCATATAATCCTTGATGTTTTTCATGGCGTCGTCATTAAAAATCGGATTTCCTCCCCCGTTCGTATTTGCTCTGTTCCAATATTGGGCAAAAGAATAAGAATCAACCATCTCAGGTACTTGGATAGCATCTGAGAAACGTACGTTACCCGAATAGTTCACCCGGGTCTTCCCTGATTTACCGCTCTTGGTTGTAATAAGGATCACCCCGAACGAAGCACGTGCTCCATAGATGGAAGACGAGGCAGCATCTTTCAATACACTGATATTCTCAATGTCATTCGGATTGATGGTATTCATATCCCCTTCGATTCCGTCGATCAGTACCAACGGACTACCGCTCGATCCCTGGCCAATCGTACCTCCACCACGGATATTAATATTCAACGATCCGTCGAGCATACCTCCGCTACTGCCTACCGACATATTCAAACCGGGGATAACGCCTTGAAGTGCCTGCGATACGTTCTGAACCGGTCGAGATTCAAGGACCTTGGAATCTACCGTACTGACAGAACCTGTCAGATTCACTTTTTTCTGCGAACCATACCCCACAACTACCACTTCATCCAGCTGTTTCGAGTCTTCCTTCAGCTGAATCCGGAGAGAGGATTGTCCGGTGTAAGTAATTTCCTGAGAGAGATAACCGACATACGAAACGACCAATATGCTACCCTCTTTCACCCCGGGTAAAGAAAAGTTGCCGTCCATATCGGTTACCGTACCGTTCGTAGTTCCTTTCACAACTACCGTTGCTCCTACTACAGGACCCATATCATCCTCTACAACACCTTTTACCGTTGAAGATTGCTGAGAAACCTGTACCACAATTTCCGGCTCTGCTACCGGATTTCCGTTAGCACTCATTACCGGAGAAAAAGCCAGTAAAATGCTGGTGATAATGCCTGCTTGTTTTGGAATTTTCAGGAGCGTAGCATTATTTGCATTCGATAAACATAACAGTTTTTTCATGAATTTAAATAATTAATTGTTCATTTATCAACATTTTAGATCTAAAAATATCATCACATCAAACTTGATATTATCACACCCTAACCAGTAATAAATTTTTATCAATCAATTTTACAAGAACAAAAAGCAACAGAGTTCTGCTGGAACTAGGATTTTTAAGGTATATACAGGGATGCACGAGTGAATAATTTCAATAACACCTCCCCATTAAGGTCATACTTTGACAATACATTTTGGTATTTATTAAATAAATTGCAAAAACTCAGGTTAAAATTTGTTTGTATTGTATTTGTTTATATATTTGCAACGATTTATTCATCCTAGTTCCAGCAGAACTATGTAATTTATACAAATAATAACACCTCACTTTACTCCTGAAAAAACAACCGATGCCACAAAAACACCGGGGATATTTGTTTCTAATTCATAACAGTATCTCTTATTATTTACCTATCTTTGCTAAACTTAAAACACAATAGCCTTATGAAAAAGAAATTAGTCGTACTGACCGGCGCCGGCATGAGCGCCGAAAGTGGCATTTCGACCTTTCGTGACTCCGACGGTCTTTGGGAAAAATACCGGGTGGAAGATGTAGCAACCCCCGAAGGCTTTGCCGCCAACCCTGAACTGGTCCTCAACTTCTACAACCAGCGACGCAGGGAATTGCTCAACACCAAGCCCAACGCAGGACATATCGGACTGGCTGAATTGGAAAAGGACTTTGACGTTCATATTATTACACAAAATATCGATAACCTGCATGAACAGGCCGGTAGCAGCGATGTGATCCATCTGCATGGCGAACTGATGAAATCCTGTTCCGTCCGCGACCTGAATACGACTTACGACTTGTCACCCGAGAATCCGGATATCCATATCGGAGACAAAGACCCGCACGGTGTACAGCTTCGTCCGTTCATTGTCTGGTTCGGTGAAGCGGTTCCAATGATCGACCCGGCCATACGTATGGTAGAATCATGCGACATTTTCGTCATCATCGGCACCTCCCTCAACGTCTATCCGGCTGCCGGACTACTGAATTACGTACGCCGCGGCCAACCGATCTATCTGATAGACCCGAAAGAGGTAAACACCTACCGGAATGATATCCACTTTATAAAGTCCGGTGCTTCGGAAGGAGTTAAAGAGCTTAGTAAAATACTAAAATTTAGTACTACATGATTGAAGTTCACTATCTTTACAAAACTTAAAACAAAAATCATGGAACCATTAAAAATCGCCACCGTGCAATTTGAGACACGGGATAACGATAAAATGTATAATCTTTCTGTCATCCGGGATATGTGCCGGAAAGCGTCAGTTGAGGGAGCGGATGTGGTAGCATTTCACGAATGTTCGGTTTGCGGATATACATTCGCCAAGGATTTGTCTTATGAAGAATTACTGGCTATCGCCGAACCAGTTCCTACAGGGGAAAGCACGCAAACCTTGATTGCCATCGCGAAAGAGTTTAACATCACGCTATTGGCCGGTTTCTTCGAACGAGACGGGGATCGTATTTATAAGGCGCAAGTATGCGTGGATGGGCAAGGCTTAAAGGCGAAGTATCGCAAGTTACATCCGTTCATCAATCCGCATATCTTACCGGGTGACCAATATGTACTGTTCGATATTAAAGGATGGAAATGCGGCATATTGATTTGCTACGATAATAATATCATAGAAAATGTACGTGCCACTACCCTATTGGGAGCGGATATTATTTTCATGCCCCACGTGACAATGTGTACTCCATCCCCTCGTCCTGGAGCCGGCTTAATCAATCCCGCTTTGTGGGAAAACAGGGAGAACAACCCTACTACCTTACGACAGGAGTTCGATGGTTTGAAAGGACGAGCCTGGCTCATGAAGTGGCTTCCCGCCCGTGCTTATGACAATGCGATTTATGTGGTATTCTCTAATCCGATCGGGCATGATTATAATGAGATCAAGAACGGTTGCTCAATGATTTTGGATCCTTTTGGCGATATATTGGCAGAATGCCGTAAATTAGGAGATGATTTCGTGATAGCTACAGCTATCCCCGAAAAGTTAAAACTAGCTGGAGGATATCGTTACCGGAACGCCCGTCGTCCGGAACTCTATGCGGATATAATAGGGCAGCCGCATGAATCCTGCCAAAAAGTCGCATGGCTAACAGGGACAACCAATGAATAACCCATTGACAAAATTAACTTAGTGCATATTTGACTCGACCCTCCAGTTTTCCAAAGTATAATACTACTCATCAATAAGTTTTCATTTCACCTATTGATAAGTAGTATTTTTTGTAAGAACAATGATCATTTACATAGATCCGGTTTTCAATCCTCAATGATCAGGCGAAGCCCTACATTATTCACTTTCTGCCAGGGCAGATAAGCGCGGCGGGCTGTTGCCGTTGCATCTTTCGGACGGTCTATCCAGGAACCGCCGCGGGCAACTACCTGTTTAGCTTCCAGGGTTTCCTGAGATTTGTCATTATAAGGATACGGAGCATAGATCGAACGGGTCCATTCCTGTAAGTTTCCGTGCATGTTGATCAGACCGAACGGATTTGCCTTATAGGTATATTCTTCCGTCGGGATCATCAAACCGTCGTTGACCGTATCAACCTTCGGCATATAGTTATAATACGGGAACCAGGGATTATCCTTCTCCATCGGTTGGGGATCGATACCCGTAACGGCCATCTTTTCCAACTGTACATCGGCCAGGTTCTCATACGGTCCGAAGTTTGCGTCCATAGCACCATACCAGAAAGGCTGGTCACTACCACCACGGCAAGCCCATTCCCACTGGACTTCGGTAGGAAGCTGCACGTTCAGACCGGTCTTTTCTGAAAGCATCCGGCAATAATTCACCGCTTCCTCATAACTTACACGAATGACCGGTTGGTTCGGTTTATTTGCCGGATAACCGGGGGTCGTATGGTCTTTCCAGAACTGTGCATAGATACGGCTGTCGTGGTCAGGAACCAGTGCGTTATACTGCTCATTGGTCAGTTCCTTTTCAGACATCCAGAAGCCTTTCTTCACTTCTGCCTTAAATTCAGGAGCCTGATCGGGATAACCGTCATTCGTACCCATTACGAATTTACCTGCCGGAACACGGACAAAGGCGATCTTCACGCCATCGGCAACCTCTATTTCCTTGCGTAACGATTTTTCTTTCGACAACATCTTCTGAATATCGTCGGCAGACAAAGGCCAGCCTTTCATCTTTACCTCTTTATGCTTGACAGGAGCAACCTTTTCCGGCAATTCGGGTTTGATCTCTCCCTTGCTTTTCAGCAAACTTGCATAATCAGCCAGTTCCTTGCGCCAGTCGGCACCGGCACCGTTCGCATACTTATTGGTCAGTTCAAGGCGACGGCCGTACTGTTCGTATCCATTCAACGGATCAGCATCAAATTCGCCACGTCCCGGAGCGTTCATATCAATCCACATCGTGAGATGATCCCATTCGTTATCAGTCAGTTTCACATTGTAATGGCCACGTTCCAACATACGAACGATTTCGCTGGTAGAAGCATGATATTCGTAGGGAGTCATCACATACATATCCGCTTCCGGTCCCTGACGGTTTACGTACGGATGGAAGGCCAGGTAACTCTTCTGGAAATAACGCGTACCGCTCCAGTCGGTTATACCGACCGAGGTCGTATCTTTAAAGTTCGGCCGGCCGGCTTTGCTTCCATCATGGCAAGCCACACAGGCACGGTCGAGAATCGGTTGTATCTCATATTTAAAGGTATAAGAACGGACACCGCCATCCGCTATCTTCAATTCATGCGGTTTGCGGGTAGATGCGGCAACCCTTTTCGGAACCGGAATGGTGTTCTGATCTTCATGGCAGCCCACACAGGATACCACTTCGCCCGGCATACCGGTCAGCCAGCTACGCATCCACTGCACGGCACGTCCGTCCGCATCGAGCGGTTGGAGGGAGACAGGCGTATTGGCCGGAATTTTAAAGATAGCAGAACCATCCTCTTCTACCGGAACGGTTCCCAGCAGACGCTTGATATCCCATCCGGCCTGGATACCGTGATTATAATGGTCGGACAGCGTTCTGCGATAAGCATATTCATACGCATAGACACGGAATGACTTGATCTGTCCGCGGGGAACGCCTCTCAGTCCTTCGCCCTCATAAATATCCTGGATAAAGACAGTCGCTTCCTTTTCATTCGGTTTGATACGATCCGGGATTGCCGGAGGAACCGGAGTACTTTTCACCGGAACGGAATAGATCATACCGGCATCGTCGGCATTGGCAACTAATGTCAGGTTATCATAAATATCCACCAGATAGATTCCCCAACGGCTGTACGGAGACAGTTTGGCCGTTACCAGGAAAGTCTCGTCGGTCAGCGGATACGGTTTGATGAATTGCGGCCACACACCGTTTACCAGTTCATCTTTTACCTCCGGAATAATCGGACGGCCACGGAACGGCAATTCCTGTATCATACCTTTCTCTTCCTTACGGCTCTTTGCCGGATCGAAAATCATCAGACGGCCGGAACGGGCTACCCCGTGGTGACCGGAGATAACACCGACAAAACGGTTCGTCCGCTTCGGCAGCGGCTGCACGTCGAAGATACTGTTCGGGAACATGGAACCGCTACCATATAACGATTTCTGTTCGGTTCCGTCCGGATTCATATGCATCACGATACGGGAGAAATAGTGAGTCAAATCCGTATATTCCCAACGGACATACATCACCTTACCGTTTGCCATCACCACCGGATGCCAGTTCGCATCCTGGTCGAATGTCAGACGGCGCAGGTCACCGTTACTGGGATCATATAAAACCATATTACCTACCGCATCACTACCGTTTACACAAGGTACGCCCTGATAACCGATATTAGAGATCGCCAGCATACGTCCGTCGGGCAGATAGGTCGCATCAAAGAACTCCAGGTCAGGCTCCGGAATGTTGGTTACCTGTCGGGCATTGCCGCCTTCCAGATTGATTTCGTGCACCTGCCATCTACGTGTCGTATCCAATGCTGTAAACATCAAGCGTTTCCCATCCCAGTTCAACACCAGGTCGGTCACGGAGGAACCGTCTACTGCCGGTTTATAAACCGTCTTTTCCTGAAGGTTTCCGCTTTTCAGGCCGGACAATTCCACCAGTTCCGCCTTAAAATTCTTACGGCTGGCAGAGCTAAGATTCGACCAGTTGTTCGGCTGGATACCCAGGCTTCCGGCTCCGACAAAGTTGGCCCGTTCTCCTAAGTTGAATTTAACGGTCAACATCTTATCGACATTCACATCCGGGCTCATCAGCATCAACTCGCGTTTCAGAGCCAACGCCTTATTAGCCTTGTCGAGTGCTTGTTGATCTCCGGTATAGATTCCGGCAAAACCTCCGGCCAGCAGAGACTTCAATTCACTGAAACGTTTTTCAGCCAGATTTACATCAAAACCCGAACTCTTTTTCATGATACCCAAAGCCTCCTGAATAGCTTCCGGTTTCATCCATTCCAGTTCGGCCTGTATTTCCAGTACGGAAATCAAACGGCCGGCCAGACTCTTATAAGCCTGCATCTGTTCGGACGGTGTAGCCAACGATACTACCTTATTCAATTCAGACTGATACCAGGAGTTGTTCTTCAACTCTTTCATCATAGCGTCCAGGCCTTTCTTCGTCCTGTTCAGCTGTTCGGACGTAACTTCTTCTTTTGTCTCACAACTCGGTTGTGCAGATAACACGCTTCCCCCCAACAGGCAGAAAGCCATACATCCTGTAATCAATAATTTCTTCCACATAGGCGATTATTTTTTAGTAACAAGTTTGTCTAATTCTTTTCCGTCCAGATATTCTTCATCCTGCGAATTATACAGGCCATCCATTATATAACGGGCATTCGGGAATACGGATAATATCTTACGTATAGTTTCTGTCTGCCCGGATTTATAAACCGGAGCATTCGTATTCCATAATTGATTGTGAATATCTTTTTCAGGGACGGAAATAAGAAGATCCTTTATATCCATCTGTTTCAACCGGGAAAGATTACCGTCCAGGTTCGCTTCATCGTTCAACAACAAAGATAAAGCCGGAGCCAGGGTAAAGTTCGGACGGTTCACCTCATTCACCAGTTTCTGCAACCCCTCTATGGTATCCGGGGTACGGGAAACGGCTTGCCGCAATACCAACCGGATATTCTTTTCCGCAGCATAATCAGACAGAACCTGGAACGATTCTTTCAAAGAAGCATAGAACTGTTCCATCGTATAATTATTTTCAATGGTCCGCTGGGTAGAAATCAATAATTCATCGGCACCCAATATTTCCATCTTATCAATAACACGCTTCATGATATCCATGCTCTTCTGATAGAAAGGAGGATCATTATTTACGATCCTCAAATCAGGATACAGATTCAATCCGGAAGTCAAATCTACCGTTATTTTCAATTTCTGGCGTCCCAACCAACCGGATTCATGCTTCAACGTTTCTTTTTCCTTATTATTCAGATAACGCCAGTCAATCACCACACGGTCATAATGTTCGAAGAAAGTCGGACGCGACAAAATCTCTTCCTTTACATCCGAGATATTGCGTAAAACAAGCGAACGCCCCGTAACATTCGGTACCGGGGTACTTTCCGGCATAACGGTTATATCCGCTTCATGATTCAACCGGACACGGAAAACGCGCACATTACCGCCGGCAATCGTATTGGAGGTATTTTTACCGAAGGAGGTATTCACAGCCACTTTAGGCGTATATCCAACGGCTTTCATTTCCGAACAGTCTGTCGGTAATTCTTTGATAGAAACAATCTTTCCGGTCTTTGTCCGGAGGGAAAACTCCTTCGGTGTCCAATGTTCGTTGGATATCAGAACGGTATATTCGCCATTGCCTCTGGAACAGGTTACAAGGCTCAGTTCCGGGTTGGTTTCGAACAGTTGTACAGAAGAGAAAATATCTCCCATCAATACTTTCACATGGTTTAATATCGGGTAGGGTTTATCCAGCGGCATTTCTTCCTTCACCTTGACAGGAAGTTCACATTGCGGTTGTTCGGTAACACCGTAAGGTGATGCGATAACAGTAATCTTTCCTTTTCCGGCATTCAACTCGATAGCGGCCGGCAGTTCGTTAGATTTTTGCAGGATTGTCGCAGATGCCGGATAAATCAACTCAGCCAACGTATAAGGTACACGCTCGCTTAACGACTGTCCTTTGTAAATCACCGGACCTGAGCACACGGTCGTTTTGTTTCCAGCACGGACACCGGCAATTCCGTCCGGCATGTTTTTCAGTGAACCGGCAGTGATAATCAGATGCCCGCCTTCATTCACATAAGTTTCCAGTTTATCGTTGATTTCTTTTCCCGGACGAAGCTCATCGGCAATGACCAGTACCGGATACTGTTGCAAAACCCATTGCGGCGCATCACTCATCAGACAATCGGCAATATCGCCATAAGGATTAGGGGCAATAAACCCTCTTTCATCTTTATAATAGGAAGCATCCTGATAACCGGGATATAAAATATCGAGCATCCCGTCCGTCAGATAATCCGGCAACTCATACGGCAGATTTCCCCACACTTTATAAGCCTGCCTGGAATATAGATGACGCGGGAAAGACCAGCCGGAAAAGAAATCGGTCATCAAAGCAACCGGTGTATACATCACACCCGGATCACCATATTTATCTACCCATTTAACCGCACTTTGCTGTATCTTACCAATAGGACTCAGCTTCTTGTCGTCTATCCGCATGGACCCTTCGAAACCGACAGCCACACAATCGTACATCAAATGAGTATAGATCAACCGTTTCAGCAATCCGAGCGAGGTCCCTTTCAACGGGCCGCCACTGTTGTAGTCATCATCTATACCGGTAGCATTCGAATCGTATGTCTTATATCCCCAACGGTTCCATACGGAAGCATTACCAAACCAGTTAACGCCATATTGCTTACCGGCTCCGCGGATAAAGGAATAATAAATCTGCGAGTTAGGCAATCCCTGGGCCGTTTCCGCCCCTATCAATGTATAAACTCCTTCTTTCAGGAAATAATGTCCAAAGTTCAGGGAGACAAGAGTTGCCATTTTATTCCCCAGCTGATCGCCCATTTCCTGGAAATGACGCTGGAAGTTAAAGTATTGTTGTTTGCGGTCTGCACCCAACGGATACATTCGCGGAGCAAAACTACCGACATACCGGCCATCCTGTTCACCGTTATCCATACCCAGCCAACGGTCGCCCAGTTCTTTCTCGAAAAGATCGAGTACACCGTCGGGAATAACGAACTGCGTCCAATATCCGCCAGGCCCCGAACCCGGGATATATCCCCAAAGGTCAAACAGATACAGGTTTCTTTTCTTTATCTCGGCAACGACCTCTTTCAGATTATCCTGAAAAACCAGCGGATAGGAAACCCACAAAATATCCCCGAGCTTATCCTTTTCTACCCATTGATCGAGTTTTTGTTTATAATCTCCGGAAAGGTCACGTAGTGCTATAAACTGAATTTTATCATGAAAGAAAGAAGCATCCGGTGATTTCACATGATGACGCAGGTAATCGGGATGATGAGACGGGATCATTTGATAAGGATACAGCTTGATACTATTCTGTGCAAGCAGTCGGTCAGGATACAGTAATCCCAACAAAACAATAAGTATAAGAATCTTTTTCATAAGTATTTATTATTGTTGTTGCGTTAACAAGCCGACAACTGATAAGCCGATCATTTCTTATCGCAACAAAGATGCATTTATATTTTGAGATTATGTTACTTTTCGTTCATAAAAAAGTTAATAATCTACGAAATAGGATCTATTTATGCCCGAATGATAACAATTTACTTCAATCCGATCAGTCCGGAGAAGCCGGTAAATACTCTTTCAAAACCTGCCGGAGTTGTGCCAACGCCTTTTTCTGATACAATTTAACGGCATTCACGGAAACACCCATTTCTTCCGAAATCTCCGCATAGGTTAGATTTTTATATCGGCTAAGCTCAAAAACCCTTTTATATTGAGGAGGCAATTCTTTCACCGCTTTACCAACCCGCTCTATTAGTTCTTTGGAGAGAACATAATCGAGAGGAGATTCATCCAGTGAAAACAATGTATTCCTTTCTGCTATATTGTCATCAATTTCAATATATTCAGGTTGATTTCTTCTCAGATACGACAAACAAGCGTTATGAACAGCCCGTACCAGATAAGCCCGGATAGAAGTTGTAATGACCAACGTTTCCCTGTTCTCCCATAACCAGCGGAAGACATCTCCGACAATCTCTTCGATTATGTGTTTTTCCGTGATGTAAGAACGTGCTTCATAGCAAAGAAAAACATAGTACTTTTTGAATAAAAGTTCAAAAGCCTTATGATTCCCCTTTTGTAACATTACAACCTCATCATGAATATCCATAATAATGCATAAAAAAAGATTATCAATTAAACTCATTATCAGAGTGTTTTACAACACTATACTTCAAATCAAATATTGCATCGGGAACATCAATGACTAGAAAAAACGTTCCTTTTTTTTAGTCATTATTTTTTGATTAAATCATTTGATTTTTATATTACTATAAGAATGATATCTATCACATTTTTAGTACATTTAAAGGCTTAAATCATGAAACATGAGGCCAGCACGATAATGACTAAAAAAAAGGAACGTTTTTTCTAGTCACTATTTTTCAGTAGTCAAAACCTTGATAAACAAAAGAAAAAGCCTAGATTTATAGACATTTCATAATTCCAGGCTTTTCCCTATTTAACTAATATTCTTACTTAATCAATAAGCAGGATCCTGAACAAGAACACCAGCTGCTTTATCTATCTCACCTTGCGGCAGAGGGAAATACATAAATTCAGGTAAAAATTTCTTCGCATAAGTCGGTTCACCCGGATCTACCATTCCATCCAATTGATTAAGAATCTTCCACTGTTTCATCTGGAAATAACGAAGACCCTCAAAACAAGTTTCTACACGCCACTCACGACGAATCCGTTCACGCATCTGTTCTTTTGACAACCCAGCAGGAAGAACAGGCTGATCAGAACGAAGACGCACCTGATTTACTGCCTCATAAGCTTTAGTTGTCGGACCATTAACTTCATTTTCTGCTTCTGCAATCATCAATAAAATATGAGCATAACGAACAATTACAACATCTGCATCCGAAATAGTCTCATACCCCGGAGCTGTAGCCATCGGTTGAATTAACTTTAAACAACCAAAACCAGTGTTACATTGTGAGTTTGTATTAATTACATCTGGAAATTCCGGTTCCGGGAACTTCAAAATGCCTGTCTGAGAAATACTTTCCGACAAACGTCTATCGCGATTTTGGAATAATTTTTCTCTTTCTTTTATCATTTGATCTTTCTTGGAACCATCCGTTGTGTAAATTAAGCTTTCATCAACAGGAACAGTCAACGGAGATTCCCCCCATTTCAGACCATCGGTACATTCGAATTCATTGACTAATGAACGTGTTGTTGACAATGTATTCCATGCAGCATAATATAAGTCCATAGAATTAGTTACGTTTGGAGCTAAATATCTAACAGACCAAATAATTTCGGGAGAAGCCAATTGTTTAGATGAAACAAAGTTATCACGAGTACTGGCAGCCAAAGAGTAACCTTTTATACCTTCCAGTAAAGATACTACTTCTTTCATTACTGACTGGTCTGCCACACCTTGATCATTGTAGCCGTTAAACATCATAACACGAGCCTTCAAAACCTTTACTGCTGAGGCTGTCAAATGTCCAGAGACTTGCGAATCAGAATAAAGAAGATCTGGCAGCTCACTTATTGCTTCATCATAATCTTTAATTATTTGCTGATAGATCTGTTCACGTGTCGCTTTGGGTTGATACATATTATCCATTGTCAAAGTTTCCAAAACAAGTGGAACTTCTTTATAACATTGGAATAACATTGAATAATAGTATCCACGAAGGGCTTTACATTCAGCTAACATCGTTTTCTTTTCTTCCGCAGTTATGTCAGTTTTATCATATGCATTTAGCTGATCTATCACCAAATGAACACGTGCAATGCCTTTATAACAAACTTTATACATATTAGTAACAAAACCTCCTGTGTACGAAGTCAAATCACCTTGGGCTATTGTACGTGAACGTCCATAAGTATCCTCATCATATTGAGTATTTGCATTATCACTTAAGCCATCAAAACAAGGAATTCTATCCGACAGATAACCATTTTCTGTATATACTACAGAATAACATCCGGCTAAAGCTGAAACGAAATCACTTTTTTTCTGCCAAAATATGGATTGTGAAGGAGATGATGGAGGATCTTTCTGAAGAAAATCAGAACAAGAAGTCGCACCACCCAGCACTATGGCTGCTAACATTATATTTATAAGCTTTTTCATCGTAGTCTTAACTATTAAAATTCAACATTAATACCAAACGAACAAATTCTGTTTTGTGGATAAGTAGCTTCCCAACCATTGCCACTACGTTCCGGGTCAATTCCCTTATACGGGGTAACAGTAAACAGGTTATCGCCTGAGAAATAAACTCGCAACCTTGAGATCGATGCTTTTTCAGTAATCTGACGAGGTATTGTATAACCAAATGTCAAGTTCTTCAAACGAAAGTAAGAAGCATTTCTAAGGAAATAAGTATTATCCCTCGTATTTTTAGTACCTCCCATGTTGTCATAATACAATCTCGGATTCTTTGCTCCATAAGGATTTTCTTCGGTCCACATATCTGCAATATAATCCTTCCTAACAGCACCGCCTTGGGCAAATGGATGAGCGCCAAAATACGTAGTATAATATTTAACATTAGCGACACCTTGGCCTATCAATGATAAATCAAAACCTTTCCAACTAGCACCAGCAGTAACAGCATATTCACAAGCAGGGAAACGTCCAGAAACCGGATGACGGTCATCATTATCTATTTTACCATCTTTATTCCAGTCCAGATACTTCAAGTCACCGGGTTGAACAGCATCATTAAACTGTTTTGGAGAATTGTCAATTTCATTCTGATCAGCAAATACCCCAATACATTCCAACATATAAAATTGACCATATGGCAATCCCTCCTGACGAATACCATAATCACCATATTCAACCTTACCAAATTCTTTCAGTTCATTCTTATTATGGGAAACATTAAAACCTACATTATATTGAAACCCTTTCATTGCGCCTTCAGCTATCATATCATTCCATCCCAAAGAAAATTCAATACCACGATTCTGAACTTTACCATTATTAACAGTAGGCGCAGAAAGTCCCAATAAATCAGAAACCTGCGAAGAACGAAGAATATCACTAGTAACCTTATTATACCATTCAAAAGTGAAATTCAAACGATTCAACAACATTAAATCGACACCAACATTCGTTATTGCAGTAGATTCCCATTTAATATTACGATTTGCATAAGCTGTTTGCTGATATCCAACTGTTAAGTCACTCTTATTAAACGGATAATCTTCCACTCCGGCAATCATTGCCTGATAAGGATAAAGGCCTATATTCTGGTTACCTAATTGCCCCCACGATCCTCTAATCTTTGCATTTGTCAACCAAGATAAATTCAGATTTTTCATAAAATCTTCTTCTGTAATACGCCATCCGGCAGAAAAAGAAGGGAACCAGCCCCAGCGGTTTTCAGAAGAAATTCTTGATGTACCATCCAAACGCATATTGGCTTCAAACAAATAACGATCTTTAAAATTGTAATTCAAACGACCGAAACCTGACTGAATAGCCCATTCTTCAACTTTACCTTCATTACTCCAACCGGTCTGTCCACCTGCGTCAATTGTAGGTAATTCAAATGCATAATCACGTCTGTAAGCTTGCAATGTTTGATATTTCTCAGTTTCCTGATTGTAACCAACCATCAAAGCAAAATTATGGTTCTTATTTGGTGTTGTATATTCATACTTCAAATAAGTATATAAATTAGTATAGAAGCGGCGTTCATCTTTCTCTGTTAAACCCAAACCTCCTTTATCCAAAGTACCCATCTGTTCACCTGTATGATATAGATAAATCGGTTCAGACATACCTCTCCAGTCTTTACTCTTATCCGACTGCAATCGGGCAGCACCTTTTGTAAACCAGGTTAAACCTTTCACCGGAGTAACTTCCAACCATAACTGAGTATTAATATCAAAGTTCTGGTAATTCTTCATTGTATTAGTTCCAATAATAGCAGGCACATTCTTGTTGTGTCCTTCAAATTCATACGCAGAAGCAGTCCAACGAGTAACACCGGAACCATCATCCGGAAGCCATGGTTTATAAGTAGGAGCTTGTGCCAATGTAGAAAGGAAAGCATCTCCCTGTCCCTGACGTGGCTCCTTACGATCACCATACATCATATTGGAATATGCACCTACCTTGATAAAATTATTTACCTGTGAAGTCAAATCCAATGTCACATTGTATTTCTTATAATCAAACCCTCTCATTGTTCCCGGTTGGTTTACATAGTTTAAGGAGAGATTATAAGTTGTCTTATCTGCATTTCCGGCAATTGACAAATTATGAGTCTGCACAACAGAAGTCCGAAACATATAGTCAAGCCAATCGAAACTTGGGTATTCTTCACTTCCTGCATTCTGACGATAAGCATCAATAATTTCCTGAGAATAAAGGTCACTTCTTCCTGAATTTGTTTTGGCTATATTTGACAATTGCATAAATTCAACAGAATTAGTAACAACATCATACATTTTAGTCGGACTATAAAGTCCTACATTTCCATGATACCCTATAGTAACCTTCTGACCATTAGATGCTCCCTGTTTTGTGGTAATAAGAATTACACCGTTAGCTGCGCGAGCACCATAAATAGATGCAGAAGCAGCATCCTTCAAGACTGAAACACTCTCAATAACACTTGGATCTAGATTTGTCATACTTCCAGGGACACCATTAATCAAAATCAACGGGTCAGACCCTGCATCGGAGAAAGTACCCTGACCACGAATACGGAAACTGGCACTTTCATTACCAGGTTGTCCTGTCCCCTGATTTACGCGTAACCCCGGAACTTGGCCCTGTAATAATACAGCAGCATTTGCAACAGGACGTTTTGATATTTCTTCTCCCGTCACAGCCGTCACAGCACCTGTCAAATTCAATTTCTTCTGTGTACCGAAACCAACCACAACCACTTCGTCCAAGGCCTGTGAGTCTTCCTTCAGGATGACAGAAATAACCGATTTATTTCCTACTACAATGCTCTGTTCGATATAACCGATATAAGAGATTTGTAAAGTTGCTCCCTCAGGAACATCCAAATCAAAATTACCTTCTGCATCGGTTACCGTACCGATTGTCGTACCTTTCACCACTACATTAGCACCGATAACAGGTTCATCATTCGGATCAAGGATACGTCCCGTAATATGCTTAACTTGCTGTTGCACAGCACCAGGCCCAACCAATCCGGCACGGGTAATAACAACATGACGATCGTTAATTTCATAACGAACATTCCGTCCGTTAAACAGCACGGCCAATACTTCATTGATTGATTTGTTGTTTAGAGAGACAGATACTTTTTCATCCAGATTCAAGTCTTTCACATCCAGACTGAATGAAAATTCGCTTTGGCTCTTGATGGATTCAATAGCCTCACGGATCGTGGCATTTTTAAGATTTAAGGAAAGCATATGTTCAGTCGCATACGTGCTTGCACTTAATGTAAGCGTCCCGGCAACAAGAAATACACCGGCAAGATTGGCCAGACGTCCTGCTCTTGTAGCCAATAAGTCCTGAACAGATTTTCTAAATGTTTTTTTCATACTTCACTTGTTTAAGATTTAACTTTTTAATTACTTGAAAAAAGGGTTGATAATTTTTCTACCCTACGGTTATTACTACTTTTTCCTCATTCACATTTACTTTTTTAGTTTGACTTATGTTAATTAAAAATTCTAATAAGCTCCGGTTTCACCTCATACCTGAATTTATCGCCGGAAGACAAGATTTCCAGTACTTTTTCTATCGAAACATTCTCCTGAAAATCTGAATAATAGACGATATGTTTTAGTTTATCGCTTTCTATCCGGATCGGTATATTGTATAGGCGTCTTAATTCTTTTGCTATTTCTTCAAGCGAGACCTTATCAAAGGTCATCGCTCCGTTACGCCAATTCTCTATATGGCTGGCATCCACTGAATCGACCTGCATGGTCTGAGTCATTTTCTTGAAGGTGAACCGCTGGTTCGGTTTCAGTACGACCGGGGCGGCATCGGTCAGAAAATCTCCGACCTTCACCGCACCCTCTTTGAGGGTTACTTTCACCTCTGAGTCTTCTTCATAGGATTTTAGATTGAATTTAGTACCGAGAACCTTCACTGTTAATTTCCCGGTATTCACCACAAATGGTAATTCCTTATTTTTGCTTACTTCAAAATAGCCCTCCCCTGTCAATTCGACATTTCTCGATTCCTTGGCAAAGTTTGAATCATACGTCACCTTACTCCCGGCATTCAGCCAAACAACAGAACCATCCGGAAATGTAATTTTTGATTTTGCTCCGTCCGGAACCTCAACCACATATTCTTTGTATTCTTCAACCGCTTCCGCAGCCGTTCTTTCCGATTGCCATAAAAAGAATAAGGAAGAAATACCACACAGCAAAAAAACGATCGCCACAGCAGAAATTCTGAATGCATACTTATAGAAGTTTATCCGGTTAGAGAATTTATTGTCCTTCCTAAACTTACTTATAGCCTTTTCTACATTAAAATCATCCGCATCAGATACAATACCAGCCGCTTTCCAGACAGTAATGGTATCATGGAAATAAGTTTTGTTCTCCGGAGCCTCTTTGATCCATTGCCGCAAAACGGCATGACCTTCAGCCTCCAAAGAGCCGTCCAAAAAATCTTTTATATAATCGTCTATTTGCACCATTTTTTAAATTTATGAGTAGAAAATTTCCCTCGTTATAATTAAAGGCGCAAAAAAAGAAAAGGAGGGTATATGGACTTTCATATTTTTACAATAAAAATAACATTTCCAATTGGGATATATCGAGTATCATGTAGTCCTGTTCCTGGAGGTTCTCCTGCCTATTATATGATATGGGTCTATCCTGATGGGCACTATGATGAAACAAACAAAAAGTCACAAAAACACTATCTATTACAGCATAATTCTAAAATTTACCAGATAAAAAAACATGCACATTCAGCCAAACATCCATTCCAGCGCGCCAAATTAAACACTTATTAACGGAAAGCCCTTGTTTTAGATGCTTCATTATTCCATTACTAACTTTTCGAATCTCGCTTAAAACAAAATTTTTCTCGTTTTAACTGGGTTGAAAGTTCGTTTAAACCGAAAAATACTTTTACTGCAGTCAGATTTTTGCTGAAAACGCAGCTATTTATCGTTAAAAACGCATGTTATAAAACATTTTTATTTTCTATAAACACCTAAAATTATATCACAAACAGATTACCATATAAATAGCAATAACAGGTCTAACCGAACAAGTTTCTTCAAATTTTCCCAAATTGTGTCCATTCAAATCATTTACTAATTATATTGAATCAATATGGCAAATACAAACTCTGTTACAATCGCATTAACCCAGACAGCTGCGGCACCTAGCACATAGAGAGCAACCTCCAATAGGATAAAATAACATTTTGTCAATTTTATTTATTTGAATGATTTCCAAATTGGATAATGAAATACCGGATATCAATATATACATTATTTTTCTGTATTTTTGCAGGCAAATAATTCATAAGTATATAAGAATGGATCAAAATCCCATAAAGATACCCTCTCCCTTACTTTCATTGGTTCCCATACTTGTATTGGTAACCCTTTTGTTTGTCACAATCCGGATATTCGGCAGCGATGCCCTGAGCGGAGGAAGTCAGGTAGTACTACTTACGGCCACGGCTGTTTGCTGCCTGATTGCCATGGGATACAGCAAAGTGCGCTGGAAAGCGATCGAACTGGCGATGATCAATAATATATCCGGAGTGGCTACGGCTTTGATCATTTTATTGATCATCGGGGCTTTATCCGGTAGCTGGATGATAAGCGGAGTCGTCCCGACACTGATCTATTACGGGATGCAGATCATTCATCCCAGTTTCTTTCTGGCATCCACCTGCGTTATCTGTGCCATAGTTTCCGTTATGACTGGAAGTTCCTGGACCACCATAGCAACTATCGGTATTGCCCTCCTGGGCATCGGGCAAGCACAAGGATTTGACGATGGCTGGATTGCCGGTGCTATTGTTTCCGGCGCTTATTTCGGAGATAAAATATCCCCGCTTTCAGATACGACCATCCTTGCCTCATCCGTGACGGACACGCCGCTGTTCAAGCACATCAAATACATGATGATCACCACAGTCCCGTCCATAGTGATCACATTAGTGATCTTTACCGTAGCCGGACTGACACACGAAGCAATCGCTTCCGATCAGATTGCCATGTATTCTGTCTCTTTAAAAGAGACATTCGATATTTCCTTATGGCTATTGATCGTCCCGATCATAACAGGTATCCTTATAGCCAAACGCATACCGTCTATCATCACCCTTTTTATTTCCACAGCTCTGGCCGGCATATTCGCTTTGATTTTCCAGCCCCATCTGTTACAGGAAATATCCGGTTTGCCGATAGAGAACATGCAATCACAGTTCAAGGGACTAATTATGACCTTCTATGGCAGTACCCAGGTCCAGACGGGGAATCCGGATTTGAATGACCTGGTTTCCACACGGGGTATGAGCGGTATGATGAATACGATCTGGCTGATTATCTGCGCTATGTGTTTTGGTGGTGCCATGACGGCCAGCGGAATGTTGGGAAGCATTACTTCCGTATTTATCCGTTTTATGAAACGGACTGTCGGACTGGTTGCTTCAACGGTTGCCTCCGGCCTGTTCCTTAATATCTGCACTGCCGACCAATATATCTCCATCATCCTGACCGGTAACATGTTCAAGGATATTTACCAGAAAAAAGGATATGAGAGCTGTTTGTTAAGCCGCACGACGGAAGATGCGGTGACTGTCACCTCTGTTCTTATCCCCTGGAATACTTGTGGTATGACACAGGCAACCATCCTGGGTGTCGCCACATTCACATATTTACCTTATTGTTTCTTTAATCTAATCAGCCCGTTAATGAGCATCACTGTTGCTGCCATCGGGTTTAAAATCAAACGAATAAATGAAAAAGCTGAAAGTATCGCTACTGACTAAAGTAGTCATTGCCATTGCTGCCGGTGTATTATTCGGCCAGTTTCTACCGAATGGTATCGCACGTATCTTTGTGACCTTCAATTCGTTGTTCGGCAACTTCCTGTCGTTCTCCATCCCCCTTATTATCCTGGGGCTGGTAACGCCTGCTATCGGCGATTTAGGGAAAGGTGCCGGAAAGCTACTGGCCATTACGGCTTTGATAGCTTACGGCTCGACTATATTTTCAGGCTTCTTTACCTTTTTCAGTAGCTCGGCGATCTTTCCTCATATCCTGCCGGCCAATACGGAACTGACAGCCATGGATAATCCGGAAGATTTCATGCTGACGCCCTACTTTACGGTAGCCATGCCGCCTCTGATGGATGTAATGACAGCCCTGCTCCTATCATTCACAATCGGTCTGGGACTATCCTATATCAGTGGTAATACACTGCGGGAGGCATTTAATGACTTCCAGAAAATTATCACCATATTGATCGAAGCGGTAATCATCCCGTTGCTTCCCCTGCATATTTTCGGTATTTTCCTGAATATGACAGTCAGCGGCCAGGTAATGAGTATCATAACGATGTTCCTGAAAGTGATCATTGTGATATTCGTGCTCCACGTGTTGCTTTTGCTCATCCAGTTTACGGTAGCCGGAAGCATCAGCGGCAGGAATCCGTTCCGGCTGTTAAAGAATATGCTGCCGGCTTATGCCACCGCATTAGGGACCCAATCGTCAGCCGCCACTATTCCCGTGACACTGGCCCAGACGGTAAAGAACGGTGTCCGCGAGACAATCGCTATTTTTGTAGTGCCTCTCTGCGCGACCATCCATCTTTCCGGAAGTACGATGAAGATCACGGCCTGCGCCATGGCGATCATGTACATGGCCGGAGAACCGGTCACCTTTGCCGGAATGGCAGGATTCATCATGATGCTGGGTATAACGATGGTAGCCGCACCGGGAGTTCCGGGAGGAGCGATCATGGCGGCATTGGGATTGCTGCAAAGTATGCTCGGTTTCAATGAGACATTGCAGGCGCTGATGATCGCACTTTACATTGCAATGGATAGTTTCGGAACAGCCTGCAATGTAACCGGAGACGGTGCCATTGCGATTGTAGTAGATAAGATTGCCGGAAAACAACAGACTTCGCCCGACATAACCGAATAGTTTTTCAGGAGACATCACATTATTCATTGAAAGTCTTCCCAATGAAAAATAAAAAAGAGGTACGTCTATTTTGATTTAGACGTACCTCTAAATTCATTTACACCTACCTCTAAATCGAATTAGACCTAGGTGTATCCGAAAAATCTTTATAATAATTCCTGTAAAGTATTTACACCTTTTTCCCGCATCATTGTAATAGCGATATGTGCACAGGCATAGGCATCCGCCATTGCATGATGGTGATTCCTCAGGTCATATCCGCAATAGGCAGCCACAGTATGTAGCTGATGGTTCACCAGAAAAGGATACATTTTTCGTGACAACCGGCAGGTACAATAGAACTGATATTTGGGATAGGCCAGTTCGTAAGCCATATGTGCAGCTTTCAGGCATCCTTCATCGAAAGGACTGTTGTGGGCTACCAGTGGCAAATCGGCAACCTTCGGTGCAATTTTCGCCCAGACTTCTTCAAAGTCAGGTGCCTCATTCGTATCTTCCGGTGTCAGTCCGTGAACAGCCGTTGTCCACTGAGTATAATAGTTAGGATACGGGCGGATCAGGCTATACACCTGATCGATCACATGATTATCTTCTATAATGACAATCCCGACACTGCATACACTACTGCGTTTCCCATTGGCGGTCTCAAAATCTATTGCGGCAAAGCGTTCCATATAAGTTTATTAGTTATTATGGCAAAGATAAAGATAAAAACATACGAAAAGACATTGTAACCCGTTATTAATCATAGTAACACTTTAAAAGCTCACCGGATGAAAAAGAAAACCATGATTTTATTATTCTCTCTGTCAGGCCTGTTTCTTATTTTATGTGCGTTAACTTTTAGACCCATTAGTAACCCTAAAATGGATGAATGTTCTTTACTGCAAGGAAAACTGGCAAAAGTTAAAAGTGACCCTAAAACGAAAGACATTTATTTACGCCTGGAAGACGTAGATAGGCATTTATACATCAACAGGGGTTTAGAAAAAGGTCTGACCGAAGATCGCCTGAAGAAACTGATCGGAGAAAATGTGTCACTTTATGTGGTCAATCATTGGACCTTGTTGGATCCCCAAAGCAAAACAGGGCATGTATCGCAAGTTGAACATGCCGAAGAGATATTATATACGGAGTTTGACTAACTGAATGAATCCCCTTATATTGCCTTGTCTTAGGAAATACAAGGGGATTATTTGATTTAATTATAATATTTGGATAACACAACCTACATCTTTCGGGAGTAATTTCATTTGAATCATCGCCTTTCCATTTTTGAATTTAGGTTCTATGATTCGGTCATTCCATGCGTCATAAAATCGGGTACCCTCCATAGCTTCTATTTCTAAAACATCACCTTCGTAAATACTGTTTGATGCATTAAACAACGTCCACACACATTCCTTTTCAGAAGGGAAATAATTGGCATAAATGAATGGTTGTCTGGTTTCAATTAAAGGTTCCGGTTCCATTGAGCGAAAAGCTTCTTTGTGAGTGCTAAGTATCGAGTAACATTTCCTAATTGTTGCCCTCACGTCTTCCGGAAACCACTTAGGATTACTCAACGGACCGGAAAGCCAAAGACCTTCCCCGTTAAAAAAAACATGTTTTATACCTATCGTATCATGCCCTATAGGATCATCAATATGTAAAATTTCAAACAATTTATAATCAGGAAATGCAAACCTGTTTAAATTGACTACAGCCGGATTATGTCTCACAGAATCTCTTCCGGTACAAATCGCATAACTAAAACTACCATCCTGATATTGGGTTGAAATATCTGTCGGACACTCTTCTGTATATGTAACAATATTAGCAGATATCTTTCTTTTAATATGATTCATCAGACCCGCTTCTGCGAACACTTGCATTTCACTATTCACGGAAGTATGATGTACATCATGACCATGAGAAGGATTATAACAGCCATATTGCCATCCAAAACCGAACTGGTCGATGTAAACCCCGTCTGCTCCCACTTCTTCAGAAGATCTTTTTACAGTATTTGCTATATATTCGCGCCATTCTTCCACCAATGGACAAGGATAATAATATCCGTCACCAAAACGCGCATATCGATTCGATTTCGCATCCAACATCTGCCAGTCTGTACCATGCTCCTTACAAACTTTAGAAGTAGGAGATAACAAATATCCTTCATGATAAAGTCCAACTGGTATTCCAGAAGCTTTCACTTTCTTCACCTGTGACTGTAATTCTTTCTTATTCAAATAATGCCAGGGAAAATAATCACCACAACGCCCTTGATCCGGCGTTTGTCCCCAATCAAATAAATGTAGGTAATCCACACCTCCAAAAGCATTGACCGACTCATTCACTTTGGCTATTAAATCGACTTTGCCGGTTTTCAGATCATGAGCGCCTGTCTCTCCACTATTATCATACAAAAATGTTTGTCTGAAATTATATACATCACGAAACCAATCTTTGCGTGCTGTTATGGGTCGCAACGTATTTTTTAACCAACTCCTGTATTGGGTAAAAGCAGCATGCCAATCACCCTGATGGACACTCAATTCAGCAGAAGGTAGAGACCATGACTCACCGGGAGCCAACATTTTGGCCCGGTATATCACTCCCATACTTAAAATATTTTTGTTTCTATCCAGATAATATTTCTTCGGATAATTAGAATCATCCAATGTCTGTAACATAATACCTCCATGCCCAATCCGATAAACATCTATAAATTGGAAAGGGAAATTACCACTATAAACTTCAGCATAAGAAATACTATCCGTGTTATTAGCCATCTCTCCCTGACGGGGAAAGAGCTGGTAGATTTCATCAGATTCGACTTCCGTAATTTCCCAATCCTTTAACACCGGAAATCGAGGTTCAACCCAAACTGAATCATTTCCATTATTCGTGAGCACCAATAACAAACGATAGCAACCGTTATCTACACTCTCAACCGATAAAGAAGGGGATATCCCCTCTCCTTTTCCAATATCAAATAAAGGAAAAGAAGAGGGTTTCCACTTCATCTTTGAGGTATTTTCTACAAAATTTGTAATAGCGCCCTGTTCGTTACATTCCAATATAAAACATTCCTTCGGTATGTTATTACATTGTACAAAAACGCACAAACATATTACCAGTACAAATAAACTCAAAGTTGTTTTTTTCATACCATTCAAAAATCTATTTCAAACATCAAAAACCTGGATTCTGTATCAAAGCTTTATTCATTTCCATTTCCGTCTGAGGAATAGGCCACAAATAGTGTTTTTTCTCATCAAACACTCGAGTCGTATAGACTTCGCCCAATAAATTTTTAAATGAACGTCCATTTAGCATTGAAGCTGCAACCTTCCATCTACGAATATCCGAATAATAAATACCCTCTCCTGCCAATTCTATCATTCTCTCATTTCTGATTAATTGCCGCATTTCATCTTTCGATTTAGATGAAATATCTATCGCTTTGACTCCTGCTCTTTCCCTGAGACAATTCAATGCATTATAAATACTGGCATCCGGAGTACCTAATAATTCATTTTTTGCTTCTGCATACATTAATAAAACGTCTGCATATCTGATAACAATATAATTTTGATTATCATCTCCCCAGGCCGAACCGTCATCTTCGACTACATATTTTCTCCACATTAAACCTGTACGCGTTCTACCTTTTACATAATCGCCTGCCTGTAACGGAAAAACATAGTCTAGTCCCTTAAATTTGGTACCCGGACGCATTACTGTTATATCCATACGTTTGTCACGATTTGCATAGCGATTTGCAGGATCATAACCCGAAGCGGAATCGGTTATAGGCAACCCATTTGTACAAAGATATGAGTCCAGAAGTTCTACGGTAGGACAAGAAGTATTGGTACTACCTGTCCCATTACAGGATAAATTTCCCAACCAATAATCTAAAGAACCTCCTTCACCTATCTTTGGTCCCAAATATTGCACATCAAATACAACCTCCTTGTTATTCTTATTATGATAATCAAAAACATCTGCATAATTATCCAATATACCATACTGATAAGTATCAGAGTTGTTAACTAACTCTTCAAACATTTCAACAGCTTTCTGATAATCCCCTGCATACAAATAGACTTTACCTTTTAGTGCAATTGCAGCCCCTTTAGTAGCGCGTCCGGTTTCTGATGTCTCATATTTAATATCTAAAACCTTAATCGCATCATCAAGATCTTTTATGATAGCACTTCTAATTTCTTCTACAGGTGTACGCCCTTTATTTGCATTCTGTACAGTAATTTCTTCCAGATATAATGGGACATCGCCCCAAAAATCTATCAGATTAAAATAGTACAATGCACGAAGGAATTTACATTCTCCAATCAAACGTTCTTTCAAAGTCTGATCCATATCGATATCCACTATCTTTTCCATGGCCACATTTGCCCGGTTAATACCCCGATAAAGAATTTCCCATTTATCTTTAAATGAACTATTTCGTGCAGTATGAAGTCCCAAATTCACATCTCCGTTGGAAGTTTCATCTGCAATCGGACTATACATATCGTTCAGTACATAATTACCATATACAGATTGTAAAGATGCATAGACAGCTGTTACACCTTGAACGGCATGCTCTTTAGTTTTCCAAAAATTCGACTCGTCTACATAATTCAAGGGATATTTAGTCAAATAATCATCACAGGAAAAAAACAACCCGGCAAATAATGATAAAAACAATAATATCTTTTTCATAACTATCTCTATTAAGCATATTAATTAAAACGTCAGATTCAATCCGAAAGTAAACTGTCTAACATTAGGATGGTTATTAGCCATACGAATTTCAGTATCATAGCGCTGGGCACTTGTCGATGCCGTTTCAGGATCCAATCCGTCATATTTTGTAAAAGTCAACAAATTCTCACCACTGACAAACAGACGCAGATGTTCGACTCCCCACCGCTGAAATAAAGTATATTTCGGGAAAGTATAGCCAATTTGTACATTTTTCAATCGTACATAATTTGCATTTTGTAGCCAAAAATCAGAAGCAATTGTATTTCCCTGATAATCGGCTGTCAAACGGGGTAGCTCTGCATTTATATTTTCCGGAGTCCACCGTCCCAGCCACTTCGTACGATATGAACGACCTCTTCCCACATTGGGATTATCCCAGTTATCCTGTCCCCATACTTGATATCCTAATAACGACTGGAATAAGGCAGAGAAATCAAAATTCCGATAAGAAGCAGTTAAATTCAGTCCCAATACATAATCAGGGGTAGATTTTCCAATCACTGTACGGTCATTATCATCAACAGTTCCATTATTATCCAAATCACGATAAATCAAATCTCCCAATTCATTGCCATATTTCTGTTTAGCATGATTATCAATATCTTCCTGAGTACGAAATATACCGTCACAAATAAACCCATAATAAGCGCCATATTCATATCCGTCACCAATAATAGTATTATCGCCAATAATAGGTTCTCCTCCTCTATACTTAGTAACGATATTTGAGACATGAGAAATATTGAAATTTGCTCCAACAGAAACCTTTGGGTTGATATTCTTATGATAATTAAGAGATAACTCCCACCCTTTATTCTTCACATTTGCCAAATTCTGATACGGAGCACTTAATCCACCTAAAACACCAGGAAGAGGGGCTGTGATCAAGATTCCTTCAGTGTTTCGTTTAAACACATCAAAGGTGACATCAAAATCTTTCAGGAAACCAAAATCAATACCGAAATTCGTGATTTTTGTTTTTTCCCATGTGATAGATTTATTAGGGACACCGGAGGGTGCAGCACCCTGTGAAACATTCTGTCCGAATACATAAGACTCTCCATTTCCCATTCCATACACATTCGCGAACGTATAGTTATTTCCTATATTATTATTACCCAGGGTTCCATAAGAAACACGAAACTTAAGATTATCGATAAAACGAGCGTTATCTTTCAGAAATTTTTCTTCTGAGGCTCTCCAACCCAAAGAGAATGAAGGGAATGTACCCCACCTATAATCTTCCGAAAAACGGGATGAACCATCACTTCGTACATTTACTTCCAACAAATATTTGCCCATATAATCATAATTCAAACGGGCAAACCAGGAAACCAAAGACCATTCTTCTGCCCAACCACTTCCCCATGGAGAAGATGTAGAAAGATTGATCTGGAATTCATCAAAATCAGGCATGCCTCCTCTTCCTATCAAAGAATAATCCTGACGAAACTTCTCCGTGTTAAATCCAGTTAGAACTTTTACATTATGCTTATCCCAAAGTGAAAAATCATACTTGGCTGAAGCATAAAATGATTGCCAGAGATCTCTATTGGTTATCTGATTAAGTATGTTTTCAGGGAATGGACTTCTGATGATAGATTCTGTCTGAAAATTCCACATGGGGGTATAGTGTAGCTGTGTTTTAGTAAAAGAAGCATTATTATTCAATGCATAATTACCTTCGAAAACCAGATTTTTGATCGGTTCATACACAATGTAAATTTTCCCCATATACTTATTTCCATTTGTCTTTATAGAACGACCATCATTAAAAGCTAACATGTTGTTACCCTGATTATCTTCTCCCTGGGCCATTGTGGCACCAAATCGTCCGTCCGGATGAACAGGCAGAGCACTAGGAGATGAATTTGCCAAACAAGCCATAATATAGCCACTCTCATAAGCTTCACGCAATACATTATATTGAATATTTGAATTCAACCCGACTTTAATCCATTTATTAATCTGCGATTCAAGATTCACTTTAATATTATAGCGGTCATAGCCAGTTCCTTTCAGAATCCCTTCATTATTCAAAAATCCGAGTCCCACATTAAACAGGAAAGCATCATTTCCTCCATTGATCGATACATTGTTTTCCTTTCTCCAGGTAGGATTATATATTGCTTCCAACCAGTTTGTATTCGGATATAAAAGCGGTTCGTTTCGATGTGCTTCCCATTCTGCTATAGTTGCTTCCGGGATAACAGGTATGCTACCTGGGGAGATATTATTATATCCTTCATTTGTCAGTCTGGCCGTTGTCGGATAATCACTTACCACATCGAATAAGTTGGTTGCTTCCTGACGGGAAAACAAACCGCTATAAGAAACTTTGATTCTACCCTTATTCCCCTTTTTTGTTGTAATAAGTATAACCCCATTTGCTGCACGGGAACCATATATAGAAGCAGAAGAGGCATCTTTCAAAACAGAAACAGACTCAATATCATTCGGATTTACATCATTCAAACTACCAATAATTCCATCTATCAGAATCATTGGAGACGAATTATTCAACGTACCGACCCCGCGAATATTGATACTGGCATCATCTTTACCCGGTTGTCCTGAAGATTGTCTGACATCTAAGCCTGCCACCAAACCGGAGAGTCCACTTGATATATTAGATATCGGACGTCCTTGTAACTTTTCTTCGACATTAACACTGGCTACGGAACCTGTCAGATTCACCTTTTTCTGGGTACCATAACCCACAACAACTACTTCATCCAGTTTCTGGGAGTCTTCTTTCATTACAATCGACACAACAGATTTATTTCCAATCTTAATATATTGATCCAGGTATCCGATATAAGTAACCCGGAGAGTAGCATTAACTGGAACCTCAAATGAAAATTTACCATTAAAATCAGTTATAGTCCCTTGTGTTGTACCATCTATCACTACATTCGCCCCAATCACAGGTTCATCATTTTCATCAGTGATCGTACCGGAGATCACCCGTTCTTCTTTTTTCTTTTCCTGTGCTTTAGCTTTCAATGTTAAGACAATCAGGTTCTCCTTTTCTTTCTTATATGTTATATCCGTATTATTCAACAACTTAGACATAACTGATTCTATAGAAGAATTTGTTACAACCAAAGAAGTTATAACATCAAGACTTGTTAAATCATCATTATAAAAGAACTGATAGTCACTATTCCGCTCTATTGTTTTCAATATTTGCCGAATCGACTGATTTTGTACACTAACTGTTATCTGTGAATAAAGAGATGCCGATAGAAATAAAAACAGCAATAACAATCCACTACGTTTAATTTGCAGTTTTTTAATCAATTGCATTGCCACTACAAATACTTTTTTCATATTTTTGTAGATTTAAAATTGTTTATGAATTGCGCTTGATATTTGCAAGATACGAAAGCGCAGTTTTATTAACATGTTGCAGATAGGGCAGTGTCTTTCACTGTCCTATTTTTGTTTACGTGATTCTATGATGTATTTTTCATCTATTCTACATTTTAAGGTTCAACAATTCAGACATTCTCACTTTAAAGCCTTTTCGTAATAAGCTTTTTCTTTTATATTTTCCCGCAATATGATTACACTATCCTTTACTTCATAATCAAGAGGTGATGTTAAAGACAGAATCTGTAAAATACTTTCCAAACTTGTATTTCCAGGGGTTCCAGTAAAACGATATTGCTTGAGAGATTCCGTTTCAAAAACAATCCTTGTATTATAATATCGTTCCAAAACACGCACTATATTTTCAAAAGATTCCGCTTCAAAATTCAATATATTATCTTTCCAACTAGCATAATCTTTTGCATCATATACTGTATTTTTTTTCAACTTTCCCGTCTGCCTATTAAATACAATCCTCTCATTCGGCAATAAAATCTGCCTATCCGAGAAAGAACAGACTTCAACTTTTCCAGTCATCAGGACCGTAGAGATTTCAGATTCATCCGTATACGATTTCACGTCAAAACTTGTTCCAAGAGCCTTAACAGACAAATCATTTGTCTTAACAATAAACGGTCGGTCTTTATCCGGAGACACCTCAAAATAGGCCTCTCCTTCTAAAAGAAGGACCCGCTCACGATCATTAAAACCACTACCATATATTAATTTACTATCAGAATTTATCCAAACTAAAGAACCATCCGGCAATGTTATATTGGCTTTTTGCCCTTTTTCTACCGCTACAATCATATCCGACATAGTCATTTTATTCTTTGTATACGAATAAACTCCATACGCGGTCATAATAAGTAGCAATACTACGGCTGCAATCTGGCTAAACCATCTACGATATCTTGCTCGGGATAGAGTAAATCTTTTCGTCTGATTTATCGGTGTCGAAAAATTTATATCAGAAATTTTCAGTTTAATCTCTCCCAAGAGTTTTCGTTGTAATTCAACATCTATTTCCGAAGAAGCCATATTCCATTCCTCATCCGCCCAGTCCTGAAAAGAGCCTTCGCTTTTCAGCCATTGGATGAGAACCTGAATTTCTTCTGCAGAAGCCTGCTTTAACAGGAACTTATCAAATAATTGTATGTAATCAGTCTTTTCCATTTTATTGTGTCTATTAGGTATACAGGCAACAGATACAAATCCGTTACCCGCCCTCGTGTATTTAACTTTTATTAATCAATTAATAAATAAAGGAGTAAAGAAACAGATAAACCGTAGTGTTGATTTATCCGGCTACGCATGAATGAAATAGCCTTGGTTAACTGTGATTCTACCGTATTTTCAGAAAGATTGAGTTTTTTTGCAATTTCCTTATTAGTCAGCATATTCCGGCGGCTTAGAACAAATATCTCCCTACGGGCAGGGGGCAGTTGGTCTATCAATGAGTCAATGTATTCTTCCAGTAAGTGATAATCGACTTCTTTTTCAGTTGTGTTTTCTGTTGGTTCGGAGGCTATTACTTTTTCCTGATAGAGCTGTTCCAGCATTCTGTGCTGATAAATATTTACGAGTTGGTTTTTGGCTATTGTACAAAGGTAAGCTCCAAACGATTTTCCGGGATCAAGAGACTCCTTCCCTTCCCAAACCTTGATAAATACAGCTTGTACAATTTCCTCCGCCAGATAACTATCCCCTTTCGAAATACGCATAACAAAGTTATAGAGTTTACCGCTCCAAACAGTATAAAGATATTCAAAAGATGTAGTGTCTCCTTTTCTAAGATTACAGATGTGTTGTGATTCCTTATCCATAATGTATGCAGTTACCCATGCAAAGGTAAAAGAATTATCAAATGACAAAACAAAAAACAGAAAAAAGGGTATCCGTCGGATACCCTCATCTTTCATTTTAGTAGTTATGGATTAAAAAAACTGTTTTTTGATCAAAGAATCAACGCTAGTACCGTTTTAACACCGGCAGAAGTATATTTTCCATGACCTTATATCCCTCCGCATTAGGATGTACCCCATCTCCGGAATACTTTTCAGGTAATCCATTCCGTTCGTCTGCCATTTTAGAGTGATAATCTACATAGGTAATTCTATTATGGTCTGCATATGCTTTAAGCATTTTATTCAGCTCAATAATTTTTTCCGCCGGCTCCAGTCCCTTATGCCAACTAAAGTCATAAGCAGGTAAAACAGAACAAAGAATCACATCTATCTTATGAAGTTTCGCCAATTCAATCATAGAAACAATATTTCCCTTGATATTCTCCAAAGAGATATAACCGTTATTCTCCGCAATGTCGTTAGCTCCGGCAAGGATTACTACCGCTTTAGGTTTAAGGTCGATCACATCTTTGCGGAAGCGAACCAACATTTGAGATGTGACCTGTCCGCTGATTCCTCTAGCTATAAACTCATTCTTCTTAAAGAACAACGAATCGGCATACCACCAACCTTCGGTAATCGAATTTCCTATAAACACGACTTTCGAAGGAGTTTTTACAGTCTTGTTCTGTTCTGCATACCGTTCGAAATTGGCCCAGTCGACTGCCTGTTGGCCAAATAATGAAGTTGTGGCCAATACACAAATACTTAGTATCAACCATTTTTTTACGTTTTTCATACTACTATTTTTATTAAGTTACGTTATTACTAAATTCAATCCTTGATGTGTTAACAATTAAAGTTTGGCTTTTTTTATTAGTAAATGATCCATCATTATATTATAATAATTATCATCATCACATAACCGATATATCACGAAATGTTTTCCATCGGCGGCATCTGTAAATGTATTACGTCCCGTTTCAGTATCTATGGCTATATTTACACGTTTGAAACCTAACCGGTTAATTTTTCCGCAAGCATACCCGGCACACCATACTCCAAAAGGGTCCCAAGCATGACGACCGTTTTGAGTCCCGAACGCGACCAATGAACGAGTTACAATATCCCTCTTATCTATATCCACAGCCTGTAATTGACCACCGCACCTGAGCATTCCCCCCACTTCATTTGTAAAAAATAGTATTGGATAAGGCCAGGTCTTACTTACATAATCAATAGCCAATCGGGCTTCCTTAGTAAAGAAAAAATTATTACAACGCCCTTCGGGATAAGTTCCACCGACGATATACAACTGTCCGCATTTTTGTTTTACTAACTCAAGCCCCGACAAATCAGAATATTCATCCGGTTGGCTTTTCAACAGGGCTTCTATATTTGTCGTATACCCGGTAGTGACAATATCCACAGGCGTATTACTTTCTGACAATATCTTTCTATACATTTTTACAGCTTCATACGCATTTACATTACCATCGTTATATGCTGCCATCAAATCCCAATAAGGGGATTCATCCGGATTGTTTGCCATACTTTTTCCGATCAATACATCCGGTTTATTTTCATATAACAGGAAACCTCTCAATGCTTCCAGATTATTCTTTCCGACTATTGAATATGCGACACCTTTTAAATCGATAGTCCCATCATCATCAAGTGCCGTTGCAATCCTTACCGCACATACATCATCCACATCCGTACACATATCGACATCCAATATCATTTCCTTTCCGGGAGTGGTATTCAGATACAGCTCATCCACGTTTCTGTCTTCCTGCCGGTTCTCGTATGTCTTACAACCGGTCAAAAAGATGACCAACAAAATTATTTTAAATTTATCTTTCATCTCGTATTTCATTTTTTATCCACTCACTGCCGGAAGATAATTGATATTAAGGCAGACAGAACGCAGATTACGGCAAAGTTATTTAATAAAATAAATTTGCGTTTATCCGCGTCATCTGTTCTGTCTGCGTTCTTTTACATGATCTTAGAATTTAAAGGTATATATTTCTTTATTTTTTACAGTCTATATCCAAAATGGTACCTTCAATATTACGATGGCCATTTTTATTATAATAATAAACTACAAGAACTCTATTATCTTCCAGCATAATCGGCCAAGGATAACCTAAATCCGGTCCATCACCATCATCACGAAGTATAAATTCTTCGGAAATGGCATAATCCGTACATTCTGCATTCAAAATTCTTGCCCGGATGCCAAAAGGCTTGTGACGATAGCCATATGTCAACAACACACGATTATCAGGGAGCCTCAGAGCCGCCAAAGGATGCCCCTGGAATTGCATTGATTTCCATTCGAAAGTCTTTCCTCCATCAGTCGACCTGGCAATACATGCATGATCGTACAAAGTAGTCCGTAGAAAACCGACTATATCTCCCTTCGGTGTTTCATAAACGGAAGCTTCATTGAATGCAACACTATCATCGGTAGCAACCAGTCCGGAATACTGCCAGGTTTCGCCTTTGTCCTCAGATACAAGCAAATGATTACTGGTTTTTCCTAACGGGGCTGGATCATGACCAGCCACAATCCAATAAATCTTGCCGTTTTTACCTTCGCACATGGCCCCTCTGTTATAAGTCGGCAGAGGCTCTCCCGTTGCGCTGATATAAATTTCCGAATCCAGCGTTGGAGGAATAATCGGATCTTCCCATGTTTTCCCCTTGTCAAAAGACCGCAAGATATATCCTCCTAAAAATGCAATTTCACCACCATGCCAACTCTCATGCAAAACAGGTTTTCCTAAATTGTCTATACCCTCCTGAGAGGAAAAAGCCCAGCCGTAACTGGCACAAAGCAAAGTTCCATCCTTTAATTGCAATAAACAAGGGTCCTGTGAACCACCAAAAGGATGGGCGTAGATTAACTCCGGATCTTTCGTCCAGTTTTCACCATCATTCGAATGAACCTGCACCAAATAGCTGTTAGGATCGACATGCGCATTCCCAGGTTCACCAAAAACTCTTCTGTCCGGTGCACGCCGGAATGCCACCGTATACTCATTGGGCCCCAGCTTTACAGTCGAAGGAAATGTTGCATGAAATTTAGGATCTTCATAAATAACCACATCTTTTACTTTTCGTATCTGTGGCTGTGCTGCCGCTTGCTGTCCCTCAGGGACATTACAACCTAAAGCATTCCAAAACTCATTCTCCATTTTCTCCGCATCGATATTCGTGTATATATCGACCTTTCTTTTGGTTGTACCCGGAGGCGTATCTACCTTCTTTTCTTCCGCCCATTCCGGATTGGTGATCGCATAAATAAGAGCTACATCCCACATGGTCCAGGAAGAAGTCATATTGTCTCCAATCCTCTTTCTCCACCGATCCGCTATAAAAGTACCTATACCTTCCACCTTTTCAAGCTTATTGATCGAATGAGCGTTATGAAAACGCAGTAATCCACTTACGTTATTAGGCATAATATGGAACTCCAATTCTTCTGCATCGCAAAGAAGATCAAAGGCCTCCAAGTCATTAGCCACATTAAATTCATGTTCGCCTATCCATACATCCTTTTCAAAATCATAGGTTTGCCCAAGCCAGTAAAGCGCTATCTTTTTAGCTATTTCAGGCTTCACCATTACAGCAGATGCCACATTCGTCAGGGCTCCGGTACTGATGATTGTCAACTTTTCTCCCGGAGGCAAGTCTGATGCTTTGCGGATAATAAAATCCGTTGCCTCACTTCTGCGAGGGTTGTTTTCAGGACTCCCTTTTTTATAAACGATCTTCCTCTCACTTCCCACGGGTAAGGGGAGGTCTGTCCGGTCTAATAACTGCACCAATACGGCATTCATCAGCCAACTGGTATAGGCAGAATTATCATTCCACCAAGGATCATGTCCTTCCCGCACCGTATTATTCCTTCCATCCCATTGCGCAGCAGTCATTCCGATGACTTCCAGCTTAGGCGACTTCAAAGCAGCAGCGATTGCAAGCAAGTCATCCAGCTCATTATCCGTATCGGCATCAATAATCACGTTTCGTACTTGAACATGCTGGGGAAGTGATGTATTTTCCCCAGCATTCTGTTCTTGTTTACAACCAAACAGACCAATACCAATACTTATTATTACACTAACAAGTAAATATCTCATCCCTATATTCTATTTTCAAGAGAATCAGTCTCCCCAACCAGGAGTCTGTCCGACTTGCGGTTCACGAGTCAATACAGTCAAGCTAAGCGGCCATAACAACATGTGATCCTGCCCTTTCTTATTATTCAATGAAGGCACTATATCAAATGCTTTTCCGAATCGTATGAGGTCCCACCATCTTTTTCCTTCGAACACCAATTCCAGCAATCTTTCTTTCAGAATCTCGTCGTCATTCAATTCTTTAGACCGGTTCACAAAGATGTGTTTGTCAAAATTATCACCATACGCTCTCTTTCTGATCAGGTTCATCTCTTCAGACGGATCCTGTCCCAATGCATTCTTGGCTTCAGCCTTCATAAGCAGCACGTCTGCCAGGCGATATAAAACGAAATCACTCCTGAAATACCTCTGACCATTTTGTACGACTCCCCGCCCTTTACGAATCAAAGCCGGATACTCCATCTCATTATTTTCACCATATCTCAACCCATCGACAAAAGAAGCCTCTTTCCGGCTATCGTCATCTGTAAATTGATTTTTAACCAAATCGCTTACAGTCCAAGCCATACCATTCCCGGTAGTACCTATCACCTCTCCGCTAATCGGATCTATCATACCGCCGTCTGCTCCGGAATAGTTATCCTTAAAATAATTCTCCCCACCATCATAAATAGTGTTTGCAATAGACATGATTATCTCCTCATTGCTTTTATTACCAAATTCAAACAGATCGGCAAAGTTCGGAAGCAACGCCACATCAGCCTTCAGCACTTCATTGCAAGCCGCCAAAGCAGTCTCCAGATCGGCATTCCCTCCGCCGCACCGTTTGGCTGTCCACAAATAAACATCGGCCTTCAAGGCATTGGCAAACGGCTGGGAGAAACGGTTTCTGGAGGCCCAGAAAGTATTGTCCTGGAACAAAGCGATCGCATTATCCAAATCCTCTTTTATCACTTTGAAAACCTCTTCCACTGTAGCCCGGCCTTTATGTACGGTTTCCGGATTGTAACCTTCGGTGGGCTCTACCCGGAGCGGAACACCGCCCCAGGTTTTAACCAACACAAAATACAGATAAGCCCGCAATGAATAAGCCTCTGCTAACAAGTTATTTTTTGTGGCCTCAACCGCATCGATACGAGGTATATATTTAATAAGCAGATTCGCCTCATTGACAATCTTATAGAGTGAAGTCCAGTCGGGACCCGGTAATTCCTGGCTCAACGTATTTTTATAATACCGCTCATAAATATCCCCTGTGACTGCCCTCGTAATCACATCACTTCTGGATTCTCCCAACGTAAACAACTCACCGCACGACATCGACCTGAGTTGTACATACGAATGCGTCAAGACCCCTGTTGCATCATCTTGATTCGTCCAAAAAGACTCGTTTGTAATAGCACTCTCAGGCTTCTGGTTCAAAAGATCCCCACATGATGAGCAAAATAACAGAACAAACAGGCATATAAATAAATTACTATACTTATTCATAACTTATCGAGTTTTACGAAATTAAATTAAAATGTAGCAGATACGCCGAAAATCACATTTCTGGGAAGCGGATAACGCCCTGAATCTTTTCCTCCGAACTCGGGATTCGCACCCGAATATTTCGTGAAATAATGAAGATTGTTTCCGGTTACATTCACTTTCAGGTTCTGAAAAATTTTACTCATCATACCTGTAAGCGGCAGTTTATAACCCAACGTAAGCTCTCTGATGCAAAGGTAATTACCCGATTCATAAAATTCAGAGTTCATCATACCCAATCCATACCAATCGCCACCTCTCCACAAGTTATAATCTTCATTCGGTATATACACCGGCAGTGCAGCTATGTCACCTTGCTTTTTCCAGCTCTTGTCGATCATTTCCTGCGGTATATTGAGATTACCAGCCCAGCGTCCACAAAGGAAAATCTTCTGTTCGTTAAAGATAGTATGTCCGGTCATATAGTCCATACGCAGGTACAAATCGAAATTCTTCCAACTCCAGGAGCTTGAAATACCGCCTGTCCACTTCGGATACGTATTACCCATATAACAAATATCTTTCTCATCGATTTGGCCATTACCATCGGCATCATACCAGCGGGTATCACCACCGTATTTGGTCTTATCTTCATACGGGTCCATCATATCAACCACGGGGTCGGCCTTCGCTTCCTCATCGGTAGCATAGATTCCCAACGACTTCCAGGCAAAAAGATCACCGATCCGGCCACCTTCCTGAAGACCACCTACCCAGTCGTAGTCATTGATTTCCGGATTCCAGGCATAATAACCTCCTACCCGGTTTCTTTCCACACCGTTTTCCGGAAGTTTACGAATCTTGGTTTTCACATGAGAGGCGTTGAAACCTAACTCCCACTGCAATTCGGATCTTTTCGGCATTACCTGCACCTTCACCTCTACTTCGATACCGCGGTTGTTCAAACTACCGTAGTTAGTAGTAATCACATCAAAACCAGACGACAAAGGCATCGGCAACTGCGTAATCAAATCATCAGTTCTACGATTGAAATAATCGAAAATAACATCTACACGCTGATCGAACAAACCGACATCCACACCGACATCGAACGTTTTCGATTGTTCCCATTTCAAATCTTCATTCGGCAAAACCTTATTCGCAATTCCGTTTACCCACATATACCTTCCCTCGCCAACAGCGTATTCGCCCTGCGCCGTATACGGTCCCATGCCGGTAATATTACCATTGACACCATAACTGCCTCTCAGTTTCAAACGGAAAGCATCTGCATTCATATCTTTCCAGAAAGCTTCTTCATGCACATTCCATCCGATAGAAGCGCCGGGGAAGAACCCCCATTTATGCTCTCTACCCAGCATAGAAGAAGCATCGTAGCGGGCATTCACCGACAACAGATAGCGCTGTTTGTAATTGTAATTGATTCTTCCGAAATAACCCAACATAATCTGTTTCGACAAATTGCTGGTCATATGCTTGTAATTGGAAACTGCGTTCAACGTCGGTATCAAGTCGGTCAACGCACCATCTCCACTGGCCGACATACCATAGCTCGACTTGAAATAGTAGGAATAACCAGCCATGACGTTCAAGTGATGATCCGTAAAATCTTTATTGTATGTCAATACGGCATCCGCCTGTGTCTGCCACCATTTAGAATAACTGGCACTAGCCGGGCGTACTGTATTCACGTTGTTCACACCATCCTTGTAAGAAGGGGTAAAGGAATATGTATCCAAAGCTTCTTTCCAAATAGAGAATGACGGCGCGAATGTCAGGCCCGGAATAATCTCCCAGTTTCCATCGAAGATGAACGTAATATTCTCATCGCTATTCTTATTGGTATTCCGATGCAAATGATAAGCCGGGTTTCCGTTCCCTTTGATACCGGGAGAAAGCGTACCGTCTTCGAAAGTATATTTCGTTGTCGGCGCCTGTCCGATGGCACGAGCAAAGATACTTGTTTCATTCACACCGTTATTGGTATATTTACTATAGGAAGCACGTCCGCCGATCTTCAGGTTAGGACGCAGCTTCACTTCTCCACCCAGGTTGAATGTCAAACGATCATAGTATGTAGTGATAACGGTACCCTCATTCTTCATATAGCCTGCACTGGCATTGAAAGTAGCTGTTTCGGAACCACCCGAAACGTTGACATTATGATTATGTGAAACGGCTGTACGGAACAACACGTCCTGCCAGTCTGTCCCTTTGAAGATGATGGTTTTCGACGGATCGATCGGGTCGGGCATACTTTCCCATCCTTCGTTCAATTTATGCTTGTTTTCCGGAGTCAGATATTGTGTTGTATAAGTTGTATTCGCTGTCAGGTCGTTACCCGTACCGGCACCTGTGGCCGTATAAAGATCATTCAGGCCGAATCCCCAGCGCTGATCGGCAATCTGATGTCCGATACGGCTATAATAGATATAGTCGCGGGCAGATGCCATATCATATCTTTTTCCTACCTGGGAAAGTGTAAGGTCGTATTTATAAGTGACACTGGTTTTTCCGGCTTTACCTGTTTTTGTTGTAATCAGAACGACACCGTTTGATCCGCGTGCACCATAGATGGCAGTGGATGCGGCATCTTTCAGTACCTGCATAGACTCGATATCATCCGAATTAATACCATCGATGTCGTTACGGATCACACCGTCCACGATATAGATCGGATCAGCGCCATCGGGGCTGTTGATTGAGGTACCGCCACGCACGATGATACGGGGGTTTGCACCCGGCTGTCCGGTAGTAGACTGTACTCTGACACCAGATACGGTTCCTTGCAACGCTGTAACAAGGTTTGAATAAGGTACGCTCTCAAGCGCTTTCGTATCCATCTTGGAGACAGAGGTAGTCAATGTAGCCCTTGACTGTGTGCCATATCCAACGACAACGACTTCATCCAGGACTGTATTTGGCTCCAGAATGACATTGAATATTTTCTTTCCGTTCACAGCCACTTCCTTTGCTTGCATACCTACAAAAGAGAACTGCAATACGGCATTCTTAGGTACACCACGCAACTCAAAACGACCGTCCAGGTCGGTAATGGTACCATGCGTCGGATTATCCTTCTCCACAACAGTTGCTCCGATAACAGGTTCTCCTGCTTTATCCTGAACAACGCCTGTCACATCGATGCGCTCTACCTGCGCAACCGCGGGCAGTTGGACGGAATTCGACTTGTTTTTCGCTACAACGCCGATGAACACCTGGCGGTCGTCGATCGAATAAGCGTTTCCGGTTTGCAGCAACACTTGATCGAGTATTTTGTCGATCGTCTGATCTTTCACATTAATACTGACCTTTTTCTTTAGGTTAACAGCTTTGTCACTATAGAAAAAAACATATTCGCTATTTTTTTCTATCATTTTGAATACTTCTTCCAGGGTATTGTTGTCTGCTTCCAAGGTTAACAAAGTGGACTGCGAATAACTGCTTGCAGCATTCGCGAAACATATACCTGCTATGAAGAATAGGTTTATCAGTTTCATAATCCGAATGAATCTACTAAAAACGGCATGCGTATGGCTGCCTTTTAAATTATTTATCATACATTTGTATTGATTTAAGTTGATACTCTGTGAAATTTTCAATTTGAATTATGCCGGATAATGTAGGGGTATGTTATCCGGTTTTTTATACTCATTACTCCATAGGCTTGCTGTTTAAGGGGGTTACGCTAAAATAATAGCAATCATCTTGTTTCACGAACTTTACGGGAATCATCTTGGTTAATCCGTTCAAGACTTTTTCCATATCATCCTTCAAATCCAGTTTACCCGAGCAAGTCAGGCGTTCCAATTCCGGTTCCCATTGGATCGGTTTTCCATAATAATCCGACAATCGCTGCAATATGACGGATAGACGTTCTTTTTTATATTGCAACAAACCGTCTTTCCAGGATATATAATCGTATACATCTACTGTCTGAATATCCACATCGCCGGCCGATGTACACCGGAACCGTTGATTAGGAATCAACTCGGCTTTCCGGCCTGCTTCCGTGCGGACATGTACGGAACCTGTCACCAATACGACATCATCCGTCTCTTCATGACCATACGACTTGACATTAAAGGAGGTTCCCAACACCTCGACAGCCATCCGGTCTGTTTTCACAACAAAGGGATTGCCTTCGTTGCGGGTTACGTCGAGAAAGACTTCGCCATCTACATAGATCTCCCTCTTATCGCCTTTGAACGAGACGGGAAATATGACATGCGATCCGGCATTCACCCAAAGTTTGGTGCCGTCGGACAGCAACAAGGTGGAATGTTTGCCTTTAGGTACGATTAACTGGTTATAGGTAACTGTCGCCTCTTTTTCTTTTTTATCGCCAACTGCCTTTTCATCCTTATTTCCCTCCATTACCGTTTGGGAATTGACCTTGATTTGTCCTTTATCGTCGTATTTGACATCTGTATTGTCTTCTTCAAATCTCATTTGTTTGTTGTCCGACAACACCAGGCAAATGTCTGATCCGGGCTGTACATTCTTCTCCTTTTTGAAAGCGGCAATCATATCAATCATATTATCTCCCTGCCGGTTGCTTTCATAAAAGAAATAGAACGATACACCCAACAAAATGAATACACATGCCACGGCCGAGAAGCAGGCGGCATAAAGCGTCCGTATTTTTTTCTTCAGAGAACTTTTATTTTCTATTTCTATTTTACTCCACAATGCTTCTTTTTCTTTACGAAGGAGTTTTTCTTTAGGAGAGTGTACTACCTCGATAAAAAAAGCCGCTTCTTCAAAATCCTGTGCCGACAAGTTGCCACTTTGTATCAGAAAATCCCAAAACTCGCGGCTCTCCTGTGTAGGATGCAAGATAGATGATATGAAATAATCATCCTGCAATAATTCATCTACTGTATATTTCTTATATTTCTTCTCCATCTTGTTAATCCAATAATCAATTTATCAAAAACGAACAAATATATCATTATGCATGAGTTCTCTTATCTTCAGGATAGAGCGATGAACCAGGTTACGTACAGATTGATTGTTCATGTGCATCAGTTCTCCTATTTCATCGTACGACATCTCTTCTACATAGCGATAATAGATCACTTCGTTTTGCTTGGGCGACAAGACCTGCAAAAGTTTTTTCACCCTGGCAACATTATTACTAGCAGTCTCATTTTTCAGAAACTGGTCTTCTACGGAATATTCCGTTTGAAAAACAGGTTCTATTGTCTCTATCTGATAATATTCAACACTTTTTTTGAACAGATCGAACAGTTCGTTTTTCAACGATACAAAAAGGTAACTTTTTATATTATTTACTTTCCTTTGTTTGGAACGATCTTTATATAGAGAGATAAAAACCTCCTGAATACAATCTTTAACCGACTCGCGGTTGGTGGTAAAGTGCATGCCGTAGGCGAACAAGTCGTCTATATACAGGTTGTATAACTCTGTATATGCTCGGTCGTCGCCTTTAAGAAAGCGCTTCCATAGACTATCTATGTGCATCTGGTCGCTCATTTTCCTTTATTTATTATACAGACTTTAATATTAAAAAATTGTACTCAATTTCTTACTGAAATTTTTCAAATTTTATTTCCAAGAAGGAGAATTAGTCGGGGAACTACCTATATTACGCCATTCCTTACAAGTGGAACATCACTGAAGGCAGAACATACAAGAATGCAGCCGATCTGTCACAGACCGGCTGCATTGGTTATCACACAATTCTATAGCATGAAAAAAAATGTAAAAATGTATTAGTCATGGTATATTTTATACATGTATAAATGTTTAATCGAATACCGGTATCTTCAATAACTCGCCATCGTGCATGGCCGATTTGTGGGCAATGATACCAGGGATGGTGTAAGCCAGCGCTTCATGTACATCGACCCCGGGCTTGCGGTTTTCCACAAGCGAGCTGATGAACTCGTGGGTAATGAAACAATGCGAGTTGCCGTGTCCACTGATATGGCTGATCTTTCCGGGCAAGCCGGTCTTCCAGAAGGGGTTCATTTCGACAAAGTGCATTTCGGGTTCGTCGACAACGAAA
>OATI01000075.1_pt1 | contig 136280 bp, 95 predicted proteins | sample 1494981 | NCBI WGS metagenome assembly OATI01 (sample SAMEA2579952, study PRJEB22360) | human gut metagenome
TTCTGGAATTCAAATCGTTATAAAGAATTTACCAACTATTTTTGGCCACATGGCCCTTTCTTGGATTTGTGTACCCGGTTGATGTTCACCGGGTGGAGATGTTCTCGGATCTCCTCGTCCCGCCGGGCTTTTCTCATGGCTTTGAGGTAGTCGGCCCGGGTAATTTTAAACTTGCTTTTCATACTTCAATTGTTTTAACGTGTTTCCAGTCACGTGTTTTCCAAGTACAAAGATAGCATTTTTTTTCGGGATTATTCCGTGTCGGGAAGTGTGATCGCTTTATCCTCGGAAAAGGCCGTGTTATCTGCGCGTGCAAAGAATGGGTGGATACATACTTCACCGTCATCATCGCGAAGGGAGATTTCGCATTTCCCGTCTCTACGGGTAGCCCCGGTTTCTTTTTCGAGCGTGAAAGTGTTGCGGTAATCTGCGTAGAATATACCTACCATCATGCGATCTGTCGGGGCTGCGGAGGGTTCATCCCGCGGATCGTCCCACGTGATGGTGACAAGCGTACCGTTCCGTGTCGCTCGTAGGTTGAGGGGGAGGGCGAGGGAGCCAAGACTGACTTGAAAACCTTCCATGTCAAGGATTTCACCCTTTTCGTCCAAGTATTTATAGTTAGTTGCGTGTATCAGATTATCATCGGTCATCCCTCGTTGGGCTGCGGCAATTTTCCAGACGGGCAGGTCTCCAAATCTCTCACGAATGAAGGCGAACATATAGCGAGCAAAGGTGAATTTGATGTTATTTTTCCTTTGTTTCGGTGTTCGATCAGGGATAATATTGCCGTTCTCGTCTTTTTTCTTCTTTTTCTTGAGTGTTGAGCGCTTGCTGGGGCAGGCCTGCAGTTTGCCAAGCCTGTAATAATAGGTGATGCCTCCCACCCGGAAGCGTTTTTTGGGAGTTAACGAGGTGCCTTCTACTTGCATGATTGTGTTTTTAGTGTTTCCTGGAGAGTCCCTGGATCCTTTAACAATCCTCTAGGTCTCTCCCGGTTCTCCACGAAGATAAAAATAAGCATTTAATTCAATATAAACAACATTTATACTGTATAAACAGTATAGGAGCAGTACAAGAGCAGTAGAAGAGCAGTAGATAAAGGAGAGGAGAGCGGGAAGAGGGCTAGGGGATGCTTACGGGTGGGGCTATGGTTGATTATGTTCGGGAACCAGTATAATATCCAAGTTTGCATGTGGAAGTAGTGGACGGCAGACGGCGAGACAGCGATCAACAAGCAGGGCGAAAAAGGCCGGGGTGTCGGCAAAAAGTTCCCAAAGTTCACGGGCAAGGGTGATGCCGGCGATACGGGCAACACTTTCCGGGGAGCAGTGGCTTTCACGGGCGAGGGCGGCGATGAAGTCCCGGTTCATGATGACGTTGCGGCTATGCGTGTCCAGATGTCCCTCGGCGAGCTTGACGGCTTTACCGATCATGATGCCCATCGTGAGGTGGGCGATACCTTCCTCTTCGGCAAGACGGAGGGTGTCTCCGATATAGTTGCCGTAATGTACGAAGGCTTGCGGTGGGAGGTGGGGAAAGCGGGAGCGGAGGTAATTTTCGCTCTTGGCTCCGGAGTTGATAACGAGTTCCGTGCATCCAAGGGCCCGGGCTACTTGTATCTCTTTGCGTATGGAGTTGACAAAAGCCTCGGAGGAGAAGGGACGGACGATGCCGGAAGTACCGATAATAGAGATTCCCCCGGTAATACCGAGTTTGGGATTGAAGGTTTTTTGAGCGAGTTCGCTACCTCCGGGTACGGAGATGCGGACGGACACGCCGGACAACGTACCATGAGTGTGGAGCAACCGTTCGATCTCACCGGTGATCATGCGGCGGGGGGTCGGGTTGATGGCGGGATCGCCAACGGGTATGCCGATGCCGGGAAGGGTGACCGTACCGACACCTTCGCCGGGCAAGAATCGTACTCCGGGAATGTCTGTGAGAGAGACGGTGGAAAAAATGGTGTAGCCGTTCGTGACATCCGGGTCGTCTCCGGCATCCTTGGTAACCCCGCAGGTGCAACTATCTTTGGTGAGAACGCACGAACTGACGGGGAGCGTTACCGTTTCTCCATCGGGAAGGGTAATCGTGGCGGAGTGTTGCGGAATTCGTGAAAGAAGGCCTTCGAGAGCGGCACGGGTGGCGGCGGTGGCACACGATCCGGTGGTGAACCCGCTACGGAGAGGGTAAAAACCGGGAAGGAGGCGTTCCACGCGGTAGCGCAAGCCATGTTCACCGTTCACGACGTAGAAACTGTCGGGGAGCGGTGGACGGCGAATGACGATGACCGGGATGCCCAGTTGCCGGGCTGCGGTGATTTTTTCCTCGTAGTACCCGGATTCACCGCTTTCTTTGGTAAGGATAGCCCCGGGACGTAGCTGGCGGAACAGGGTTAGTTCGTCCTGTCCCTCCTGCCAGAAAAGGAGGTTTTCCGCGGGAAATCCGGCCCGGCGGGCGATCTCCCGGGAGTCGTCCCGGTCGAGTACACGGAAATGGCAGGGATGTTTTTCCCAGTAACGTTGTAATTTGGTTATGGTCTGGACCCCGGAAAGGGCCAACAGATCACGTATTTCGTGAGATTCGAGGTAATCAATGGCGTCATCGAAGGTGTCACACCACACGAGCGATTCGTCTCGTGGCGAGTAACGACGTTCGAGGCGTATGACAGGGAGATCCAGTTGTTCGGAAACGGCAGCCACGGTAGTGTGGAGCAAAGAGGCAAAGGGATGGGCGGCGTCGATGATGAGGCGTATGTCGTGTGTCGAGCAAAATTCCATCATGGCGTCATGATCCATGCCTCCCGCTACCCGGGTCCCATGTTTACATTCGATTTGCTGGGCATTGCCACGGGTGGAGTAGTAGTAGGAACTACCTGCCTCATCGAGTACTTTTACCGCTGTTCTTCCTTCTGTTGTCCCTCCGAAAATGAGAATCATGACGTTTTAATTTTAGATTTAAGATTCCAGCCACACAAGGCCTTGCTAATTTTAGATTTTAAATTTTAGATTCCAACTGGGATTCGCCTTTGGCGAGTTACAGGTTTCTTTTACTTTTATCTTTTAGTTTTTATCTTTTAACTTTTATCTTCCAAGGGGGTAGTTTTTCATTTTCAATTTTCAATTCTCCATTTTCAATTTCTAAACAGGTGTTTGAACTGGTGTGAATAGAGTTTCGACAGGCCTTGTCGGTTGTCGATGGCGTCACCCACGACGATCATGGTGGTGAGGGTGAGGTTGTTCTCTTTCACGATCTTCGCCAAGTCTTGCAATTCTCCCCGGTATATCCGCTCGTCTTTCCACGTGAGATGGTAGCAGGCGGCGACGGGGGTGGTTGGCGGGTAGTGTTGCATCAGTTCGGATTGCACTTGATCAACGATTGAGGCACTGAGAAAGATGCACATCGTGCTTTGCGAACGGGCCAGCAGGTGGAGTTTCTCTTTTTCCGGCATCGGGGTACGCCCTTCTCCGCGGGTAAGGATGATTGTCTGCACTTTTTCGGGGATGGTGAACTGTGACTGCAAGGCCGCTGCTGCTGCAAGGAAAGAGGATATACCCGGTGTGATGTGGTAATCCATGCCGTATTCGTCAAAGAAAGCCATCTGTTCCTGAATGGCTCCGTAGATGCAGGGATCCCCGGTGTGTAGGCGCACGATGAAGAGGCCCCGGTCATAGAATTCTTTCATGAGAGCGAATTGTTCTTCAAGGGTCATGTCGGCAGAACTGCGCACGGTGGCACCGGGTTTGGCGTAGTACGTGAGTTCCACGGGGACAAGACTACCGGCGTAGAGGATGAGGTCGGCTTGTTCGAGGAAGTGTTTGCCTTTAACGGAGATCAGTTCCGGGTCTCCGGGACCGGCCCCGACAATCTCGATGAATCCCCGGCGTTCGACAGTACGATTCATGGCAACGGCAAAAGTAAAGTCATTGCCCTCGCTGAGTTTACCTTTCTGTTTTTCAAGGAGCAGACGGGTATTTCCGGTAGATTTTAGGGCGGCGGCCTCGGCGACGCTGGGGGAAGAAGTTACTTCACGTACTTTCTCCGAGGGGTTGGGAACGGTGATGTCCCGGAGTTCGTCGGGCGAGTACGAGTCCATTGAAAGTATTAAACTGTGAGTAAGAAGGTCGACAACAGGTTCATCCTTTTTGATGTCAATCGTTGCGAGGTTCGTGAGACTGGTCGGGGAGATTCCCGCCTCGATGAGACGTGCGGTGATGTATTCCCGTATACCCGACGGGTCACAGTTTTCCCGACACCCAAAACCAAGGGAAAGCACGTGTGGGCGATAGTAGAGGGTGGGGATAACGACGGGGTAGATGAAGGGGCTGACGATGATTAAAGCCTCGTAACGATTCTGGTCTATTTCCTGAAAGGAGTTGTAAATGTCAACGTGAGGCGGTGCGGTACGTTCGAGGTTCCGGGTTCCGCTATCTTGGATGTCTAGGAGTAGGGCCACGGGGCGACGGTTGACGAACTTGTAGATGATTTCATTCATCGGCCCGACGGGTTCCGGGATCCATCCCTCGAATCTTTCGTGAATGGTGTCGAGGGCCCAGAGGTCGTTGTTGTCGCTTTGGGTGGTGATGACGGGGGCGGCGCCGAGTATAGAGGCAAGTCGGCGGGTGAGTTCGTTGGCACCCCCAACGTGACCGGAGAGGACGGAGATGACATGTTTGCCCGTGGAGTCGATGTTGACGACGGCGGGGTCCGTGTATTTGGAGTGGATGCAGGGGGCGATGGACCGGACACAGATGCCGAGAGCGCCGATGAAGACGAGACCTTCGTAGCAGGTAAAGTTGGTGGCGACGAAGGCCGGGATGGAGTTGATGGAGGTACAGGGATTTTCCTGTCCTTCGCCCGCGTAGAATAGTTCTGTTTCGGGAAGTTCCCGGTGTATGGTAAGGGCCTGTGCCAGTCCTTGGTGGGAGGCTATGATAATGGCTATTTTTTTCATGGGATTATATTTTTTGTGCTTTCATGATTAATATGGGGTTGTGGTCGTTGATGGTCACGTGTTGGGTGCTGACGAGAGTGAAGCCGTGTTGTTTGACGGTTTCGGCGAATAATTCCTGACTTTGCTTAGAGACGGAATTGAAGACGATAATTCCGTCTGGGAGCAGGTGTTCGCTGACTTTCCGGACGATTTGGTCCATGTGACCGCCGTGCCCGCCGATGAATACGGCGTCGGGAACGGGAAGGTCATCTAGTTCAGCCTGCAGGAAGTCTCCGATGCGGGTGATGATACCGGGCGTCCCGAAACGGGTAGCGTTGAGTTCCATGAGGCGCTTGCCCTCGGGGCGTTGCTCGAAAGCCACGACGTGCAGGTGAGGGAACTGGAGTTTCGCCTCGATGGAGATGGAACCCGTGCAGAACCCGATGTCCCACAGGGTTTGATAGCGACGAAGGTCCAGTTGTGCCAGCGTGAGCAGGCGGATCGGGGCTTTCGTGATCATGTTGACACGTCCGTCGAGCAATTCGAAGTCGCTTTCGGGAATGCCGAAATGCCGCTGACGCTCGTACGTGCGGCAGAGAATAAGGCAGTTCGGGTGGCGGAAGGTGAGGGCCGTGGCATCATCGGGAACGAGGATGCGGACTGTTTCAGTGTCACTGCCGAGGGCCTCGCCGACGTACATGATGTAGTTGTCGTACCCGTAACGGAGCATACGTTCAGCGATGGTGGCCGGCGTGTGTTCCCGGTCGGTAAGCACGCCGATCTTCTCCTGTCCCTCGATGAGCGCCCGGTCGAACTCGTGCCACGGTCTCCCGGTGAGGGAAACAACGTGCATATCATGGTAGGGGAGCAGAAGGCGGTGAGCCAGTATCTGCAAGGAGTTGAACGTGGGGATCAGGGTGATCTTGGCGTCGGGTAGACGTTTGAGTACGGTGTTGGCGAAACCGAAAAAGAGTGGGTCCCCGGAGGCGAAAACAACGATGTCCGGGTGGTTCTCGTACTGGCGGAACACGTCGTCCAACGGGACGGTGATGTCGATCCAGAGGTGGGCTTCCGGCAGGTTGTCACGCATGATCTCGTGGTGCCTTTTCCCCCCGGAAAAAACGTGATGGGTGGCGATGGCCGCCCGGGCCTGTTCCGGTAATTCGGGATGATCCTTGTCGTCTATACCGATGATGGTGAAGTTATTCATTTTAGATTTAATGATTTTAGATTTTAGATTTAACTCCCTCCCGGCTTCGCCGTACTCCCTCTATAAACAGAGGGAGAGTTGGATTACTCACCGTCTTCGGGAATGGTTACCAGCTCCTCCTCTGTTTATAGAGGAGGTGGCAGCGTAGCTGACGGAGGAGTTTGTTGCGTTCCTTCAGCCAGTGCTATCCTTATCGTTTCGAGTATATTTTCCGGTTGTTCAAAAATTAGCTTGTTTTCAAAACGGAGAGTACGGATTCCATGTTTTTGCCAAAGAGATTCTGTCCGGCGTTCATCATTATATCCGCCATCGGGACTGAAATGACTTGCCCCGTCTAGTTCAATGCAAAGTCGGGCCGCCGGGCAATAGAAATCGAGAATATAGGTTTCGATACTAAATTGTCTACGCCATCTTAAATTATTTATTTGTCGTCCCTTGAGGAATTTCCAAAGAGTCGCTTCCGCTGGTGTTCCGTGCTGGCGTAGTTCCCTACGAATGTCCCGTTGTTTTTTCGTGTTGTGGGTAATTTTTGGGTTTGTCATGGTTTATCTTTTATGTTGAACTCCCTCCCCCTTCGGGTACTCCCTCTATAAACAGAGGGAGAGCTGGGTTACTCACTGGCTTCGGGAAATTTTCAATTTTCAATTCTCCATTTTTAGTTCCTCAAAGGTCTCTTCCCGGTCGTAGCTGTGCGGCATCATCGAAACAAAGGATGGCGTTGACGAGGGTGGCGGCGAGGTTACTACCTCCCTTGCGCCCCTCGATGACGAGCTTGGGTAGATGGGTGAAAGATTTCAGCATATGTTTGGATTCCCGAACGTTGACAAAACCGACGGGTGCGCCGATAACACCGATCGGATAGGCCTTATCCTGGCGCATGAGCTTGCATAGTTCCATGAGAGCCGTGGGGGCATTACCGAAAACGTAGAGTGCTTCGGGATGTTCTTCCACGGCAAGGCGTATGCCGGCTTGTGTGCGGGTGATTTTGAGACGGGATGCCATTTCTACCACACGAGGATCGTCGAGGTAGCATTTGACTTTAATGCCGAGGCGTTCGAGGGCTCCCTTGCGGATTCCGGAGGCTGCCATGGTGACGTCGGTTACTATCATGCGTACCTTGCCATCGTGCAGGGCAGTATGGAGTGTTTCCACGGCGTCATTGTCGGTGTAGAGAATGTTCTCCATGTCGAAGTCGGCAGTGGTGTGGATGGCGTGTAATAACGCCCATTTACGGCCGAGGGGGATGTTTTTGTCCCTTAGTTCGGATTCGATGGTGCGGAAACTGCGCATCATGATTTCTTGCCCGATACCAATGTTTTCGGTACATTGTTCCCGGTAGTAACCGCGGGGAGTGATAATTTTGTCATTCCACGTGTAGGACTGAGAGTTTCCAATGATTACGATCGTGAACATATCGATCCCTTCCGGGTCGAAATCATGTAGTGTCGTGATCTTAATTTCTTGTTCTTCACGTCCGGCTTGGCGGATGTAGCCGACAGGGGTTTCCGGTTCACGGTATTTGAGAAATAGTTCTTTCAGGCGATAGAGTTGCCAGTAGCGTCCCTCGCTTTTGGGGTTGTAGACGGCGGTCACGAAATCGGCAGACGCGGCGGCTATTACGCGACACTCGATCTTTTCCCACGGGGTCATGAGGTCGGAAAGGGAGATGATGCAAAAGTCATGCCCGATAGGGGCTCCCAGTAACGCGGCTCCTTTCTGGAAGGCGCTGATTCCGGGAAGGATTTCTACCTCAACATCACTCGCTTTATCCCGTTTCATTTCAAGAACGAGGGGTGCCATCCCGTATACTCCGGCATCTCCGGAGCTGACAACACAGACGGTGCGTCCTTGTTCGGCATACTCGAAGGCGAGGGCTGCCCGGTCTTTCTCTTTTTTCATCCCGGTATCGATGCACTCCGTTTCAGGGCGGACGATGGATCGGATGAAGTTAAAGTAATATTTGTAACCCACCACAACGTCCGATTGCATGATGGCTGTCCGTACGGCTGGGGTAATGTCTTCCTCGCTACCCGGCCCGATGCCGGCGACATATATTTTTCCGTGTTTCATAAATAAAGACGTTATTTCGAGCAAAGTTACGATTTAGTTTGTAAAGTTTATAAGGTTTGTAAAGTTTATAAAGTGCCGGGCGTCCTTCGGACGGAGTTTTGGGCTGTCCCAAAAGGTACCTGCGGGGAGACACTACTTTATGAACCTTATAAACTTTACGAACTTTATAAACCTGTTTTTGAGGTATTTCACCGAAAGTACGATTCCCGTGAAGGAGACAACAGCTCCGCCAAGGAGAAGGGTCCAAATGACCACGGTCCATAGCGCGGGGCGCTCGACGAGAAATTTGATGTCAAGGGTGTGAAGACCACGGTAAAGCCAGCGTTTCCAGCGTCCGTTGGTGTCGTAGTGAACGGGGCGGAAAGATTCAAGGTTATAGTAATAACAATCCTTCGCCTTGTTGTCGAACGTGACCTTGTAGACGGGGAGCGGTAGAGGACGACGACGGGATATATAGTAGTTGTCGTACTCGTTCATCTTGGTGATAGAGTAGGTGGTTGAGTCCCCGGCGAGACGTTTGACGGCAGCAAGTATCATCTCTTCCGTGATGCGGAAAGGACGAATCGTGTTAGTGGAGGCGTCCAAGGTCACTTCCTTGCTGACCGTGCGGAGACGATAGAGGGGAATACCTTGGTAGTGGGTCCACTCGATGGTTTTGACAGGATCATCCGACGTGGCTGTGAGTGCGATGGCTTTTCGATAGTCCAAGGCATAGTCGGCAGGTGATGGGGCTTGTCTTTCGGCCGGGCTTTGGCGGAATCCGCGGGAGTCCTGTTTGCCAAAGAGCCACGAGGGAAGCGGGGCCATGGACATATAGCCGCTCAGTATCCACGTGAAGACAAATATACCGAAAAAGAAGCCCGTGATGTGGTGCCATTTGAACCACTGTTTCTTGTACGGGGAACGGAGAAAGCCTTTCCGGCGAGCGAGCCAGTAGGAACGTATGCCGAGAACGAATCCGGTAAAACACATGAACATTCCGAGATAACATGCCCAGTACATGAATTGTGTCCATAAGTTCTGGTTACCTCGGATAACGGTGAAATACACCCAATGGGGAATGGCCCCGCACCATGCCCAGAAACGATTGTCGGAATCGGTAAACTGCAGGATATTGGCGGTTCGGGAAGAGACGTAAAGCTGGTACTTTTCCGGACCGTCGAAGTAGAATTTGTAGATGGGAAATTCCCGCTTGTTGTGGGCGAGGGGTATCCACTGGTCGAGGGTGCGTAAGGTATCCACCCGGGTAATCTTTCGATCGGCACACCAACGAGCAGCCCGGTTTTCACAGAGTGCGTAGTTAATAACGGGAGCCACGACATTCGTGTCTGCGTATAACTCAACGCTTTGGCGTCCCCCTCCTATACTGAATACGGGATCTCCATACGGGTTGTTCAGAGAGAGGCCGTGGGTTGGCGTTTTGGCAGGGAGACGGAGTAACACGTCTTGGATGGCGGGCAAGCCATTCGTATCAAGAATTTCCGCACGAGTGAACCGATCTTCTTGGCTTACACGAGGAAAGGAGTGGTAGATCATCACGATTCCGGATATGAACCATGAAAAGCACAGGATACAGAGAATTAATCCCAGTATCCGGTGGATATGGATAAACAATTTGGTTAACATGGGCGGGTTAGTCTATATCGTCTGTTTTCTCGTATTTCTTTTTCTTCACGGTGATGTCTTCCCGTTGGTGTTTGGTGGCGAATTTCACGTGTTGGATGAAAAGTTCCTGTATGGCGGGATATTCTCCCAGTCCTTTGAGCAGGACGTTTACTTTATAGCCTTTCTTTTCCAGTTCGTCTTTCCAGTCCCCGGCGATGTCATTTTTGGCATGATCTCCGGCTACGAACATAAAAGGAACAAGTGTTATTTCTTTTGCCTTATTCGCTTCGAGTTCGCGGATTACATCATCCATCGTGGGGTAACCTTCGATCGTTCCCACGTGGTAGTTCTTGTGTCCTTGGGCTTTCATCACGTAGTCGAGCATCCCGTAGGTTGAGTTTGCCGGGTGGTAGGTCCCGTGGCACACGAAGACGCAATCCCCTTTTTCCTTGTCCTTGATTGATGCGGCAATCGCTTTTACCACGGCTTGGTAATCCTCGGGAGAATGAAGAAGGGCTGTCCCTAAGCGAATGTCTTTGAACTTCGTTTGGTATGATGCAACTTCTTTTTGCAGGGCTTCCATTTCAATTCCTTCGATGATGTTCGTGGGTTGAAGGATCAAGTGGGTATAACCGTCGGCAATCAGTTTGTTCATGGCTTCCGTCGGGTTGGGTTTGGTTATTCCTTTTTCTTTCAGACGGCGCATGATCATGCGGGAAGTGTAGGCTTCACGTACTTCCACTCCGGGGAATGTTTGTGCCACTTTTTTGTTGATGGCATCGATGGTCAAGGCTCGGGTGTCATCGTGAGTTGTACCAAAGTGAACCATGAGAATGGCTACTTTGTCATTAGGACCGAGGGTCTTGAATATATCGGAATGTTTGAAACCACCGCCACCGTGGGCTAATACATTAAGACTGATAAAGAGGGATAGTATGATGATAATTGTTTTCATTATTTTTTAAATCTAATAGTTAAACTTGCAAAGAATGTTCTTCCCGGACTTAATGTTCCGAGATTAGAGCCGTAAGGCAGGTTCTGGGAATAGTCGAACAGGTTCTCGATTCCCGCGTTGATTTCGAAAAGGAACATACCCACGGGAGAGAAAGAGTGGTTCGTCGTCAGATTCCAGATTTGGTACTTGGGTGCGTCAATCTCTTTGGCTTTCACGAATTTTTTGCCTTGAATTCGTCCGTTTAGGTTCACGTTAAGACGATAGTTTGTCCATTCGTGCATGTAATTCGCCTTGACGGTTGCCGAGTGACGGATGCTTTCTTCCAAACGAATTTTGGTTTTCCTATCCCGGGCATCCACGTAGCTATATCCACCACCTAGAGAAAATCCCGCACCGAGGTAGCTGTTAACGGAAATATCAACTCCTTGTGTCCGGGCTTTGTCCAGATTCTCGTAAGTTTCTCGGGAAGTGACCTTGTTGGCTTCGTCTTCCGGTGTTAGGGGTAATTTCTTTGACTCTATAACGTTACGGAGGTCATTGATATACCCGTTTACGGAGATGTTACAGTACTTTCCCGCATATTCCGTGTTGAAAGCGTAGTAATTCGATTTCTCCGGTTTCAGATCGGGGTTCCCGATAACGACGGTTAATTTTCCTTTCTTGGCAGATTCCTTATAATAATAGAGGTCCGTCAACAAGGGAGCCTTGAATCCGGCCGCGTAAGAGAGCCTGAAGTTGAAATTTCCTAGGCTGTACATGGCTGAAAGTTTGGGCGTAAACTGATTCTTGAATGCCTCGTGGTAGATGTAACGGAAACCGGGTACTAATTGGAGTTTTTTGAAAAGACGAATCTCGTCTTGTGCATAAAGAGCCAGCGTATAGACATCTTTACTCTCCGCCAGATCGGTGGGATTCTTTAAGTAGTCCTTGATGTACTCGGTTCCAATGGAAATTTTGTTGTACTTACCGATCTTGAATACTCCTTTTAGGTTGGTAGATAAGTAGCGTTGACGTTTGGTCAGGATTTCATCTCCGACGTGGGTGGTCGTGTCGCCCTTGGACTCGATGGCACGGGTGTATACTTTGTAGTACTCGTAGTTGTTGGCGTTGACATCCAAGCTAATATAAGCGGAATTACCGAACAGATATTTTCCCCCCAATCCCACAGCGTAGTTCTCGTATGACATATCATAGTCGAATCCGGAAGGGTCTTTAGCATCCTTGTTCACGGGACGGTCGAGTTCTTTGGTAAAGTAACTTCCTTCCACGTACAAGTTCAGATTTTTTGATGGATCGAAGGCAAAACGTTGGTTCACGATGTCCGAGTGAAATTTATCAGACACTTTGCGACGGGTAGGTACACTATCTTCTGTGATATTACTGAGTTGCCAGCCGTCAGATTGGCGCCTTTGATAAGAGGTTGAGGACGAGAATTTGCCAGCGTTGATGTCTGCGTTGACGTTCTCGATAAAACTGCCCTTGCCTCCTAATCGGGTCGTGGACACGATGTTCAGGGCGTCATGCGGCTGATCTGTGATAATGTTGATCACTCCCGCAATAGCGTCCGATCCGTAGAGGGAGGAGGCTGCACCTTTAAGGACTTCGATTCGTTTTACCCTACCCATGTCGATCCGGGAGAGGTCAACGTAACCGGAAATGTCTCCGGTCATTTTCTTCCCGTTCACGAGAACGAGGATATAATCTCCTTTCATTCCGTTAAGGGTCATGTTTGTACTCATAGCCGTTGGGCGGAAACTAAACGAGGGATTTAGCATCACGAGGGCATCCTCGATGGTGGAGATTCCACCTTTTTTGATGTCCGAGGCTGTCATGACCTCGACGGGGACTGGTGAGTCCTTTAATTTTCGGTGAGTTCCCGTTCCCGAAACAACGACTTGATCGAGGTTGATCAGTGATGTTTTCAGTTGGAACAGAATGTCACTTTTGCTACTACTGACTTTTATGGAACTGACTTCGTAACCGGAGTAACTGGCCCGGAGCGTGTAGGTACCGTCGGGAACTTTTTCGAGGACGAATTCGCCCTTGTTGTTCGTGGCGATTCCGATGCTTGTTCCGACTAATCGTACATTGGCCCCGATAAGTGCTTTCCCGCTTTTTGCATCGATCACTTTCCCTCTCAACGTGATCTGCCCTAGCGAGACGCTTGCCAAAGTCAGCATGAATAATGTAGTCAGTACTACAATTCTTTTCATTCGGGTTAAGTTTTAAAGTTTATAATAGTATTCCTGGCCCCGAGAATACGCTATTACCTATGTTTGTCTCGGCAGGTCTCCTGACTACGCCTAAGAAAGATACCTTCCCGTCCTTACGAACAGTGGTGTAAGAACCTTTCTTTGAATCTCTTCGTTAGGGAGAAACGGGCATCACAGTAGCGGGCACTGTACCGGATTCTAACCGGTTTCCCTCTTGTATGTTAATTGAGCATTAACACATCACCTAAGACGGCACAAATGTATATATTTTTTGACAAAAGGTTACGGTTGGGTGAGAAAAATGATACCTGGAGAAGGTATAGAGATTCGTTAAGGATATTGTTGGAGTTTTTATTATATAGGTTGGTTGTCAGTTTGTTATGATGATTGAATTATGGAAATAAAAAAATCATGTTGAAAAGTATAATATAAAAAAATATATTACATTCGCGCCATGTTTTGGTGCGGAGCCTTCGGTCATGGAGGTGATGCTTAATAGGGAATCCGGTGTGAATCCGGGACTGTACCCGCAGCTGTAAGTTCCTATACAAGGGGTTTTGTACTTCAAATGTCACTGGTTATAAACTGGGAAGGCAACAAAATCCGGAACAAGTCAGAAGACCTGCCGAACAAGATAAACCATAGCTTTCGGGAAAAAAAGCGAGAGGGAAAAAGATGGATTTTACCTTAAACTCATGTTGCCCAAAAGACTATGTTAATAATGCTTATTCATTATTAATATATAGTTGTATGAAAAAAGTTGTTGTATTAGCATTGTTGCTGTTTGTGTGCGTCGGTTCGCTTTTCGCTCAAGAGGACGATAAGCGAAAGAAAAAGAGTATCACGGACTCTTTATTCCGTATCGATCAGGTGGATGTGATGCAGAAAAAGAAGAGGATTGATTTGTTGGGATTGGATGTGCCTTTACGTTTCGTTCCGATAACGGTGAGCAAGTTGTCTAGCCAGATGCTTGACCGGAAGGGAATTGTTGATCTGATGGATGCCGTTAAGTTTTTGCCGGGAATTGTAGCGAAAGACAAGCAATACGGGCAGTTTCAACAGTTTTCTATTCGCGGCCAGGGGAGTGCGGTTGTTATGATTGACGGGATTCGCGATGAGCGGACGTTGAATAATAACGTGCCTTACGGGGATTTGGCTGCCGTGGAGTCTATCGAATTGTTGAAAGGACCCGCCGCTATTTTGGCCGGACATTCGGCTATGGGCGGAGTGTTGAATATCGTGCGCAAGAAAGCGTCTCCCGATTTTTCGGCTAACGCTCGTATCAGTTATGGTAGCTGGGATGAGAGACGGGCTACTCTTGGTTTCGGGGGAAAACTTGTGGGACCTCTTGAATATCGTGCCAATATCAATTATTCAACGGGTGACGGATGGCGTGAGGTGAATGCAAATCGTTTTTCCGTGTATGGTGTTTTGGGAGCTGATTTAGGAAAGTGGGGACGTATTGATGTGACCGGTAGTTATGCCGATGATGATTACACGACCGAGATCGGGGCTGCACCCGTTATGCCCGGTGATATGTTCTACGTGGACGGAGACAAACCGTATGCGCTGAAGGGGGATCGCCACCCGGAGGCGGATTACCGCGAGGTTTATAATGACTTTGCCAATAATTACATGAAACGGAAAGTATGGGATATGTCTGTGTCATACGTTTACCAGATCACGGATTGGATGAAGTTGAAAGAACGTTTTTCCTATTTCCACAGTGATTTGGATTATCATTGTATTGAGGGGCTTTCTTATCGTACCTCTAAGGACCCGATATATAAATGGTATTATTATAAGTCAGAAGACGAGAAGGTGTATGTTGACTTGGATACGGTTCAACGAGGAAATGCTGCCCGTCAGAATCCGTTGAATTTTAATCCGGACCACAAAAACGTGAATAACACGATCGAGTTGACCGGGAAGTTCGAGACAGGTTCCGTGTTGCATAACTACACGTTGGGATGGACGTACAATTGTTTTGATTTCGCCCAGTATAACGGTTATGGAGATGACGATTTGTGGGGGCCCGGTTTGGATGCACTTTTGCCTGTGCGGGACCCGCATATCGTGCAGGGATGGTGGGACACGAAAGTTTCAGCCGTTTCTCTGCGCACGGAGAGAACGCATGGAATTTATTTGCATGACGTGATCGAATTCAATGATAAATGGAAGATGATGGCCTCGGGACGTGTGGATTTGTATAGCCGGAAAACATCAAGTGCTACGATTGACGACGGGAAACAGAAATATGAAACGAAGAACAGGAAAGAATGGAAAGAGGTGGAGACCTCGGCATTCACGTATCGGGTGGGTGTCGTGTATTTCCCTATGCCTGAATTGTCATTCTACGGTTCTATTTCTTCTTATTTCAATCCTGTAACCACAACATATAGTCCTACCGTGATGTATTTGGACCGCAAGGGTAACGAGTTCAATCCTGACGAGGATGGGGGCGAAGTGTTCAAGCCGGAAAAAGGGTATTCCACGGAAGTCGGTGTACGTTACACCTTGAACGAGATGGTGGATATTAATGCGAGTGTATTTTATATTCGTAAGTATAATATCGTGAAGAGTCTGGGTGACACGACGGTGTTGGTGGATGGTGTTGCTACCGAGAAGAGTATTCGGGGACAAGTCGGAAGAGCCGACTCGCGAGGTTTTGATATTGAGGTGGTTGTTCGTCCGTTACCGACTTTACAAGTTACGGGAGGTCTCGGTTGGTCGGACTATCGTTTGCGGGAAATTGCCGAGAGCGGACGTTTCTCTAAATATAAGGAACAGAATAAAAATGTTCGTGCCACGGGTGTGCCTCGTACGACATTCTACGCTTATGCCGATTACACGATACCGCGCGGGGTGCTAAAGAATTTGTCATTCCATTTAAGTGGGAATTTCAAGGATAAGGTGTTCCGGAATATAGATAACCGGTTGTACGATCCGGCCTTGTGGTTGATGGATGCGGGTATTTTCTACATGATCAAGAATCACGTAACACTGGCATTGAATGTTAACAACTTGTTTGACAAGGAATATTTCGAGAGAACCACGATCATGGCGAAACCCCGGAATTATCAGGCATCGGTTTCCTATACTTTTTAATTAAAGAAAGGGAATTTGAAAGAAGTCAAGGAGGATGTCAAACTCCCTCCCCCTTTGGGGTATTGAGCCTGCAAGCAGTCTCGAATCGGCTCTCGCTCGACAGACAACGAGTAAACTCTCAGTCTGTTCTCGCTTACTCGCCGATTTCCCTCTATAAACAGAGGGAGAGCTGAAATACTCCCTGTTTTTGGGAAGAATCACCAGCTCCTCCTCTGTTTATAGAGGAGGTGGCCGAAGGTCGGAGGAGTTTATTTTGTAATAGAGAGAACTGTTCAGGCAGTTCTCTTTTTGTTATTGGCTAACGTAAATATATTCAGCTTGTCAGCTTGTTTTGCGGTTCTTTTTATACTTTTGCAGGCAGACAATTAAATCACAATCAATATAAAAGATATGAAGAGAACAGCATTTATTTTATTCGCCCTCGTTTTCGGAGAGTACATGATGGCCTATGCGCAGCAAAATACGACAGCACAGGACACGACAAAGCCTGTAGGCTACCAGTTTACAGATATTAAGAGATTGCCCGCTACGTCCGTGAAGGATCAGTATCGTGCCGGGACTTGTTGGTCATGGTCAACGTCCTCTTTCCTAGAGTCGGAAATGATGCGAATGGGAAAAGATTCGGTGAATTTGTCGGCCATGTATTTCGTGAAACACGCTTATTCGGATAAGGCGGATAAATATGTTCGCTTGCACGGGGTGTTGAATTTTGCGGTGGGAGGAGCCTCTTCGGATGTGACGAATATGGCGAAGAAATATGGGATTGTGCCTCTTGAGGTGTATCAAGGATTGAATTACGGAGAACCGAGTCATGTTTTCGGAGAGATTGATGCTGTTTTGAAAGCTTACGTGCAGGCGGTAGTGGAAAATAACAACAAGCGGTTGAGTACGGCGTGGAAACGGGGATTCGATGCTATTCTGGATACTTATCTCGGACCGGAGCCGGAGAAGTTTGAATATCAAGGAAAAGAATATACACCGCAGACTTTTGCTAAAGAGGTGGTTGGTTTAAACATGGATGACTATGTGAATTTAACCTCTTTCACGCACCATCCTTTCTACACGGAGTTCGCTATTGAGGTTGAGGATAACTGGTCTTGGGATAAGGCTTATAATCTTCCGTTGGAAGAGTTGATGCAAGTGATGGATTATGCTATTGATAACGGTTATACTTTCGTCTGGGGTGCTGACGTGAGCGAGAAAGGATTTGCCACGAAGGATGCAGGGGTTGCCGTGATTCCGGCAACGGACACGAAGGAGATGAGCGGTGCGGAAATTGCTAAATGGGAAAAGTTGCCGAAGGGACAGCAGATGATGGATGCTTTCAAGCAAGGTCCGGCTCCCGAAAAGACGATCACGCAGGAGATGAGACAGGAAGAGTTCGATCGTTACCTGACAACGGACGATCACGGAATGCATATCATTGGTAAAGCAAAAGATCAGAACGGAACTCCTTATTTCATCGTGAAGAATTCTTGGAATAAGTATAACAAATTCGGAGGGTATTTCTACGCATCTTATCCTTATATGGCTTTGAAGACAATGGATATTATGGTTCACAAAAACGCTATCCCGAAGGCGATAAGGAAGAAATTGGGAATCAATTAATTTTAGATTTAATGATTTTAAATTTTAGATTCCAGCCGCACAAGGCTGACGCTTTAACTACCCCTCCGGGGCTGTTCAAAAAGTCATTTCTCAAACTCCCTCCCCCCTTCGGGGTACTCCCTCTATAAACAGAGGGAGAGCTGGAATACTCCCTGTTTTCGGGAAGAGTCACCAACTCCTCCTCTGTTTATAGAGGAGGTGGCACGAAGTGACGGAGGAGTTTCTTGATGATCGTGTCTCAAAAAGCGTCAGCCTTGTGCGGCTGGAATTTAAAATCTAAAATTATTAAATCTAAAATTAGTCAGTTGTTTCGTGCGTGGCATACACGCTATCCAGTAGTTGGCGTCCGAGACAGGGGCGATAATGGGCTCCTTCGTAGTAGTTCCGGATGTTATTTGTGTACTTGTTGATGCCGGAAAAGTCATAAACGTTTTCAGCTCCGAATATTTCTTTCAATTGTTCCACATCCGCCGGGTTCAGACGTATTTGTTTGTATTCCGGGCTAATGATGATTTTATACTTCGTGTGGTGATCCTGGAATACTTTTGCGATTTCCGATAACAGTTTGATTTGTGGTTTCATCAGTACCGGAGGGTGAACCCGTTCTTCCCCGGGACGGGGGCGGAATCTCTTTTTATGTTTTTCCCAGTAATGTTCACCGAGTTGTTCTATCTCGTGTTCCCGCGGGTTCCACAAGTCGTTTGTGACAACATTGCGGATGTTTTTGTCGGGATTCACGATTCCTCTCATGTAATTGCGGTAGCGTTGGCATACCCGGTAATCCATGTAGGGAACCAGAAATTTTGGGTTGAAGAATTCTTGTGCGAACTGAGATTGGAACTTGAATTTATTCATCCCGCTGACTTCCGGGGGAAGTAGGTGCATATAGCCCGTGGATAACTGATATTCTCGCAATAGGGTGGCATCGACGATGAGCAGGACATTTGCAATACGCTCCTCTTCCTTGTCAAGAGCCATCACTTTCCGGTGTACGGCAGCCAGTCGTTCAGCCGTCCCGTACAAGCGTATAGCCTTACTTCCGTTGAGGTATTTTTCCCAGTCGGAGGTAAGAAATGCCATGGTACAGGAATTTCCTAGGATGAAGGAATCGAAGTGCAGGGAGTCCCGATAATTCTTGTATGTTTTCCAACCGATGTAATCTTCGTTCAGGAAGATCGGGTCATTGTCATATTTTTTATATTCCCGTAGGACCTTGAAGGGATCATCGTAGAAATAGAACCCAGCGAGGACAAAGAAGGGAACAAGAAAAAGCATGCATTTTATTATAAATCCTTTGAAAGTTCTCATGGCTAAAACTGTAAATAGATGAAATCTTCAGATCCGAATTGTCCGAATAGGAACATGAGTAGTACGAGCAGGTAGTAGACCCCCCAGCGTATGATTCTGTGACGCTCGCTCAAGGCTTGTAGCAGGTCCCGTTTCGACATAAAGTATTCGTATAGGAAAAGCACTACGACGGCAACCCCGGCAACGATACATTCTTGGTCGGTCATCCCTAGTCGCAGTTCTTTAATAGAGGTGTGCAGGTTGAAGGAGAGGTGACTGATCATGTACCCGGCATCGGATAACGAGGGCAGACGGAAAAATAGCAGGGAGAATGCGAAGAGCAGGTAGGTCCGGAGGATAGAGTAAGCCCCGAACACGTGTTTCCCCACGCTTGTTTCCACTTTATTCCGGTAGGCCACGGTCACCATCTCGTAGCTGATGATAAGTCCTTGGATTAACCCGTATATCACATAGTTCCAACCAGCCCCGTGCCACACGCCGAGTAACACGAAGGTGACCACAAGAGCGTAGACGATGCCCCACTGTCCCCAATATCGTTTACTTGCCGCGATGGGTTGGTAAAGGTAATCCCTGACCCAGAAGGAGAGGGACATATGCCAGCGGCGCCAAAAGTCGGTGATTGTCTTTGCCACGAACGGACGATTAAAGTTCGGAGACAGACGATAACCGAACATCATGGCCCCACCGATAGCCATATCCGTGTAACCGGAGAAATCGGCATAAAGCTCGATCGGATACAATAACCCGGCGAGTAATAGCTGCGCCCCGGAAGCATCTTGTACGGAGGCAAATATATTATCCAGATGCGGAGCTAGTCGGTCGGCGATCAGGACTTTTTTCATCAAACCGATCAGCATGAGTTTCAGACCGTAGGTAACCGTGTCGTAGTCGAAACGTTTCTCGATTTTCAACTGCGGGAGCATATCGAAGGCCCGTTCGATCGGTCCGGAAAGGAATTTCATGAAAAATAGCATATAGAGCATGAAGTCCGGTAGCGAGCGTTCAGGTTCTTCCTCTTCCCAGTAGACATCAATAAGATAGCCGAGTGCTTGGAAGGTATAGAACGAGATTCCCAACGGGAAGAAAACAGAGGTGATGGCTCCTTTCCAGTCCACGCCGAACCAACCGAGTAGTACGGCAATGTTTTCCCCGATGAAATTGAGGTACTTGAATGCCACGAGGAACAGGACGAGAAAGACTATTCCCCCGACGAAGACTCTCCGGCGTTTGTTTTCCTGTTCCTGCATCCCGATCCAGCGCCCCCAGTAGAAAGTTATTGCCGCAATGAGTGCGGCTATCAGTAGGTATGCGATGTTGAAATAACCGACAAAGATGCAACTGGTTAGTAACAGGACCGGTTTCTGGTAGCTGCCTTTTACCGTGTAATATAGGATCAGGCAACAAGTAAACAGAATGACAAACGGTAGAGAGAGAAACATCATAGGCTACTTCTTTTTAGCTTGGATAGACGCGCACAGGTCTCCCACGTGTTTGAATTTCAGTATTTCACGCAGGCCGAAACGAATGTTGTAATGTTTTTCGATGGCCGTGATGAGGCGCATATTCGTCAGAGAATCCCAGCCGTCCACGTCTTTTGCCGTGGTCTCGGGAGTTAACGTGATGTTTTCGTTTTTTAGAATGTCACGAAAAATCGTGTCCAGTTCGCGTAAGATTTCTTCGATTTCCATAGTTTTTTATATTAATGTCGTTAATGCTTTCCGGTCAATTTTTCCGCTGGTGTTCAACGGGAATTCTTCTAAAAAGTGAACTTCGGTCGGTAACATATAGACGGGTAAGTGTTCCTTCAGGTAATGGAGCAAAGCGTCCCGTTTGTGGGGAGTTGTCCCGACGAACAAGTGCAATTGACATCCCCCGTCATCCTCTTTCTTGGGAACGACGACGGCATTGGTCTCGTTCGGGAAGAATTTCTTTGTCCGGTATTCGATCTCGCTGAGTTCAACCCGGAAACCCTGCACTTTAACTTGGTAGTCCTTACGTCCGCGATAGATGATGTCCCCGTCCGGATCGACAGAACAGAGGTCGCCTGTTTTATAGTACACTTTCCCGTTGAAACGGGCGAATGCCTGTCGGGATTTATCCTCATCCTGCCAATAGCCTCGCATGACTTGTTCTCCGCTTACCCATAATTCTCCTTGTTCTCCGGTCTGCACGGGTATTTCCTTCTCGTCCATAATCAGGGTGTCGATTCCGGAGAAGGGGTGGCCGATGGCGATCATCCCGTTGTGTTGCTTGCAACCTTCGGGAGGAATCCGGTAAGCCGTACAATAAATTGTGGCTTCCGTGGGACCGTACAGGTTTACGAACTCCGCGTTGGGGGCGCAAGCCCTGAAACGTTGGAGAAGATCGGCATTTGCCGCTTCTGCCGTCACGATAAGGTATTTGAGTTTTGGAACGTGAATCTCGTCAAAGTAAGGGGACAGGAATTGTAACAGGGAGGGAGGCATGGCCACGAAAGTCAGTTCCTCATCTTCCATCAATTCGTATACTCTCATGTATTTCAACTTGCTTGTTCCCACCGTGTAAACGCTGGCTCCGAGGGTTAACGGGTAGAGGGAGGACACGACTGAAACGTCGAATGTCAGTTCGAACATTTGCAACATCCGGTCTGTCGGCCCAAGTTGCCAACCCAGTTGATGGTAGGCAGCATAGAACGCATTCAAGTTTTTCCGGCTGATCGGGACTCCTTTGGGAATCCCGGTACTTCCGGAGGTGAAAATGATGTAGGCATTCTTGTTTGTATCTTGCGTTTGCTCTCCTGTTAGATGGTCTGTATTTTCATCCCGTATCTCTAATGTTGAAATACATTTGATCTCGTTGGGGAGACCTTGCCGCGTACCGGATTCGTGACCGTATAATACCCGTTTCATTCCGGTGGATTCCACAATGGTCCTGTTCCGACTGTCCGGGTAGTTGGGATGGAGGATTACGTAAGTTTTTTCGGCCAATAAAACAGCTAGAATAGAGGCATATGTTTCAATGCAATCTTCCGCAATGATTCCGATAATGTCTTCCGGGCAATCCTGCACGAAGGGCATAATTCCTTGCACTCGGGCAAATACCTCCTGATAGGTGTAAGAGGTATCATCAATTACAAAAGCCACATGATCCGGGTAATTTCTGTAAGCCCGGACGATGTCTTTAATCATGTCCATTTCCTTCATAAATCATTCCTTTATACCTGAGGCCCGCTCCCGGCGTCCATTCCGAGAGTTTACCAATGTTGCAACCGCCTCAAATATCGTAACGCTACAAAAATAGCCTTTTATTAGAAACATCCAATGTTATTATACTTTTATTATTTCGAGAAGTTTTATCTTTGTGTGTAAATACTGAAAGAAATGAAACAGAAACCATTCATCATGATCGGGGCGGCAGGTTCCGGTAGCGGGAAGACGACATTCACGTTAGGTCTGTTACGATTGTTACGGAACCGGGGAATGAAGGTACAACCTTTTAAGTGCGGGCCGGATTATATAGACACGAAACATCATGCCATGGCTGCAGGAGAGGAATCCGTGAATCTGGATACTTATATGGCATCGGCGGTGCATGTGCGGGAACTGTACGCCCGCTATGGAGCAGCGAGTGATGTCTGCGTGACGGAAGGGGTGATGGGGTTGTTTGATGGGTACGATGGGATGAAGGGAAGTAGTGCGGAGATTGCCGAGTTAATCGGTATTCCCGTCGTGTTGGTACTTAATGCGAAATCCACGGCCTATACCGTGGCTCCGGTGTTGTATGGTTTTAAACACTTCTATCCGGGAATCCGGGTTGTCGGGGTCGTGTTTAATTTCGTGGCATCGGTGGCGCATTATGCTTATTTGCAGCAGGCTTGTGCGGATGCCGGGGTGGAGGCATTGGGGTATATCCCAAAGGATGAAAGTATTGTTATTCCGTCCCGTCATTTGGGGTTGTCGATTGATGAGACGTTTTGTTTTGATGCATTTGCGGACCGGGTGGCAGAGGTGATTGACAAAACCGTGAATGTCGATCGTTTACTGGAACTCTGTACAGTGGAATTTTCCGGTGAACAGACGGAAGATGTCGTTTGTTCCGGGAACAGGAAGATCGCTATTGCCCGGGATGAGGCTTTTAATTTCATGTACCGGGAGAACGTGGAGGCATTGAAACGAGCCGGGGAGGTAGTGTTTTTTAGTCCGCTGCGTGATAAAAGTCTTCCGGAGGCCGATATGGTCTATTTCCCCGGAGGGTACCCGGAACTACATTTGGCGGAGTTGGCGACTAACGAGGGAATGAGGCAGTCTGTCCGGAAGTATTGCGAAACCGGAGGGCGGGTGTTGGCAGAATGTGGTGGGATGATGTATTTGTGTGACACGATTACAGGTGACGACGGGAAGGTTTACCCCATGGTAGGCGTGTTGAAACAAGGGGCGACGATGGAACAGATGAAATTGAAATTGGGCTACCGGGAAGTTCGTGTAAACGGTCAACGTATTCGGGGGCATGAGTTTCACTATTCCCGAATATTGCCTACGAATGAGAAAATACCTGTGATTGGCACGATATATAATGCTAAGGATATGGTGGTTGATACTCCGGTATATACCTATAAAAATGTGTTGGCAAGTTATATTCATTTTTACTGGGGAGAGTGTGGAATGGATCATTTTTTAATGTTAATGAGTCAAAAATGACAAAATGTCTTAAGCTATATTTTTAATGACATAATTTTGGAATGGCATGTAATTTGTTCGTTCTTCAAATGATTTGGAAGAATGAATATCAAATTTTAAATAAACAATTATGTTGAGCGAAAATTTAGTAAAGGCGTTTAATGCTCAGATTAATGCTGAGATGTGGTCATCCAATTTGTATTTGTCAATGTCCGTGTATTTTGCACAGAATGGTTACGACGGAATGGCATCATGGATGAGAGCGCAATCAAAAGAGGAATTGGATCATGCTTATGAAATGATTGACTTCGTGATCAAACGGAACGGAAATGTAGAAATCGGTCAGATCAACGTGGTACCGACAGCATGGGGTTCTGTTTTGGAAGTATTCGAGCATGTTTATCAACACGAGTGTCATGTTTCTAAATTGATTGATGATTTATTGGATGTGGCTATCAAGGAGAATGACAAAGCTGCCCAGAATTTTATCAATGAGTTCGTAGATGAGCAAGTGGAAGAAGAGTCTACTGCACAGACTATTGTTGATAGAATCAAGATGATGAACGGTCATAACTTGATTTATCTGGATGATAAATTAGGAGAACGGAAATAAATTAGTTCGAAAAAAACGAGGGGTCACTTCAACATCGGTGGCCCCTCGTTCTTTTATATCAATGGTGTGAAAACAAGGCAAATAAGGATTACCGTGATCAGGCATACCGATTGATTGATGCGGGCGGCACGTTTGTAATCCCTAATCGATAATTCCCTGTCGTTCGTTCCGATGTAAGGCTTTTCCACGAGTATTCCGTGATAAATGTTCGGTCCCCCGAAGCGGCAATCGAGGATTCCGGCCATAGCGGATTCCGGGTAGCCGGAATTGGGGCTGGCATGTTGGCGGGCGTATTTTCGGATGAAGGAAAAGATCCCTTTCCGGTAGCCGGACAAGGCGATCAAAAATGCCGTTAACCGAGCTGGAATATAATTCAGTACATCATCCAGGTGAGCTGAACAGCACCCGAAATCTTTGTAACGTGTATCCTTGTACCCGATCATGGAGTCGAGCGTGTTTACCATTTTATAAGCCATCATGGCAGGAAATCCTCCCAGTGCATAGAAAAACAGGGGAGCGACCACTCCATCGCTCAAATTCTCCGCCATGGTTTCCAGCACAGCGGTATATATTTTTCTCGGGGGAAGTTGGCTAGTGTCTCTACCGACAATCCACGACAGGCGTTTTCGTCCGGCGTCCAATCCTTGTTCTTCAAGGGTTCGAATAACCTCTCCACCTTCTTGTATAAGACTGTGGTTCGCCAATCCGTAGAAAACGAACACGGAGGCGACGCAGTAATACGCGAAGGGATGGAGTATCCAGCTTCCCCAGGCGAGAAGTCCCCCTAAGAAAAGGGTGGAAAGTGGCAGGATAATGGCAATCAGGCACCCGTTTCGTTTCTTATGTTCCCCTTTGTTAAAGTGACGTTCACACCACCCGATGATGTTTCCAAAGGCTACGATCGGGTGAGGTAATTTCCGGGGATCTCCAAAAATGAGATCGAGAAGATACCCGATGATGAGGGGAACGATGACGATTGAAAATGAGAGCATAACAACCAATTATAAATCATTGATGGATAATAACCTCAATGCCCGGAGTAGCATCTGATTTTTTTCATCCGAGAGCGTGTTTACCCGGAAGTAATGTTCGTCCAGACCTCTGAAGTTCGAGGCGTCCCGTATCAGAATCCCGAATTGTTTCAATAGTTCCTGTTTTAACACGTGGGATTTATGAATCGTGTGAATGAGGAAAAACGAGGTTTCCGAGGGGACGGGAGAGTAACCGGGAAGTTCATCGAAAGCACGGACAAAATTTTCCTTACGTTTGAGCAACCTGTCCGTGTCGGGTAGGAGGTACTTCCCGTTTTGCAGTAGGAATTTCCCGATCTCGATGGCTAGTGCATTCACGTTCCACGGGTGGGTGAAGCGTTTGATCCGGTCTATCAGTTTTTCGCTGCCCAACATATAGCCTAAGCGTAATCCGGGGATGGCATAACTTTTCGTCATGGAATGAATGACCAGTAGATTAGGGTAACTGGCTAATAACGGTTCGGATGGCTGTGCCGTGGGGGCAAAGTCAATGAACGATTCGTCCACGACAAGCGTCATTTGAGGGTATTGCTGTAAAATATTTTCGATCTCTTCCAGTTTCCACACGTGTCCATTGGGATTGTTGGGATTACAGATAAACATCAGGTCTGCGGGGCCTGCCTGGAAGTCTTTTATGGGTACGAATATCTGTTGGTGCCTGTAAAGGGTACAAGCATCTTCGTATTCTGAAAAAGAGGGAATGGGAAGGATGGTTTTACTCCCTTCGAAAGCGTGTGCGATCAAGTAAAACAGTTCAGTGGCACCGTTTCCGGCAATCACGTTTTGCGGTTGCAGATTGTGGAACCGGGCAACTTCCCGCACGAATGATTCGGCGGCAGGCTCCGGGTAATGGAATATTTTGTCGATTTGGGTGATCAGCATGGAACGGAGAATATCCGTGTCTGCGTCATACCATACGTTGGTGGAGAAATTAGCTTTTATTTCCGTGTTTGATTTGTATATGTCATCTCCGTGTCCGTTCAGCATATTACTTGGTTTTAAGGGTGGAATAAATGTATGGTAGGTCAACGTGTGCACGTACGTGATCGGCCAGTTTGTTATATTGTTGATCTTTGAAATCGGTATAATTGAATGTGGTGGGGGTTGCTTGGGTCAGTCCTTCTGCCAGCTCGTTGAGGACGATGTCATTGTCTAAAATTCCGTGGAGGTAACTACCCCAGCATCTTTCGTTTAAGATATAGCCGTCCGTCCGTCCGTCGTGTAAACGGTTCAAGGGAGATTCCGAAGCCCCGTCCAACAAGGTTGTTCGGCCCATGTGAATCTCGTATCCCTTGCAGGTTTCCGGGTGATTTCGGAAGGTGAATTGGTCTTGGCGGGTGATTTTTTCAGGTTCCATGATCGTGACAAGAGGAAGGATGCCCAGGCCGGGAATGGCGGTCATGTCCCCCTCTATCTGATCCGGGTCCTCGATCCGGGCGCCCATCATCTGGTATCCCCCGCAAATACCGATCACTTTTTTACCTTCCTTGTGAGCCCGGATGACTGCCTCCGCGATACCGTTTGCCCGGATGTTCCGCAGGTCGGAGATTGTGTTTTTCGTTCCCGGTAGAATGATGATGTCGGCTTTGCCTATTTCTTCCACGTTATTCGTGTAGTAAGCATGGAATCGTTCGTCTCGTTCCAGCACGCTGAAGTCCGTGAAATTGGAAAGGCGTTTCAGGAGTACGATGGCCACGTTAATCTTGCCGCTCCCGGCTTTGGTGTTTTTGGTTTCCAGTGAGACGGAGTCTTCTTCTTCGATATAAATGTCCTTGAAATAGGGAATCACGCCGACAACAGGTATACCCGTGAGGTCGTGGATAATCTTTCTTCCCTCGTCGAAAAGGGATATGTCCCCTCTGAATTTGTTGATGATAATTCCTTTAATCAATTTTTTTTCTTCCTCTGAAAGCAAGGCGATGGAACCGTAGACGGAGGCAAACACTCCCCCCCGGTCGATGTCCGCCACCAGATACGTGGCGGCATTCGTGCGCAATGCCATCCGCATATTCGTAATGTCTCTTTCCCGCAAGTTGATTTCCGAGATGCTCCCGGCTCCTTCCAGCACGATGGGAGAGTAGCGGGCTTGCAGACGTTCATAGGCAGCGTATGCTTGGTTGAATAATTCGGCCTTGTTGTTGGACATGAAGTATTCTCTGGCAGACATATTTCCGACCGGTTTTCCGTTGAGTACGACCTGCGAGCATTGTTCGTTCGTGGGTTTTAGCAGGACAGGATTCATGTCGCTTTCCGGGGCAATGCCACATGCCTCGGCCTGTACCGCTTGCGCCCGTCCGATTTCCAGCCCGTCGGGAGTGGAATATGAATTTAGCGACATATTTTGCGCCTTGAAGGGGGCCGGGTGGTAACCATCTTGTTTGAAAATTCGGCAAAACGCCGTATTGATGATGCTTTTACCCGCATCCGAGCAGGTCCCGACAAACATGATTGAACGAAGAAAAGACATTTATATTTTAGATTTAATGATTTTAGATTTTAGATTTCAGCCGCACAAGGCGAACGCTATTCATTGATTCTTTTTTTTGTAAAGGAACGCTTTCCATCTCTCTTCTTCTGCACCTTGCTGGTCCATTTCCCAGCGGGCCATGGTAAACAGTAAGTCCGAGAGGCGATTCACGAATCGCAGGATAAGTGGGGGAACCTCGTCTGTCTTGTTTAGGGTACACAATCTTCTTTCTGCCCGGCGGGCGATCGTGCGGGCCACGTGGCATTGGGCTGAAATCAGCGTTCCGCCCGGCAGGATGAAATGGGTGGACGGGTGTTGCATCTCGCTGTTCATGCGGTCGATTTGTTGTTCGCAATACCGGTCTATATCTTCCGGTAGGATGTTCTGGTTTTGTTCCCGGATGTTTGAGGGAGTTGCTACTTGTGACATGACTATCATTAACGTGCGCTGTATGTATGCCAGAATTTCTTGCCGTTCATCCTTCTCGTCCAGTAAGGCTCGAATGACACCTAGTGTGGCATTCAGCTCGTCAAGGGTCCCGTTTGTTTCAATACGAATATCATCTTTATCCACCCGGCTCCCGCCGAATATTCCCGTTGTTCCTTTGTCCCCGCCTTTCGTGTATATTCTCATGTTAGTTGAAAATTGAGTTATACTGTTTGGTTGTCGTCCACTAATGTAAAACGTAGGCAACTCGTGTTTTCCATGATAGGAAGGTCGATCATGTCAATAGCCTTTTTCCCGTTGAGGTATGCGATAATTGCCCGGTTGAATGCTCCGTGTCCAATGGCCACTACCCGTTGGCCGGAGAAATTCTTTTTTAAATAGGCAATGAAATCGATAGCTCTTTGGAAGAGTGCATCTAGGGATTCCACGCTGGGAGGCAGGTTGGTCCAGTCCACGTCATCCAAGCGCTTACCCGTGTATATGCCCCAGTCCATTTCCCGCAGGAGAGGAGTTTGGTGAGGAGTCAGCCCGTGTTTCCGGGCGACGGCGACTGCCGTGTTATAACTTCGGGCCAGATCACTGGAAACAATGTTGTCAATCGTTTCCTCTTGGAGCATCTCCGCCAGTTTCTCGGCTTGGGCTATCCCCAATGGAGATAAGGTCCCGGGAAGTTGGCCCTGGAGTATATGTTGTTGATTTTCTAATGTTTCCCCGTGTCGGGATAATATGAGTTCCATCATCACTTCTTTTTAGACTTCTAACTCACAAAGTTAGTAAACAATTTTAAATCTTTAGAGTATTTGTCGGGGTGCTTGATTGTTTTTGCGTGTGGCGTGGTATTATGGGAGATTCTTCCTAAATTTGTTGTCAAAAGGAAACGTTGGATGTATGATAGGGATGAAGAATAAACGGTTGAAATATTTGTTGTTAACCCTTTTCGTGGTTATACTGGGATTACTTTCCCGGAAAATGAGTGCTTGCACGCTTGATTTTGTAAAATTATACCTAGGGGATGTCTTGTGGGCCATGATGGTGTATTTCGGATGTCGTTTTTTGTTCGTGAATACTAGGAAAAGGGTGGCTTGTGTGTTGGCATTGGCCTTTTCCTACTTGATCGAGATCAGCCAATTGTATCATGCTCCTTGGATTGACGCCATCCGGGAGACCACGTTAGGAGGTTTGGTCTTGGGATTCGGTTTTTTGTGGAGTGATATTCTGTGTTATACCGTGGGTGTTTTGCTGGGAATCATCGTGGATGGCTTGCTGGGATGGAGCCGGAAATAAAGTTGTAGATTTTTCGGGCGATTACTTTGTATTTCTTGAAAAAACAGAGAAATTTGTCGTCATGATGAAAAGAAAAATAATTTTAGTTACGGGAGGACAAAGATCCGGGAAAAGTCGTTATGCCCAAGAGCTTGCGCTAAAGTTGGCAGAGAATCCCGTTTATCTGGCTACTTCGAGGGTGTGGGATGATGAATTCCGGGAACGGGTGAGACGTCATCAACAGGACCGGGGACCGCGATGGACCAATTTGGAAGAAGAAAAAGCGATTGGTCGATGTGACGTGTCGAGGCGGGTCGTGGTCATTGATTGCGTGACCTTGTGGAGTACCAATTTCTTTTTTGACAATGATTCCGACGTGGATAAATCTTTGCGGGAGATAAAGGAAGAGTTCGACCGGTTCACCGGGCAGGAGGCAACCTTTATTTTCGTCACGAACGAGATCGGTATGGGGGGAGTTTCTGTTGACCCTGTTCAGCGGCGGTTCACGGATTTGCAAGGATGGGTGAATCAATATATAGGAGATCGGGCGGACGAAGTTGTCCTGATGGTTTCCGGTATTGCCATGCGAGTAAAATAAAATGATAATATAATCTGAATTGAAACCTGAAAGTGTATATCTTATTTTCAATTTTCAATTTTTAATTTTCAATTGTATGAGAAGTTTTACAATAAAAGAGACCGACAAGGCTTTGTCGGAGGCTTTGATAGATAAGATTAATAATTTGACCAAGCCCAAGGGATCTTTGGGATTACTTGAAAAAACAGCACACCAGATTGGGTTGATACAGCAAACGCTTTCCCCGGAGTTACGGAACCCCCAGAATATTATTTTTGCTGCCGATCACGGGATCGTGAAAGAGGGGGTTAGCTTTTCGGCTCCGGAAGTGACCGCCCAGATGATTTTTAATTTCATCAAAGGGGGGGCCGGGGTGAATATGTTTTCCCGTCAACATCATTTCGGGATTAAATTGGTGGATTGTGGGGTAAATGCGGATTTCGAACCTATGGAAGGGCTGATTGATCGTAAAATCCGTAAGGGAACTTCAAATTATTTGTACGAGGCCGCCATGACTCCGGAAGAATTTGACCGGGCAATCGAGATCGGAGTGGAGATCGTGGATATGGTTCATGATGAGGGTTCGAACGTGGTGAGTTTCGGGGAAATGGGTATTGCCAACACCTCTTCTTCTTCCCTGTGGATGACTTACCTGACAGGTATTCCTTTGAGCGATTGTGTCGGAGCGGGTAGTGGGTTGTCTAGGGAAGGCGTTGAACACAAGTATAACGTGTTGAAACGGTGTATGGAAAATTACAAGGGGGATGGAACTCCGAAAGACATTATCCGTTATTTTGGCGGTTTTGAAATGGTGGCTGCCGTGGGAGGTATGCTGCGTGCTGCCGAATTGGGTATGGTTATTATCGTGGATGGCTTTATCATGACGAATTGTGTTCTTGCCGGAAAGATGTTGTACCCCGCCTTAACGGATTATTGCATCTATGGTCATCAAGGTGACGAGTGTGGGCATAAATTAGTTTTGGACTTCCTACACGCCCAACCGTTATTAAATCTCGGTTTGCGCTTAGGTGAAGGGACGGGAGCCATTTGCGCTTACCCCTTACTTGTTTCAGCCGTGAATATGATCAACGAAATGGCCTCTTTCAAGGCAGCGGCAGTAACGAAATACTTTAAGTAATTGAAAATTGAAAGTGGAAAATTGAAAATGAACTCCCTCCCCCCTTCGGGGTACTCCCTCTATAAACAGAGGGAGAGCTAAAATACTCTCTATATTCGGGAAGAGTCACCAGTTCCTCCTCTGTTTATAGAGGAGGTGGCACGAAGTGACGGAGGAGTTTGAGTATGAAAACAAGCATTACCTTAATGGACTGTAAAGTAATATATAATTACCAAATTTAAAATCATAAATCATTAAATCTAAAATTAGTATGCGTTCTCTTTTGGCAGCAATCATGATGTTTACTCGACTACCTTTGTGGCGGATTGTCAACGTGGACAAGCGTTATTTCACGGATGTTATTAAATACTGGCCTTTGGTCGGTTTTTTGACGGGGACCGTGACAGGGGGTGTTTTATGGCTGTCGGCACAGATTGTGCCTTTGGAGGTGGCGTGTATTTTGGCGATTATTGCCCGAATCCTGTTGACCGGGGCATTGCACGAGGACGGGTTGGCGGACTTTTTTGACGGGTTTGGTGGAGGAACTTTTAAAGAGAAGATTCTAGCCATCATGAAAGATTCGCATATCGGGTGTTACGGGACCATCGGTTTGGTACTCTACTTTATTCTCTATTATTCCTTATTGTCCAGTTTCGACCCGGCCATGATTTTCCCGATCGTGATTGCGGCAGATTGTTTTTCCAAACTCTGTGCGGCCGTGATGGTAAATACGTTACCTTATGTCCGGAAAGAGGAAGAGAGTAAAATAAAACTTGTTTACAGCAAGGTACGCGCGTTCATATTCGTGATCGTGGGATTGATCACCTTGATTCCCTTTTTCTTCCTGAAAGATGCAAGTTTCTGTTTCGCAATGATCCCCGCCATATTGACTGCCATCGGGTTGCGTTTCTTCTTGAAAATCAAGATCGGGGGTTACACGGGAGATTGTTGCGGTGCATCCGTGTTAATCATCGAACAGGTCTTTTATCTGAGTGTGTTAGTGATTTGGTGTCGCCATCAATTTTTGTTTTAATACTTTGTATTCTTCGGGATCACTCCGTTAACGTTGTCAAGAAGATCGAGAAAGTTACTTGTGAAATGTGTAGCAAAGAGAAACTACTCATTTTCATGGGAAAGGTATATTATGAGGATTTGATTTTAGTGTAATAGAGCCTACATCGTGTTGAAGTGGTAAATACATTTCGCAGTCTTACGAGTAGATATAATACTAACGAAACAATTTAATATTTGTTTGTGTATCTTAAAACCTTCGTTTTATGACACAAAGGTAATATCATTATCGCAAAAATCAAAACTTTATGTAATAATCTGATATACAAAACAAGTAACAATTATAAAATATTATTTTTTATTCTATTCCCCAAATATCTTTAAACGAACGTTTAAAGATATTTTTTGTATAGAGTTATTGATTTGGACAATAACCATTTACAGGTGTGAGGGCGTGTAAATGAAATGAAGGCGTAATAGCAAATTTAAATATAAGGAAGATGAATCTAAGATTTTATGTAGTCTTGTTTTCATGTTTGTTTCTCGGCGTGGGAGCAAGAAGCCAAGAGGTTGCCATAAAAAGTAATTTATTGTATGATGCAACGGCAACGGTAAACCTTGGACTAGAGTTTCGGCTCGCTCCAAAGTGGACATTGGATGTTTCCGGTAATTATAACGGGTGGACTTTTTCAGGGGATCGTAAGTGGAAACATTGGCTCGTGCAGCCGGAAGCCCGTTATTGGTTTTGTGACCGTTTTTCCGGGCATTTTTTGGGAGGACATCTTTTAGGTGGGAAATACAATGTCGGAAAGTTAAAAAACAATATTTCTTTTCTGGGGTCAGACTTTTCTCGTTTGAAGGATCGTCGTTACCAAGGATGGTTTCTTGGAATCGGGGCTGTTTATGGTTACTCGTGGATACTTTCTAAACATTGGAATTTCGAAGCGGAAATAGGTTTCGGGTATGTCTATACACGGTATGATGTTTACCCTTGTACTTCATGTGGTACCAGTATGGCGAAAGATCGGACACATCACTATGTGGGGCCTACAAAGGCAGCTTTGAATTTTGTTTACTTGTTTTAAAAGAACGATTATGAGAAAGATATGGTGTTTAAGCTTGTTGCTATTATCATGCGTGGCAAGTATATATGGACAAAAATTTGCTGATGGTCGGGGAGAGGTAAGGAATATTGATGTGGTACGTGGGGAGAATTCCTTGTTTGTTTCGATGACCGTGGATGTGTCTGCTTTGGATGTTGCCAGTAATCGAGAATTGCTCCTTATTCCGGTGTTAAGAGGGGGGCAAGATAGTATTCAACTTCCGTTTATGATTATTGCAGGGAGAAACCGGTATTATTATCATTTGCGTAACACCCCTGTTACGGATGGTAGTATTTTAGAGCGTGTGGGTAAGACGGAGACGATTAATTACCGTGCGGTGATTCCTTTTGAAAACTGGATGTCGACGTCAGTGCTTGTGATGGACGAAAGTTCGTGCGGGTGTCGAGGTGAAGAGATGGGAGATGATCACCGTGTGACACTATTTCGGTTTGAGCCGAAAGTTTACACGCCCGTGTTTGTTTATTTGCCTCCTGATGTTGAACCCGTGAAGGTGCGTGAGGTGAAAGGATCTGCTTACATTGATTTTCCTGTGAATCGTACGGAAATTCACGAAGATTACCGGAATAACCCGGTGGAATTACGAAAGATCAGGCAGACGATAGACGTGGTGCGGAATGATCCGGATGTTCGTATAACCTCGTTAAGTATCAAGGGGTACGCTTCTCCAGAGGGTACTTACGCTAACAATACCCGTCTTGCTAAGGGGAGAACGGCAACGTTGAAAACGTATGTGCGGGAGTTGTACCATTTCCCGGATAGCGTAATCTTGACATCCTATGAACCAGAAGATTGGTCCGGGTTGGAAGCGTACGTGGATAGTACAAATTTGAAAAACCGGGATGCGATACTGGCACTTATCCGTTCGGACATGGAACCGGATGCCAAAGAAAAGGCTATAAAATCGACTTACCCGGAAGATTACCGTTTCCTTTTGCAAAACGTGTACCCCGGTCTCAGGCATTCGGATTATGTGGTGCAATACGTGGTGCGTACTTACACGGATGTTGCAGAAATCAGAAGAATCATGAAAACACAGCCGCAGAAACTCAGCTTACGCGAGTTGTATATTGCGGTGCAGGATCTGGAACCGGGTAGCGACGAGTACAACGAAGCTTTCGAAATTGCGGTACGAATGTTTCCGGGAGACGAGGTTGCTAACCTGAATGCTGCTAATGCTGCCATGGTAAAGGGTGACTTGAAGGGAGCTGCTCGTTACTTGGATAAGGCAGGCGATTGCGGAGAAGCGGTTTATGCTAGAGGGGTTTATGCTGCTCTTTCGGGGGATTACGACTCGGCAATGAGGTTTTTCGCTGAGGCTGCCCGAGGTGGTATAGCCGAAGCTGAAGATGCCCTGCACCAAATAGAAGAAGTAAAAAATGACCAATTTAAATAAAAAGTAAAAAAATGAAAAGAATGTGGAATTATTTCGCGAGCATTCTCGTGATGGGTCTGTTCGCCGGGTGTAGCAATGACACCCTTACAGGTGATGATCCAAACGGAGAACTGAATGGATCTAAAGATGCCGTTTACATGAATGTATCGGTACAGCTCCCTGCCGGGGGAGGGATTGCTCGTAGTGAAACGGACACACCGGAAAATGGAGATTATGGAACCAGTACGGGTGGAACTGAAGAGGGGAAGGACTACGAGAATAACGTGGGAGAAGTTTTGCTCGTGTTGGCAACAACAGATGACAAATTTATCGCTCATAGTATCGTGGAGGAAACGAATAACGCCATAAAAGTATTGACGGAGTCATCTTTCAACACGACTAAAAAAATCAGTAAATCGATATTGGGTGATTATTATTCTAAGGATAATGTAGATCCCAACGGGAATTTGAAAAACGATGAAATTCACGTTTATGTATTCTGTAATCCCACGCAGGACTTGAAAACTGTAATTACTGCAGCAACACAGGGGGCAACAGATTGGGTGAATGCGATCGCCAATGTTTCGGAAGAGATTTGGAAAGAAAAAAGTTTTTTGATGTCTAATGCCGTAATTGCGAAAAAGAAATTACCTAAAAAATTGGATTATTGGAATGATTACACATCCGAGAGTAAAGCGTTCGATTTGTCCGGGAATAACGGTAATGGTACCGATAAGGAAGTTAATAACGCTGGGGCTATAAAAGTGGAACGTTCCGTTGCTCGTTTTGATTTTAAAGATGCAAGTGAAGTCGGGGATAATACTTATAATGTTGTCAAAAGAAATGATCAAACCATCATGCAAATTCAATTGCAAAAGATGGCATTGGTGAACATGAGTAAGGAATTCTATTACTTGCGCCGTGTCTCTGAAAATGGAGAGAAGGAAGGTTGGAATATTTGTGGAGTAGAAACTGCAGAGAACTACGTGGTAGACACAGATTACGATTATAAAAAAGTGACGGATGTTGATGTAAATACTTATGAGGAGCATTTCATGTATCCTCTTGGAAATGTGACTGATGGTGTGTGGAAAATAGATGTGGCGGCACGCGGACAATGGGATACTTATGATATTGCTGATGTATTGAAGGGTACAGAAGATAATTATAATAAAAAAGAATATAAGATTTGGCGTTATGTAACGGAAAATACCATACCCGGGATACCACAGCAAAAACAAGGGTTTTCTACCGGAATTGTTTTTAAAGGTAAAATGATGGCACCCGAAGGTGCAGATCCAGAATCTTCTTTGGTACAGGCTCTTGATTCTAAAAATATTACGGGAGATCCTAAGAAAGATAAAATACTTTACACGTATTTGACGAATATTTATGTGACTTGGAAAGAAGTACGTGCCGCAGCATTAGAATCTGGGGCTAGCAGAGAATTTTATAAGGCTGTATTTGGAGCACCTACAAATGCGGAAGATATTTGTGTAGAGGAAGATGGTGACGTAAAGAAAGCGGCAGTATATAGTAATGATCCTGAGAGTCCTGATTATTTATGGAATCAATGGCATGAAAATAACATAAATAATAATGCGTATTGGGATAGCTTCAGAAAGGCTGCGGTAAAATCCTTGTTTACCATTTACCAGTCTAGTAGTGAAGAGGGTAGTGTTCCCGGGTATTATTGTTATTATTTCTATTGGAACCGGCATAACGATAATGGAGAACTCGGACAAATGGGGCCGATGGAGTTTGCCGTGGTACGTAATAATGTTTACAAGTTAGCAGTTACGGGAATAAACAAACTCGGTCACCCGCGTATCTCGGATAACGATCCGGACCCAATAAATCCGGATGATCCGGATGAAAGTGGTGATGTTTACTTGACGCTTTCCGTGGAAGTATTGCCTTGGACAGTTCGTATAAATAATATCGAATTTTAAAAATTAACATGCAAAGTAGAAAACGAAATATAGTTTCAAGAATCATCGGTGCGGCACTCTGTGTTGCATCGATGAGCTTTGCTTTCTCTTCGTGCGAGAATATATATGAAGATCTTGACCCATGCGCACACGGAGTATCGCTTCGTTTTATCTACGATTACAACATGGAGTTTGCCAATGCTTTCCCCAAAAAGGTGGATTGCTTGACGCTTTATATATACGACGAGAAAGGAAATTACGTGGATACCCGCGTGGTGACGGGACCGGAATTGCGGGACGAAAGTTACCGGATGACGTTGGACCTGGAGCCGGGGAATTATCGCTTCGTGGCTTACGGGGGAATGGCCTGCGAGAAAAGTTCTTTTTCCATGCAGACACCGACAGGGGGAAGCGAGTATCGCAATGCACGGGCAAGGATGGATGAGGATTGTTTGACGAATCCCGACCGGAAAAAATTGCACGATATGTATTGGGGGCAGCTTACGCTCACCACGGCGGACTTGTATCAAGAGGGGGTGGTGGAGATGATGAAGAACACGAACAATATCCGGATCATGTTGCAACAGATGAACGGCGATCCGGTAGATGACAAGGATTTTGATTTCGAAATTACGGACGACAACACGTTATTTGCTTGTGATAATGATTTAATCCCCAATGGTGAAATCGTGTACACGCCTTGGGCGAGAGGACAAGTTTCGGCAGGATTGATGGGGAATGACAAGGAGGTTATTATGGCGTACGCGGAGTTCTCGACTTCACGGTTGATGCTCAAGAATAGCCCGAAGCTCGTGATTCGTCGGAAGGCGGATGGCGGGGAGGTAGTGAACATCCCGCTGAATAATTATTTGTTGGCGTTTAGGAGTGAGTTTCATCGAGATATGGACAAACAAGAATTCTTGGATCGGGAGAGCGAATGGTCGATGTTGTTTTTTCTTGATGCTAACCACGTGTGGCTGAGAACGGAGATAAAGATTAACGATTGGGTTGTTAGAGTCAATGAGATTCAAGAATGAAAAAGGTTGCTTGTGTTATCATATCTTGGTTGACGGCATCCTTGTTGATAGGGGGATGTAGCCGGGATGCGAAGGAGGATGCCGGGGAAGAGGTTCTGGTGAACCTTAATATCAGTGTGGCGTTGTCCGATGTGGCACAATCCATGGCTCGCGGTGTAGAGGAGGATGCGGGGGCGAAAGGGGAACACGAGAAGATGCAAAGATTGCGGGTGATCGTAGTGCGGGAGAATGATGTGGTCGAGAAAAATGATTTTATAGGTCCTTTGTCCCCCACCATGGTGAGTGATCGTGTGTCGGGTAAATTTGAGGTGGTTAGTAGGGAGTGGAAACGGATTTATCTTTTCGTGAATGAGGATAATGAGCAAATCAAGGTTGGTCAAGGAGATAGTAATGATGCACTCACCTTGGCTCGTTTCCTTGATAATATAAAGGTCGGGGAAGTATTCCCGACAGAAGAAGTTACCAATCTGGTTGTTCGGGTGGACGTGCCTTCCGGGCAGCTCGTGGGGGCTTTGCCCATGAGCGAGTGCCATCAAGTGTATGTACCCAAAACGGATAGCGAGTGTAAACTTTTCGTGACAAGGGCTGCCGTGAAATTCACGTTCAGGATAGCAAACAGTAGTGCGGTCGAGAAAAAATTGACCGGATTGACTATTAAAGATATGGCGGATAAAGAATATTATTTGCCGCGTAACGCTAAATACGAGAGCGAGAATATTGAGGGAAAAGAGTATTTAACGATAAAAAGTTTTGATGTACCTTCATTTGTCAGGGAATACGATTACAACGAGGATTTAGAGATCACGTTACCTGCGATGAAAGAAGGGGATACTCCGATACTTACAGAATTGTCGCCTATTTATTTACTGGAGGGAAAACGAGAAGGGAAGTATTCCGTGGGTATCACGGTGAACGGAGTTTATCTAGAAGGGGAACTCGATAATTTGCCTGATAAACTACCAAGAAACACGCATGTCGTGGTTTATATCACTCTTACCGATAAAGAGTTAGAATTCGAAGTTAATGTTGAGCCTTATAGGGAAGTTGAATTAAAGCCGGGTTTCGGGTTATAACAGAAAATAGCTGGAAATATGAAACGGGATTTAATATATAGTCTTTTATGCATGTTGTTCATTTGTTTTACTGCTTGCGAGGATGAACCACTGGGAGAAGAAGATGATTTTACTCCCGGGGCCAAAAGTACGGTGACTGCTATCGTGGAATTCAAACCGTTGGTGCCCGCATTGAATGGGGCGAGCAGGACTGCGGGAGATGCGATAAAAGTGATTAACGATTTGTGGGTATTGTTGTACTCGGAGGATGGGAATTTGGTTGAAATGAAAAAATTTGAAGGTTTGCAGCCAATTCCGGTTAATAGGGAGGATCTTAAACCGGGAGAACCCTATGCGGAATCGGAAACTTCCCGTGTATCGTTTAGATTGGTTGTTCCTCAGGGGAGGTACTATGTTTATGCAGTTGCCAATCTGGATTTGGATCACCCCAAATACGAAGCGTCAATTCAAACACGGGAAGGGTTGAAAGGAATATCTTTCGATTGGGACACCAAGGAGATAGCAAATAACAGCCAAATGTTTGGTCATTTTTCAGTGGATGAAAAAGTACTTGCCAAGGAAGAATCGGTGTTAATCAATAAGAATACAGCGAAGTTGCATGCGTGGGTGCGGCGTGCTGCATCGAAGGTGACTGTTGCTTATGATGCCTCCGGATTGAATGAAGGTGTTTTCGTTTACCTTAAATCGGTTCAGATTAGAGATATTCCTAAGACTTGTTTTTTGGGCAATACGAATAAAATAGAGGAGCAGGGTGATCTTATTGAAGGGGAAATTATACGTTATTATGAGGGAGAGAAGCCGACATTTAACGAAAACTATGATGCGCGATTATCAAGCGGTAAGTTCACGTATGGCGAACATGGTGAAACATCCGATGCTTTGTTCTTCTTTGAAAATATGCAGGGAGGGGGAGATGATATGCCTGATAAACGTCAAGATGCAGATGGAAAAGAAGGACTAGATTATCCCGGTTTGCCTGGTGCCCCGACCTATCGCCCTAAAGATGGTGTGCCTTGTGGTACCTATATCGAAGTGGACGCTTATTATGTTTCCATTAATTCCGAAAAAGTGGGTAGTGGTCCTATTAAGTATCGTTTCATGCTTGGCAAAAATGTTACAACTGATTACAATGCCGAACGAAATTATCACTATAAACTTACGTTAGTATTGAAGAACTTTGCCAATGATGTGGATTGGCATATCGAGTATGAAGAGGAAGTGCCCGGAATCGAAGTACCACAGCCTTATTACATTTCCTATCTTTATAATCGTACCATGGATTTCCCTTTAAAAATCAATACTGCCGGAGCTGAACTTATATCTTTGGATGCGAGAATTATATTCAACAATTGGGCTCCGGAGGGAGCCTCGACGCTTGATTATGCTCATGATTATGATTATGCCGTGACGCCTACTGCTGAAAATAATGCGCCTTGGAACGGTTTTCTTTCTCTTCGCAAGACAACAGCTAAGGTGCTGACAGTTGACGAAAAACAAGCGTCAGAGGCTGCAGGTGTGGAATATGTTGGAACTAAGGAAAAAGATCTTGGTAATAAGCTCTACTATGAAAAAGAAAACAGGGGAATAAGAAAGTACTCCGTCACTAAGGGACAAATAGATTACATAGATGATAAGGATGGTAATTATAGTATAAAACCTACCGAAGGAAATAAGACTGTCAATGTGATGGTTCCGATGTACACCCGGGCGAAACAGATGATTGCCACTACCGCTTATACTGGTAATAATCCTTATGTTGCTTATCAACGTCGGGCAGAAGTGGAATTTACTGCAGAAATTAAATTTGATGATGAGAGGGGAGTGCAAACATTGAAAGATACGGCAAAAATCTTTCAGGTGCGACGTGTCGTTAATCCCAAGGGAATTTATCGGAGTGCGGATAATAGCGAATCTTTTGATGTCAAACTAATGAGATTGCCGAAGGAGGAAGCTGAGGAGTTTGAAGTTTTCCCATCTGAAGGTCCTTGGCGGGCGTATATTCCCCAAGAGGTGGATGGACTTCCTTTTAAAGGCGATGATTTTATTACATTCAATGGCGGTCAGAAGGAGGTAACTGGGAAGACAGGAAGTCCTATTGAATTTAGGGTGAATTTTCCAAAGAGACCCAATGAGGGGGAAGGTTATCACACGGTGATACGTGTGGACTATCATAATTACACTTGCCAACACCTGATTTTTGTGACACGGGGAGAGGCTCCGGTGCAACTTGTGGATAATGGAGCAAAATGGCATATCAGTAATTTAGTTAGCGAGACGCAAGAGGCTGCGAATCCTCTTGACGAAGGTTCCTTGTTTCGCTTCAATAACTTAGAGCAACCCATTGCGTCATCCAATCAGGAAAATTCCCGAAGCCCGTGGACTAATGTTAAAAAAGAAGATTTTAAAAATGCTAAAGACAAGCTTTTTACAATAGTTGGAAGTGAAAAAACTTTGCGATGGGAAGAAATAAACGCTGGCACTTCCAACACATCTCCCACGTGGAAGGTGAAATTAGGGGATGGAGTAAGAATTGCAAAGTACGAGGATTATAAAGCACTTTTTGATGATAAAAATATCCAACAGGGGTATGGGGTACTTTATGGCGATGAGGCTAATGCAACTTGTACAAAGATTCAAGACGTTTATGAATATCGTGTGGGAGCGGATGGAAAACGTGTTAGTGGTTATGGCATGAGAGGATGTTTCGTGTATAACAAGAGTAATGGTAAGCATGTGTTTTTCCCTGTAGGAGCATCGGGATATGGACACCGAAGAAACTATGATTATGAGCCGTGGGGGGGAACTCCCTTTAATGCGAATACTAATGCAAGGGGAGTACTTAGATATGCTTCCGGGAGGATAGATTATTATCCCAGTCCTAAAAGTAATCCTTTATTCTATGATCTATTCCGGCGACCAGGTGCGATTTATTGGTTGAATAATAAAGTAAACCCAGGTTCTATAGTTGCTTGGGATATAAATTATTTTACTTTTGATTTTAACTCGTTAGATCATGCTAATGTTTTTCCGAAAGACGGTGGTGGAGATGGCAAAAGTGATGCTTGTTTTATCCGTTGCGTGGAAGATTAATTTTTTTGCAATCATATATCATGACCGTGACTTGTTGGGATACTAGTTGCGGTCGTTTTTATTTGATGAGAGTGTGCTACATTTCTTACGATTATGGCTGTAATAACTAGGGAAGAATGTGCCGTTGTTTGGGGTATAACGAGGAAACAGAGGAAAAAATAGTATTTCTTGTTGAAAAATAGTAATCATGCCATCTCTTTAGATTTAGCAATATAGTCTGTTTTTGGTTAATTCTAAAAATAGAAAAAGTATTGAAAAATGAAAAAGTATTTATATATTTGCAGGTATGATACGAATAGGTGGGAGAGCCTGCCTTTTAAAATATTGTGAGTTAGTGCTAATCTTTATCTGAAAATCGCCAATTGAAGGAAATAGGATTAGACGGTGAATTCACGCTGGTTAGGCGTGGATCGTTGTCTATTTATTTCCGGGCGTTTGGCGATGCCTCAGATAAGATAGAACTGTTGACGGTCCTCGCTTTTTTTATTGTATCATTTTTTGCCGGTGGGGATCGGCACTATAAAAGAAATTTTCGATTGATAAAGGATATTAAGGTTGCAACTTGATTAAAATAAACGGAATGAATAAATACCCAAAATTTATAAGGCATGAAAAATTAGAGAGATTTTTCTTATTAGAAAGATGAAAAAAAGAGGGTGAATCCTAAACTTTGCACGTTGAATATCACCCCCTTGCATCATTAGTTTTATAAACCAATTAATTATCAAAGTTATGAAAAAAACTTATGACAGGAAATTTTTTCGGCAAAAATTGCTATCGGAAAAAAAGACCGTCACCGCGGTTTCCCGCTTACTAATCATTTTGTTGCTGGGCTTTCCCTTGTTGACAAGAGCCGGGACGAGTGGTTCAAGCCGGGGAGAGATCGATCTTTTATCGGGAACTTCCACACGGCAAGATTCGGTTGTAGCGGCAGGGAAACCGGAAAATCAGAAACTAGGATTTTACGAGGGAGAAGTCATGGACACGGAGGGTAATCCGTTACCCGGAGTGACCGTTTTGTTGAAAGGGACCCAAACGGGTACTTCCACGGACACGCACGGTGCATTCCGTTTCCCGGCAACAAAGGCGGGGAAAACCATGCTGGTCTTCTCGTTTATCGGGATGAAACCGGTGGAAAAGGACGTGACTCCGGGAAAGAAAGTGATCGTCACGATGGAAGAGGAAGTAGAAGGTCTTGAGGAAGTGATCATCACGGGTATCTACTCCCGGGATAAGAATAGTTACACGGGGTCGGCATCCACCTATTCGGCCAAGGAATTGAAAATGGTTGGTGCTCAGAATATCATCCAGAGTTTGAAAACGCTGGACCCGGCCATGCTGGTCTTGGAGAACAAACAATGGGGATCAGACCCGAATCGTATGCCCAAAATTGAAATCCGGGGAAAGACGAGTGTGGTCGGATTGCAGACAGAGTTTGAGAACGACCCCAATCAGCCCTTGTTCATCTTGGATGGTGTGGAGACCACGCTGGAAACCATCATTAACCTAAATATGGATCGGGTGGCAAGCGTGACGATCTTGAAAGATGCAGCGTCCACGGCTATCTACGGGTCGAAGGCGGCTAACGGGGTGATTGTCGTGGAAACGAAATCACCGGAGTCAGGCCAGTTACGGCTGTCATACAGTGGGAATTACGGGATCTCGTTCGCCGATTTGTCGGATTACAATTTAATGAACGCTTCCGAAAAACTGGAATACGAGTTATTAGCCGGGCGTTATTCTCCCATGGAAGGATATGACGGTTTTGTTGATAAACTTCAGAAAATGCAGGATTATTATTCCCGGTTAAAAGAAGTGCTGAGAGGGGTGGACACTTATTGGTTAAGCGAACCGTTACGAACCGTCTTCAATCATTCTCATAACCTGTACATTGACGGAGGCGACCAAGCCATGCGTTACGGTTTGGGTATCAGCTACAATAACCGTGATGGTGTGATGAAAAAGTCTGACCGTGATGGTATGGGAGTGAACATTGACTTGATTTACCGTAAAAAAGGTTTACTCTTCTCGAACAAAGCGAGCATGGATCTCTCTAATTCTGACCGGGAGCCGGTGGCATTCTCCGAGTTTTCAAGAGCAAACCCGTATTACCGGAAAAGACAGGAAAACGGTACAATTCCCATGTATTTGGAGAGAAAGACAGGGTTGTATGGGGAGGATATGCTGAATCCCTTGTACGTGTGGAACATTGAAAACACGAATACAACCAAGGATCTTGCGTTGAGGGACAATTTCACGATGGAATGGACTACCTTCGATGCCCTGAGACTCCGGGCTCGGTTGGGAATATCCAAGAGCATCTCGAAAACAGAAGCATTCAAGTCCCCGAATCACACGGATTTTTTGGAGACGGAGAAATTGAAGAAGGGTTCTTTCTCGTCTAATCAGCATGAAAGCTTCTCGTACAATGGTGATTTGAACATTATCTTTGGTAAAATATTTAAGAATGTTCATCAAGTAAACTTTGTTGGAGGATGGTCTTTTAGTGAATCTCGCTCGGAAGCATCCGGTTACAGCGTGGTCGGGTTTAACGATGACTTCCACAAGAATCCTGCCTATTCCACGGGTTTCAGGGAAAATCAAAAGCCTACTTACTCGAAAGATCGTCGACGTTCCACTAGTTTTTTCATGAACTTGAACTACTCGTATGACAATCGTTATCTGATGGACTTCAACCTGCGTGCTGACGGGACTTCCGTTTTTGGCAGCAACAAACTTTTCTCCACGACGTGGGCTGTCGGTTTGGCATGGAATGTTCATAACGAGGAATTTATAAAGAAATTGGGGTGGATCAACAATTTGAAAATCCGGGGATCAATCGGTAATCCGGGAAACGAAAACTTCGATGCCTACATATCACAAAAGACCTACGTGTATAATGTCGAGTTGCAAAATATGTTCGGGGCGAGTGCGTTGATTCAGAAGTACGGGAATAAAAACTTGGAATGGCAGCGAACCGTGGATAAAAACATCGGTGTCGATCTGTCTGTTCTGAACAACCGAATTCGTGTGACTTTTGACTATTATTTCAAAGATACGGACCCTTTGCTGGTTTCCATCGGGATGCCTCCTTCTGCCGCGGCGACGAGCTTGTACACGAACATGGGAAGGCAAATTTCCAGGGGATGGACGGGAACATTGAATTATGTTTTTCTGCGGAAAAAGGATTTGTCTTGCAGCGTAAACATGAACGCACGGGCGAACCATTCGGAATATCGTGACATCGGGGATAAATTGGATTACTTGAACAAGGTGGGGAGTTCTACTGCCTTAAATCGTTATTACGAGGGTGGTAGTCCGGACGATTTGTGGGCTGTTCCTTCTTTGGGAATCGATCCGGCTACCGGGCGTGAAGTCTTCTTGAAAAAGGATGGAACGCAAACTTTCTTGTATTCCGCGTCCGACGAGGTGATCGTGGGATCATCCGTTCCGGATGTAGAGGGAATTGTCGGAATGTCATTCTATTACAAGAAATTGTCTGCCTCTTTCAGTTTCCGTTATAGCTTGGGCAAAGAGACCATGGCCTCGGCATTGTATGATAAAGTGGAGAATATCACCCAAGACAATATCGGTAGGAATCAAGACAAACGAGCTTTGTACGACCGTTGGAAGAAACCGGGAGATAAGGCAAAATTCAAGGCGATAGATGATTATTCTTCCACGCCGATGTCTTCCCGTTTCGTGGTGACGGAGAACACTTTTTCCGGTGAATCCATTTCAATCGGTTACGATATGGACGCTGCATGGTTGCGGGTAGCGGGAATTCAGGGAATGAATTTCCGGGTTTACATGAATGATATTTTCCGGATCTCTTCTTTTAAAGAGGAACGGGGTTTGGATTATCCTTTTGCCCGTTCGGTAAGTTTTTCCTTAGGTGTAAGATTTTAAAACAAGTGTGGATATGATACGAAAATTGAAATTATTAGTGTGTGTGGTGCTTGGCACCCTCACGTTGTCTTGCTCCGATTGGTTGAAAGTCAGTTCGGAGGACCGGATCATGGAGAACGATCTTTTCCGTACTCCCCGAGGATTCATGACGGCGTTGAATGGTATTTATATAGACTTGTTGAATTCAAGTATGTACGGGAAAACTCTGACGTGGGGAATGACTGATATTTTGGCACAATACTATACCTGCCGGGAGAAGGATCATAGTTATAAATCTTTGGCAGATTTTGATAACGTGACCCGGAATAATGCCGTGAGTGGTTGTTGGAATCGGTCGTACGCCCTTTTGAATAACGTCAATACGATACTGGAGCATTGCGAATCCGACCGGAATGTGTTGGATGATACCTATTATCACATGATCAAGGGAGAGGCTCTGGCTCTACGTGCTTTGTTACATTTCGAACTGTTCCGTATATTCGGTCCCAGTTATAGCAAGGACAAGGAAAAAGAGTGTATCCCTTATGCTTTGACTTCCGAGACAAAGGTGAATCCCTTGCTACCGGCAAAGGAAATCGCCCGGCTGATCATGGAAGATTTGAAAAATGCGGAGGAGTCGTTGACCGGGTATGACCCCGTGATTGAAACAGGGGCCGTGTGGGGTGATGATCCGGAAGGGGGCGTGAATGACATGCGTTATCGCTCCATGCGTCTGAATTACTATGCCGTCCAGGCTTTATTGGCCCGTGTGGCTCTCTACTGCGGGGAAAAGGAGGTCGCTTGGGAGTATGCGGAGAAAATGATTCGCGGGATACACGAGGAACATAAATGGTTCCCCTTCGTGACCCGGGAAGAAGTGGTGACGACAGATAGAGAAGATCGTATTTTCCAAAGTGAAATCTTGTTTGGCCTGTATAACCTGAAAAGAAAGGAAAGCGTTTACGAGGTCGGTTTCGGGGCTAACTTGAAACAAGGTAGCGTGTTACGTATTGATAAGGATATTATGCAGAATATATACGACGGGGATGACAATGATTTCCGGCTTGCATACTGGTTTGCGGAAATGGTTGATCCGGATAATAACTCGTATCTCCACGTGATCAAGTACAAGGATGTGGATGATATTGACACGAAAACGAAAATTAGCAAGGGCTATCGTTATATCATGCCTGTACTCCGGGTGTCCGAAGTGTATCTTATTGCGGCCGAGTGCTGTCCGGACCCGAAAGAGGGACGGAATTATCTGAATGCGGTGAGAACGGCACGTAATGTGAAAAACATTCAGGATGATGCCGATCTGACTGCGAGTATCGAGCAAGAGTACAAGCGGGAGTTTGTGGGTGAAGGACAGTTATTCTGGCTTTATAAACGCAAGGGGAAAACCGAGATTGCATCCGGCGAGAAACAGGGAAACGTTGTTTCCATGGAAGAACGCTTTTACTTGTTTGACCTGCCGAAGTCGGAACAGGATTATAGAAAAGAAAACGATCTTGGTAAATAATTAAAATTTCTTCGTATGAAAAAATATATATTTCTATTGGTTGTCGTTTTGTCATTTCTTGGATGTGAGAAAGAAATGATGGATTACGAGGGGAAAGACGGGGTTTATTTCTCGGTACAGGAAGTACCACCCAGCCTGTACGGTAACCCGGAAATTTGGGCTCATATGGACACGACATTGATTCCCTTTTCCCTGTTATTGGAGAATGATAGCACGGTGAGATTGAAAGTCCGGGTGATGGGGGATGTCGTAAATTATGACCGCTATTTTACCGTGTCGGTTGTCGATTCGTTGACTACCGCGTTAGTGAACGAGGATTACGCTCCCTTGGAGGAACGCTACATGATTGCCGCCGGGGAACGTGACGGATTCGTGGAATTCACGGGATTCCGGCAGGCGAAAATGCTGGATTCCACGTATTACGTGACCTTGCAGTTGATGGAAAACGAGTATTTCTCGTTACCGATGGATGTGTGGAGACCCTTGGAAGACAAGGATTACACGAAAGAGATACAGAACGTGGTCCGTCACGTGGTGGGACTTTCAGACGAGGTTTTCATGCCGAAGGCGTGGACGGTGAATTATTTTGGCCCCTACTCTAAAAAGAAAGTCAAATTACTGTGCGAGATGTTCGGTTTGAAGATGGCTGATTTTGATAACGTGATCGAAATGGATATGGAAAGACAGCGCACGTATGCCCAAGGGTTGGATAAATACTTGAAGGAGATGGAGGCGAAGGGGCAGACCGTTTACGAGGACGAGAAAGACAAAGATGGTAATCCGGTGAAAATGGCCGTGGGACCTTTAATTTAGTAATGTTGAATAATGAAAGTTATGAAAAAGAAACTAAGTTTACTCGTGCTATTCGCGATAGCTTTATGCATGGGATGTTATGATGATAAAGGGAATTACGATTACCATGAATTTAATGAAATCACTATCGGTGATCGTGGTTTTGACACGGCTTATATCCTCACGTCGTTCGTGGACACGCTCCGGATTTCACCCGAAATTGATTTTAAGTTGGCGGAAAACACGCATCTGAAGTTCGAGTGGGTGGCCCGGTCTAATGGAGTCGATTTTACAGAATACCCTCTTGGGAATGGGCGTGATTTGGTCTTTCCTGTAAGTCTGCCAACGGAGACCTACACGTTGTATTTTAAGGTGACGGATACGCTGAATACAATGGAATATTGGAATGCGACAGCGATGCAGGTTCAAGATTTACTTACCAGCGGTTGGATTATTCTCGGGGAGAATAGTAACGGGGAGGCCCAACTGGACATGATTACTTATTCCGTGGACACGATGGTGTTGAAAGATATGTTGCACGATAGCGGACTGCCCGTGTTGAGAGGTCCGGTGAAGGTATGGGTGGTTGATAATTACAGGGATAACATGATTCACATTTCGACGGAAGACGGTACGTACCGTTTGGATCGGGATAATTTCAAGGGAGGTGACCACACGCATCTGAAGTATAATTTTTATGACCCGGAGGCATTGGATCATTTCGTTCTTCAGGAGGTTGCTCAACTTCGTAGCTATAACAGGGCAGCAATTATTGATAATAAGTTGTTTCATAACGGTTTCTTGATCTCCAGTTCCGTATTCCAGAATCCGGCGAATCATTATCAGGGAACTTACGATCTTTTCTCTATCGGCGACAAGATTGCTTATAATCCGAAGGCTATGGCGTATTATTATATGTTGTACAATAATGATGCGAAACGTTTTGTTTATACCGGGGGAAGATCTTACGGGTCACCTGTGGGATATTGTGACACGCTGAAAGATACACGGGATGACGTGGAAATTTTCTCTTGGAAAACGGGGCTGGATTACGTGACAAGTATAAGTAGTCGTTTGTTGGACGGGTATTCGTTTACCGTGTTGACTGATAGCAAGGGGAGTTACTACTTGTATTGCTATGCGTTGAAGTACCAGTGGGGCTGGGAAAGTATCGAGAAGAAGAAAAAATACTCTTTGGATAAAGCCACGGATATTGACAAGGCGAAATTCTTCGGGGTTAGTGCGCAAAGAACCTATTTGATTTACGCTACCGGTTCGAAACTGTACGCGTATGATTACGTGGCGGAAAAAGTGCAATTACTTAGGGATTTTGGTGGTCAGGAAATAACGTTGCTACACTACGACATTTTGATTGACGTGGGAGCCGGTGATGATTTCTTCTACGTGGGTACTTACGATCCCTCGTTACCCAAGGAGACGGGAGGAACGCTGACAATGTACAAGGTGATGAATGATCCGAATAATATTATCGTGGAGGAGGTTCCCGGCTTTAGCTGGTCCGGGTTGTGCAAGATCAAAAGTATTGATTTCAAAAGATACTAGTATAGCTGTTTGAATTTTGAGAAAGGCACCATTCTAACGTGGAATACACGGGAGAATGGTGCTTTTTATGTCCGAGATGATGCATGATTAGTGCTGACGTTAGTTCCGATTACATTTTTATTAGTTGATGAATACCGGATGATTACCGTCATAAACCTTATAGATACCTTATAGAAACCTTATATGAACCTTATATAGAATAAGGTTCATAAAGTATATTAACAAGTTATTGAAAATATTGTATTAGGTAGTGATCAGGTATTGATCATCTATCGTAAACAAATTCAGAATTGACGTTGGCATGAATAAGTACAAAAGGCAGCATGAAGATTTGTATTGATGTTGATTTATTGGGATAAAATTACTTAATGGCACTGATTTTCAGTATAAAAGCTCGCTAAATATCAGTTTCTTTTGTTATTTTTGTAACTCTTGATGGCATATAACTACGAGACATTTTAGAATGAGATGACCGAGATAAATATAAAATGCTTGCAGAAATATAGCGAATACTAGGTGTTAATAAAATTCTAAGTAACAGAGAATAAGGAAATGGATAATTGTAACATAGATAGAAAATTAGATGAAAGAGCAGAGGCTCTATTCGCTAGAATTTCTTTATTAATAGAGACTGCACGTAAAAATATTGCATCTACGGTAAATATCACAATGGTATATGCTAATTTTGAAACAGGTAAGTATATTGTTGAGGATGAACAACAGGGGGCGCATCGGGCTGAATATGGGAAATCTGTTCTGAAACAGTTATCTCAAAAACTAATAGAAAAATACGGAAGGGGATGGTCTGTTGAGAATTTGACACTCTATCGAAAATTTTATTTGGTTTATGCAGATTCGGTAAACATGATTGATCCGATTCAGAAAAAGTCACTTGGAAAGGATTTCGTAAACACTGTTTACGAAATTGGTAAGTTTGAAGCGTTCTCGCAAATTTCTCAAAAGAGTTTTACGCTAAGTTGGTCACACTATCTGATATTGATGCGTATAGAAAATCCTTCTGAACGTAGTTTTTATGAGATAGAATGTGCACAGCAACAATGGAGTGTCCGGCAGTTACAGCGCCAAGTGAATTCCAGTCTGTATGAACGTTTGGCATTAAGTCGCAACAAACATGAGGTCGTTCGTTTGTCAAAGGAGGGCCAAACAGTAGAAAAATCATTGGATCTTATAAAGAACCCCTTGACGTTAGAATTTTTAGGATTGAAGTCAGAGACGGCATATTCAGAAAGTAAATTGGAAACAGCAATCATAGATAAGCTACAAGATTTTTTACTTGAATTGGGCAAGGGTTTCCTATTTGAAGCAAGACAAAAGCGTTTCACGTTTAATGAAGAACATTTTTTTGTTGATTTAGTATTTTACAATCGCTTGTTACAGTGTTATTGTTTGATTGACTTGAAGATAGATAAACTGACACATCAAGACTTGGGGCAGATGCAAATGTATGTCAATTATTATGACAGATATGTGAAGCAGTCTTTTGAGAAACCTACTATTGGCATCTTACTTTGTAAAGAACAAAATGAGGCTTTGGTGAAACTGACACTACCGGACGATGCTAATATTTACGCTACGCAATATGCACTCTATCTGCCTAATAAACAATTATTGCAAGCAAAATTGAACCAGTGGGCAGAAGAGTTTAAAGCGAACAATGATGAACTTGAGCACCCCTAGGTGTGGAGGGAATTGATTCGTTTATAAATCGGTTAAAAGCAACGTATTTACAGATATTTGTGATAAATTTGTAGGATACCAAAACAATTTATGGAAATGAAATCAATGATGATCTGTTTTTGCTTTTGTTGTCTGGGCTTTTGGGGGCATACGCTTTCTGCCCAAGAACAAGTTCGGGCGCTGCGGCCGTTGGAACAATGTACTTTGGTTACCGATCTGGCGGACTGGATTGAGGAAATACAAGTGATCCCGATTAAACAGCGTTTTGATGCCGAGTCATTGGAATGGATGAGGAAAAAATTGCTGATCGGACCTGATGGGGATTTGTTTCTTGTGTACGGGCGGGAGGTGATGTGTTTTGATGCTGCCGGGAAATATCAATTTTCAATGAAATATAATCAAGGGAAAGAATGTCCTTATCATCAGGATGCCTGTATCAGTGTGGATCAGAAAAAATTGTTGTTTGCGCATGGAGATAGTGAAGTCGTGTTTTTTGATTTGAATGATGGGCGTGAAATTGAGCGTCTCCCGATGAACAAGCCTCTACAATTGTTTGAAGAGATTGCTCCGGCTCCGGATGGAGGGTTTTATTATTATTCGATCTCGGCTCCTTGTACCAATAATTTTGAACGGGGACACCTCTTAGTGACCCGGTTTGACAAAAACGGGAAAAAGTTGGAGAGTTCTATTCCGCAGGTCGGGTTCACGGTGAATATTTTCCTCGTATCGCAGGCCGTAGGTAATACTTATCTGATTCGCACGCAAGGAGGTGATAACGCGTGTTACCGGGTGAATACGAAAGGAGAGTTGGAGAAGGCCTACACCTTTGATTTTGGCAAACGGGGGATACCGGATACTTACGGGATGTTAAAAGGTGATTTGATGTTGCAGGATTACATGAGGGCGGATTATTACAAGATGCCAATTTATTTGTGTGAAGGCGGGAAATTCTTTTATTTCACCAGTTGCGGACCTCATGCAGAGGCGTATAATTTCCTTTATGCCCGGGGTAAGGATTCGGGGATTTATTGGAAAGCGGATCCCGATTTGGAAATTCATTTTCTCTCGGCAGATGAGGACTATTTTTATGCGCTTTTAGAACCCGTTCCGGAAGAGATGATCCGGGAGACGCAAGACCCGTTATTACGGCAGATATTTAAACAGTTTGCCCTTTCGTTGGGAGAAGAGACGTCTGCCCGATTGGTGAAGGTCAAGTTTAAATGAAGTCAGACTGGAAGTTAAGAGACTTGTGTGTTGTTGGTTTTATGTGAATTGTTAATTTGTTGTTTTTCTATTGTAATATTAAATATTATTCTGATCTTTGTATTAGCTCATTAACCAAGTTGTTAAAGGAGTTACGGAGTCGTTTGATTATTCAAGCGACTCTTGCCTTTGTTAGGGTAAACTATCCATGATTTTTTGTACTAGGGAATCTGGGGTATACATTTCATTCTTTAGTTGTTCTATCCATATTTTAGATGGATTACACCTTATAAGCAGTATGTTTTACTTGGGTTGTACAAATGTAGTAATTGTTCTTGGATATAAGATATACATTCTCAACTATTTATCTGTATTTTGCCAAAAGATTGAATATTCGTGAATTGTTTTGGTAAATTTCAAGTGGAGTTTGATTGGTTGTTTATGAAATTAAATTTATTGGTAAATTTTCGTGATATATCGAAAAAATGGCGAATTTTACAAGATAAACGATTTATATATGGAAGTATTTTTGATCAGACATACGAAAACAGCGGTTATTCCGGGAACGTGTTACGGGAATTCGGATGTTGACGTGGCCGATTCTTTCCTCGAAGAGGCAGGGAAGGTGAGGGAGAGACTGAAAGGGGAGAGCTTTGATGCGGTGTATTCCAGTCCGTTACAACGTTGCAGAAAGTTGGCGGTTTACTGTGGTTACGAAAATCCGATTCTGGATGACCGGCTGAAGGAATTGAATTTTGGGAGCTGGGAGGGGCAACGTTGGGATGAGATTCAAGATCCTCGTTTGCAGGAATGGTATGATGATTGGTTGAGTATGCCTGCCGGAGGGGCGGAAAGTTTTCTGGAACAGTATAACCGGGTGTCGGCTTTCTTGGATGATTTGAAGGAGACGGGACACGAGAAGGTGTGTGTATTCGCTCACGGAGGGACGATCCGGGCGGCATTGATTTATGCCGGAAAATATAATTTTAATCAGGCATTCACGGATGACGTGGATTATGGTTCTCAGGTGAAAATGACGATATAGGGGTTACTCTTCTTCTTTCAACTTTTTGCGGATACCTCTTTCTATGGCTAGAACGAGGATGATGACCAGCACGATGATGATCACGCTGATCCAAGATTGGTATGATAACTCGGTGAAATCGGTCATGGCCAGTTTTGTGATGGCTGCAAGTATCAGGATATACAGGCACGTACGCACGTTCCGCAACTTCTTCTCGGTGGTAAGTTCGACATTCTTTTCAGTTGCTTTCTTTTCGGTTTCCATGACTTGGTATTTTAATGACGAGTACTGCCTTGTAAAGATATGAAATAATATTCAAATTTATTTGGGGAGAGAAAATAAATAAAAAAACCACCCGAAGGTGGTTTTGAGTTATTCTATCGTTTTGCTTCTTCTTTTCCTTTCGTTTTCATCGAGGTAAATCTTGCGAAGCCTCATGGATTTCGGGGTGACTTCCACGTATTCGTCCTCTTTGATGTATTCGAGAGCCTCTTCCAAGCTGAAAAGGATGGGAGGAGCGATGTTTGTCTTTTCGTCGGAACCACTGGCACGCATATTGGTCAGTTTTTTGGACTTGCACACGTTAATCACGATGTCATCCTGCCGGGTACTTTCACCGATCACCTGTCCGGCGTAAACCTCGTCTCCCGGGTTGATGAAGAATCTACCTCTATCTTGCAGTTTGTTGATGGCATAAGCGAATGAATCTCCGGTTTCCATGGCGATCAGGGAACCGTTCGTACGCATTTCAATATCTCCGGCGTAGGGTTCGAAACCTTTCAGACGATGGGACATGACAGCCTCTCCGGCAGTAGCGGTAAGTAGATTACTTCTCAGACCGATGATTCCCCGTGAAGGAATATTAAACGTCAGATGTACCCGTTCGTCACGATGTTCCATGTTGGTCATGACTCCCTTGCGACGGTTTACCATCTCGATGGCTTTCCCCGACACTTCTTCCGGGAGGTCGATGGTCAGTTCCTCGACAGGTTCGCATTTCACCCCGTTTACTTCTTTGATGATCACTTTCGGTTGACCAACCTGTAATTCGTAACCTTCACGACGCATGGTTTCGATCAGCACGCTCAAGTGAAGTACACCACGTCCGAACACGACGAATGAATCAGCTGTCAGGCCCGGTTCCACCCGTAAGGCCAGATTCTTCTCCAGCTCCCGGTCCAGACGTTCCTTGATGTGGCGGGAGGTCACGTATTTACCGTCCCGGCCAAAGAATGGCGAGTCGTTGATGGTGAACAACATGCTCATGGTTGGTTCGTCGATTGCGATAGGGGCCAGTGCTTCCGGGTTCTCGAAGTCCGCAATGGTATCACCGATCTCGAATCCCTCGATCCCGACAAGCGCACAGATTTCTCCACATTGCACCTCGTCAACTTTCTGTTTTCCCATTCCCTCGAAAGTCATTAAATCTTTAATGCGGGTTTTAATCAGTGTTACACCGTCTCTTTTGCAGAGGGTGACTGGCATACCGGATTTTAATGTTCCGCGGGTCAGTTTACCAATGGCAATTCGTCCCACGTAAGAGGAGTATTCCAGAGACGTGATTAGCATCTGCGGGGTTCCTTCCTGCACTGTCGGGGCGGGAATATCTTTGATGATGGCATCCAATAACGGGGTAATGTCCGTCGTGGGTTTGTGCCAGTCGGTGGACATCCAACCTTGTTTGGCACTACCGTAAACTACGGTGAAGTCCAATTGTTCTTCCGTGGCGTCCAAAGAGAACATCAAGTCGAATACTTGCTCGTACACGAAGTCCGGACGACAGTTCGGTTTGTCTACTTTGTTCACGACAACGATCGGTTTCTTGCCGAGGGCAAGCGCTTTTTGAAGTACGAAACGTGTTTGAGGCATAGTACCTTCAAAAGCGTCAACCAATAATAATACTCCGTCAGCCATGTTTAACACGCGTTCCACCTCTCCACCAAAGTCGGCGTGGCCCGGGGTATCGATAATATTAATCTTGTAATCTTTATAATGAACGGATACGTTCTTGGCTAGGATGGTGATCCCTCGTTCTCTCTCCAGGTCGTTGTTATCCAGCAATAGATCACCCGTATTTTCTGTTTCTCTGAATAAGTTTCCTTGAAAAATCATTTTGTCGACCAATGTGGTTTTCCCGTGGTCAACGTGCGCGATAATCGCGATGTTTCTAATCTTCTGCATTTTGCTCCTATGGTATTAAATCCAAATAGGGCGCAAAGTTAGTATTTTTTTTAAAGAAAAGGGGCTCATTGAGCCCCTTTTTTTATTCTACCCTGTTGGCACTTCCTAAAACGTGTACTGTTTTGTGCTTGTATAGTTCTTTTAATGCATCTCTGGCGGGGCCTAGGTACTTACGCGGGTCGAATTCTGCCGGCTTGTTTGCGAAGACTTCACGAACGGCTGCGGTCATTGCCAAACGACCGTCGGAGTCGATGTTGATTTTGCATACGGCAGAAGTTGCGGCTCTACGCAATTGTTCTTCGGGGATACCCACGGCGTCTTTTAATGCACCGCCATATTTATTGATAATAGCAACTTTGTCTTGTGGTACGGAGGATGATCCGTGAAGAACGATCGGGAATCCGGGGATACGTCTTTCGATTTCTTCCAGGATGTCGAAACGTAATGGGGGAGGAACGAGGATTCCGTCTGCATTACGGGTACATTGTTCCGGTTTGAATTTATTTGCCCCGTGGGAAGTTCCGATGGAGATGGCTAATGAATCCACTCCGGTTTTCTTCACGAAGTCTTCCACCAAGTCCGGGCTGGTGTAAACGCTGGCTGCGGCAACCACGTCGTCTTCGATTCCGGCCAGTACTCCAAGTTCACCTTCTACGGTAACATCATATTTATGAGCATATTCAACCACTTTCTTGGTTAATGCCACGTTCTCGTCATAAGGAAGGGCCGATCCGTCAATCATGACAGAGGAGAATCCCATTTCGATACAAGATACGCACAACTCGTACGTGTCGCCATGGTCTAGGTGAAGACAAATTGGAATATTGCATCCAAGTTCTTTGGCATATTCAACCGCACCTTGTGCCATGTAGCGTAAAATGGTTTGATTTGCATATTTACGGGCACCGCTGGAAACTTGTAAGATAACAGGAGATTTTGTTTCCACGCAAGCTGCAACAATAGCCTGCATTTGCTCCATGTTATTGAAATTGAAAGCCGGAATAGCATATTTACCTTCCATTGCTTTCTTGAACATTTCTCTGGAATTAACCAGTCCTAAGTCTTTGTAATTAACCATAGCTGCTATATTTTATATTCGTGCACCAAAGTTAAGCATTAAAAACAGAGATATGCAAGGAAACGAAGGAAAAATTTCAAACGTTTGCGGAGGTTGAAAATTCGGGGAATTTTCAAGTTGCAGGTTGAGCCTGCGGCTCTGCAAGTTGCAGGTTACAGGTTCGAAGTGTGCAGGTACTGTTTTGTCTGAACTTGCAACTTGTTAACCTGTAACTTGTAACTTGAAATTACACGGGTAAAAAAAATAGAGTGGTTACCACTCTATTTCTTTTAAGCCGTGCGATTTCAAATAAGCATTTGCCTGACTGAATTGGTGATTGCCGAACCAGCCGCCCCGGTTGGCAGACAAGGGGGAGGGGTGTACGGATTTCAGCACCAAATGCCGTTGGGTGTTGATGAAGGCACCTTTGCGTTGGGCGTAGGAACCCCAAAGGAAGAAAACGAGGTTTTCTTTTTTCTCGGAAATGATTTTGATGACGGCATCGGTGAAGGTTTCCCAACCTTTGTTCTGATGTGAACCAGCCTGATGGGCTCTCACGGTCAATGTAGCGTTGAGTAATAGTACTCCCTGTTCAGCCCAGCGTTCAAGGTTACCGGACGTGGGGACGGGTTTACCCAAATCGTTATTTATTTCTTTGAAAATGTTCTGTAATGAAGGTGGTTGCTCGATACCTTCCGGGACGGAAAAACAAAGTCCGTGTGCCTGACCGGGGCCATGGTATGGGTCTTGCCCGAGAATGACAACCTTGGTTTGTTCCGCGGGACAATGATCAAAGGCATTGAAAATGAGTTTTCCCGGAGGATATATCTTCGTGGTCTTGTACTCGTTTTTCACGAATTGGATCAACTCGGAGAAATAAGGTTTCTCAAATTCATCTTTTAGGAGTTCTTTCCAAGAGGGCTCGATTTTTACGTCAACCATAAATTCAATTTTAGATTTTAGATTTTAAATTTTAAATTCTGAACACGGATTAATTTTAGATTTAGTGATTTTAGATTCTTGTTATTTATTTTAGAATTTCAGTTGTACATCAAGGTTGTTTAATCTAAAATTTAAAATCTAAAATTAGAACGTTTTTATCTCAAATAACTTCGGCCAGTGTTTTCCGGTAACGTAAATCGTGCCCTTCTTTTCGTTGTACGCGATACCGTTTAAAACATCGTCGTTCTGGTCAAGTTTGGCTTTTTCGGAGGCGGTGAGTAGATTCGGGAGTAGTAGGTCCTGTACTACTTCGCCTGATTCCGGGTCGATGATGACAATCCGGTCTGTAAGCCATTCGTTTGCCCAGATATAACCGTTTATGTATTCCAGTTCATTTAAATTGGTTACCGGACCTTTGTTGTCGAAAACTTCCACGGTTTTGACAACGCTGAAGAGGTTCGGGTCCAAATGGTACAAGTTATGTGAACCGTCACTCATGACGAGTTTGTCTCCCATCGTGGTCAGTCCCCAGCCTTGCTCCATGGAGTAGTCGAATGTCGTTAACAGGGAGAAGGAGGCCAAGTCGTACACGAATGCTTTCTGGGAAGTCCAGGTAAGCTGGTATATCTTATCCTTGTAAACCGTGATCCCCTCTCCGAAATATTGGCTGTCCAATCCCAGCATGGCAAGTGTTTTGTTGTTCTCCAAGTCGATCTTGCGCAGGGTGGATTGGCCTTTGATCCCGGTTCCCTCGTAGATAATGCCGTCTATATATACTAATCCCTGCGTGGAGGCATCCGTGGCATGGGAATAGGTTTTCACCAGTTGGTATTGAAGTGGTTGGGGTGCCTTATCCGGTTTCACGATAAAGGATTGGGTAGCTACCCCGCATTTGTTGTTGGGGTGGAATGCGATCACTTTGAGCGTGTTGGTACCACATTTTTCTTTCGGGATTTTGAACACGAATTCCCGGGTTGCGCTGTCGAGCGTGGCAATCTGTTTCTGGTTGAAGAACAGGTGGGCGGAGTCTATTTTATAGTGCTTGTTGTTCGCGTATACAATTTTAAGTTCCTCGTTGAACCGACAGGTGTCGAATTTCATGGGGTACACGAATTGCACGCTTTTCACGTATTTAGGTCCCGTCGTTTTGCGGCTTTGGGCGCTGTCTATCGTAATCTGGTTCTGGTTCCCTTTACTCTTTTTTTCTCCCTGGCAGGCAGAGAGCAACAGGAGAGAAAGTAGTATGTAGTAGAGATAAGGCATAATGTATTATGTGATTTAGTGATTTATGATTTGGTGATTCTTGTGTTTACGATCAAGTGTAATCACTCAATCGTAAATCACTTCATCTGCAATCATTCAAGGCTCCATTCGTAACCGTCCTTCGTGTCTTTTATCTGGATACCTGCGTTTTTCAGCTCGTCACGGATGCTGTCGGAGGTCGCCCAGTCCTTGTTCGCCCGGGCGGTTTTCCGCACGTTCATCATGGCGTCGATCACCTTGCCTAGGGCTTGGTTGCTGGCACTGGAGTCCTCTTCTCCCTTGAGACCGAGGATGTCGAACACGAAACTGTGGAACAGGTTTTTCAACATTTCCAAGTTTTCCGCGTTGATCTTTTCCGAGCCTGCCGCAATGGAGTTGATGATGCGGACGCCTTCGAACAAGTGGGCGATTAGTATCGGCGTGTTCAAGTCGTCGTTCATGGCCTCGAAACAGTTCGCTTGCAAGGTGGCGATGTCTACCGTGTTCTCGTTGGACGCTTTCAACCTGTTAAGTTGTGAAACGGCGGCCATCATTCGCTCGTAACCTTTCTCCGCTGCCTTTAATGCCTCGTTCGAGAAGTCAAGCGGGCTGCGATAGTGTGCTTGCAGGATGAAGAATCGAACGGTCATGGGGGAGTAAGCTTGTTCCAGCACGTTGTTGTCGCCCGTGAAGAGCTGATCCAGCGTGATGAAGTTCCCCAGGGATTTACCCATCTTCTGCCCGTTGATGGTCACCATGTTGTTGTGCATCCAGTATTTTACTGCCTCGTGTCCTTGTGCCGCCACGTTTTGGGCGATTTCACATTCGTGGTGCGGGAATTGCAAGTCCAAACCGCCCCCGTGGATGTCAAATGTTTCTCCCAGGTATTTCTGACTCATGCAGGAACATTCAAGGTGCCAGCCCGGGAATCCTACACCCCAAGGTGAGGGCCAACGCATGATATGTTCCGGGGAGGCCTTTTTCCACAAAGCGAAATCAAACGGGTTACGTTTTTCCTGTTGTCCGCTCAGTTCTCTCGTGTTGGCAAACAATTCATCGATTTTACGACCGGATAGTTTACCATAGTGATATTTTTGGTTATAGCGTTCCACGTCGAAATAGATATTTCCCTCGCTTTCGTAGGCAAAACCGTTTTCGATGATCTGCTTGATTAATTCCTGTTGTTCGATAATGTGACCAGATGCGTGTGGCTCGATGCTGGGGGGCAGCGTGTTCAGTTGCTCCATGTTTTTGTGGTAACGGTTCGAGTAGAATTGTACCACTTCCATCGGTTCCAATTGTTCCAGTTTGGCTTTCTTGGCGATCTTGTCTTCTCCCTCATCCGCATCATTCACGAGGTGCCCCACGTCAGTGATGTTGCGGACGTATCTTACCCGGTATCCCATGAATTTAAGATAACGGAATAACAAGTCAAAGGTGATTGCCGGACGGGCATGGCCCAGATGAGCGTCCCCGTATACGGTCGGTCCACAAACATATAATCCTACGAAAGGCGGGTTAATGGGTTCAAATAACTCTTTTTTTCGACTTAACGTGTTGTATATCGTTAACTTGTTTTCCATGATACTATAATGCTTTATTGATATGATTCAACAAAAGTAGAAATTTTCTCCTTGAAAATGACGGGAAAGGGTAAATTAATGCCTTGTTCTTGTCATTCATGGTTTGTTTCCCGTTTGTTGTTGCTCTAGTTTTTCTTGTATTTCAACGCTTCCGGGATGGCCTCTTTTAGTTTGGCAATCCGTTTTGTGTCGGCAGGGTGAGTGGATAGGAATTCGGGCTGCTTGCCTGTTGATGCGTTTGCCATACGGGTCCAGAAAGCGACAGCCTCATACGGGTCGTAGCCGGCCATAGCCATGAAAATCAGTCCCAAGTGATCCGCCTCGTACTCGTGTTTACGGGAGAAGGGGAGTGTGATTCCCACGTTGGTTCCCATACCTATCGCGGCAGCCAAGATGGCTTTTCTCGCGTCACTTTGATCGTGACCAAGGATTTCGGTGGCAGCGGCCTGCCCGTATTGTATGAGTGCCTGCTGGCTCATGCGCTCGTTGCTGTGGTGAGCCACGGCGTGGGCGATCTCGTGCCCCATGACGACAGCGATTCCCGCGTCATTCTGACAGTAGGGTAATATCCCCTCGTAGAAAACGACCTTACCTCCCGGCATACACCATGCGTTGGGTTCGTTGCTGGCCACGAGGTTGAATTCCCATTGGAAATTGGCAATCTGGTCTTGCAGCCCGTTGGCCGCGAGATATTGTTCAACGGCTTTCGAGATCTTTGCCCCGACATTTTTGATCCGTTGTTTATTGACGGCATCGGTGGATAGCTTGTTTTCCTTTAAAAAGCTACTGTATGAGGTTAAACTCATGGAGACCATTTGGTCTTCCGGGAATAGGATAAGTTGGTGTCTTCCCGTAAGCGGCACGGTGGCGCATCGGAAGAAAAGCAGAACGATCCCTACAATGAACGTAAGGCGTAAAATTGTTCTTTTCATAAGCTGAATAATTGAACGGTTATATTTTAAGTGCTAAAATATAATACGGATTTGATATTTGCAATGTTTTATTACGTGCTTGTTTACATTTGTTGATATGATGTAAAGAGAATATTTTATACCTTTGTGCCAAAGTGAACGTGAAAATATGCAACAGAAGGATGTTCAGATATGTGATTTGCTGAAAAATAAGGATGCGAAAGGGATGGAATTCCTTTTCGAGGAATATTATAAGCCTTTGGTTGTGTGGGGGGATACTTTTTTGAACGATGTTTCCCGGTCGGAGGATTTGGTTCAGGATTTTCTGATTAAATTGTGGGAAAAACGGATCGGAGAAAAATTGGAACCTTCAACGTTACGATCTTATCTTTTTGTTTCTATTCGTAATTTGGCGTTAAATGCTAAAGTGAAAGTTGATCCCGTACGGTATGTTTGTGATTTTGCCCATCTTGAAAAACCGTGGGAGGAGTATGACAATATTGAAGAAGAGGTTATTCAACGGATAGAGCGTGAAGTCAAAAAATTACCTTCCCGAAGTCGTGACATAATTGAATGTGTATACCTGAAAGGTATGCGATATAAGGATGTTGCGGCAGAGTTGAATATTTCTGTGGCAACGGTCAATACTTTATTGGTAAATGCCTTGAAAAAGTTAAGACAGACTACGGGTAAGGAAGAAAGTATTTTAATATATTGGTTGTGCCTGTCTTGTTGTAAATCAGTAGCCAAAGCGTGATCTCGTGAATGGCACCTTATTTTAATGTGTTAAATAATGTTTCCCATTCAATGACTTTCCTTTTGAATCTGTATTATATATAGAATATGGATCGTGTATTATTTAACGATCGTTTAATAATACTCTTAATTATTTGCATTTTTCGTCTTTTGCATGATACTTACTACTTAGTAATCAAGTTTCTTTAGTTTTAAACAAGTCTCTTTTACTAAATGTCATTAATCGATCGAATTATGATATTTGAAGAGGATGTGGATTCATTTTTATTGCGCTATTTACTGAATGAACTTGACTCGGAGGACCGGAAGAAAGTGGAAGAGTGGATTGTGGCAAACGAGGAAAATCGTCAGTACTATCAGGCCTATCAAAAAACTCATTTGGAGTTGCGCTGGATGGAGAGATCGAAAAAGGTCGAAGGGAACTTTATTCAATTTGATCGGCTACGTCGGAAACAACATTTTCGGAGAGTTTTTTACAGGAGTGTCGCTTGTGCTATTATCTTGTTGGCCGTGGGAGGTGCTTTCCGATACTGGGATGGGGAACCGGAAATGCGACTTGTTCAGGAGGGTATACAGCCGGGGAAGTCGCAGGCTATACTTTACATGGCATCCGGACAGGTTGTGAGCGTGGATAAGGATGCCCAAGAATTGAAGGAGGCAGATGGGACTTGTATCAATGTTGATTCGGTTGCGGGAATGACTTATAATGTTACGGCGGGGGAAAGTAGCTCGGAAGTATTGTATAATCGGGTGGTCGTGCCTAAAGGGGGAGAGTTTAAATTGACATTGAGTGACGGGACAAAGGTGTGGTTGAATTCGTTCAGCGAGTTGCGTTATCCGGTCAATTTTACGGGAAAGAAACGTGAAGTTATCTTGGCAGGAGAGGCGTATTTTGATGTGGTCGGAGACCCGGAACATCCGTTCGTTGTCAAGGTAAACGATTTGGATATAAGTGTTTTGGGAACCCAGTTTAATGTTAATGCTTATACCGCAGGTATCGTGAAAACCGTGTTGGTGGAAGGACGTGTAAATTTACGAGGAAGAATGGGAGAGATCGATCTGCATCCCCGACAGATGGGTGAGTACCGGGAAACAGATGGTAACCTGTACATGACGGAAGTGGATGTTTTACCTCATGTGGCATGGAAAGACGGGAATTTTATATTTAGAAGTGAATCCCTGGAAGATATTATGGACAAATTGAGTATCTGGTATAATCTGGATGTGTTCTACACGAATGACGAGTTGAGGGGTATCCGTTTGTCCGGCAATTTATTCCGATACGGGGATGTGAATCAATTATTCACTCTTTTTGAGAAGATTTCCGATGCTCGTTTTCAGGTAGAAGGAAAAAGTGTCGTGATCAGTTGTAAATAATGTGTAATTATTAATAGTGTGTATGTAAAAAAGATGAAGATGGTGGCACATCTCCATCTCTTGAATTGGTAAAAAGAATAGATGGCCGGAAATACCGGGTCTATTCAATGTTTAATTGTTCAAATACAAATTTATGGAATGGAAAGGACTTTATGCCTTATCTAGGGTGAAATTTTCTCAAATTTTTAAAATCATGAGAGTGTTTACGATTTGTATGCTTGTTTTCGTGTTTGGGGCCACGGCTAGTGGTTTTTCACAAAAGCAGGTCGTTACGTTGGATTTGCGACAATGCGACATGAGTACGTTGTTCCAAGAGATTTGGAAACAGACGGGGTTGCGTTTCGTTTACAACGACAAGGATGTGGCGAGTATTTCACGTTTTGACGTGAAAGCCGAAAGTGAAGCCGTAGAGAAGGTGCTGGAAGAGGTTTTTGCGAAGACTTCTTTAAAGTGTACTTTCGAGGGAGAGGTGATCTTGGTGGTTGTCGATAAACAACGGGCGATTGCCGCTGATCCTGTAAAAAAAGTGACTGTGAAAGGACGGGTGACGGATGAAACCAAAAGCCCTCTACCCGGGGTAACCGTGGTAGTGAAGATCCCGGGTGCTACGGCGAACACGATTGGAACCTCGACTGACGTGAACGGAAAGTACGAGTTGTCGTGGGTTGATCAGAAGAACGTATCGCTGGTCTTCTCTTTTGTCGGGATGGAAACGCAAGAAGTGGCGTATACCAACCAAAAGGAAATAGACGTGGTGATGAAAGAGGAAACGAAAGCGTTGGAAGACGTCGTAATCACGGGGTATTTCCAACGTAAGAAGGTGAGTCAAACCGGTTCGGAGGTTGTTGTGGAAGGAGAGGAACTTCGTAAGGTAGGTTCTTTGAACTTGTTGCAGGCGATTTCAGCTTTCGACCCGGGTGTTCGTACGTTGGAAAATAATGAGTTCGGTAGTGACCCGAACCGTATGCCAGAAATTACAGTGCGCGGTCAGAAAGGATTCGATTTACGTAGTGAAGCGGACGATTCCCGGACGGATCCCAATGCCCCGCTTTATATTATGGACGGAATCGAGGTGTCGGCCCAAACAGTGTATGATATGGATATGAACCGTATTGCGGCATTTTCTATTTTGAAAGATGCTTCCGCAACATCGTTGTATGGATCTCGGGGTGCGAATGGGGTTATTTTGATCACGACGGTTCGTCCGCAAGCCGGGGAAATCAAGGTGACGTTGAACGGTAATTTCAATATCTCGATTCCGGATCTTCGCTCGTATAATTTGATGGAAGCTCGCGAGAAACTGGAGTACGAGCGTCTTGCAGGCGTGTATAAGGCTAACAGTTATGATGGGCAAGCACAGAAAGATATCATGTATAATGATGTTTTGATGGAAATCGAACGGGGTGTCAACACGTATTGGTTGTCACAACCGTTGAGAACTTCAGTGAATCAGCGATACAGTGCATTCTTGGAGGGGGGTGACGAGCATTTCCGTTACGGGGTCAACTTGAAATATGATAATGACAAGGGTGTGATGAAAAAATCAGGACGCGAGAAATATGGCATTAGCGTTTATTTTAGTTATGACATCGCTGGTAAATTGATTGCGCGGAATGATGTGATTATTGATGATGTGAAAGCGACGAATTCTCCTTACGGGGCGTTTTATCAATACGCTCAAATGAACCCGTATGAGCGTATTTACGATGCCGAAACGGGAGAGATGATTCGGGAATTTGATGCGAACGGGACGGTCGTGCGTAACGTTTTAGTGAATTCGTTGTTACCTAATTTCTCTTATGAGAAGTACACCCAAATCCGCGATAACTTTCAATTGCAGTGGTGGGCAAACTCTCACTTGATGTTCCGGGGAAATATTGCCATTACGAAACAAACGGATCGTGATGAGGCTTACTTGTCACCGGAATCTGTTGAGTTCGAGGGGAAAACGGATGCGTCAGAAAAAGGAAGTTATACGATAAGCAATGGTAATAGTGTTGATTTGGAGGGTAGTCTTACGGTAAACTATAATAACAATTTTTTTGATAAACTTTATTTCAGTCTTGGTCTTGGAACGGAATTGCAGACTTCAAAATCTACGGATGACGGGTATGTGGCGACCGGTTTCTTGAACGACAAGTTGATTTATCCGTCGTACGCTTTGCAATTCCAGAAAAATTCAAAACCGACCGGGTATTTTGATAAGTCGAGGTTGGTAGGCTTTTTTGGGAATGCCAATATGAACTGGGATAATCGTTACATTCTTGATGTGACGTATCGAACTGACGGTTCCAGTCGTTTCGGACGTAAATCTCGTTTTGCTCCTTTCTGGTCTGTCGGTGCGGCATGGAATATTAATCAAGAGAATTTCTGGACGGGGAGCGGTTACACGAAACTGCGTGCCTCTGTAGGAAGTACGGGTTCCACCAATTTCTCTGCCGATCAAGCCTTAACTCGATTCACGTATAATAGTGATAACGAGTATAACGGAATCTATGGTGCTGTTGTTAATGCTTACGGTAATCCGGCATTGAAATGGCAAAATGTGTTGAAATATAATGTCGGTTTAGACATGAGCGTGTGGAGAAATATCATCACCTTGAATTTTGATGCTTATTTGGAACGAACAGAGAATCTTTTGCTTAATATCGACGTGGCTCCTTCAACCGGATTCACATCTTATACGGAAAACATGGGTTCTTTGGATAACAAAGGATTTGAAGCTCGTTTGCGGTTGAATTTGATTAACGATAGACAAAACGATTTGAGTTGGAACGTTACGTTGAGTGCGGCTCACGAGGAGAACAAGATTCGGAAACTTTCCAATGCGATGAAGGCGATGAATCAGGAGGCGATGGATATAGAAAATAACAAGGGGGGTAGCGAGGTGTTCCGGATGTATGAAGTGGGACGTTCTCAAACTGCGTTGATGTTGGTGCGCTCTATGGGTATCGATCCGGCAACCGGTAACGAGGTGTACATCAAACGTGATGGTTCTTTGACTTTTGAATATGATCCGAATGATAAAGTGGAGGTGGGAAATACAAACCCGAAGCTGCAAGGTTTTTTTAATAGTAACTTGACGTGGAAAGGTCTTAATCTCTACATGAATTTCGGCTACGAGATGGGAGCGAAACAATTCAATCAAACACTTGCCACGAAGGTGGAGGGGGCTGATCCCAAGAAAAATGCGGACCGCCGCGTATTGTACGATCGTTGGAAAAAACCGGGTGATAAGGCAATGTTCCGTCGTATTGATGACCAGACCCCGGTTTATCAGTCTACGCGTTTGGTGCAAAAGAGCAACTTCTTGAAGTTATCGAGTCTTTCGTTGACGTATGATATTCCGAGAGACATGCTGAAAAAGACTTTCATCGAACGGTGTAAATTTACCTTCTCCATGACGGATGTATTCCGTATATCCACGATAAAGGAGGAGAGAGGAACTTCTTACCCGTTCGCACGGACTGTTTCTTTAGGATTTAACTTAACATTTTAAAATCAATTGGTATGAAGAGAATATTATATATTTTCATCGGATTGTTGTTTTCGCTGACCTCCTGCAATGATTGGTTGGATGTGGAATTGGACAACAAAGTGGATGACGATAAATTATTCAATACGGCAGAAGGTTTTAAAGAAGCTCTTGCCGGTGTTTACAGTAGCATGTCAAAGTCTAGTATGTACGGAGGACGGTTGACCATGGAGTATGTTGATGTCTTGGCTCAATATTACAATTCCAATTCAACTTACGAGTATTGGGAAGACTATGATTACGAGAATAGCGGATGTCGTTCGATTATCAGTGGGATGTGGAATAATTTGTATTCTTGTATTTCGCAAGCCAACTGTATATTGGAGTGGGCAGATAAAAATGCGGGAGTGTTGAGCGAGTCAGATCGTAATCAAATTCGTGGCGAGGCGTTGGCTTTAAGGGCTTTCTTGCATTTCGATCTCTATCGTTTGTTCGCTCCTGATGTGAAGTGGGCGCAGAATGCGGAAGGAATCCCGTATAATAAAGAGTTTGGCGTTTCTTTGCCCCCGATGTATTCGACGAAAGAGGTGGTGCAATTGGTGATTAACGATTTGTTGGAAGCAGAAAAATGCTTGCAAAACGATCCGATACAGAATGTCGTTCCCTATATGATCAGAACTTCAACGTCGGCAGGTGATGTGGTGGATAAGGCTGCGAAAGACGAGATGGATAAATACGTGGCTCGCATGAATTTGTATTCGGTGAAAGCCATGTTGGCTCGCGCTTATCAGGCTCGCGGAGAATATGTTGCTGCTGTCAGCAAGGCCAAAGAGGTGATTGATAGTGGAAAGTTCCGTCTATTGGAGGCCACGAGTATTGACCAGAGTGAGAATATGGTCGATTTGTTGTTCTCTGACGAGCATATTTTTTCGCTTCGTAATAAAGAGTTAAGCACCTACACGAAATCGATTTTTAAGGAAACTTCCGGAGGTACAACAGCTTTACGTATGGAGGGATCTTATAATTTATATGATGGGAACCAGGATGATTTCCGTTACTCCAAATGGTATGTCGATTTTGATTTCATCAAATATGTTCCCGACAGTAACAGTATATTTACGACGAAAGTGCCCTTGATCAAGCTTTCCGAGATGTATTTGTTGATTGCCGAGTGTACTTACGACACGGATCCGGATGAGGCCAGACGTTACGTGAATATGTTGCGTAGGCATCGAATCAGGGGAAATCAAGAGGGAGCAGGCGATTGGATGTACTTATCGAGAGAAGATATATTTAAGGAGATGAGACGCGAATACATTGGAGAAGGGCAAATGTGGTTTGCGCATAAGCGCAACAGATTGAATTTGTCGGGAGGACTCACGGGAACTATCGAGGCGAGTGATGATATTTTCGTATTCCCTTTACCGGATGCGGAAATAGAATCAGGGAATCGGAATGAACGTTAAAATATAGATGAAAATGAATAGGTTATCATATTATTTCTTATTGAGTTGTGTCGCACTATTATGGAGTTGCGATCAAGATATTGATTATCCTTATCAAGGAAAGGATAGAATACAGTTTCAACATTATACCGTTGACTGGAATGGAAATCGTAATTATAGCGATTCGACGTTATTTTCTTTCGGGCTTATACCCAGCGAAGTAAGAGAGGATACGTTGAAATTACCCGTAGAATATTTGGGAAATGGTTCCGATAGAGATAGAACCTATAAAGTGTCGATTGTTGCTGATTCCACCACGGCTGTAGAAGGCGTACACTATTTGGCTTTTAATAGCCTGCAGACGTTCCGTGCCAACGAGTTGACGGACACGTTGTATATTGTGGTCCTTCGGGAGGCGTTGTCTAAGGATTATGCTGAAGGAGAGAATATACGGTTGGAGTTGAAATTGGAGGCCACGGATGATTTTGCTTTAGGATTGGACGGTGGGATTCAACGAAAGATTGTTTTTAACGATTTTATGGCAGAGCCGACGTGGTGGCAAGGGAGTCTGTCCGGTTCATTTGGTTTTTACCACCCGAAAAAATGGAAGTTTCTTATCGAAGAGATTGGAGATGAGGAATTAGCTACGTACGGAAGTATTCCTTATGATCGTAATTCTCCTGAAATTAAATCTTACGTTAATAGTATGGATCGATATTTGAGAAATACGGTCGTGATTGATGATGTTACGGGAATGCGAGTTACCATGAATGGTTTGGAACCTATAGAATAGTAAACATTGAAAAATGACGAATATGAAAAAAGTACACGCATCATTATTCAGTATGTTGTTGGGCGGTTTGGCAGTAACCGCTTGTTATGATGATCTTGGAAATTATAGTTACCGGGATATTAACGAGTTGCACGTGGAGGGAATTGAACGTGATTACGTGCGGGATGTGGACGATAGTTTAAAAATAGTACCCGTTTTGCAGGGCACGCAATACAGCGATACTTCTCGATTCACGTATGCGTGGGAAATCCAAAGCAGTATTCTTGCCGAAACTCAAGATTTGAATTTGAGAATCAACTTGACTACCGGAGAGAAAAAGTGTCGTTACATCGTGACGGACAAGAAAACGGGGGTTCAATATTATACTCCATTTAATTTGAGTATCCGTTCTTCTACTGCGGCCGATTTGATTGTCGTGCTCAGCAAGTATAAAGGACGTGCGGAGCTTTCTTACTTACGTTTGGACAAGCCTTCTAATTGGGTTATGAATTATTATGCCGATCGTTATGGAGAGAATCTGGGGATGAATCCTCAACGACTTCAGCTGACTTATATGGAGTCAAATCAAGGTTGGCCGGTGACATGTCCACAGGGGCGTTTGTTGGTGTTGTGTGATGATCAGGCTTCTCTTTTGGATAAAAGCACGATGATGAGGGATACGGTGATGCCTTATTTAACGGCAGGGGCGTACAAGGGGATTGCTACTTGGCCTCCGGAGGATGAAGATGAGGGGGATGGGTTTATTTATCAAACGCAATTTATGGCCTCTTCGGTTTCTTTTTGGAGAACAAATCCGTACGGAAGCGGATTCCAGAAAGGAGAGTATTTTTTTGAAATTTCCGGGGGAGAGTTGTTTACCGTTTACACGGCTACGAATACTTCTGCTAAAGCGACGTTTAAGGCGAATATAGGGAGTCGTTATGATGGTGGTTATTTGTGTCCTTTCGGTTTTTGGGATGATATGTCTGATAGTGAACTGGGACCTAATGGAGATATGGGGAGAAAGCAAGGAGATTTCATCATGTTTGATAAGGTTCACGGGAAATTCACTTTCTATGACGGTGGTTTCATGCGTGAAGGTGACGGAGGGAGAGACGTGGATCCTATTCCAACGTATGCTGGTTATGAGTTGATATGGGGAAGTGCGACCAATTTGAGTCCGAACAATCGTTGTTTGGCGATTTTGAATAACGGCACACAGACGCGTTTGGTGATGCTTGAAAATGGTCCGGGTATTGGAATTGGAGGTAAGGTTCGCACGAAAGCCTTGGTGAAAGAGGTTAGCGGGGGAGTTATCACGAGTTCCTCGAAGTTCTATGTCCCCAATTATGTTGATCATTTGTATTTCACGGTCGGGAATGCGGTGTATTGCTATACGATTAGTGATATGTTGGGAAATGTTGTTCCGGGGAATAGTCATAAGTTGTTCGACTTGACTCAATACGGCTACGATGCTAATGCCGTTATCACGGATGTGTGCGTGTCTCGTAGCGAGAAAACGTTGTTGTTGGGTGTGTCTCGTTATGGCACGGATGCAGAAGCCATGACCGATGAGCTGATGGGGGATATCCTCTATTTTGATTTGGATGTTTCCAATAAACAAATCAAATACAATGAGGCTAAATCAGCCCGTGGTATCGCTGGAATTCCCGTGGATGTGGAGATTAAATACCAGACGTATTGGCGTAACGGGTGTTTACAAGACGGGGTTACTTTAAAAGATAACATTTAAGTTATAAAGATTTTGAGTTATGAGAAAATATTGGATTTTATTTATATTGATTTCTTTTATTGCCATGTTTTCCTGTACGGACGACACGAGTGCTTACTTGTCCCAAGATAAGGAAGACGTGAATGTGGATGAGGTTCCTGTTGACACGACGAAAAAAGATACTCTCCTTCCCGAGGGACAACTTGTTCCCGGTATGCATTTGGTGAAGTTAATGGTACAGCAGGGGGATAGTTTGGTCGAGCGGAGATTCAAGTATTTCATGCCTGTGACGTTGAGTCCCGATAAACCGATTTCCTTGATTTTCGAGTTCCATGGAAGTTATGAGTTTGACGGACCGGATGAAATTGCGGATCCGCTCGCTAATATTTCGGAAGCAAATTTCTTATGTCAAAAGGCGATCAAGGAGAATATTGTTATCTGTTATCCCGCGGGATCGGTAGAGATTAGCAATGAGGCCGATACCAGTGGTGCGGTGAACTGGGCCGGGGATGGTTACACGAAGAGTCTTCCGTTCGTGGATGCCATGGTGAAATATTTTACCCAAGACAATGAGCCGCGGGTGGATCCCAACCGGATTTATTCCACGGGACAGTCGAGTGGTGCCATATTTTCTTTCACGTTGGCATTGCATAGGTCGGATGTGTTTGCTGCGATTACTCCTCGTGCAGGACAAAGTGCTTCCGTGGAGCCGTTTCCGAGTCGTGCGGTACCCGTGAGGGTATTTGCCGGAGAGATAGATGACATAGTGCAGCATAGTGCTGTCCTCACGAATATGACCAAGTGGGCTCGGGAGATTGGTGGGTATTTTGAATCTGATATGCAAATAGATACGGCTAGGTATGAAGGATATGCGGATGTTACGATTCGTTCTTGGCGTGGGGGTAAAGCGGATTACGAAATCTATTCGCTTGCTGGTATCGGACACGGGATTAATGCCGGAAAATGTTTGGATGATATGTGGGAATTTATGAATAGTCACCCCTTGAACTATAATCCCGCAAATTTATTTGTGTCAACCAATATTAAGGAGATAGATGCCCAATGTAATCAGACTTTCGAAATCTCATTCAATTACAGCGAAGGTGCTGAAATTTCGATAGATGCCCCTCAAAGTTGGAATCCTAGAATTGAAGGGAAGAAATTAACGTTGACGGCCCCTCTTGATTATTTCGGGAATATTGAACGTGAAGGAACGATCACCTTCACAGTTACGAGTAATCAAGCAACAGCAAGTTGTGAAATCCCGTTCTATCTGAACGCCCCGAAGACCTATTTTGAAGTGGGGGATATTTATTATAACGAGAAATTTGAACCCGTAGGTGTGGTTTGTTGGGTGAATAATAAGAATATCCGGGAAGCAAAAATTATCAATTTACAGGAAGTTACCACACAAGGAAGTTATCAAACGATTAATTTTGGTGATTTCGGTACGAATTTTATTACTCCGGATTATGATGATGGAGAAAATAACACGTTGTTACACGTGCAGCAAAATGCCACCCTGTCAAAACCTTTGAACAATATCCAGAGCGGATTGATCTGGGCTGCCCAATACGAGTATAAAGGGGTAGGCGGTTGGTATCTTCCCGCTTTCAATGAATTGCAGGCAATCAGTGGCAAGTTGACGTTGATAAATGAGAAGTTGCAAGAGATTGGAGGAGAAAGTGTGGTGAATACCAATAAATTGGATGCATATCTTTCATCAACGGTAACTGATGCGAGTGGTACAAAATGCTTCCACATGATGAATTTCACTAGCAATATGGAAGTAACGCAGGTTAGAGAGAATACTTCTTATTATAGAGCACGTGCATTTAAAAAGGTAATCATAAAATAGAATTGAAAGATGAAAAAAATAATACTGAATTTATTATTTTTAGCGATTCTGCTTCCTGTTACTGCGCAGGAAAGCGGAATTCGCTTTTTTCATGGAACGTGGGATGAGGCTATTGCTTTAGCGAAAAAAGAGAAAAAGAAGATTTTTGTGGACTTTTACACGGAATGGTGTGGTCCGTGCTTGAACATGTCGTTGACCGTATTTGTACTTCCGCAGGTAGGCGATGTGTATAATAAGAACTTTGTTTGTCTGAAGATTGATGCTGAAAAAGGAGAGGGACGGGAGCTGGCAAAACGCTATGGTGTAAATTCTTACCCGACTTATATTTTTGTAAACCCGAAGAATCAAGAGATAGTACATCGGAGTGGAAGTAACAAACCGGTAGAGGATTTTCTTTATGATGCTCAAGGGGGAATTAACCCGAAATTAGGCTCTGTGTACATGGATAAGAAGTATGCTGAGGGAAAATATGATTTGGATTTTCTGAAAGATTATATCCGTTATAAAAAGTCTTCTGGAAGTCGGGAGGTTCAGAAATATTTTGATGAGTTGATTTCTAAAGGGGCAAAATTAACAGAGCCTGATGTGTGGAAGTTGTATTGTAAATGTATCACCGGGTATCAAAATCCTTACGTGAAGGAAGTTTCTGATAATTATTCGCAATTCACGGAATTATTCGGTAAAAAGGAAGTAGATACGAAATTGATGGAGGCGACCTCTTATGCCCCGGTTCAGTTTATAAAGGAGTTATGTGATTTCGAGGGAAAAGATTTTAATATCAAGATGCGTGTGATGACCGATCTTTTTAATCAGAAAAAGTATGATGAGGCATTTGCCGAAGTCGAGCGTTTGAAAGCAGATCCGTCGATCGACCAGCATAAGTTCGTGAAATTACTTGCATTTTATGTGCGAGTATCCCCGGAATATACAGATAAAGAATTGCCTTATGAAACGTTGGTAAACAAAGTTCGAGGATTGAGATATGTCGCTTATAATATGTATGATCGGGATGATGCCATGCCTCATTTTTATTACGTGCAGGGTTTGGAATACCTGTTGAAACGAGCTTTGGAAGAAGGAAAGCAAATCCCTGCCGATTTGGTTGCCACTCCGGAATACGGGAAAAAGGTGTATGATATGCGTCACCCGGATTTAAAAGTGAAACCCAAACGAAGGTAAAGATATATTTGTTACCTTTATAGCCTTCACTCGGATGATTTCGAGTGAAGGAACAACAAAAATGTAATGTATGAATTATTTAAAACTGGTCTTTCTTGTGCTGTTTGTGATTCCCTCGGTAGTTGTGGGGCAAGAAGTTGTAAACAGTAATTTTTGGGGTAACTGGGCGAATTCCGGAACGGGAGCTTGGGAGTATGGTTTTTATGAAGATGGGGCTGTTGCATGTTCTGATTTCTGGAAATATAAACGAGTGGAATGCGGAAAAAAACGGATGGAGGTTGTACTGGAAAATGGCGATCAGGCGATAGCACTCAAGATTAAGCAGGGGAAGAACGGGAATATTTTTATAGCACGTGATGGTGTAAAAGCAGAAGAATTTCGGCCGTGTAATGGTAAAAATTTTGTCGCATGGGTAGGAGTTGATACTGTTTCCTTTTCAAAACCTCTCGTGATTACTGATACTGTCACGATACGCGGTTATATTCGTAATCTTGATAAGGTGACACATCCGGCGTTGCGGAAGTACACGTTTACTTGTAGCTATGATGAATTGTTGGAAGAGGATGGAGGAGAAATCGTTGCTCCAATCGATTCTTCCGGGCGATTTACACTTCGTTTTACCGTGAGTGCGCCTCAGCGAGTTGTGTTGGCATGGGGACGGATGTGGAAAAATATTATTGTTGAGCCGGGGGAGACGGTTTTGTTATATGCGGATGCTTCGGACTGGAAAACGGTTCCGAATGTGTCGAAGGAAGAGATGATTAACGGGAAAAAGGATGTGTTATTCATGGGGAAGAATGCTCGTTTTCATCAGGAGTACACGTGTTTCCCTTATCCGTTATGGATGAGAGATATGTACGAGTTGAGGGAAATTGCCCGTTCGGATATGGAGTTCTTGCGCTTGGCTGAGGCAGATTATTTGAAGTCGGTGGCATGTTTCGATTCTATTTGTGGGAAATATCCGAATCTTTCAAAGAGATGCAGGGAGGCGATAGAAAATGAATGGAAATACTATTTTGCGGCGACGTTGATGCAAAATCGGTTTAATCTAGGTAGGCGACAACAGTTTGAGCCTGAATACATGGAGTATGTGAACGCTCATTTTTCGGTAAATGAACCTTTATGTTATTTTATAACTCAACGTTACTCAACATTTTTGCGAGATTATACCGGTTACGTGGATCAGCAGAAGTTTAGGTATGTTGAGGGGATGGGGATGGCTTATATCCCCGATGATCGTTTTTATGAGGCGTTAAGAAGATTGAAGGAGGGCGGAAGGTTTGAGGAATTGACAACAGAAGATATAGCAACTTGTGAAAATATCAACCGAAAAATTTTGGACTTAAGTCGGCAGCAAACTACGGATACAAATGCGTTTCAGGCGGTAGTAGCGGGTAATTCTATGCTTTATGGTAAATTGAATGCCTATCGCTCCATGCCGGAAGTGCGGGAACAGGAGGAAGTTATCACCCGGGAATACGAGTTGTTACTCTATGACACGCTGGTACCCGATCCTTTATTGAAAGAACTTTGCTATGCACAATTGTTTATGACAGGAATGGAGTATGATCATAAGCCATTGTTACCGGGAATGATGAAATTGGCAGATGCTAGAATTTCGAATCCTATATTGAACCGGAAGGTGAAGGAGACTAGTGCTGTTTACCAGAAGATTGCTAGTAAGAAATTAGCTTACGAGGCGAGTCTGATTGATGTTGGGCAATTTAGTCATATTTCGAATGCCGATTCTCTTTGGCAGGCGTTGATTGAACCTTATCGAGGAAATGTGATTTTGTTCGATTTCTGGGGATCGTGGTGTGAACCTTGTAAGAATATGTTGGCGTTGATGGGTGACATTGAGAAGGTGTTCGAGAACGAGAAAGTGGTATTTATGTATTTTGCTTATAGCTCACCGGAAGAGGCGTGGAAAAATGTTATCAAAGAATTTGATCTTACGGGAAAAAATATTGTGCATTATAATTTACCACCTCTACAACAGCAGATGATCATCGAGAAGATGAAGGTACGCGGATACCCAACGTATAAAATTATAGATAAGGCCGGGAACGTGACGAGTAGGGTATTGGAATATCCGTTGCGGCCTCAAAGCGTGATAAATGAGATCAAGGCGGAACTGGAGCGTGAATAGTGGGCCGTTTAATAAGTCTATTTTTTATTATTCAGAGATATAAATTTATTCTTATATCGAACTCATGTTATTTAAAGTGCTAAAATATAATGTGAGTTTGATATCGCAATGTTTTATTGTTTGCTTGTTGTGAATACTCTGCTTCATATCATTACTTGAACTATCTTTGCTCCCGGACAAAGTGATAGTTTTCAACGGTACTTGGCTTGGTCCCATTTTTGATTGATGGGCCGAAAGCAGAAGAGTTTTGGTTTTCATTTGCGATCGGTACAATCGGTGGGCTATTATTTTCGATTATAGCTTTGGTATTCTTTATGCCGATATTAATGCCTTTGGGATCACTTTTAAAAAAACGGAAAATTAATAATTAAACTATTCTACATGAAAATATGACTGTTCTTTAGCAAGTTCTAAATAAAGCGTTTTTGTACCTTCGATTTGCTGGTAATGTTCTCCGACTTTATGGCAGAAGTTCCAACATATCTTTTGAGGATTGAAGATGATGGTTGCGTCTTCCGGGTAGAATTCACACCATTGGTTTATAGATTCCTCATATTGTTTGCCTTGGAATAATGAGGCGATCCCGTTTTCAATCATAAAAATGAATTGTGAAAAGCCGAGTAGTTGGAAGTTGTTGGAAAGAAGATAGTAGGTTTGTCCGTCCTTTTGTAAGGTGAATATCTTCTCGATCTTTACGTATCCGGTGGTATCAATGGCTACGGTGTTCCAACCTCCTTTACCGTTCTCGTAAAGGAGGAATGAATACAAGGGGTTGTATGACCATTCTTGAAAATTTATGACTCCGACTTTGTGGTCTGCAGAGGCTACGTCAGCTAATAAATGTACATCCGGACATAGACGGGCTGCTTGTTCGAGAAAACGGAAGAAGAAGCCTGTTTCTTCGGTTGTCAGCTCTTCACCCCGATGGTTCTGGCGGTAGCCTAATTCATGTCGCATGAGTTCCAAGGCTGCTTGAACCTCTTCTGCCGGGTAGTATTTACGTTCTCCTATTTGGTATTTTTGTAGGAGTGCTACCGTGTGTATGACTTTTTGCTGCTCGGTGGAATCTGTGTGATAGGGAATGAAGAAACCTTGTTGTTGTAAGGAATCGAAATATGCCGTGAGATTTTTAGGTGCCGTGCTTTCTTGTATTGGGCCGTGTAACAGAAAGGATTGTTCCGGTTTTTGTTTATTTCCCGAGCGATTCCGATTTGAGTTACATGAAATAATTAGGGCTGTGTTCAAGATGAATAGTAAAAGTATCAATGGTCTCATGGCAATGTTTTTTATAAACAAGCAGTCCGCTGTCGGACTGCTTGAATTATGTTTGAATGATACCTTAGTTCAATTCTGCCAATTGTTGTTCAATGGCTTTGATTTTTGCTTCGGCATCAGCTTGTTTCTTACGTTCGTTCTCGACAACTTGTGCCGGGGCTCCACTGACAAACTTCTCGTTCGAGAGTTTTTTCATCACGGATGCCAAGAAGCCTTGGGCGTAAGCTAGATCAGCTTGCAGTTTGGCTCTGACTTCTTCTGTGTTGACCTCTCCGACAGCGGGGATGAAGTATTCAACCGTGTCGCAGATAAAGCTCCATGCTCCTTTTACCGTGTCGTTGACCATTTCTACATCTTGGATATTACCCATTTTACAGATAATACTCTCGAATTGTAGCGGGTAGCGGTCATTACTTTTCACTCTTAAAGAAATCGCATCCTTAAAGGCAATGTTGTTTTGCTTGCGAATCGTGCGGATTCCGGCGATCACTTCTTTCGTGTTTTCAAAGGTATTCAAGAAGTTTTCGTCGTATTTTCCGGGGATTGGCATCACGGAAACCATGATACTTTCTCCGTCTTTCCGCTCTCTTAAGTTCTGCCAGATCTCTTCCGTGATGAACGGCATGAACGGGTGAAGTAGTTGTAACATTTCCTCGAAGAGGTAAATGGTCTTATTATAAGTGATCCGGTCAATCGGTTGCTCGAATCCCGGTTTGATGATTTCCAGTAACCAAGAAGAGAACTCGTCGCGGAATCCGGTGTACACGGTCATAAGAGCCTCGGAGATCCGGTATTGCTCGAATTGGGTGTTCAAGGTTTCTTTGCACTTGTTCAAGTATTGTTCGAACCATTCAAGAGCTAATTTAGAATGCAAGGGTTGTTCTAGGTCTGCGACTTTCCAGTTGCTGACTAGGCGGAATGCATTCCATATTTTAGTCGTGAAATTACGTCCTTGTTCCGGAAGACTTTCATCAAAAAGAAGGTCTCCCCCGGCGGGTGCGCACAATAACATACCAACCCGTACACCGTCAGCCCCATATTGGTTAATCAGGTCAATCGGGTCCGGAGAGTTACCAAGAGATTTGGACATCTTGCGATGCAGTTTATCTCGAACGATTCCCGTGAGGTACAGGTTCGAGAACGGTTTCTCGTGGCGATATTCATAACCGGCCATGATCATTCTTGCCATCCAGAAGAACAGAATATCAGGTCCGGAAACTAGGTCATTTGTCGGGTAGTAATAGTTAATATCTTCATTGTCCGGTTCCAAAATGCCGTTGAACACGGAGATAGGCCACAGCCAAGAAGAGAACCAAGTGTCCAAACAATCTTCATCTTGACGTAATTGGTTAGCCGGGATGTCTTTGCCGAATTTCTCCTTCACCAGTTGTACGGCTTCCGTGGGTGTTGCGGCAACCACATAGTCGTTACTATCCGGTAAGTAGTATACCGGAATCTGGTGTCCCCACCATAATTGGCGGCTGATACACCAATCTTTCACGTTCTCCATCCAATAGCGATACGTGTTCTTGTATTTGGCCGGGGTTAGGAGAATATTGTCGTTCATCACGGCATCCAAGGCCGGTTTGGCTAGTTCCTTCATTTTTAAGAACCATTGCATGGATAGTTTGGGTTCGATAACCACGTTAGTCCGCTCGGAATATCCTACCTTATTATTGTAGTCTTCTATCTTTACAAGGTTACCCGCTTTTTCCAGTTCGGGAATGATTTCTTGACGCACAACAAAACGATCTTTACCCACGAACAGCTGGGCATTCTCGTTTAATGTACCATCGTCATTGAAAATATCGATGGTTTCAAGATGGTGTTTATAACCGATTTCGTAGTCATTGATGTCGTGAGCCGGGGTGATTTTTAATGCTCCGGTACCGAATTCCATATCTACGTATTCGTCCTGAATAATCGGGATCACCCGGTTTACCAAGGGGACAATACATTTCTTGCCGGCCAGATGACGGAAACGCTCGTCATTGGGATTCACGCACACGGCGCTATCACCCAAGATAGTTTCCGGGCGGGTCGTGGCAATGATGATATATTCGTCCTCTGTCCCTTCAATACGGTAACGTAGGTAATATAATTTGCTGTGTTCCTCTTTGTAAACAACTTCTTCATCGGATACGGCTGTTTTGGCCGACGGGTCCCAGTTAACCATCCGGACTCCTTTATAGATAAGTCCTTTGTTATACAGGTCGATAAATACCTTTATCACGCTGGCAGAACGGACTTCGTCCATTGTAAAACAGGTTCTGTCCCAATCGCAGGATGCACCCAATCGCTTTAATTGTTCGAGGATGATCCCCCCGTGCTTTTCAGTCCATGCCCAAGCGTGTTTTAAAAACTCATCCCGGGAAAGGTCCCTTTTCTCGATGCCTTCACTTTTAAGTTTGGCTACCACTTTGGCTTCCGTGGCAATGGAGGCATGGTCGGTTCCCGGAACCCAACAAGCGTTTTTACCGAGTAAACGGGCGCGTCTGACGAGTACGTCCTGTATCGTGTTGTTCAGCATGTGTCCCATGTGCAGGACTCCCGTGACGTTAGGTGGCGGGATTACAATACAATACGGAGTTCTCTTTTTATCAACAGTGGAATGGAAAAATCTGTGTTCCAACCAGTATTGATACCATTTCTCTTCGCTCGTTCGCGGATCATAGTTTGTTGGGATCATTTTAATTCAGATTAAAATTATATATTCGTAAAAAGGCTGCTTTGTCGAGCAGCCTTGTTTTTTATTCTTCTGACTTTCTAAGTCTTCTTCCTTTTTTCTTTTGTGCATCCAGGAGAGCTTCAAGGTCTGCTTTTTGTTGCGAACCGTCGTAGTCACAGATGTATTTATCGATGAGAATACGACCACAGTACTCGCAGACGATGATTTTCTTCCGAGAACGGATGTCTAATTGTCTCTGTGGCGGGATTTTGTTGAAACATCCACCACACGCATCACGGTCAACGGTAACAACGGCTAATCCATTGCGAGCGTTGGAGCGGATACGGCGATATGCCGTCAATAGACGTTCGTCAATGGTTGCTGCGAGTTCTTCCGATTTGGTTTGCAAAGACTCTTCATCTTTGTGAGTTTCATTGATAATGTCGTTCAATTCACCTTTTTTAGCCTCCAAGTCAGATACTTTGTCTTCGTAACGCTTTTTGGATTCTTCCATTAGCGCTTCTTTTTCTGCTTTTGCTTTTTGAGCTTCCCGGATTCTCTTTTCCTGTAATTCAATTTCCAGTTTCTGGAATTCGATTTCCTTGCTTAAAGCATCGTATTCGCGATTGTTGCGAACGTTATCCAATTGTTCACTGTATTTTTTGATCGCTTCTTCGGCTTTCTTGATGTCCATTTTCCGAGTGGAAGAGGTTTTGTCAAGTTCGCCTAATTCAACCTTCAAGTTTTCGATACGTGTTTCCAATCCCGCGATCTCGTCTTCAAGGTCTTGAACTTCTAACGGTAATTCTCCCCGTAGAGTCTTGATTTTATCGATCTCGGTGTCAATTCTTTGTAATTCATACAGGTTCTGCAGTTTTTCTTCAACTGTCAGTTCTTGCATTTTCTCATTGTTATTCGTCACCATATATTATAAATACTTAATCGGATTTGTATTAATCTCAGAAAACTGAACCGCAAATTTAGATATTTTTTTTGTAAGTATCTCATAAAATATCTCTTTTGTGAATTGTTCGCTTTCGTAATGGCCAATATCGGCAATCATAATGCGGTTTTCCGTGAGGAAAAAGTCATGATATTTGAAATCCCCTGATATATATATGTCGGCCTGTCCGGCCAAGGCCTGCTTGAAAAAGGAGGCTCCGGCTCCACCACAAACGGCAACCCGTTGTATGGAGGATGTATGAGGTGTTGTGTAACGTAGCCTATCACACCGGAATATTTCTTTTACTTGCTGCAAAAAGGCCATGCTTTCAACGGGTTGTAGTAACTCGCCGATAATCCCGAATCCGTTACCGGCCACCGGGTCTCCTTCCGGTTGAAGAATCTGCCGATGGTGCAGGTCGAGTTTATCTGCCATACGTCCGCTTACACCGTTGGCAACCACGTCCATGTTCGTGTGTGCAGCGTAAATAGTGATGTCGTGTTTGATGGCATCAATCACGCAGCGCTCCACGTAAGTTGCCGGAGTAATATGTTTTAGCCCGCTGAAAATGAGTGGATGGTGGGAAATAATTAAATTGTGTCCCTTATCAATCGCTTCCTTTACAACCTCTTCGGTGACATCAATACATAGTAGTATGGATGTTAATTCCCGTTCCGGGTCCCCGCAAAGTAATCCGGAATTATCGAAACTTGCCTGAAGTTTTAACGGGGCATAGGCTTCTATGAGCGAAATAATCTCTTTTATATACATATTTGGAATTTAAAATTTAGAATTTAAAATTTAAAATCTAAATTATTACGGTAGCTGGCTTTTGATGGATAACAATTCTTCCTTAATTCCTTTCAGGCGTTTTATCACCTCAAAGTGTAATTCCGTTTCGTCTTTCCGGTTCTTGAGTTGTTGCTGGGCTCCTTTTAGTGTCATTCCTTTTTCCTTGACTAGATGGTAGATCAGATGGAAATTATCGACATCCGCTTTCGTAAATTGACGGTTCCCTTTTTTATTTTTGTGAGGTTTAATCACGTCGAATTCTTTTTCCCAGAACCGGATCAATGACGTGTTGACTCCGAACATCTCGGCTACTTCTCCGATAGAATAATACAACTTTAATGATTCTTCAGCCACCATGTTTAATTGAAAATTGAAAATTGAAAATTGAAAATTAGCTTTTCAAGTTTCGTTTTTCGGTGTTATACATTCATTTAGAATCTCTAAATCTAAAATTTAAATTGGATCAGTCCATGCTTTGTCCCGTGTTATTTGCGGTCTCCACTAACAACTCGAACTCGTCGGGGGTGAGATCGTTGAAATAAAAGTTTATGGGATCTATCGGCTTGTCATTTTTCCGTACTTCATAGTGTAGGTGAGGTCCCGTGGATAGTCCGGTGTTGCCCAAATATCCGATAACGTCCCCTCGCTTGATTTTTTGGCCTTTTTTAGCCAGGATTTTATCCATGTGGGCATATAGCGTTTTGTAACTGAATCCGTGGTCGATAACCACGTGACGGCCATATCCCTTATCAAATTTACTTTCGATAACTACACCGTTGCCAGTTGCATAGATCGGGGTCCCGATAGTACCCGTGAAGTCCATGCCTGCATGGAATTTTGGGGTTTTGTAGATGGGATGCATCCGATAGCCGAATGAAGATGTTACCTGATGTGTATTTTTGTCTTTCAACGATACCGGAAGGATAGCCGGAATGGAGGCTAACATGTCGATTTTGTTTTTGGCCAGTTCTTCAATCTTGTCAAAGGATTTACTTTGAATATAGATTGCTTTTGATAATTCATCTATTTTCTTGGCTGTTCCGATAATCAGATCCGCGTTGTCGATTTGTCTCAGATGTTCGTACTGGTCGACCCCTCCGGAACCTGCCCGGCGAATGGATGACGGGATCGGGTCGGTTTCGAAGATCACCCGATAAATGTTATCATCCCGGGATTCCATATCTTTTAAGACGTTATCCAGGTGTTCTACCTTGTTACTTAATAAACTATATTGAGTGAGAACTTCCTCGTATTTCCGTTTTAAAAGTTTTTCTTTCGGGGAATCAATGAAAGCATATACCAAGTATAGCATGACAATAGCCAAGGAGAAACTAGAAAAGAATTTCTTGAATAATCTCCAAAGCCTTTTTCTTAAAGATGATTCTATTTTATCAAAAGATAATGTGTCCGAATTAAAATGATACCCTGCTTTTCGCATAGTTACTAATAAAAAATAGTGTTTGCGATGCAAAGTTAAAGAAATAATCTAAATTTGCAACTTGGTAAACAAGGCAGATCAAAGTGATAGCATGATAATCCCGGTTGAAATGCGCTTGGTAGGAAGGATGTCAAAAAGGGAGCTGAATTTCTTTTCGAGCGAGGATTAGGGCAATAAGCATGGAGTTGATAGAGAGTGAAAGACAGAATCTGCGTATGTCATTTTTAAATTTAGAAGGTATGAAATCAGCAGAAATCAGACAGAGATTTTTAGATTTTTTTGAGAAGAAATCACATACAATAGTACCATCGGCACCGATGGTGATCAAAGGGGACCCGACCTTGATGTTCACGAATGCCGGAATGAATCAATTTAAAGATATAATTCTAGGAAATGTGCGTCCGAAAGCAACTCGGGTGGCGGATTCCCAGAAGTGTTTGCGTGTTTCCGGAAAGCACAATGATTTGGAGGAGGTGGGACATGATACCTATCATCACACGATGTTCGAGATGTTGGGTAACTGGTCGTTCGGTGATTATTTCAAGAAGGAGGCGATTGCTTACGCTTGGGAGTTCCTTACGGGAGAGATGGGATTGGATAAAAATCGATTGTATGCAACCGTTTTTGAGGGAAGTAAGGATGATCGTTTGGAAGAAGATAAAGAGGCGTTGGAGTATTGGAAATTGTACTTGCCTGAAGATCGGATTCTGTACGGGAATAAAAAAGATAATTTCTGGGAAATGGGAGATATGGGACCTTGCGGACCTTGTTCGGAGATTCACATAGACTTGCGCCCAGAGGCAGAACGGGCATTGAAACCGGGGCGTGAACTAGTGAATAAGGATAACCCGTTAGTGATCGAGATCTGGAATCTGGTGTTTATGCAGTATAACCGTAAGGCTGATGGTAGTTTGGAGAATTTACCCAGTCATCACGTGGACACGGGGATGGGATTCGAGCGTTTGTGTATGGCCGTACAGGGAAAGACGTCCAATTATGACACGGATGTATTTACTCCGATCATCGGGGAGATTGCCCGATTGAGTGGAAAAGAATACGGGAAGGATGCGGCTGCGGATGTCGCAATGCGGGTGATTGCAGATCACTTGCGTACGATCGCATTTTCAATTACAGACGGGCAGTTGCCTTCGAACGTGAAAGCCGGTTACGTGATCCGGAGAATCTTACGTCGGGCTGTTCGTTATGCTTATACATTCTTGGATCAGAAGGATGCATTCATGTATAAGTTGGTGCCGGTGTTGATTGAGGTTATGGGGCAACACTATCCGGAACTCTCTTCCCAGCGGGTATTGATTGAGCGGGTAATACAAGAAGAGGAAAATGCCTTCTTGCGTACATTAGATAAAGGTATAAAGTTATTGGATAAGATTATCGAGAAGACCAAGGCGGAAGATTTCTTGACTGTACCGGGGAATGTGGCTTTTGAGTTGTATGATACTTATGGTTTCCCGTTGGATTTGACCGAGTTAATTTTGAAAGAAAACGGATTGGTGGTAAATCGTCGGGAGTTTAAGGCCGAGATGGAAGCTCAGAAAGAACGTTCCCGTTCGGCTGCTGCCGTGAACACGGATGATTGGGTGGAATTGATTGCCGATGATACCCAGGAGTTTGTGGGGTATGATTACACGGAAACAGAAGTGCAGATTACCCGTTATCGCCGGGTGAGTACGAAAGGAAAAACGCTTTATCAACTGGTGTTTAATATAACTCCATTCTACGGAGAGAGTGGAGGACAGGTCGGTGATCGTGGCTGGTTGATTTCAGAAACGGAAAAGATTAATGTTTTAGATACTCATAAAGAAAATGGGTTGACGGTTCATATAACAGACCGTTTGCCGGAGGATTTGACTCAGGTGTTCACGGCAAAGGTGGATTTGGACAAACGGGTTGCCACGGAGAATAATCACACGTCAACTCACTTGTTGCATTATGCTTTGCGGAAAGTGTTGGGAACGCACGTGGAGCAGAAAGGATCATACGTGAGTGACGAGTATTTGCGTTTTGACTTTTCCCATTTTCAGAAGGTAACTGACGAAGAGTTGGAGAAAGTTGCAGCCATAGTGAACCAGGAAATTCGTAAGAATTATCCGTTGGAAGAAAGTCGGGCTATACCTATCGGGCAAGCCAAGAAAATGGGGGCGATGGCTATCTTCGGGGAGAAGTATGGGGATTTGGTCCGTGTGGTGAAATTTGGGGAATCTGTGGAATTGTGTGGAGGTACGCATGCCCATGCCACGGGGCAAATCGGGTTCTTCAAGATTATTTCAGAGAGTTCCGTTTCTGCCGGGGTTCGTCGTATAGAAGCCATTACGGCAGCGAAGGCGGAAGAATATATCTTGAATTATTTCAAGATGATGAAGGAAATTGATAGTATGTTTAAGTCTAACCGAGGTGTATTAGAGAATGTTAGAGAACTGTTGAACGAAAACGAGGGATTAAAGAAAGATGTAGAGAAATTCACGCAGGAGAGTTTACGGATCATGAAAGAAGGGTGGAAGAACGAAAAGCGTGTAATCCGTGATATTAACATGATTGTGAAGACGGTTATGATGCCCCCGGCAAACGTGAAAGATATTGCTTTCCAGCTAAAAGGGGAGTTGAATAACCTCATTCTGGTGATTGGTGGTGTCTTTAATAATAAGCCTCATTTGACCGTGATGTTCAGCGATACTCTGGTGAAAGACTTTGGATTGCATGCCGGGCAGATCGTCAAGGATGCTGCTCAAGAAATTAAAGGTGGTGGTGGTGGACAACCATTTTTCGCAACTGCCGGAGGATCAAATCCTGAGGGGGTTAGTAAAGCTCTGGAAAGAGCGGAGAAACTGATTTTGGATAAAATTCATTAGTTTTTGGTACAAAATTTGTGTAGCCTTTTATATATTAATAAAAATTTATACATTTGTTTTGTGAAAAAGGAAGTGAACTAATTTGAGTATTACAATAAAAATTAAGACGAGTATGAAAAAAACATTAGGTTTTGTTGCCGTTGTTGCCTTATCTGGGTTAATAACTGTGTCCTGTTCTTCATTGAATAAAATGAAGAAACGTGCAGGAGAAATCACGTATTCTGTTACTCCGGAGACATTAGTGGCTAAAGGAGGAATGGTTGATTTGAAGATAGACGTAACTTTCCCGGCTAAATATTTTAACAAAAAAGTGGCTATTGAGGCTACCCCTGTATTGCGTTTCAAAGGAGGAGAGAAAGCTTATGAAATGAAAGCTATCCAAGGTGAGAAAGTTCAGGGTAATGCAGAAGTGATTCCTTACGAAGCTGGTAAGACCGTTTCTTACATGAGCCGTATTCCTTACGAGGATGCAATGAGACTTTCTGATTTGGAAATCGATATTACCGGGGCAAAAGGTGCCAAAACCGTGAAATTCGATCCGAGAAAAATTGGCGATGGTGTGATTGCTACTGAAACTTTGGTAGTAAACGCTCCTGCAACTTCAGTCGGAGAGGATAAATTCCAACGGATTATCAAGCAACAGGAAGAGGCTGCTATCTATTATTTGATTAACTCTGCAAACATTCGTTCTAAAGAAATGACTTCTGAAGAAATGAAAAAGTTAGAGGCTTACATCAAAGAAGCTGCAGCGAAAGAAAATATGAACTTGAACGGAATTGATGTTAGATCATACGCTTCTCCTGATGGTGCTTATGATTTCAACGAGAAATTAGCTAACCAACGTGAAAAGAGTTCTTCTACTTTCTTGAAAAAACAAATGAAGAAAGGTAAAGTTGATCAGTATAAAGACGAGAATTTCTTCAAGAATTTCGTTGTAGCTGAAGACTGGGACGGATTCAAGAAAGCTATGGAAGAATCAAATATTCAGGATAAAGAATTGATCCTTCGCGTATTGTCAATGCACTCTGATCCTGAAGTAAGAGAGAGAGAAATCAGAAATATCGCATCTGCTTTCGCAGTTGTTGCTGATCAGATCCTTCCGAAATTAAGAAGATCTTTGTTTGTTGTAAATACCGAATTGATAGGTAAGTCAGACGATGAATTGAAAGCTTTAGCTAAATCAAATCCGGCAGACTTGAATGTAGAAGAATTACTTTATTCTGCTACTTTGTTCGATAATAACAATGATAAATTAGCTATCTATGAGGCTTGTATGAAACAATTCCCGAATGACTGGAGAGGTTTCAACGATGCAGGTATGATTCAATTTGAAATGGGTAATATCGCTGCTGCTCAATCTAATTTCAATAAAGCTAATTCCATGTCAGCTAACAATCCAGTTGTTCAAAACAACTTGGGTGCTGTAGCTTTGAAAAATGGTGATTTGAAACAAGCTGAAATTTATTTTGGTGCTGCTACCGGTGCTGGTGACGAAGTAAACTATAACAAAGGTATCGTGGCTATCAAGAGCGGTGACTATGCTGCTGCTGTAAATTATTTCGGTCAATGCAATTGTGTGAATGCTGCTTTAGCTAACGTGCTTGCTGGAAATAATAACGAGGCGTTGAAGAAATTGAATGCTGAAAACAAAGAATGTCCGATGTCTTATTACTTGAAAGCTGTTATTGGTGCTAGAACCAATGATGCAACTGCAGTAATCGAAAACTTGAGAAAAGCATGTTCTTTGGATGGTTCATTCAAACAATTGGCTGCAACCGATATGGAATTTGCTAAATTCTTTGAAAACAACGACTTCATTGCAATAACAAAATAATTATCTGTTAAGATATGCAAAAAGGCAACCATGCGGTTGCCTTTTTTATTTACCTTTTTTTTAACACATAGTTTTTTGCTGAATATATATCTTTGTATTCTAAAAATTAATGTGTTGACGCATGAGGAGTTTTGTAGGTATAATAATTATTATTCTTTTCGTTGCTTGTACTCGTAATAAAAGTGTGCAAGTATCGGGCCGGGTAGAGACAGGTGATACTGTTGTTTATTTTCAAGTAAACGATAGCCTTCATAAATTCCGCCTGGATGAGAAACATTATTTTTCCGGTAAAATAGAACTGGAAAAGGGTACCTATGCTCGTTTCATTCCTTATTCGATTCAAGTTTTTTTAACACCTGGAGAAGATTTAGAAATCAGTATGAATAACGTGAGGAATGTGTCCAATTCCTTGCAGTTTAAAGGTACATTGAGTGCAATTAATACTTATTTGAAGGAACAACAAAATCGATATTTCATTTACGATCCTAATTTATATAAACTGAATGAGAAGGATTTTGTGAATCGGATGCGGGAAAATATTAATACCAGTACCGTTTTGTTAGAGGCAAAGAACTTGGGAGAAGAATTCACGAAGCAAGAACGTGAACGGATCAGGTATCGTGTTGCAGAGCAGGCAATACATTATCCTCGTAGTCATGTTGCTTTTGATACATTGTATAAACCGGGAGTGTTGTATGATAATTTCGTGTCCGAGTTTGACATTAACAACGAGGATATGTTAGCTTTTGATTGTTACCAACGTTTTGTTTTGAATTATATTTATTACAAGGGACAAAATTTCAGTATGCGTCGCTTGGTTAATTATATCCGCTCAAATGTTAATAGTGTAAAGGTTCGGGATTATTTATTATCCGAGGTTGTTTATAATTATTTTCAGGAAAATGGGTTGAAAGATGCCGATTATTTATTGGCAGTATGTTGGAATGAAGTGTCTGATACCAGTAAAATGGTGAAGATAAAACAACTGGTAGATCGCTGGCGTAAGTTGTCTCCGGGGGCTACCGCTCCGAATATTTCTTTACAGGATAGTAACGGAAAGGCATTGTACTTAAAAGATTTGAGGGGTAAATTCCTATACATATCTGTTTGGGCTTCTAGCTATGGAGAGATGGATAAAGAGGTTCAGGCTGAGTGGAAAAAACTTGTCGAAGAGTATAAAGATAAGAATATTCTTTTCGCTACTTTTTGCATGGGACCTTCCCAATGGCTGGGACAAGTAAAAAATCTCCCCGGAGAACATTATGTCGTAAACAATACGTATGCATTCTATTCTCGCTATATGGTTACTGTAATGCCCCGCTATATGCTGATTGATCCGGAGGGGCGAATTGTCGATGTTGATGCACCGAAACCATCAAGCTCTGCTAAATTACTTTTAAGAAGTGTGGGGTTATAAATTTTTTTGTATATTTGTCCATGTTTACAGGGGGTAATATTGCTCGCTGTGATGTATGGTTTATTATAAGAGCTTGATAAAATAACAGATGAAATTTACATTCATGATAAGACATGAATGGGAGACAAAACTTATTTATTATGAAAAGATTTAGTTTATTTTTAGCACTTGCCACACTTTTGTTCTGTGCATGCGATAGTGATACTGTAAAAGTACGGGGAGAAGTAGAAGGACTGAACGGAACTGTAAAATTACTGGCAGAGATGCCGGGCGAACCGGGTTTGACGATTTTGGCTCAACAAGAGGTGAAAGATGGTAAAATAGATTTAAGAACAGATCAGTTTAAAATCCCGGGAAGAGTATGGGTTGATATTGATGGAAAGGCCACGGTTGAGGCTATTCTGGATACAAAAGATATGATCTGGATCAAAGGTAAAATCAAATTCCCGGATCAAATCGAAGCTGATGGTTCTGGTTTGATGGACGAGTACAAGGAAATCAAGAAGATGTACAAGGAAAGATTTGGTGAAGATATTGCCAAGATTGACAAGCGTATAGAAAAGATCAGTAAAAAAGAAAAACTTACCAAGGATGATGAAGTTATGCTGGGTATTCACCAGTTGCAAAAACAACGTTTTCTGAAAAAACAAGCCAATTGGACAAGAGATTTGATTGTTGCTAACCCGCGTAAAGAAATTTCTTTATTTTTGATTAAAGACCAGTTAGTGGATAGTTTGGATTTGCAAAAGAAACTATTCAACAAAATGACGGTTGAAAATAAAGAAAGTAACATTTACAAAGTGTTAGAGAGCAAACTAAAATAAAGCATAAAACCATTATAGTGGTTTTAATTTTCCCGTTTTTATTACTTAGTTGTTTTTTAGAGGTACCTTACCCGGGTACCTCTTTTTCATGATATTTTCTTTTCAAGTCATTGCATGATGAAATAAAAAATGCTATTTTCGCTGATTGTATATGGCAGCTTATGATTAAAAAAATAATAATCAGAATATTATCTATCATTATGCTTATCGCTTTTATTGCGGTGGTGAGCGTGCAATGGATTTGGATGAAATATAGTATGCGGGAAGGTGAGGCTCGTTTCACCTCAAAGGTGTACGATGTTTTAGGGAAGGCTGTTAATCTGGTTGAGCAAACTAATAATATTCGTCTTTTTAATGATTTGAAAGAACGCTACACGCAGGTGGAGGAAGTTATTTCTACGATGAATCATGCTCAGGATTCTGTATTGGCGGATGAAGATCCGGGTAATAACGAAATCTCTCTTTTTTCGCTTGCTTTCTCTAAAGGTAAAGTCGGAGAAGGGCAGGGGGGAAATATCTCTAGCATGTTGAGGATTTTCATGAATCCGGGAGGACGGATGGGCCCCGGCTATATCTTGGAAACGGACCGGGATAATAATATCCTTTATCAGGTGATGCGTTCTGCGACATCGGAGGCCGAAAGATTAGCCGATTCGTTGGAACGTCAGCGAATGATGGATCTGGTACGGGAGTTTGTGATTCGTTATTTGAGGGAGAAAGATCCGCAGATGGCGCAGGTGGAGAAACGTTTGGAGAACGTTGATTTAAATCCTTACTTGAAAGAGGAAATGATCAATACGGGAATTGATAACCCGTTCACGTGGAAGATTATGACCCGGGAGCAAATCGTACAATATATCAAGGAAAAGGGAACAAAAGGATTCTATTACGTAGAGTTGTTCCCCAATGACCAGACCACGAAAGATGCTAACCTGTGTGTGATGTTTGACACGAAGGATTCTCTTTTCTATAATAATATGGGATGGATGTTTATCGCTTCGGGTTTTTGTATTATCGGTTTGATGAGCGTGTTTATTATTACGATCGTGATTATCATGCGACAACAGAAATTGTCTGTGATCAAGAATGATTTTATCAATAACATGACACACGAGTTCAAGACCCCGTTGGCAACGATTTCACTGGCCACGTCTGCTATTGAGAAAGAAAAGGTGTTGAACGATCGAACACAGATATTGAAGTTTAATTCAATGATCCGTAACGAGAACGAGCGGATGAATAAATACGTGGAAAGAATCTTGTTGCAGGCTAAGCTGGACCGGAGAGAAGTACATTTGAAAAAAGTTCCTGTAAACTTGAACGTGCTGGTGGATGAGGCCGTAGAACATTTCAGACTACAAGTCGAAGAGAAGGGAGGAGTTATTCGAGCCGAACTAGATCCGGAAGGTTATGTAATATCTGCGGATGAGGTACATATGCTGAATGTTGTCTGTAATTTGATTGATAATGCCATCAAATATTCCCATGATTCGTTGAATATATACATATACACGAAACAGGAGGGTAACCGTTTTATTATTGGAGTTCGAGACACGGGAATCGGAATTCCGAAGGAGGCGCAGGACAAGGTGTTCAAACGTTTCTATCGGGTACCTAGCGGGAACGTGCATAACGTGAAAGGGTTCGGATTGGGGTTGAGCTATGCAAAATCGATCGTGGAATTGCATGGCGGAGAGATCCAGTTAACCTCGAAGAAGAATAAGGGGACTCAAGTAGAGATTATTTTTAAAATGGAGAGTTGAAATAGTAAATATATAAATAAATAGATATGGGACATAAAATACTCTTGGTAGAAGACGATCCTTGTTTCGGGTCGGTTCTGAAATCTTATTTGGAGTTATCCGATTACGATGTGATACACTGCACGAACGGAGTCGATGGCTTTGAAGCATTTCGTAAGGAAAAGTTCGATTTGTGTCTATTGGATGTGATGATGCCCGAGATGGATGGCTTTACTTTAGGTAAGAAAATCCGGGAGCTGGACGTTACAGTACCTTTCGTGTATATCACCGCTAAAAGTATGAAGGATGACATGAAATTGGGTTACGAGATTGGGGCAGATGATTATATTGTTAAGCCGTTTGATTCCGAATTGTTGATCTTTAAGATTAAAGCTATTCTCAGCCGTTGCGAACATGAAGAAACGGAAGTGAAACCTAAATTGATAGAATTGGGAGCTTACTTGTTTAACACGGAGTTGCGTACGATTACAAAAGGTGATGAAGTTATTAAGTTGACCCCGAAAGAGTCTCGTTTGCTGGAATTATTATATTATCATCGGGATGGTCTGTTACAACGTGATAAGGCCTTGAATGAGATCTGGGGAGCCAGCGATTATTTCACGGCCCGTAGTATGGATGTTTACGTGACCAAGTTGAGAAAATATTTTAAAGATGATCCAGCGATCAAAATAGAAAATGTACATGGATCAGGTTTCCGCTTAATTTTGGAAGAGAAATAAATGTGAGACTACAAAAAGAAAAGTTGAGAATCAAATTCTCAACTTTTCTTTTTGTTTACTGAACGGTAACGCTTCCGGCATCACTATTCGCTGAATATTGTGGAGCATAAATACATTGTAAGGTGGTAATGCCATCTTGATAAGTCCCACTTTGGGCAATCCATACCGTGTATTCGAACACGTGCGTGCCTTTGGGGAGGAAATCAAAGAATAAATTTGTTGCGACATCTGTAGTTTCTTGATAGTATCCAAGATTGTCTTGCCAGCGGTTACCAGATAGCTGTTCCGTGGGTTCGAAACATCCGGCTCTCAAATCTTTCAGATGTACGAATTGCATATCCTGATCATTGGTTACCGTGATGCGGATACAAATTCGGTCTCCGACTTGTAAATCCTGTCCTGCCAGTGGGGTAAGTGTATTGCCATTGGCATTTTCTTTCTGAATGAAAAGATTTTTCTTCACGGAGATACCACCTGAATGACTGGTAATCTTGTCTAATTTTTCAAAGTATTGTAAATATAGACCACCCCAGCTTGTTTGTTGCTGTTTCTTTGAAAGGGTTACGTTCATCATCTTCGGGGTAATTTCTTTACTTGTGAAAGTTTGTTTGATGTAACCGAGTGTTTTTTCTTCCGGGGAAACATTCAGGTTCTTGTTTCCGAGTTTGATAGTCAGTTCTTCTGATGATGCCAATTGATTATTTCCCGTGAGTAACAAGGCATAAATGGCGTCTACCGTACTTGGCGTTGATCCCCAGCTTTGGGTTTGTTTCTGCCGTAATAACCATTGTTTCATCAACTCCGTATCCATGGAATTTCCTTCGATCTCCCGGAAGGCGCTCATGATGGTCACGTGGGTTTGAATAGTGGAATTCGTGAACAGGGTAGAACGGTTGTTTGCCCAATACATTCCCATTTCGGGGGTTGTCGTGGAATATTCTTTCAGAGAACGGATAATTTGTTTGGCAATATCCGTTTTACCGTAACGTTGCATAGCGATGGCAGTTAAGGCTTTTTCGTAAAGAGAAAGTTTTGTCCATGACGTTTCCAGTTGGCCGAGATAATATTTATGTGCCTCCAGAGCCTCTGTCAGTGGAATATCTCTGTATGCGCTACGTGTGTACAAGTACAAGATTTGAGAATATCCGGCTGTCTCCACGTGTTTGTAGGATTCCTGTATTTGTTTATCCAGGAATTGTAATGCCTTGATTTGCATCTTTTTCACCTGTTCCGGGTGACTTGTGACGTTTAAAGAGACAAGTCTTGCCATAGCTTCCAGCACGTTTTCTGTCATGAAGGTACTGGAATTAAATCCTTTAAACCAAGACCATCCGCCATCTTCATTTTGCAGTTCGGCAAGTTTGTTGATCGCTTGTTGTGAGATGTAATTTTGGCGATTAACATCCAGAAGTTCTCCTAATGAATGCATCTGTTGAGTTTCATTCTGGGCATCGGTTACCCAGGGAGAAAGTTGCAATAGGATAGATTTCAATTCCGGGTTCTTTTCTAACGGAGAGGTTAGGGTGGCATCCGGTTTTTGCATCCACTGCTGGATGGTATTTGTGATCTGCGGGTTTGCGTTGGCAATGGCCGTGGCAAGTGTACTGACATAATAGGATGCCGTGATTTCGGTCACGTTATCTGTTTGTGGAGTGTTTATAGTCGGTAGAGCTAACACTGCATACCATATCGGGTTTGCCGTGAGTTCCAGGGTCAGGCGATACGGGGTGACACCTTTCGGGGCATTCAGCTTGAATGTTTGTTGGCCTTGTTGACTCGTGAATATGGGTAGTGTCTGGGTGACTAAAGTTGCGTTAGGAACCACGGGCAGTACGTGCTGTTCTCCATCACTGAATTCTGAAGAAGAGGCAACAATGCGACAGCCGAGTAAATCTATGTTCTCCGAGGCGGTAAATTCAAAGTTGACGGTTTGATTTTCCTGTGCCTTCACGTTAAACGTTACCAGCTGTTTGCTGATCACAGCATTGGTTGAGGGAACGAATAACTCAAGGTAGGCTTCTCCTTGCTGTATTTCCAACGAGAGATTATTAATTGTGGCTTGTAATACGACTTTATCCCCTGTACGTACGAATCGTGGTAAGTTCGTGTTAACCATGAATTTCTTACTTGTAACGACGAGTTTTTCAATTTGTCCGAACTGCATGGTCGGTGTGTGTGCCAGAGCCATGAATTTCCACGTGGTGGTTGATTCCGGTACTGTAAATTTAATGACCACGTTACCGGTTGAATCTGTCAAGAGTTGAGGGAAGAAAAAGGCTGTTTCTTGGAAATTTTGCCTGATTTCCGGGCTGGCAAGTTCGCCGGTTACAAAGGCCTCGTCCCTGGATTCTTTAAAAGAAGATATTCCTCTGATGTAGAGTTTCGGGTCGGAATTACTTAAGTTGGAAACTCCTGCTACTTTTCCGAAAGCAACAACCGCTACGTCTTCTGTCGTAGATTCTTCTGCTAAGGCTCCCGGTACTCCATCGTATCCTCTTACCATGATCTGTGCCTCGTTAGAGAATCCAAACTGATTTAGGCCATATAGATTTAATACATCATATTTAAATCTAGGGACATTTGCCCATTTGATGTGTTCGCTTAAATAACCGTTTAGCGGATAGGTGGTATATCTCCATCTGGGGGGCATGCTATAAGTGGAGTAGACAGGATTGAAGTTCCAGCGATGTGAACGAATTTTATCCAGCGAGACATCGTACATTCCTGCCATCATTTCCGCAATAACGGCTTTCCCTTGTTCGGTTTTGATAATGAATGACCATTCTTCCTGTTGTCCGGGGGTAAGGTGATCTCGGAATGTTTTCGTGGTAATATCCAGTTGTTTGCTTGTTTCTTTACGAGTTAAAGTAATGTTTTCTAGGAAGAATTTGTCATCCTTTATGTAACTGATAAAGACTTCAGCTGTTGGACCGTAAGTTTCCTTGTAAGGGATAGACAAGGTTGTATTGGAATTATTCAGCATGAAGCGTTTGCGTTCCATGAATTTCTGATTGGAATATACCTCATATAACACGTACACCTCTCTAGCGGACGAACCCACCAGAATTTTGGCATTTTCACCGGGAGAACATTCCGTTTTCTCTTGCACGCACCAATAGTAAGTCGGATAGGGAGGACGTTCATCTTGAGTGGAATACAGATAGACGATTCTTTGGTAAGTAATATCTTTATCGTTTCCTGTTCCCGCAAATTTCAACAAGTATGCACCGGAAGGCAAGGACGACAAGTTCATTTCCAGTTTTTTGTCTTCTCCGGTCGTGAACGTTCCTTCTCGAACTTTTTTGTCAATGGGTAGATTCCCTTCGTCATATTGCTCTCCTAATTTCTGTAACGGTTTAAGAGAGAACAGTTCGTATGTGATATTTTCTGTCAAGGGATAACCGAGTTGATTTTGGGTTGTAACCAGAATCTTACTTGGAAGATCTTTATTGATTTCAGGGGTTATGAGGGAGTTTAACTGATAACGTTGATTTGTGATGATAATCGGGTATTGCGCCTCCTGAGTTTCCCCGTTGGACGTTGTAACCGTGACGGAAACGGTATAAGTATTGAATCCTCTGTATATTGCAGGAGTATTGGGAGATTCTTTCGTTTGGAAAGAGATCTCAAATTCTCCTTTTGTATTCGTTTGTGTTTTTCCTGCTGCAATCGTATTTTCCTGGAGGCCCCAATCAAAAGTACGGGTTTGGATGGTGTAGGTAACCTTGCTATTTTCGATGTTGACTCCGGAATAAGTTTTGGCAATACCGGAAACGGTAAGCCGGTCCCCTAATTTATAGGCATCCTTCAGTGGGTTAAACGTGATCTCGAATTTTGGACGTTTGTATTCTGCTACGGTGATCATTTGTCTACCTCCATCAGTAGAGATGATAAACATACCATTCAACACTTCTTTGGGCAAGGAGAACTTTCCGGCAAAGGATCCGAACTTGTTTGTCCGGACTTCTTGTTTTGCGATAACCTGTTGATTCACGTCTTGTAAAGTTACCGTATAGTTTTTTCCGACAATCGCTTTGGACGCATCTTGGGTGGATTCCCAACTGATGCCGCTGAAATATACTATTTGTCCGGGACGATATATTGCCCTGTCCGTAAAAAGGTTTACCGAAGATAATTGGGCATCGGTACGACCAATGTATTGGTAGGGAAGGCGGTTTATTGTACCATGATTATCTTCTCCCAGGGTAACTTGATAATAATTGTCAGGATTGGATTCATTCAACGTGGCAATCCCGTTTTTGTCGGAAGAAAATTCTCCTGCGAGACTGTACTTTTGTCCGTTTCTCTTGTAGATTTTTACTTTTGCTCCTTCGATGGGTTTCCCGCTAATGAGATCACAAACGAGGACATTATAAGTTGTTTCTCCCGTTTTGCGGGCAATGGTAGATAGACGACTGGAACTGAAATAGGATGAGTCCGCTTTGGAATTATTTGCGTAAGACACGGTTAACTGGTAACGTCCCGTGTTAGGTACGGGAAGTCGTAGAATCGTGTCCTGAGAATCCAGTCGCTTGGGAAGACGATACGTGTGAGTCGATATTTTTTCCAGTTTCGGAACTCTTTTGTTCAAATTCAGGTATTCCAGAGTGGGTTCCGTGATTTTGTACAGCGAGATTGAAATTTCTGATAAGTTCTTGAAGGAAAGGTTCACCTCTTGTTTGTGTCCCGGGTACACGTTGGGATTTATAGAATAGGATACGGTAGTTTGGGTGATTTCCTTGGCTAATTGTTTTAAAACGTCTATCCGGAAATACTTGGGGAACTGGCGTATCCCGCTATTACATATATCCAAGGCTTTTTGAGGATCTCTATTACTTGAAATATAATTTCCCTGGTAATAATATTGGGCAAGTTTGTAAAGAATTTCAACTTTGTAAGGGTTTTTGCTATATTGTTGTGACAATTGTTCTAAAGCCTGAATGTATAAAGAATCGTTCAGACTTAAACCGATGATATTGTTCGCATACTCCAAACGGTCCAGATCGGAAATAAGAATGGCATCCGTGCGTTGAGCCGCGATCTCGGATTGTAATAATGATTGATAAAGTTTGAGCGTGTTTGAATAAGCATCCATCTTTTTTACCTCGATGGGCATTTGGACAAATTCCTTTACCGGGGCGAGCAATAGTTGCTTGTTCGTGAGCGGTTCCTGTCTATCGTAACGAAAAATAGTGTTTAGAATATCAATACTGCGATACACGAGAAAATCGTACATCGTCGGACGAAGTGCCGGTGAGTTTTTCCCAAGTACGAGAATTTCTTTGTACGAGAGGCAATTTACCTCGGAGAGTTGGGGTTGGGCTTTTACCGCATCCAGTGCGTGTTGGAATATTTTTTCTCGATATATGTTACCTGTCCATTCTGCCATATTACGGGGTACGTAACCCGTGATTGGTGTTCTACGGTTGATCTTCCCTCGTTGGGTATTGAAGTACATTTGATAAAGTTCTGCCAATAACGAGTGGAGAATACTTTTTTCAACAATATTCTGGTCTGTTTCTATGTATTCTTCCAAGTTTTGCAACATGGGAGGAATACTGTCCATATCAATTAAAGATTGGTATTTGATCTGGCGGATTAATGATTGAATCAGCAACGGAGAGTTTTTTTCTTTTATTGCTTTCTGATAATCCTTTTGTGCCTCGATTAAGGCTGTTTTCGGTGCTGCCTCATTTTCTTTGTCGGAAACATTTTTTTGTCCGAAAGCGGCAAGTACACCGAATATTAATACCGTGATAATAAGTAATCTTTTCATCATATCGTTATCTGTTTAATTATACTTTTCCTTTCTATGTTTATTCGCAATTCCTGGGGGAAATGTTATTACATAGATGCGGGGAGAACAGAAATTCCATAAATGTAAGATAAATAATTGAAGTTTTTTAGAATTATGTAATTGATATTAAGTCGAGAAATTTAAATCTTTGGATATTGGTGAATTTTACTATATATTTGTGGTGATGGAAATAATAGTGTGATCTATTGATTATTAGTGATTTATATATATACTTTTACATTTTAGAGAATGATGAATCGGCTCACGGAAAAAGTCTTGTTTGAAAAATTGCAACAAGGAGATCAAAAGGTTCTGAAAAATTTCTTTGATGATACCTTTGCTTTGTTTGTTGCTTTTGCTCAAGATTTTTTAGGGCGAGATGATGCTTGTGAGGATATTGTACAGGATACTTTTGTTACTTTTTGGGAGCAGAAAGAGTCCTTTGAAAATATCTACTATGTAAAGGCGTTTTTTTATAAGACAATACGTCATAAATGCTTGAATCATATCCGCCATCGGAGGATTGCCTCTAAATATGCAGATTCCGTTCAAAAGACTCAAGGAGAGCTTGAAAGTACAACTTATTATGTGGATGCTGTTATTCAAGAGGAAGCATCTCGAATGGTGTATGAAGAAATTTTAAAATTGTCTGAAGTCGGTCGACAAGTGATGTTGTTGGCATTAGAAGGATATTCTAATGATGAGATTGCAGAAAAGTTGGGAATCTCGGTGAATACGGTCAGGACACACAAGGCACGAGCTTATCAATATCTTCGGGGACGTCTGAATGAATTACGAATCTTGCTTCTCTTGTTACAGCCATGGTAGCGTAATGTCGTGGTGATTTTTAGAATATTTTATATTTGAGTCGTTTGTAATCCATTGATAATTACTTCTGTGTAAATAATTCTTTAAAAAAATGTCGTTTTTTTAAAGAAAGGTGTCGTCTTGTTTTTTCTTATGAGTGTTGTAGGCATTGAAAAGGAGAAATAAGATGATGAAAAAGATTGTTGATGTAATTAAATTAGGAGAGAGTGTTGGAAGAAGACTGTCTGATAATGAGACTGAAACAGATAAACGGAGAATTTCTGATTGGGATGAAACCGCATCTGGTAAAGAGGAGGTGTTAGAAAAATTATCAGACCCGGATTATATCCAAGAAAAAACATTGTATTATAAAAGTTTTGATATAGCGGGAGCCTGGAAACGGGCAAAAGTCCGGAAATTGGCTCAACAGAAGAACATGCACTCTAAGATGCGGAAGTTGGTCTGGGGTGCTGCAGCAGCTGTGACCGTTTTGTTGAGTGTTACCGTTTATTTCTTTCAACAGGATGATATTGTAAAGGAAAATGTGGAGGTTCATCAAGCGATTGCCAATATATTACCGGGACGTGGAGTTCCTGTTTTATATCTTGATGATGATAGACAGATTGCCTTGAATGCAGACACATTAGATATTGAAGGAACAAGAGGTATAGAAGTTGGAAAGAAAATGATCACTTATTCAAAAGATCAGATCGAAAAAGAAGAAAAATACAATAAAATTGTTGTTCCTAAGGGTGGAGAATTTCATCTGGTATTGGCTGATGGCAGTGAAATCTGGTTAAATGCAGAATCTACATTGCAATATTTTGTGCATGATATAGTAAAGGAACGTGTTGTATATCTTCAAGGGGAGGCTTATTTTAAAATTGCTAAAAACGAGCAACGTCCTTTTAAGATTATTTCCGGCGAGCATGAGGTGAAAGTGTTAGGGACAGAGTTTAATGTTAATGCTTATTTAGGGGCTCCGATGATCTACACCACGTTAATTGAAGGGAAAGTAAACGTGGGTGTGGTTAATCGCCCGGATATAGGTCAGATTCTGCAAGAAAATGGTAGGCAGAGTGTTTATAACCCGAACAATAAGAGTATCTCTTTACGTCATGTTGATCCCCGGATTTATACAGCTTGGAAGGATGGTTATTTTATTTTTAGATATTCGACGTTGAGGGAGGTTATGCAACAACTATCTCGATGGTATGATTTTGAATATGAGGTACCTGATATGCTTTTGGATAAATACCATTTCTCCGGAGAGTTTAAACGTTTTGATAATCTTGATCGAGTGCTTGAAATTATTCGCTCGACAGGTATTCCTTTCGTTTTAGACATTAAAAATGGTAAAGTAATTATCCGGGAAGAAGCATAATAACTATTTATACTTAAATCAATTAATTCATTAACTTATGATTAAACTTTTGCGAGGGAAAAAAAGAAAGTATCCTGGAAAAAGTCGAAATAACATTTTTGTTTGGCGAGCTATTTTCGGGGTCATGATTCTGGTTGGAAGTTCTGTATTGGTGGCAGCACAGACCGGAATAAAGAAAAATGTACAAACTCGTGATGAGAAGGCAATCCTTGGAAATAGTTTCAGTGGGAACCAATTGAAACGTTTTCATCCGACTAATCTCTTGAAAGCTTTGCAGGTAGTGGAACCCTCTATGATAATAGATAGGGCTGAGGAGTGGTATGGCTCTGATCCTAATTACGTACCGTCTGAAATTACTTTTCGAGGTGTAAAAACAATTTTGGGAAAAGAGGGAGGAGTGTTACCATTGATTATTGTTGATGGCTATGAAATATCGATGGATCGCTTGGCTGATTTCGATATAAATCGGGTGGAACGTGTAACCATTCTTAAAGATGCAACCGGAACAGCTATTTATGGTGTTCGGGCCGGGAATGGTGTAATCGCAATTACAACTAAAAAAATGCAAGCGGGAAGTCTTCGCTTGTATTATCGTTTTGATGGAGGAATTGATGTTGCAGATCTGAGTAGTTACGATATAATGAATGCTTCTCAGAAACTGGCATTAGAGAAAAGTATGGGTATGTATGATGGGAATGATGCTCTTTATCAAGAGCGGCTGAAAAATGGTAACACGAATTGGTTGAAAGTACCTCTACAAAAACCATTCCGGCATAAACATCAACTTGAGATAGAGGGAGGGGACAGTTCAATTTTGTATCGGGCCTATTTCTTGGCTACACCGGGTAATAAAGGTGTCATGAAGGGCTCTAAGCGGGATCATTATGCTATAGGAACCCGTTTAGATTATCGAAATAGTAAGTTATATGTTTCTGATGAGTTACGTATAGATGTGATTTATGGAAAAGAGTCTCCTTATGGTGTATTTCAGGATTATATGTTGATTAATCCATATTATCGTAAGGGAAGTGGGGGACAACACTCCGCATCTGTTATGGGAGAGGGAACTTTTAGTGAACAAGTATCCCCGTATTATGAGGCCTCTTTATCCAGTTTTTCAAAATCGAGAGCTACAAGGGTAATGAATACCTTGAATATGACTTGGCAGATTATGGAACATCTGGAGTTATCTGGTAATTTCACTTTTACCAAAGATTTTAATAAGTTCGATCAGTATATTTCTTTTAAATCGGAATATTTTAGTGATCTACCTTTAGATAGTGCCGAGCTAGCCGGTCAATATAAAATTCGTCGGGAAAATACCACAATTTATGAAGAAGATTTGGTTTTAAATTATTCGAATCAGTTTGATCGTCACCATTTGAACGTGTCATTAGGGATTCACGGGTATGCGGCAAAAGATTATAGTGATAATTATATAGGTGTTGGTTTGCCTAGTGATCATATGGACTATATTTCTTTTGCAAAGACTTATGCGTTTAATACAAGACCGGGAGGCCAGGAGGCATTTGATCGTCTTTTTAGCGGATATTTAAGTGGTAGCTATAATTTTGATCAGCGTTATGGGGTGGATGTTAGCCTACGGGCGGACAAGTCATCTCGTTTAGCTCCTAAAAAACGAGTTACAATGGCTTGGTCCGTGGGGGGATATTGGAATGTTCGTAACGAGAAATTCCTGCAAGAGAGCAATGTTCTAAATCAACTTGTATTGTCGGCAGGTATTGGTATGACTCCGGGATTTCAGTTCGATTACGATCAAGTGAATCCAATGTATGCTTATGATATTGATAATCCTTATTTGAACGCGACAAGTAGCTCCAATAAACTGGGTTTAGTGACATTGAATCCGATCAATGATTATAATAAAAAATTGAAATGGAGAAGTGATCATAACTTCTACGTTGGCATCCGGTTTACTCTGTTCGACCACTTATCAGCAAACGTACGTTATTACAATACGTTGAGCAAGGATGTTGTTACTCGGATAAAGGATAATGTTGTAAATGGCTCCGCTTGGAAATGGAATAATGGGGGAGAAATTCGGAATAGCGGGTTAGAGTTTGGGCTAAATGCAGACATCTTGAAAGATGTAAACGGGTTGTCTTTAGGCCTTTTATGGAATGGAACATTCAATAAAAATAAACTGGAAACTTGCCCGAATGATTTTATGGCTGAGTGGAATGAAAGTAATCAAACATCAACTCTTCAGCTAAAGGAAGGGAAAGCGGTCAATGCGATTTATGCCGTAGATTCAAAGGGAATTGATGCACAAACAGGTAAAGAAATCTTCATTACACAGAATGGAACCGAAACGAATCAATGGGAGGCAACGAACTTGGTCTATCAAGGAGATCCGACTCCTAAGTTGGCAGGTAGTTTTGGTTTATTGGGAAGTCTGAAAAATTGGAGTTTTAATTGTATGTTCCGTTATTCTTTCGGATCTAAGATATACAATATAACGGCGGTGAGATACGTGGATGAGGCCTCTATTGGACAAAACGGACCGGTTGATATGATGGATAAATGGCAAAAGGCCGGGGATCAGACCGAATATTTAGGCTTTGATAATTCCACGACGTTACCAACATCTCGTTTTGTTGAGTCAAGGAATATGATTTCTTTAGCATCTTTACGGGTGGATTATCAATTTGATAAAAATCTGGCTAATAAATTATATATGCAGGATTTGCATCTTGGATTAAGTTGTAATGACTTATTCCATTATTCATCGGTTAAAATGCCTAGAGGGTTGATTTATCCTTTTGCCCGCAGTTTCACGTTGTCACTTCAAGCTACCTTTTAAAAAGAAATAATTATGAAGAAATTACTATATATGGTAGTGGCGGTATTGGCGCTAAGTTCATGTAACAATTGGTTTGATATCGCCCCGAAAGAGGAATACATAGATGAGGACGCTTTGTTCAGTAGTGAATCTGCATTTCGTAATGCACTGAATGGGATTTACACGGAATTACGTTCATCTGAGTTGTTTGGTTCAAATTTAGGTTTAGGGGGAATAGAGTTTATGGGACAAACTCTTGTGCCTGATTCAGAATTGAAACCGATTGCAGAATTTGATTACGATTCTCAGATCATGAAAGAAAAAATAGAGCAGGTTTGGGCATCCATGTACCATGCGATCTATTCATGCAATAATTTACTCCGGTTATTCGATAAGAATCAAGATGTGATTTTTATAAAAGGAGCGAGAGAAGTCATGTTGGCAGAATTGAAAGTGTTGCGGGTGGCAATGCATTATGATTTGGTCCGTTTGTTCCATCCGGCATATACCTCTGAGCCTTCTTTTAAAGGCATATATTGGAAAGAGAGTACGGGGGATGAACTGCAACAATTGTCTACGCAAGAATTGTGTACGAAAATGTTAGCTCAATTGACAGAGGCGATTGCAATTCTGAAAAAATATGATCCTATTTATACTGGTGAATCTTTGAATTCAGATGGGTTGTTCGGAATGGCACCTTCTAATCGGGTGTGGAAAATGAATTATTATGCAGCTTTAGGATTAAAAGCACGTATTGCATTAGCGTTAGGGACGGAAGCCGGATACCTTGATGCCCGGGCTTGTGTGGATGAAATCCTTGAAGGCGGATATTTTTCTTTTGCAACTTCTGCCGGGACTGATTTGGCATTTTCTAGAGAGCATTTGTTGGGGTTACCTTCTCCGAAAGAGGGATTACAAGCATTAGGATACACCTTATTCCGAGACAAAGGGGTCGTTTTATCTCCTATTGTGCAGGTTGAGGAATGGAAACAGGAAGCTCCTGATGATATTCGTTTCAGGTCAATGAACAATACCTTACAAAACTTACTTCCTAAATACGATAGTTTAAGTATTGCCGTGTTTAGTGGGGCTCCGCAACAGATACCCTATATCAAGTTAGGAGAGATTTATTTAATAGGTGCGGAGGCAGCTTTAAAATTGAATGACCTCTCCGGGGCGTATACTTACTTGAGTACGTTTGTGGATAAGCGTTTCTCCAAGACTTCTATCGTGGAAATTTCGACAGCCACGGAGCTTATGGAAGAGATTGAAAGACAGTATATACGGGAATTTTTGGGAGAAGGGCAGTTGTTCTATTGCTATAAACGTTGGAATTTATCCTCTATTCCGTCTTATGATGGTCGGAATATAGAGATGACAAAGGCTAAGTATGTGTGGCCGATTCCTGCGAATTAACTCTATTTATGGAATTGTAAATGGAATAAGATGATGAAGGAAAAATTAGATAATTTGATCAAGATCAGGAATAGAGAGGGATATATCCTGAAAGTTATTTTGGGTGTATGCTTGTTCCTCTTTTTGCAGGGGACAATGGTAACCCGAAGTTATGCCCAGACGACAAAGGTGAATCTGAATGTACAAAATGTGGAATTGGAATCTGTGTTTATGATGATTCAGCAACAAGTCGGATATAAAGTATTTTATAATAATGAATTGGTGGATGCCAAACAAAAAGTGTCAATACGGGTGACGAATGTATCGCTGGATAGTGCATTACACACATTACTTACCCCTTTGGATATGACTTACAAGCTTGTAAATAAAACAATCGTTGTATCCAATTTAAAACCGGTTACGGCTAAAGCTCAGCCGGAACTTTTGGAAATTACAGGTTTTGTAAAAGATAAGAAGGGGATGCCAATACCGGGAGTAACTGTGATTTATAAGAGTACGCCTACGCTAGGGCGGGCTACTGACGAAAAAGGTTTCTACCGGATTTTAGTTCCTTCTTTGGATGGAGAATTAGTTTTCTCTTTTATCGGAATGAAAACACAAACTGTAGCAATAAAAAAACGAGTAAAGATAGATGTTACGATGGTGGAGGAAGCGACAGAGATGGATGAGGTTATCGTAACAGGGTATGTTCCGAAAGCAAAAAATAGTTTTACGGGAACAGCCGTACAAGTAAAAGGAGATGATTTACGTAAGGTTAATCCGACAAATCTATTTGCCGCTCTGAAAGTATTTGACCCGTCTTTTGCCGTTTTGGATGATGAAGGAATGTTTGGATCTGACCCTAATAGAGTTCCGGACAAAATAGAGATTCGGGGCCAGAATAGTATGCCTGACATTTCACAGGGCAACTTACAGACTTATACTTCTTTGCCGATTTTTATTATGGATGGTTTTCAGATTACTGTTCAACAAGTATTTGACTTGGATATGAATCGGGTACAATCCGTGACGATTTTGAAAGATGCAGCGGCAGCATCTATCTATGGTTCCCGTGCTGCTAATGGTGTCATTGTGATTGAAACGAAAGTTCCGGAAGGTGGAAAATTACGTTTTTCTTACACCTTCAACGGAAGTATTCAGGTGCCTGACTTGACTTCTTATAATTTAATGAATGCGTCTGAATTATTGGAGTATTTTGAAAAAGCCCAGCTTTTCAATAATGGAAATAAAGGAGATAATACCTCTACGAATATTTATGAAGATTTGGTCGGGGGAAATCCGGGGCGTCAGAATTTGTACACCTTGCTATCTAAAGAAGTTGAGAATGGTGTGGATTCCTATTGGTTGTCTCAGCCACTTCAGACATCTGTTCAACATTCCCATTCTTTGATGTTAGAAGGTGGCGTGCGGTTTGGTGAGAAAGACCGGAGAAGTATGCGTTATCAAGTAAATTTGTCGGCAGCTCCGAGTAATGGCGTTATGAAAGGCTCAAAGCGAGATCGTTATGGAGCTGGATTGAAATTATTGTACAATGATCTTCATGTGCAAATAACAAGTGACATACAAGTTGCTTTAGTGAAGAATACAGACTCTCCTTATGGAAGTTTCTCAACGTATTCAAATTTGTTACCTATCTATCGGATGAAAGATGAGAATGGGAAATACTTCCCCAGACTTTCTTACGAGAATATTCCAGCCTACGAGGGACTGCCTGCCCCGGATTTTACGGGAAGTACTTTTTCAGCCCAATTGAATCCGCTTTATGAGGCGAAATATCTGAATAGCTTCAGTAGAGGGGAGACAACAAATCTGACTTACAATCTGGGCTTAAACTGGGAAGTCATAGAAGGATTACGAGTAAGAAGTACTTTCTCTATTAGTAATGTACAGGATAAAGCCGAAGTGTATCGTTCTCCTCTTTCAGCGGATTTCTTTGACTATACCTCCGTGACAGACGGGGAGGAAACGAATGACGGGTATAATTTGGAGAATATTTACAAACGGGGAACTTATACGATGACAAATTCATCCCAGTTTGATTATTATGGTAGCATAAATGTTTCATATACCAAGTCATTCGGGAGACATTTGGTACAAGGAATCGTGGGGGGAGAACTGAAAGAGACGAATTCTGAGAGTGATGCATACAAGACCGTTGGTTTCTTGGATGACCCTCTAGGATACCCTTCTTACGCCGTGCAATTTGATTCCTATACAGGACCTTCAGGAAGTAGTTCTATTTCTCGTTCAGCCGGAATGTTTGCGAACTTCAATTATTCATGGGATAATCGTTATTTGATAGACTTGACGGGACGTATAGACGGTTCATCTAATTTTGCAAGTAAACAACGTTCAGCACCTTTCTGGTCAGCCGGAGTTCGTTGGAATATTTATAATGAGAAATTTATGAAGACTCATGGTTGGTTTGAAAACCTGGCTGTTCGAGCAAATATTGGTACCGTGGGGAATCAGAATTTCCAGTTGAGTCAGATCATGACGCTTTATAATTTCTTGAAAATGTATGATGGGGTAATGGGAGCTGAGATTATGTCGATTGCAAACCCGGAATTGAAATGGCAAACTACTTTAAATCGTAACATTGGATTGGAATTTAGTTTATTACAAGGTTTAGTGAACTTGGATTTCAATTACTACTCAAATATAACAAAGAACAATTTGACGGATATTGCGATTTTACCTTCTACCGGTTTCTCTACTTATAAAGCGAATATGGGTAAAGTACGTAACCAAGGGTATGAGTTTAGCTTGAGCATAACTCCGATCAAGAAGAATGGTTGGATTGTCAATGCTTTTGTGAATGGCGCTCATAACAAGAATAAGTTATTAAATATTTCTGATGCTTTAAGAGATTATAATGAAGTGATTAAAGAAAATCAGACAGCCCATTTGAATTATGCGGGGTACACTCAATTGGAACGAATTTTCTTATTTGAGGAAGGGCAATCTCTGAATTCGATCTTTGCCGTGCGTTCAATGGGAATTGATCCGGGAACAGGGCAGGAGATTTTTGTTACGGCAGATGGTGTTCAGACATTCCAATGGAATGCTGCAGATCAAGTTGTCGTTGGGAACACGGAACCGACCTTAAAAGGGTATTTTGGTCTTAATGTTGACTATAAGCGCTGGAGTTTCGGGGCTAATTTCCAATATTCTTTCGGGGCGGATCGTTACAACAAGACTTTATACGAGAAGATCGAAGGAGGTAATTTTGCTCAAAACGCAGATCGCCGGGCTTTAACTCAGCGTTGGACCAAACCGGGAGATGTAGCCAAATATCGGGGGTATGGAAATACGGGTCAATTGAAACCCACGTCTCGTTTCGTTCAAAAAGATGATTTCTTGTCCATGACGTCAGCGAGATTGAGTTATACATTAAATGCAAATGATTTACAGTCGCTTGGCATTTCGTTGTTAAAGTTCACGCTTTCAACAAATGATCTGTTCTATGTTTCAACAATTAAGCAAGAACGTGGATTGTCTTACCCGTTTGCCCGTACCTTCTATTTTTCATTACAAGCTAATTTTTAAAAGAGAAAGCGTATGAAGAGAATATGTGTTTTATTAACTATAGCGTTCGGACTTCTTCTGTTTAGTTCTTGTGGAGATTGGCTGGATGTACTTCCGAAGTCCCAAATGACGGAAGAGGGGATTTTTGATAATGAAGACGGTTATTATTCGGCATTAGCCGGTATATACGTGAAAATGGCAGATAAAAGCGCCTATGGAAAACATATGACGGTAAGCTCGGTTGAAATCATGGGACAGACGTTGTCTATGGCTCAGGCTTCATTTATTGAACCTTATTATGATCAAGGGTGGTTTAACGGGTTGGCAACTTATTATTATGAACGGACAACCCGTTTTAATCAAGTGGAGGATGCAATAACGGGAATGTGGAAAGCGTCCTATAATGCAATTGCAAATGCCAATGAATTGATTTCTAATTTGGAGAAGCAAGATCCTTCGATTTTTGAGGAAGGAGCGAGAGATGTCGTGTTGGGAGAGGCTCTTGCTTTGCGAGCTTATATCCATTTTGATATGTTACGTCTGTTCCAGCCTCCTTATCTAACGGAGGAAGGAAAAACTCAGAAACGAATTCCGTACAAAACGGATTTTGGAATGGAATTTACCCCTTCATCATCATCTGATGAAATATTGGGTTATTTGGTTGGGGACTTGGAGCGTGCGGAAAAGTTATTGAAAGATACCGACCCAATTTCTTCCGGGAAAACTTATAATGCAACCATTTTGAAGAGTGAACGCAAATATAAGATGAACTACTATGCAGTAAGAGCATTGCAAGCGCGGGTTTATCTTTTTAAAGGAGAGTATAAAGCTGCCTATGATGCAGCTATGGAGGTTATTGGTGCGGCAGAAGGTTTGGGTATTCGATTCTTGACAAATGCGGACTTGGGGAGTACGGATTCCGGTAATAATTACGTGAATCGGAGTTGTCCAATGGAAAATATCTTTGGCTTGCTTGTCGATGAGTTAGGGGATTATATCGAAGAGGACCACACGACAGGGAATTCTTATTATGAACGTTTCCGGTTACAATCAACCCGTTACCCGAAATTCTATTCTTCCACGGGTGACATCCGGATTACGGCATGGAAAAAAGGTTCCGGTTCAAGTATGTATTTGGCAAAATATGAACGCCCTACATTAAAGAAAGATTTGGCTCTTTTCCCGCGGCCTATTGTTTCTATGTTGAAATTAGGAGAAATGTACCTGATTGCGGCAGAAGGTGCCGCGGAATCTGTCTCTACCGGAGAGGCGATTCGTTTGTTGAACATCTTGCAACAATCTCGTAACGGAGGAATATTCACGAGTGATGATAAAGAGGCGATTATCTCGGAAATATTGAAAGAATATCGACGTGAAATGATCGGAGATGGGCAGGTGTTCTATGCGTATAAACGACGTAATGTGCCGGAAATTGAAAAGGGGTATGCTACAAGTGGTGTTATTACCATGTCAGTTGAAAAATATACCCCTGATATTCCAACGACGGAGTTTGATGGTGGAAGAACGTATTAACTTAAAAACGAGAAATGATGGAGACTATAAAACTATTGATTTTTTGTTTGTTACTTGGTGTTTGCATAAATGCGTGCAGTAGAGATGAGATCATGATTTTTAAGGAAGAGCAAAATAGTTTGAATTTCCCTAAATACCAGTATCTTTCTACGACCTACAAATATGATAGCCTTCAATTTTCTTCCGTGTTCAGTGGGGGAAAAGAAGTGGCTGATTTTTATATTCCTATTCGAGTGGCAGGATCGGTGTCAGATCAAGATCGTGAATATAAATTACGGGTGAATCCGGAAGAAACATTTGGTATCAAGGAGAATACTCATTATACCTTGGAAACAACACAATTATTCCGAGCCGGAAGATATATAGATTCAACCGTGGTGAAAATCAATGTACAGGCAATAAAAGATGATGCAGTTGAAGGAAGAATATATATAGAGTTGGTTCCTAATGAGAACTTTGTACGTGGTTTAGATTTTTATCAATACATGATTGTAAACGTATCTGGAGTGGGATTAAGTAGTCAGCCCACACTCTGGCGAACAAATTCTTTAGATACATACGGTGGAACCTATTCGTCCGTGAAAGCGGAAAAGTTCATTGAACTGAATGGTATATTGGAAGAAAACTGGAAAGCTCCTAATAAGGCAATACTCTACGCCTATGCGAAGAAAACTTACGAATGGTTTGAGAATAACCCGACGTATGACAATGGCGAGTTAGTGGTATTTAAAGGAACGATAGAATATTGAAAAAAACAGGTCTATGAAAGTGATAAAAGATTTTATATGTATGTCCTTTGTTTTGATGCTGATCATTACGGGATGTTACGAGGATAAGGGGAGTTATAACTATTCCGAGTGGACGGGTATTGATTCCGTGACCGGAGTAGAAATTCCGGGAAGTTCTTACGGACGTATCTCTTTGTCCGAGGGAGAACTTTTAGAGATAGATCCTAAAATCACCTTTAAGGAGGGGACGAATCCTAATGATTTTGAGTATGCATGGGTTATGGGGGGTGACACTATCGGAACCAGTCTGAAGCTTTCTTGGGAAGTTGCTTTTGGGAATATCGAATTCTTGAGTGGTGAGGCTTATTTCTGGTTGGCTATTCGTAATAAAGTGACCGGGGAAAGCTGGAAACATTATGCTACTTCCAATAATGGTGCTTATATGGTAAAGGTCAAGATTGTCCCGACGGCGATTCCGTTGATTGGAGTGATGATTTATGAAAAGGCTGATGGAACCCTTGAATGGGGATCTATTAAAGGAAGTAACCGGGCAGCTCCGCAACAATTCACAACGGTTTTCACCGAAATGTTTAAACGTTATAATTCGGATAAAGTAATCAAAGGCCCGTTTGTCGGGGCAACATTTGATACAAAACAATTAAGTATTTACACGCAAGATCCGGATGGATATGGCACGATGATTCAGGCTGCGGATGGACAAACGTACCCGTTTGGTCAGGTAATGGGTTCTGTTCAAAGTCTTACTTTCACGGAGAAACCGACGGCTGTTGTAAAGGCTAAAAATGCTTATTTCAACCATATGCAGGAAATATTGATCGGAAACGAATTGTTCCTTTCTACCATGAATAGTGATTATCCCTATCAGTTAATCAATCCGAATTCTCCGGGTGAAGAGACGGGAGTGGAGCAAGTAATTGGGGCTTTGCCGTATAATCGTAATGCTCCCGTGACCTTACAACGCTTAACGGATGGCAGTATTTATTATTATTTCTACAATGCCAATAAAGGATATAGTCGTCAGCCTTTGTTCGATGGCAATGGAGAGGTCGTGAGATTGGATAAAATGGTTGGGTTATACCATGAGCCGACAGGACAATCGAATACCAAATTGAAATTCTTCCTTGTGGGCAAAAAAGGCAATGAATATAAGATGTATATTTACGAATATCAACAATTTGCAAGAGCAACAGATGTTATTTCTTACCTATCGGAAAAAGATGTGACCCAATGGGCAGGTGGAATGACGGATAACGCTATTTGGTTCACCACGGTTCTGCCTGTTGGTTGGAACTATGCTTACATTGCCAAGGGTAAAGATTTGTGGCGGTATAGTTATGAAGGGTTGGAAACTCCCACTATTGTCAAGAGTTTCCCGGATGATATTGTTTCGGTTGTACCGACACCGAATGCTTCTCTTTTCGGAGATGATGAAAGTAATGAGTTATACACGGCAGTATTTACTTATAATTCAACAACTCAGACAGGATCAATGTACATTATCAACCCTCGTACAACGGTTGTGGAAGAATTCGCATCGAGCGAGAACTCCATACCGGGTAAGGTATTGATGTACCTGCCTTATTTGTCGAATTAAGTTATTCGAGTGATTGAAATTTATTGTGTTTTGGAAATAAATTAAGAGGGACAGGCTCGTGGCTATCAAGGCTATCGGAGGTAGCCTGTCCACCTCTAATCTTTTTCTTATAGGTATTCTATTGTCTGGAAATAGACGTTTTGTATGTAAAAATTATATATGTTTAAAAAAATGAATTATGGAAGAGAATGTGATTGAGTGTAAAAACCTGACTCATTACTATGGTTCCCGATTGATCTATGAGAACTTGAATTTTTCGGTGAAGAAAGGGCATATCATGGGATTGTTGGGAAAAAATGGGTGTGGTAAAACGACCACGATCAATATTTTGAATGGTTTTCTTCAACCTCGTTCCGGAGAATGTTTGATCTATGGTGAGAGTACACAGAATCTGAGCCCGGAAACCAAACGTCGTTTGGGATATTTGATAGAAGGGCATATTCAGTATTCGTTTATGAATATCTATCAGATCGAGAAGTTTTATTCCGGTTTTTACAAAAATTGGAATCGGGATGCTTATTTCGAACTGATGAACCGGATGAAAATATTACCCTCGCAAAAAGTATCGAGTATGTCTTGTGGACAGCGGGCTCAAGTGGCATTGGGGCTGATTCTGGCACAGGACCCTGATCTGTTGATTTTAGATGACTTCTCGTTGGGACTGGATCCCGGTTACCGTCGTTTATTTGTTGATCATATGCGAGAGTATGCAAAATCCGGGAATAAAACCGTATTTCTGACTTCTCATATTATTCAAGATATGGAACGTCTGATTGATGATGTCTTGATTATGGATTATAATCGGGTATTGATGAGAGGATCGGCATCCGAATTTATGGAAAAATTCCATCAATTTACTTTTGATCTAGACAGGGATGATCTGGATTTTAAGTCAGACCCTCTGATTGTTGAGGCTGATCGTATAAAAAATCACTATGAAATTTACACTTATGCTTCAGAAAGTGAAGTAAAAGCGATGTTAGAAACGAAAGGATTGGCGTATCGAAATTTTGCATCCGTAAAGATGACGTTGGAAGATGCATTTATTGGTTTAACTGGAAAATATTAAAAATATGATATTACACCTTTTTTATAAGGAATGGTTAAAGACCCGGTGGGCAGCTTTTTTTGTCTCTCTTGTTGGTCTGGCAATTGTTGTCTATATATTTTTGGATGTGGATAACAACGTGCGAATGAAAGGTTCATTCAATTATTTGATGAGTGTTTTTTACGGAATGCCTCAGGCAAACTATTATAATGCTCTGATCAAATATGTCCCTTTATTAATCGGGGTTTGTATCGGTTTATCGCAATATGTACCGGAAGTGTTGGATAAACGAATCAAGTTGACACTTCATCTCCCTTTGCGTAACACGATGGCTTTGTACACGATGCTTTGTTATGGATTTCTTTTGTTAATCTTGTCGTATGGAGTGGTGTTTGGGACATTCTTTTATCTGAATAACAGCTATTTCCCTTTCGAGGAAAGTTGGGCGGTACTTACTTCCATGATGCCTTGGCTCTTGGGTGGAATTGCGGCTTATTTCATGATTGCCATGATCGCCATGGAACCTAATTTATTCTACCAATTTATTTATGCACTTGTGGCCTATTATCTGGTGAAACAATTCTATATCGGAGTGGAACATGCGGATACCCGCCATATCATTCCGGCGTTGGCCATCATGGCTTTCGTGCCGTGTACGGCATTATTGTATACATCATATCGGTTTATGAAAGGAGAGAGATAATTATGACAGCAAAAGTAGTACGAATCATAATGATACTATTGACGGTTTTTATAGCGTCAATAGTTCTACCGGATTTTTATAAAACCTCGTTCAGACGGAATGTAAAATATGTTTCGCTGAATTATAGTGAGGTGACTAAACAGTTTGTGATATGGGGATTAAAAGATGGTGTTCTGTTAGATACGCTTGGAAATGAATATTCTCGTCAGGAATATGAACGGATGGTACCTTTCTCCAGTATGCCGCAAATACTAAAACGGAATGAATTCCCGGATACCGTGGCAGGTGTACCGGTGACTCCTCAGCTTGTGGCGGAAAATAATTATCGTCATATCGTAAATCTGACAGAACGGGGTCGGTATTATGCCATGTCTCCGCTTGTTCACGGGGGGACGGATCGTGTCGGGTATATTTACACAAATGATATGATGCGGGTAAACCGGAACGGGATTGAATTCTATAACTGCGAGGATGGACGAGTAGATAAAGAAAAAAGTGCCCTTTTTGATCAGGAACTACGGAAATTGGGATATTGTCCCCCGGCAAAGAAATTGTATGGCCGATCTGCCACGGGATATAAGCGGGATGACGGTTTATTCTTTGTGGATAGTAAAGATCAGTTATTTCAAGTACGCTACCATGCTTATAAGCCGGATTGTCGTAAAATCGAACTTCCCGATCAGATCAAATTGCGAAGAGTTGAATGTGAACCCGATCATCCGGAAGTTGTGGCTTATCTTTTTGGAGATAATAACGGAGTATATATTCTGACCGTGGACAATCAGATTATCAAATTGGATTTGGATGAGTTTAACTACGATCAATTTAAAGTTTTTGACGTGATGGGTAATCTCTTCTACCACATGATCTCTATCCAGAAAGATGGTTACGAGAAACTATATATTTTTGACCGGGACTATAAACTACTGGATAAATACGGGGTTCATTCCGACGTGTATGAAGAATCGGCTGCAGGAGTTGTTGAAGGTTTCCTCTTCCCGTTTGTAACTTCCACCTACTCTTATATTAATGGATATTATATAAGTTCCGAGGGACAACCATTCGTCAAGTTCATTTGGTTGAATCTCGTGTTAGCCGGAGTTCTATTGTATATAAAACGACGTAAAGGTTTGAATGTAAAGAATCCGTTCCATATCATTGATCTATTCATGGTTGTGGCATTTGGAGTCTTTGGATTCATAAGCGTGTTGATTTATCCGATTCGAAAATAAATTAATCTAGATAGTAATGGAAGAAAATATAATAGAGTGTAAAAATCTGACCCACTATTATGGGAAACGGTTAATCTATGAAAATCTCAATTTTTCGGTGAAGAAAGGGCATATCATGGGATTATTGGGAAAAAACGGATGTGGTAAAACGACCACGATTAATATATTGAATGGCTTTCTGCAACCTCGTTCCGGGGAGTGTTTGATTTATGGGGAATCGACCCAGAATTTGAGTCCGGAAACAAAACGGCGTTTAGGATATTTGATCGAGGGACATATACAGTACTCGTTTATGAATATTTACCAGATCGAGAAATTTTATTCCGGTTTTTATAAAAACTGGAATCGGGATGCCTATTTTGATCTGATGAAAAGGATGAAAATACTTCCTTCTCAAAAAGTTTCCAGTATGTCATGCGGCCAGCGGGCTCAAGTGGCTTTAGGACTGATTCTTGCTCAAGATCCGGATTTGTTGATCTTGGATGACTTCTCTCTAGGATTAGATCCTGGCTATCGTCGCTTGTTCGTGGATCATATGCGTGAATATGCCAAGGCCGGAAATAAAACCGTATTCTTGACTTCTCATATTATTCAGGATATGGAGCGATTGATCGACGACGTGTTGATCATGGATTATAACCGGGTATTAATGCGAGGATCGGCATCTGAATTTATGGAAAAGTTCCACCAGTTTACATTTGATCTGAACCGGGATGATGTGAATCTTAAAGAAGAATCACTGACTGTTGAGATGGATCGAATTAAAAATCACTATGAACTTTACACGTATGCATCGGCAGAAGAAGTACAGGCCATGTTGCAGGCAAAAGGGTTGGAATATTCTGATTTTAAACCTGTAAAGATGACTTTGGAAGATGCTTTTATTGGTTTAACAGGTAAATATTAAGATTATGGCATTACATCTTTTTTATAAAGAATGGTTAAAAACGAAATGGTTTGTACTTGCTTCTCTGGTGTTGGGAGTGGGAACAATATTATATGCATTCATTGGCTTGAATAGCAATATTATAAATGCTGATGGAGGATCGAATTATGTTTTTGAATGGTTTACACAAGCCGGACAACCGCATTATGGGATTTTCAAGAATATCCCTTTTATCATTGCCTTGTTGATTGGTGGATCGCAGTATTTGCCGGAGGTCCTGCAAAAAAGAATCAAATTAACTCTGCATTTACCGTTGAATGAAATTGTGATGCTTTACACGATGGTTTTATATGGGTTTCTCATGATTCTTTCATTGATGGTCATCTTCATGATACTGTTTTTCACGATAGACCTTTATTTCTTTCCGGTGGAGATGCATGTTATGGCTATAAATGCTTTCTTGCCTTGGATATTGGGAGGATTCACGACCTATTTCTTCGTGGCAATGATTGCCATGGAACCCAGTTGGAAATTCCGGTGTTTATATGCGATCGTGGTGTATGAATTATTGGATATTTACCTGTTGGGAGGTAATATGTCGAATCTCTATGTACTAATGATTATAGTACTGGTCATCGCGAGTCTTGGAATGATATATACGGCTAATCGTTTTAAAATAGGAGAAAAATAATATGATACCAAAGATGATAAGATTAGCTCTGGTGCTATTGGCTGTATTGGTAATGGCGTTGGAGTTCCCTAAAATATATAAGAAAACATTCGAACAAAGGGAAAGACGTACTCAGCTCGTATTTAGCGAGATATTGAATGATTTTGTTACCTTGAAATATGAATACGACACGGTACAGTTACGTGAGATTCAGGTCGGAAGAGATCGAGCCGGGAATACTTACGACACGAAAGCATTGATGGATATATTCCCGATGAAGAATTGTCGGCAATTAATGTACGAGAACCGGTTCCCCGATACAATTCGCGGGCAACACGTGACCTTACAGATGATACAGGATGCGGCACGTTTCCCCTTGTTCCTTGGGGCTGGACCCGGACGAAAATCTTTGTTGTGGATGTTCGAATCCCATACGGATCGGATAAAAATGGAACTTCCTGAAGATATGTTTCGCTTGACAGATGACGGGATTGAATTTATTGAAACGGATATTAATCGGGTTAAAGGCGTGAACAAGGAAAAGAGTGAACGTTTTACTCGGGCCATGAAGAATGAGGGCATACAATTCCCGATAAAGAACATTTATGGACTTCCTTCCACGTCCAAATCAAAAGATGATGGCTATTTTATGGTGGACAATAAGGACGATTTTTTCCATTTAAAAATGTATGATGGAGAACCTCAATGTCATAAAATACCTCTTCCTGTCGGTATGCAGGTAAATGGAATGAATTGTCTCGTGGATAATGTAAATTATGGATACGTGTACGATCAGAACTATAACATCTATTTGATGCGTATCAAAGATTATAGTTTCTTTCAGCTCCCGATATATGATTACAAGGACTATGGGAGTCTGATTACGATGAGTGAGGACCTTTTCTTCTATACCTATCAATTGTACGGTTTGGATCGTGTAAAAATTTACGTGGTGGACAAGGAGCATAATTTGCTGGCTTCCGAAACATTGGTTTATCCTCTCTACGAAAATTCGAAAGTGGGACAGAGAGAGAACTATGTATTCCCCTTTAAAGCTCGTTTCACCCGTGATGGGGCCAAAAAGTTGAAAGTGGAGGCCTATGATATGCAACGGTTTATTTATTTGAATATAGCGTTAACCTTATTGTTACTCTGTATCAAGTTGTACCATAAACGGAGTATGCGGAATTTATTTAATTATTTGGATCTGGCCGTGACATTGGTATGTGGAATTTATGGCTTTATTGCCGTACTTATTTTCCCGAATCGTAAATAATGACAGCATGATGAAGAAAATTATATTAAGCTTGGGCGTTTTGTTACTAACGATAGCTCTTTACGCCCAAAAACCTTTTGATCTGAAAACAGGAGATATCCTGTTTCAGACCAATAAGGCTCGAACCTCTTTTGTGAAGGCAATCGAAAACGTGACAACCAGTTTGGATGACTTGAACTTTTCCCATGTCGGGGTTGTGCTGGTTGAGGACGGACAGGTTTTCGTGTTGGAGGCCACTCAGCCCGACGTTTGTAAAACCCCGTTAGAAAAATTTCTTAAGCAGGCTAAATCCGTGAACGGGAATCCGTTGGTTGTGGTCGGGAGGCTGAAACCGAAATATCAGAAGTCCATTCCCCGTGCGATAGAAATATTGAAGTCATTTTTAGGGAAACCTTATGATTACGTGTTTTTACCGGATAATGATAAATATTATTGTAGTGAGATCATCTATTTGGCTTTTTTGCGTCCTGACGGGAAGCCGATTTTCAAGGCGACTCCAATGTCATTTAAAGACAAGGAGACGGGGGAAACCAGTCCCTTGTGGAAGAAACATTTCGAGCGCCATAAAACTCCGATCCCGGAGGGTATTCTTGGAACAAGCCCCGGTGAGATGTCTCGTTCTAAAGCGATAAAGATCGTACACCGTTATTTTTAAACGGGATTCAATTCGCTCCGTTGTTTGAATTTCAATTAAAACCAATAAAGTATGGCACTTGATAAAATCCGACTAATTGCAAGTTATGAGAGAAAGATCATTCGGAGACATTTGTTGTTTTGGATTTTTCTTATTTGTATTGTTTTTGGAATTACAGGTGTACAATGGTATTTGCAAGTAGATTCCACTGTATGGGTGGAATCTGCTTTATCTGCTACGGTACCTTACATGAATGCATGGTTGTTCAATTTGTTACAATCTTTATTGGTTATCTTTGTCGGGGTGGAATTTGTCTGGAGGGATCGGCAGTTAGGTACCAATGAAACCTTTTTAAGTCGTTCCGAGACAAACGTGGAGTATATGTTTGGAAAGATGTGGGGAGTAATGAAGATCTGTCTCTTGTTGAATCTTGTTTCAATAGGAATCGCTATCATGATTCATTTGTTATTCATGGAGACGGTAGCTTTTAATCCATTTCTCTATTTGTTTTATTTATTGACGTTGACTTTCCCTGCCTTGGTGTTTGTTCTTGGAATCTCGTTGTTTGTTGCGATGTTGATTCGTAATCATTATCTGGCATTATTGCTTTTGATAATTGGGTTCATCGGGTGTTATTTTGCCGCTCCGTGGACATTATATGGAATGTTTGATCCATGGGCTCGTTCCCAGCCGTTGTTATTTTCTGATGCAATCGGTTTTGCCAATATCGGGATCTTCCTGTTACATCGCTTGGCATACTTTTCTTGTGGAGTCGGTCTGATATTTTTGTCGATGCTGTTAATGAAACGTATGGATGATAAACGTTCTGCTTTTCGGAAAGTATTGGGAATCTTAGCGGGTGGTTTCGTCCTATTGGGAATCTTAGCGGGTACATTATATTTGAATACTTACCTGGATATAAATCAACGACGTGTAAGATTCAGGATTGCCCAGGAAAAATATATGAAGAATGATCGGGTCCAGGTTGTTTCCAACCGTATGGTGTATAAACAATCCGGGAACAGGCTGAACGTTGAAAGTCTTTTACTTCTGGTGAATAAGAGTAAGCAACCGATAGACTCCCCGATACTTTATTTGAATCCCGGATTAGGCATTGTTTCCTTGACAAGTGAAGGGCAGGAGTTGGCTTATAATCGAGAAGGACACGTAGTTGTCATGAATCGGAAAATGGAGTGTGGGGAGGAATTACCTTTGCGGGTAGAGTATGAAGGAATAATTGATGAGGCTATTTGTTATTTAGAACTATCTGATGAAGAATATCATAATACCCGTATGGGAGTTCTTCCGTTTTCTGCTGATCCATTGGGGAAGATGCCTAAAACCCGGCATGAATTGTATAGTAATGGAGGACGTTTTGCCCATGTTGGGAATAAGTATACAATTCTTTTACCCGAATGTTTGTGGTATTTATCGGCAGTACCACCAGTGAACCTGCAAATGCCTTCAATGAAAGATTTCGATTTCACGGATTATCAATTGGAGGTGGAAGGGCAAGAAGGTAAGGCTGTTATTTCTCAAGGCTGCATGGAGAAAAATGAAAAAGGGATTAGTTATTCCAATGCTCATCCGTTGCCTCGTCTTAGTTTATGTATAGGGGATTATGAACAGAAGACGATAACCGTTGATTCACTTTCATTCGGGGTATATTATTTCCCGGGGCATGATTTTTGGGTTAAAGATCATCGTTTGTCGTCAGATTCCTTGAGATTATTAATATCTGATCAGTTGGGAATGTTGAAACATCAAATAGGAAATTCACTTCCAACGAATCGTTTGTCGATAGTCGAAATACCATTGAATTTTAGAGCTTATCTTAGACAGGGCCAATTGGGAAGTAATTTCGTACAACCTGAATTTGTGTTCTTCCCGGAGAAACTTTTTACCGAATCCTATAGGTCTATGAAGGATATTTTGAAAGTAATAAAGACCGAGAGAGTTCTTGAGAGAGAAGGGGTTGTTCTGCGGTCAAACGTGATAAATCGTTTTTTCGAACCGATTTATAATATTATGCCTATGTATCAGGAATTTCGAGCCACAATATATTCGGATAAGTTTCCTTGTATTGGAGATTTGATATACGAGATGCGGTTTTCTGGTCAATCTAAAGATCATTTATCATTAAATGAAAAGGTGAAAGTTATTCAATATTGGGATGGAAAAAGCTTGCGTGGAGCATTGATGGATAGGGATAATCCGGTTGAATACATGATGCTCAAAAAGAAAAGAGAGCATATCAATTCATTAATTGCGACTCAGGTAGAGATGATGTATATGTGGGATTTTATCGAGGATTTTGTAAAACGTCATTCTTTTCAACGAGTTGATTTTGATGTTTTTGCTCGTGAATTTAAAGATCAATTCAATGTGAATATAGATAGTCTGTTGGATCGCTACTATGATGATAATCGATTACCAATCTTGTTTGTTCAAGACTTGAAAATGGAATCTTATAATGATATTCCCTTGGGGTATTGTAAAGTATATAATCCCTCGGATGTCGATGGTGTACTAAAGGTGGATGGGTATGATCAGAAATTACGTCGGCAACGGCCGAATTATTTTTTAATTCCAGCGAAAAGTTGTAAAGAGGTTCGAGTGAGGAACTATACTATACCGAGTTTTTCCGTGGAACTGGGTTTATGTTGTAATTTACCTGATAGAATTTCTATAATGTACAATGATACAGAGAAAACAGAGTGGGATTGGGAAGGAATTAGAGATGCTGATAGTAGTAGTTTTAGGTTATCGCCGAATGAAATTGTTGTGGATAATGAAGATGTCGGTTTCCGTTTGGTGGGAAAGGATAAGCGTAAGAAATGGGGCGAACATCTTCAAGAAGAACGAGAGTACCAGAGTGTGGAGGATGTGGGTGATGAATGGATTCTTTCAATTTCTTCTTCTTTATATGGGTATAAAATAAAGAGTGCTTACTGTAAAAAGGCTGGGATTGGGGAAGAGTATGCCGAGTGGATGGTGGAGATTAAAGAGCCGGGAAAATATCGTGTTGTCGCTCATGTCCCTGAATCTTTGTATGCAACCTTCTTGGGGTCCTTTTTGAAAAATGCAAGGTTGTATTATCAAGTATTTTCGGAGGAAGGAGATACTTATGTAGAACTGGATCTGAACGAGGAAACTCCGGGATGGATTGAGTTGGGAACATATGAGTTCCGTGAGGGGGACTACTTTGTACGATTAAGTGATAAGGGTGGAACTGATTTGCAACCGGTAATAAAAACAAGAATGTTAAGAAGAAATACAAATGTTACTTGTTATCAAATAATCATTGCAGATGCCGTGAAGTGGGTTAAAGTCGAATAATGATATGAAAAAAGCCGGTTCTTACCGGCTTTTTTCATATCACGATATTGATTTTATTCGAAGTTAGCAAATTCTCCCTGTTTCAAGAATTCAACGGCAGCCTCAATGTCTTGGTACATTACCCGGTCTTGGCTGTTGAACGGTACGATGGTACGGAATTCTGCCAAGAAGTTTTCCAGATATTCTGATGTTTTCGTCGGACGTTGCATATCGATGGCTTGTGCGGCGTTCATCAATTCGATAGCTAACACGCGTTCCACGTTCTCGATCACTTTCACGGTCTTGGTTGCGGCATTACCACCCATACTAACATGGTCCTCCTGCTCATTGGATGACGGGATCGAGTCCACGGAACACGGGGAACACAATTGTTTGTTCTTGCTGACAATAGCGGCAGCGGCGTATTGCGGGATCATGAAACCGGAATTCAAGCCGGAATTGGCAACGAGGAATTCAGGTGTTTTACGATCTCCGGCAATTAAACGGTATACCCGTCTTTCTGAGATACTACCCAATTCGGCAATAGCGATGCTCAAGAAATCTAATACCAGTGCCAGAGGTTCACCGTGGAAGTTACCACCGGAAATGATCAAATCGTCCTCCATGAAAATCGTCGGGTTATCGGTTACCGAGTTGATTTCCCGTTCAACGACAGAGGCCACGTAAGCCACGGTGTCTTTCACTGCCCCGTGTACTTGCGGCATACAGCGGAAAGAGTACGGGTCTTGCACGTGAGTTTTTCCCATTTTCTGGAATTCGGAACCTTCCAGTAAGGTGCGGATATTGCGAGCCGTTTCAATTTGTCCCGGATGAGGACGGGCCTCGTGAATTTGTGGTAAGAACGGGTCGATACGTCCGTCGTATGCTTCCAGTGATAACGCCCCGATAATGTCAGCGTATTTTACCACTTTGAAGGCATTCAATAAAGCGTAAACAGCGTGAGAACTCATGAATTGAGTACCGTTCAACAAGGCCAATCCTTCTTTGGCTCCCAGTTGGATGGGTTCCCAGCCAAATTTGGCATTAATTTCTTTTGCCGGATAGATTTTTCCCTTGTAGAATACTTCACCCTCGCCGATCAACGGCAAGAACAAGTTTGCCAGTGGGGCCAAGTCTCCGGATGCACCCAAAGAACCCAACTCTTTCACCACGGGAAGAACGTCATGGTTGAACATATCGATAATACGTTCTACTGTCACTTGTTGTACTCCGGATTTTCCTAAAGAGAGAGCATGAGCCTTCAACAACAGCATCAAACGGATAATATCTTTATGCACGGGTTCTCCCAAGCTGCAAGCGTGAGACATTACCAAATTAGCCTGTAATTGGCTTAAGTCTTCTTGCGAGATAGAAATTTTGCATAGAGAGCCGAACCCGGTCGTGATTCCATACAACGGCTTGTCTGAAGTTGCGATCTTGTGATCCAAGTAAGCCTTGCAATCATTGATCAGTTTCTTGCTTTCGTCTGATAAAGCTAACTTATACTTTTTAGTTAAGATTTTTTCGATTTGCTCGAAAGTTAATTTCTCTGGGGTTATATAATGAGTCATTGGAATTTTAGATTTTAAATTTTAGATTTTAAATTGTACGCACACGAGCGAGGCGGGAGCCTGGCGAGTTTGTAAGGGCTATAAGGTTCATAAGGTAAACTTTCGGTTTTTAAAGTTTCGTTACTTTATAAACTTTATGGACTTTACAAACTTTATAAACAGCTTCCCGATCACGGGAATCTGACATCAAATCCGTGGCTTTTCAGCGGACGTTGTTCTTTGCGATAGAGTTGCATATTTTAATTCTCGCTTTTTAGTTTGTCAACTAGGCTGGAAACGGCTACACTTTCTTGTTCTCCGGTGAGCATATTTTTCAGCGTGACCACGTTATTGTTTATTTCGTTTTCACCGACTAAGGCCACGTAGGGAATACTCTTTTTGTCGGCGTAAGTCATTTGCTTCTTCATCTTGGCGGCTTCAGGGTATATCTCGGAGTTGATTCCCGCGGCCCGTAGGGTTTTCAGCACGGGAAGACAGAAAGCCTCCTCTTTTTCCCCGAAGTTCACGAAAAGTACACGGGTCGTTGCCGTGGAATCCTTGGGGAAGATGTCCAGTTGGTTCATCACGTCGAAGATACGGTCGGCCCCGAAGGATATGCCGACACCCGACATATTTTTCATCCCGAAGATTCCGGTCAAGTCGTCATAACGTCCCCCCCCGGTGATACTCCCGATCTCCACGTCCTTGGCTTTTACCTCGAAGATGGCTCCGGTGTAGTAGCTCAAGCCTCGGGCAAGTGTTAGGTCCAGTTTTACTTCTGTTTGGATGTCCAGTTGATTCAGGTAACGGAACACGGTGGAGAGTTCTGCAACTCCTTTTAATCCGGTTTCGCTGCCTTTCAGGACTTCTTGTAAGCGGGTCAATTTCTCCTCGTTGGAACCTTCCAAGCGTAGAATCGGCTGTAATTTCTCGATGGCCTCTTCTGACACTCCTTTTTCCCGGAGTTCGGCGTTCACGTTCTCGGCACCGATCTTGTCCATCTTGTCAATGGCAACGGTGATGTCAACCAGCTTGTCGGGATGCCCGATTGTCTCGGCAATTCCCGCCAGCACTTTCCGGTTGTTGATCAACAAGCGTACGTTTATTTTCAGCCGTTTGTACACCTCGTCCACGATTTGAACCAATTCCACCTCGTTCAGCAAGGAATCACTTCCCACGACATCCACGTCACACTGGTAGAACTCGCGATAGCGTCCCTTCTGCGGACGGTCAGCCCGCCACACGGGTTGAATCTGGTAGCGCTTGAACGGGAATGATATTTCATTTTGGTGTTGTACCACGAATCGGGCGAAAGGCACGGTCAGGTCGTAACGCAATCCCTTCTCGCAAATCTTGTTGGTCAACCGGGGAATATTGCGTTCCTCCACTTCGCTATTGGTGACAGGTGCCAAGAAATCCCCGGAGTTCAGTATTTTGAAAAGTAATTTATCCCCTTCCTCGCCGTATTTCCCCATGAGGGTCGAAAGATTTTCCATTGCCGGAGTTTCCAACGGCAGGTAACCATAGAGTTTGAATACGGATTTGATCGTGTCGAATATATAATTTCTTTTCACCATAACTTCCGGTGAATAGTCTCTTGTTCCTTTCGGGATAGATGGAGTCTGTGCCATGTCTTCTTTTTTAGCTTTTATCTTAATAGTGATGCAAATATAAACGATTCTGATTTCTTTTGAAACTCTTCGGTGGAATAAATATTGGGTGTTGACGGAGTGGTCTTGTATTTTTAAGATAAAACCATTGAAATATCTGGGATATATATAAGTAATAATTCTCTATAAGCCTTGTTTCAGGCTTTTCTCCCCTTTTCCCGTGTATGGTAAAAGGGCTATGAAAGGGGAATGAAAGGGCGTGGAATGGGACATGGGGGATTATTACCTTGTGAAAGGGTTGGTATTGCGATAGTATTAAGCTGTCTTTTATTTGTAATTTCCCGGCATGAGGGGAATAAATTATAAAGAGAATCATTACTTTTGTTATAAATATTATGGCTTATGCAGGATGAGTTAACTTTGTTCCGGAAAATGCAGGAAGGGGATTGGAATGCGTTCAATTCTTTTTTCGAGTCTTACTCGGAACGGTTATACCTTTACGCATTAGGTTTTGTCGGGAACCAGGCGGAAGCTGAGGACATCGTGCAGGATACGTTTATTTACCTATGGGTCAACCGGGCGAAAATCTCTCACTCGGGATCGATCTATGCTTATTTAAGTCGTTCCGTCAAGAATTCTTGTATTGATCGTAAACTTCACGAGGAGGTGAAACAAAGATACCAGCGGGAAATGATGGCGTCAGGGGAAGAAGTAAGTGAGGATTCTGAGAGTTTCGAAGAGTTGTACGAGCGATTGCAAATCGTGATGGATAGCTTGCCGCCCAAGTGCAAGGAGATTTTTATTTTGGGATGTGTCGAGGGATTGAGTTACAAGGACGTGGCCGAACAATTGGGCGTGTCCGTGAATACCGTGAAGACACAGGTCAAGGTCGCTTACAAGAAAATTAAATCCGAGTTTGGCGATCGGGATAAAAATTTCATGTTAATCTTGTGTAATTCTTTTTTCAAAGAAGAGGTGGAGAAATAGGTTGTAACTTTTCTTCCGTGGGAACGGTAAAAGCTAGAAAATCTGTTTTTTATGAAGTTAGACGTGAAACGAGTATTTCATCCGGTGAGCCCATTGATGGCCACGGCGAAAGGGGTGGCCGTACTTTTGTCCTATTTGGTTGGGGCTTACCTCACGGGGCATTTTCACGTGGAATCCCGTTGGATGGGGTCCATGCTTGCGGTAATCTCCGCTATTGTCGTGTTGCAGGAAGACGTGAAAACTTCTATTCATCAGGGAGGTCTGCGGGTGTTCGGGACGTTTATCGGGGCCGTGATTGCTTACGTGTATCTACTTCTTTTTCCATTCACCCTTTTGGGAATGATTGTCACCGTGTTTTTATTGGATATTTTATGTATGCTTTTGGGCATCCCCGATGATGGTAAGATGGCCACCATTACTTTGGTAATTATCCTGCTTATATCTAAAATGTCTCCCTCGATTTCTCCTTTCGTGAATGGTGTCCTGCGCTTTAGTGAGGCCACAGTTGGAGCTTTGATCGGGATCGCTTTGGCGTGGGGTGTGGAGCAGATCAGGAAAAGGACGAATCATTGATCCTTTTCCGGGGCTGGGGGCTTGTCATCCTTTTCTCTTCCGGGTTTAGTTCCCCTTTGGCTTAACGGTTGAGCCCAGAAATCGATAAAATCCCATCGCCAGACCGAATCTGCAAGGTTTATTTCAAATAAGTTTTCGTCATCCATCGTTTTATCAATAAAAATTCTTACCGATAAAAGTAGGGTAAAGATGGAAACTTCAACGTGCAAAGTATATAAATCGACCGTTCAAATCGTTCAAAAGTAAGAAAAAACGACGTGACAAATTGTACGATATGCGCTTGTAGAGGGAGAATTTTGAATGATATGCACAAATGATGATAATTAAAGAGCTTGTTTGCCAGAATGTTATTGCACGTTTTTTGATATATTTGCATGATATGAGTATGCAAACATGGATTTCGATTCTCACGAACTTGTTTCCGGTGATCTCGGCCTTGACCTGTTGCCTGTTAATGATACTTACCTACAAGGATAGTGTGCGGGAGGAAGAGCGTTACTTGAAACGGGGGTTATTCTTTTTCTATTTCTCGGTCGCTTTCGGGTGGGCCTGCGTGATCATCTACACGTGGTCGCCTCGTCTTTTCGTCTATTTGAATAGCTTGTGTTATTGTTCATTTATCATGATGTCCGTGACATTCTATCATGTTGTTTTCTGGTTGACGCGGGTGGATTCTTCCGAGCATTTTTCCATGCGGCACTACTATCTACCCGTGTTGATCCCGGTGGTTCTCCTTGTGTGGAGCCTTTTCGTGCCTTTGGACGTGCAGGTGGCGATCGTGGCCGTGGATAGCCCGCTGGAAGATGTTTATTTTTATTTTACTCGTTTTTTCACTTCCCAGTTGATGGTGGCGTTCCTATTTTGTCTTTGTTATACTTTGCTGGGGCTGAAACGTCTGTTCCGCTACTGGCGTGTTATGCGGGAACGGTTGGGAGATATGAAAGAGCCACCCTTGCGTTGGCTGGGATGCGTGTTGCTCCTGTTTCTCTTTTCTTTATGTATGCCCTTGTTGGATCCTCTTTTCGCCGAGAGTTACTGGCTTGATTTTCTCCCGATTGGAATTTTGTTGTTACAATATTCGATCGTGGCTTATAATATTATTGTCGGAAATTACGTTTTGTGTTCTTGCGTGGAGGAATCGTCCGGTGATCGGCAGGAGATCAAAAAAACGCCCCTACTGAACAAGGAGAGGTTCGAGAAATATATCCGGGAAGAAAAGCCTTACTTGAACCCAGAATTGAAAATAACGGACCTAACCGGGGAGCTACAGACCAATCGTACGTATCTTTCCACGTTTATTAACCGTACGTATGGGATGAATTTTAATACCTATATTAATGATTGTCGCCTGCGTGAGATGAAAGCTTTTTTGGCTGATTCAACTTGTGCGGGAGTGAGCATGACGGATTTGGCGATTCGTGCCGGTTTTGGTTGTTATCATAGTTATCGACGGGCAAAAAAGAGAAATATCACAAATTTCTAAAAAAAAATCATGATTTCTTTTCACCCTAATTGATCTGTTTCTCGCTTTACGTGTAGAAAGCCGAAAAGGGAAGGCTTTACTCTAAAAACGAGATAATATGAGTACAAAAGATGAAAAATATTGGTTACAGGCGATATTGGAGGGCAAGGTCAAGCCGGGAGATGCCGAGTGGGAGAGAATATGGAAGGAGAGGGATTTTACCGCTGTGAGGCGTGTGTTGAGAGAAATCGGGATGTGGAAAAAGGATGAGTTGGTGGCGGATCGTGAAAAGATGTGGCAAGTCATCGAGCAATACCGGGGTGAAGGAATGAACCGGAGGCGTATTCCTGCGTGGCGTTGGGTGGCTGCCGTGATGTTACCTTTGTTATTGGGTGGAACTTTATGGATGAATCTGCGAGAGAAAAGGGAGATGCTTGTTGCGGAAGTTGTACCGGAGATTGAGGCAGGAACACCTCGTGCCGTATTGCTTATGGAACAAGGGGAAAGGATAGACTTGTCTCTATTTGCCGGTGATACGATTTTGAATAAAGGAGATGTCCGAATCCGGCTCGATTCTTCTAAAAGCGTGACGTATGAACGGGTGACCGGGACACCCGCTAAGATCGAGTACAACACGATCATCGTACCTCGCAAAGGCGAATATCAATTGATTCTGGCTGATGGTTCGAAAGTTTACTTAAACTCGGAATCCAAACTTCGTTTTCCGACTCGTTTCGAGGGAAAGGAGCGGCGGGTGTATCTGGAAGGGGAAGGGTATTTTGAGGTGGCGAAGGATACTGCGAAACCTTTTATCGTGGAGGCGAAAGAGGTGGATGTGCGGGTGCTGGGAACGAGTTTTAACGTGAGTGCTTATGTTTCGGAACAGGCTGTACGGACGACGCTCGTGGATGGTAAAGTGCGGGTTGGAGATCGGTTAACCGGAAAGGGTGAGATTATTTTACCGGGGCAACAAGCGGAATGGGAAGACGGAACTTTTACGACAAAAGAGGTCGACACGTCAATTTATACCGCTTGGATCAACGGGAAATTTTATTTCGAGGGAGCCACGTTGGAGGAAATCACGTCACAACTGGAACGTTGGTATGACATCGATTTCTTCTTTACTTCCGAGAAGGTGAAACGTTTTGCTTTTGCCGGGGTGATTAACAAGGAATATTCAGCAAACAAGATATTCTCGATTATCGAGAAAACCACGCGGGTACGCTTTAACGTGAACGGCCGGGTGGTGACGGTGAGTGAAATAAATAATAAACAGGAATAATTAAAAACAAACCGGGAATTGCAGCAACAACTCCCGGTGTGGTAAACGTCCCCCGGGGACTCGCGATCCCTGAAGGATGATTGTTTAACTCTTATTACAAAAGTATGAAAAAAAATCGAACGGGCACGTGGATTCCGTTAAGAAATCGATGCGCCAAAATTTTGATGATTATGAAATTGACTTTTTTGATGATGTGTGCGTTTGTTTTTTCCCTGTCGGCGGGGGTGAGGGCGCAAGATCAGATGGTAACGCTGAAAGTGGAAGGAATGCCTTTTGCCAAGGTTATTTCCGAGCTGAAACGTCAGACGCAACTGGACTTTTTTTATAGTTTTGACGAGGTGGACGTGAAGCAAACGATTTCTCTGAATGTTAAAAACACGAAGATTGATGAGGTACTACAGCAAATACTTGGAGGTAAATTTACTTGGGAATATATCGATCGGATGGTGATTATCAAGCCTGCCACTCCTGATGAACCGGAAAAGAAATCATTGCGGGTGAAGGGATTCGTGTACGATATGCAAAGGGTTCCCATGCCCGGTGTGACGGTGAAGGTGGCGGGAGTATCTTTGGGTACGGCAACTAATTCGCAAGGATGGTTTGCCATGGATTTGCCCGTGACGAGTGGTACGTTGGAATTTTCTTTTGTGGGTTTTAAAAAGAAAACGGTTACTTTTAATACACAAACTGATACGTTGCGTATAGTTTTGGAGGAAGACATACAGGCATTAGATGAAACCATCGTGGTTGCTTACGGGGAAACGACTCGTAGAAAATCAACGGGCTCAGTTTCGGTCGTGAAGGCTGATGAAATGAAAGGTATCCCATCTTCAAGCATAGCCTCGCTTTTACAGGGACGTGTTGCAGGTATGGATATCACACAAATGTCCGGTTCTCCCGGGGGTGGGGGAACAGCCGTGATTATTCGGGGGTACAACTCCTTGGATGTCGAGCAAGGACGTCGATTTTCCGACCCCTTGTGGGTGGTCGATGGTGTACCGATGAACTCTTTTACCTCGCCGATATCGGGGACGAATTTGCTTTCTGATTTGAATCCGGAAATGATTGAATCCGTGCAAGTACTGAAAGATGCTTCCGCCGCGTCCATCTATGGTTCGAGGGCGGCAAACGGGGTTATTCTTGTCTCCACGAAAAAAGGGAAAAAGAACCAGAAAGCAAATTTCGCGGTCAATTTTTCTCAAACTTGGAGTATTCTCCCGAAACTTCCGGACGTGACGATAGGGCGAGCCGAGCGATGGTTGCGATTAAAACAGGCTAAAAATAATGTTTTTGCTTACTTGGATCCGAAGACCAATCAATATAAATACCCGGAAAGCTTACGGGAACAGTATGAGAATAGTAGTCAGAGTGCCGTTTACGATAAAAATTTTGTGGCGGTTTCCAGTACGTACCCGGGCACTACTTTGCAAGATAGCTTGAATCCCTTTTATAATAATGCGACCAATTATTTCCCCGTGTATTACGTGAAAGGAAAAGTGACTAACGCGAATATTCAGACTTACGGGGGAGGCGAAAATATGAGTTACGGGTTAGGTTTGGGATACTACAAGGAGGATGGTGTTTTCAGGGGAACGGGCTACAACCGGGTGGATTTGAACTCTTCTATGAACGTGATTCCCGTGAAGAACTTGAACGTGGATATGCGCTTCAATGCCTCTTTGGCCAATCGTAAGCGGGCAACCAAATCCGAAATATTGGGTTCGTCGGCTCCTTCGGTGGAGGTTGTTCCGGGAGAACCACTTGAATTGAATTCTTTCTTGCCGGGTGAAGGATCTGTTCCATGGAATGCCGTGTTGGAGGCTTACGAGGGGACGAAAGAGAAGAATCGTAATATTCGTTTGCGTACTAATTTTAGGGTCGGATATCAACCTGTAGTGGGATTGGATATCACGGCGATGTTGGCGGCGGACTATTCGATTGATCGGCGAAATTATTTCCAGCCCTCTTACTTGAGTGACGATGGCTTTTCCAAGAGCATGGGGGAAACGGGAGTCAATTTGATGGTGTTGAATGAGAATTTGGTTTCTTACAAGCGGACAATCAAAGAAGATCACTCCGTTAGTTTCGTGGGTGGATTCTCTTACCAGTATGACCAAACAGAATATAATGGTGGTTCCGCTCAAAATTCCCCTTCTGATAAAATTTATTACGCACCTGATGGTTTGCCCGTTTTGGGAAACGTGTCGACTCCAAATATAGGGGGAGGAACTTACGAGAAACCGGTTGCTTTCCAACGTTACGTGTCAGATATGCAGGAAAAGAGTTTGATATCCTATTTTGCTCGTTTGGAGTACGATTTCCGGGGAAAATACATGCTGTCCGCCAGTTTTCGGCGGGATGGAAGTTCTACTTTCGGGGCCGATAATCGTTGGGGAACTTTTCCCTCGGTAGCGGCAGCTTGGACTTTCACGGAGGAGAATTGGGTAAAGGATAATTTGGGTTGGCTCTCTTTCGGTAAATTGCGTGCCAGTTGGGGGCGTTCCGGGATGCACTTTTCACAATGTTATTTGGCATTGGGAGAATTAGTTCTTGCAGGTGTTGTGCATGGTGATGCCTATGTATCAGCTTTCCCCGATGGAGGTATGTATAATCCTGCTTTGTCTTGGGAAGAAACGGATCAGTATGATTTTGGTTTGGATGTGGATCTATTTAATTATCGGTTGACTGTCACGGCCGATTACTATTATCGTTACACGGATAAGATGTTAGCGAAAATTCCATTAGAAGGTTCTCATAACGGGTATATCTCTCAATGGCAAAATGCGATGGCGATTTCTAATGAAGGCGTGGAGATTATGATTAAATATGATATTTTCCGCGAAAAAGATCTGTATTGGAAAATTTCCGTGAATGGGGCCAAAAATTGGAATAGATTTCAAAAATCATATGATGGAAGAGATCACGGTGGGCGAATTATCGGAAAGCCTTTGAATGGAATATATGCATTCTTGACAGACGGTTTCGTTGATTCGTATGATGATTTAAAATTGTATCATAATGCGGCTGGTATGGGATATTACGTTGGCAAAAACGAGATGTTCAAGAGCCAGATGATAAAAGAAGGGGATATAAATTATGTGGACGTGAATGGCGATGGTGTTATTGATGGTAACGACCAAGTGTACATGGGAAGCACCTTACCTGAAATAAGCGGGGGTGTTGTGAATGAGTTGCGTTGGAAAAATTTTGATCTGAACATGTTGTTGTCTTACTCGATAGGTCGTCATGCTGTGAATAATTTGGTTTCGGGAAGTATAGAGGGTCGTAGTGTTACGCCTTTGCTTTTTAATCCGGACAAGATTACTTTCTGGGAGAAACCGGGAGATAAAGCTGATTATGCGGCGGTTGGTAGAGACCGATGGGGATTGGTGGATTATCATGTCGAGAAAGTAAATTATTTGAAATTGAAAAGTTTAACTGTTGGTTATTCTTTGCCTCGGTGTTGGTTACAGAAAATGGGAATGACAGAATTACGTTTGTTCGTGAGTGGAGAAAATTTATTGACTTGGACAAACTATTCTGGGTTGGATCCGGAGACTATTGATTTGACGAGTGGGGGTGATCGGAACAGGAACTACCCCTTGGCGAGAAAGTATACTTTAGGAATCACACTTAAATTTTAAACCATGAAACATTGTTATATAATACTATTGTTACTATTTGGGGCGATCAATTGGTCGTGTGAGGACGCTTTGACGATGACCCCTGAAGCCTCCGTGACTTTTGGGAGTGCTTACCAAACGGAAAAAGATATCGAAAGAGCCATGTTTGCGGCAGAATGCGTGGTACGAGGTTTTGCGAGCCAGTATGTTCGTTGGTCGTCTAAGTTGGGGGAGTTTGATGATTATTTTTCTAATGGAGGTGATTTCGCTCTTTTACAACCGGCGAAATTGAATGGGTACACGTGTGCTTGGAATTATGCATATTCGATCTTGAAAGAAACCAACTCGCCTATACCCTTTTTGAATGATGTGTCCATGTCCGAGGAACGGAGAAATTTTTACTGGGGGCAAATTCATTTTTACAAGGCGTTCACTTATTTGCATTTAGTGAGGAATTTTGGTGATTGCATGTTGATTCGAGATGAGGTGATTTCTGGTCCTCTGGCACGAACTTCATGGGTGGATGTGATTGATTATGCGATCGGAGAGGCCCGGGTGGCTGCGAATTTGTTGCCGGAATATTCGGAACTGAAAGATGCTGATGGGGATGCCGTTACTTATAAATCTTTCCCTTGTAAAGGAGCTGCTAATGCCGTGTTGGCACACTTGTGTGCATGGAAGGCCGGGTGTAAATACATGGCTCCTTCCGTGAAATCCGGATATGATGAAAACGCCTTGTGGCAAGCGGTTGATTCGGCTTGTACGGCAATCATCAGTCGGGATGATATCTATGAATTGGCTCCAAACCCGGAAACGGTGTGTACTTCTGTGTTGGTAGGTGGCGATCGAGAAAGTATATACGAGAGTATTTTTAGGGGATTCGCTGATGAATTTGGAGAGATTACTCCGGATTTTCTTATGGCCAAAGAATGGCAGACTTTCCCGGTAACTACGTCGAGATTGACATTATCAAGAGAGTGTCGAATGTTGGTTTCTTCCGTGCGGGAGATGTTCCCGACTCGAGAAGAAGGGGGAGAAAAGGTGACCGATTTACGGAGGGATGCCTATTTCTATAAATTGGATTCGTTGGCTCACGATACGCTGTTACCGCTCACGGAAGGTTATGCTTTCCCGTGGAAGTGGCGTTACACTCGTTTGGAAACATCCGGGACGGGAACCGGGATGTTCCGGGGATACGATCAAAATAAGATATGGTTCCGCTTGGCGGATATCATCTTGTTGCGTGCGGAGAGCCGGGTACGTTTGGGAAATATCGAGGGAGCTATCGATGATTTGAATCGCATTCGGAAACGAGCTAACGCGAAGCCATACGAATCAGCCGAGGGTGATTTGCGTTACGCTATTTTCAAGGAGCGTGAAAAAGAGTTGTTGATGGAAGGTTCAAGATGGTACGATGTTTTGCGAAACGAGTACTACAAAACGGAATTATACGGGGGATATCGTTCGGTTTCACAACAAGATATATTGGATGGTTGTTTTTTTCTGATTGTAAATGGTGAAGCGAATAACACTTTGTTTGTACAATATCCTTTTTGGCAGAAATACCTTTAATAGACAATGAAATGAAAACTTTACAGTATATAAAAATCGTAGTGTGCCTTTGGGGGCTATGCGTGTCGTGTGATACGCAACAGAACGTGATAAACTCGGGTGTTTCCTCTCCTTATCACGATTGTACCATACTTGATTACTTGCGTGGAGATGAGTATAATTGGGAATTGACCGTGGCGATGATCGAACGGGCTGGATTACAGGATTTATTCGAGGGACGGGTGGATAGCTTGCCCGAAATCACGTTCTTTGCACCCCCGAGCTATTGTATCCTGCGTTACTTGTGGGATAATAATATGGAATCAGTGGACGAGTTGACACCGGAATTTTGCCGGAAAACCATGCTCGACCACGTGGTAAAGGGGAAATATTTGCGTAAAGATATAGCTTATCGTGATATAAACTTTTTGATCGAGGACCCGAGGCAAACCGGGGGGACACGATTTACCTCGCTTGGGGGACGTTCCTTAGTGGCTTACCTGGATAAACAAGAGTATAATGGTGTGCCGGAAGCCGGGGCGGATATCATGTTTTTATACTCGTTTTCGGTAACCCTCATGGTACCCTTAGCGACACCTGACATTCAACCGTGGCATGGGGTGGTTCATGCGCTGAATTATAATTTTGGGATAGGGAAAATTTAATGAATACCTGTAAATTTAAAAATCGAAAAACAATGAAAATATTATTCACTTGGATGGTAATGGCCGTGAGTCTGTGGTTTCTTGCGGCTTGTCAGGATGTTACACCGGGTTATTTGGAAACGGATAACGCCATATATAAACCGGATACACTGGTTATTCGCTCGGAATTGGATGATGATCCCGGGGAAATAAACCCGACTTACGAATTGTACCTTGGCTTCGGGTACTCGCCGGATATGATCGTGAATGTTTTGGGTATTCCTGAACGAATAAATGAGGGAGAGGATTATTATCGTGCGAAATGGGGTGCTCCCTGGACAAGTGTTGCCATACAAGGAGTCTTGGGGACTAACCCGATTTATATGGAAGTGGGAAATATCACTTCTCAAGATGGTGTTCCAGAGAAGTTGAGAGAGTATATTTCTGTGGGTGGGAATGGTGCGTTTGAAGTTCCTTTGGAACACGATATACCTGCGGGGAGTTACAAGATAACCTTGAATGTACATAACGAAGGGTATTCCCATGATTTGGTTGATTGTTTCACGATAATCGTGAAGTAGCAAATATTCATGGTGCGTGCTAAGTTGCCCGGGAGATGGACGGTTGCCAATCGGTTTTCTTTCCCGGGCTCTTTTTGCGCCCTCTCTTGTTCGGTGTTTCTCCGGAGTCTGCTACCCCTTGGACTATGACAAGGTCCCGGAAACTACAGTTTCCGGACACGTCATGAACTCCGGGGAGAGTTCATGGTATGTAGATGGTATGTTCATGCCCTAGTGGATCCCCGGCCTAACCCTGGTGTGAGGGCTGTGAGGCAGTCCATTTCCCGTAGTTTTCCCGTTGAAGAGAGGGAGAAGGCAGGGTTCAAAGACGTATCACATTCGAATCAAAGACG
>OATI01000080.1_pt1 | contig 129831 bp, 112 predicted proteins | sample 1494981 | NCBI WGS metagenome assembly OATI01 (sample SAMEA2579952, study PRJEB22360) | human gut metagenome
TAATAACATTTTAACAAGCGAAAAAGGTAGATGATTATCAACTGCTGATTCGCATAATTCATTTAAATATAGAGTTTCCTTATTTATAAACAGCAAGAAGGTTGCTCATAGAAGAAAAAAACAACTTCAACAATTAAAAATGGTAGCAAAGCATGTTGGAGAAAATTGTAAGGTGAATAATTACTGTTCATTCTCTCAAAATACTTACGTTGGCAATAATTGTAACTTTAACGGTATGCAAATACATGGCAGTGGAAAAGTTACATTTGGTGACTATTTCCATAGTGGCATTGAATGTATGATTATTACTCAAAACCACAATTACGAAGGAGAAATGATTCCTTACGACACAACCTACATCACAAAGGATGTTACAATCGGTAAATGTGTTTGGTTAGGAAATTGGGTGACTATTTGTGGTAATGTCACAATTGGCGATGGAGCAATAATAGCTGCAGGAAGTGTAGTTGTGAAGGATGTACCTCGATGTGCAATTGTTGGTGGCAATCCTGCAAAAGTCATCAAGTATCGCGATATAGAACATTTCGATAAACTCGAGAAAGAAGGAAAATATTGGTAATTAGATTATAAAATAACATCATACAATGTTCAACCTCTATAAATTCATAGGTGACCATGTCACCTTCCGTCCTACCTCCATGTTCGAGGCGGACATTCAAGCCAACAGCCAGCAGCTGACAGCTGAAATTAAAGGCAAAAGTGTGTGCGTAATTGGTGGTGCCGGCTCTATCGGCTCCAGCTTCATCAAGGCGGTTCTGCGATTCGAACCTGCTTCGGTCATTGTCGTTGACCTCAACGAGAACGGGCTTGCAGAACTCGTTCGTGACGTTCGTTCTACCGAAGGACTCTTCGTGCCGGACGGGTTCCGTTGCTACACCCTTAACTTTGCTGACCCTATCTTCGAGCGCATTTTCCGCGAGGAGAAGGGTTTCGACATCGTTGCCAACTTCTCTGCTCACAAGCACGTCCGTTCCGAGAAGGACAAGTACAGCGTTCAGGCACTCATTGAGAACAATGATATCAAGGCCAAGAAGCTCATGGACCTCCTGACCGTCTATCCACCAAAGCACTTCTTCTGCGTCTCTACCGACAAGGCAGCAAATCCGGTCAACATCATGGGCGCCAGCAAGCGTATCATGGAGGATCTCGTGATGGCATACAACACCCACTTCAAGGTCACAACAGCACGTTTCGCCAATGTAGCTTTCTCCAACGGCAGCCTTCCTGACGGATGGATCCATCGCCTCCAGAAGAAGCAGCCTCTTGCAGCACCATCAGATGTGAAGCGTTATTTCGTTTCACCCGAGGAGAGCGGTCAGATCTGTATGCTTGCTTGTATCCTTGGCAATGGTGGTGAAGTCTTCTTCCCAAAACTTGGCGAAGACCAGATGCTCACCTTCTCTGCCATCTGTGATGATTTCGTGAAGGCAGAAGGCCTTACCAAGGTAGAATGCAGCAACGATCCTGAGGCAAAGAAATATGCTGCCGAAATGGACTATGATACCGAGAACTATCCTGTCGTATATTTCAAGTCTGACACAACTGGTGAGAAAGCATACGAGGAGTTCTATGTCCCTGGCGAGAAGATCAACATGGAGCGCTTCTTTGCCCTTGGAGTAGTAGAGAAAACCACTCGCAGAAATATGGAAGAGGTCAACACCTTCTTCACAGAGCTTGAAGGTATCTTTGCTTCTCCTGAGTTCACAAAGGCAGAGGTAGTTGAATCCATCAAACGTTTTATCCCTAATTTTGAACACGAAGAAAAAGGCCGTAATCTCGACCAAAAGATGTAATTTACAAATTCACATTTAGCGTTATGGCAAATTATAAAAGTACAATCGACTTTATTAAATCGGTATATGGCAACAAGGAATTTACTCCTCTTGCAGTTCCAGTTTTCGCAGGCAACGAAAAAGAATATCTCAACGAGTGTATCGATACTACTTTCGTATCATCAGTCGGCAAGTTCGTTGACCGCTTTGAGGAGGATATGGCTAAATATACCGGAGCCAAGAAAGCTGTGGTATGCGTATCTGGTACCAATGCCCTCCACATGTCGCTCATGCTTGCTGGTGTTGAGCGTGATGACGAGGTACTCACTCAGGCACTCACCTTCATCGCTACTTGCAACGCTCTCTCATACATTGGTGCACATCCTGTATTCCTCGATGTGGACAAGACCACTATGGGCCTCTCTCCTGATGCAATGAAAGAGTGGCTTCAGGCTAATGCAGAGATTCGCGACAACAAGACAGCAACAAAGATAGATATTCAGTCGCATACCGAATACTCAACCCTACAATATCCTCTCGAACCAGATACCAAGGCTTGCTACAACAAGACCACCGGTCGCAGAATCAAGGCGTGTGTACCAATGCACACCTTCGGTCATCCTGTTCGCATTGAGGAGATTGCCAACCTCTGCAAGGAGTGGCACATCGAACTCGTAGAGGATGCAGCAGAGTCTATTGGCTCTCTATACAAAGGTCAGCACACAGGTACTTTCGGACGCATTGGTGCTATCTCATTCAACGGCAACAAGACCATCACAACTGGTGGTGGCGGTATGCTGCTGTTTAATGACGAGGAGTTGGGCAAGTACGCAAAGCACATCACCACTCAGGCAAAGGTACCACATCGTTGGGAGTTTCGTCACGACCACATCGGTTACAACTACCGTATGCCAAACATCAATGCAGCCCTCGGTTGTGCTCAGTTGGAGAACCTCGATAAGTACGTTGCCAGCAAGCGCAAGGTAGCAGCCGAATACATCGAGTATTTCAAGAATGTGGATGGCATCGACTTCTTTGCAGAACCCGAGAACACCTTCTCCAACTATTGGCTTTCAGCAGTCGTTCTCAAGGACAAAGAGTCTCAGCTCGCCTTCCTTCAGGAGACGAACGACAATGGCGTCATGACTCGTCCTATCTGGGAACTTATGAATCGTCTCCCAATGTTCGAGAACTGCCAGAACGATGGACTGAAAAACACAATTTACTTTGCAGATCGTGTAGTAAATATCCCTTCAAGTGTACGTCCTGAAGATTTGTAATCCTTTAAACTCTTCAACCTTTTGAACCATTCAAACCCTTTGAACCCTCAGAAGAACTTGATTCTTCTGGGTGGTGGTGGGCATTGCAAGTCTGTCATTGATGTGGCAGAGGCTGCAGGCTATAACATTCTTGGTATTCTTGACAGACCTGATGAGGTAGGCAAGGAGGTATTAGGATATAAGGTTATAGGCACAGATGATGATATCGCCAATTATGTCGATAAGGCCGAATTTATAATTACTGTAGGTTTCGTCACTAATCCAAAAATCAGGATCAAACTTGACAATAAAATAAAAGATGCAGGAGGTAAACTGGCAACGATTATTTCCCCTACAGCCTATGTGTCCCCGCAAGCTACTATTGGTGATGGTACTGTTATTATGCATCGAGCAGTCATTTGCGTAAATGTCAAAATAGGTAGGAATTGCATTATTAATACATTGACAGATGTAGATCACGAGGCTTCTATCGGGGATTTTACGCATTTATCCGCTGGTGTTTTAATAGGTGGAGGAGCGAGAGTGGGAGAACGGTGCTTTTGTGGTATGGGTACAACCGTTGTTCACATGATAACTCTTGGAAATGATATTATCATGGGCGCTGGTTCACTTGCAATAAAAGATGTCAACGACCCCGGAGTCTATTGTGGTCATCCAGCTAAGTATCTTAGGAAAAATGAATAAGATTGCTTTATTTACAGTATTCTATCCTGGTGCTGAGCAATATGCCGATGAGTTTATTGAGTCTGTTACTAATCAAACATACAAGGATTTTGACTTACTGATAGTGAATGACGGATATAGTCTGAGTAACTTGCAATCAAGATATCCTCACCTTCGCATAATCGAAATAGAAGGCAACAACACTATATCTGGCAATAGAGCTATAGGCATCAATTACGCTATTCAAAATTCTTACGACACAATTTTTCTATGCGATGTGGATGACTACATGACTCCGAATCGCGTTGATGTGAGTATTGCTGCCTTATCTGATGCAGACATTGTTGTAAACGACCTTGATATAGTTGATGCAAATCGGAATCTGATTTTCAAAGATTACTTCCAAAAGACTATTAAATCAGAAACGATTCTCGACTCGAAGTTCATCGAATCTAAAAATATATTTGGATTTTCTAATACAGCTTTGCGTGTATCAAAACTCGAAGAAGTAAAATTCCCGTCAGATTTGCGTATTGTAGATTGGTACTATTTTACTCAGTTACTTAACGATGGTCTGAAAGCAAAGTTCATACCACAATCATTGACTGAGTATCGTCAGCATTCTGGAAATATGATTGGCATCTCATCCTTCACATTAGATGGTTTCAAAGACCTTCTTAAGCTGAAGATTCGGCATTACAGCTATTTTAAGGATACTTATCATGGCTATGCTGATGAACTCTCGGAGATGCTGGAAATTGCAGAAAAATCGAACGAACAACTGAAAGAGATAATCAAAAAGAATACAAGTGAAACGCCATATCCATTATGGTGGCAAAATGTGAAATTATAAATTTATACAATATGAAGAAATATCCTTATATCGTCGCTGAAATTGGTGGCAATCACAATGGCGACATCGAGTTAGGTAAGCAGATGATCAAGGCAGCTAAGGAATGTGGCGCTGATGCAGTTAAGTTCCAACTCTATCGCAGATGTGACCTTTGGACAGAAGACCATCTAAAGGAACTGAATGAAGGTGTTGTTAAATTGGAGAATGTGCCTGAATGGAAGTCAACGGAACTGGGGCTTAACAACATATTCGAACAGGTAGATAAATTCGCAGTTCAGGAGCAGGAGCATATTGAGTTCTTCAACTATGCTCGCGAAATAGGTATCGATTATGGTACATCTGCATTTACAAAAAAAGACGTTGATTTCTGCATTGACCAGAAGGTAGCAAACCTTAAGGTCGCTTCCTGTGATGTTACAAATCTTGATCTTATTGAATACGTTATCTCTAAGGATTATCCTACTCAGATAGCACTCGGAATGGCAAGCCTTGCAGAAATTGAGGCAATCGTTAAGTTGATTCCTGAGAAATTCAAGCATAACGTAACACTTCTGCATTGTGTGTCTCTTTATCCTCCAAAGGATGAATATGTCAATCTCAATTTCCTCCAGACACTTCGTCAGGCATTTGGTATGGAGGTAGGCTATTCTGATCATACTTTTGGGTTCTCTATCCCGCTTGCAGCTATCGCTCTTGGTGCAACGGTCATTGAGAAGCATTTTACTCTTGACAAGAATATGCCAGGATGGGATCACAAGGTTTCTGCTAATCCTGAGGAAATGCGCATTATTGCAGCAGAATCAAAGCGAATTGTAGATTCTTTGGGCAACGGCATCAAGATGGTATCCGATGACGAAATAGCTAAGCAGAAGAAGTTCCGCAGAAGCATTACTACAGCAAATGCTCTTAAGGCAGGTCAGGTGATAACATACGATGATATTCTCTTTAAGCGCCCAGGTACAGGTATCTCGGCAGATAAGTACAAAGAGATCATCGGACGTCATGTAAATCGTGACATTGAAGCTAATAAAACATTATTTTGGGAGGACCTCGTAAAATGATAGCAATAATTCCAGCCAGAGGAGGTTCAAAATGCCTCCCTGGCAAAAACATACTTCCACTTTGTGGGAAGCCTATGATTGCATATGCAATAGAAGCTGCTAAACAATCTAAGTATATCGATCATGTAATCGTATCGACTGATGATCAGAAGATTGCCGATATCGCACTCGAATATGGTGCCGAGGTTCCATTCCTCCGCCCTGATTTTCTTGCTTCCGATACAGCTCAGGCGGTAGATAACTACATATACACTATTGAACGACTTACAAAAGAATGGAATACTCCAATCGAGGAGTTTGTTGTTCTTCAACCAACATCACCTCTTCGAATTGCAGAGGATATTGATGGAGCTATTGAGATGTTCATGGAAAAGAAAGCTGATTCTGTTATCAGTTATACCCCTGAAGCACATCCTGTTCGATGGCATAAGTATCTTGATGAGGATAAAAAATTCATTGATATTTTTGATCCAACTATTGCTAATCGTCAGGACCTCAAAATCTCTTACTATCCTAATGGGGCCGTATATGTATTTCGCTTCTCAATAATCAAGGAGCGCAAGTACTATACCGATAAATCGTACGGATATGTTATGCCAAGAAGTCGTTCTGTAGATATTGACTATAAAGATGATTTCGAATACGTAGAATTTTTAATGAGCAAAAGATAAGGCAAATATGGAGGCATGCTCTAATAATATAATATCTGAAGGAAAAACTCTTCTTCAAGCATTACAGCAACTCAATTCCTTACAAAGAGGAGAATCACTCACATTGTTTGTTACAAATAGTGCTAATGCTGTAGTTGGCGCTTTAACCGATGGTGATATTCGTAGAGCTTTGGTGAAGGGCATCAGTTTGAACGACAAGGTTGAGAAGGTAGCAAATCAAAAGTTCTCTTTCCTGAAAAAGAAAGGTTTTGACGTTAACCACATTCATGAATGTAAGGCCAGGTTTATAGAGTTGCTTCCCGTCCTTAACGACCAGATGCAGATTGTGGATGTGGTCAATCTGAAGAAACAGAAGTCCTATCTCCCTATCGATGCAGTCTTGATGGCAGGTGGAAAAGGCGAGCGTCTTCGTCCTCTAACGGACAAGACTCCAAAGCCTCTTTTAGAAATGAATGGCAAACCAATCATCGATTATTGTGTGGATCACATTCTGTCATACGGGATCCGCAATATCTCTGTTACGGTAAACTATCTGAAGGAGCAGCTTGAGGAGCACTTTGCAGAACCTGTCAATGGTGTGCAGGTGAAGACCGTACGTGAGCCAAAGTTCTTGGGGACTATCGGTAGCCTCCACTATGTCAAGGACCTCCACAACGATACTGTCCTCCTGATGAATAGTGATGCCATTACCGATATTGACCTTGAAGACTACTACCTCCACTTCAAGCAGCATGAAGCAGACATGAGTGTGGCAGCAATCCCTTACACCATCTCTGTTCCTTACGGTATCTTCGAGCTGGAAGGACGTGACATCAAGGGTGTTTTGGAGAAGCCGACCTACAATTATTATACTAATGCCGGCATCTACCTCATCAAGCGTGAACTCCTCGACCTCATCCCAGAAGGCGAGTTTTTCAACGCCACCGACTTCATGGAAATGCTAATGGCCAGAGGAAACAAGGTCATCCGCTTCCCACTCAACGACACCTGGATTGACATTGGCAATCCTCAAGAATATGCAAAGGCAAAAGAATTGGTTAAACACATGAAATGGTAATGAACCAGATAAAACAAGATGCTAAAATATTTCTTTTATAATATAAAGGAACATAATGCTATATGGTTTAAAGCTCCGATTGTAAAGAGTTCTAATAGGAATATATTATCTCTTCTCTGGCAGTCCATAAAAATTTGTATTCGAAGCCTCAATCATAAGGAAGGTGTTAAATCTGATTGGAATGAGATTCTTTTTGTTAGTATTTCGCAAAACAATAGCAGAGTCTTGGCTCCTATTATGGATCACTTAATTGACACAAGTTATAGCGTAATAGACACAAATGATACAGAGTTAAAGCCAAGTGTAGCCTATTTATATAAACACTCCTGCTTATATTTACTACCATTCCTATTTCAGTATTTGAAAATGAATCATGAAGAAAAGCGAATATGTAAGGCTCGATTTGAAGATTTCTTCTTCACTTTTGCATATCTTTGCTTTGCAGATACTGTATTGAGTAATGGCAGAGTCAAGGTGGTCATTTTAGCTAATGACCATTCATCTCTTACAAGAGCTTTTATTGTGCGAAGCCATCAGTTTGGAGTCAAGACAGTCTATCTTCAGCATTGTTCTGTTGGATACCACTTCCCTTCCTTAGAATTTAGCTATAGTTTCTTAGATGGCGAAGAATCATTCTTGAAATATAAAGCGATAGGTGGGATTTCTTCAATAATCATGTTGTCTGGAAATCCAAGATATGATAAATTGCTGGAGTATCGTAATGCAAGACCTAATAATGGATATATTGGAATTGCGATTAATTCATTTGACAGCGAAGAAGACCTTAAAAATCTGTGTAGTAATCTGCAAGACCTCGGATTCAGCAAGATTTGTGTCCGACCTCATCCGGGGCATCAATTGCCTGACATAGGCTGGTTTAATAATCGTAATATAATGATATCTGATCCCCAAATTGAAAATACCTATGCTTTTTTAGAGAAATTAAATGTCTTGATTGCTGGGGAAAGCGGAATACATTTGGAAGCAGCATTAATGGGCGTACTTTCGATTTGTTTCATTATGTCAGGTGAAAAGACGGTGGATTGGTATTCCTATATAAAAAACAAATTGATTCCTTACGCAGAAAATTTTGATCAGTTAATATATATTATAAAGAATGCCAGTCAGCATATTCCTAACGAGAATAAATTGCGTTATTATAATGCCTCTATAGGTTCGTCATGGTATGGAAATACTGCTCAATTGGTTGCTAAGTTTTTAGAGTCGGTTATTACAGATAGCCAATCTGAATTTATTAATAGCAATTTTGTTGCAACTTCCGTTTATGACGATATAACATTATATAAATATGCCAACTAAACAACGTCAATCAAACATAGAGTTGCTTCGTATCATAGCCATGTTTATGATACTGTTGTTTCACGCGAATTTCTTTTCTTTGGGAACACCATCAGCAGCCGATTTGTCAAGTGACACAATTCCTACATTTATCCGATTCCTCGGACAAAGTTTTTGTGTTGGTGCGGTAAATACATTTGTTCTTATATCTGGATGGTTCGGAATAAAGACTACTTGGAAAGGTCTGGCGAATCTCCTGTTCCAGTGTTTTTTCATAATGGTATTAGTATATGCTGCTTGTATAGGTCTTGGTATAACCTCTTTCTCTATCGAAGGTATAAAGGCATGTCTGATGCTGACGGCTGATTTCTGGTTTATTAAGGCATATATTGGTTTATTTTTGCTTAGTCCATTTCTTAACGCCTATATAGAAAAAACGTCTAACAGACAATTGATTTCTTTCCTGGTGGTGTTCTATATATTCCAGACTATCTATGGATGGGTTGTTAACGCAGCTGAGTTTATTCAGGGTGGTTATTCAACGTTTTCTTTCGTTGGCTTATATGTACTGGCTCGTACTTGCAGGATTAATTCCGAAAAATTGTCCAAGTATAAAGGATCTTTTTATGGGTTCGCCTACTTAATATTGATCATTCTTATTGCTCTTATTGCAATCTTTGGTATCTATACAGGAAAAAGTGCCTTTTGCTCTATGATGTATGCGTACTCTAATCCTCTTGTGATTGCGTCTTCTATGCTCTTGGTATATTGGTTCTCAACTTTCTCAATACAAAGTAAGATTATCAATTGGGTAGCCGCATCTTCACTTACGGTCTATCTGATACATATGCATTATTATGTCAAAAATTTGTACCGGAATGAAATCACAGATCTCTGGACATCGTATTCGCACCTTACGGCTATTTTATTGATTATAGTACTCTGTATAGGTGTATTTGTTCTATCCGTGCTAGTTGATAAAATTCGAATAGCATGTTGGAACTACATTCTAAAACTTCAATCAAACAAGGAAAAGATATGAACACAAAGATAGTATATTGCTTAGTTAGTAGTGAGAAGGATATATATTTGGAGCAGGCATGGGTGTCAATTTACTCATTGAGACTACATAACCCATGTACAACTGTTATTCTTGTATTGGACAAACTGACTGCAGAATCTCTAACAGGAAGTCGTTCTAAGATTAAACAATTAGTTACAGAGGTTAAGGTTATAGAAACTCCTGAAGGTTATAATGCCAAAGAGCGCTCCAGATATTTGAAGACAAACTTCAGACAATTCCTGTCTGGAGACTTGCTGTTTATAGATACAGATACAATAATTGGCGGTTCATTAGATGATGTTGACAATATTTCTGATGAGATAGCATGTGTGCCAGATTATCATGTAAAATTCAAGGATATACCTGTATACAAGCAGTTATCTGAGCGTATTCAAGGGATATTTGAAATATCAACAGACGATGCAGAATACTATTTCAATTCTGGCGTAATCTACGTTAAAGATACGTATAGAACACGCGCTTTCTTTGCAGACTGGTATGACCGTTGGAAATATTCATCCTTCCAAAAGAATTGCTCCTTTGATCAGCCCGCATTATTTGCAGCAGATAAGAAGAATGGATATTTTATCAAACAAATGTCTGGTACTTATAATTGTCAAATCTTATACAGTATGCAATATCTGCATAGCGGTAGGATTTTGCATTTCTTCAATACCACTGCAGTAATGGGCATTGAACAGTTCTCTCCATTTTATGAAAATAGCATTTATCTTCAAATCAAGAAAGATGGAGGTATTCTGGGCGATATGAAAATGCTGATTGAGGATCCTTCAAGATGGATTAAATCACCATCATATTTCGTGAATAAGGAACAATATTTGTTTTTGACATCTTCTGTAGGCTTAGGAATGTTCAGCCATTATCTTTCTAATTCTCGTTTTTATCGTTTACTTAAAAAGTACTGTGACCGCAAATGATATCAATCATAATCCCCGTCTATAACGTTGAAAAGTTTCTGCCTCAATGCATAGATTCCATTCTTGCCCAAACCTACAAGGACTTCGAGCTTATCCTTGTGGATGATGGCAGTCCCGATGGTTCACCTGCTATATGTGATAGTTATGCACAGAGAGATGAACGCGTAAGAGTGATCCATCAGAAGAACGCTGGTGTTAGTGCTGCTCGCAATAATGGTATTGAACATGCCAAGGGCGAATGGATCTCATTCGTTGACTCTGACGATTGGGTAGAGCCTTCTTATATCGAAGACTTCCATCTTGACGAGGATGATGCTGATATGATTGTGCAAGGTTTGGAGTATTATGATAACAGAAATGGACAATTCTTCAAGCAGATCAAAGTTAATAACTGTACCTGTACTAAGTCTTGTCATAGTACGATTGATGGAGCTGACTTCAAGCAGAAGGTAGCAGAAAACAATCTTCTTGGATCCGGATATCCGGTCGCTAAGGCTTACAGAAAGTCGTTGTTAGGCGATAATGTCAGATTTGATACATCCATTTCTTTTCATGAAGACCATATCTTCGTGCTTGATGCCTTGATGCAGGCAAAGAAAATCCGACTTGTAGATTCATTGGCGTACAAGTACAGATATTACCATACTACTTCATCTCTTTCCACAAAACGACATCCATGGGAGAACATGAATCGTGCTGGTGACGAGATGCTAACGCGATTTGCGGCTATGAAGGATCGGTTTTATGTAGGAGGTAGTGATTATGAAAAGAGGATCCTTACGTTCGCTTACGATTGTAAGATGACTGCTGCTTCCTCAATAATACTCTCTGATGATAAATATTCTGTAAAAAAGAGCCGGTTTCATCAGGTAATAAACAACAAGCAGTTAGCAGCATGTTATTTCCCACTTTCAACTCGTTCGAAGCTGACGAAATTCATTTATCAGCATTTGCCATTCGCATGTGCTTACTTGTACCACAAATCTATTGAATTTCTTAAAAAAATTAGATGAAGATAACTTATATATTCCGAGCCCCAAGCAAGGAGAAAAGCATAGAACGCGTATTTGCTCCCATCATCAAGCAGATGGAGCAGAAGGGCAATACGGTCAGCAGTAGCTATGCATGGAGCTCATGCCTTTGGCCGCTGGCCATGATAGCAAATATAATACGCTATGCCATCAAGAGTTATTGTGGTGGTTTCTATCACATCACAGGCGATGTGCAGTATGTTGCCTGCTGGATGAATCCTAAGAACACCACCATGACTATCCATGACTGTGTGATGCTTCATAATGAGAATGCTCCCAGTTGGCTCAAGAAGATGGTGTACAAATACTGGTATGAAAAGCCTCTCAAAAGACTCAAGTGCATTACCTGCATTTCCGAGTCTACTCGTCAGGATCTGATTTTCTTCTTCCCTTGGGCTGCAGATAAGTTGGTGGTAGTGCCCAATCCAGTGGGTGAGGAATTCCAATTTACCCCTAAAAGCTTCAAAAGTTCATGTCCTCAGATTCTTCATGTGGGCACACGAAGCAATAAAAATCTTGAGCGTGTGATAGAGGCGCTTGATGGTATAAATTGTAAGTTGGATATTATAGGTAAGCTTACAGAAGAACAAGAGACGTTGCTAAAAACGCATCATATCAATTACCAGAATCGTTTTCATGTGTCCGATCAAGAGATTCTTTCCGCATATCAGTATGCCGACATTATCTCCTTTCCTTCGCTCTTCGAGGGTTTCGGTATGCCAATTATCGAGAGTCAGACTATTGGCCGTCCGGTGCTGACATCGGATAGGGAACCCATGAAATCAGTAGCCGGTGAAGGGGCCTGTCTTGCGGATCCTGAATCTATGGAATCAATTAGGAGTGGTTTTGTCAAACTGATTGAGGATGCCTCTTATCGGGACAAGGTGAATGCTGCTGGTATTAAGAATGCTAAGAAATATAATATTAAATCAGTAACAGAGGGATTCTCTGCTATTTACAAAAAGTTAAGTTAATGAGAATTTTGCTTCTAAATAGTGTCTATCGCGAAGGCAGTACGGGTAAAATTGTTGCCTCCCTTGCTGATACGCTTCGTGCTCAAGGGCATGAGGTGTTGACATGCTATGGTATAGGCAGTCCCAATATTGATGAATATTCAGTAAAGATATGCTCGAATATTGAGCACAATATCAATGCTTTACTTTCTCGTATAGATGGTATTCCATATGGAGGTTTATTTTTATCAAATAGTAGAATTAAGAATATTATACACGATTTTAATCCTGATGTAATACACGTGCATTGTATCAATGGTTCAATGATCAATGTTTATTCATTACTGAAATATTTCGCATCGGTTAGAATGAAAACAATCTTAACCTTACATGCTGAAATTTTCCATACTGCCGGATGTAGCCATGCTTGTGACTGCAACAAATGGATAGAAGGATGTCATGATTGTGAATACTACAAAGATCGGGTGTATTCGTGGCTTTTTGACAGATCAAAATCTTCGTATAAATACATGTATGACGCTGTTAATGCTTTCTCTTTTGATAATCTTATCGTAACAGCGGTATCCCCTTGGTTAGCAGAAAGAGCACAGCAGTCTGCAATCATGAAGAAATTTAGAGTCATATATGTTCCCAATGGGGTAGATACAAAACTCTATTATCAGCGAAATCATATTGGGTTAATCAAGAAAGATAATTATGAAAAGACTGTTCTTTTTGTCTCACCATATTTTGGATTGGAAGAGCTCGATAATAAAGGAGGAAGATTTCTCCCCATTATAGCTCGCTTTTTTCCTAACTACAGATTTATTGTGGTTTCTTCAACTATGGCTAATAATTTGCCAGAACTGCCATCAAACATATCATTGTGGGGGGCGGCAAAAAATCAAGATGAATTAGCTCAGTTGTATTCTGAAGCAGACGTCACTTTGATATTATCTAAGCGTGAGACGTTTTCCATGGTAACCGCAGAATCATTATGTTGCGGAACTCCTGTTGTTGGCTTTAAAGCAGGAGGTCCAGAATCAATAGCTCTTAGTGAGTGGTCATCGTTTTCAGAATACGGTGACATTGATTCGCTTTGTTCTTCCTTAAGGGATTTATTAGTTTTGAATATTAATAAAAAAGAAATATCAGAGAAGGCTTGTAGTACATATTCTTCTGATTATTGTACCAATATGTTTCTTTCACTTTATAAAAGCTAGAAAATGAAGGTTTTAATTATAACGCTGAATGCTTGGAGTGACACTGGGTCAACAGGCAATACGATATCTAACGTTTTTGGAGATGCAACAGATATTCAATTTGCAAATCTTTATTGTCGAAATGAGCCTATTAATAACAACCTATGCCACACATATTATAAAATTACGGAAGATCAAATTATTAAGTCTCTCATTGGAAAGAAAGCGGGTAAATCGTTTGAACTTGCTGATCCTCACCAAAAAACAGATATAGCGTTCAATCCGCTATCGAATGGAGGATTAGGTAATTTTTTAAGAAAATATAGACCCACCTTCTTGTTGTTTTTGAGAGAACTTGTCTGGTTACTACCTGTATGGAAGAATAAAGGGCTACGGGCGTGGTTGAAGGCCTATAACCCGGCTATTGTGTATATGCATGGACATACGAATATTTATATGCACAGAATAATGGAATATTGTACACGGGTAACAGGAGCAAAAATTGTAATGTTTTTCGGAGATGATATGTATGGTAGAAAAACTCACTCGCCAGTAGGTTATCTATATGAGTCTCTTTATCGTCGTCGTTTGCGCAGATCTATTGCAATCTCATCTTTGTTATTTGGTGGGTCTACGAAATTATGTGAAGAATATTCAAAGCTATTCCATAAGGAGTTTCATCCCATGTTTAAACAATGTGATCTTAGCGGATTGCAAGGAAAAACCACAATAAATAATCCTATTACGATAGTATATGCTGGCAATCTGTTGTTTGGTCGCGAGGATGTTATATGTAGTTTGATTGAAGTATTGAAGAAAGTAAATAATCTGGATTTAATATATAAGTTAAAACTGTTAATATATTCGAATACAATTCCCAGTAGTAGTTCCCTAAAGATATTAAATGATGGGGTAAATTCAGTTTATATGGGTTGTAAACCATATAGTATTATATGCGAATGTATGAACAAATCGGATATGTCTCTTTTTTTGGAGTCGTTTAATAAGGAAAACATAAAAAAGACCAGATTATCTTTTTCAACAAAAATAATAGATTGTATGCAGTCAGATTCGGCTATGCTTGCGATTGGCCCAGCTCAGATAGCTTCAATGGATTATGTTATTAAGAATAATATTGGTATTACAGCTACTTCTATGGACGAGGCCTATCAGGTTCTTAAAAATATTTGCGAACACCCTCAAGCTATTTTGTCAAGTATAGATATTAAGACTGCTTTTGCAACACAACACCATACCAAGAAATCTAAAGAGTACATGAATCAGATAAAAGCAATTATATGAAGAAAATATTAATTTTGCCGACAAATCTTGATCTTAACCGCGGAGATCAGGCTCTTGTATGGGAGGCTGCACGTTTGATAGAGGATGTATATGGCAAGGAAAATGTGTCTTATCGAATAATGGCATCAAACCTTGGAGAGGATGCGGAAGTACAGAAGGTTCAAACAAGAGCACGAGGATATTCATTCGTAAATCAATTGTTAGAGCATCCGGGAAGAAATACAAAGAAGCACGAGAACGACAGAAATACATATACAATAAGTACGTTGATTCAATGGGGGGTACAAGCTGTTTGCGACTACCTATGTACTTTTTGGTTGTTAAGTTCCTGCAAGTATATGCGATCAATTGGTAAACTTTTTCTGAATCAAGATCAGAAGGCTGTTCTTGAGGCCTTTCAAGAATCAGATGCAATATTTGTCAAAGGAGGCGGCTTTATCCATTCTTTCGGTTCAATAACCGACATGTATTTCTCCTACTATCTTCTTTTCCATATTAGATTGGCATTAGCTTTAGGAAAAAAAGTGTATATATTGCCTAATTCTGTTGGACCCTTGAATAATCCAATTTCCAAAAGGATGACCATTAAAACTCTTCGAAGATGTGCACTTGTATCTGTTCGAGAAAAAATATCTTTAGATTTTTTGACTTCTCTTGGAGTTGATGCTAAGTATTATCCTGATTTTGGATTTTATCTTAGGTCCTCTCAAAAAGACTTTACCGGCTATTTGGTTGACCATGGTGTTCCGATGAATCAAAAAAAGGTAGTCATTACACTTCGACCGAATCGCTTTACTGGTATGGAGAATGCACATCAGTTATACCTAAACTATTTAGAAGGAGCTTGTCGTCTTGTTGATTATCTTGTGACGAGAGGTTATCATGTAACATTCTTTGCACATACGCTTGGTCCGAGCTCACACGAAGATGACAGAATAGCAATCAAAGATGTACGCAACAAATTGACACCAGACGTTCTTTGCAAGACATCTTATATCGAAGATTTTGATCTTACCTGTGAAGATGTTGAGAAAATATATTCGTATTATGATTACATGGTTGGAACACGTTTTCACTCTGTCATATTTTCTCTAAATGTCGGTACTCCTGCACTAGCAATTGCGTATGGCGGTAATAAGGGTAAGGGTATTATGGCTGTATTGGATAATAGTTGTTATTCTATAGATATGGATAAAATCATTGGTGACAATTTGATAAAAAAGTTCAAAATGCTTGAATCAGATATAAAGAGTTATGTAAATAATCTCAAGAGTAAGCGATTGATTATCGAATCTATGAGATATGATTGCATAGATTATATCAAGGAGTCAGAAGGCATTAAATAATTATTTACGTAGGTTTCTTATATGTATATATATTTATTGTATTTTGTTATTCTACTATTTGGCAGTATCGCTAACAGGAAGACTTATAATACAAAATGGACTGCTTTCATGGCTATCGTTTTTGGTATTTTGATAGGATTCCGACATATTGCTGTAGGTACGGACACGCTTGGTTATTGTCATGAGTTCATTGCGTGGTCAGATATGGATTGGTCGCAATTTCAACTTGATATTGATGGTAAGAACGAACCATTATATTCAGTTATCACTTGGTCTATTGGTTATGTGTTTAGTAGCTATACTATGTTCCTTCTATTTTGGGGTGCTTTTATTTCATATGCGGTTTACTATATACAAAAAAAAGAGTATTTAAATGGAAGAGAAATCGCAATATCGTATTTATCTCTATTTCTAATAGGTTTATTTTCTTTTTTTGTAGCAGGCATTCGACAGACATTTGCCCTATCTGCAGCATTATTCTGTTGGCAATACCTTAAAGAACCATTCGATGGCAAGTGGTATAAGGATCGATCTACATTGTTGTTTTTGATTGTTGTGGCGGTTTCATACCAAGTGCATAATTCTATTTTGTTGTTTGCCATAATATATCCCTTTAAGAGTTTTTTACAGAATATGAAAATAAAAGGCTGGTATATCATTCCCCTTGTAGTTTTGTACTTTGTTGGTAGTAGAATATCGTTTGATCAGATAAACGAGATATCTGCGATTTTCTTTAATGATCGATATGCTGCATATAGCGATAAAAGTATTTATGACAGTAGTTGGTCTGCGAGTGCATATATTATGCAGTTGATTCTCTTTATGGTCTGCTTCCTTGTTCATAAGGAGTTAGAGGAAAAAGACAAGTCAAACACCATGTTAATGAATCTTGCTCTTATTGCACTTGTATTCCAATCAATGGCGGGTGCTATTGCTGAGATGGCTCGACTTGCATATTATTTCAATATATTCTACGTTATTTTATTACCGAGAGCATTGTCAGTATGGGAAGAGAAATTTAGAGGAAATTCTATATATGTTGCTTTTTATGCATTGTCATTTTTTTATCTTTTCTTTCTTTCATCTGCTAACCTACCTGAATACAAATTCTTCTGGCAATAATTTATGAATTTACGCGATATTAGAGACTATCTGAAAATAGTCGTTGCCTATTTGTTGATCTGGTTATACTTACCGCACGTACTGGTATATCTTCTTAGACGCGATGTACGCGTACATGAAGATTTGAAACGATTTCGGGATGGTGATGTTATCAAAGGTAGCTTATTTACTGCCTTTATGTTTCACATTCATCATAACAGTTATTTCCGGTCGTTATTCTATCATCGTTGCGGGCCAATTCTTGGTGCTTTGATAGGATGGTATCGTCCCGGAGATAAGTATTTCACCATATCAAAGACCACGAAAATAGGAAAGGGCTGCTTCTTCGAGCATCCGTATGCTACCATCCTGAATGCTGAATCAATAGGAGAAAATTTCTTCTGCATCCAATGTACTACATTAGGTAATAAGAATGAGGCACGTCCTACAATAGGCAATAACGTTACTCTTGGTGCTAACATAATCATCATTGGTGATGTCCGTGTGGGTAATAACGTCACTATTGGTGCCGGTAGTGTGGTGGTCAAGGATATTCCTGATAATTGTGTAGCCGTAGGAAATCCCTGCAAGCCTATTAAGTTTATTGAATTTCAGAAATAAGGGGATAAGCAGGTTTGATGGAATGGAGAAATCCGTGGGGCGACTGCAACGCTTGATGAGCGATAGCGAATAAATCCTACCTGCTACATGAGGAAACAAATATATGAATAACAAATTAACTATATCAAATCGTGGAATTGAGATGCCCGAATCGCCAATCCGTAAACTGGCTCCTCTTGCCTACAAAGCTGAGGATGAAGGTGTGAAGATTTACCGACTGAACATCGGTCAACCGGATCTGCCAACACCACAGAAGGCGTTGGATTGTCTCAAGGAGATTGATCGCAAAACGCTTGAGTATAGCCCTTCTCAAGGCTATCGCTCGCTTCGTCAAGCATTGGTTGGCTATTATGAGCGCTACCAAATAAAGCTCCATGCGGACGAAATCATCATCACTTCGGGCGGTTCAGAGGCTGTACTATTCGCATTTATGAGTTGTCTGAATCCGGGTGACGAGATCATCGTACCGGAGCCTGCATACGCCAACTACATGAGCTTTGCGATTTCGGCTGGAGCAGTTATCTGTACTGTTACGACTACCATCGATGAGGGTTTCTGTTTGCCGAAGGTGGAGAAATTTGAGGAGCTGATCAACGAGCGCACAAAGGCTATCTTGATCTGCAATCCGAACAATCCGACCGGTTACCTCTACACCCAAAAGGAGATGAACCAGATTCGCGACCTCGTGAAGAAGTACAATCTCTATCTGTTCTCGGATGAGGTGTATCGTGAGTTTATCTACACGGGGTCGCCTTACATTTCCGCAATGCACTTGGAGGGCATCGAGCAGAATGTGGTGCTGATTGATTCGGTGAGCAAGCGTTACTCGGAGTGTGGCATCCGCATTGGAGCGCTCATCACGAAGAACGAGGCTGTCCGTAAGACCGTCATGAAGTTCTGTCAGGCGCGACTCTCGCCTCCACTCATCGGTCAGATTGTGGCTGAGGCTTCGATAGAAGGCACAGAGGCATACAGCCGTGAGGTGTACGAGGAATACACCGAACGCAGAAAGTGCCTGATTGATGGCGTCAACCGCATTCCCGGCTGCTATACGCCTATACCGGTGGGTGCTTTCTATACGGTAGCGAAGCTACCTGTGGATGATGCCGAGAAGTTCTGTGCTTGGTGCTTGAGTGATTTTAGGTATGTAGATGAAAAGACTGCTGGTTTGAAACCATCTGGAACAAAGGCTCTACCGGTTACGGGAGAGACTATCATGATGGCTCCGGCAGCAGGTTTCTACACCAATCCGGAATTGGGCAAGAACCAAGTGCGACTGGCATACGTGCTTTGTAAGGAGGACTTGCAGAGGGCGTTGATGATATTAGAGAAGGCTATTGAGGAGTATAATATGATTGCTAAATAAAAATGGAGATTGGATCTTTCTTGGAGTTGCAGCTTCCGAAGGGAAGAGAACTCCACAAGCAGGAGACAGATATAGCTCGACTGAACACGGGACGTATGGCGATATGGCATGCGTTCCGCGTTACCGGTTGCAAGCGTATTTGGATTCCGATATATCAGTGTGACTCGATTCGCGAGACGCTGGAGAAGAAGGGTGTGGAAATAAAATTCTACCACATCGACAAGAAGTGGAATCCGCTGGACATAGAGGCTACAGATGAGGATGCCGTATTGATTGCCAACTACTATGGCATCATGTCGAGCAGTCGTATGGCTGATCTTGCAGCAAAGTACAAACATGTTATCATAGATTGCGCTCAGGCATTCTTCTGTAAACCTGTTGAGGGTGCTTTGATGGTATACAGTTGTCGAAAGTTCGTGGGTGCTCCGGATGGCGCTTATGTAGTCGGAAAGGATGCTCACATGATGGTAGATGAATATCCACAATGCTACAGTTCGGATACTGCTGCTTTCTTGCTGAAGCGCATTGAATATGGCTGCGAGGGTAAGGGCTATGAGGCCAGAAGCCTGAATGAGCACAGAATAGATGCTGAAGACTGCATGAAGATGAGCAAGTTTACTCGTATGCTGATGGATGCGGAGGGCTATGAGTATAACAAGGCAAAGCGTAAGGAGAATTTTACGTATGCTCATTCGATGCTCAAGGATATCAATAAGATTGATCCAACCATGTATATGGATGACGATACCATCCCGATGGTATATCCTCTTGTCGTAGAAGAGGATGAGTGCATCCAGAGACTCTTTGCTGCAAAGCATTTCCAAGGCCATTGGTGGAGCTATATCTGTGAGGAGCAACCGGCAGATTCCTTTGAATACTGGATATCGCGCTATGTGATTCCGATAACAATAGACCAGCGCTACGGCAAGAAAGAAATTGATTATTTAGCTAACGTAATAAAATCAAAATAACAATATGAACAATCAGTATAACGGACATTTGTGCATCGTGTTCGCTTTGGAGCACTACAACCCTCTGAATATGATTCGCGCGTTGGGCGAGAATGATGTTAATCCTGTGTATATCTCGGTGAAGAGACGCTATGAGGTGGCTACGAAGAGTAAGTATATCTCGGAACTGCATCGCGTGGACTCGGTGGAGGATGGTTTCAAGCTGCTGATGGAGCAGTATGGTCATCTGGCTGAGGAGACGGGTAAGAAGCCTTACATCGTGTTCTCAGACGATAAGTCGGTGGGGTACTTCGACTTGCACTACGACGAGTGGAAGGATAAGTTTATCACTTACAATGCCGGCAGGCCGGGCAGAATCAACGAGTTCATGGATAAGTACGAGATTCAGCAGTTGGCCAAGAAGCATGGGTTCAATGTGCTGGACAGCTATGTTATAGGCAAGGAAGATCCACTGCCTGAGAACTTGTGGTATCCTATCATCACGAAGGACATCTCGCCTAACTCAGGCTCGTGGAAGGGTGATGTGTATATCTGCCAGAACGAGCAGGAACTGAAGGAGGCTATCGTGAAGATTGAGAGTCCGCTGATTATGATTCAGCATTTTGTTGATAAGCAGAACGAGATGGCGCTGGAGGGTTACACCATCAACAAGGGCAAGGAAATGCAGATCATCACGAAGATGACCTGGAAGTACCTGATTCAGGGTTACTACAGCCCTTACCACGATGTGACGATGTTCGAGGACAAGGAGATGGAGCAGAAGCTGCAGGCGATGTTCGGGGAGATTGGTTTCGAGGGCGTGTTTGAGGTGGAGTTCCTGATTGACAAGGACGGCACCTACTACTTCATGGAGACCAACTTCCGTGCTTCGGCTTGGAATCCAACCTGTAAGTTCGCCGGTATGCCACTGGATTATCTTTGGATAAAGGGCATGGAGAACGGCTACATCGATCCTGCCGACCGCAAGGAGTTTGAGCCTTTCACCAGCATGAGTGAGGTGATTGACTACGGCAAGCGCGTGGAAGGTGGCATGTGCTCGTTGGCAGAGTGGCTCCGTGACTTTAAAGATGCTAAATGTGTTTACATTTACGACAAAGAAGATCGCGGACCGTGGGATGAGGTAATCAAGAACTTTGATAATTTCAAATAAAGATGGCTAAGAAAGTAATATTGGTTGGCATCGGTGGATACATCGGAGGCAAATTTACAGAATACATAAATAAGAACTATCCTGACTGGCAGATTGATGCCGTGGATAGTATGAACAGGAAGTGGGCTGGGGCTGACTTCACCGGATATGATGCGGTATATAACGTGAGCGGTCTGGCTCATGCCAATGCGCGTCAGGGTAGTGAGGAACTGTACTATCAGGTGAATGGTCAGTTGCCTATCGATGTGGCTACGAAGGCAAAGGCCGAGGGTGTGCCCCTGTTTGTACAGATGAGCAGTCAGATTGTGTATGGCGACATGAGCGGATTGGGCGAAGAGAAGATGCTGACCCCCGAGACCGTTCCTGCTGAACCTACGGTTTATGGCAAGAGCAAGATGATGGCAGAAAGAGGGCTGCAGAAGCTGGTGGATGACAAGTTTCAGGTGGCCATTATGCGTCCGCCATTGATCTATAGCGAGTATGCTCGCGACAACTTCCCTCGTCTGGTGAACTTTGCCAAGAAGATGCCTATTTTCCCGAAGCTGAAAAACAAGCAGAGCATGGTGTATGTGGATAATCTGTGCGAGTTGATCAAACTGATTATCGAGAACAACAAGGGTGGTATCTACTATCCTCAGCAGGAGTGCTACATCGAGATCAGCAAGATTGTGAAGGATATTGCGGATGCTGTAGGTAACAAAATGTGGCAAACCCGCATCTTCAATCCGGCTCTCCGACTGCTGAGCAAGGTGCCTCAGTTGGGCTTTATCCACAAGGCGTTCGGCAGCATTGCTTACGACATGGAAATGAGCAATCACTTTGATGGCAAGTACCGTGTTGTGAGCTATGAGGAGAGTATACGTAGAATTTCAAAAGCACACATGAAAGCGTGATGAAGAGAGCACTATTTGTAGCTAATCTGGATAGTTTTCACAAGAACTTCCATCTGCCGTACGTGAAGCGACTTCAGGAACGTGGGTATGAGGTAGAACTTGTGTCAACCGGAAATGTGGATTTCAGCAAGGTGGCGGTCAAGCACGATATTGAGTTTGGACGTTCGCCTCTGAAGAAGCAAAATATTCCGGCCTTCAAACAGTTCAGAAGTCTTCTGAAAAAAAACTATTACGACATCATCTACTTCAGTACTCCTGTGATAGGAGCTGTTGGCAGACTGGCGCTGATTGGCACCAAGCATGGACGTGTGATTTATTCGGCTCATGGTTATAGCTTTTATGACGGTAATGGCAGGCTGAGCAACTGGAAGTATATTGCTATTGAGAAGGCCTTATGCCATTTGACTGACAGCACCTTTACCATGAACAAGGAGGATTATGAGGCATGTCAGCGATATCATTTCCCTTGCAAGGAGATATACAATGTGGATGGAGTAGGCGTTGATTTGTCTGTTTACGCAAAAGTTACTCCTGCGGAGAAAGCGGCTCTGCGTAAGCACTATCAGTATAATGAGAAGGATTTTATTCTAATCTATCCGGCAGAGTTTACGGAGAGAAAGAACCAATTTCTTCTGCTGATGGCTATGCAGTTCCTGAAGAAAAAGCATCAGAACGTGAAGCTCTTATTGTTGGGAAGAGGTGTTAAGGAGGAAGAATTGAAGCAGCTTGCCAAGGAGATGAAGGTGGATGATTGTGTTCACTTCCTTGGATACAGAAGCGATGTGAACCAGTTGCTGAAGATGTCGGACGTACTGTTTGCATCGAGCATCAACGAGGGTCTGCCTATCAATATGATGGAGGCATTGGCTACGGGCCTGCCTGTGGTCGCTACTAATACTCGTGGACAGAACGACTTAATTACAGATGGATATAATGGTTTCCTTTATGAGTTGGGTTGCCCTGAAGTGGCCAGCGATAAGATTTGCCGACTGATAGAGGACAACGCCTTGTATGAGGAAATTTCCATTCATGCAGTTGAATCCTCAAAGAAATATGATATCAGGGTGGTTGTACCTCAGTATGATAAGGTATTCGGAATCTAAATGAAACTGACTAAAGTAGAAGAAGCATTTTTGAATCTGCTGAAAGGTTCGGTAATCGGAATAAGGCGATATGTGCAGTTCCCCCAGCTCTCGGCAAGGGAGTGGGAGGAGCTGTATGCGTTGTCTGAATGCCACGGTTTGATGGCGGTTATGATGGCAGAACTCGATAAATTGCCCAAAGACAGATTGCCGGATATGGATCTTGATGTGGAATTCGTTAGCATACAGTTCTTACATGAAGAGGGATATTACACTTGACTGATGATAGATCCCGTTGACTATTTCTTTACCATAAGCATACCTTCTACACTTAAATCATTAACTCCGGATTGTTTTCAAATAACTTCAATAGTTGTAACAGTTATTACATGTGTAGGATTGTTGGCATTTCATCGTAATATCAAGAGATGGAAGCGGTTGTTGTATGCTTGTGTATTTACGGAATACCTTATTCTGCTCGTTTATATAACTCTATGGAATAGAGTGTCTACAGATTGCTTTGAGTTTGAATGGCGTCCGTTCTGGAGTTATCAGGTGGTTGGGGAAAAGTTACCGAATGTGGCATTAGAGGTAATTCTGAATGTGCTGCTTTTTATTCCATTAGGTATATTGTTGGCTTGTCAGAAGAAACTATCCTTTGGTAAGTCAGTTCTTATAGGTGTTGGCATATCAGCTATTATTGAATTACTACAGCTTGTTACTAAACGAGGGTTGTGTGAAACGGATGATGTTATTCATAATTGCTTAGGCCTTTTGATAGGTTTAGGTTTATGTTGGCTTTTCAAATTTGTAAAAAATAAAATATAAACAAATATCATATACAGTAAAATGAAGTACTACTTAGTAGTAGCACACCCTGATGATGAAACATTGGGTGCTGGTGGTAGCATGTATAAGTGGACTCGCGAAGGTCATACAGTGGATGTATGCATCATGTGTACAGAAGTTAAGGCTCGTGCTTTCCGAACTGAAGATAACGAACTGGATGAGGATAAGAACGATTCCAATAAGTTCCTCGGTGTAAACAAGATATACGAGGGTACCTTCCCTTATATCGAAATGAATACTATGCCTCACCTGAGGTTGGTGCAGTTCATCGAGCAGGCTATTCGCGAGAGTGAGCCAGATGTGATCATCACTCACCACACAGCTGATACAAACAACGATCACCTGCAGACCTCTATGGCTTGTCAGGAGGCAATTCGTCTGTTCCAACGTCAGCCATCTGCAAAGCCAATCCAGGAGTTCTGGTACATGGAGGTGGGTTCGGCAAGCGACTGGAATGTAAATTCGGCTCTGAATGCTTTCCGTCCTAACATCTATGTGGGGATTGGCAAGGAGGGTATTGATGCCAAGGTGAAGGCTTTGAGCATGTATCGTGGTGTGATGCGTCCTTATCCTCATCCTCGTTCGGCAGAGGCTATGGAAGGTCTCTCTGCATGGAGAGGTTCACAGGGCGGCTAGATGTACTCTGAGGCATTTGAATGTGCGATGAGAAGAATCTAAATGTTTAACACAAACTTAAACCTAAACTCAAACTTTTATGAGTCGTAACTTTAAAGAATATTCGGTATGGCAGAAGGCTAGAGAATTGAATAAGGATATCTATTCCCAGAATTTGCCTTATTCTGAAAAGAAAGGATTGGTTGATCAGATTCAAAGAGCATCAGTCTCAATATCTTCAAACATAGCCGAGGGTTGTGGAAGAAGTTCTAACATTGAGTTTGCTCGTTTCCTTGAAATCGCATTGGGTTCTGCATTCGAAGTTGAGAGCCAACTAATCCTTTGCTACGACTTGGGTTATATCACTGAGTAAGTGTTGATCAATGTAGAAAATATGATAATCGAGATTCAAAAGCAACTTACGGGTCTTATTAGGTTGGTAAAATAGTTTGAGTTTGAGTCTGTATTTTTGTTAATCAGAAAAAGTTTGAGTTTAAGTTTGAGTAAATTAAATCTTATGGGAAAATTTATAAAAAGACTTTTTGACCTCGTTTTGGCATTGATACTCTTTGTACCTGCATCATTGGTGCTGCTTTGTGGCATTTTGTTCGTGAAGATTGTGTCGCCTGAGGCATCGCCTATCTTCAAGCAGGAGCGTGTGGGATATAAGCGCAAGTTGTTTACCTTGTTTAAGTTGCGTTCGATGACCAACGAGCGTGATGAGAATGGCGAACTGCTGCCTGATGAGGTGCGTCTGAAGAAGTGGGGCAAGATTGTGCGTGCCACTAACATGGATGAGTTGTTCCAGATTTGGAATATTCTAAAAGGTGAAATGTCGTTTATCGGTCCTCGTCCTATCCTTGCCAAGGAGATGCTCGTAATGACCGATGAGGAGCAGACCGAGCGTCAGGCAATGCGCCCAGGTATCACCGGTTGGGAAGCAGTCCATGAGGGCGAATCAGAGAACAGACGTCAGATGGCAGAGCAGGATCTGTATTATGTTCGCAACTGGAGTTTGAAGTTAGACTGGATTGTCTTCTTCACCACCATCAAACTTGTCCTCGGTTTCGGTCGTCCTGACGATAGCGTCCGTGCACCAAAGATGACTGATGACCAGATTATTGATAAGAAGTAAGGATGGAATGTTCTGAATGCTCTGAAAGAGACGTGTGTTATGAAAGTACTGAATGGATTATGGCAACTAGCGAAATACCTGTTTGTTCTACAGAAAACTGATAAGACAAGATATGATTCATGATTCAAATAGATAAACAACTCCTTGACGAATTGTTCGCAAAGGCTGAGGCAAGTGAGCGCAAGCGTATGAATTACGATTTGCGTACATCTGCTGAAGATGGTGGGCAAAGGATGCTGAACGCTTTGCTCCCAGGAACCTGTGTGCCTATTCATCGTCATCCAATGTCAAATGAGAACGTCATCTGCCTTTGCGGGAAGTTGGTAGAAGTCGTATTTGATGACAATATGAACGAAACCGTACGCTACATGCTTGACCCAACAGTAGGCAATTTCGGTTGTGTCGTTCCTGCAGGCGTATGGCATACGGTAGAGGTGTTGGAACCATCGGTTATCTATGAGGCTAAGGATGGGAAGTATGGGGAAGATGGAAGTGAGTTATGGTAATGCAAGAGTTACATAACTATACCCATTCTCAGTTTGAGGATTTGAAACAACTTATGTATGAACTATCAGCAAGGGTAAGTTTCTCTCAGATAGACTTGATGATGGTATTGAAGGACAGCAACAGCCATCTTTATGTTATGATGGACAGTAACAATATCATCGGTTGTGCTACCCTTTGTGTCTTCCATTCTCCGACAGGAACTAAAGCCTCCATCGAGGATGTGGTTATCTCATCAGCTTATCGTGGTAAACACCTCGGAAAACAGCTGATGGAATATGTATTAGAGTAAGTAAAAGCATACGCTCCAATCGAACTGCACCACATTTCCAATTCCAAGCGTGTAGCTGCCAACGGACTATATCAGAGCTTAGGATTCCAGAAGAAGGAAACAAATTGCTATCAGATGTCAATCTCTGTTGATTCCGAGGAAACCTCTAATAATGATACCTTTGGACAATCTCCTTCGAATGACCTCAGGGCAAGTATCACCTATCTTATACCTTGTGGGGGCTTTCCTTGGGCTACACGCCAAGATTGGACGCTAACTAACATTAAAAAAAATATTGTGAGAAGTATTATTTGTAAGATTTTTGACAATCTGTTTGAAAGGAAGAAATTTGTAAATTATCGGGCTGTTATATTCATCGATGTAATATTGTCTGTTACAGGTACATGCATTACTCTGCTTTTTGTTAATGGTTTCATTATTAGTGTAGAGAAAAATGTCATCATAACTATTGCAATTTGTTCAGGCATCATCAGTTTTCTTACTTTTCACTTTTTGAAAGTAAGTAGAAACATTATACGTCATGCATCGATAAAAAGTGTAGGTAAAATTGAAATGGCAATAATGTTGAAGGAGCTATCTCTATTAATTATTGCCACGATGATTGGCTCATGGTTACCGATAAAATATTTGTATGTATGCTGTTTTATTGACCTGCTGACAACGACAGCTATTTTGGTAGGTATTCGTGTTATGCTCATTTTGATTTATGATGTTGTTGTATCACAGTTCACTTCCAGAAAAGCAAGAGTGTTGGTATATGGCACCGGTGATAAAAGTGTTGCACTCAAGAAGCGTATGTACACAAGTAAACATTTTCAAGTAGTCGGCTTTGTGAATCCCAATGAAAATCTTAAAGCGTATTCAGTATCAGAGTCACCGGTTTATTATTTTGCACATGAATCCAATTTTGTGTGTTTTGTAGAAAAACACAATATTAACGGCATTATTTTTCCTTCGTATGAAGATGCTCAGAAGGAGCAGGGACATTTGGTGAAATTCTGTCAGGATAATAATGTGAAAAACTATGTTTCTCCTCCTATTGATGTTTTGGGGGATGGTTTGAAGAGAACTGTCATCAGAGAAATTCGGATAGAGGATTTATTGGGGCGTGATGAGATCGAGGTCAACATGCTGGAAATTATTAAAAATTTTACAGGTAAAACCATTTTGGTTACAGGAGCTGCCGGTAGTATTGGCAGTGAATTATGCCGCCAGTTGGCTACCTTCGGGATTAAACAATTGATTCTGTTTGATAATGCTGAAACTCCCATGCACGAACTCCGTCTGGAATTGGAACGCTTTTTCCCCGAACTGACATTTGTTCCTTTTATTGGTGATGTCCGCCAGAAAGAACGTCTTCAGATGGCTTTTGAGAGGTTCCATCCACAGGTCGTATTTCATGCAGCCGCCTACAAACATGTTCCTTTGATGGAAGAGAATCCTTGTGAAGCGGTCCGGGTCAATGTGGTTGGTTCCCGGTTGGTTGCCGACTTCTGTGTACAATATTGCGTTGAGAAGATGGTGATGATTTCTACGGACAAGGCCGTCAATCCAACCAATGTGATGGGAGCTTCCAAACGTCTGGCTGAAATTTATGTACAAAGTTTAGGGCTTGCTATGGAACATGGCCAGTTGAAAGGAAAAACGAAGTTTGTAACTACTCGTTTTGGCAATGTACTTGGCAGTAATGGCAGTGTGATTCCATATTTTAGAAAACAGATACAGGAAGGCGGACCCGTGACCGTCACCGATCCCGGGATTACCCGTTTCTTTATGACTATTCCCGAGGCTTGCCGTTTGGTAATGGAGGCAGCCACAATGAGTACCGGCAATCAGATATTTGTTTTTGATATGGGCGAGCCGGTAAAGATTGTAGACTTGGCCGAGAAAATGATCCGCCTTGCAGGATATATTCCGGGTGAAGATATTAAAATAAAGTTTACCGGTTTGCGTCCCGGTGAGAAGCTTTATGAAGAGGTTTTGAGTAATGAGGAGAATACGATTCCGACGGATCATTACAAAATACGTATAGCCAAAGTGAGGGAATATAAACGGGATGAGATACTTGCCTCTTATGATAAACTGGCTGAGTTGGCACTCACGGTGAAGATTGAAGATACGGTGAGACTGATGAAACAGATGGTACCTGAGTTTAAGTCGAATAATTCTGTGTATGAGAAACTGGATAGAGAAAATGCGGAGGTTTATCTGAATTGATTTACGGGAAGTGAAGGTGATCAATTCTAAAACAATCTTTCGAAGTATTACTGTAAATAGCTTGTATCTGATATTGGTTCCTGTAGATACGAACTCCAAATTGTATAATTGTTAAAAATTAGAGAATATGAAATACTTACTTGTAGTGGCTCATCCTGATGATGAGACGTTGGGCGCAGGTGCGTCTATGTGGAAATGGGCACGCGAGGGGCATCAGGTGGACGTGTGCATCATGTGTACGGAGGCGAAGGCGAGGGCTTTCCGACCTTCAGACGAAGAATTGGGCGATGATACGAATGCCTCGAACAAGTTCCTGGGTGTGAACCGCATATATGAGGGTACGTTCCCGAATATCGAGATGAACACTGTGCCTCATCTCAAACTGGTACAGTTCATTGAGAGTGCCATCAAAGAGAGCGAGCCAGATGTTGTCATCACTCATCATCCTGCGGATACTAACAATGACCACCTACAGACTTCTATAGCGTGTCAGGAGGCTATCCGTCTATTCCAACGCAGACCAGAAGTGAAGCGTGTGCAGGAGTTCTGGTATATGGAGGTTCCTAGTTGTACGGAGTGGAAGATCAACAATGCAATGACAACATTCAATCCTAACTGCTATATAGAGGTAGGCAAGGAAGGCGTTGATGCTAAGGTGAAGGCTCTCTCAATGTATCGTGGCGTGATGCGTCCATATCCACATCCACGTTCAGCAGAATACATCACTGGTCTTGCTGCGATGAGAGGTGGTCAGTGGGGACAGGAGTATAGTGAGGCCTTCGAAATTGTGTTACGAGCTTATTGATGAAGACACTCATAAAAGAAATATGGACTTTCTACACATACTTATTCTGACCACAGAAGACTGATAAAACATGAAATTCTTAATCGTTATTTTTCGAATTAAAGAGTATGGGCCAAATAAATATTTGTTAGATGCCCTTATAAAAAATAAGTTTTTGATGAAGACTTTTTTGAGCTTGTTAAAGGGACTTTTCTTGTTCTTTTGTATTCCCTATTTTGTCTGGAAACAGAAGACGACTGTATAACCCCAAACATTGGATTCGTCCAATGCTTTCTTCCTTACTCTAAAGATTAAGATAGTGTAAGGAATGCCGGATTATTCTGATGTGAATCATGATAATTCTGCTTAAATATTATTGTTTGTTTGTGTAGCCCTCCTTTTAAATCAGGCGTGGTTTATTATAAGGAGGGCTTTTATTTAGAATTCAATGCGTCCTTTTTGAATATGATGCTACATTCTTTTCATCTCAAATGTAGCTATCAATAGCCAGATTTCTCTGTTTTACGGAGGAGTTTGGCTATCTTTATTTTGTGATATTGAAACTCACACTAAATATAAAGAAAGGCCGGAGTTGTAAATGTACAATTCCGGCTTTTGGGGGTATTCTGGTTTTTAATGTAGTTTTAGGTTATGTTTACTTGCCGAGAAATGGAAATAACTCTTTTATTACCTTCCCTCTCTTTCTTTCTTGTCCTGTAATTGTCTCTTTTTATATATTAAATCGTATTAAGAGGATGCTGTAACCTGTCTTTTTGTCTCTGATGTGAATGTCGCATCTTTGCAATGTTAACGTTAGCGAAGTAATAACATTGAGTATTTATTTAAAAAAAAAGATTATGGCAATTAGATTTAAAAGAATTTTACGGTTTAGTGATCCGACAGACAAAAGTTCAGTTAAAAGAACGTATCCTATTATTTCTTATAAGTATGACACCTCGGCAACACTTAAGGAGGTGGCGCAGGAAATCAGTGGAAACTCGGGTGTGAGTGAAGGTGAGACGATCAGTGTACTGAAAGATTTTCGGACACTACTGCGTAAGACTCTTCTGACTGGACGTTCAGTTAATATCGACGGGATAGGTTATTTTTACCTGTCGGCGCAAAGTAAAGGAACCGATAAGCCGGAGGATTTTTCGGCAAGTGACATTACAGGATTGCGTATCTGTTTTCGTGCGAATAGGGATATACGTATTAATGCAGGAGCATCCTCTACCCGTACCGATGGATTGACGTTTAAAGACCTGGACAGAATCAATGATGACGGTTCCGGTACTCCTTCCGGAGGAGAAGGGGAAGGAGAGGATCCTTCTGTATAACGTAAGTTAGGTGTCGTTGACAACAATTATGGCCTTCATCACTGCCATTGGCGGGCTGGAGGCCATTAAATGGCTCGTGCGATTGGTTACTTACCGAAAAATAGATGCCCGGAAGGAGGAGGCATCAGTGAGCTATATAGAGGAAGAGAATCGCAGGAAGAAGGTAGACTGGCTTGAAGAGCGCCTGGAACAGCGCGATGGGAAGATTGACGGACTTTATGCTGAACTACGGAAGGAGCAGGAAGATAAGATGGGGTGGATGATCCGTTGTCATGAAGTAGAATTGGCGCAGAAGGAGTCGGAAATAAAGAAATGTGAGATAAGAGGGTGTGGAAAACGTATTCCTCCGTCGGATTATTAATCTTAAAAATGAGTATTATGAGGAGAATCGATTCGATAATAATTCATTGTTCGGCTACGCAGGCGGGAATGGATTTCAGCGCTAAAGATATAGATTGTTGGCATCGTGCCCGGGGGATGAACGAAATAGGATATCACTATGTGGTACGGTTGGATGGAAGTGTGGAACCCGGGAGAGAGGTTGCACGGATGGGGGCCCATTGTATCGGATGGAATGAGCGAAGTATTGGTATCTGCTATATTGGTGGGTTGGACGCCAGGGGACATCCGGCTGATACACGAACCAAAGCGCAGAAAAAGACGTTGAAATGGCTTATCGAAGAACTGAAACAACGTTATGGGATAGTGACAGTGATGGGGCATCGGGATACTTCACCGGACCTGAATGGAGATGGGAGGATAGAACCGGATGAATTTATAAAGGTATGCCCTTGCTTTGATGTTAAGAAATGGTTGTTGATAGGGGGGATTCTGGCTTTCTTGTCGGCATGTGGCAGTTCCCATTTCCGGATGGAACGGAACGTGGAAATAGACTCTGTTGCTGCAAAAGGGCATTATGAAAGAGTGGATAACGTACGAAAAACGGAATGGGAAAATAACAGGCAGGCCGATGAACATATAGAAGAAACTGTCTTCACCTGGAAAGTGGATACTATAGGAGTAGGCCATGAGAATGGAAGAGCTGTGCAAAGAAAGTCTTTTTCTGTTACTAAAAAGGTGGTTGATAGAGGAAGGACGCAACTGCAAAAAGGATGTGCGGAACACTCTTTTGTAAAAGCCGATTCTTCTTTTGTGGTTAGTAAATCGTTGATAAAAGTGGATGAACGGGAGAAAAAACAGAGGAGGCAGATAGGAGGGCTATGGGCGTTTGTAGCGATAGCCGGATTCCTGGTGATATGTATCTTATTTTTTAGAAAGTTTTTTTGTTATTGATAATCAGTGACTTCGTTTCTTTTGAGATAAAAAGTGAAAAAATAATTATCGAAAGTTTTGGTATTCTCAAAATAAGCTGTACCTTTGCATCGCTTTTGAAACGGAAGTGTACGGGCGCTTAGCTCAGCTGGTTCAGAGCATCTGGTTTACACCCAGAGGGTCGGGGGTTCGAATCCCTCAGCGCCCACATTTAAAAACGAAACACTTCCGCTTAACAAAAGGGCGCTTAGCTCAGCTGGTTCAGAGCATCTGGTTTACACCCAGAGGGTCGGGGGTTCGAATCCCTCAGCGCCCACAGAATAGGAAATTAAAAGTGCTTCGTGAAGTTTGCGAAGCACTTTTTTGTTTTCTTACCTCTTTTATATAAACTTTCTACCCCCTTTATGCATTATAAATCAGGAAAAAGAGTTAATTTTGCAACCTGATAATTATCCGAACGACATATGAAACTTGATTTATTAACGGCCATTTCTCCTATTGACGGCCGATACAGAGGCAAAGCCGAAGTTTTAGCTGCCTATTTTTCTGAATTTGCACTGATAAAATACCGCGTGCAGGTAGAGGTGGAATACTTCATTACTCTATGCGAACTACCATTACCGCAACTTAAAGGAATCGACAAAAGTGTATTTGAAGCCTTACGTGCTATCTATCGTAACTTTTCTGAGGCAGATGCTCAGCGCATCAAAGATATAGAGAGTGTTACTAATCATGATGTGAAAGCAGTAGAATATTTTCTGAAAGAAGAATTTGATAAATTGGGCGGATTGGATGACTACAAGGAGTTTATTCACTTCGGCCTGACTTCACAAGATATTAATAATACCTCTATCCCTCTTTCGATAAAAGAGGCATTGGAGCAGGTGTATTACCCGCAGATTGAAGAATTGATAGCTCAGTTGAAAACGTATGCTACAGAATGGGACGCTATTCCGATGCTTGCCAAGACACATGGACAACCTGCATCTCCAACCCGTTTGGGTAAAGAGGTGATGGTATTTGTGTATCGTTTGGAACGTCAGTTGGCGGCGTTGAAAGCAGCTCCCGTAACTGCAAAGTTTGGTGGAGCAACCGGTAACTATAATGCGCACCGCGTAGCTTATCCGGAATATGACTGGAAGGCGTTTGGTAATCGTTTTGTTGCAGAAAAATTAGGCCTGGAGCGTGAAGAGTATACTACCCAGATATCAAATTATGATAATTTGTCGGCTATCTTTGACGCAATGAAGCGTATTAATACGGTAATGATTGATATGAACCGCGACTTCTGGCAGTATATCTCTATGGAGTACTTTAAGCAGAAGATAAAAGCTGGTGAAGTAGGTTCAAGTGCGATGCCGCATAAAGTGAATCCAATAGATTTTGAAAATGCTGAAGGTAATCTTGGAATAGCAAATGCCATTCTTGAGCACTTGGCGGTGAAATTGCCGGTATCCCGTTTGCAGCGTGACTTGACAGATTCTACTGTGTTGCGTAATGTGGGTGTGCCGTTCGGGCATATTATTATCGCTATTCAGAGTTCTCTGAAGGGATTGCGTAAATTGTTGCTGAACGAGTCGGCTATTTACCGCGATTTGGACAATTGCTGGAGTGTGGTTGCTGAGGCTATTCAGACAATATTGCGCCGCGAGGCTTATCCGCACCCGTATGAGGCCCTGAAAGCGCTGACAAGAACTAACCAGGCAATAACGGAAAGCTCTATTAAAGAGTTTATCGAAGGGCTGAATGTTAGTGAAGATATAAAGAAAGAATTAAGAGTGATAACTCCGCATACATATACGGGACTCTAAAAAAAACTCTGAAATACCGGCCGTGAGGCCTATGTTTAATTTTTATTCGAATAAAGTAATGAGTACAGAAAACGAAGAATGGCGTGACAACTCTAATGAAGAGAACACAGGCGCCGGCCGTGATGGTAACAGATCTTACAACAGAGAAGGTGGATATAATCGCCCTTCTTACAACAATCGTGAAGGTGGCGATCGTCCGTATCGTCCAAGATTCAATTCTAATGGTGAAGGCAGCGACCGCCCGCAACGTTCTTATGGTGACCGTCCGCAACGTCCTTCTTATAATCGTGAAGGCGGTGATCGCCCGTATCGTCCGCGTTTTAACAATAACAACGAGGGTGGCGACCGTCCGCAGCGCTCTTATGGTGATCGTCCTGCTTATGGTGACCGTCCGCAACGCCCTTCATATAATAACAATCGCGATGGCGGTGACCGTCCGTATCGTCCGCGTTTTAACAATAACAACGAAGGTGGCGACCGTCCACAGCGTTCTTATGGTGACCGTCCGCAGCGTCCTTCTTATAATCGTGAAGGTGGTGACCGTCCGTATCGTCCGCGTTTTAACAATAACAACGAGGGTGGCGACCGTCCACAGCGTTCTTATGGCGACCGTCCGCAACGTCCTTCTTATAATCGCGAAGGTGGTGACCGTCCGTATCGTCCGCGCTTTAATAATGGAGGCGAAGGCCGTCCGCAAGGATTTGCCCGTCCGCAGCGTCGTACTGGTGACTATGATCCCAATGCGAAATATAGTAAGAAGAAACAGATAGAGTATAAGGAACAGTTTGTTGATCCGAATGAACCGATTCGTTTGAATAAATTCCTGGCTAATGCAGGTGTTTGTTCACGTCGTGAAGCCGATGAATTTATCACAGCCGGCGTTGTTTCGGTGAATGGTGAAGTGGTAACGGAATTGGGTACTAAGATCAAACGTGCTGATGTCGTGAAGTTCCATGATGAAACGGTAAGCATTGAACGTAAGGTGTATGTGCTGCTGAATAAGCCGAAAGATTGTGTGACTACTTCTGATGATCCTCAGGCGCGTCTTACTGTAATGGATCTTGTGAAAGGAGCTTGTAGCGAACGTATCTATCCGGTAGGACGTCTGGACCGTAATACCACTGGTGTGTTGTTGCTGACGAATGATGGCGATCTGGCTTCTAAGCTGACGCATCCTAAGTTCTTGAAGAAGAAAATCTACCATGTTTATCTGGATAAGAATCTGACAAAAGCGGATATGGATCAAATTGCTGCCGGTGTTGAACTGGAAGATGGTGAAATCCATGCAGACGCAATCAGTTATGCCGACGATATTAAACGTGATCAGGTGGGTATTGAAATCCATTCCGGAAAGAACCGTATTGTTCGTCGTATTTTTGAATCATTGGGCTATAAAGTGGTAAAACTGGATCGCGTATTCTTTGCCGGTCTTACTAAAAAAGGGTTGCGTCGTGGTGAATGGCGTTATCTGACAGAACAGGAAGTAAATTTCCTGCGCATGGGATCTTTTGAATAATATAATAATGTATATACAATAGTTATGGAAAAGATTAGTAGAACAAAAATTGTCGACCTGATGAAGCGCGAAGACTTTGGCGCTATGGTCAATGTGAAAGGATGGGTTCGTACCCGTAGAGGTAGCAAACAAGTAAACTTTATCGCACTGAATGACGGTTCTACAATAAATAACGTACAGGTAGTAGTTGACCTGGCTAACTTTGATGAGGAAATGCTGAAACTGATCACTACAGGCGCTTGTGTAAGTGTAAATGGGGTGATGGTTGAGTCGGTAGGCTCGGGGCAGAAAGTTGAGGTGCAAGCTCGTGAAATAGAGGTGCTGGGTACTTGTGATAATACATATCCGTTGCAGAAGAAGGGACATTCAATGGAGTTCCTTCGTGAAATAGCACATTTGCGCCCCCGCACTAACACGTTTGGTGCAGTGTTCCGCATTCGTCATAACATGGCGATAGCTATTCATCAGTTTTTCCATGAGAGAGGATTTTTCTATTTCCATACGCCGATTATTACGGCTTCGGATTGTGAAGGAGCAGGCCAAATGTTTCAGGTTACTACTAAGAACTTATATGATCTGAAGAAGGATGAAACCGGTTCTATCATTTATGATGACGATTTCTTTGGAAAACAAGCGAGTCTGACTGTCTCGGGACAGTTGGAAGGTGAGTTAGCTGCAACTGCTTTGGGGGCTATTTATACATTTGGACCGACATTCCGCGCAGAAAACTCGAATACGCCTCGTCATCTTGCTGAGTTCTGGATGATTGAACCGGAAGTGGCGTTCAATGATATCACAGATAACATGAATCTGGCCGAAGAGTTTATAAAATACTGCGTGCAATGGGCTTTGGACAATTGCGCCGATGATGTGAAGTTCTTGAACGACATGTTTGATAAGGGCTTGGTAGAGCGTTTGCAAGGCGTGTTGAAAGAAGATTTTGTACGTTTGCCTTATACAGACGGTATTAAGATTCTGGAAGATGCCGTAGCTAAAGGGCATAGGTTTGAATTCCCTGTTTATTGGGGAGTTGATTTGGCCTCTGAGCACGAACGTTATTTGGTGGAAGAACATTTCAAACGTCCCGTAATTCTGACTGATTATCCGAAGGAAATCAAAGCTTTCTATATGAAGCAGAATGAAGATGGAAAGACAGTACGTGCTATGGATGTGTTGTTCCCGAAGATTGGTGAAATTATCGGAGGGTCAGAGCGTGAGTCTGATTATGATAAGTTAGTTACCCGTATCGAGGAACTTCATATCCCGATGAAAGATATGTGGTGGTATCTGGATACGCGTAAATTTGGTACTTGTCCTCATTCAGGTTTCGGACTTGGCTTTGAGCGCCTGTTGCTCTTTGTGACAGGTATGGCTAATATACGTGACGTTATTCCGTTCCCGCGTACACCGCGTAACGCTGAATTCTAATAAAACAGTTTCTCAATAGAGGGGCTTGTATCTTTTTAAGGTACAGGCCTTTTTTATTGCTTTACATTTGTTTGATTCTCAAAAGATTTTTTTATATTTGTAAGCGACAGGCCTTGAAAGTATTAACTAAAAATAATACGGCGATGAAAAAACTCTATTTCTTTACCATATTGATGGCGATGCTGTTGATGGTAACAGGTGTTATGGCTCAGAAAAAAGCGAAGTTTCAACCTGCTAATCTGAAAGGAATCTGGCAACTGTGTCATTATGTGTCAGAACTTCCGGATGTTCCGGGAGTGTTAAAGCCCAGTAATACATTCAAGGTTTTAAGCGATGACGGACGGATTGTGAATTTTACCATAATTCCCGGACAGGGTGCCATCATTACCGGATATGGTACTTATAAGCAAGTGACGGAGCATTCTTATAAGGAAAGTATAGAGAAAAACATTCATCTTCCTATGCTTGATAATAAGGATAATATTCTCGAATTTGAGATAGAAGACAATGATCTGCTCCATTTAAAGTATTTTATAGCAAAAGACCTGAACGGTAATGAACTGAATTCCTGGTTTCATGAAACATGGAAGAGGGTGGAGATGCCGGCTGTATTTCCGGAAGATATCGTAAGGTAAGAAAATGAATGGATGACATAGGAAGAAGAAAAGAGATCAGTTTTTTTGATTTTGATAAGAATTTGTACAAAATCTAAATATCTTAGGATAAAAATAATATTCAAGTATTCGATTACTGCCTACTTTTGTTGTTGTGCTATGATGGCAGGCGGCAAAACTGAATACATCTATTATTTTTATATATGAAACATCATTTCTTTTCTTTGTTAACGGCTTTGTTCTTTTCGGGAAGTCTTTTAGGACAGGAGCAAAGTTCTTATATTCATTATTTGACTTCAAAAGAACATCCGGTGACTATTCATTTGTCAGACGCTATGTTGATGCATGAAATGCGGGAAACTCCCTCTCCATTGAATAATGCGGTGGTTGGTGAGCGGGCTGTTTCTTTGATGTGGCCTTTAGCCGGAGATAATCAGATACATGGGAGTGGACTCGATGGTATGGAGACACCTAGAATAAGTAAGTCGTCTCAAATGTACCGGGTTCGTCTTTCACAAGACCGTAATTTTAAAGATAATGTAATAGAAGCTGTTTGTTCATGGCCTTTTTATAATCCCGAAATTCCTCTTGTAGATGGTGTCTGGTACTGGCAATACGGATATGTGGAAGGAGGAAACACTTCCTGGTCGGAGGTTTTGAAATTTACGCAAGAACCGCATCAGGATCGTTTTTCTCCTCCCTCATTCAAAACGTTTATAAGTAAACTACCATCGAGGCATCCACGTGTGTTGGTTGCTTCGGACGAGTGGGATACCTTTATTTCTCAAAGCGAGGATGCTCCTGAGCGAGCCTGGTATATTGCACGTGCAGAAAAGACATTGAAAGTTCCGATGAAACATATTGATGACACGGATACAAGTAAAATGGCTGGTTTGGATAATGAGGTAAAACGTAATGCACTTCTTACCCGGGAAAGCCGGCGTATTGTAGATAAAGAAGAGGTCAATGCTGAGGTGTTTGTACGTGCTTATCTGTTGACTAAGGACGATCGTTATTATAAAGAAGCAATGAAGCGCATCCTCGAAATGATAAAGTGGGAGGAGAGTCCGAATTTTGTAGGTGACTTTAATGAATCGGCATTGCTTTCTCTTTGTTCTATGGCTTATGATGCTTTTTATGATAAGTTGGATGCTTCGCAAAAAAGATTATTGTTGAAAGAGGTACAAAAGAATGGAACGAAGTTTTTTAATCGTTTTAACAATCATCTGGAGAACCATATTGCCGATAATCATGTGTGGCAAATGGCTTTTCGTATCTTTACGATGGCAACTTTCAGTGTGTATGGTGATCTGCCGGAAGCCGAAGTGTGGGCTGATTATTGTTATAATTTGTGGGTGGCTCGTTTTCCCGGATTAAACCAGGATGGTGCATGGCACAATGGTGATTCTTATTTTCATGTCAATATTCGTACACTGATAGAGGTGCCTTATTTTTATAGTCGCATCAGTGGGTATGATTTTTTCTCTGATCCATGGTATGAGGGTTCGGCTATGTACGTTATCTATCAACAACCGCCTTTCTCGAAATCAGCGGGTAATGGAAGCTCTCATCAAAATGTGTTGCAACCTAATGGGGTTCGTGTGGGATATGCCGATGCATTGGCCCGGTTAATAAATAATACTTATAGTGCCGATTATGTACGGTGTATTTTGCAAAAGGAACCGGATTTGTTGCGCAAAGCTTTTATGGCTAAGACGGGAGATCTTTCCTGGTTTCGTCTTCAGAATCATACCCCTTTGCCGGAAGGTAGGAAAATGAAAGATCTTCCTCTTGCTTATGTGTTCCCACAAACGGGGGTAGCGACACTGATGTCTGATTGGGAGAATTTCAGCCGGAATGCAATGCTTACTTTTCGTAGTAGTCCGTATGGGTCGACCTCGCATGCTATTGCCAATCAAAATGCTTTCAATACATTCTTTGACGGGAAACCTCTCTTTTACAGTAGCGGACATCATATAAGTTTCACGGATGAGCATAGTGTATATTGTCATAGAAGTACACGGGCGCATAATAGTATTCTTGTCAATGGCATGGGGCAGAGAATAGGTACCGAAGGATATGGATGGATACCAAGATACTACACTGGCAAACGAATATCTTATTTTGTAGGAGACGCTTCCAATGCTTATGGTGAGGTGATTTCTCCTCTTTGGCTGGCTCGAGGGCGGGACTCTGGTCTTGAGTATTCACCTGCTAATGGTTGGGATAAGAATCGGTTGAAAACTTTTCGGCGACATATTGTTGAATTGGGAAATGCGGGACTTATTTTCATTTATGATGAATTGGAGGCCGACACAGCTGTCACCTGGAGTTATCTTTTGCACACAATAGAACATCCGATGATTATAAAAAATGATAAGGGGGTGATGCACATTACTGCAACGAATGCAGGAGGGGTGTCGGATGCTTATCTTTTTGCAAATGATAAACTGGAAACGAAGCAGACAGATCAGTTTTTCTACCCGGCTGTCAATTGGTTACGTGCAGATGACAAAGGATATTTTGCTCCCTACAAAAATCACTGGCATTTCACCGCGACATCTCCGCATAGTCCGGTATACCGCTTTGCTACTGTTGTGAGTACGCATGGGCAGGGGAGTGCCGGCGTTGTTCCTGAAAAAATATCGAAAGATACCTTAAAAGCCGGTGGATGGATAATAAAGATGAATATATCTCCTAAAGGAAAAGCTACTTTCACAATAGAGAATAAAGCGGAAAACATAGTTCTGGAATATGATGGAAGTACAAAGATAACAGAAGAGGGGCGAACTGTGATTTTGAAAGATCAGGTTCCGGAGCTGGAAATTTAAATATACTGATACAGTGTCCCTTTTTAACTATCCCTTACACAACTCTACAAGATTTTGTTCATAAGAGTGACAGGGGGTAAGGGAGAATCCATGTAAAAAGAACTTCGAATATAGGTAACATGGATTGGAGAGGTCTGAATGGGGGATATTTCCGGATGGGGATTATGTTTTTCTTACCCTTGTCTTTCAATCTGATAAATCCAAAAAAAGATAGAAATACTTTGCCAATTCAAAGAAAAGCCGTACTTTTGCAAGCCGATTATTATCACAAAAGGATAAGAGATTAATTCATAGCAAGTTAATCTTCCTTTGTCCGGGGAAGATTAATAAGTGGTGAGCAAATTTTTAGTAGTAACATTTAAAAAACAAATTAAGAGTGGATACTTTAAGTTACAAGACCATTTCTGCAAACAAGGCAACTGTAACCAAAGAATGGGTTATTGTTGATGCTACAGACCAAACTTTAGGTCGTCTGGGCGCAAAAGTTGCGAAACTGTTGAGAGGAAAGTATAAACCAAACTTTACTCCTCATGTAGACTGCGGTGATAACGTTATTATCATTAATGCAGACAAAGTTAAATTAAGTGGTAACAAATGGAATGACAGAGTTTATTTGTCATATACTGGTTATCCTGGTGGTCAGAGAGAAATGACTCCTGCCCGTTTGATCGCTAAACCTAACGGCGAAGACAGATTACTGAGAAAGGTAGTAAAGGGTATGCTTCCTAAAAATAGACTGGGAGCTAAATTGCTGAGCAATATGTATGTATACGCTGGTAGCGAACACAAACACGATGCACAGAACCCGAAATCAATTGATATAAACTTACTTAAATAAGATATAATGGAAGTAGTAAATGCATTAGGCAGACGTAAACGTGCTATTGCACGCATATTCGTAAGCGAAGGTACAGGAAAGATTACTATTAACAAGAGAGACCTTGCAGAGTACTTTCCATCAACTATTCTTCAGTATGTAGTAAAACAACCGTTGAACAAGTTAGGTGTTGCTGAGAAGTATGACATCAAAGTAAACTTGTGTGGTGGTGGTTTCACTGGTCAGTCTCAGGCACTGCGTTTAGCTATTGCCCGTGCACTGGTTAAGATGAATGCTGAAGATAAAGCTGCTCTTCGTGCTGAAGGATTCATGACACGTGATCCCCGTTCTGTTGAACGTAAGAAACCGGGTCAGCCAAAAGCTCGTAGAAGATTCCAGTTCAGTAAGCGTTAATGTGCTGCCTGACGGAATATGTTTAGTATCTAAACTACCGGGACTCTTTTATCAGGCTACCCGGCGGTTGGTTTAGAAAAACAAAAAAGAAAGTAAACGATTTAAAGAAAAAACAAGATGTCAAGAACAAATTTTGATACATTACTGGAAGCCGGTTGCCACTTCGGACACCTTAAAAGAAAGTGGAACCCTGCAATGGCTCCTTATATTTTCATGGAACGCAATGGTATTCACATCATTGACCTCCACAAAACTGTTGCAAAAGTAGATGAAGCTGCTGAAGCTTTGAAACAAATTGCAAAATCAGGCAAGAAAGTCCTTTTTGTTGCTACTAAAAAACAAGCTAAACAAGTTGTAGCTGATAAAGCTGCATCTGTAAATATGCCTTATGTTATCGAACGTTGGCCGGGTGGTATGTTGACTAACTTCCCTACTATCCGTAAGGCTGTGAAAAAGATGGCTACTATCGATAAGTTGACTAACGATGGTACTTACTCTAATCTTTCTAAAAGAGAAATCCTTCAGATCTCTCGTCAGCGTGCTAAGCTGGACAAGACATTGGGTTCTATCGCTGACCTGACTCGTTTGCCGTCTGCTTTGTTCGTTATCGACGTAATGAAAGAAAACATCGCTGTTCGCGAAGCTAACCGTTTGGGAATTCCTGTATTTGGTATCGTTGATACTAATTCAGATCCTTCAAACGTAGATTTCGTAATTCCGGCAAATGATGACGCTACTAAATCAATCGAAGTAATTCTTGAAGCTTGCTGCGCTGCTATGCAGGAAGGTTTGGAAGAAAGAAAAGCTGAGAAGATTGATATGGAAGCAGCTGGTGAAGCTCCTGCTAATAAAGGTAAGAAAAAATCAACTAAGGCCAGACTCGATAAGTCCGACGAAGAAGCAATCAATGCAGCTAAAGCTGCTGCCTTCATTAAGGAAGACGAAGAGGCTTAATATATTGTAAGTAGTCAGTAGTAAGTAGTTAAGTAGTAAGTAGCAGTACTTCTACTTTATGTAGCCAACATTCTACTTGACTACTTAACTACTTAATACTTGACTACTTTTTTTATAAACGAACTTAAAATAGGAAAATATTATGGCTGTAACAATGGCTGATATAACCAAGCTGCGCAAAATGACCGGAGCTGGTATGATGGATTGCAAAAATGCGTTGACAGAAGCTAATGGTGACTTTGATGGCGCTATGAAAATTATCCGTGAAAAAGGACAGGCAGTTGCTGCAAAACGTTCTGACCGTGAAGCTTCAGAAGGTTGTGTACTCGTGAAAGTTGCTGATGGCTTTGGCGCTATCATTGCTTTGAAATGCGAAACTGACTTCGTTGCTAAAAATGAAGATTTCATCAAATTGACTCAGAATATTCTGGATGCTGCTGTAGCTAACAAGTGCAAGACTCTGGAAGAAGTACAGGCTTTGCCAATGGGTGACGTTACTATTGCTCAGGCTGTAACAGACAGAAGTGGTATCACCGGAGAAAAAATGGAACTGGATGGTTACATGACTTTGGAAGGTCCTGCTATTGCTACTTACAATCATCAGGGTAAGAACTTCCTTTGTACAATGGTTGCTTTGAGCAAAGAAGTAGATCCGAAAGTTGGCCATGAGGTTGCTATGCAGGTTGCTGCTATGAACCCGATTGCAGTAGACGAAGCTGGTGTACCTGCTGATGTATTGGAAAAAGAAAAAGAAATTGCAGCTGACAAAGCTCGTCAGGAAGGTAAACCTGAGAACATGATTGAAAAGATCGCTATGGGTCGTATCGGTAAGTTCTATAAAGAGGTTTGCTTGTTGAAGCAAGAATACATTCAGGATGGTAAAATGACTGTTGCTGAATATCTGAAGTCAGTAGATAAAGATCTGACTGTTACTGCATTCAAACGCTTTACTTTAAGAGCTGAATAATTCAGTAGTAAAAAATATAAAAACGGCCGCTCGGAAATAGTTCTATAGCGGCCGTTTTCTTTTTTTATAATATATTATTCATCGCCTGTCGCACCTCCCCGTGCGGGAAGCACCACTAACCTATGGGTTTGGTTCTTGTATAACCTTCTTTTTTTAGGAGTTCAAGTATTTTTTGTTTGAAATCGCCTTGTATCATGATTTCTCCATCTTTTGCTGCTCCTCCTACGCCGCATTTGGTTTTTAGTTGCTTTCCCAATTCTTTCAGATCATTGTCGGTACCGACAAAACCGGTGATGAGTGTTACTACCTTTCCGCCCCGGTTTTTACGATCCAGTTGTACACGTAAGTTTTGTTGGGCGGGGGCAAGTGTTACCTGTTCCTCATCGTCATCCATTTCATAATTGAAATCCGGGTTTGTGGAATAAACCACATTCAATCGTTCTTTCCAGTCATTATTCTTCATATCATTCATTCTTTTATATAGGTTCAAAGATAATGCAAACCGAGAGTAGAATAAAATGAACTCATTCATTTTTTATGTCGGTGTGCAGCTTATCTTCGCTTTTGGGCAAAAGTAATATTTTGTATTGACCCTTGCAATCTTTTGTGCTTTTTGTCGTCTAATACATATATTATGATAAATAGTAACTATGACAGCTTTTTATTGAAACGCAAATGATCGCAGATTAAATGGTTACGCTATACTTGAGCGATGATATTCTTTGCGTAAATCTGCGTTTCAATAATAGTATCATATAATTTAGAATGATTACTTAGAAAAAACTGGAATGAAAAGATATTTATGGTTTATAATATTCAGTTTCTTGACTTTATCTTCTATAGCACAAGTGTTTAAAGGGAAAATTGTAAATGAGAAAGGAGAACCGGTACCTTATGCATCCCTTTATTTGAAGGAATTGAGATGGGGATTTACTACTGATGATAATGGGTGCTTTCAAACAGAGCTTAAACCAGGACATTATACTTGTGAGATTTCTTCACTGGGATACACAGGACAGAGTCTTTCTATACAGATGCCTGCCGGAGGATTAGAAAAGAATGTTGTACTTGCTGAACGTATCTATTCTCTGAATGAAGTAAGTGTGGTAAAAGGAGCGGAAGACCCTGCGTATGCCGTTATGCGAAGAGCGATAGCCAATGCACCTTATTATCGGACTCAGGTAACTGGTTTTACTGCTGAAACCTATTTGAAGGGTACGGGGAAAGTGAAAAGTATTCCTGCAGTGTTAAAACTGTCCAAAGAGGTAAGAACGGAATCGAAAAAAATGTTAGGGAAACTGTTCTTGCTGGAAGAACAGCGGAAGGTTACATTCAAAGCTCCCAATATCTGGAAAGATACGGTAAAAGCTTACAGTAATACTTTTCCGGAAGAGATTCAGATAAACATGGGACTGGCAACTGTCAATCTCTATAATCCTACCATTTTTGATAAGATATCTCCATTGAGTAAAGGTGCTTTTTCTTATTATCGTTTTAAGATGGAAGGCTTCTATGCCGAAGGTGGGCATATGATAAATAAAATTAAGGTGATTCCTAAAAAAGATAATCCGCAATTGGTGGCGGGTGATCTGTATATTGTTGAAGATCTTTGGTGCGTTTCTGCAGCCAGTCTTTCGGTTCGTATGGGCGGATTAAAAGCCATGGTAAAAGTGACTTGCAAAGAAGTGCAGCCCTCGGCTTTTTTGGCTACTTCTACCAGTATGGAATGCATTATCGATATGATGGGGTTCAAAGCGGAGGCATCTTATTTAGCTTCGGTACATTATGAATGCGTAGAAACGGTTGGTGGATTTAGGATGCAGGAACAAAAGGCATCTAAGGCTACGGTAATTCATGCAAAAATCACGAAGAAACAGGAAAAGGTACAGAAGCAGATAAAAGAACTCTCTGCAAAAGAAGATTTGACAATGAATGAGGCTTATAAGTTATCCAAGCTGATGGAGAAATCAATAACAGCGTCCGATACGCTAAAATCTGAGCATAAGTATGAGCGGAGATCACTTGCCGAACGTTGGAATGTAGCAACTGACTCATTGGCAGATAAAAAAGATTCTCTCTACTGGGCAGCAATTCGTAGTGTCCCTTTAAAGCCGGAAGAGGTACAGAGCTATATTAATAAAGAGAAATTAATGGCTCCGAAAGATTCACTTCGGAAAGACAGTATAAAAAGACATCCTGTCGCAAGAAAGGTCTTGCAGGCTTTCTTTGTAGGGGATACATACCGGACTAAGAACAAGAAGGCCTGGATAAGTTTGTACGGACTACCTTCATATATTCCTGAATATAATTTTGTGGATGGATTCTGGTTAGGAGTACGTTTGGAAGGGGGAATTAAATTATCGGAGACTACAACTCTTCGGCTATCTCCATCCATCTATTATACTACTGCCCGTAAATCGCTGGTAGGAGAAGGGAAAATAACATTGAATTATGCTCCGCGGCGTAATGGACAACTTTTGTTGTCGGGTGGTGTGCTTTCTGCCGATTATAATGGAGAAAACGGAGAATCCAGATTTATAAATTCTATTGCTTCCTCTTTCTTTGGGCGTAATGATGTGAAGTTGTATGATAAACGTTTCTTGCTTATTGGGCATGAGATAGAGTTGACCAATGGATTGCTTTTTTCTGCCTCACTTACCTGGCAGCAGCGTAAAATGCTGGAGAATCATATATCGAGGAGTTGGTTTAAACGAAAAGCAGAACCTAACATTCCCGCCAACAGTTCTTTTGTACTGATGCCAGAGAATGAATTATTGAAAGCTTCGTTTGCGTTGGAATATACACCGGCGTATTATTACCGAATGATACGTGGGAGAAAGGTTTATGAAGAATCACTCTTTCCCACCTTTACACTCCGTTATGATCGTGCATTTCCTTTGGATGGAGCGAAGCTATCCCCTTCTTATCATCTGACTGAGTTTTCAGCTCGGCAAAAGGTTGGATTCGGCATGTTTAATCGTTTTAATTGGTATGTGAATGTAGGTGCCTTTTGGGATGTTGACAAGATGCAATTTCCCGATTTTAAACATTTTGCAACAACAAGTCTGCCGTTTACGGAACGAACGTTTGATACGGGTTTCGCTTTGCTTGATAATTATGCTTATTCCAATAACACCCGTTGGGCACAAGCCAATCTTTCCTGGTATACTCCTTATCTGTTATTGAAACAACTTCCTTTTCTGAGAAAAAAGAGGTTTGATGAAGCGTTACATCTCCGCTCGGTAGTTGTATATGACCGGAAACCTTATACGGAAATAGGCTATTCTGTGGGAGTTTCTGAAATACTACGGGCGGGAGTTTTTGTAGGTTTTGATTGCCTGAAATTTCATTCGGTTGGAGTATCTGTAAGTATTCCTTTGTCAATGTTCAGGGAGTATTAAGTTGCTATGTAGAAATAATGTTAAGCTTCTGTGACATCTCTGTTGTATTTCAGAAAAAATAATGTAAATTTGCCAATCTCTAATCTTAAAGCATGAAAGAAGTGACAATGGATCGTCAGATACAGCATAAAGATAATATGAGGGTACCGGAACCTACTTTGCGCAGACTACCGTGGTACTTGTCTAATGTTAAATTGCTGAAGCAAAGAGGGGAGCGCTACGTCTCTTCTACACAGATATCCAAGGAAATCAATGTAGATGCTTCACAGATCGCGAAAGACTTGTCTTACGTTAATATTTCCGGGCGTACGCGTGTGGGCTATGAAGTAGATACCTTAATTGCTGTTCTGGAACACTTTCTTGGCTTTACAGATATTCATAAAGCTTTTCTTTTTGGTGTTGGTAGTTTGGGTGGAGCATTGTTGCAGGACTCAGGTTTGAAACACTTTGGTCTGGAAATAGTGGCTGCTTTCGATGTGAATCCTGCTTTGGTAGGTACCAGTCTGAATGGTATTCCTATTTTTCATTCGGATGAATTTGTAAAGAAAATGCAGGAATATGACGTACATATTGGTGTGCTTACTGTTCCTATTGAGATAGCGCAATGTATTACTGATGTAATGGTGGCGGGAGGCATTAAAGCTGTTTGGAACTTTACACCGTTCCGTATCCGTGTTCCTGAAAATATCGTAGTACAGAATACTTCCCTTTATGCTCATTTGGCTGTTATGTTTAACCGATTGAATTTTAACGAAATCAAATAATGAAGATTATCGCTGTAGGAATGAACTATACTCAGCACAATAAAGAGCTGGGACATACGTTAATAAATCAAGAGCCGGTTATCTTCATGAAGCCCGATTCGGCGATACTGAAAGACGGTAAGCCATTCTTTATCCCCGACTTTTCGGACGAGGTGCATTATGAAACAGAATTGGTAGTACGCATTAACCGCTTAGGTAAGAATATCGCCCCACGTTTTGCGCATCGTTACTATGATGCAGTGACCGTTGGAATAGATTTTACTGCTCGTGATCTGCAACGCCGTTTTCGTGAATTCGGCGGACCTTGGGAACTCTGTAAGGGATTCGATAGCTCGGCAGCTATTGGTACATTTGTCCCGGTTGAACGCTTTGCTGATATTCAGCAGTTACATTTTAACCTGACAATTGACGGACAAGAGGTTCAGAGCGGATGTACGGCAGACATGTTGTTTCATGTGGATGATATTATTGCGTATGTGAGCCGTTTTGTGACATTGAAAATTGGCGACCTGTTGTTTACGGGTACTCCCGCAGGAGTAGGGCCCGTTAGTGTAGGTCAGCACCTGCAAGGATACCTTGAAGGAGATAAGCTACTCGATTTTTATATAAGGTAATATGCCTGTTTGCCAATAGAATGTTGGCTGCGTGATAACATTTGCATGGTAACCGGCACATTAGCAAATTAATCTATGCTTATTATGTACAGGGTACTTTACATTCTCATATTGTTTATCGTATTTCCGGTTTCAGCTCAGGATCGTTTTATTACGCTGGATTGGCAGAAGTTACCTGCTGTCCAAACTCTTCCGGAAATTTCTGAAAGCATTCCTTTGTCTGACGATTTCTATTTAAATAACTATGATGTAAAGATTGAGTTTCCGGAGTTTGTAGATCTGACTCCCGAAACTGTCGTTGAACTAATAGCGAAAGGGGTAACTTTACCCGATTATCCTCAGGCTGAGGTTTCTGTTGCCACATCTGCTGATAAGGCTTCTTTAAACGTACGGTTCGTTCCGGTAGTTTACCGGAAAGGAATTTATCAACGCATTAATTCTTTTAAGCTTTCTGCTATTAGTACACCGATTTCTGCCACCACCCTTGCAGCAACAAGAGCAGCCACATTAGCAACTACTGAAAATTCTGTTCTTTCTTCCGGACGATTTGTGAAAATACGTGTCTCAGATACCGGAGTTTATCGTATTACGCAGGCTGAATTAAGGAAAATGGGATTCTCTAATCCGGATAAGGTGCGGATCTATGGTTATGGGGGGTATCTGCTTTCGGAGAAGTTCTCAGAACACCCCGCTGATGATCTTCCCGAGGTGCCTTTATATCGTGGAGGCGATGGAGTCTTGTTTTATGCCCGTGGTACCCTTCATTGGAAGAAAACCGGTGATACTTTTGTCCGTATAAAGAATTTCTATTCGGATGATGCTTATTACTTCCTAACAGAGAGTGATGAAAAACCGGCCGAGTTTCCTGTGGAAGATGGTACTGGTAGTAGTTCCAATATTATTGAGACTTTCAATGCATATGCTTTGCATGAGACAGATGCCTATTCATGGGCGGCTTCGGGGCGGGAGTTATATGATTCTTATGACTATGTGGTAGGTAATTCACAAAGTTATTCTTTTACTCTTCCCAATATCACCGATGAAAGTGGCCGTATCCGGGTTGTTTTTACGGCAAGGTCTTTGGGGGCAGGCTCTTCCGGTAACACTACAATGACAGTTGCTATTGATGGACAAAATATTGGTACACAAGTTATTCCTGGAATTAATTCGAATAGCGTTAATGCTCATTATATAAAGGCGGGTGAAGGTACATTAGATCAACTCTGGACAGGTGATAAGTCGGAATCTGTTACTGTAAAGCTTACTCATAATCGTGCTTCCGGTATTTCAGGACGATTGAATTATATTATCTTGAATTATAAACAACGGCTACAGATGAATGGAGGGGCTCTTGCGTTTCGTGCTTTACAATCTCAGGGACAAGCAAGTACATTTGTTATTTCCGGTGCAAATTCTTCTACTGTTGTATGGGATGTTACTTCGCCTTCAGAATATAAACAGATCAAAGGAACTTTGAGTGGAGACACTTATACCTTTACTATTCCAGCTAGTAATATCCTGCGTGAATTTGTGGCAGTTAATACTTCGGCTTCTTTTGGTGGAGTAGAGAGTATGGGAGATGTTTCTAATCAGAACCTTCATGCATTGAAGGGTATTGACATGGTGATTATTGTGCCGGACAGAACTGCTTTTGTTCAGCAAGCCGAACGTTTGGCAGAGGCACACCGTGACAAGGATGGGCTTACTGTAGAGGTAGTGAAAGCTTCACAAGTATACAATGAATTTTCATCCGGAACTCCGGATGCTACGGCTTATCGTCGTTTTATGAAGATGCTGTATGATAAAGCGACTTCTGCCGAAGATCGAATTAAGTATCTATTACTTTTTGGAGATTGTAGTTATGATAATCGCATGATTACAGCAAGTTGGAGGAATTATAAACCTTCTGATTTTCTGCTTTCTTTCCAGTTTCCAAACTCGGTGGATGAGACACAGTCTTATATGACTGACGATTATTTTGGTTTTGTAAAAGGTGAAGTGAGTTCGCTGACCAGTGGCATTCCTGATATTGGTGTAGGTCGTTTTCCTGTTCGTGTGGTTGATGAAGCCAAAGCTGTGGTTGATAAGACAATTGATTATATATATAATAAGAATGCAGGTCCTTGGAAGCGGATGACTTGCTTTGTTGGAGATGATGCGGCAGGGAATGATGATGATATAGGCTTTATGGAACAGGCCAGTGATCTTGCCGATAGAGTAAATAATACCCTTTCTGGTATGCGCGGAGAACGTATCCTTGCAGATGCTTATAAGAGAGAATCTTCGGCTACAGGTTATAGTTATCCTCAGGCAAATAAACGATTATTGCAATTATTAGATCAGGGTTTGATGCTCGTTAATTATACAGGGCATAGTGGTACAACTTCCTGGTCATCAGAAAATTTATTGACTTCTGCTGATGTTGTAAATCTGTCATCTCCTCGTTTATCTATATGGTTTACCGCATCATGTGAGTTTTCTCGTTTTGATGCAGAGGCTACTTCGGCTGGTGAGTTAGCATTGCTGAATGCAAAGGGGGGGGCTATTGCGATGGTTGCAGCCGCACGGGTGGTATATGATGGTCCAAACAAGACTTTGAATAATAACTTTGTGGATAAGTTATTTAATTTGCAGGATGGCAAACGGTTACGGTTGGGAGATGTGCTTCGATTAGCTAAATTGACAGTTAGTGGTGATGGAGGAAATAGATTGAATTTTAATTTGATGGGGGATCCTGCCATAATGCCTACTTATCCTGATTATAAAGTGGTAGTGGATGAGTTCGATGGTCCTCCGTCTGATGAATTGCCTTTTATGAGAGCTGGTGCTAAAGTGACGGTAAAAGGGCATATTCTTACTCCCGATGGTAAGCCTGCTGATGATTTTACAGGAACGGTTCATCCCTTGGTTTATGATAGCAAGGAGACTATTAGTACCCTTAATACGTTAGACAAGGGAGCTGTGACTTATACTGATCATAACAAGATTCTTTTTTCCGGAATGGATTCTGTACGTAATGGCCGCTTTGAACTGACTTTCCCTGTGCCGTTAGATATTAATTATTCTAATGAGCAGGGGTTGTTGAATCTCTATGCTTGTGATGCCGATAAGCGAGAGGCCGGTGGTGTTTTTGATCGTTTTCTCGTAGGAGGAACAGCCGATGATATTCCTACCTCCGGTGAAGGGCCTGATATAATGGTATATCTGAATACTCCTGATTTTCCATGGGGAGGCTTGGTGAATGAAACACCTTATTTTGTAGCGGAATTGGAGGATGAAGATGGAATCAATACTGTAGGAAACGGTATTGGACATGATCTTTCTCTTTGTATTGATGGTAAACTTACTTATTCTTTGAATGATTATTATACTCCGGTTGCAGGTAGTTATACCAAGGGTACAGTTGCATTTTCAATTCCGGCCCTTTCAGAGGGTAAGCATACTCTTACTTTCCGTGCCTGGGATATTATGAATAATTCTTCTGTGAAATCTTTGGAATTTGAAGTTGCGAAAGGATTGCGTCCCGGATTGTTCTCTATAACTTGCAGCAAGAGTCCGGCTCGTGAAAGTACTACATTTATTCTTTCGCATGACCGCCCTGGTTCAGAGCTGAATGTACGTATAGCTGTATGTGACTTTGCAGGTCGGGAGTTATGGGTACACAATGAACAGGGAATATCTTCTGGTGGTTATTATTATGTAGACTGGGATCTATGTAGTAACGCCGGTCAGCGTCTGTCACCGGGTATTTATCTTTACCGTGCTTCTATTACTTCCGGTGATAGCAAGGAGAGTACGAAAACCGAGAAAATAGTCATTCTGGCACAATAAATCAGTGAAAATCCGGTTTATATGTACACATCCATAAGATTGGTTATGAAGAAAATATTTATATCATTTCTATTGTTTTTTGCTTTCTCTGTCAGCTCATGGGCACAGAAAGATCTGTTCAATCCTATCAATACAGGTGTCAATTCACTTAACATTGCTCCCGACTCACGTGGTGGTGGTATGGGAGATGTAGGTGCTGCTACCGACCCGGATAACAACTCACAATACTGGAATCCGGCGAAGTATCCGTTTACGATTGGACGCGCAGGTGTATCTATCTCCTATACTCCCTGGTTGCGTAAACTGGTTAATGATATTGACTTGGCTTATCTGGCCGGATATTATCGTATCGGTGATTACCAGGCTATCAGTGGTTCGTTACGCTATTTCTCTTTGGGTGAAGTGCCTATGGGAGGAGATGCTACAACAGGTCCTACCTATAATATCAGTCCTTATGAAATGGCAGTAGATGTGGCTTATTCGCGTATGCTATCCGAGCGTTTTTCTGCTGCTGTTGCTTTGCGTTACATCTACTCTGATTTGGCTTATAAACAGGATGAAGAGGTTTCTCCCGGTTCTGCATTTGCAGCTGATATTGCTTTCTATTATACAAATTATATCATGCTTGCACAGCGTGAGTGTATGTTGTCTTTCGGGTTAAACCTTTCTAATATTGGTACGAAAATCTCTTATGATGGAGGAAATTCCAGCCAATTCCTGCCTACTAATTTTCGTTTAGGTGGTTCGTTGTTGGCTCCGATAGACGATTTTAATACAATAGCTTTCAGTCTTGATATAAACAAGCTGATGGTTCCTACGCGTCCTACAGAAGAACAATATCGGGCGGCAACCGGTGCTGAAGAAGGGGACACGGATGGATATAGAAACTGGTTGGATTCGGAGGGTTATAATGATATCTCTCCAATCAAAGGTATTTTTAAATCCTTCAGTGATGCTCCCGGTGGTTTCAAGGAAGAGCTGCAAGAGATTCAATGGTCTTTAGGAGTAGAATATACTTATCATAATCAATTCTCCGTTCGTGGTGGTTATCACTATGAACATGAGAACAAGGGTAATCGTAAGTACTTCTCTTTTGGTGCCGGATTTAAGATGAGTGTATTCTCTCTTGATGCTGCTTACCTGGTGTCTACTGCGCAAAGCAATCCGCTTGACCAGACACTGCGTTTCACATTAGGTTTTGATCTTGACGGTATCAGAGATTTATTTGGTCGTCGGAGATAACTTCGGAATAATACAAATAGAACAAGAGGATGTGTCAAAGATTTTACTGACACGTCCTCTTCTTTTTTAGTAGCTTTTCTTACTTCTGCTACGTGAATAATCCTAAAAAAGCCATCCAACTTAGATGTAATCCGGAGAAAAATGGATAGCTTCGGGCTGAAATTAATTTTTTACTGATTTTAAAGAAAAAGATATAAAGATGAAGATACGTGTAGGCTTTGGGTTTGACGTTCATCAGTTGGTAGAAGGACGTGAATTATGGTTAGGAGGTATTCTCCTGGAACATGAAAAAGGATTATTAGGGCACTCTGATGCAGACGTTCTGATACATGCAATTTGTGACGCTTTACTGGGAGCTGCCAATATGCGTGATATTGGTTATCACTTTCCCGATACAGCCGGAGAGTTTAAGAATGTTGACAGTAAGATATTATTAAAGAGAACTGTTGAATTGATTGCAACCAAGGGGTATAGAGTAGGAAATATCGATGCTACTATCTGTGCAGAACGTCCGAAACTGAAAGCACATATTCCTGTTATGCAGACGAAACTCGCAGAAGTGATGGATATAGATGTGGATGACGTTTCTATTAAAGCTACAACAACAGAGAAGTTGGGCTTTACAGGTCGCGAAGAAGGTATATCGGCCTATGCCACTGTATTGATTGAAAAAACGGATTGTAAATAAACTACCCAAACACATATTCTAACCTTTAAATTATTAGTATCATGATTAAATTAAAAGTACTGTTTGTGTTGCTTTTCTCCCTTTGGGGTGCTACATCTGGCTTTGCCCAAAACACAAAACTTAAGTTTAATAAGGATGGTAAGTTTAAGATCGTACAATTTACCGATGTACACTTTAAATATGGTAATCCGGCTTCAGATGTTGCTCTCGAACGCATCAATGAAGTGTTGGATACCGAGCATCCCGATCTGGTTGTATTTACCGGCGATGTTATTTATGCTGCTCCTGCAGACAGTGGCATGCATAAGGTATTAGAACAGGTTTCCAACCGTAAGATTCCTTTTGTGGTGACTTTTGGTAACCACGATGATGAGCAAAAGATGACCCGTGATCAACTTTATGATTTAATTCGTGAGGTTCCCTACAATCTTCTTCCCGACCGTGGTAATGTTTCATCACCGGATTATGTGTTGGCTGTAAAGTCATCTTCTGATGCAAAGGAAGCTGCTTTGCTTTATTGCATGGATTCTCATTCTTATTCTCCAATGAAGGATGTTGATGGTTACAATTGGTTTACGTTTGATCAGATAGCCTGGTACCGCAATCAGAGTGCCGCCTATACAGCGGCTAATAATGGTCAACCGTTGCCTGCCGTTGCTTTCTTTCACATCCCCCTGCCCGAATACAACGAAGCTGCCGAGGATGAAAATGCGATATTGCGTGGTACACGTATGGAAAGGGCCTGCGCACCGAAAATAAATTCGGGTATGTTTACTGCGATGAAAGAATCGGGTGATATTATGGCTACTTTCGTTGGACACGATCATGACAATGATTATGCGGTAATGTGGAAAGGCATCCTTTTGGCCTACGGGCGTTATACCGGAGGAAACACCGTATACAATCACTTACCTAACGGAGCGCGGGTGATCGAACTGAATGAAGGTACCCGTACTTTCACCTCCTGGATTCGTTTGAAAGGAGAGGTTATAGATAAAGTATCCTATCCGGCCAGCTTTGTTAAAGACGACTGGCGTAAGCGCTAACTTCCTGTAATTTTACGTGGCTCAGGCGGGTATACTTCGAGCCACGTATTTTGTAGATACGTGCCACGCGCGCTGAACTTATGTGTATTATTTCATCTGTTTGATATGCATGTTCCGTGGCGGGTATCCGGCAGGATTCTCCACTTGGGCTTTTAGCCGTGAACCGGATAACTACTAGATTTCCGGAAGTATCGGTTAGTGTTACAATCTGCCGTATATAAAACTGTACGGTTGTACCGTTTATCCGGGTTTTATATGGGTCATCCTCTACTTTTACCTTTATGACTTTTAAGGTCAGATCTGCTACTTTATCACCTATGTTACCCAGAAAACGTCCTGTTTCCTGATTTTGTTTTGCTTTCCGTAGCATGAGGTCCAGGTGTATGGAGTGGTACACTTTGGCAATTTCCACAAAGCGTTCTTGTTTAGGGATTCTTGGGGTATATTTATAAGCTATCCAGCTCATATATACGGGATCTATTTTAAGTATTTCGTGTAAATAGTGCCCACGGTATTTTCCGAAAGAGACAATATCATCTCCATTACTCAACATTCTTTTCTTATTATATTCCACAATGAGCAGGCAGCGTCTTGAGAAGTAAAATATAGTACTGGCAATTCGTAATGCTTCATAGATATCTGTCGAAAGATCGTGTATGAATAAGATGGATTGTTTTTGGGGTTCCGGCGAGTAAATCCACAGCGAATAACTATTATATCCCGGATGTGGTAGCACTATGAGATAAGCACCTGCTTCTTTGAAAGATGTTCTTCCCCGATTGTACTCATTTAGTTTGGCGTACAAGAGGATTTCTTCAGTTTCGGGTATTCCCGGCAGTCTTGGATTAGCCATATTTATGAGATTTCTTATTTTCAAATATAGTGTTTTTTCCCGAATAATCAAATTATGCCAGGATTATTTTGTAATACTTCAGAGAAATGGATAGATTTGTAGTCAAAATATAGAATACAAAATAACGATGCAGGACAGACATACCAATCGCAAACGCTACTTTGATGAACTGGCTGTTAGTAGCCGAAAGTATTTTCTTCCCTACCTGGAAGAGTTTTTTCCTATCACTTCATCTACCCGTATTCTTGAGATAGGTTGTGGCGACGGGGGGAATCTTTTGCCCTTTGCCGAGCGACAGTGTTCTGTAACAGGCATTGACCTGGCTGAAACACGTATTCTGCAAGCCCGTGAGTTTTTTGCTGAATCGGGTTGTGCAGCACAGTTCAAGGCTGTGAATGTTTTTGATATGACTCCTGAAAAAGAGAAGTATGACGTTATCCTGATTCATGATGTAATTGAGCATATTGGTGATAAAAAATCAATGTTGCAGCATATCCGGCAGTTTCTGGCTCCCAGCGGAGTTGTATTTATTGGTTTTCCTGCCTGGCAAATGCCCTTCGGAGGGCATCAACAGATCTGCCATAGTAAAGTAGCTTCTCACTGGCCATTTCTGCATTTATTACCGCGTCCTCTTTATCGCAGTGTGTTGAAAATCTGTGGGGAGAGTGAAGTCTGCATTGCTGAGTTGCTTGACATTAAATCCTGTCGTACCACCATTGAAATGTTCGAGCGTCTGGCTCGTAAAACAGGGTATTCCATTCGCCAACGTAAGTTCTGGTTTATTAATCCACATTATGAAGTGAAATTTCGGTTACGCCCTTGTGTGCTTTCTCCTTTTATTGCAAACATACCCTATGTAAGGAACTATTTTACAACATCCTGCTTTTATATACTTGATGCCTCTGCGTGATATTCACCGGATATCTGGTTTATATGGCAGTTGTTTCACTTTTTTTCTGCTCCGTATGGCTATCTGAGCGGAATACTGTACATTTGCATGCATACAATAATCAGACTTTGCATGAAAGAACCAAATAAGCGGGTATTAGTAGGCATGAGTGGCGGTATAGATAGCACAGCCACCTGCCTGATGCTACAAGAACAAGGATACGAAATAGTAGGTGTAACCATGCGTGTGTGGGGAGATGAACCGCAGGATGCCAGAGAACTGGCTGCGCGAATGGGCATTGAACACTATGTAGCCGACGAACGGATACCTTTCAAAGATACAATCGTAAAGAATTTCATTGATGAATATCGTCAGGGGCGAACCCCAAATCCCTGCGTGATGTGCAATCCGTTGTTTAAGTTTCGTGTATTGACGGAGTGGGCGGATCGCCTGAATTGTAATTGGATTGCTACCGGACATTACTCCCGGTTGGAAGAACGTAATGGGAATATATACATCGTAGCGGGAGATGATGATAAAAAAGACCAGTCCTATTTCCTTTGGCGTCTGGGTCAGGAGGTATTGAGGCGGTGCATTTTCCCTTTGGGAAACTATACCAAGCTGAAAGTACGGGATTATCTGCGTGAAAAAGGGTATGAAGCCAAATCAAAAGAAGGCGAAAGCATGGAAGTCTGTTTTATCAGAGGAGATTATCGTGATTTCCTGCGCGAGCAGTATCCCGAACTGGATACGGAGATTGGTCCGGGATGGTTTGTCAATTCGGAAGGAGTGAAGTTGGGACAGCATAAAGGGTTTCCTTATTATACAATCGGGCAGCGGAAAGGACTTGAGATTGCTTTGGGTAAACCCGCATACGTGCTGAAAATCAATCCACAGAAGAACACTGTAATGCTGGGGGATGTTGAACAGTTACATGTCGGATATATGCTCGCCGATCAGGATCACCTGATTGATGAGCAGGAAGTATTATCATGCCAGAATCTGGCGGTACGTATTCGTTATCGCAGCCGCCCGATACCCTGCCGGGTGAAGCGATTGGAAGATGGACGGCTGTTCGTGAAGTTCCTTGCAGAGGCCTCGGCTATTACTCCCGGGCAGTCGGCAGTGTTTTATGATGGCCGTCGGGTGATAGGTGGTGCATTTATAGCTTCACAGCGGGGGATTGGCCTTGTGATTGAAGAAAACAAAGATTTTTAATAGAAACCGAATATAAAGTATGAGAAAATTAATTTTGGGCGCTCTGCTTCTTGCTACTACCGGAGTATCGGCGCAACAGGACACATTGAAGTATCGCATCAGTCTCAGAGATAAGGCTGTCACCACTTATTCATTAGATCGTCCGGAAGAGTTTCTTTCAAAGAAAGCTATTGAACGCCGTCAGAAACAGCGGTTGGCAATAGACTCTACCGACTTACCGGTGTGCCGTAAGTATGTGGATGCTATTCGTAAGAAAGGTGTGAATATTGTCACTATGGGAAAATGGGACAACTTTGTTACTGTGTCCTGCAACGATACGACATTGATAGATAAGATAGCCAAACTTCCTTTTGTCCGTGCTACCGAAAAGGTATGGATTGCGCCCGATCCAAAGAATCCTACGATGGCTACCGAACGCGATTCATTGGTAAATACCCCTTTGTGGATAAAAGAAGCCTATGGACCGGCACTCCGCCAGATCCGGATAAGCAATGGCGACAAGCTGCATAAAGCAGGATTTAAAGGACAAGGGATGACGATTGCTGTGATTGATGCAGGTTTTCATAATGCTGACAGTATAGATGCGATGAAGAATATCAACATTCTGGGTACAAAAGATTTTGTAAATCCCCAAGCTGACATTTATGCCGAGAGCAGTCATGGCATGTGTGTACTTTCATGCATTGGTATGAATCAGCCTCATGTGATGATTGGTACGGCTCCTGAGGCTTCTTTCTGGCTCTTACGTAGCGAGGATGAATATTCCGAACATTTAGTGGAACAGGATTACTGGGCGGCTGCCATTGAATTTGCCGATAGTGTGGGAGTAGATGTGGTAAATACTTCATTGGGATATTATGCTTTTGATGATAAATCAAAAGATTATCGTTATCGTGATCTGGACGGCCACTTCGCTTTGATGTCTCGCCAGGCTGCAAAGGCAGCAGATAAGGGTATGATTGTAGTGTGCAGTGCCGGGAATGCCGGTTCGGGACCTTGGAAAAAAACGACTCCTCCGGGAGATGCAGACAATGTACTTACGGTAGGTGCTATTAGTAAAAAAGGTGAACTGGCTCCCTTCTCTTCTATCGGAAATACAGCCGATGGCCGTGTAAAACCTGATGTAATGGCAGTAGGTTTAGGTTCGGACGTAATGGGGACGGATGGTGTATTGAGAAGAGCCAACGGTACTTCGTTCTCTTCACCTATCATGTGTGGTATGGTGACTTGCTTGTGGCAGGCACTTCCCAATCTGACGGCAAAGGAGATCATTGAACTGGTTCGCCGTTCGGGAGATCGTGCCAAATATCCCGACAATATTTATGGATACGGGATTCCTGATATGTGGAAAGCTTATCAGTCTGCAAAATGAAACAGGAAGCGCTGACTCTCTTTGATCTCAATGCGTTGGTGCGACGGAGCCTGGAACAATGCTTGCCCGATGAATACTGGATACAGGCGGAGCTGAGTGATGTGCGGTCCAACAGTACGGGACATTGTTATCTGGAGTTTATACAGAAAGATCCTCGTAGCAATAATCTTATTGCCAAAGCGCGGGGGATGATCTGGAGCAATATATTTCGGTTGCTGAAACCTTATTTTGAAGAAGCAACCGGACAGATGTTCGGTTCCGGTATCAAAGTATTGGTGAAGGTGACTGTTCAGTTTCATGAGCTATATGGCTATAGCCTGACTGTGCTGGATATTGACCCAACTTACACGCTGGGCGATATGGCACGCCGCCGTCGCGAGATATTGCAGCAGCTGGAAGAAGAGGGAGTACTGACCTTAAATAAAGAACTTGAAATGCCTCTGTTGCCGCAGCGTATAGCTGTTATCTCTTCGGCTACTGCTGCCGGTTACGGAGATTTTTGCCATCAGTTGCAGCACAATTCCCGTGGCTTTTTCTTTTATACGGAATTGTTTCCAGCTATGATGCAGGGTAATCAGGTAGAAGAATCCGTTCTGTCTGCACTCGACCGTGTGAATGCCCGGCTAGGCGACTTTGATGTTGTTGTTATCATTCGTGGCGGAGGAGCGACGTCCGATTTATCCGGTTTTGATACTTATCTGCTGGCAGCTGCCTGTGCACAATTTCCATTACCCATAATTACCGGTATTGGGCACGAACGTGATGACACGGTGCTTGATTCTGTGGCGCATACCCGGGTGAAGACACCGACTGCCGCTGCCGAATTACTAATAAACCGTATGGATGAAGCTACGGACCAACTGGAATATCTGTCTACCCGTCTTCGCGAAGGTGCTTCTGCTTTTCTTGAACGTGAATCCGGAAGACTCTTGTCTTGCCAGGCGCGTATTCCCGCATTAGTGGTTCATCGGTTGTCAGATGCACGTTTTCGCCTGTTGACAGCAAGCAAAGATTTAATGCAAGTCTCTGCTGCTTTACTGGCTCGTCAGCGCCATCGCCTGGAACTGTTTCAGCAGCGTATCACTGATGCCTCTCCCGATAAACTCCTTGCCCGTGGCTATAGTATCACTCTGAAAGAAGGTAAACCCGTCACCGATGCTTCCCAGGTATCTCTCGGTGACGAAATCATCACTCGCTTGCATCACGGAGAACTAACTTCAATCGTAAATTCAGAGTTACTTCAATCATCTAATTGTAAATCGTCTAATCGTAAATAAAATTATGTCTGTAAAAAAAGAAACCTATTCTCAGGCTATGGAGCGCCTGGAAAAGATTGTTCGTCAGATTGACAATAATGAACTTGAAATAGATGTGTTGGCAGAAAAAATAAAGGAGGCCAATGAAATAATTGCATTTTGTACGGAGAAACTGACAAAAGCTGATCGGGAAGTCGAAAAATTGTTGCATGAAAAGCTACAATCTAAAGAATAAAAGTTATTTTTGTTGTCTGATAGCAGAATTTAACTAATATACATACTAATATGAAAGAAATAGATTGGTCTAATCTGTCATTCGGCTATATGAAGACAGATTACAACGTGAGAATTAATTATCGCGATGGTGCATGGGGCGAATTGGAAATAAGCAGTAGCGAAATCCTTAACCTGCACATGGCTGCCACTTGTCTGCACTATGGTCAGGAGGCATTTGAGGGCTTGAAAGCTTTCCGTGGTAAAGATGGTAAAGTTCGTATTTTCCGTCTTGAAGAGAACGCGGCACGTTTACAATCTACTTGTAGAGGAATCCTTATGCCGGAACTTCCGACCGACCGTTTCAAAGAGGCTGTTCTGAAAGCTGTAAAACTGAACGAACGTTTCATTCCGCCTTATGAAACAGGAGCTTCTCTTTATATCCGCCCGCTACTCATTGGTACCGGTGCGCAGGTAGGTGTACGTCCTGCTAACGAATATCTCTTTGTAATCTTCGTAACGCCGGTAGGTCCTTACTTCAAGGGTGGGTTTGCAACTACTCCTTACGTAATCACACGCAAATATGATCGTGCAGCTCCGCTGGGAACAGGTACTTATAAAGTAGGTGGTAATTATGCTGCCAGTCTGCGTGCAAGTATGGAAGCTCACGAAGCTGGATATTCGGCTGAGTTCTATCTCGATGCAAAAGAGAAGAAGTATATGGACGAGTGTGGTGCAGCCAATTTCTTTGGTATTAAAAATAATACTTATATTACCCCATTATCAACATCTATTCTTCCTTCCATCACCAACAAGAGTCTTATGCAGCTGGCAGAAGACATGGGATTGAAAGTAGAGCGCCGTCCGGTGCCCGAAGAAGAACTGGCAACTCTTGAAGAGGCCGGTGCTTGTGGTACTGCTGCCGTGATCAGCCCGATACAGCGTATTGATGATCCGGAAAATGATCATTCATATATTATCTCTAAGGATGGTAAACCAGGCCCGATCTGTACAAAATTGTACCATAAACTACGTGCTATCCAATATGGCGACGAACCGGATACACACGGATGGGTAACTATTGTAGAATGACATTTATTTAATTAAATCTTATATATTATGTTGAAACAAAATTCAGAATTGCGTGCAGAAGCACGTGTTGCTCTTACTGACAAATGGGTGATGGGAGCAGTAACTACTCTCGTATTTGGTGCTGTATCGGGTGCTGCTTCTTACATTCCGGTTGTTGGAACTATATTGGTTGCATTGCCTATGATGTATGGATACTCTATTGTGATGCTGAGCGTAATGAGAGGTGGTGAAATGAACATCGGAGGTCTGTTTGATGGATTCAATGATTTCGGCCGTATTGTTGGTACTAAATTGCTTCAGGCTATTTATACATTTTTATGGACGCTGTTGCTCGTCATTCCTGGTATTATTAAGAACTATTCGTATGCAATGACGGACTTTATTCTGAAAGATCAACCGGAGTTGGCTAATAATGCTGCTATCGAAAAAAGTATGGCTATGATGGATGGTAACAAGATGAAATTGTTCTTGCTTGATCTTAGCTTTATCGGTTGGGCTATTTTGTGTCTTTTTACTTTTGGTATCGGATTCCTTTTCCTACAACCTTATGTACAATCTGCTCATGCTGCTTTCTATGAAGATTTGAAAGCGCAGACAGTTGTAGAAGAAGAGGTTATTATTGAAGCTTAAGATAAAACTCTTATATAATATGGATAAATGGAGTGCGGAGAAATCTGTACTCCATTTATTTTTGCGATAATCTGCGTTTTTTTATGCCTCTCTTCATAGATTCATTAAAAATAGTATGATAGTCATTCTGTTTCATAATATCAGAATAAGATATCAGATTATTTTCCAAACCAGTTTGCTGGATTTTTCTATTGTTGGTACATCCTGTACAAATCAATATAATTAAAATTAGCCATATTACTTTCATACTTATCTATCTTTTAGGGACTATAAAATGAAGTCTCTTATTATTAATGCGAATCAGTAGTTGAAAACCGGACTCAGCTTAATTGCATATATTTGTTCAAAACAAGGCGATATGAACTACCTTTTATCAGGAAAAAAACTACTATTCTCTCTTTTATAATCTATAACCAAAACTTCTGATTCTATAACCGGAACTTTTGGTTATAAAACTTAAAGTTTTAATCTTACAACTGAAACTTTTGATTATAGTTTACCTTTAATTGTCCGTAACTTTACTTCCTATGAAAAGGTATTAATTTAAGAAAGAAGCAGATTTTATATATAAATGTCTTGAATGACTATTTGACATCTATGAAATATTCTTCCTACCTGATTGCCGTTTCCGTCGAAAGTAAGTAACTTTGCAGACAAACCAGATTGATTATATGGGAAAAGGAAAATTAGAGAAGTTTGCCGATATGGCAAGTTATCCGCATGTGTTTGAGTATCCTTACTCTGTGGCGGACAATGTGCCTTTTGAAATGAAGGGCAAGTGGAATGAAACATTTTTTGGTAATGATCATCCGATAGTGCTCGAACTGGGTTGTGGTAGGGGAGAGTATACCGTAGGACTGGGACAGATGTTTCCGGATAAGAATTTTATTGGTGTAGATATCAAAGGATCACGTATGTGGACCGGAGCTACCGAAGCCTTGAAAATAGGTATGAAGAATGTGGCTTTCCTACGTACGAATATTGAAATAATAGACCGCTTTTTTGGCTCGGGTGAAGTGAGTGAAATATGGCTTACCTTTTCTGATCCGCAAATGAAGAAGGCTACCAAGCGATTGACTTCTACTCATTTTATGGAGCGTTATCGCCGCTTTCTCAAACCAGATGGAATCATTCATTTGAAGACGGATAGTAACTTCATGTTCACCTATACCCGATATATGATCGAAGAGAATAAGTTTCCGGTAGAGTTTATCACCGAAGATCTTTATCATTCCGGTCTTGTAGATGATATTTTGGGAATCAAGACTTATTATGAACAACAATGGCTTGATCGTGGTTTGAATATTAAGTATATAAAATTTCGGCTTCCGCAGCAAGGTGAATTGCAAGAGCCGGATGTTGAAATAGAACTCGACTCGTATCGTAGCTATAACCGTAGTAAGAGGAGCGGGTTACAAACAAGTAAATAATCAGATTTACGATTAGACGATTGACGATTTACGATTGAAGAATCTTTCTTCCTGTAGTCATAGGTAATCCCAATCGTCTTATGGTAAATCTAAGTAATTTCAATCGTCAAATTGTAAATCGTCAAATCGTAAATAAAATGACTCTTTATCCAAAGTTAATACTCGATGCGCTGGCAACAGTGCGTTATCCCGGTACCGGTAAGAATCTTGTTGAAGCCGGTATGGTGGAGGATGATATCCGCATTGAAGGGATGAAAGTTTCTTTTTCCCTTCTTTTTGAAAAGCCTACCGATCCTTTTATGAAGTCGGTGGTTAAAGCTGCCGAAGCAGCTATTCTTACTCACGTAAGTAAAGAGGTGGAAATTGTAGGCAATATTAGTGTAAGAACCATTCAGGCCGCACGTCCGGAAGTAGGAAAACTATTGCCGCAAGTGAAAAATATTATTGGTGTTTCTTCCGGAAAGGGAGGGGTTGGTAAGTCTACCGTAGCGGCAAACCTTGCTGTGGCGCTTGCCAAACTTGGCTATAAAGTTGGATTGCTTGATGCTGATATCTTTGGACCCTCTATGCCAAAAATGTTTCAGGTAGAAGATGCCCGCCCTTATGCCGAAAAAATTGGAGGGCGTGATATGATTATTCCCGTTGAGAAATATGGGGTGAAACTTCTTTCCATTGGTTTCTTTGTCGATCCCGATCAAGCTACTTTATGGCGTGGTGGTATGGCAAGTAATGCACTGAAACAGCTTATTGGTGATGCCGATTGGGGCGAATTGGACTATTTCCTGATTGATTTGCCCCCCGGAACCAGTGACATCCATCTGACTGTAGTACAAACATTGGCCTTGACTGGTGCAGTTGTAGTGAGCACCCCACAGGCTGTGGCATTGGCAGATGCTCGTAAGGGTATTAATATGTTCACCAATGAGAAAGTGAATGTACCTATCTTGGGGTTGGTCGAAAATATGGCTTGGTTTACTCCTGCCGAATTGCCCGAAAACAAATATTACATCTTTGGGCGTGAAGGTGCCAAGAAGCTGGCAGAAGAGATGAATGTGCCTTTGCTGGGACAGATTCCTATAGTTCAAAGTATTTGTGAAAGCGGTGATAAGGGAACTCCTGCTGCATTGGATGAGAATACAATTACCGGTCGTGCTTTCTTATCATTGGCTGCTGCTGTGGTCCGCCAGGTAGATCGGCGGAATGTAGAACAGGCACCTACACAGATTGTAGAAATGCATAAGTAATGCGAATCAGTAGTTGAAATCTGTTTTACCACAGAGTACCACAGAGTTTTAAATCTTTATTGAAACGCAGATGAACGCAGATTTTCGCAAAAGGAAACCATATAAGATAAAGAGCTACAGTCTTTTTAATCTGTGTTCATTTGTGTTAATCTGCGTTTCATCAGAAAATTAGTACTCTGTGAAACTCTGTGGTGAGTTGTATTTATTCTTATTTATTGAGTACTTTCAGCAGTTCACTCTTCATTTTATCTACTCCGGGAAATCCGGTTGTTTTATAAGTGATGTTTCCTTCACGGTCAACGAGCAGATAGGTAGGCACTCCTCTGATCTGGAATGAATTCATCAGATAATTCCATTGATCAGCTGTTACCCGGAAGTGTTCTCCATGAATATCGGGTATCATGTTTTCCCATGTACCTTTTGGAGAAGTTTCTCCGGTCAGATAAATATAAACGATATCCCTGTCTTTTAACTCTTCCTTCATGGGGATCATAGCTTTGTTTGCCATGCGGCATGGTCCGCACCAGGTTGCCCAGAAATCCACTAATAAGGTATGCCCGCGATACTTGGAAATAATAGAAGCGAACAAATCTTCGTTACTTACCTCACCGGCCTCATTTATGGTAAATCCGGTTTTCTTTTTGTTCTCTTCTATTTTTGCCAGTAATTCATCGTTTTTCTCTTTCACAGCTTCCAGATAGACGGGAGTTGATAAAGCGGATATTTTTGCCAACTGTTCTTCTGTGACAGGTGTAAAGTCGTTAATTCCGTTTAGTACATTGGCTACTGTAGAAAGTTCAAAATAGATCCCTTTGTCTGTTCCTAATACTTTGCTGAATGCCGTCCTGAACATGGGGCTTCCGGTGAGACGCATATAGAGCGGAACATACATTGCCTGTGGGGTATTAAGAGAGGGAAAATCCCGTAATACATTCAGAAAATCATCCGGAAGACTGACAGGATTATTCTTTATATATTCATTTACTTGCTCGTCCTTCAGCTTATAGTTAGTGATATGTACACGTTGCATGATTCCGGGAACGAACGTGAGAAGTGATACAGCCGATGCGTCTACAGCACAACAAAGCATCTCTTTGCAGGCTTTTGTTGCTTTAAGAGCATCAATCTGCCGGAGTTTCTCTTTATGTTTATTCAGGATATACGCTTTTACTTCTTCTGCATTTCTGTCTTTCAGGTCTTTTATGAACTGAGGATAGTCATCATCTATATTGGTTTTAAAATTCAGTTTAGCAATTTCTCCGGAGAGGCCGGCAAGATATCCTCCGTAGTAGACGTTTGCTTCATTGGATTTTTTGTCTTTATGCAACTTGGATTGCCGACGGCAAATCTCACGTTGGTTGATGACGAGATTTGTCTTTTCTCCGGGTGCTAATAAAAAATCAATTGCTTCTATTCCGGCATAAAGAGTAGCGGGTGTTGTTGTAATGACTGGTATTTCGCTGGAGAATTGTCCATTATCATTTACTTTTATGTCTACTTTTTGTTCCAGGTTAACAGCGCCTCTAAGGTAGATAGTGAAATTTGAAGACATTCCCGGTTCAAAATCAAGTATTTGCCCTTCTAAGAGAGCTTTGCCTTTTTCTATTTTGGGTGTAGGTAGGGTAGTAAGCTTTTTGGTTCGTTCTGTAGCTTCAGCTGGTAGTTTTAGCTTAGGCAACTTACCATCCAATTGTATTCCCCAGATTTTGAAAGCGCCTTCTGTATCTCCTTCGGAGAAATCGATAGAGGTAATATCTTTTGGCAGGGGTGGAAAGACAAGTTTAAATTCGGCTTGTCCGGATTCCGGCATCCAAAACTTTTGATCGGGAGTGATACCGATACCGTGGCGCAGAGGATATAATTCGCCGTCACTTCCTTTCAGAAAGCTACCGGAAGCAATTTTTATCCAGTTTTTAGGACGATAAAAAGCTTTGATATGTAGTACGGTTGCTGTGTCACTCAATGCTACTTTATCTATTTCAATGCTTGTAGAACTCCAGGCGGTGAAGGGAGGTTGTTCTATGATTCTTTCCTGAGCTTGTGTAAATGTTGTCAGACTTAGCAGAAAACAAGTGATAAGTACGAATGGTTTCATGGTGTTGTTATTTATGGTTATCTACAAAAGTAAGAATAATATAGTTATTATTTACTACTTTTTTGGTAAAAAAGAAAGAGGTAATCACTATGATAAAAGGCGATTACTTCTTTCTTTTCAATGAATGTATTAAAAGAGAGTTATTGTTGAAGTTTGAAGGTGATAGGAAGTGTATATTGCACAGCTACCGTTTGGCCATCGTTTTTACCGGGTTCCCAACGTGGCATACCCATTACTACACGTATAGCTTCGGCATCCAGTGAAGGAGAGACACTTTGTATTACTTTCGGATTGATAACATGACCGTCTTTGTTGACTATCATTTGGATAACAACACGTCCCTGCGTTTTGCTCTGTTGGGCATCAAATGGATATTTGATATTTCTTGCCAGATAACTCATTAGTCCACTGGCTCCACCCGGATATTTGGGCATTATTTCTGCACTTTCAAGAACAACTTCCGGGGTTATGACGTCATCTTTGGGAGCATATCCTACAACTACCACTTCCATCAGTTTACTGTCTTTTATTTCTTCTACTTCCGGTCCGCTCAGTTTGAAAGCGATGGGAACTGTATATTTTACACGTACCTCTTTTCCTCTTTGTTTACCCGGAGTCCATTTAGGCATTGTTGACAATACACGTATGGCTTCTGCGTCTAGTTCGGAACTAGCAGAGCGTCGTGCTACTGCCAGATTGCTAACCGATCCGTCTTTTTCTACAATGAAACGTGCTATGACACGTCCTTGTATACCTTCTTTTTGAGCCTTTACAGGATAGCGCAAATTTTTAGCAATAAACTCCATCAGACCTGTTTGTCCGCCAGGAAAAACGGGCATCTCTTCTACAACATCAAAAATATCATCATCATCTCCGGTATTCACTTTTTGCATGATGGCAGAAGGATCTTTATCGGTTATGTCTATATCGGCAGGAATTTCTTTCGGGATAGTAACTTCTTCTACTGTGGCCTGTTCTGGTATTTGTCCGGTAGCCTTTGTTACTTGTTCTGTTGACTTTTCAACAGTTTGTATTACTTCCCGTGCAAAATTTTTCGTGGTTCGGGCTACTGCTTCGATATTACTGATTATTAGTAGCAAGGCAGCCAATGGAAGAAATAGCAAATATTTAGTTCTTCCTATTTCTTTTGTTCTTTTCTTGTTCATCATTTTAATTCGGTTTTTGAGTGGTAAAACATTGAAACTATTATAGAGAGTTGCTGCAGCCTTGTTATGAGCCAGTCCCAACAGATGGTACTGGTATACTTTATAGTCGTATCCGGTTTGCAGGACGCGTTGATCGGCCATGTATTCCAGATTATTTCGTATTTCGCGCTTCATGAGCCAGATAAAAGGATTAAACCAGCAGGCGATACATATCAGTTCACTGAACATTATATCTGCCGAATGTAACTGGTGGGCATGGGTCTGCTCATGAGTAAGAATTTCGGCAAGTTCTTCCTGAGTATGAGATTCAGGATGGACAAATATCCAATGGAAAAAGGAAAAGGGGCCACTTGCTTTGTTTAATATCTGTACACGTACACCTTGTATCTCTGTTACTTTGCACTGAATTCGTAAGAGGATAATACTGGTCAGTTGCATTATAAAACGGATAAATAGTAATATCACTCCGCAAAAATAGATGATACTTAGGGAATTGGTGGCAAATTCCTGCCAGTTTGTATGAGTTGGGGTTATTGTTTCTTCAAATACCACTTCAGGGAGTAGTGTTGTTGCATATAAATCGGCTATTACCACCATTGGCTCATGTGCCTTTACCCATTCCTGAAGGTTGAGCATTGGATAAAACAGAGAGACTCCCAAAAAACAAAGCAATGCTGTCCGGCGCCAATGAAAAAATGTATCTTTATAAAAGAATAACCGGTAAAATATATAGAATACTATAATTCCTACGTTTATCTTTAGAAAATAGGCAAGTTCCGGAGTCATGATTTTACTGTTTATTCGTTATTCTTCTTTACCTTTTTCAATCATGTCGATGATCTCTTTCAAGTCGCTGGTCGAGATTTTCTGGTCTTTGGCAAAAAAGGAAACCATCTCTTTGTAAGAGTTTTCGAAGTAATTACGTACTACTCCGCTCATGAAACTGCGTTTATACTCACTTTCCCGTATGGCAGGAGTGTATTGATAGGTGTTACCTACCCGGCGGGGCGTGACGTATCCTTTTCGTTCAAGATTCTTTACTATGGATGCTACGGTTGTATAAGGGGGAACCGGTGGCTCAAACTTGGCTACTATCTCTTTCACAAAACAGTTTTCCAATTCCCAGATGTAGATCATCACTTCTTCTTCTTGTATAGTCAGCTTTTCCATGGAGTATGTTTAATTACGATTATATTGCAAATCTACGAAATATTCGTAATTAAACAATAGTCAGTGGGTTAAATAATGTAAACTCAGTAAAGAAGCCATTGAGAAGCATGCCGGGCGGTGTTCATTATTGTACGGTATTTCACCACAGAGGTCGCAGAGGACACAGAGTTTAAATCTTTATTGAAACGCAGATGAACGCAAATTCTCGCAAAGGGAAATAACGATAAAATAAAGAACTACAGTTTTTTAATCTGCGTTCATCCGCGTTTCATCAGAGAAAATAATATCTCTGCGCCCTCCGTGTCCTCTGTGGTGAACTTATTCATTTCTGAACAGATTTGAACCAACTATCCAACTACAGATTCGCATAAATTACTTCTTTAATCAGACAGAGAGGTATCTCTTTGTTTGTTTACTTCTCTGTATTCTCTGGGTGTCTGATTGTAGCGTTTAGCAAATTCTTTGTAAAAATGAGAACGGTTCGTGAATGCAGTCTTGTACATGACTTCCTGTATTGTAAGGGTAGTAGTCAGTAGTAACTTGGCTGCATAAGTCATTCGTTGCTCTTTTATAAAGTCTTTTGGAGACGGTTGATTCAGGTTTTTGAATTTGCGATATAGGTTGCGGCTACTCGTTTGCATGGCGGCTGCCAATTCTTCGGGGCCGAATAGTGTATTATCCATATTCTTATTTATCAGTTCTCTTGCTGTTTGCAGATATTCTTTGTCTTCTTTCTGCAATAACTGTCCGCCTCCAAAGTCAAATGCACTGGCCGAAGAGTTATAATATTGTTCTAACTCTCTTTGTTTTTTGATAAGCTGCCTGATCACTGTTACCAGATATTGGGTGTTGAAGGGCTTGGGTATATAGGCATCAGCCCCTGACTCAATACCTTCTATTTTCTCATCTGTTGTGTTCTTAGCCGACAGAATAACCAGAGGAATATGCACTGTGTGCTTATTACTCTTTATTTGTTTAGTCAGGGTGATTCCGTCAACTTTAGGCATCATAATATCTGTAATGATCAGGTCAGGAGTTTCTTGTTTTAGCAGAGCTAATCCTTCTTCTCCGTTTTCTGCTGTAAGAATGGCGTATTCATCAGATAATATATCTTTCAGCATCCACAACAATTCTTTGTTATCATCAATAATCAGAATAGTTGCTTCCGGTTGTGCACATTTATCTCCGGCAGTTGCGTTTTCGAGCTCTTGCCTGTTCATACTATTTTTTTGAATTAGTTTCGGAACATCTTCCTGCTTTTGGGAAGAATTCTCTGTAATTTCCAGCTGAGGTAATGTTACGGTGAACTGGGCATACTGATTTACCTCACTTTCTACTTTTATTATACCTTGAAGCAATTCTACCATACTATGGCAGATAGCAAGTCCTAATCCGTTTCTGGAAGATAATCCCTTGATACTATTTTCTTTGATATTATCCAATACACTGTAACGGTTGAATATTAGAGGGATATTTTCTTTACTGATACCTTTGCCTGTATTGTATACTTTAACTTCCAGTTTTGCGTTTATTACTTTTACGGATATTAAAATAGTTCCTTTTTCCGGAGTATATTTAAACGCATTGGAAATGAGGTTATTCAGTATTTTCGTAAAACAACTGTTATCACTTCTCCATATAATATTGGGGCTAACATCAGTTTGGAGAAGGATATTATTTTGCTCAGCCAATTCGCTGAATGATTCGATAATTTCCTGTGATAATTCGCTGATATTTAATTCCTGTATATGGCATGTCTGATTTCCTGTTTCCATACGGCGGAAATCTATCACTTCCTGAATCAGACTGTTGAGTCGTTCTGTATTTGATTTAATAATTTGAGCGTACTTTTTGATGAATACATCACTGTTTTCATGATGTAAGATACGTTCACACGGTCCGTAAATAAGAGTTAACGGAGTACAGAATTCATGTGTGATGTTGGTGAAGAAACGCAATTTACCCTCATACTGGAAAATCCAGTGTAAGATGCCCCCTAAAACCAAGCGATTCTATCCCCTTGTGCCCAAATAATCCTGCCCATTGATTCCAATATAAAAATGCCCCTGTCAGACAATGTCCGTCAGGGGATTTTTTTCGTAGATTTGATACCCGTCTTGACCGGTGGGATAAAATCATTTCTACTATGACAACAAAGATAGCAAACATTCTCCAGTGTTATGCATTGGGGATGGGGATAAAGCAGATAAGCAGGAGCTTTGAGCTGTCCCGCAACACGGCGCGCAGATATGTGCGCCTGTTTCAAGAGTGTGGCATACCGATAAAGGAACTGGCAGCCATGCCTTCCGCCCGCATCCAGGAGATGTTCTCCGAGGGTGTTGGCCGCAACAGGGTTCCGTCACAACGCCAACTTGAGCTTGAGGCACTTCTTCCTGAGTATGCCGCCCGACTTAGCCGCCGGGGTGTAACAGTGAAAAGCCTGTACGAAGAGTACCGCGAAACACATCCTAACGGATACAGACATGCCAGTTTCGGCAACTATCTCATGCGCTACCGCATGGTAACGCATGTTGTAGGGCATGTCGAGCATTATGCCGGAGACCAGATGTACATCGACTTTGCTGGCGATAAACTAGAGGTAGTTGACAGTGAAAACGGCGAATGCCGCAGCGTTGAAGTGTTCGTGGCCATACTTCCATGCAGCCACTATACCTACTGCGAGGCGGTCTGGTCTCAGTCAAGGCAGGACCTGATCAGGGCGTGTGAGAACGCTCTTCATTTTTACGGCGGGGTTCCGATGGCGATAGTACCTGACAACCTCAAGGCCGCCGTGACCCGTAGCGACCGCAACGAGCCTGTAATCAACGAGGAGTTTACAGCATTTGCCGAACACTATGGATGTACCGTATATCCCGCACGGGTACGTCATCCAAAAGACAAGGCCTTGGTGGAAAATGCCGTGAAACTGCTTTACCGCTCTGTCTATGCTGATATCGAGGGGCTTGTATTCAACTCGCTGGAATCTCTGAATGCGGCCATCTCCGAATCGCTCTCGGCCTTCAACGGGCGCAGGATGAGTGGACGTCCCCTGTCCAGACGGGAACAGTTTGAACAGATTGAATCCGACTGCCTCCGCCCACTTCCCGTCATACGTCATCAGATGAAAGAACGACGCTCCGCAACGGTAATGCGGAACAGCTACGTCACCTTCCGGCTTCACCATTACAGTGTACCAAAAGAGTATATAGGCAAACGTGTCGAGATTGTATATGATGCCGACACGCTGGATATATATCATGGCCTGCGTCTGGTGACCACACATCAGCGTGATGACACGCCCTATGCCTATACGACTAAGGATGCCCACGGATTGCCTGGACGCCATGGAAGTTACGAAAAGGACCTGGAACAGATTTACGAACGAGCCGGTCAGACGGATAACGTCCTGTTGCTGTATCTGCGAAAGGTGGCGGAACTCAAGAAGTATCCTCCCGCGGCATTCCGTTCATGCAAAGGAATCATGGCACTGGAGAAGACCTTCGGACTGGAACGGTTGGTGGCAGCAAGCGCATGCGCCACGCAACTGCGCCAATACGGATATCAGGAAATAAGGCAAATCCTTGAGCGTGGGGATGATGCAGACTTCCTGTCAAAAGAAGACATTGATGATGAAGTCCCAGTAACATCTACCCACAAAAACATCCGCGGAGCAGCCTACTTCGCAAAATCAAAACATTTAAATAAGAACAACAATGGAAACAAATAATCTTACTCCCCCAATAGCAGTCGAAAAAGACCGCAATACGTTGACAATCGAGCTGATGAACCGTATGAAGTTACATGGCATGGCAGCCGCCTTCACTGAAAGCCTGGCCTCCACCATGGCCGAAACAATGACAATCGACTCTTTCCTACACATGTTACTTGCCAGGGAATGGGACTACCGCGCCAATGCGGCCATCCAACGTCTTATACGCGGAGCTTCGTTCCGCTACAAGGCCTGCCTCGAACAGATAGACTATACAATCCCGCGTGGCCTTGACCGTAACCAAATGGAGCGGCTTGCTTCGCTGGAGTTCATTCGCCAGGGACAGAACCTCTTCATCACCGGTTCATCCGGTACCGGAAAGAGCTTCCTTGCCACAGCCATGGGGTATGAAGCCTGCAAGAAGGGTATACGGACATATTATGCGAATGCCCCGAAACTTATGGGTACGCTTAAAGTGGCAAAATTAAAAGGCACATTGGAAGCGGAACTCAAGAGAATCGAACGGAGCACACTGCTCATATTGGATGATCTATTCCTTGTGAACCTTGACGCCAAGGAACGTCCCATCCTGCTTGATATAATAGAGGACCGGCATGGACGCAAGTCTATCATCATTACCTCGCAACTGCCGACGGATAATTGGTATGACGCAATCGGGGATCCTACCGTGGCAGATGCCATAATGGATCGTATTATACATACGGCTCACCGAATTGAGTTAAACGGAGAAAGTGTCCGGAAGATGGCGGCATACAGAGGGAAATAAACTAAAATAATAATAACCCCATCGGTCAAGACTTTTTGAGGGGGCATTATTGAATATTTTCAGGGGGTAGAATCTTTTTGGTTTTAGGGGGCATCTTACACTGGATTTTCCAAACGGTACTTTCTTTGAAGATTGGGAATGCAGAGGGTCTGCTTTGCACAGCTCTTATCTGTATATTGGTACTTGGTTTATTGAGGCATTGGGTGGTATTCAGCGTCCGGAAGCAGGATTCAAGGAGTTCATCATAGCCCCTTGGATCAATGAAAAGGGACCGAAACAGGTACGCTCACACTACAACTCTATGTATGGTACCATCGTTTCCAACTGGGAAGTGCGGGATGGTAAACTGGATATCGAAGTGGTGATACCTGCCAATACCACGGCTCTTTTGAAGTTACCGAATGTCCGTCTGGCTTCTGTAAAAGAAGGAGGTATCGGATGGAAAGAGGCAAAGGGAGTACGTTTAGAGTCTCAACAAAAGGATACGGTTACTTTCGCATTGGAGGCAGGAACCTATCACTTTTCAGCAATGATGTGCTTCCTGCAGCACGGGGAGGTGCGTCAGGCGATGATTGAGTGAATGTAGTATAATATTACTATCTGTGTGCGTTTCGGAATGCTAAATGATGTGTTTGTAATGTGCTGATAATCAGCAATTGTATAGCTCGTTTTCCTCCCCGGAGCCGAGCAGCTTCCTCCCCGGAGCCGAAGGATCTTCTCCTCGGAGCCGAGGTACCCTCTCCCTGGAGCCGGGCATGACGTGCGGCTTCGGGGAAATGTTTTGTGTAAAATAATAATCAAACGCTTTGCCTTTTCCCAACCTCTCTCTTTACTTAATGAATTTTATTTCTTACCTTTGGGGAGTCTTAATTTCAGTAACATATGAAAAATTACATCCTTGCAGTAGCTTTGCTATTTTGTACGTTGGCGTTAAGAAGCCAGCTTGTGTACCATGATGCTTCCGCCTTTCCATTGTTGGGTAAGGCAACACAAAATTCGGCAACCCGCTATGAGAGGTTACCCGATTCTCTAAGGAGCATCTCTCGCAAGCCTGTATGGGCATTGGGGCAAAACAGTGCCGGGCTGGCACTGCGCTTCCGCTCCAATTCCACCACCATTGCCGCGAAGTGGGAAGTACTTCTCAACCGGAACATGAACCACATGACCCCGACGGGTATCAAAGGGCTCGATCTTTATTGCCTTCAGGATGGCAAGTGGGTATTTGTCAACAGCGGACGTCCGTCCGGTAAGGTAAACGAGGCGAAGATCATCTCCCATATGAAACCGGAGGAACGGGAATATATGCTGTATCTTCCACTTTACGATGGCGTGACTTCACTTTCCATCGGGGTCGATTCATTGGCAGAGATCTCCCAACCGGAAGTTAATCTTCCGATACGTGAGAAACCGGTAGTGTTTTATGGCACTAGTATCTTGCAGGGAGGTTGTGCGAGTCGTCCGGGAATGGCGCATACCAATATTATCTCCCGTTGGCTGAACCGTGAATGTATAAATTTAGGATTTAGCGGAAATGCTTTGCTCGATCTGGAAATAGCGGAGGTAATGGCTGGCGTAGATGCTTCCGTGTATGTGCTCGATTTTGTGCCCAATGCCAATGTGCAACAAATGAAGGAACGTGCCGATAAGTTTTATACAATCATCCGCAGTAGGCATCCCGATACTCCGGTTATCTTTCTGGAAGATCCGATCTTTACCCATACCCGTTTCGATCAGCGTATTGCCGAGGAAGTGGCACGGAAGAACGAAACGGTGAATGCCGTTTTTCAGTCGCTCAAAAAGCGGGGAGAGAAGAATATCTATATGATCTCATCAAAAGATATGTTAGGGCATGATGGAGAGGCTACCGTGGACGGCGTTCATTTTACCGACCTGGGGATGATGCGTTATGCCGAACTGGTCTGCCCCATCATCAAAAAGCATATCCGGTAGCACCATTGCTTTTGAAGAAGGTGCGTTGAAAGCCGGATAAAGCTTCAATATGCAACTTTTAGAAACGCAGATGATCGCTGATTGACGCAGATTTAATTGAATCTTTGCGTCAATCAGCGATCATCTGTGTTTGGTTGATAACGAGTTTTACTTTTGATACCCTCTCTATTGATGGCGAACTCTTTCCTTACTTCTCCCTTCTCAATTCTCCCTTCTCCCTTTCTTTCAGCTCTTTATACCGCTCGATCGCGTGTTTGCGGCTCATCAAAATCTGCCAGCGATATACGAGGCAAGTGGTAAGGAAATAGAATCCGGTTTGCAGCCACAAGGCTTTGTATTCAAATGCTACTTCGCTAAGCGTACCTCCCATATTGTTGATGCGTACAAACCCATTAATGCCGAACGTCGACGGGAAGATGTAGGAGAAGTACTTCCAGAACGGAGGAATGGCAGCTCCCGGCCAGGATATTCCCGAAATGAACAGCAGGGGAACGGAGGTGAATACGAAAACCAACATACACGTCTCCCGGTTGCGGATAGCTATGGAAGCGGTCATGGCAAAGAAGATACAGGCCGCCAGATAGGGCAGCATGAACAGTGCCAGGGTACCGGGTTGCCCGATTTGATTCAGACTGAATATGCGCGGAACTACGCAGAGTACATATACCGATACCAACGAATAAACCATGTAGTAACTCAATCCCTTTCCCATAACGATACGCAATGTTCCGTTGTAGTGCCGGTTGATGGGTACAAGATCTTTGAAACGGTTGTTCTCCCGGGCAGTTCCTGCCGAGAGACCGATACCAAGCAATAATGTCTGTTGTATCAGCAGAATCAATACGGCCGGGATCAGGAAAGCGGCAAAACCATTGGTGGGATTGAACAAGGCAACATCTTCGTACTCTATCGGATAACCGGTGATTTCGTCCTGCCGGGCAGTGGTGTTGCCCGCGCGTTCTATCTTGATGTCCCGGTTCATATCCAGAGACACGGCTGTATTGGCAAGCAGCATACTCTTGTAATAGAGCAATCCGCTCATGTCACAATAGATGCTGACTTGTGTTTGTTTGCCCCGTGCAATATCCTGGCTGAATTCCGAAGGGATATAGATGATACCATAAGCCAACCGGTCTTTCAACATCTGTTGAGCCTCTTCCATATCGGCACAGTAGGCCACAATATTGATATCCGGAGTAGCGTCTACTTTCCGCAGATACTCACGGCTTAGTGAGCTTCGCGAAGCATCCACGACAACGGCGGGAACTTCGCGTACCACTTCGTTCGTATAAATGAATCCGTAGATGAGCGGGTATACCAGTGGTACGAGTACAAAGAAGATAAGTACCCCCTGGTCACGGAAAGTAGTACGGAACTCTCGCAGCCAAATGTAAAACAGGTCGTTGATGCCTTGTTTCACTTTCTCTTTGAATGTTATATCTTTCATTAGGGTACGTATTTATAGTATATCAATGCTTCTTTCAGGCGGTGAACCACCAGGAAGGGGAGCATCATGAATATCAGTAATGCCATATAGTTGGGCCACGAATAGGCCATACTGTAACCGTTGAGTGCCTGGTCTACATAGATCAGGAAATAATGGCGCAGCGGAAACAGGTTGCTTAATGCCTGAAGAATCGGGTGCATTGCCATTACCGGGAATGAGAAGCCGGAAATGGAGAACGAGATAACTCCCCATAAGGAAGCAAAACTCAATCCGAGACGCAGTGTTGGCAGTGTACCTATCATCACCACCCCACAACATTGGGAAGCAAGCACCAGACAAAGGGTAGCCAGTATCATGGGCAGGATGCCGCTGTTGCACGGGAAATGCAGAAAACCATACAGGTACACATTATAGAAGATACCCATAATGAAGAATATCACCGTGTGGGGCAGTAACTTACCCGCCAATGCAATGTATATGGAGTTGTTACTCATGCGAAGCCATTCACGGGCGGTGCGGTCTTTTATTTCCGTACCGATGGAGTAGACGGTGATCATGAATATCATCAGCATGAGTACGCCGGGTACCAGCGTGTTACACAGATAAACGGAGTAGTTCAGCCAGGGATTGTTCAGCGGATGTGTATCAATCACAATGGGTTGCAACAGAGCCATTGCCTGGTCTTCGGTAGCTCCTTTGGCATAAAGTACCGAACGGCCGGCAGCTCCGGCCGCCAGTTCGCTCATCATCTTCATATCTTTGAAGAGTAATGAACCGGCTATGAGGTAGGAATTGTTGGTATAGAATGAAATCTTGGGCTGACGCTGGCTTTGCGCATCTGCCGATAGTCCTTTGGGGATATAGAAGAAGCCATAAATCTTTCCTTCCTGCACGGCAATACGGGCATCGGCCACGCTTCCGTAATGTGCTACTACTGCCGTCTGTCCGAAAGCATCCAGATTACGGATCAGATTTCGGGAGGTGGCTGACTGGTCCATATCTACCGCACCTACAGGCAGGTTGGTAGGCAGCCCCGAATCCATAAGTGTAGTAAAGAATATGTAGCAGAACAGCGGTGCAATAACCATGCAAAAGAGATAAAGCGGACGTGACACGAGGCGGCGACATTCGCGCTTCATGACCAGCCACAAGGCTATGTATTTCTTTTCTCTTTCTTTCATATGAATAGTGTTCTAATTAATAATGTGTCAATTAAATAATATGCCAATATGCCAATTAAATAATATAAGTAATCGTTCATCATTATATGATACTATTATTGAAACGCAGAAACTCGCAGATTCACGCAAAACATATCATCGCTCAAGTATAGCGCAGCTATTTAATCTGCGAAAATCTGCGAAAATCTGCGATTATTTGCGTTTCAATAAAACGCTGTCATAGTACGAACTAAATTTGAAGTACTACTTACCAATATATTACGCGACAGCAGTACACCTTCCTTGCCTTATTGCACAGCATCATAGCGCAGCCAATTGGCATATTGGCACATTATCCAATTGGCACATTATTCAATTATTTCTTAATAATCACCGACATGCCCGGGCGCAACCCTTCTACAATTTCCATGGGGCGGGCACGTACTTCAAAGGTCTTCAAGTCAAACTGACCGGTTGTCTTAGTTGCTTTCCAGGCTGCATAAGTACCCAGGTCTTTCATATAATCTACCTTTAGTTTGATGGCTTTGTTGTCCAGTGCAGGAACAATGGCCTCAAATTCTGCTCCCATAGTGAGGTTCTTCAACAGGTCTTCGCGTACGTTGAAGGTTACCCACATATCTTTCAGAATGGCAATGTTCATGATGGGCGCTCCGGTACCGACTAACTCACCTACTTTAGGGAATATTTCGGAAACCTCTCCAGCCGCTTGTGCAATGAGGAAAGTCTCTTTAACGTAAGACTCTACTTCTGCCACAGCTCCTTTAGCACGTTCTACAAGAGCGGCAGCAGCCATTTTATCTTCACGTTCGGCACCGTTCTTCGCCATTGTGTATTGGGCTTTTGCTGCTTTCTCTGTAGCAATAGCCGCATTACGTTGTGCAGTCACTTCATCTAATTTCTGTGCTGGCATAACTCCTTGTTCAAACAGGTTTTTAACCCGTTTGTATGATTTCTCGGCAATATCAACACCTGCCTGAGCCTTCTGCCACATTTCGTATGCAGCCTGTATTTGTTCCTGGCGTGCTCCTTTGATTGCTTTTTCATTTTGTGCCTGTGCAGCAGCTTCTGCGGCACGTGCCTGCTCCATTTTTGCAGCAATGTCCGGTGCTTCAAGAATAGCGAGGGTATCTCCCGCTTGTACGGTTTGTCCTTCCTTTACACGAAATTCAAGGATACGTCCCGGGACTTTACTCGATACACGATATTCATCTACCTCTGCCTGCCCTTGGATAATCTCCGGTCCTTTGCGGAGCATGAAGAAACCAACGACTGCAACCAATGCAATAACTCCCAACAGAGTAAGAAATGCAAGCAGCATATTGCTGTTCTGTGATTTTTGTGATGCCATTGTTATTTAGTTATTTAATTGACAATTGACAGTTGACAATTGACAGTTGCTATGCAGGTGTGCAAAACAACTCGTTTTCAACTATTGTTATTTACTTATTTAATTTACAGTTTACAGTTATTTAATTTACAGTTTACAATTGACAATCGTAAATTGATAGTTGACAGCGCAGCTAACTGTCAATTGTCAACTGTCCACTATTTAAGTGTTCCTAATGACTTCTGTAGATATATCTCCGTCAGTTTTACATCTATCTGAGCGTCTATTTTCTCTGATTGGGCAGATAGCCAGGCGGTCTGAGCTTCGAGTACATTGCTGGTAGCTATAACACCCTCTTGAAATCCCAAACGGGCATAGCGCAGATTTTCGTCTGCCTTCTCTTGATTCTTTTCAGCCATTACCAGTTTCTTGGTGGCCTCGTTTACTTTAAAGGCAGCTTGGTTAACCTGTAACTCTATTTTTTCTTTCGCATCCTCCAACTGATATTGTGCGATGCGGGATTCTGCTTTTGCCGCTTTTACTTTATACATTCCCTCTCCCCAGTGCCAGATAGGTAATTGTACCATAACACCTACATTCCACATTCCTTTGAATTTATTTTCAAAGCCGTTGAAGACAGAAGGGTTAGTAACCATGTAGTTTCCCATTAATGCTACCGAGGGCAGATGTTCGGCACGGGTTACGTTTATTTTCTGCTTATATATTTGAGTTGCAAGTTCCAGGCTACGTATCTCCGGACGATTGGCATAGGCAGTGGTCATGTCAAATTGTGCATTTGATTTTAACAGCGGCAAATCTTCTATATTTTCATCAGCTAGCATGATAGGAGTAGTTAAATCAAGACCACATAGTTGACAAAGCAACATTCTTGAAAGACTGAGTCCGTCCTCTACTTTAGTCAGTGTCATTTCGGCTTCGTTTACTTTCACACGTACAGATAATCCATCGGCTTTAGTTGCTACCCCCTCGGCAATCATCTTCTCTACATCGCTATCTAATTTCTGAAGAAGCTCTAGATATCCTTCCGCCAATTTCTTCTTATTTACCAGTGAAACCACTTGCCAGTAAGCCTGATCTGTACTTAAAATAACTTCTTGTAAGCCAGAATGGTGTTGCTGGCGCGCCAGCTCTTCAGCATATTTAGTGATTTTGTTGTAAGCACGGATTTTACCTCCCATATAGAGGGGTTGTGTCAAGGTAATGGCACCTGCATATACATTTCGGGTGTCAGTGCGAAAGGCATCTACCAAAGATTCTCCTGCTCCGTTGAGAGCAGGGATCATTTCGTTTCCCATTTGTGTGATGACCGGGGCGAGCTTTTGTGCTAATTCAGGGGGGAGTTGTCCTAAAACGGCTTGTCCTGCTTGTTGTAAAGGACCTCCTATACTGGTTCCTAACCCTGATAACGCACCCTTTTGAGCATCATTTAATAGCGAAAACTCTTTTTGATTTCTCATGTAGGCTCCCGTTGCCGAGATATTGGGAAGATAATTGGTAAAAGCAGCTTTTCGCTGGTAATGTGCAGCATTTATTTTCTCATTACTGATGAGTAACTCTTTATTATTAGCCAAAGCCAATGCACGGCAACTATCTAAGTTGAGTATACTCTGTGCTTTTGTTGAAAAGAAAATGTTTAGCAGAATTGTCAGAATGAATAATTTTTTCATTGCATCTTGCGTATTATAAAGGTGATACTTCTTTTTTTACAACATAAAATTCAACTACTTTGTTTATGAAGATTTCCTGTTTTTCTCTTGCGATTAGTAGAATAATAATTGCATAAACAACGAAGCAAAAGTAGAGGCTTTCTATGAATTGGCAAAATGATTTAAGTTTTTTTGAGTATAATAATAAGGATACTTCTTTTATAGGATAATAAGACGGAATTACGGAACTAATGATAGATACTATCTTTTGTGTGTTGATCTTACTCATCAAAGGATTTACTTTACTTAGTTTGCTACATTTATTTTTCAATAATCAGATTTGGGTATAAATAATATAATAAAATACTTTTTTTGTTTAGTATCATTTGTTTTTGGATTGTAATATTAATATATAACCTTAAAATGAGAATTAAAATTAATATATATTGTTTTATATTGAATAATGAAGAACATGAATGAAAAAAGTTAATGGAAGAAAATTTGTATTTAGTACAAAATGTACATCTACGATTAAGGTAATAAGTATTTTGTTAACGTTAAAAAATGCCCAATGAAAAAAAATCTAAAGTACAAGATTGAACTCTTGTTGTTTTCCCTATTTCTTTTTGTTCCATTCTTTACGTATGCTACAGCACAAAATGATGTAACAATAAGTTTGGATTTTACGAATGTTCCTTTAAGTAAAGTATTGAATGAGATCGGTCGTCAAACTTCACTACGTATTGTATACAATACTAAAGATGTGAACCCTGACCAAATTGTTTCAGTGAAAGTGAATTATCAGAAATTATCTTCTGTTATGGCGGATTTACTGGAAAACACTAATGCAACATTTACGGTAAAGAATGATTATCTGGTGCTTTATTCTTCTAAAGGTACTAAGGCTGTAAAAGAAGAAGTTCAACAGAATAAGCGTATTATTAAGGGGCTGGTTTCTGATAATTATGGAGAGCCATTGATTGGGGTAAGTGTATTAGTGAAAGGAACTGCTACGGGAACTATAACTGATATTGACGGTAATTATTCCATAGAAGTTCCAGATGATAAGGCTGTACTTGAGTTTAGTTACATAGGTTATCAAAAGGCTGTATTACCAATAGCTGGTATTAGTTCTTTTAATGTTGTTCTGAAAGAAGATACTCAGGTTTTGAATGAGGTGGTTGTGACAGCTATGGGAATCACCCGCGAGGCTAAAACTCTTACCTATGCAGCGCAAACTATTAAAAATGATGAAGTGACCCGTATTAAAGAAACGAACTTCATTAATTCACTTCAGGGAAAGAGTGCGGGGCTTACTATTACTCCTAATAATGCAGGTGCAGGTGGTGGAGCTTCTAAAATAGTACTCCGCGGTTCCACTTCCATTCTTGGAACCAATCAGCCATTAATTGTTATTGATGGTGTGCCTATGCAAGATGGTATGGGGTCCCAAGTCACTGATGGAATAGCTTATGGTGGTGGACGTAGTGGCGATGATTTACTGTCTACTATTAATCCTGAGGACATTGAAAATATGACTATTCTTAAAGGACCGAATGCTGCTGCACTTTATGGTAGTGCTGCTAATAATGGTGTAATTGTTATCACCACTAAATCTGGTGCTTCCGGTACTGTAAAAGTAGATGTTTCCAGTAGTACATCTGTTGAGACAATCGCTATGTATCCTCATACTCAGCAGCTTTTTGGTATTAGTGATAATAATCAGTGGTCGGCATGGGGACCTGAAATCGGTACACGTTCGGCAGATGATGTGGCGTCTGCTCCATATCTAATGAAGTCTGCCCGTAATTCTATAAAAGACTTTTTTAATTTAGGCGTAACACTTAATAACGGTATAACACTTAGTGGTGGTACGGAAAATTCCCGTACATATTTCTCTTATAATAATACGTATCAAACAGGACTTATTCCTAATAATGATTTCCGTCGTAACAATGTGATGCTCAAGGAGGCATTCTCTTTGTTTGATAAACGTGTCAATATCAGTACAAGTCTTAACTGGATACACCAAAAAACAAATAATGCTCCGGTAGTCGGTAAGGCTTTGAGTACACTTTATCCATTGTATCGTACTCCTGCTGATATTGATATGCGCTATTTTAAGCATAATTATAAACATATTGGAACAAGAGCGGATAATATAGTAAGCGATCCGGAAAAAGGAAATCCTAAGTTAGCAGGACAACCTGTCCAGACTTGGTATTGGTATGATCAATATTTAAATAATCCATATTGGGTAGCTAATATGTATAATGACGTACAGAAACGTGATCGTATAATGGGGAACATCACTCTAGATGCTATTATCTGGAAGAATATAAAATATCAGACACGGTTTAGTGTAGACTATGTACTTCAAAATAATCTGAATGAAGAATATGCAGGGATGAATCGTGTAGGCTTTGATTATGTAGGTGGTAAATATTATTCAAGTGACTCACGTACAAGTGATATTTATAACGATCATATGGTTTCTTATAACGAACGTCTGGATGATAAAGTAGATGTTAATGTAGCAGTGGGTACTAGTTTTACTCGACATTATAGTCGTAATACATCTATTACTACTAATATTGATACTTGTGGTATACCCAATGCATTTGTTCCTCAAAATAGTAAGTATAGTCGTCCCAATAATCCAAATGGTAGTGCGACATCCGCTAATGATAGTTGGAATTATTCCGATTGGAGTACAGCTGTTTTTGCAACAGCTTCTATTGGACTGTTTGATAAAGTATATTTTGACGGTAGTTATCGTTTAGAGTGGGCACAATCATTTCAACAGTTTACTCAAGGGTCTGGATACAAGTCTTTCGATTACTATTCAGCTGGTGTTAATGTGCTTTTGGATAAATTTTTACCTCATTTAGATTGGCTTAATCAGTTAAAATGGCGTGGAAGTTGGTCTGTTGTGGGTAATCCTATACCCAACACTCTTTTTTCCCGCCAAAGTTATAATTTCGGTAATGGTACTGTAAATACTCGTCCGCCATTATTTGATGATCCTAAACCTGAAACTACAACTTCGTTTGAAACAGGTCTTGATGTATGGTTATTTGATAATAAATTCAATTTTGATATTACTTATTATAATTCTACACTTCGTAATCAATTTCTTTACGTTAGTACAGCCAATGGTGAATCTAAACCTGTGAATACTGGTAAGATTCGTAATTATGGTCTTGAGTTTTCTGCAGGTTACCGTTGGAATATTAATCATGATTGGCGTTGGCAAACAGGTTTTAATTTTGCTTGGAACGACAATCGTATTTTGGAAACTTATAAAACAGAAAGTGGAGTACCTTATATTGTAGAAATGGGAACCAATGCATTTAAGATTAAGTATATTGAAGGAGGACGTTATGGAGATATTTATGTAAACTCCTTTGCTCGTGACGAAAACGGACATATAAAAATAAACGGTGCAGGTGATTATGAGAACGCTGTACCTGTGATGGAGTCTGGTAAATATGAGACTTATGTAGGTAATACCACTTCTCCTGTTACTCTTGGATGGAACAATACTTTCTCTTGGAAGAACTTTAATTTGTATTTCCTTATTGACGGACGTATTGGTGGAAAGGTTATGTCTCTTACAGAACCTGATCTTGATTTGTTCGGTCTTTCCGAACGCTCGGCTCACGATCGTTTGAAAGGTGAGCGTGTTACGCAAAACGGAAAAGAATATGTTTTAAAAGAGCTTCCTGATGGTTCTGGTAATAAGGTTCCTGTTGAGAACTATTATACTACTATTGGTGCTTATCCTATGGAAGATCATGTTTACAATGCTACCAATTTGCGTATGCGTGATATTTCTTTAAGTTATAACTTTTCAAACTTACTTGGTAAGAATACGGGATTGACTGCACAGTTTTCTATAAAGAATGCATTCTTTATTTATAAAGATTCGCCAATTGATCCAGATATCTCTGTATCAGCTGCTAATGGTTATTCTGGTATTGATTGTTATTCATTGCCAACTACACGCAGTTATGCATTGACACTAAAATTCAACTTTTAAATAAGTATGTCTTCTTAAAAATAAAATACAAAAATGAAAAAAATAATATATTCAATTGGTTTCTTTGCCGGGTCTTTACTGTCAACAGGTATGCTTATCAGTTGTGGTGACCAGTTTCAGGAAGAATATCCTTGGATGATAGGCAAGCAAGAAGATATGGATAATAGCAATGAAGCAGGTGCGGGAGCTACTGATATTACTGTTCTTGAAAAAGAACTTCGTGGTGCTATTCCTTTTATGATTAATTATTCTCATGAACCTAATGGTAGTTGGGCTCCTCATAAGTATCAATATTATCGTGCCAATAGTATTGACAACTATGCCGGATATTGGACTACTTCGAAAGGTACTTTTACTTTTGGTGGTCCGCTACCTACTCTTTATACATATCCCAATGACTACCTTGGTGGTCCTATGGATAATCAGATTTTTACACAGTCCGTTAATGCTATTTTTCATGCTACTGAACTTGGAAAACCTGAATGGCGTGCTGTCGGGTTGATAATTCAAGCGTATTCCGCACATGAGATTGTTGACTTCTATGGGGCTGCTCCTTTTACTGATTGGCGTAATGTAAATCGTATTCCACCGTTGACTTATGAAAAGGGAGTTGATATTTATGATATTATTTTTAAAGATCTTGATGAGGCTATCACTATCCTTAAAGAACGACAGCCATCAAAAGCTGAATTAGAAAAGATAGAAGATCCTAATAAGACAATTTCTTATGGTGATTGGCGACGTTGGGTGAAGTTTGCTAATAGTATCAAACTTCGTATGGCTATGAATATAGTGAAGTATGATGTTGGTAAAGCCCAACAAAAAGCTGAAGAAGCAGTAGCCGATGAGATAGGTGTCTTAACCCTAAACGATGATAAAGATATAGCATACTATCCAACCAGTGAGATTTCATGTTGCTTATGGAGGATTTGTAATGAATGGCATGATCTTCGTCTGGGTGCGTCATTGGAAAATATTCTTAAACACTTTGGAAATCCACTATTGACACGTTGGTTTGATACGAATGCATATCCTATTAAAGACAAAAATTCAGGTGTGGCGGCTCCTATTGACGTATATGGGATGCGTCCCGGTATTAATATGAGAAATAATAATACTACGGGAAAAGATAAAGGTGGTTATGGTCCTTTTGCTACATTAACCGACGAATTTAAATATATGCATCAGTCTTTTTTCAAGCGTACAGAATGTTTGTTACTACGTGCCGAAGGTGCTCTAAGAGGATGGAATATGGGAGGTACTGCTAAAGATTTTTATGAAGCCGGTATTCGTCTTGCTTTAGAAGAGAATGGAGTTACTGATCAGAATACAATTAATGAATATATCAATCGGACAGAGGTTAAGGATGTAGATTATAAGGACCCGCTTAATGAAATTCATAATATTAAAGGGCGTGTGAAAGTGGATGTAAAATGGAATGATGCAGATTCTGATGAGCTGAAACTGGAAAAAATCATTACTCAGAAGTATATTGCTAATTTCCCGATGAGTGCAGAGGCATGGACTACATTCCGTCGTACGGGATATCCGCGTTTGTTCCCTGTTTTTCTTAACAATATGCCGGGGGTGGATACTGAACTTCAACTACGTCGGATTCCTTTGGTAGAAACCTCTAATAACACTCTTGAGATAGCTTCACTTGTGGAAGCCCTTGGTGGTCCTAATAACGGTGGTACGCGAGTATTTTGGGATGTGCCGACTGAACAGCGTGGGGAAACGAGTGAAGATAATGATTGTCAGATAGTAATTCCAGTAAACTTTTAATAAATATATCAGATGAAACTATATAGAAACATAATATTCTTTTTGATAGCCATCCTATGTATGGGGATTTTCGTCGGATGTAATGAAGACGATACGCTTGACGGTGCAACTGAGGTATATATAACCCTTAATCCAACGGATATTATTTTGAGAGTGGGTGATACGATAAAAATATCGGCATTAGTTACTAATTTGAGTGGTGATCGCATCAATACATCGGTTGCATGGTCTGTATTGGATGAAAAAGTCGCAAAAATACTTGGCGATACGGCAATCGTTTGTGTGTTAGGTGCGCAAGGGAAAGAGACTAAACTTAAAGCGGAGCTTGTAAATGGTAAATATGCTCTTACTTCTGTGACTGTTACTACCAATCTTCCTAAAGGTATTACTCCTGTAAATGAAGAGGGGATTGTAATTTCCTCCAAACGTAGTTATGATATTACTCATGATTCTGTGTTATTTGCAGTTTCACCTAAAGAACTTCTTGAAGATTTTACACCTCAATATACAATTGAAGGGCTTGAAGAGTACAAAATTCCGATGACAATAGATAAAGAAGCGGGACTTGTGGCGATTCATTATGCTGCCCCACGTAGTGCCGGTGAAGGTAAAATTACTGTTTCGATAGGGGAACAGGCCACCGCTCAGAGTGCAAGTTGCAGTGTTCTATTAATGCCGGTGATTTATGCTACTTTCTATGGTGAAAAATATGCTGATATGCCTTATCTTGATACAAGACCAGATAAAAGTGTACTGCCACAATGGTTTGCTTATACTAATGAAACGAATATGGATATAAATTCGGAAGCTACGATACGTGTGGCCATGAATATTGAAAGCGGGGCTAAGGAGGATATTGAAGCTGCTTATAAGGCATATCGTTGGGAAGTTATATCAGGTAGTTCAGTAGTAGTTACAAGAATGGAGGAAGAATTTGTTGAGAACCAAGGATTTGATGCCGTGTTGACTGTACGTTCGGGGATTGATGAAGGGGAAGCGGAATTTCATTGTATTACTCCGGATACGGTACTGGTGGCAACTTTTACAGTTCAGAATTATAAAACCCGTTATCCTGTAGATGAAATTACAGTAGATCGTTCTTCGGTTTCTATGTCTATGGGTGATGTACTTATGTTGACTACAGGAGTTGTTCCTTCTACTTCTTATGCTTACCATAAACCAAAAGTGATAGCGGAAGATCCTACGGTTGTAGAAGTAGGCAAATATGATGGAAATATGATAACTCTGAAAGGACTTAAGGTGGGTGCAACAAAGCTTGTATTGACATCCAGTGACAAGACACTCGAAATACCTGTTACTATTACTGAATCCATCAAGAGTGTATTGTGGGAATCTACTAATAATCGTACTCTGTTTGTCGGTCAGTCTGTTGAGTGGGGTGTTAATGTTACTACAGTTTCAGGTGGGACTAATCCTTATGATGTGATTTGGAAATCATTTGATCCATCCATACTTACTGCGACCCCAGTAGAAGGAAGTAGAGGTATAATTACTGCTATTGCTGAAGGTACAACTACGGTAAGGGTGGAAGTAAATGGTGTTAGATCTGATGCAGCTTCTGTTAAAGTGATTGGTTTACAGGAGAATATGTTGTATACTTCTTCTAATACAGATTATGAAAATACCGTTGTGTATTCTGACAAAGATGATCTTGTGATATTGATTACTCCTGAATCCGGCTATGAACTTATTATGATTACATTGGCCGGTGTGGGTAAAGATGATAACTATGATGGAACTTATTCTGTCAGTGATCACCAAACAGATATTGAAATTGATGGGGCAAAAGTAAGTGCGACTTCAGGAAGTGTGACTATTGCTTCTCGCGATACAGATGCATTGATTTCGTTTGATCTTTCATTTGAAGTTGATAATAAAACATTTACGCTTAAAGCAGAAAATGTATTAGGAGTTCGATAACACATTGGTAGGAGGTTTGAAACTTAGATATTTTGAGCCTCCTGCTTCAATATGAACAAATATTTGAAATTACTTCCAATTTGTTTAAATTAATTATTTTTTAACTTAAAAACTATTCCCATGAAAAGAAATTTACTTTTAATTTCCGGAATTGTGGCACTTTCTTTTTCTGCCAATGCGCAGCAACTGAAAGAAGAGTACATGTTTTGGCCTAATAGCGCAGGTTTAGCTGGCTATGTGAATGATTGGACTCCCGGTACTCCTTTATTTGAAGATGAAAACTTCTACATTTCTCGTGTGAAACCTAAAGAGCGTTTTCGTAATTCTGCAACTCAGATTAATGAATCTTTAACTGAGGCTAATGACAAAAAACTTGTTTTTTGGGTTCCTGTAGGTACTGCTACCGGAGGGAATGTGAATGCACGTCCAAACGGTGTATTTGATTCAGAAGTATTTAGTACATGGTCTTATGTAACTCATTATGGTAACTGGACTTCACCTCATGGTTGGGTACCTGGTGGTTTTGCGGATGTTGCCCATAAAAATGGTGTAGGTGTATCTGGTGTTGCAAGTATTCCTAATGCAGGTATTAGTGCAAATGACGGTGCTTGGGGACAAGCTTTAAATAATCAAGTTGCTCTTGATAATGAAAAATTGGCTAAATTTCTTTATTATCATGGAGTGGATGGGCTTGGCTATAATTCAGAGTTCTATGGTATGGCCAGTGCTTTACCCCTTCTTCGTACCCAACATGAATTTATTCATAAATATCTTGTTGAGCATGGTAATCAATTGGCAGAAAACTTCTGGTATGACGGAACCAATGATAATGGTGGTATAAGTTTCGATACAGGTATTGGTAATCATAATAAAGAAACATTTGGAGATGGTGAACATATACGTACATCTCTTTTCTTTAATTACAATTGGTGGAGTTCAAGAGTATTAAATTCTCTTTCCAATATTGAAACTGTTGCTCCCGGTCGTAATCCGTTGGATATTTATGCCGGATTCAATATGCAGGGAGGAGATCCTTCTACTTGGACTACTCTTACCCAGTATCCGATGTCTATTGGTCTGTGGGGAGCTCACGATTACAATATGCTTTGGGCTGGACGTTCTAAAAAAGGTAGTTCGGACATGGCTAAACAGGCTACATACCAAGAGATTCTTGATATGTTTTTTACTAACGGTAATCGTAATCCGGTGAAAGAAATCGAGGTTTATAATTCACGTAGTCACTTCCCCGATGAAAAGTGGTTTGGTATGTCAGCATTTATGTCTGCACGCAGCTCTTTGAAATGGGATCTTTCTGAAGAACCGTTTGTAACATTCTTTAATCTTGGTAATGGTCGTTTTTTCAATTGGAAAGGCGAACGTCAGAATAACAATGAATGGTATAATATAGGTGTACAAGATTATCTTCCTACGTGGCGTTATTGGTTTGCTTCTTCATTCATGGGTAAAGAGACTGTGGCCAATGGATTAGATGCCCAGTTTACGTGGGATGATGCTTATGTAGGTGGTTCTTGTCTTCGTATCTTCGGATCGAGTGCTAATGAATATCTGCATCTTTTCAAAACAGAGTTTGGGTTGAAAACTAATGATGTAATTACTGTTCGTTACAAACTTGTGAATGGACAGACTGATGTTAACTTGATTTTATCTGCTAAAGGTAATGAAACAGAAATTTTGCGAGAAAGTAATCTTAAAGTAATTTCTGTTTCTGACAAAGCCGATGATGAGGTTTGGGTTGAAAAGACATTTAAAGTTAGCGGTACTCTTATAGCACTTAATAATAAAGAGATCGCGATGATTGGTCTTCATTTTACGAATGCTGAAAATCTGGAACTTTATCTTGGAGAGTTTTCCATTACCCGTGGTGCAGTTACTGTTCCTTCCAAACCTGAAATTACTGTAGCGAAAGTACTTGGTAATCACTATAAAGGGGTTGATGCTAAAGTGATTTTCAATATGGCTAACAATAAAGAAACCGGTTCTCCTGTTTATAATATCGATGTAAACGCTTCTATGTTTAAGTTGTATGCACAACAAGAAGGTGGTGAACCTGTATTTATGGGTATTACTACTTCTTGGGCAGGTATGTATTATTCTATTCCTACTGACATGCAGGGAGTACAACGTATACGTCTTGGTGTGTCGGCTGTATCGGTTGATACTAAAACTGACTCTGAGATAGCATGGAGTGACTATATGGATATGGGTGACTATACTACTATGGATGATATCCAGATTAATAAAACTACAATTAAACCAGGTGAAGATTTTGAAATCTCTTATGTAGATCCTCGTCATGCGGCTGCTGACTGGAAACTTTATAATAGTGATGGTAATGTTGTGGCCCAAGCAAGTGAAACTGTTAAATTTTCTGTAGCAAATGGTATTGAAGAACTTGGCGGATATGATCTTGAGGTAATCGAGTCAAACGGTACCCGTCGTTTTAATTATTACGTACAGATTACAGGTTGGGATGTAGGTGCTTTGCCTCAAATCCAAAGCTTGACAGTTGGTAGTGAGGAAGCAGGAGAATCATCTGTTAAAATCGAAGTCGGTGATAAATTGACTCTTGGCTATACAGGTAGAAAAGCGAATGGTGCTGCATCACGTGGTGTAGAAATTGATGAAGGTTGGGTAGGTGGCCCGGTTCAACCCTTAGGAATAGGTTCTTACCAGTCATTCTCTGTTTCTGCATGGGTAAGATTTACTTCTTTACCAGGTAGTACGGCATTCTTTAGTATTGAAGACCGTACAGCTACTTGGCCTGTTAATAACTGGGGGTGGTTCTGGTCTAATATTAACTCTGAAGGTAAATTGGATTCATATACTTTCCGTAGTTCAACTGCCGGTGGTTCTGCTGAACTTAAATATGTATTCCCTGAAACTATAGTTACACCTAATGGATGGAATCACATTGTATTGACATTTGAATACAACGAGGATAGTAAATTCCGTTCTAAATTCTATCTTAACGGTATTTTGCAGGAGTCCACATGGGAGTTTGCTAATGCAAAAGGAACAACCGAAGATTGGTGCTCTATACGTTTTGCTCTTCCTTCCACCTATTGGATGGGCTTAGGTGGCGGTCGTGGATCGAATCCTACTTTCAATAACGGTATAGTGGACGAATTGCAGGTTTGGAACGGAGTTATGAGTGAAGAAGACATTCAGGCTTCTAAAGCTGGGCTTAATGCTGATAATCTTCCGGAAAATGTATTGGCTTATTGGGATTTTGATACAGATACAGATGAAAGTAACTTCTTTGTAGCGAAGGGTACTAAACCTGAAGCGAAGGCTTGTGTATTTAAAATTGTTGCAGGAGAATTGGAAGGCTCAGGAACTCAAACTCCTCAGAATCCTCTTTATATTTCCGGTACTCCGTTTATTCCCGGATCTGCATATAAGATTGAAACTTTGCCTACGTGGAAAACTAAACGTGCTATAATCAGTGACGCTACCGGTAATGATATTGTTGGTTCTGCTAAGCTTACTTATGCAGAGAAAGGTGATTATACTGTAACTTTGACACTTGAAAACACACTTGGATTAGATTCTAAGGATTATCCGGTATTCTCCGTTATTGATCCTACGGGAATTGAAGAAAAAGAAGCGGGTGAGCTGCATACTTATACCGTAGATGATGTTCTCTTTGTAGAATTTGCTGAAGATGGTAACTATCAGGTTGCTGTGTATAATGTTTCCGGAATGCTTGTTACCCAGAAGGCAGAGGCTATTTATGCAGGTCAAAACATGCGTATTACTCTTGGAACTAATGGAATTTACTTAATTAAAGTAATGAAAGAAGGTAAAGAGGTTCGTACAATCAAAGTTCTTAAGAATTGATTTGCTATAAGATTAAATATTATTTGTAATAAATAGAGACTGAAAACATCTCTGTTGAGTTGGACGAATTAATATTTCTAACGAGTATAAGAGCCTGGTGTTATACCAGGCTCTTTCCTTTTTTTACATATTACTATTTTGATAATATAGTAGTTTCCTTATTTTTTTATTGGTCGATTTAAATTCAATAGGACTATTGATTGGTAACATTACCTCTTCAAATGTTTTATATAAACACGATTGTATCATCCTTTAAAACTTACGTTTATGAAAATCACAAAAGTTATATTATTACTTTTTGTCTTTTTATGTACATCCAACCTATGGGGCCAATTGAATAAAGATTGGCCTCAAAACCTTATTACGGAAAATAGAGTCATAAAAAACATGAAAATCTATGTATCTAATCCCAACTGGAATGGGATGTTGATTATAGAATTAGATGGAAAACCATTGTGTACGGATTATGGTCAAGGAATATTGCTGTTGACTGGTCAGAATTTAATTGAACGCACAGCAGAAGTCGATGTATATTCAGGTGGTATACTTTCAATTCGAGCTTACAGAGACGGTATAGGAAATACCAATGTAATTTCATTGATAATTCCAGAAGATGAAATAGATCCAATATTAATCGTAGAATGTACCCCTAGTACTCATCTTCCTCTAAAAGCATATTTCGGCAAATACTGATTATTGTAAGATACTTATTTGAATAAACGGGCTGTTCGGAAAGTTTTGGTAATTAATTACGGAATTATCTTGGAGCTGACTAAAAAAACTTTTCTTGGAAAAAGATCTTTTATCCACTGATATGAGAGATTTTTTAAATATATCTGGGCCAGCCGGGCATATAAATATACGGATCACATTTGTCATTATATACAACATCCCATTACATATATTGTTATTTGCAGTAACATATATTGTAATGGGACGTCAAATATATTGGTATTTTCTTTACAAAACCACTTTTTGAATAAATACTTCAATTGTTTGTCATACCTTTGACGTATGGAAAAGCACTTATTCGAGGGTGAACCGTTGTGAACCAATCATAGTACCATCTGCAAAAATATCTACGCGGTATGTGCCAGCAGAGAGATACTCTTCTACATTCCAAAAAACGGTGATGGGTTGTTCTTCTCCATTATATTCAATATACTTTTTGATAGAGTAGGGGAGTGAACGATTTTCATATTCAAACGTATTGGCAGCGTTCTTTGTCAGCACTTCATTATTGGGTTTGTAGATATTGATATACAATGTACGTTCACCTGTTTCTGCAGTAATGTTCTTGACAATGGTAAAACCGATAGTAAACTTTACTACATCTTTTACCTTTTTCACTTTCTTGTCACGTTTGTTTTTGGGTTCTACCCAAATATTGGTAGCATCCAGTTGAGCAGCCAGAGTTACTTTCTTATTCAGATTCTTCTTCTCTTCTGATAGATTGTTTATCTGGCGTGAAGCAGCGTTATATTTCTGTGTTACTTCAGCGATCACTTGCTTTTGTTGATTAGTTAGTTTATTGAGAGAGTCAATCTGATTGATATAACCGATCATAATTTTACGCAATGAACTCAATTCTTTTTTCAGACGGCGAATTTCAGTGGCATTACTACTTTTAACTGTACGCAATTCTTCAAGAAGACGTTGGGTCTTGATTTGCTCCTGCTCTAATAAGACGGACAGTGAATCATTGGATACTGTAAGTTTCAGTTCATCATATTGCTGGGCAAAACGGGTATATTCGTTTTCCAGATCTTCTTTCTCAAGAGCAAATTCTTCAACCAGTTCGCGATTATTCTGCTTTTCGGTGAACAGTAGATACGTGATGCCGACAAGAGCAATCACCAATACCGATACGGCGATAATGAGCAGGGTCTTTTTATTCATGTTTCTTTAGTTAGATGATAATTCGCTGCAAATTTAATCATTTCACTACATAGTAACACAGCGTTTCACGTAGTTTTTTCTTTTAAGAGCTTGTTTAAGTTTTCTTTTCCTGAACACGTAAGTTAATAATCGGATGAAATGTAGCTGTTATTCGGACGGAGTACGATTGGCACTCGGATGAAGTACAACTGCCGATTTAATAGAAGAGAAGTATTAGTACAACTACATATTGGCAGGAGTTGTCTCTTTAACTAAAATTATTACGGAAATATTTCTTTAATAACGATTATCGTTGTACTTTTGCCGTCGCAAAAAGATAGAACTAATTATCAACTTTTTAAAATATAAGTATTATGTCAAAAGTAACCGTAGTAGGCGCAGGTAACGTAGGTGCTACATGTGCAAATGTACTTGCTTTCAATGAAGTAGCAGACGAAGTAGTAATGCTGGACGTAAAAGAAGGCGTTTCAGAAGGTAAGGCAATGGATATGATGCAGACAGCTCAACTGTTGGGATTCGACACTACCATTGTTGGTTGCACCAATGATTATGCTCAGACTGCAAACTCTGACGTTGTTGTTATTACTTCTGGTATTCCTCGTAAACCGGGTATGACTCGCGAAGAACTGATTGGTGTGAATGCTGGTATCGTGAAATCAGTAGCTGAAAACATCCTGAAATATTCTCCTAACGCTATTATCGTAGTTATCTCTAACCCGATGGATACAATGACTTACTTGGCACTGAAAGCTTTGGGTGTACCAAAGAATCGTATCATCGGTATGGGGGGGGCTTTGGATAGCTCACGTTTCAAATATTTCTTGTCTCAGGCTTTGGGTTGCAATGCTAACGAAGTAGAAGGTATGGTTATCGGTGGCCATGGTGATACTACTATGATTCCTTTGACTCGTTTTGCTACTTACAAAGGTATGCCGGTTTCTAACTTCCTGTCAGCAGAACAGTTGGAGAAGGTTGCGGCTGACACAATGGTAGGTGGTGCTACACTGACTAAGTTGTTGGGTACTTCTGCATGGTATGCACCGGGTGCAGCAGGAGCATTTGTAGTTGAATCTATCATCCACGATCAGAAGAAGATGATTCCTTGCTCTGTAGCTTTGGAAGGTGAATATGGTGAAAACGATCTTTGCTGTGGGGTACCTGTAATCCTGGGTAAGAACGGTATCGAGAAAATTGTAGAACTTCCGTTGAACGAAGAAGAAATGGCTAAGTTCAAAGCAAGTGCTGAGGCTGTTCGTAAAACAAATGCAGCTTTGAAAGAAGTAGGCGCTCTTTAATAAAGAAGGGGTTATATACTTGAAATAATAAAAAGGACGGTTCTTCTGTAAGAGAGGAATCGTCCTTTTTCTGTCTGTTCTTTTGCTTTTAAAACCCTATTTGTAATCCAGCTTATAATCAATACTAAGAAGAGTTACCTGAATTTAAGGAATAAATTTACTCAACTTTCCACAATGGGTTATTGTTAATTTATGCATAGCTCTTGTCACTGCTACATAAAGCATACTTTTATCAATTGCCGAACAATAGTTTCTATCATCCACCTGTGGTATAATAACTTCGTCAAACTCCAGGCCTTTAGCCATGTGCGACGAAGTGATGAGGATACCTTTTACAAAAGCCGAACTTTGGTTCGACAGGAAATAAACATTTTCTATGTATGTCTGAAGTTTGTCTGCAAGGGATTTTGCCTGGGCTTCTGTTTTGCATACAATCCCAAGTGACTTATTATTTGATTTCTTAAAAGTGAATATTAAATCTGTAATACCGGATATCTCTTCTTCTGTATTTCTGTATTGAAGAATCATCGGTTGTTCACCATGTCTTACGACAGGTTCTAACTCTTCATTGAGCAGAATTTCTTGTGCAAAACTGGTAATTTCAAAAGTAGAACGATAACTTTTGCATAGTTTCATCACTTCTCCCGTTGTAAATACTCTTTGAATCATATCAGCAGTGGATGAGCCATAAGGATTGACTGATTGGGATGCATCACCCAGAATCGTCTTCCGGCAAGGATAAAGTTTTTGAATGACTTTATACTGTATAGGAGAATAATCTTGCATTTCGTCTATCAGGATATGCTTGACATGGCTGTGAGGTTTTTTTCCCTCCAATGCTATATGTAGGTATGCTAAAGGAGCTAAATCAGAATATTCCAACGTATGACTTTTGCGCATCCTTAACATTTCGCTTTTTCCTACCCATTCAAAAAAGTTCTTATAAACCTGAATGTCGTTATTACCAGCAAACATTTTTCTTACTTCTTTTTTCAACAGATTCCTCTCTGCGGTAGTAACTGTAAAATTGTATTTGATTGTCATCATTTCCAGAATATAATCGGTCATCGTCTCAAAACGTTGGCGCATTGGGTAGCGGCTGAATCGTCTGAATTGTTCATCAATAAATTCGGCCGGAATAGTAATGTGTCTGGTTAGTTTTACGTCTGTTGCTCTGAAATAGTTATTTTCCATATATAGAATAAATTTATCGAGGAGTGAGATGAAATCAAATGAAGCCTTATACTGTATCCTTTCGATAAATTCTTCTGTAGGCTTTCCAAGTAATTCTGTTACTTGTTCAAAGAAGTTTTGGTATTTATATTTGTGACCGAGTACATCCGAAAGAATATATTCCATACTGGTTTCAGGAACAGTCTCCTCACCAAGTTCCGGGAGTACATTAGAGATGTAATCGGCAAAAACTTTGTTGGGCGAAACCACCAATATGTCTTTGGAGGAAATATCTCCTTTCAGTGTATAAAGAAGATAAGAGATGCGATGTAAAGCGATGGAGGTTTTACCCGATCCGGCAACTCCTTGTATGATAAGTACGTGTGCATCTTCATTACGAATAATGCGGTTCTGTTCCCGCTGAATGGTTGTGACGATGTTTTTCATTTTATCATCAGCGTTCGAACTTAGTTCTTTCTGTAAAATATCGTCATGTACAGTCAGAGAGCTTTCAAGCATATATTCCATTTTGCCATTGCGGATACGGTACTGACGTTTCAGCAAAATCTCTCCGCTAATTTCACCCAAAGGGGATGAATACGTAGCTTTTCCCAGTTCATTATCGTAGAACATACCCGATATGGGAGCTCTCCAGTCATATATCCGGTTTATCTTTTTGTTAGTGTCATAAAATGTGTGTATTCCTATATAAACCGGTATTGTCTGGCTTTTCTCCCTTTCTTCTTTAAAGTCTATCCGGCCGAAGTAAGGAATGTCTACTATTTTACTCAGTCTTTTGCGCTTGTCAATCACACTTTCACCCAATGCAAAATGATTTAAGATGCTTTCCCTCATAGAACGAATTTCATGTGGATCAATATCTTTATTTGACCATAAATACTCTTTGTACTCTTGTAGTGTATCTACGTGTTCTTTCACTGATATACCCGTATTATTAATTACGTCGTTGAGGGTGTTGATTATCTCCTGCAAATATTCTTTCTCTTGTTCTTCTGTTTTATTAAATACCATAACTCTTTCATTACTATATTAAAAACGGTCTGAAAAGACAGCAAAGTTAGTTCATTCCATTGGGGCGATAAATAGTTATTTATAGCTATATATCCAGCCTTTTTTCTACTTTTGTACACTTTATTTCAAATGCGGAAAGATGGATATTCTTGATATGGCGGGACGGAACCAGCAAAAAGCCTGGGAGATAATAGAAAGTACCGGTGTTATCCCGATATGGGAAAGTATTGGTGCAAAAGTGAATTTGGTGGGTTCCTTGAGTACAGGGTTATTGATGAAACACCGGGATATTGATTTGCATATTTATACCTCACCTTTGAGCTTGGCTGACAGTTTCCGGGCAATGGCGCAACTTTCAGAAAATATAGCTATAAAGAAGATGGAGTGTGTAAATCTTTTGCATACTGTTGAAGCCTGTGTGGAGTGGCATGCCTGGTATCAGGATTCTGAGAGTGAACTTTGGCAGATTGATATGATTCATATCCGGAAAGGCTCCCGGTATGATGGCTATTTTGAAAAAGTGGCGGAACGTTTGAGAGCTGTTTTGACTGACGAAACAAGACTGGCTATTTTGAAATTGAAGTATGAAACTCCTGAAACGGAAAAGATTATAGGGATAGAATATTATCAGGCTGTTATTCGGGATGGAGTAAGAAGTTATGCGGAATTTGAGGTATGGCGGCAAGAGCATCCGGTTACAGGCATTGTAGAATGGATGCCATGATGTGTCGATATGAGATTTAATTCAACAGCCCCAGTTTCAATCCAGTATTAATGGCTTCAATAGAATTTTGTACACCTAATTTATGTAATAGATTCTGCCGATGGATATGAACCGTATGGATACTGATACAAAGTTTGTCGGCTATCTCTTTACTTAGAAGCCCTTTCTGAATATACTGTAAGATTTCAGTTTCACGTTGCGTCAGAATTATTTGTGTTGTTGATAATAGAGAGGGAGAGAATATTTCTCCGTTTTTAAGATTCAGTACAGTACAATCTACCTGATTGGATTCCTTTTGATTGGGGGCAATATCCATATTTCCTATTATGAGCCAGGCTTTTCCGTTATGAGCCTGTTCTAAAACCTGCTGTTTGCTGATAACTCGTATATATTGTTGTCTGGCATTGCGTACCCGGAAACTATAGATATTACAGTAATCATTCCTTTGTTCGATAGGCAAACCGAATATAAACTTACCAAGATCAACCTGTAGCCGTTTTAGTTGTGATAAATCATCTGGATGAATGCGTGATTCTAAATAATCACCTTGTCTTTCCAATGTAGCTATCTTGTGGCTGTCATATCCCAGTAAATCTACGAAGTTGGAGGATGCGAAAGCATACCTGCATTTATAAACATCAACAACGAATGTACAGTTGTGACTTAGTTTGGACATGCGGTGAAGCATGCTTTTGTCACGTTCCCAAAGACTGTAATCAATGTCTGATGCCGATAGATGCTGCTTTGCCCACATTTCTTCCCTGGTTATATTCATTGACCTCATATAGTATAGCTATAAATTATTGTTTTTGTTCCACAAAGGTAAAATTAATCTTTAATGATGGAAATAATTATAGAGGTTAGACATTGTTTTATTACTGGGAATGGTGTAGTTTTACTTCAGTTAAGTTTTCTTTTGTACTCATTTAATGGTAGAATAAAGAAAGAATACACTTATCTTTGTATTAGTGATTGTTTGTAACCGGAATATCACAATAATGCCGGGTGATAATAAAATTATGAAGACAAAAGAAATAGATCGTTTTTCGGAAGTTCCACAAGACTATCCTCTGTGCATTAATTATCAATGTCCTCGGGCGTCTACTTGTTTGAGGCAATTAGTTGCACAGGAAGCTGCTGATAGTATAAAGTTTTTAATGATTATCAATCCGAAGCATCAAGCTACTTTGAAAAAAGATTGCCCTTATTATCGTTCAAGTACCAAAGTTCGCTTTGCCAAAGGTTTTATGAATATCATAGAGAATCTGACTCAAAAGCAAATACGGGAAGTTATTCCTCAACTGATAAATCGATTCAGTGAAAGAACATATTATCGTATTCGTAAAGGAGAGCGCTTACTCTCACCTGCCGAGCAACAAAGTGTGGTGAATATTTTCAAAAAGTATGGGCTGACCGAGCCGATTGTATTTGATGATTATATAGAGGACTATGAGTGGTAGAACTGGCTATAGTATAATGTACTTTTTGCCATCACATTGGCAGGACTCTGCCAATGTGATGGCAAGGTGTTGCCAATAGGTTGGCAAAGTCTTGCCAGTACGATGGCAAAAGAGGATATAATATCTGTGTAAATATCGAATTACGTATAGGCTCTAAGAAAATAATAAAAGTTGGTTATAAAGGTTTGAAAAACCTTTATAACCAACTTTTATTATTTTTCAATCCGTATTTGTCGGATAGGCTATGATTAGAAAATCACTTTAATACCATCGATTATGTAAACACCCGGATTAAGGGTAACCGTGTTAGAACCGGGTTTAACGGAGATTGATACGACAGGTATACCTGAGATGGCAAATATGTCGATATCTTGTTCCACATCCGAAATTATCACAAGGTTTGAACCTTCTTTGATAAGTTTTATTTTTTCTCCTTGAGGGAGTGTCTGGTTGTCAGTACCTGTAATGTTTACTTTACCAACTTCGAATGAATCTTCGACTCCGAAAGTATTAGCCTTAGCATAAACCGAGAAAGGCGCGATCATAAGGTCTGTTTCTTCATCGGCGATACGGTTAAAGCTGTAACCTTCATCATCAAGTAAGTATGTGTCTGGAGCAACGTTGGTGGAAGTATAGTTACCAAACAGAGTGAAATCCTTACCTGCTTTTGTGATAGATTCTGCCACCGGAGTCATAGGTACGTCAAACATAAGCGATTCGTCTGCTTGTGTGGCAGGACTACCATTCGCACGGAATGTAAAGTCGACAGTATCATCCACTTCTCCGTTAAGATGTATCATATAAGGTTTATTAGCTTCAATCGAGGGCTGGTTCTCAAGTATTATAGCGTCTTCGTTGAATGATAATATACTGACTGTATGGTTACCCGAAGTACCAATCGTATAGTCATTACCTTTTCCATCCGACATGTACTTGGGTACGAACGGTAAGACTATACCTTTCCATTCTTTACTTTCATTTCCGGTTGGGTAGTTCAGTTTGACTGACAGTGAGATATTTTTTTCACCGAGATTAAAACTTGCCGGAGCATTGAAAGCAAAACCGTCAGTGAGGACAATGTCGGTTGAAGCCACGCGTGAACCACCACTGTTGATCACAATGTTTGATTTTGAAGAGATTGATTTTTCCAAACCTTCTGCAAGATATATTATACAGTTGGGGTTTATACCCTCAAACGATTGATCGTTTATGCCTGTGGTATTACGTACACGGGTAGAACTTTGATCCTTGTCAGACTGTGAGTTTCCAAAAAGCGTGATACTCGTCAACGAAGAACATCCGTCAAAAGCTCCGGCATCTATTGCATCGACCGAATTAAGTGTCAGCGATTCGAGTTGCGAACAGCCGGCAAACGCATTTTTTCCTATAGAAGTAACGTTTTCCGGAAGCACTATATTTGTAAGGTTTTCCATTCCTGCGAATGCATTTGAAGGTATTTCGCTGTTTTCAACGGCAGACATGTCAATGGTTTCCAAAGACGTGAAGTTTTCACGTATGTGTTCGAAGGTCGTATCGGTCATTTCTCCCGACAATTCGAGTTCAACAATTCCATCGGCTTCTTCTTTATCAATATAGATCACTTCTTCCGGCTTAAGAACCGCACCTTCAACAGGAACCATCGTGATTTCAACTTCTATATCCGATTGCAAGTTTGTGATCGTATATATACCGTTTTCGTCCGGAAGAGCAACTTCACCGGCTATTTTGACTTTAGGAGTCATACTCGGAGTTTCGGAAACGATCGTAAATTTGTAATCGCAACCTTCCTTGTAGAGGGTTTTACGTTCATTAGAACCTTGAACAAACAGAGCCATATTGACACCATTCCATACATTTACCTCATTAAGGTTTACAAAGTTGACTTTAGATTTTCCGGACGCATCTTTGACCTTGATATCATAATGGAACACCACGTCAATGATATGGTTTTGCGGACAAGATAGATATTTCGGATCTGTTACATTACCATAGAATTTCACTAGATAATAACCGCCGGGATTGAAGAAATCAGTGGGATCGAGTGGATCAAGCTGATTTGTTACATCTTGTTTATTGTCATAAAGTTTAAATGCAACTCCAGGACGGTAGGTCGGATTGGGCTTATAAGAGGTCGGCTTAAAATTGGGCAATCCAAGCATTACAGTTTTAGTTGCACTTCCTACAGGTCCCTCAATTTTGGTCAATGGCTCTCTTTCCGAATATTGGAAAGTTCTGTCCGGATCGATCTGAATGTTATAGAATACTTTTGAAGTTGTATGTTGGAGTTCTTTCCAGAATTCACTGTTCGCATATGCCGATTCAGTACCTTTGGGCACTTCAAGGGTTATTTGAGTATTCGTTGGGAATGGATTACTTTTCAATGGTACCGGAGTTTTTGACAGAACAACTATCTTTTCAAGTTTAATGCATGCTGCGAAAGCGCCACTTCCAATATAAGCTACTTTTTCCGGAATTGTAATTTCTTTTACATTGATACAACGATAGAATGCATTTTCTTCTATACTCTCCAGATTCTTAGGCAGAAGGATTGTTGACAGAGCCGTTTTTCCCATCGGATTTGATGCTGCAAAAGCATTTGTAGGCAGTGAGTTTGGAGTGGGCAGACTTTTTATTGTCACATCGGTCAAGTCAAGAGCTACAAGTTTATCTGCATTCTTCTGCAATGTCGCAAAATCGGAGGCATTCATCTCACCCATTAGTTTGAGTCGTGAAGGGAAAACTTCGGAAGTTTTTGATGCAAGCTCTCCTGCATGGAGGTTCATAGCTGTATAAGTTTCGTCTCCGGCAGCCACTACTTGTATGGCTATGTCAAGATCTTCACGTACACTTTCAACCTTTATTTGGGCTACTCCCTGACGATCAGCCACAATCTTACCATTGATCGACACCGTTATTGCGTCGGCAACAGAAACCGGCATGATCTTACATGTAAAGTCCATACCATGGACGATCTGATCAATAGCCCCCTGGATAGTGGCTCCCTGAACAGAAGATGGCATAGTGATCTTGTGGTACAACACCTCATTACCTACAGCCTTGATTGAATCTTTTACGTTTTCATTTATTCCTTTGACGAGATGCCATTCTTTCTTGTTGTACGAAGTTGCGATCCGTACGAGATTACCTTCACGTACTGAAGCTTCTTTTACCTGGCAGTTAAAGTTACAGGGCAGGTCGCCATAATTCGTTCCTGAGTTAGTAAATACAGGCGAGATGATTTCTTTAATAGCACCTTTGGCATCTGTGAGCACGGCAGCGTAGAACATCGAGGCATAATCCCGAGGAATAGCCAATGCGTTAGCGCGTATGGTAAATGTCTTACCGGAAATAACGTTGATCACGTCGGTTGCAAGCCCTATACCACCCCTTGAATCGGTTAACTTCCACAAAGAGAGGTGGGTTGTCGGTTGTGGCTGAATGAAATTGGCATGGATCATAGTGTTGGCATTGACGGTGATAGTATATCGGTTATCGGTTCCGGCAATCAATTTGGTTGTGTTGGCAAAAACTTCCATTTTAGCATCACCAAAGCGATTGTCCGTTTCAACGGTGAATGAGAACAACGAACCGGGTGTCACTTCGAGATTCTCTGAATCCGGCGTTATCTTTACCCCCTCTGTCTCTTCAAGAACGATCGTATAAGAAGATGCCGGAACAGGATTTTCTTCAACGATCTCTTTGAAATCCTGCCAGTTCTCCTTTGACGAATATGCTGTTTTTGCGTTAACCGGTACTACAAGTTTAGATTTAGGTGTTCCTGTGAACACACACCAGTTGATCCATGCCGGCGATTGACGGCGTACAATGACTTCTCTCAGATTACTGCAATTTAAGAATATATTGTATTCGTAAGTACCCACTGATGCCGGAATTTCGATTTTTTGCAGACCAGTGGCATTGAAACAGCCATTTTTCAAAATGGTGAGAGACTTTGGCAACTTAATATGTTGTAACGAATGGTAGCCACTGAATGCTTTAGTGGGGATAGCGTTAGCAGGATTCGAACCATTGGCTACTATGTTCACACCAGAAATATCAAGCATGGTTAGCTTCATACGTTCGCGTATAAATGTGAAATCACGGATGTCGATCGTTCCATAAAGTGTCAGTTCCTTAATCGTTCCGGCATCGGCTTCACTGATAAGCTTTTCAAGGTTACCGGCAGTTACCCATAGATTACGTTTATTCACTACATCCTCCATTGACTGTACGATAATACGGATTTGCTGGTCAGTGGTGACATTTTCAATTTTGTAAACATTATCGGCACTTGGAGTCAGGATGAATCCGTTTGCTTTGACTGTAACAACCTTGTCAGGGGAAGCGGATTGGACTTTAAATGTGTAGTCGCGACCTTTGATTACTTTTACATCGGCATACGATATGATAGCTCCGTCTACGTTGAGCGGTATGTCAATTGAAAAATACGGTATGGAATTGTTTTTTGCTTTAATCTCATTTATTGTGATGAGGTCGCCGGTAACGGGCAACCACTCGTCAGAGCCGTTGGCTATAGTGACCATACGGATTATATCATCGTTAGCGACAACGGTTTCGGCAGGTACCGAACATGTAAAATCAGAATAAAGTCTTGGCATCATCACCTGCATTGCTTGAAGTGATAGCCCTTTACCATCATGCAGTAATGTTTTCAATTTCCCATTAGCAGAGAAAAGAGCCACAGAAATTTTTCCTGAGAAATTTTCATATGAAACGTTTTTAAAGGCACCTGCTCTTATGCTGAACTTCATTCCGGGGTTGATATCTACTGCGTCGGAAGTTATACCGATCTGACGTTCGTCGGCTGTGATATGAACAGGTGACCACTTGACTGTTGTTTCGGCAGGTTTGATATTATAGATGATAGTGGTCTGGTCGTTGAAACTGTGTGATGTACTTACAGTGGGGTTGAGAGCGTCGGAAGAAAAATAACCGTTGGCCGAACCACCCCAGCCCCAATTGATGTGGAAATAAGGTACTGAACCTTTTATCTCATATCCGTCGCACACAAAAGCATGACCTACTGAGACATCTTGACCACTATAGATCACTGGTCGTCCGGCATTGATCTCGTCAACAATTATGGCATCCCATACAGTACGGTCGGTTTCCGAACGCTTTTTATAGGATACCTCTGGGTCATATCCGAAAAATGATATAAGGGCGGCAGGAACACGTACTTCAAAGGCACTCGAACCATACATTCCGAAATCTGTTTTTATTGATATAGCACAATGAGCCATCAGTGTAGCCACAGCATCAGCTTCGGCTGTAGAATATCCTGAACGATAGTTATCCATTCTCATATTACCCCAATCATATTGGGTATTGAAATCAGTACCGTCAAGTGAGCCATTACCCATTGAGGGGTAATTATAATATTTCATAACGGTAGCCATGGCAGTACCAACGCAACCTACAAGGCGGCGGTTAGGTATCTGACTGTTGAATGGAGCTTCCTGACTCCATTCCGGAGTTTTGATAGACTTTGTCAGTGAAGTTTGCATACTTACACGCTTGCGAAGTTCGGTGATGTTATTCCCAACTGGTTTTACAGCATTATTAAGCATCATTGTAGTGACATCAGATATTTCATCTGGCACATATGAAGACTCATAGGAATATCCAACAACCGGGATTGCCTTGTCATCAGCCGATATGATGATAAATCCTTGTCCATCCTTGGCATTAAATACATAATAAACAGGTGTTCCGTCACTTTTTTGTGAGATATACACCAATTCAAAAGCATTGGGAGAGCTTAGTCGCGAAATGTTACCAGCATTAAAAAAATTAGCAGCGGCTTCAGCAGCTTCTTCTATAGTCAACATTTTGGCATGGAGGCTGTACGGGTAAACAGCACACACCAGAAGAAGCAGTACTTTTAAAAACTGTTTCAGCATAAGATAAATAGCTTTTAATTAAGTTATAAATAATATAAATGTTTAATATGAATACGGCAAACCTGTGAGGCGTTTAGATTATGAATCAATAAACATAAATTCGCTCATTATTAGTGTCTTATTTTATCGATAGGACACTTGATTTTTATCAAAAACTATTACGGGGTGCAAATTTAACTATATTTTCATAACAAACTATCTCATTTTTTTATTAAAAAATACAAATAGGTGTCCAAAATCAGGTGATATAATAAAGGATAAAAATAGTTATTCAGGTCAGAAGATGATAAAGAAATGGAAAACTCAAATCACTCAGTATGATTCAAGGTTTCGATCTGATTGTTAATGTCACCTAAAAAAAACGTTATGCTTATAAATAAATTGGTGGAAGGGAAGCTTTCGAGTATATTGCCAAAGTATTCGTACGTTGTTAATGAAGAAATTCAAAATACTTTTGGTTGTTTTATAGAATAGTTAAGAACTGCCAGTCCATTTAAGCAAGATTATTTCGAAATTTTTGGGATACTGGATATTACTTATCGTTGATTAATATATCAAGGTATTCTATTCTTATTATATCGAGAGGGAGATAAATTCAATGGTGTATAATTGTTATGAAATGAAGTCTTTCTTGTTCAAAATTAAAGTAAAATGAAAAAGATTAATTACTATTATTTCGTTGCTGGATTTTTAGCGATTCTATTTTCTATAACGCATGAATTGAATAGACAACAAGTCTTACTTCCAGCTCTATATACCGGGGAATTAGATATAACAACTGTAACGACATTCAAATATATTTGGCATATAATTACAGCTGAGAATTTTGTTTTTGGTATTATGTTTATTATCATGGCATTTTATAAAAAACAAGAACAAGTGAGGTTTGCTGCATGGTTGATTTGTGTAATCCTGTTGATTCGTTTATTTGTTATTGTGATTACAACTTTGATGATGGGGGGTAAAATGGACAATTTAGGCATTGATATAATTGCGATAATAGTCTATACAACGATTATTCTTTTGGGAACACGCGCCGGGAATAGAATTAAAGTAAATGGATAGAAATGAAATATTTAAATCGGGAAATAGAAACTCTATTAAAAAAAGAGGAGCAGAACTGATACGATGTGTCAGCATATCCCATTTAGATCAAAGGCAAAGCAGGCGATTTTCTCATGCCATTGTTTTCACATTTCCACTAACCGCTGAATATATTAAAGAGGTGGCCGATACTCCCAATTATGTCCAGGCGCGGATAGATGATAATTTTAATTTCGATGATGATGAATACTTACAAGTTGAACTCAAAACAGGAAAAATAGCAGATGAATTAGCAAGATTACTTAATGCCAAGGGGTATAAATCTATATCTCAATCTGATGAGGAATTGATAACAGAGGGAGCATTTGATTTTGATACAAAAACTTCTGTTCTACCTCATAAAACAATAGCATTACTTAGTGGAATTGGTTGGATCGGTAAAAATAATCTGCTTATTACCCCTGAATATGGATCGGCACAATGTCTTGGTACGGTTTTAACAGATGCACCGCTGAAGACCATAATACATGAACCCCTTTTACCAAAATGTGGTAACTGTGTTGCCTGTATAGATATATGTGAAAAGCATGTATTGAAGAGAGGTGTTTGGAGTATAGGAGCATCAAGAGATGAGATAATCGATGTATTTGGATGCAGTACTTGCTTGAAATGTCTTGTGCATTGCTCCGTAACACAAGCATATGTGAAAAGGCATCTTCTAAAATGAAAGTTGTATTTTGAAATATGTTTCTGAGTGATCAGATTCTTTTAACAAACATATTATTGTCGTTTTTAGACAAAAATATGGCTTAATTTTCAATTTACTCAATCTCCTTAAACTTTATCTTTGTCAACGAAACGTAAATGTATAACTATTATAAAATGGTATGCGAAATAAACTGATTATTGCCGGAGGTGGATTACTGATAATACTTGCCTTGTTTCATCTTTCATTCTGGAGCTTATTCAATTGGCAGGAAGAATTACCTAAGTTGAGTGCCGAAAATAGTGGAATTATGCAAATGTCTGCTATCGGATTTGTGTGTCTGTTTTTATCTTTAGGAATGATCTTTATAAGTTTTCGCAAAGAAATTGCTAATACCAAATTAGGCCAAGCATTATTATTTACTTTGGCTATCTTTTTTCTTATAAGGACTATTGCTGAGTTTATATTTCCGGGAAGTTCAATTGAATTAGGTGTTTTTCTGGCTATATGTACTCTTGTTTTCTTGATACCAGCAACTGTAAAGAAGATATGATGAACAGCATGATAATGTGGATACTAATTGAATGTTATTTCTTTAGATGATTGATTAATACAGCTGATATATAGGTCATCTTTCGATTACCTTATCATTACTGTTAGGAATCGTTGTTGTATCTTTTCTTATGATAATATCAATGAACAGAAAAGATTCATGAAAAGGATATTGGACATTTAAGAAAAGTATATTTGGACTTTTGGAAAAAACATAATAATATTTTTTAGCGTAACTTTACATCGGAAATTTTTAAACATAAAAAGTTATGACTAAGTTAAATCCCCCAACAATAGGGCTGCTCAGTAGTTTTTTGATAATTCTATTCGGATGTGTCAAAAATTATTCTGAATGTAAAGTTTATGTGAATGATGAATTTGGTGAAAGATTAGAACTTGGTAAATAAAACGGGTATGAAAAATTTTAATTATTATACTCCAACAGAAATCGTTTTCGGGAATGATTCAGAAAGCAAGATAGGGTATCTTGTCAGACGATATGAAGGTACGAAAGTTCTTATACATTATGGTGGAAAGAGTGCAGAGCGTTCCGGATTACTCAACGATATCTGTCGGCAATTAGATGCGGAAGGTATTTTATATGTAAAGCTGGGAGGTGTTGTGCCTAATCCTCGTCTGTCAAAAGTGTATGAAGGGATAGAGTTATGTCGCAAGGAAGGGGTGAATCACATCCTCGCCATTGGTGGTGGGAGCGTCATTGATTCGGCGAAAGCCATTGCGTACGGTCTTGCTTATGATGGTGATGTGTGGGATTTATTTGACGGAAAAGCCGAGGCGAAAGCTTGTTATCCTATAGGAGTGGTCCTTACGATTCCTGCTGCCGGAAGTGAGATGAGTAACGGTTGTGTGATAACTAATGAAGTAGGCTCAAGAAAACGAGCTTATAACAATGATCTTGCCCGTCCGAAATTTGCGATAATGAACCCTGAACGTACCTTTTCATTATCTACATATCAAACAGCGTGCGGTATTGTAGATATTATGATGCATACAATGGAACAGTTTTCTTCGTCAAATGCTAAGCTATCAATACGATAGCTTTTAACAACAAATTCCGATTTTATAAATTTATAACCAGAAACTTGACCCAAGTTGTTTTCAACTAGTTTCTGAATATCTTTTTCGAGTTTAAAAGGTTTTTCGCGCAGGCTATTCAACTGGCCCTTATTTTGCTGAAATATCTGCATAAAGTTTTATTTAGAAAAATAACTATATTTCTTCCCTGTTATCTGGCTCAGCTGCCATACTTTCAGATGATTCCGGATAAATGTAGTTTTTGAGCTCCGTCGGTTTCGTCTGCGGATTCAGATAGTTGTCAAAATCTTCAAATAATTGTTCAAGATTGTCTTCATAAAATGTTTTTTCGGCGACATCTAACTTGTGAACGCGGATGTATTTCTTTACAGCCTTTTTAAATTCTGTGTGCAATTGTTCCCTGTCGAACAAATCCGATGAGTTCATTTTTGCTGTCAGATCGCCGGTATGATTCAGGAAACCGAACAGCTTATCTATTTTTTCTTTCCATTGCTGAATTATTTTTTCTTTCTCCGCTTCATGCTGGTTCAATAATTCAATAAGCGCCAGTATGTTGTAATGATATTGTTTTCCCTTTTTACTTTTGCCTGGTTCGCCTTCGCCGGTATTGCCTCCTTTGTCTTCATTTTCTACAGGTTTAAGTACTACGCCCAGTTCATTGTCGTAGCTCACCAGTATATCTATTTCAGAGTTAGTGCCTGTGTCGTTTAAGGTCTGGTATATATACAGGTAACGTTGCCAGAAATCCATGAAGCAGGCTTCGGTAAATTTAAGGTCCATTTCTATTACACCGTTTAAGAGCGACAAGAGATTAAAATATTCATTCACCTGTTTCCTGAGTTTCAGGGCGTCGTTATCCACATCACGGGTGTTTGATGACTCCTGGTTTTCTTCCGATTGCTGGTCTTCGAGGAGCTTGCGCTCAATGGCGCTTCTTATCCAGCTACGGATATCATTCTCCATTTCAAGCACAAAGTCTACATTTGCCAGCCTGCCTGTGTAATATTCTTTGTAGCGTACAAACCAGCGTTTAAACAGTAAGTGAGTATTGAGGTGTCTGAAGTCCTTTACCAGTTGATTGCGGTGCGCCAGCGGATCAAAATCGGAAATAACCAGGTCGCTGAAGCGTGCAAAGGCATCGTTTATGTTTTTTACATTCACGTTGTTGTGAGACAGGTCAATGATATGGCATTCGGTTTTGTATTTGCATGTGCGGTTAACGCGCGAAATAGTCTGGATGGCATTGATATCCCTGATTTCCTTATCGAGAAAGAGGGTGTGAAGGCGCGGGTCGTCAAATCCCGTCTGCAGTTTATCCACCACGATGATAAGGCCGTTTCTGGCATGCTTAAAGTTCTTGATAACATCTTCTTCGCTTACATTGTCATTGAGGCCTCTGGAACTCTGATAGTTTTGATTATCGCTGTAAACAATGCTTATTGGCGCGTTGCGGTAGGTTTCGTACTTTCCTGTTGCCAGCTTTTGCTCCATCAGTTCGCGTATGTTACGGCAGTATTCTATGGCTACGGGTATGGATGACACGGCCAGCATGGCTTTGCCTGTTCCGCGTATTTTTCCGTACACGAGGCTTAGTAGCCTGTTTACAACAAAGCGTGATATAGCCCTGATCCTGTCGTGGTTTCCATATATTTTTTCTTTCCGCAGGCGGTAGCGTATTTCTTCATCGTCGCCCGAAGCATAACGCAGATTAAGTTCAGGTATCTCATAATACATTTTAGCAGGAACGGGGATAATATGTTTTGTGGGATCCAGGATATATCCGTCGTTGATGGCCTCTTTCATTGTATAGGCATCGAATGGCTTCCATAGCTGGTTGATATTGCTTCCGCTATAAAACTCGCCGAAGCGGGCCAGTACTTTTTCGCTTGGTGTGGCGGTAAAACCTACAATAAGGTTTTTATGCTTTGCTCTTTTCCCTTCTGTAGCTTCTTTATCGAATACATCCTGCAACTCTTCGAATACGGAAATCATCTCTTCATGGCCATCTCCGGTATTACTGCGGTGAATCTCGTCTATAAGGAAAGCTACCCTCATGGAGCCGGTGCTGATTTCCTTATCGGTCAGGGCTTTATGCAGTTCGTCGAATTTGTGGATGTTTACAACAATAATGCGCGTGTTTTCTCTGAGGGCTTCAATGAGCTTATCTTTGGTGCTGGCTTCAACAAAGAGGCTGGAATTGATATTCATGTTGTGCATCGTTTCGTCCAGCTGTGCCCTTAATTGCAGTCTGTCTACCACGATCAGTATTTTGTCGAACACCCAGCGTTGGTTGCGCTTCATGTCCAGCAGTTGCAGTGCTGTCCAACCGATGATATTGCTTTTTCCGAACCCTGCTGCATATTGCATCAGCAGTGAATAGATGTTTTTGTTGTTGGAGTAGGCATCACGTTCGGCTATCACTTTTTCGATAAAGGAGGGATTTGCGCCCATGCGCTCAAGCTCTTTGCGCAACCTGAGTATAAAATAATCCGGCTCATTTTCATGTTCAAGGAACTCGTCAATGCGTTTCAGGATTTTATCTGTACCGAATTTCTGTTTAGGGCGTGGCGCTATCAGCTTTCCGGTCTTGGTTTTGCGCTCGAGCTTTTTATTTTTGCGGATATACTCGTATTGCATAAAGTTGTAATAGAGTATTTCTTTTTGGATTTCTTCTTTGGCATACAGGGCGCGCATTACTTCCTCAAACCGTATGCGTGCATCGGGCTGGTTGGTGTTGACGGGATATGGCTTGAAAGTTTTCAGCATATCCGATTCGTACCGGCTCATAAGCAGGGTCCCGTCCTGAAATCCTCTTTTGAGTTCATCAAAATGACTTCCTATGTTGCGGATCACATAGGTTTCGTATATATCGGTAGATGTGAGGTGGATTGCTTTTTCAAAGATACGGAGCATATCACGGCGCAGGGTCTGGCGGGCATCGTTACGGTCGGCCAGTTTTGTATAGGCAAGCACCGCTTCCATATAGTCATACACTACTTTTCTGCGCCCGTTTACTTTAGCCGATTGGTTGTTGAAATTGCTTTTGAGTTCGGCATAGCCTAAAAATATGCCGTTTATAAAGAACGATATATCGGGACGTATGTTGTACTGGGTTTTTCCGTCTGCTTTATAAAGATAAGGTATTTCTTCAACGGCAGAGAAGATGTTTTTTTCAAATTCTTCATCGCCTTTGAGAGCTGTTCCTGAAACGAGGAATATCTGTAATGTTTCTCCCTGAAATGTGATGGTTTTATTGTTATTGAGGAATATTGCTACATTGGTAGCTTCCATCAGGCGTTCTTTGAGTTCGGCAATTACAGCATTGGTGAGTTCGCGCGGGCTGTCGTATTTTTTCAGCAGGCGTTTCCACTCTCTGGATGAAGCCTGGCTGATAAATTCTTCGAGGTCGGAGGGTATAAACATATCCTGATTGACCTGCGTGTTTTTGACTTCGCGGTATTGCAGTCCATCGTCGCGCCGACATATAAAATTCATTACATAGTCGCCCTGTAAATCCAGTTCTTTCATACAATGCTCCTTTCTCCGGTTATTACTTCGTTAATCAGGCTTTTGCGCAGGGTTTGCAACTTCCCGATTTGCAGGTTTATATTGGAAACGATATCGTCTATTTTCCGGGATTGCTGGTCTAAATAATCGGCTATTTCCTGCTGCTCGGAGAGAGGGGGGACAGGGAATAAGTGATGATTCAAGTCTCTTTGAGTCATGCTTGGCAATGCTGTTGATGTAGAATATGCTTTATAGGGAATTAACAATGCAGTATAAAATAAATATCTTGTACTAGCATTCTTATTTGCAATCAAATAAAACATCGTATCAACAACCCAAAACTTACAATTCACATATAATGGTTTGTCAATAGTCCCTTTCCTTCCAAGTAAAACGGCCTCACCATCATAGATATAATCAGTAGCATAAGTAAATTGCCCTCCTGAACCTATTACCGGATATCCTTCATCTGCTTGTATAGTTTTATAATCAGACCCATTTTTGATTGTAGCAATATCTTTTATTCTTTTTACTTTCCAATGCTTTGGTTTTTTTCCTAACCAATCAATGCCACTTTCTTCTAACTCAACATCCGGATTTAGTCCTTTAGTAACAGCTTTATTGATCAAACTCTTTTTCAGGCGTAAATAAGTATCGCGTTTGGTTTCCAACAGTTTTATCTGAGCAGCAATCTGAGTTGTTTTTTTATCCAAATAATCTGCGATGGCAATTTGTTCGGAAAGTGATGGATAGATTATTGGGAAAAATGAAATTATCTTTTGGCTAATATTGGGTTGAGTTGCACCAACACTATGAGATATTATATTTTGTTTTTCATTCAATAGATAATAAAATAAGTATTTGTTATATATCTGTTTTTCGGATAATTGTAGACTGCAACAAGCTTGATTGACAGTAGCCGGGTATGTTAGCATACCTAACTTTCCAATGGTAGCTCCATACATTGCAATGAGAAGTGTATTGGTGGGATAACGCTTTAATAAAGGATATTTTATTAAGGCATAATCTGTAATATTCTGTTTGTTTTCCAAAACAGGACCATCAGGTAGATCTCCTGTATTTATCCAAGGGATTGTTCCTTCATTATAGAAAGAAGCAGTGCTACTACTAGGGGTTGTTCCACTGCCCATAGATAGAACTATATCTTTTATCCTTTTCTCTTCCCAACCCTCTCTCATAGCTTCAACCCTCCTTCCAGGTCTTTCAATGCTTTTTCGAGTCCTGCCAATTCTGCAAGAATATCATCTACCTTTTCTATTTTCTCGGGAACATAAAACTCTTTGTTGAAATTCAACTCTACACCAACAATCGGCTCATCTTTGAGGTAATATGGTTTGGTGATGTATTTATCTATAAATGCCTGAATGTGGGCTTTGTTTTCTTCCGCGTCGGGTTTATAAGAAATGATCTCATAGTCTGAAATATATTCCGCCCCTATAGAAACGGAGAAAGAAAATGTACCGGTCTTTTTATTTTTGGGTAGTTTGATGGTGAATACACCGCAGCCGAGTTTCTCTACTTTGTTGTCACTGGTTTTCACGATAGTGTTTTTATCGTTGTCGAAGTGATATGCGGTGCCGTTCTTTTCTACAAAGCGCACGTTTTCCTCTTTAATATTAATGCTTTTCAGAAGGGCAAAGTTTTCTTCCGAAGGTTCAAGTTCCCGGTCGTGCAGGTAGATTTTACCCAGTTTTAGCGAATAAGGTTTTTCGCCTGCAATGGTATCGAGTACCGATTTCCGGTTGTCGTCGATATTGATAAGAGTAATAGGCTGCTTGTTGTAGTAGAAGTGCCATTTGTCAAACACCTTGGCTATGTCGCAGTTCTCAAAATCAAGCAGAGCTTTTACAATGGCTTCGCGGTGTTCGGCCAGCATTTCGCGGCGCTTGCTTCCCCTGCTTTTTTTCAGTTGTTTCCATCCGTTGCTGCCGTTAATTAGTATTACTTTATCTTTGCGGTCGGCCGGCTTATCTTTGTTGATAACCCACAGGTAAGTATAGATTCCGGTATTGAAAAATTCATCGCTCGGCATCTGGATGATGGCTTCTATCCAGTCATTGTCGAACATATATTTACGGATATTGCTTTCGCCTCCGCCAGCGTCGCCGCTGAAAAGAGTAGAGCCGTTGTGAACTTCAACTGCAAAGCCATCATCATTGAGGTGTGAGACGATGTGCTGCATAAACAGTAGCTGCCCGTCGCTTATGGAAGGGTAGTACCGGAATTGCCCGGATTCATCTTTGCGTACGTCGTTTTCATAGCCTTTCCAGCTGATGCCGTAGGGCGGATTGGCTACTGATACATCGAAGGTTTTGCCTTTAAATACTCTGGATGTCAGTGTATTTCCGTATTCGATCTCGGTGTTTTTCCTGAAACTGCTTTCAATAGCGGCAAGTGCATAGAGTGAGTCGTTGAAGTCGCGCCCGTACATATACACATACTCGTGCCCGTATTTTTTTTGCAGACGGTCGCCTACGCCAAACAAGAGGTTTCCGCCGCCGCATGTGGGGTCGTATATGGAAAGGAATTTATTTCCTCGGTTACGTACCTTGGCGCCCACTATTTCGGCTATAAGGCTTATAATATCATTGGGGGTATACTGCTCTCCGGCGGTTTCGGCCGAGATGTCTGCCCATTTACGCTTGATGTGCTCTTCAAGGGTGGTTATTTCGGAGTTGTCAAAATCGGCAAAGTCAATCTCCGACCATTTAGAAACGGTATTGAAGAGTATCCCTTTCTTTTTGAGCTCGGCATTGATGCCGGTGATATTGAGAAACTTAGACTCGTCGGCTCCGCGTTCGATCCCGAGCAGCATCCGTATCTGACTGTCGAAACCGTTGAGGTAGTTTTTGTAATCCTGGTCGAAGGTTTTATCGCTTTTGCAGATATCCGCCAGTGTTTTACCATGCTCTATTATATATTCGTTGTATCCGCACTCAAGGTCTTTGAATGCTTCTATAAACTCTTCGCGGTCTTCATCCCTCGAAAGTCCTTCTTCCTCAATGAGCTTCTGCATTTCGCGGCGCAAACGGCTTTCGAGCATTACGAGTGCGAAATAGGGCATCATGTATTCGGGAAATTTACTTTGCTTTATTCCTGCTGCAATCAACAAATCGGCTGCTGCCCATATGTCCGATTCGTATTGCATTATATCCTGGTACTTTTTCATATTTATTTCTCGCTATTTTCCACAATTAAATTTTTAACGCTCACTTGCAGTAATTTTGCTATTTCAAAAAGAGTCTCTAAGCTTGGCTGTTTTCGGTTGCATGCATAAACATTGACCATCTTAAAACTTTTGTTAAGACTCTCTGCAAGCCATACCTGTGTTAATCGTTTCTCTTGCAAAACTTCTTTGATTCGATTCATTTTTCACATCATTGATTTTTATTGCCCCCAAAGATAGGAAATTTGACGGGATATTAAAGTATGTCTTTTACTTTTAAATTACGGTTATCAGAAAGGAATTGAACTCTTTTGTGTACCATATTTTGTTCGATCTTAATATATCAGAAACATTAGATTAAATCTAACTGGTTTTTGTATCTGTCCACTCCATCCTCTTTTTTGTCCATTCCGTACATTACTCGTTTTCTCATACTACTTTTCCTGCTCAACTTTATACCAAAAAGTAGATTATATGAAGTTGAATAATTTTTCAGTTTTGGTATTGTTATTGATTATAATCGGAACAACATCAACCGTGGCGCAAACGCGCAGCGATACCCTCAGAATTAAAGCCGGGAATTTTATTACGAACAAATTTCCCAGTACGCGATTCTTGGATTTTTAGTATGAACAATTTTTTCCTACTGATTATAGCTCAACCTTACATGATAAAGACATGGAAAAAGGGACGTTGAGTAGCCAAAAGAGATTCAAAGCGGCATTAAACTTTCCGATCTACATGAGAGAAAAATTCATCATATCTTCTTCGTGGCGATATAAGTATGAATCACTACACTTCAAGGATGTCGAAAGTCATTTAGTAAACGGAGTTGGCTTGTAGCATGACAATCACGAAGATTTCTATTACTTTTTAGGTGCATTGAGCTTTACCTACCGCTCTATGTTGTTCAATAAAAACGTAGTCTATAATGCCAACTTGATTACAGATGGTCCCATAAAGGATTTGAAAGACTTTGTGCTACTTTACTAGCGGTAATGGTTATGAAAAGAAACCAAACTACCACTATGACACTCGGGGCACGATTAAATACATCACCGACAGCTATATTTTCCATTCTTCCGGTCTTCTCCTTGGAGCATAAAATGAGCGATAAATGGATGCTTGACCTTACATTTCCTAAATATGGCTATATACGAAAAGATGTATTCGGAAACGGACGTTTGTCAGCTGGAATACGGTACGAGGGTGAATTGTTCTTTACCTATCCGAAACAAACTGGTTTTATGGATACCTACACATACAACCGAAGCGAGATTGGAACTGAACTAATGTATGAATATCATTTATCTCAGAATTTCATTTTCACGATACGGGGAGGTGTGTCTATGTTTACTGCTTTTTTCATTTTTTTCTATTTCTTCGTCCATTGTACCGAGCAGGGTACGCATTTCCGTCTCTTTTCCGAATACCCGTTTCAGAAGAAGTTTGGGTGTGATCAGCGCAAGTTTGAGCATCAGTTCCTTGTGCCTCTGCAGAGCCAGGGCACTGAGTTCTGCGATGTAGGTGTTCAGTTCTTTGGCAGTCCTGTCCTTTCCCTTGCTGCATCCTTTGGCGGAATCCCATTGTTTTGGCAGAATGCTCCGCTGTATTCTGACCTCTTCGTAATGCCCGTCAATGGTTATACGCATACGGATGGGTGCTTCACTGTTTTTCAGGAGTTTTGTCTTCAGAATGAAGAACAGGATGTTCATTGTTCCTTGTTTCATACTCGTTTCCTTTTAGTTGTTGAACATGTTTTACTTTGTCAACCGGAAAGGGGTGGAAGAGACGTCTTTTCGGTGGCTTTTTTATTTGAAGGATATGAAAACCACCGAATTTTCTCAAAAAACCACCGAAATAGGAAAAACGGAATTTCCTTTGGAAATTTGTATTTCCGGAATACGACGGTCTTTTTTCTTTTCGTCCAATCTCTTTTTCACCACATTCAAGCAGGTCTGCAAAAGTACTCTTTAGCACCTGAAAGATGATTTTGTAAATAGTTGAAAATAAGTGAAGTATAAAGATAATGGTGCTTTTTTTAGGGGTTGGGAAAAACCACCGAATAGGACATTTTTAAATTCTTAATATTCGAGTGGGCACCCGTCTGGGCTCCCAAAAAGAAAAAGCCTTGTAAGTTCTTGTCTTACAAGGCTTTTCGTCTTTCGTTTGTGGTGCCACCAGGAATCGAACCGGGGACACAAGGATTTTCAGTCCTTTGCTCTACCAACTGAGCTATGGCACCTTTCTTATTTGCGATTGCAAAGGTAGCGAAAGTTTTTTTATCTTGCAAGAAAAGGAGAAATAAAAAACACTGATAAATAGCTACAGTGTTTATTATCAATTATCTATTTGATGAAAATATTTCATTTTATTGAAAAGAATATTTGGTTTATGGCTTATTCATTGAGTATATTACTTGTTGTGTTGTAGGTTATCGGAACGGTAACTATATTTTTCTATAGTCTCCTAATGAGATGCTACTGATATATGTATAAGGGAGATAAATCATTGGATAATTCATTTATATATAAGATATTGTAATGTCACTATGCTTATAGAAGAAAAGTAATATTCATTGTCTTTTATAACATTATCCATAAGGGGGGAAGGCTATCCCAAAATTCAATTTTAAGATAGCCTTTTATTTACTAGTGTAGAATTTCTTTCTGGCTATAAGAATCAATGCCTAATAAGTTTTTAGTAACTCCTTAAAATACCATTGTATTTTTCCAAAATTCTCTAATGATATATATTCGTTCTCATTATGTATTGTACGTTGTTCGTACTGGTTTAGACATATAGGCATGAAACGGTAAATGTCCTTGCTTACTGCCTGATATTTATAAGAATCTGTACCTCCGATTGTTATATAAGAAGTTACTATTGCTTTGGGGTAGATCTTATTTACTTTTTCTTTTATAATTTCGAAACCTCTTACATTTTCCGGAGAAATATTTGAGGGGGCACGTTGAGAAATTACTTTTAAATCGATATCGTAACCTTCACATAACTTTTTCACATGTTCTATGACACCAGAAACTGAATCTCCTGGTAAGATGCGGAAGTTTACTGTTACTTCTGCTTCAGACGCTAAAACATTTGCAGCATCACTACCTTTGGCCATGGTTATAGCTGTAGTCGTACGAACCAATGCATTGGATGCAGGAGATTTTTCCATTGTACTCAGTAATAATGGTCTGAGTAACCATTGATTTGCTATTGTCATACGAGAAAAGAATCCCATTTCATTTCCGACGTTATCAAAAAATGCTGCGATAGGGGAAATAATTTGTGCAGGAAATTGATTATTGTTCAGCTTTTCAATGATTTCTGCTGCATAGATTAACGAACTTTTTTCAGGAGGCATAGAAGAATGTCCTCCCATTCCTTTTATTGTAAGACGTAAAGTCAGGAAACCCTTTTCTCCAGTACCAACTAATCCTAATGGAACTTTAATAGACTCTATAGCTGAACTTGGAGCAGCAATAATACCCCCTTCGTCATAAATAGCGTCAAAATTCAGTTCTTTATTTTTGAAATACTCTGCTATTTTTACAGCTCCTTGACGTCCACTTACTTCTTCATCATGTCCGAAAGCAAACCAGATATCTCTTTCTGGCTGAAAACCTTCAGCAATTAAATTATCAGCTCCTTCCATTAATGAAAAGAGCATACATTTCATATCGAGCGTTCCACGTCCATAGATACGGCCATTTATTACAGCTCCTGAAAATGGTGGATAATCCCATTTTGTAGCATAAGACTGAATTGGAGGTAACGGTTTGTCATTCAATTGAAAAATAGTATCAGTTGTAATAGATTGATCATAACCAATTACTGGAACAACATCGTAATGTGATAAGAATAAAACAGGTTTTAAAGTACTGTTCTTTCCCTTCCAATGAAAGATCATTCCATATGTATTAATAGTATCTGTGTCCATTACTTTATATACTTCAGGATAAGAATCGGACAGATATCTCATGAATTCTTCGAAGGGGCCGAAATTGGTTTCTTCATAGAATTCATTGCTGATGGTTGGAATACGTATTCCACCGGCAAAACGACGTATGGCTTTTTCTGAAGGAGCAGTAAGCACTACTTCATTATCTCCGGTTTTCTCTATTTTCTTAAATTGATAGGTAAAGGTTCTTACTATTAACACAAGGATAAGTGTGAGAAATGATAATAGTAAAAATGTAATAAATTTTTTCATATTTTCTACTTTCTTTGATTATATATTTTTGAAATGGATTATGATATTTTTAAGAAAAACAAGTTACAGGAATTGTAAAAAACAAATGGCCGAGTACTAAAGTGCTTAATTCGATCAAAATATAGTTGATGATTAATTTTGGAATAGCCGTTTTTTGCAGGTAATCATTCAGCTCGTTCGGAAAGCTATTAATGGCAAAACTGTTTCTATATGGATTTGTTCGTGGGAACAAATTCATAAAAGAAGATGCAAATATAATTGAAAGGTTACTCAATATCATAATCATTATTTTCTGAATACTTAATTATATAACAACAGAGTTAGAAAAAATATTCTGATTTTTTTATTTATTTTTCTTTTAGAAAAGAGAAATTGCTTTTTAGTCTTTCGTTTTTTTACATATTTACTGAGAGAATATTAGAATTCAATAACTTAATTCTAATGTTTGTTGATAAACTTTTTTGTTCTTATTACGAATGATGGTTATGTTTTATAATATGTATTTGATGTGTATTAATAGCCAATATATGAAACATTAATAAAAAAAATTATGTGTACAAGAGTAGTTTATTCAGGAACAAATGGGATGGTAGCAACCGGTCGCTCTATGGACTGGAAAACAGAAATGCATAGTAATCTTTGGGCATTTCCAAGAGGAATGATGCGTAGTGGAGAAGCTGGAGAAAATTCGTTGAAGTGGACGTCGAGATATGGAAGTGTAGTGACCTCTGCTTTTGAAATTGCCAGTACGGATGGAATGAATGAGAAAGGGTTAGTTGCCAATTTACTTTGGCTACCTGAAACAAAATATCCCTTAAGAGATAAAAATAAACCGGGACTTGCTATAACGGCGTGGGTACAATATATGCTGGATAATTTTGCAACAGTTGAAGAGGCCGTTTCTTATATTAACGAGGATACCTTTCAGGTGGTATCAGATATGATGCCGGATGGGTCTCGTTTAGCAACATTGCACTTATCTATATCCGATGCTGTGGGTGATTGTGCTATCTTTGAGTATGTAGGTGGAAGACTTACTGTATATCATAATAAAGATTATAAAGTAATGACTAATTCTCCTACTTATGACAAACAGCTGGCACTAAATGAATATTGGAAAACGATAGGAGGTTTGAGCTTTTTGCCCGGAACGAATCGCGCAGCTGATCGTTTTGCCAGAGCCAGTTTTTATATTAATGCATTACCGAAAACTGATGATGAAAGGATAGCCGTTGCCAGTGTATTTAGTGTCGTCCGTAATGCCTCTGTGCCTTACGGTATATCAACTCCTGAAAGTCCTGAAATTTCTACTACACAATGGAGGACTGTTTCGGAAAGTAAAAGTCTGAGATATTTTTTTGAGTCAAGTCTGACTCCAAATACTTTTTGGGTGGATTTGCGGGATTTGGATTTCTCAGAAGGAGCTCCTGTACTTAAATTGTCTATTGCTAATGGAGAAATGTATCATGGGAATACGGCTAAAGAGTTTAAGATAGCGTTACCTTTCAAATTTATGGGAGTTAGAGGATAAAAGAATTCTGTGAAATAAAAGTGAGTTATTATAGAAGACTCTTTCGAAGAAGCTTATTTTAAAAAAATTACCCCACCAGAAATAACTATGGCGGGGTAAATTTTATTATTAAAGATGTTTTACTTGTTTGATATTCAACTAATAATGTTAATTGGGAATTAAATAAATATCCACTGAATGTTTTTTATTACTTTTCCTGCAATGGATTCCAGCCTTGTGCCTTTAGCTCAAACTCCTGTCCGTCTCGGGTTATTAGTGCACAGCCAAGTTCAGGTTTAGTAATATGTCCTATTAATCGTATACCTTCCATTTCTGAAATCTTTTCATGGTCTGCAATAGGAACAGTGAAAAGTAGTTCATAATCCTCGCCACCATTCATGGCACAAGTAGTGAGGTTCATATTAAATTCTTCTGCCATAACGGCCGTTTGATAATCAATAGGGATATGTTCTTCATAGACACGGCATCCGGTGTTACTTTGAGTACAAATGTGTAGCAATTCGGAAGATAACCCATCGGAGATATCCATCATAGAAGTTGGAACAATGTTGGCAGCAGATAGCTTTTCGATAATATCTTTGCGGGCTTCAGGCTTAAGCTGACGTTCAAGCAGATATTCTTTACCGGAAAAGTCCGGTTGAGCATCTTGTTCACCTTTAAAAACGGTTTTTTCACGTTCCAGCAATTGTAAACCCATATAGGCGCCACCAAGGTCGCCACTGACACAGATGAGATCTGTTTCTTTGGCACCGTTACGATAGACTATTTTATCTTTGTCTGCTTCTCCGATACAAGTAATACTGATAGCCAGCCCTGTCAGTGAAGAAGTAGTATCACCACCCACAATGTCTACATGATATTGTTGGCATGCCAAGCGAAGTCCAGCATAAAACTCATCCATATCTTCTACGCTGAAACGCTTGGAGAGGGCGAGGGACACGGTTATCTGTTTCGGAGTTCCGTTCATTGCATAGATATCGGAGAAGTTTACGATAGCAGATTTGTATCCGAGATGTTTGAGAGGTACGTAAGTAAGGTCAAAATGTACGCCTTCCATAAGCAGATCGGTGGTGACCAATACCTGCTTATCTGAAGGATAGGAGAGGACAGCGGCATCATCGCCTACTCCATATTTGCTTGATTCATTTTTTAGTTCAATACCTTCAGTGAGATGTTTGATTAAACCAAACTCACCCAAGGTTGCTATTTCTGTTCGCATCGATATATTTATAATTTACGATTTATTTCCTGTGTTTATAGCCATTATTGGGTCATAAACACTGGAAGTTGTTACAATTTATGATTGAAGTGACTTTGGTATTAAGCGCGGTTGATAAGCTCACGCATGATAGTTGTCATTTTTGGTTGAGCTGCATCTGCTGCTTTCTGAACTTCTTCATGTGATACTTCTACAATCTTTCCTTCTACCCCCAGGTCAGTTACAACTGAAATTCCAAATACTTTGATACCACAATGGTTAGCTACAATTACTTCAGGAACGGTAGACATACCTACAGCATCAGCTCCGAGAATATGGAACAGTTTGTACTCTGCGGGGGTTTCAAAGGTAGGTCCTTGTGTACCGATGTATATACCATGTTGCACTTTGATACCTTTTTCTTTAGCTATTTCATTGGCTTTACGGATAAGCTCTTTATCATATGCTTCGCTCATATCCGGGAAACGGGGACCATACGGAATATTCTTGCCACGAAGCGGATGTTCGGGGAAATAGTTGATATGATCTGTGATGATCATCAGATCACCGATTTCAAAAGCGGGATTAGTACCACCACTGGCATTGGATACAAACAGTGTTTTAATTCCTAACTCACGCATTACACGTACGGGGAAAGTTACTTCCTGCATGGAGTAGCCTTCGTAGTAATGAAAGCGACCTTGCATTGCCATGATATCTTTGTTACCCAATTTGCCAAAGATTAACTTTCCGCTATGCCCTTCAACAGTAGACACAGGGAAATTGGGAATATCTTCGTACTTTATCTCATACTTCTCAGTGATTTCATTTGCCAAACTACCAAGTCCGGTACCCAATATGATTGCTGTCTCAGGACTTGTATGCATCTTTCCTTTTAGGAAAGCTGCTGTTTCTTGTATTTTCTCTAACATAGCCAATAATGTGTTGGTTAAAAATATCTTGTTGATTTTGTAATATCTCTACTTCAATGGGGAGCGCATAAATATGTCTTTTTAACTCCGCATCTAATATGGGATGATGTACCAACCGGGTAGCATCTTTTTCTGTGGTGATAATCAACCGTTGTTCACCTTTCAGCTTGTCAAACCGCTGTTTAATGAGTTGCATATCATGCTGATTAAAATGATGATGGTCATCAAATGACAGCAAATCGATATGCGATGTATATCTTTCCAACTCCTGAATGATAGTAACAGGTGAGGCAATACCGGTAAGGAGCAACACCTGTGTATCTGTTTGTAGGGAAGATAATTTTTGCTCCGCTTTTCCCGCTACCTCCGGAAATACCGGTTGTAGATTTCCGTAACGAAATGACGAGAAGAACAACATCTGGTATGGGAATAGGTTCAACCTTTTAGCAATGATATTGAAATCAATGGGTTTGATGTCAGGTGGACACTTGGTAACGATAACTATTTGTGCCCGGTTTTTCCCTTGAATAGATTCGCGTAGACGGCCTGCTGGTAATAATGCATCGTCGCAAAACAGTCGGTGATAATCCGTCAATAAAATATTGAATCCTGCCTTAACATAACGGTGTTGGAAAGCATCATCAAGCAAAACAACTTCTACAGGGGGATTGTCCAATGTGCAGAGCTGTTCAATGCCATGACAACGATCTTCATCCACAGCTACCCGTATATCGGGAAATTTAGATTTTATCTGAAATGGTTCATCTCCGATATTGCGTACATTACTTTCAGGAGTAGATAGTATATATCCCTTTGTACGACGTTTATAACCCCGGCTTAATACGGCAACCTGGTATTCACGGTGAAGTAACTTTATCAGATATTCGGTATGTGGCGTTTTACCTGTTCCTCCTACGGCAATGTTGCCGATGCAGATGACAGGAACGTCAAAACTCTTTGACCGGAGGTATCCCCAGTCAAAGAGTTTGTTTCGTAAGGCTACTCCTGCTCCATAAAGGAACGAAAGAGGGTAGAGCCATTTATGTATCTTGATAAAGCTTTCTTCCATGCAGAATGGTTTACTTAATATTCAGTTCAAACGGAACACGGGCTTGTATCATAGAGCGTTCACTTAAATTTTTCAGTAGACTGAAGTCTTTATAATAATCACCCAGTTTGCTTTTCATCAATTGTGATTCCACGTAATTGGTTGGTTTCGTATCAAGCAGAGTAGAAAGGAAATCTTTCTTTTCCGGATAAGAAACAACGGTATAACCATTGAGATTAGCTTTCTTTACAGCGATGTCGAGCGCCTTGTCTATACCACCTAGTTCGTCAACAAGACCAAGCTTTTTTGCTGTCTCACCTGTCCATACACGGCCTTCGGCAATCTTTCCAATTGCCTCTTTTGTCATATGACGGCCTTCGGCACAGCGGGTAAGGAATGTATCATACCCTTCGGTTATCATCATTTGCATGAGTGCTTTTTCGTCATTATTGAAAGGACGCATGAGGTTTCCGAAGTCGGCAAATTTATTGGTTTTTACTACATCATAAGTTATCCCTACTTTATCAGCAAGTTCCTTCACATTGGGAACCATACCAAAAATTCCGATAGAACCGGTCAGAGTGGTGGGTTCGGCAACTATTGTGTCGGCTACACAAGAAATATAGTAACCACCCGATGCAGCATAATCACCCATTGAAACGATAACCGGCTTTTCTGCTTTCAACTCTTTTACAGCATGCCATATTTGTTCGGAAGCAAAAGCACTACCACCTGGAGAATTTACGCGTAATACAACTGCTTTTACATCTTTATCGTCCTTAAGCTTACGTAAGTCGCGGATCACTTTGTTACCTACAATGCCATCTTCGGAAGCGGCTGAACCTGACTGGTCTGTGATCTCTCCTGATGCATAGTAGACAGCTACAATATCACCGCTTTTATCTTTAGGAACATTCTTTTTTACGTTGATCATATCATCGAGTCCTAATATCGGCAGACGGTCGTCTTTATCAACATTGGCAAGTTGCTTGAGATAGTCACGTACATTATTTTTATAAATAAGTGTATCTGCCAGACCGCATTTTACACTTTCTTCGGCGGGATAAAACATCAGCATACGGTCTGCATAAGCATTCAGTGAGTCTGGTGATATATTACGAGAGTCAGATACACCACTCACAACCTGTCCCCAGATAGAACCGATAAATTCAGTTACTTGCTCACGGTTGGCCGGGCTCATTTCAGTTGCGATAAACGGTTCGACAGCCGATTTGTAAGTGCCTACCTTGAATATTTGCATTTCGATGCCTACCTTTTGCAATAAGTCTTTGTAGAATATTGGGGCGGAGGCAATTCCTCTCCATTCAATCATACCTTTGGGATTCAGGATTACTTTATCAGCTACGCTGGACAGGTAATAAAGTCCTTGTGTATATCCATCGCTATAAGCTACGATAAATTTTCCGCTCTCTTTAAAGTCGGTCAATGCATTGCGAATAGCCTGTAAAGAAGCATATGGAGAGCCTAATGCAGAAGCCTGAATGTAGATTCCTTTGATATTTTCGTTCTCTTTTGCTTTTTTAATGGAAGCAAGGATATCATCGAGACCATAGACATTTGAATTGTCTCCTGTGAGCATGGAGAGTACATTTTCCAGACTTTCCTGAGTACGTTCTACCAATATACCATTTAGGTCGAGCATCATTACTGAGTTTTTCTTCACTACTGTTTCTGTATCGGAAGAAGAAACAATTCCGAAAATCACCATAATACCGATGAAAAACAGAACAATGCTTGACAGTATGATACCTGTAACTGTGGCAAGCGTAAATTTAAAGAAATCTTTCATTGTATTTATTGTTTTTTTATGCTAGCTCATCTTAAAGCTAACAAAGATAAATAATTGAGTTGATATTTATCCCATAAGTCGCATAGTTTTTTGTTTTGTCACAGATATAAAGGAAATTAATGTTGTTTTCGGGTGATTCTTCCGCTTTTAAATGTGATGTTGATATTATATAATTCAGTTCTCTCTCTTATATATTCTGTAAGTGATAAGTACTGATTCAAAATTAGTATACTCTATAAATATGAATTTATTAAAACGCAAATGATCGCAGATTTTTGCGAATTAGATTGTTGCATTATATTTGAAAGCAATATCCCTTTTGCGAAAATCTGCGTTCAGCGGTTCAATAATACCCTGGCCAATAATCATTTATATTGTGATGTATTACTTATAGAAAAAAGAGGGACTATTCCTTTTACAGAATAACTCCCTCTTCCCACTCTTAAAGAAACTACTACTTATTTCTTCAGAAAAGATTCTTTCATTTTGGCAATGTCGTTCAGATAATCCTGCAAATCCTGTTCATGGTCTTCCTCCTCAGCTAAAATATGCTTGGCGATATCACATGTAGTATAATCTTTACCATTGGTAAAGTTAGCAATTTCCTGATAGCGAAGGATGGCACAACGTTCTGAGGCTACATTCTGATTTAGTAAACTAACTGAATCAAACTCGGTTGGTGTGTCATACTTGCATCTGGCCAATTCAAACCTTACAGGATTTTCACACTTTCTTTAGCCATAATTTTAAGTTTAGGTTATAAATATTAAGTTGCTTAAGTAACAGGGGGTAAAGAATTTTGTTTTCGGATGTATTTGATTTAACAATAACAAAAACACTTATTTGTTAAATGGAAACTAATTTACTTTTTTTGAAGCATTTCCATGTATTCACTCGGAGACATTTTTTCGATATTGGAGAAATAACAGATAAAGGATCTTTTTTTTGATTCTACTGTGGTGGCTGATGTTGATTTGCCACTTTCGATTGAAGAACGTCCTATTGGTGGATTTAGTATTTTGCTCATTCGTTGTATTATGAATGAAGTTTCCTATCAGTGCCTGGGTGGTGAGAATCGGTTAACTATGAAGAAATCTCTTTGAGTTGTTTCTTTGTTTGAGGTCTTTCGTATACATTTAATGGGGAATATATTAGCTCCTTGTTTGTGGATATTTATTCCTTTGTTTTTCTTATTGTTTTCCTTTTTTTCTGTTGTTTTTTAATAAAATAAGTGTACAATCTTTTGTTTTGTAATTTCCTGGTTTTCAATCAATTATCTTTTTGTTTTTTCCTCTACGAGAAACGCCTCGTTTCTCTACGGAGATCGCCCCGTTTCTCTACGATGATCGCCTTGTTTCTCTACGAGTCTCTCTCCGCTTGTTTTCAATATTTTACACCCCCTTTTTTCTCTCCCTGCCTCTTCCTTCCTGTTTTGTCAAAATCTCTCCCGTTTCATCTTAAGTATCTCCTTCTTCCTCTTTCCTTTTTATCCTTCTTCTTTTTTTTCCTCTCTCGCGCATTCATATGCGCGCGTATATATTATAATGTGCCTCCTTTTTTCTTCTTTTTC